>BNJT01000158.1_pt1 | contig 130544 bp, 136 predicted proteins | sample 8540491 | NCBI WGS metagenome assembly BNJT01 (sample SAMD00202455, study PRJDB9452) | human saliva metagenome | host: Homo sapiens | reverse complement strand
TTATGAATAAGATTTGAAACCCGATACCCGTAGCAAAATGCGGTATTGGGGTTTTTCATAAAAATTGTAGATTTTTCTATATAAAAAGTCCTTGAGAAAAATGTAAATCCTTGCTATATTGTGCTGGTGCCAATTAACGGACACAAGATTTTGTATTTTTAGGGATTACTTCCGTATTAAAAAGACACCCTTTTTACAGCCCTGTTTACTGCTTAAAGCTGTATGCCATTCTACCCGATTTTTAGAAGATATTTTTCAAAAACTGCTCGGTCTGTTGAAGCAGAATAAGTATTTTTAAAGTAATTGGGAGAGGGCGAAAAAAGATGTGCAGGAATACTGCACAAAGGCTCATCACTGGAAAAATCGTAGGTCAGCTTACGGAATGTCTTGCAAAATCGAGTGTACATCAGATAAAGGAAACGGTTCAAATGAAAACAATCATTAAGAGGGGACTCGGAGAAGAGGGATTACAGAGGAGAGAAGATTGAAAAAGCCATGGAGAAGGCCTTTCTCTCGGAGGGAATTGCAGTAGGAGGAGAAGCTCCACTTTCTTTTGGGAAAAGTGGAGGAAGCTCTGGAGGATAAGTTCCGTGTTTCCGTGGAGGAAATTCAGAATGCGGTAGAGGAATCTCTCATGCAAAACGGAGACTACCGGGTAGCTAGAGCGTATATTCTCTATAGAAAAAGCGAACTCTGCTCCGCCATTTAAGGCAGAGAATCAAGGAAGAAATCGGAGAAGAAGGCATTGAGGAAGTTTTTAAAGAAGATCCAGAAGGATTTTCCGACTATGACCTCTCCGTCTTTCCGCAAAGTATCTTTCCTTAAGTAAGGGAGAACAGGAAATTCCGAAGCGCCTCGCCCTTCTTACAAGAGCGGCGGCAGAGCTTACCACACAAGAAGAGCCGAACTGGGAGAAGATTGCGGGAAGACTGCTTTCCTACCATTTCCATAAGGAGTTAAGGAGGACGGAAGAGAGTCGCGCCTTCACGGCTTCTATGAGAAGCTTTGCTATCTGACTGAGCAGGGACTTTACGAAGCTATATTTTGGAGGCATACACGAAGGAAGAGGTGGAAGAGCTGGCAAAGGTGATTGATGAGGGAAGAAATGACCTCTTCACCTACTCCGGACTGGACTTACTTCTTTCCCGTTATGTCATTCGGGATAGACAGCATATTGCGCTCGAGTCGCCGCAGGAGATGTATCTCGGTATTGCCATGCACCTTGCCATGAAGGAAGAAAATGAACCGCGCCTTCTATGTCAAGGAATTTTACGATATTATGAGCCTGCATCAGGTAACCATGGCGACCCCGACGCAGTCCAATGCCAGAAAGCCTTACCACCAGCTTAGCTCCTGCTTTATTGATACGGTTGCGGACTCTTTGGACGGCATTTACCAGAGCATTTCGCTTTGCCGATGTATCGAAGTATGGTGGCGGTATGGGGATGTATTTCGGAAAGGTGCGCTCCCGCGGCGGAAAGATTCGCGGCTTTGAGGGGGCAAGCGGCGGTGTGATTCGTTGGATTCGTGTGGTAAATGACACAGCGGTTGCGGTGGACCAGCTTGGTATGAGACAGGGCGCTGTGGCAGTGTACTTGGACGCATGGCACAAGGATTTACCGGAATTTTTACAGCTTCGTACCAATAACGGCGATGACCGTATGAAAGCACATGATGTTTTCCCGGCGGTTTGCTACCCGGACCTTTTCTGGAAGAAGGTAAAGGAAGACTTAAATCAGGAATGGTATCTCATGGACCCGCACGACATTTTCCTGATTAAAGGCTACTGCTTAGAGGACTTCTACGGGGAAGAATGGGAAAGTCGCTACGAAGACTGTGTGCGCGACAATCGAATCAGTAAGAGAGTCTATGTCTTAAAGGATATTGTGCGACTGATTTTAAAGTCCGCAGTGGAGACCGGCACACCGTTTGCCTTTTATAGAGACACGGTAAACCGCATGAATCCGAATAAGCATAAGGGTATCATTTATTGCTCCAACCTCTGCACGGAAATTGCGCAGAATATGAAAGAAGCGGAAATTTTGGAGCGAAAGGTCATTACGGAAGAGGGTGATGAGGTCATTGTCAGCACCGTAAAGCCCGGCGATTTTGTGGTTTGTAACTTTGGCATCTCTTTGCCTTGGAAATATTGATGTGGAAAATAAGGAAGAGCTGCAGAAAATCACGAAGACCGTGGTTCGCGCGCTCGACAATGTCATTGACCTAAACTTCTATCCGGTTAAGGAAGCGGAGCTGACCAATAAGAAGTATCGCGCCATCGGGCTCGGTGTTTCCGGCTATCACCATGCTGGCAAAGCATCATATTGCGTGGGAGTCCGAGGAAACATTTGCGCTTTGTGGATACTGTTTTTGAAAATATTAATTTTGCGGCGATTACAAGGCGAGTGCGGAGCTTGCCAAGGAGCGCGGAAGCTATAGAGAATTTGCCGGCTCCGAGTGGGAAAGCGGAGTATTTCCGTAGAAGAGACTATAGCTCTTCCGAATGGAAAGAGCTGGAAAAGGAAGTGCATGAAGGAACCGAAATGCTTGGATTTTTGGGCAACGGCACCGACCAGCTCCACCTCTATTCTGATCGGAACAACAGCGGGACTGGATCCGATTATGAACCGTTTCTTCTTAGAGGAGAAGAAGGAGCAATCTTACCGAGAGTTGCCCGGAGCTTTCCATGGAGAACTATTGGTACTATAAGTCGGCGCACCAGATTGACCAGACCTGGTCGGTACGGGCTGCGGGACTTCGCCAGAGACATATTGATCAGGCGCAGAGCGTGAACCTTTGGATTACCAACGATTACAAGATGAGTGAGCTTTTGAACCTCTATACTTTGGCTTGGGAGTCCGGGTGAAGACGATTTACTATGTGCGCTCTAAAGCATTGGATCCGGATGAATGTGAGTCTTGCTCCGCATAAGGAGTAATCGATTCCTCTGTATGCCGCTTAAGGCCTACTACGTTTTCCTACTCGCCCCATGCGCCGATGCACTCGTGCTCCTTTGCGAACTCGCTTCGCTCAGACACGCATCGCACTCTGTTGCTAGCATGGGGCTCCTAACGGAAAGCCTCGTAATAGCCTTTTCACAGCATATACGGAGGAAGTCTCATAAATTTCTCCCTTATACATGAGGATGTTTATCTATAAAAATTGAACTATGCTTTTTTAAGGATCATAAAGACAATAGATTACTCTGCTGCGTTCGTGCAGTAGGAAAGGAAATATAGAATGGAAGAGATTAAGCGTAAGCCTTTATTTAACCCGGAAGGGGATATTGATGTTCGGAATCGTAGGATGATTAATTTTAACACGACAAACATCAATGATTTTTAACAATATGAAGTACGAGTGGGTTTCGGACTGGTATCGACAGGCAATGAACAATTTCTGGGTGCCGGAGGAAATTAACTTAAATCAGGATAAGAGTGATTATCCGAATCTCACGGTTCCGGAGCGGACGGCTTATGATAAGATTTTAAGCTTCCTCGTATACCTGGATTCCCTGCAGTCTGCGAATCTGCCGAATATTTCGCAGTATGTTACGGCAAATGAGGTCAACCTCTGCCTTTCTATCCAGACCTTCCAGGAATGCATCCACAGCCAGAGCTACAGCTATATGCTGGATACCATTTGCAATCCGACGGAGAGAAATGACATTCTTTACCAGTGGAAGACGGATGAGCACTTGCTTCGCAGAAATGAATTTATCGGAAACCTCTACAATGAGTTTGTGGAAACACAAACGAAGGAGAGCTTCCTCCGTGTCTGCAGTGCAAACTTCATCTTAGAGGGAATCTATTTCTACTCCGGATTTATGTTCTTCTATAACCTCGGAAGAAACGGAAAGATGCCGGGCTCCGTGCAGGAAATCCGTTATATTAACCGAGATGAAAATACGCACCTTTGGCTATTCCGAAACATTCTGCTGGAGCTGAAAAAGGAAGAGCCGGAGCTCTTTGATGAAAAGCATATTGAAGAAATCACCGCCATGGTAAAAGAAGGCGTAGAGCAGGAAATTGCCTGGGGACAGTATGTTATCGGAGAAGCCATTCCGGGCTTAAACGGAAAAATGGTGGAGGATTATATCAAGTATCTGGGAAATTTACGCTATAGCTCCTTAGGCTTCGGAACCCTTTACCCGGGCTATGAGAAAGAGCCTGAATCCATGAAGTGGGTATCGCAGTACGCCGATGCCAATATGGTAAAAACGGACTTCTTCGAAGCACGCTCCACTGCTTAGCGCAAAGAGCACCGCAATAGAGGACGACCTATAAAATGAGATATCGCATGCTTTTCGCATGATACTCATTAAGAATAAGGATAAAGATAAAAATCCGCTACAAGCTTGCTTGTAAGCGGATTTTTATTCTTAACAAGTGGCACAGAGCAAAGCCTAAGATATCTAGTTCTTAATAAGTACTGTTCGCGTAGCGTGCGGTATCTCATTTATGATGAGTGCTATTATAGAGATTTCAGATTATGATAAAAAGAAGTGTAAAGAAGAGTATAATTTATAAAAAAATGTGAAATAAAAAATGAGGAAATGATAACATTTTTCATGCACAAATAAATTATATATAAAAATAGAAATAAATATAGCACAATTCTTGATTTTTGCGTTATTCTCTAATTACTTTATCTACGGTCATGTAGAAGAAAACGGAGGATATGCTATGAAGAAGGAATAATCAGTACAACTCTGACGCTGGGACTCGCAGCGTCTGTTTTGGGTGCATGCGGAGGTTCGGGTCAGGCTGAAGGAACAAAAAAAGCGGAAGGAACGAGTCCTGAAAAGGTAGAAAAACAAGGCGGATGGGGAAAAACAGAACTGCTTCTCTGGATGCCGCCCTTTGGAACTGAGGATACCTTGGACAAGGAACACCGGAAAAATATTTTGGCTCCTTTGAGGAAGAAAAATAACTGTCATGTAACTGTGGAAATCATTCCTTGGGCAAACTATGAGGAGAAATACTTAACGGCTATTTCTTCCGGACAGGGGCCCGACCTCGGATATATGTATATGGAAATGATGAATGACTACATTGACATGGGAGCCTTGGAACCGTTCGACAACTACCTTTCCGATGCGGATAAAGAAAAATTCTATTATCTGGATAAAGGTGTGGTTAACGCTAAACAATATGCGCTACCGATTGTGGTGGAAATGCCCGTGTCCTGTATTACAATAAAACGCTTTTTAAACCAGGGCCGGGGTAAGTAAAGCACCGGAAACTTGGGAGGAATTTAAAGATGCTTGTAAGAGCTTGAAAGGAGCTGGCATTACTCCTTTCCAGCAGCAGTGAGAGATGCTTCCCAAGGGCTCTTTGAATGAGCTTTACTTCCCGTACCTTTGGCAGGCGGGAGGAGACTTGTTTACGGAAGATGGTAAAGAAGCTATTTTTCAACTCGGATGCAGGGATTAAGGCGGCAAAGTTTATCTATAGTCTAAAAGAAGAGGGATATCTTCCGGACTCCACAACTTCCATGAACTGGAAATGAGATTAACGAACAGTTTAAAGGCGGAAAGCTGGGATTCTGTGTAGCCGGCACCAATAAGGCTCCGGATTTACGGAAGCAGGTGTGGATTGGGACTATGTGACAACGCTGAAGGATGCACGCGGCGGTACCTTTGTCGCAGCAGACTGCCTGGTTCTTTTAAGTGGCGAGTAAGCATAAAGATTTATCTGCGAAGATGGCTCTATATGCTAAGCGGAGAGTCCATGACAAAAGTTCCACGAAATGGCTCCCTTTGCACCGGTGGCTAAGGATGAAGAATATCATGACAATGAGGACTTCAAGAAGATTTATGAGGAAGAGCAGGACGCTCTTCATGTTTTTACCAGCAGTGAAGGGTTCGGCGGCAATCTATGATATTTTGTATAAGAATCTTCAACTGATGATGCTTGGGGAATTAAGTCCGGAGGAAGCGATTAATGAGTCGGCAAAATATGCTAATGAGGCGCTGGCCCAAACTAGTCTTTCAAGCCGGGATACTTCCATATTACTTGCTAAGAATAAGCTATTTTGCCCCTTTGTCTTTGGACAAGGGGCAATGTATCAGGAGAATGGAATATACGATTTTTAAAAAGAAATAGCGGTCTATTGTACATCTTGCCAAGTTTTATTCTGATTCTTTTGTTTTCCATCATTCCTCTATTTATGACGCTGTACTTTAGCTTCACGAAGTACAATGTCATCAATGCACCGGAATGGATTGGCTTTAAAAACTATACCGCTCTTTTTCAGGATTCCTTTTTCAAAGCCATGTAAAATACCATTGTATATACCTTGCTGGTAGTACCGTTACAGACATTGCTTTCTTTATTTTTGGCGGATATTATAGCAAAACAATTCAGAAATCGTTTTGGAACATTCATCAGAATGGTTCTGTTTATTCCGGTAATCAGCTCTATGATTCTGGTCGGTATGGTATGGAAATTTTTACTCCACGGATAACGGATAGTCAATATGATCCTTACGTTTTTGCGTCTCACCGCGAATCAATTGGCTTGGAAACACAAAATACGGCAATGATCAGTATTTGTATGACGTCTATATGGAAAAATGTGGGATATTTCTTGGTGATTTATTATGCGGGAATTATGGAATCCCTTAAGCTATTATATGAGTCGGCGAAGGTAGACGGAGCAAGCAGATGGCAGGAGTATATCACTCTTCCGAGCATTAAACCCATTACCTATCTGGTTGTAACCTTTAGGGACCATTTGGGAGTTTTCAGGTATTTGACTTTGGTTTATCTCCATGACGGGGGAGGACCGGGAAGAAGCACTTTAACCTTGGTACTGATTATCTATCAATATGCTTTTTAAGCAATACAAGATGGGGCTATGCCTGCGCGGTTTCTTTGTACTCTTCCTTCTTGTTCTCCTCGTTTCCGCCATGCAGAAGATCGCGTTTAGAGAAAGGCAGGAGGTATAGGCAATGAAAATATAATTACCGTCTTTTCGCGCTACTCTTGGCTTTTTCTTGCGCTTACTGCCCCTTTCCTTTTGTATATATACTTACTCGCTGAAACAAAGCTATTCCTTTAGGTTTGGACTTCAGTCTAGTGGGCTTGAGCTTTAAAAATTACAATACCGTGTTTAAGAACTTTGAATTTGCCAAGTACTTTACAAACAGTGTGATAGTAGCGGTTCTTGCCTGCGTCTTTAACTGCTTTATCAGTTCCTTGGCAGCCTATGGTTTTGCGAAAAGAATTTTGTGGGAAGGGACGCCATTTTTCTGGATTTATCTTGCAACTTTGATGATTCCGTCGAGTTATCTTGGTTCCGATGACAGTGATTATTAGAACCCTGTATATCGCAAACACTTATTCAGCCTTTGTTTTTACCCTTGGTCAATGCTTTCAGCGTGTTTCTGATTAAGCAATTTTTGGAAAACCTTCCCATGATTTACTGGAAGCCGCCAGAATTGACGGATGTGGAGAATGAATATTTATCTGCAAATCATTGTACCCTTTAATTAAACTGCATGGTTTCCTAACGGTATTTTACTTTTATCACTGAGCTGGAACAGCTTTATTTGGCCGTTAATCTGGATAACAAATCAGAATAAGAATACGCTTACACTTGCCTTTCATCCTCCTTGCAGCGAAAGTTGCTACCACAAACATGGTTTGCTATGGCGGGAGCAACACTCACCTTTTTACCGCCGTTTGTATTATACTTGATTTTACAAAAACAGTTTGTGGAAGGCATTGCACTTAGCGGAATAAAGGGGTGATTTTATGACAACATATCAATTTGCATTAGTGGATTCGCTGGAGAAGGTACTCCGAATCAAGAACCTGCCAAGATGAGAGATTCTAGTTTTGAAGGCTTATCTCGGTGAGCGCTTTGTCTTTTCAGCTGGCTTTACAGTTGTCAAAAATGATGATTTGGGACATAGCAACAGGCATTTTTCGGATAGAGATTATATCTGATCTGAAGGAAGAAATACAGTTAAGGAGGGTAGGTTTAGTTCCTGTGCCTATCCCTGCCATGGAATAGCGGATGAAAACTACCTGTCCAAAGAGTGCGGGCATGTATCCGGATCGTACTCCTTCCTTTTTTCAGAGGAGGAGGAAATAAAAGGCAATTCGGGGCAATGGAGAAGTTTGTGGATTGATCTTGATTTAGGAAAGGGACATCGCTCCCGGTAGGCATTCGATTCACTTACTGCTTTCCGATTTACAGGGAGGAAGCTGGAAGAGTACAGCTTGCTGGGTGGAAATATTGAGGGAGAGCTACCCAAGCAGGAGCTATTACATACGGAATGGTTTCATGCGGATTGTCTTGCAGATTATTATCACGTTCCTGTATTTGAGTGAAGAGCACTGGAAAAATTGTGGAAAACTTTATGCATGCTGCGGTTCGCTGCGGTGTAAACATGCTTTACACTCGATTTTCACGCCGCCTCTTGATACGGCAAATGGGAGGGAGGAGGACTACGATTCAGTTGGTAGACATCCTATGCCAAGACGGAAAATACAGCTTTAACTTTGAAAAATTACACAGGTGGATTTTCGCTTTGCAGGAAGTGCGGAATCACGCATCTTGGAAATATCCCATTTGTTTTCTCAGTGGGGAGCTGTAGCTGCGCTGAAAGTTATGGCTAAAACGGAAGAAGGGAAGGAATATAAGCTCTTCTCTTGGGATAGTCCTGCTGTGGGAGGAAACTATACTGAATTCCTGAAATGCTTTTATACCGGAGTTGAAGACATTTTTGAAAGAGGAAAATATGTTGAAAACAGCTATTTTCATATTTCCGATGAGCCGAACGAGGAAAATATGGACAGTTTCGGTGCTGCGGTAGATTCCGTGAGAGAGCTTTTTGCAAGACTGTAAGGTGATGGATGCTTTAAGCAGCTTTTGAAATCCATCGAAGAGGCTATGTGCAAAGACCGGTTGTGGCAGTGAATCATATTGAACCCTTTGTGGAGGCAGGAGTAAAAATCTCTGGGCTTATTATTGCACAGGGCAGGCTGTGGATGTGCCTAACTGTTTTATCGTAATGCCGGCTGCAAGAAACAGAATTCTTGAGTGCTTTGTTATCTCTATCAGGTAGAGGATTTTTGCATTGGGGATTTAATTTCTACAATTCGGAGAAGTCGATTGAACATATTGATCCCTATGCGGTTACGGATGTGGAGAAGCCTTCCCTTCGGGAGATCCCTTCTGGTTTATCCGGGGAAGAAGGGGTAGCCTGCTGACTCTATTCGCTCTGTAGTTTTGGAAGAAGCCTTATCGGATATCCGAGTATTGAAGATGGCGGAGAAAAGCTTGGGTAGAGACGGTAGTGATGAAAAGGAATTGAAGAAGTGGCAGGAATGGCTGAGTTTTACGAACTATCCTAAAAATAAGGACTCTTTTAGGGCGCTTCGAGACTGGGTGAATGAGAACTTGCAGGAAGAAGCGGGATGTTAGTTGCATTCTGTTGGTATTTCAAAAAGCGAAATGTGAGTTTATACTAATTTTGCTGCTATTCTGAGAAGTCTTATAAAAATGAAATTTTAGACGATAGGAAAGGTAGTTATATTTTGAAGAAAAACTATTTCGTGAAACTCGGGATCTGCGTAGAAGGAAAGAAAAAGCTGTAGGGAAAGCATGGAAGAGAAAAAATATTTATCCAAAAAGATAAAATAGAGTGGAATGCAGCTCGGGAGAAAGCATCAAGGACTCCATGGGACGGGTAATGATCGAAAAATGGGGTTTATTTGGATGACTATCAGATTCGCTATATTAAAGAAAATGTATCCAGCATTTATACCCTATCGTTATGTGGATGATAAAAGAGTTCTATTCCGGAAGAAACGAAAAATTATTCGTAAACACAGAAAACCGGACAGGGGCAAAGATTCAACTGTCTGTAGAAGTAAAGCATCAGCTGGAAGCGAGAATGAATCATATCTTTGACCATACGGAAGATGAAGACTTACATCAATTCTTTGGATATTTTTGGAGAACTGGAGTCCGCTATCTTTAAAAATGATGCGGTGGCGATAGATGTAAATCTTATTAAAATCAGTGATGAATATACCTTTAAACATAGTGTCGATGTAGCGGCTATTTCCATGATGATCGGAAGGGGAATATGGACTGCCAAAAGACGAACTCCATCAGTTGGGAATTACCGGACTGTTGCACGATGTCGGCAAGGCGAAAAATTCCCGAATGAAATCCTGAACAAACCCGGAGTTGACCAATGAGGAATTCGATGTAATTAAAGAACCATAGCCTTTACGGCTTTGAGATCTTGAAAGAGAAAAATAATTTTTCTCCGATTATTTTTGGATGGTGTTTTGCATCACCATGAGAAAATGAATGGAGGAGGCTATCCCGGACTGATCAAAAGGAAGGGAAATTTCTCTTTTCCAGAATTCTTTCAGTTGCGGATATTTTTGATGCTTTTGGTCACGAGACGCCCGTATAAAGGACCAATTAGCGGAAGAGAAGCAATGGAAATGATACTGGCATTAGGAGAAGAACTGGATAACAAAAGTGATTCAAAGCTTTATTGAAAGCGTGATTCTTTATCCGGTGGACTCCATTGTGGAACTGTCTAATGGGGAAATGGCAAAGGTGGTGGAAAACAATAAGCGCTATCCGACTCGCCCTGAAGGTGGTAGAAATCAGAACGGGAAAGGTGTATGACCTTAGTGATGATCCCCGATTCAACCATATTATAGTAGCTTAATTACTTATAGAATGGATTAAGATGAGGATAAATTTTTGCACGGAAAAATAAGCAAAATTTATCCTTTTTGACTCTCAACCGGTATTGCTCAGGAGCATGCGATATCCGCTTATTATGAGTATTGCCTGCATAGTGTTGGTCTCTCATTTTTCATAGTCAGCGTATGGCAAAGCTTTTTCTCTTGTTATGCTTCCCCTATCTATTGTAAAATGTTGCAAGAGCAAATTGCGGATGGTTTATCCTGTCCGTGATGAGTGGCGTGTGTATATTTCGGGATATTTTTTCATCATAGAGAGTAAGAGTATAGTGTAAATCAATGGGTTTAGAGAGCAGGAGTGTGCTTTGGAAAATATTGTTGTAAAAGATGTGTCCTATCAATACACGAGGCGAAATGAAAATGATGAGGTAATTGAAACCTTGTCTGCTCTTTCTGCACTCAATTTTTCGATAGAGGAAGGGAGTTTCGTCTGCATTCTGGGACATAACGGATCCGGAAAATCGACTTTAGCGAAGCTTTTCAATGCCTTGCAGCTTCCGACGGAAGGTACGATTCTGGTTTCGGGAATGGACAGTCGGGAGGAGAAGAACATTTTCCCGATCAGAAGAGAAGTGGGAATGGTCTTTCAGAATCCGGATAATCAGATTATTGCGTCCGTTGTGGAAGAGGATGTCGGCTTCGGGCCGGAAAATATCGGGCTTCCCACTGATGAAATCTGGCAGAGGGTAAACAACGCCCTCTCCGCTGTGCATATGGAGGCCTACAGATTAAAGTCTCCGAATCACTTGTCGGGCGGACAGAAGCAGCGTGTAGCGATTGCAGGAACTCTTGCCATGGAGCCAAAGACCATTGTGCTCGATGAGCCGACCGCTATGCTCGATCCGAGCGGAAGAAAAGAGGTTTTGGAATCGGTATTAGAGCTGAAGCGGAAGAAGGGCATCAGCATTATTTTGATTACGCACTATATGGAAGAGGCGGTTGATGCGGACCGGATTCTCCTTATGGACAGCGGAAAGCTTGTTATGGACGGAAGTCCCCGTGAGGTTTTCCAAAATGTGGAGCGCTTAAAGGAATATCGCATGGATGTGCCGATTATTACGGAGCTCGCGCACAAATTGCAAAAAAAGGGCTTCCCGATAGAAAAGACCATTCTAAAAAAAGAGGAGCTGGAGGAAGAGCTCTTTAAGCTAAAAGAAGAGGGATTTGTTCTGCAAGAATGTGTGACAAAAAAGGATCTTCCGGGATTAGAGGATGGTTCGAGTGCCAAGGAAAATTCGGATATGGCATCGGTTTTGCAGGGGATTTCCGGGAAAGAGCAAGAATCAAAGCCGGAAAAAGAAGCAGATATACAGGAAGAAGCAGACGTACAGAAAGATGTAGACATACAGAAAGATGCAGATATAAAAGGTGAGAAGCCTGAAGCAGGCGACTATATCGTGGAAGCGGAACACCTCTCCGCAATTTTCCAGGAAGGCACGGCTATGGAAAGCTTTGCCCTAAAAGATTTAAGCATGAAAATACGGCGGGGAAGTCTCACCGCGGTAATCGGGCACACCGGCTCGGGAAAGTCTACGCTGGTGCAGCATTTAAACGGGCTCATTAAGGCGAAGTCGGGAGAGATTTTCGTTTCCTTCCGGGAGAATCCGCCCCTCGTGAAGAGTGGGAAATCCTTCCTCTTTTTCAAGGGGAAGAAGACGGTCATAGAAAAAAAGGGAAGACTTTCTCTTTCGGAAGAAGGCTTTGATTATCGTGCGCTCCGCTTTAAGGTGGGACTTGTTTTCCAGTACCCGGAGTACCAGCTTTTTGAGGAAACGGTCCTCGAGGATGTGATGTTCGGCCCCCTAAATCAGGGAAAGACGAGGGAAGATGCGGAAGCTCTTGCGAAAGATGCCTTGGCGAGTCTCGGAATCGGAGAAGAGCTCTATGCAAAATCTCCTTTTGAACTTTCCGGAGGGCAGAAGAGGAAGGTCGCCATTGCGGGCGTACTTGCTATGGGACCGGAGCTGCTCATTTTGGACGAGCCGACAGCCGGGCTTGATCCTGCAGGAAGAGACGAACTTTTTGAAGAAATTGCAGGGCTTCGGAAAAACTATGCAATGACCATCCTTCTCGTTTCCCACTCCATGGATGATGTGGCGCGTTATGCCGACGAGGTTTTGGTTTTGCATCAGGGAGAACTGAAGATGGAAGGCACGGTAGAGGAAGTATTTTCCCGGAAGGAAGAGCTGGAAGACATGGGACTTGGACTTCCGCAGATTCGCGCGCTTCTTTTCGACTTGCAGAAAAATGGTTTAGATATACAACTTGGAAATACCGTGGAGGAGGCAGTCTTTGCCCTTTCCCATTACTTTATAGAAGAAAAGAGGAAGGGGGTAAGCCATGCTTAGAGAAATAACCTTAGGGCAGTATTATCCCGTAGATTCCTTTATTCATAGACTTGATCCGAGAGTAAAACTTGCCGGTACCTTCTTGTTTTTAATTGCACTTTTCATTGTGAATTCCTGGACGGCCTACGCAGTGCTTGCTCTGGTGCTTTTCGGCTTTATTCTTTTATCGAAGGTGCCCTTCTCCTTTATGGTGAGAGGCTTAAAGAGCGTGCTGTTCTTACTCTTGCTTTCCGTGAGCTTTAATCTCTTTCTTACACCGGGAGAAGAATTGTTCCGGATTTTTTTCTTGAAAATGACCAAGGAAGGCCTGCAAATTGCAAGCATGATGGCGATTCGTCTTGTGATGCTGGTGCTTTCGAGTTCCATTTTGACTTTAACAACAACACCGAATGCTCTTACAGACGGTATGGAAAAGGGACTGGGAATCTTTAAACTTTTCCATTTTCCGGTACATGAAATTGCGATGATGATGTCGATTGCTCTTCGTTTTATCCCTATTTTGGTGGAAGAGACGGATAAGATTATGAAAGCGCAGATGGCAAGAGGCGCAGACTTTGAAAGCGGAAGCATTTTCGATAGGGCAAAGGCTATGGTGCCTATCCTTGTACCCCTTTTTGTCTCCGCCTTCCGAAGAGCCTATGACCTTGCGATGGCGATGGAGGCGCGCTGCTATCAGGGAGGAGAGGGAAGGACCAAGATGAAACCGCTTCACTATACCGGGGCGGACTATCTGTCCTACCTTGTATTGTTCCTCATTTTGGGACTGGCGATTGGAAGTCGATTTATTGCTCTTCCGTAAGTGGGATGCAATGAGCTAGGGCTGTGTTCATGCTTTACTTTACTAAGAGCAGTCGAAGCATAAAAGCCTTTGATGAGCCTCTGATAAAAACGTAGAGGAGTTTTCGATAAGGCTATAGCGTTGTGATTGGCGTAGACGATCTGTTAGGGATAAGGATAATCAATAGAAACTAAGAAAGAGGTGCATCTTGCATCGTTTTGTATTGAAACTGGCCTATGAGGGCACAAATTATCATGGATTTCAAAGGCAGGAGGAGCTTCGGACGGTCTCGGGAGAGATAGAGGAAGTACTTTCTCGCCTCTTTCCCGGGGAGTGCCAAAACTTTATCGGGGCGAGCCGGACAGACCAAGGAGTCCATGCTTTGGGAAATATTCTTTCCTTCGATACGGAAGCGGAGCGAAATCCGGAAAATTATGAGAGAGCTTTAAACAGTTATCTTCCGGAAGATATTCGTGTTCTTTCAGCATGGAAAAAGACGGAGGATTTTCACCCTCGTTTTACGATACATACGAAGGAATATCGCTACAGTATAGATAGGGCGAGAGTGGAAAATCCGCTTTATCAAAGGCTGTACTATCATTACACCTTTCCTCTTGATTTAGCGATGATTCGAGAGGGGATCGAAATTTTAAAAGGAGAGCACGACTTCACTTCCTTTGCGAACCCCAAGGCGCAGACTTTGTTAGAGGGAGGCTCGGCGGTACGTTGCATCACGGATTTTCGCCTTGAAGAAGAGGGGGAGTATCTGCATTTTACGGTAAAGGGAAACGGTTTTCTCTATCACATGATTCGTATACTTTGCGGGACACTCTTGGAAGTCGGAAGAGGAAGGATTTCGCCTTCTGCACTTTCTGAGATTCTTGCCGGAAAAGACAGGCGCCTTGCCGGTCCGACAGCCCCCGCAAAGGGACTTTGTCTACTGCATTTAGACTATGGCGATGCTTTGTAAGAGAAAAAGCTAAATTTTATGAAAATGATATCTTTCTTTTATTTTAGATATCATTTTGATAAATATCCCTCCTATGCCCTATTCCCAATACTAAAACAATAACTTTGTCCTCCTGAATTTCTGCAATGATTCTATAATCCCCTACTCTATATCTCCATTGTCCGCTTCTATTGGCTGTTAATCCCTTTCCATGCTTTCTGGGATTTTCACAGCCTTCTAAGTTTTTTCTAAGCCAGGCAATGATAAGAGAAGCTGTGTACTTGTCCAGCTTTTTCATCTGCTTTAATGCTTTATCGGAAAATACAATTCTAAAACTCATTGTAAGCCCAGTTCTTTCTCTACCTCATCAAGAGTATAGGTGATAGGATTTTCCTTATATTCCGCTAAAGCTTTTTCATAGGCCTGCAAATCATACTCCTCTTCAATATGTTCAAGAACTGAGCGTCTAACCAATTCTGAAATACTAATTCCATTCATTTCCGCATATTTTTTGAAAAGCACAGAGTCTGTTTCACTTAATCTAAAAGAAATCGTCATCCTATCCCTCCTTTCATGTGCAATATATTGTATTACATATTGTATAATGCGTCAATTTCCTCTACTATCCTAAATGAAGCCACTATAAAAAGTAGGCCCTTCTGTTCCAGTCTGAAGCTGTAGCAGTTTGTAATGATGTACCTTCTGAGAGAGGATTCCAGATTGCAAAGGATAGGCATGGCATTTCATTGCCTTTTCACCCGCTAAGGGATATACTGACAAGGATTTATTGTATATTTCTTTAGGAGAAAATTTTTGAATACTATAGGGATAAAAGATTGCACTTACAAATACATACGAAGGAATGAAAATGATGAGGTAGTGGAGAAACTTCCCGCTATTTCTCCTTGGGGTTCCATGATGGAATAGGGAAGCTTTGTCTGTGTGCCGGGCCATGATGGTTCCGGATAATCCGCTCGGACAAGGCTTTTTATTGCTTTATAGAGTAAGAGTAAAATAGGAAAAGATTAGGAGGAAGTAGTAGATGAAGAAAAGACTAGCGGACTACATTGCGGAAAAACTGGTGGAAGCGGGGATTTGCCGCTCCTTCTCCGTCGTAGGCGGAGGCGCAATGCACTTAAATGATGCGCTTGGACACAACAAGGGGATTCAAACCCTCTACCAGCATCATGAGCAGGCCTGTGCTATGGCGGCTGAAAGCTATGCCAGAATCCACAATGTTCCGGCCCTCCTTTGTGTGACCTCCGGTCCCGGCGGAACGAATACGATTACCGGTGTCTTGGGAGCATACCTGGACTCCCTCCCCATGATTGTTTTATCCGGACAGGTGCGGCATGACAATACCGCTCGCTGGTCGGGAAGAGCGCTTCGTGCCATGGAGATCAGGAGTTTGATATCCTGCAGTCCGTATCCTGCATGTGCAAATACAGCGAGATGCTGATTGACCCGTACCGTGTGCGCTATGCGATTGAAAAGGCGATTTACCTAAGTCAGACCGGTCGTCCCGGTCCCTGTTGGCTGGATATTCCGGTGGATGTACAAGGCTGCATGATTGAAACCGAGGATTTACTGGGCTTTGATGTTTCCGATTTTGAGAATGGAGGAGACGGCTGGGAAAAGAGAGAAGTGGAGAATAAGCATCCGGAGTTTGCGACAGCGTGTCGAAAGTTCTTTGCCGATGAGGAAGAGAAGAAAGCTCTCCATGAGCTGTATGAAAAGAGAGAGAATCCGCATGTCTTGGGAGAGGATTTAGGAAGACAGGAAGACCACGGCTTTATGCACTGGGAGGACTTCCTTCCGCTTGCCAAGCAGGTTTTAGAGAAAATCAGAGAAAGTAAGCGTCCCATTTTCTATACCGGAAACGGGGTTCGCATTGCCGGAGCGGAGACGATGTTCTTAGAGCTTTCCGAAAAGCTCGGCATCCCCGTAGTGCTCGGCTGGAATGCGCCGGACATTTTCCCGACAAAGCACTCCTTAAATGCGGGACGCCCGGGGGGAAGAGGAGACAGACCGGGAAACCTTGCCGTACAAAATGCGGATTGCATCTTAAGTATCGGATCAAGACTCAATATCCGTCAGGTGGGCTATTCCTTCCGTGACTGGGCACCGGAAGCCTATGTGATGCAGAACGATATTGACAGCGAAGAGATTGCAAAGCCCTCCGTGCACTGCGATTTACAGCTTCATGGCGATGCCAAGGCTTTGATTCGTGCACTACTTGCGCTTTTAAAGAAAGAAAAGAGCCTACCCCTCTTTAAGGGTGGAGAAGGAATAGTTCGCGCGGAAGCGCGGAAGTTCATTCGGGAAAAGGCGGCAGAAGCAGTCTTGGAAGAGGATAAGAGCGAGCGGCTCACTTGGCTTGATACTGTGCGTTTCTATCAGGCAAATTATCCGACAATACTTCCCGAATACCGTTCGGAAGAGACTGCGGAGTGTAATGTCTATGCCCTTGTGGAGAAGCTTTCGGAAAGGGCGGAGGAAGACCAGATTACCGTTGTGGGTAACGGCTCTCCCTGTGTTGCCGGCGGACAGAGCTATATCATAAAAAAAGGAACCCGTTTTATCAGTCAGGACGGTGTAGCGTCCATGGGATACGGACTTCCTGCCGGAATCGGTGCTTACTATGCGGCCATTGATTTCACAAAGGTTGAGGAGGAAAAATTAAAGCAGACTCCGTACTGGCAGGGGAAAGAAGAAAGCTATCCGCCTTACCGGGAAAAGGATATTATCGTTTTAACCGGAGACGGCTCCATTCAGATGAACCTGCAGGAGTTACAAACTATTATTCATCACAAGATGCCTTTAAAGATTTGTGGTAAATAACGGCGGTTATCATTCCATTCGTCAGACCCAGAACAGCTTCTTCGGAAAGCCTCTGGTGGGAATCGGTGTGGACTCCGGTATGGACGGAGAGGGAACGGATCTTTCCTTCCCAAGCTTAGAGAAGCTTGCCTCTGCCTACGGCTACCCCTATGTTTCCATTCACAGCAATAAGGAGCTTTCCGAGGGAATCGAGAAGACTTTATCGCAGGACGGCCCGGTACTTTGCGAAGTCTTTGTAAGCCTTACACAGCAGTTCCTACCGAAGTCTAGCGCAAAGCGGGACAAGGAGGGCAATCTCTTCAGTCCTCCTCTTCAGGACATGGATCCCTTCCTTCCGGAAGAGGAAATGGAAATGCTTATGCTCCTAAAGAAGAGGCAGTAAATGCGGATACTGATTAGCGGGATTACAAGCTTCCTCGGAATTAATACAGGAAAAGCGCTTTTAAAAAAGGGACATGAAGTCTACGGGATTTTGCGCCCGGAGAGTCGAAATAAAGAAAGACTTAAGGGAGAGGAGGGGATTCAACTTCTCTCCCTTAACATGGAAAGCTTTCTTCTTTGGGAGAAAGAAAAGGGGAGAGAAGCGGAAAGTCTTAACCCGGCCTCTCTTAGTGAGATTCACTTTGACACGGTTCTGCATTTTGCCTGGGACGGTGTCGGTTCCTTGGGGCGTTCGGATATTGCGACGCAAGAAAAAAATCTTGCCATGAGCAAGGCCTTTTTTTCCTGGGCTAAGGCACATGGCGTAAAACGCTTTTTCTTTGCCGGATCACAGGCTGAAATGGGGAGAGGCACAAGAGAAGAGCCTCTTCCGGCAAGCCCCTACGGAGAGAAGAAGCTCGCCTTTTCCGAATACGGCCTGAAAAACCACGGGGACATGGAATTTATCGACCTTCGAATTTATTCTATCTACGGAAAAGGGGATCATGAAAGAAGTCTTGTAAAGACGCTTGTGAGAAACACCTTAAAAGGAAGAGAAACGGAGCTTGGACTCGGAAATAAAATCTGGAATTTCATGGCGGAGGAAGATTTCGCCCGGGCGCTTGCTTTTTTTGTGGACCTGGACTTTCAGAAACGGGGGGCTTTTACAATAGACATCTGCAGTAGAGAAAGTCGTCTTCTTTCCGACTACATTAAGGAAATCGAGCAAATCGGCTTCTCTTTTCTAAAGAAAAAGGGATAGAGCATAGCGAAGAAAGTCTCCTGCGCTTTGGTCTTCGTCCGCCCAATGTGGAGGGCGATTATGACTTTACAGCGCATACAAAAGAGCTTCCTGCTTTGGGCTTTGAAGAGAAAATTAGCTTTTCTTCCGGAATAGAAGAGTTATATGAATTTATTTATGAAGAGGAATTCCTGAAAGCGTAAAGCTACTGTTTCTCCGGAAAACAACAGGATAGATCGGCAAAGTAAACCTCAGGAAGAAGTTAAATTTTTTTAAATAAATTAAGCTATATCAATCAAGCTATATCAAAATATTTAAAGAATAAGAAAGGGGAAATCGATGGCAAACTGTATCGTCTGCGGAGAGAAGCTTTCCGAGCTTGCCGTTTTTCATAATATGCCTGCTTCTGCGCAGGATTTTCCGAGAAAAGAGGATTTAGAGCGGGAAAAGCCGGTGGATTTACCGCTTTGCCAATGCCTGCACTGTGGTCTGGTACAGTTTGATACCGAGCCTGTCCCCTATTATAAGGATGTGATTCGTGCAGGAGGCGGAACAACAACCATGCGCCGTCTTCGAGAGGAAGAATACAGAAAGCTTCTTTCCTATTTGCATAATAAAGGACAGAGGGAGCCCGTGATCTTGGAGCTTGGAAGCGGGCAGGGAGAGTTCCTTAAGATGTGGGAAGGTGTGGAATGCGGAGCTTTGACTCCCTACACCTTGGGGATAGAGCACAAGAAGAGTCTTGTGGAAAAGGGGAGGGCTGCAGGTCTTCCTCTCTATGAAGGCTTCCCGAAAGAAGACTTTTCCTTAAAGGGATTTACAGCTCTTTCTCCGGACGGAAAACAGGAAAAGGAAGTCGGAGAAGAAGTCGATGCCATGGTGCAGTTTAACTTCCTCGAGCACCAGAAGGACCCGAAGGGGATGCTGGACTACGCCTATACGCATCTTCGGGCGGGCGGCATTTTCCTCCTCACGGTGCCGAGTTTTCATTATATTTTGGAAAACAAGAGCTACTATGAGCTGCTCCGTGACCATATCAGTAATTTTACGGAAGAGAGCCTGCAATATCTTTCTCAGGAAGCCGGTTTTTCTCTTCTCGAGAGTCGCGTAATCAATCGGGATACCATTGAGTTTGTTTTGCAAAAGGAAGCGAAGGAGAACTTAAGCATTTTCCGCTACAGCGGGCAGAAAATTGACATTTCTCCTCTTCTTGAAAATGAAAAGGAGATTCAAGAGGATATAGAGGCTCATATCGCAAAGCTAAAGGAAAAGGGAGAGAGGATAGCTATCTGGGGTGCGAGCCATCAGGGGCTTACCCTGCTTTCCACAACGGCGCTAAAGGATGTAGTTTCCTATATCATTGACTCTGCACCCTTTAAGCAGGGACTGTACAGTCCGGCTTCCCATGTCTTGATTGTGCAGCCCGAGCATTTTCAGGAGGAGCCGGTGGACGAAATTCTCATCGTGGCACCGGGCTATACGGACGAGATAGCCGGGATTATCAAGCGGGATTTTCAGCCCTGTCCGCGGATTTTGGCACTTAGGGGCGAAAGGATAACGGAGCTTTAGGGGTGAAGGGAATCGCCTGTAGGAAAGCAATAATCTGGCAAAGTGCGAAGTTGTTTGCTACGAGGGTAGAATAGAGGCTAAGACCTTTATAGAATGATAATCAATCATAATCCGGTGAGTTGCAAAGTATTTTACGAAAAAGGAAAGGGAGTCGCTGTGCGAGCATTTGTCTTAGAGGGAAGAGGAAAAGTGAAATGGATGGAGAAGGAGAAGCCAAGAATTCTTTCGGAACACGGTGTGCTCATCATGCCCCTTCTTCTTGCGCCTTGCACAAGCGATGTGCATACGATTTGGCAGGGCTCTCCAAAGAGAGAAAGTCTCACTCTGGGGCATGAGTGCGTGGGGAAGATTATAGAGAAAGGCAGTGCGGTAAAGGATTTTTCCGTGGGTGAAATTGTGGCGATTTCCGCCATTACCCCGAACTGGGACAGTGAAGAAGTTACGGAAAATGAGTCCCATGCAGACTATCCCTTTTCCGCCCATTCCCTTGGAAAGTCCATAGACGGGGCTTTTCAGGAATGCTTTTATTTACCTCATGCGGATAAAAACTGCGGAAAAATTCCGGAGGGGCTTTCCTTAGAAGATGCGCTTCTCTGCACGGATGTTCTGCAAACCGGCTTTACTGCTGCAGAAGAAGGAAGAGTGGAGAGGGGAAATACGGTTTGTGTACTGGGGATCGGGGCTATCGGCCTTGCGGCGATTTTTGCCGCGCAGTATTTCGGCGCAAGTCGTATTTTTGCCGTGGGAAGTCGGGAAGAGAGCAAAAGACTGGCGCTTAGTATGGGAACAAAGGATTGCCCGGTGGAGGTTTTGGATTATAGAGAGCTTAGAACTCCCCTACCGGAAGGGAAGCATCCTCTGGCAAATTCCACAAATTCTCCCATTGTCAATGAAATCTGGAATCGGACGGGCGGAAAAGGCGTGGATCGTGTTCTCCTTTGCGGAGGAGACGAATATGCCCTTTGCGAAGCCTCCGACATGGTAAAATACGGGGGCGGCGTGGTCAGCAATGTGGCCTATTTCGGGGCGGATGAGGACATTGTTACGGAAGAGCTTTCCGGAAGACCGTTCCGCTATCTTATTGATGGGGAAGAGAGAGAAAAGAAGGCGGTAGACGCCCTCTTTTTGCCAAAATTTTCCTTAGGAAAGGGTATGGCGGGAAAGAGTTTCGTCTTCTCTCTTTCTAAGGGCGGAAGAGCACATCTTGAGAAAATTATGAATATTGTCCGGGAAAAGGATTTTCACCCGAGTGCATTTTTTACGAAAAGCTACTGCGGTATGGAAAATATAGAAGCGGCACTGTATGATATGAAGAACAGAGAGGCTGTAAAAGTCTTGGTATATACGGATTTAGAAAGATAAAAAGCCGTAAAAGTCTTGGTATATACAGATTTAGAAGGATAAAAAGCCGTAAAAATTTTACTATGTACCGATTTAGAAGGATAGAAAAGAGGTTGGAATTTGAAGAAGACCATCAGTATCGTTATCCCCTGTTATAACGAGGAGGAAAATGTTATTCCCCTTGCGAATGCACTTAGGACTTGTTTTCAGGAGAAGCTTAAGAATTATCATTATGAGCTTCTCTTTATTGACAATGACTCACAGGATAAGACGCGGGAGAACTTAAGAGCGCTTTGCCGGGAAGATAAGGGCATCAAGGCGATTTTTAATGCGAAGAATTTCGGACAGTTCAACTCTCCCTACTACGGGATGCTGAACAGCACGGGAGATGCGACCATTCTTATGGCGGCGGACTTTCAGGATCCGGTCGAAATGATTCCGAAGTTTGTGGAAGCCTGGGAGGAGGGCTACCGCATTGTAATCGGTGTGAAGACAGAGAGTAACGAGTCGAAGCTTATGTACGCGCTTCGTGGCATTTACTATAAGCTTATCCGGAAAATGTCCTCGGTGGATCAAATCAGCCAGTTTACGGGCTTTGGCCTATACGACAAAGGCTTTATTTCGGTAATGCAATCTCTGGACGATCCCACTCCCTTTCTGCGCGGTATTGTGGCGGAGCTTGGTTACAGAAGAAAGGATATCCCCTATACGCAGCCGAAGCGTCGGGCGGGCGTGACACACAACAACTTCTATACCCTTTATGATGCGGCTATGCTGAGCTTTACCAGCTATACCAAGGTGGGACTTCGCTTGGCGGTATTTTTGGGCGGTATTTTTGCGGGAATCAGCATGCTGGTCGGCCTCCTATATCTCATTATGAAACTGATCTGGTGGGACCGTTTTCCCGCAGGTATGGCTCCTATGCTGATAGGAATGCTTTTCCTGGGCTCTGTGCAAATCTTTTTTATCGGACTTTTGGGAGAGTATATCCTTTCCATTAACCAAAGGGTCATGAAGAGACCGCTCGTGGTGGAGGAAGAGAGACTGAATTTTTCGGGGCAGGCAAGCGGTGAAAGCGATTCTCCGGAACAAACAATAAGTAAAGACAGTTCTTCGAAACAGCCGAGGCAGGATGTCTGTGAAAGCAGTTCTTTAGAACAGCCTGCACAGAATGACAGTTCTTCGGAAGAGGTGTAAGAGAAAATGAGAGCAAAGATTGATATTGCCTTAGTAAGAGAAGGAAAACTGCATATTCAGGGCTGGGCCTTCGGAAGAGATCCGAAGACTCCTGTGAAACTGTCCGTTCAGGGAAGACAGGGAGAAAAAAGAGAGTTTTCCTATGAGGAAGTGGAGCGGGAAACCGTAAATGAAGCTTATTTTCCGAAGTACGAGGAGGAAAACGGGAAGAAAATCAAGAGGAAGTTGGGATTTTCCTTGGACACCCCTTACGAACTGGGAAAGGGCGAAAGGGTGGAGCTTTTGCTTCAGGTGGATCAGCAGATTCGTCGTTTTAGTTTTGATGATAAAAAAATAGAGTCCTTTAACTCCCACGCCCACAAGAAGATGGAGAAGTTCTTGGCTCTTTTCCAATGGGAAACCGTGGAGGCAGTGAAGGATACTTTGAAAAAGGGTGGACTTTCCACTCTTTGGCATAAGAGTGTGCGAAAGCTAAAGAGCATTGAAGAGGACTACGACTATAATGAGTGGTACAAAAAAGAGAAGACTGGAGCAGAAGAACTTTCACGGCAAAGGGCGGAAGTTTGGGAGAATCCCCTGCTTTTTTCCATTGTGATTCCGGTATACCGTCCCAAGGAAGCATTCCTACGAAGACTTTTAGACAGCATTTTATCCCAGACCTATCCCCATTTTGAAATTTGCCTTGCAGATGCTTCCGAGCTTTCCGGGGATACTTTGGAAAATGGAGAAAAGTCCCCGGTTTCGGTTTTACAGGAGTATCAGGAGAAGGACAGCAGAGTGCGTTTTTCCGTACTTCCCAAGAATCTGGGTATTTCCGGAAATACCAATGCCGCTATTGCCATGGCCAAGGGGGATTTTATTATTTTTTCCGACCATGATGATGAGCTCACGGAAGATGCCTTATATACCATTGCAAAAACCATTAAGGAGCATCCTAAGGCGGAGCTTCTCTATAGCGATGAGGACAAGATTGACTTTGCTTCCGCCTATTACTTTGAGCCCCACTTTAAGCCGGACTACAGCCCGGAGCTTCTCCGCAGTGTAAATTATTTCTGCCATCTTCTGATTGCGAAGCGTTCTTTGCTGGACGCGGTAGCGAAGGAGGGAGAAGAGGGAGAGAAGATTTACGAGCAGAAGGAATATGACGGTGCGCAGGATTATGACCTGATTTTACGTCTATGCGAAGAGGCGGAAAGAAGAGAAAAGGCGGCAGGCCTTAGCGAGGAAGAGCAAAAGGAACAGGAAGAGGCGCTCTTTACCTCTTCCACCATTATCCATATCAGGAAGGTGCTCTATCATTGGCGCTCTCACCAGCTTTCCACGGCCCAGAATCCGGAGGCAAAGCTCTATGCTTTCACTGCCGGAGAGTGGGCGGTTTTCGACCATGCAAAGCGCCTGGGACTTCCCATTGAAAAGGTGGAGCGAGGCATTACCTACGGCTATTATCATTGCCACTATGCCTTGGAGAAAAAGGATGGGGAGCTTCCTCTTATTTCCGTGATTATCCCGAGTAAAGACCATAGTGAGGATTTGGATCTGGCCATTCGCTCTCTCTTTGCCGGAAGTTATCCCTATTTGGAAGTGATTGTGGTGGAGAACAATTCCGTAGAGGAAAAGACATTTTCCTACTATGAAAAGATTCAGGAGGAATTCCCGGCAAGATACGGAGAATTCCATACCAAGGCGGTACGGGTGGTGCGCTGGGAGAGAGAGTTCAACTACTCCGCGATCAACAACTTCGGAGTGGGATTTTCCCACGGAGAGTACCTGCTCTTTATGAACAATGACATTGAGTGCCTAAAGAAAGATTCCTTGGAGGAAATGCTTCAGTTTGTGCAGCAGGAGGAAGTGGGCATCTGCGGTGCAAGACTCCTGTATCCGGATAAAATGATTCAGCACGCCGGTGTGGTGATGGGCTTTGGCGGCATTGCCGGAGCGAGCTTTATCGGTACCCACGAAACGGAAACAGCTATATGCATAGGGCGGCCTGCATTCAAAACTATACAGCGGTTACCGCTGCCGTTTTAATGACCAAGAAATCCCTCTTTGATCAGATGGGCGGTTTCCGAGAAGAGCTTGCGGTAGCTTTTAATGATGTGGATTTTTGCTTGAAGATTCGCGCCCTTGGTAAGCGGGTGGTTTATACCCCTTATGCCCTTTTTACCCACTATGAGTCCAAGTCCAGAGGACTGGAGGATAATCCGGAGAAGATAAAGCGTTTCAATGGAGAGATTGTGTGCCTCGCAAAGCATTGGCCGGAGATTTTGAGAAAGGGAGATCCCTACTATAACCCGGCACTGACGCTTAGGAAGTCAAACTTTACGCTAAGAGACCTTTCCGTAGAGAAGGTGGGAGAGCCGTTTCCTTTGGAGATACTGAAGGATATTGTGTAGATGAGGATACGATGCTTCAGCCATCTCCTCTTTCAAAAAGACGCTCTCGCTCGATTCGCCTGACTGAGCAGTGGTTTTGTGAACCACCGCTCACTTTGCTTCGCAAAGCAAATTCCTTCGGAAGCTGGTCTTGTACAGGACAACTTTTCTGATGAAAAGTTTGTCCTTACGTAGCGGATACTAAGCAGAAAACTTCGCTGTGCTTGTTTTCTGCAAGTACCGACGTCTCCATACGCTTTTCGTAAGAGGGGGTAGCCTAAGCATCTGTATAATGGTATTTTTTTCGATTCCAAAGCACGAACCGATTAAGAAGGTATATGTAGAAATGGTGCGGCAGATTGTAGAAAGTGAGGCGAAAAATGATGAAGACGCTGAATGATTATTTGGCAATGTCTTATCGTATGGAAATTGTAGAAGATAAGGATGAAGGCGGATTCGTAGTTTCCTTTCCGGATTTACCCGGTTGTATTAGCTGTGGTGAGACAGTAGAAAGTGCAGTAGCGAATGCGATGGATGCAAAAAAAGAATGGCTTGCAGCAGCATTGGAAGAAGGTGTGAAGATTCATGAGCCGGATAGTCTGGAAGACTATTCCGGACAGTTTAAATTGAGAATTCCCCGGAGCTTGCATCGATCCTTAGCGGCGCATTCAGAGAGAGAAGGAATTAGCATGAACCAGTATTGTGTATATCTTCTTTCCAAAAATGACGCCTAGTACAAAAGATGAATGGATATAGAAGGAAAGGAAAATGAATTATGAAGCTGAGTGAATTCCCTTATGAGAGGGTGGATTTTACAAAAATGGAAAAGGAGCTTTCGGATTTAACGAAGGCCTTGGATAAGGCAAAGTCCGCAGAGGAGGTCTTTGCCATTCATAAGAAGTATTACAAGATGCAGGACGATGTGATGACGGCCATGGTGCTTGCAAATTTTCGGAACAACATCGATATGACCGATGAGTTCTATGAGAAGGAAAAGGACTATTATGATGAAAAGATGCCGGGCTTTTGGAATGCGATGGTGGATTACCAGAAGAAGCTCTATCATTCTCCTTTAAAAAAAGAGATGGAAGAGAAAATCGGGCATGTTGCCTTTAAGAATATTGAACTTGCGATAAAGGGGATGGACGAGAAGCTCATTCCCCTTATGCAGAAGGAAAATGAGCTTACGACCGCCTATGGAAAGCTTCTCGGTACGGCAACGATTGAATGGGAGGGAGAGGAATTAAACCTTTCTCTTATGCGCCCCTATATGACAAGCGTGGACCGTTCTGTCCGGGAAAGAGCTTGGGAGAAGTACAGTGCTTTTTTTGAGGAGCACAGGGAGGAACTGAATTCCCTCTATGATGAGTTGGTAAAGAACCGAACTGAGCAAGGACGCCTGCTTGGCTATCCTGATTTTACCGAACTCGGCTATGCACGGATGAATCGTAATTGCTACGGTGAGAAGGAAATTGAAAGCTTCCGAAATCAGGTGAAGTGTGACCTTGTTCCCTTCGTGGAAAAGCTGCATGAAAAGAGAAGAAAGAGACTGGGACTCGACCATCTCTACTATTATGATGAAGATGTTTTCTTCCCGGAGGGAAACCCTGCTCCGACCGGAACCCCGGAAGAAATCATGGCGGCCGGAGAGAAGATGTACGATGAACTTTCCCCCGAGACCTCTACTTTCATGCGAAAAATGCGGGAAATGGAACTCTTTGATGTCCTTGGCAGGAAAAATAAGAGTACCGGCGGCTACATGGATATGCTTCCGAACTACAAGATGCCTCTTGTTTTTGCAAACTTTAACGGAACTGCAGGAGATATCGATGTGATTACCCATGAGTGCGGTCATGCCTTTCAGGGCTATTTGACTGCGCATCTTCCGATTAGAGAGCATAATGACTTAACTTCCGAAACAGCTGAAACCCATTCCATGTCTATGGAATTTTTTACCGAGCCATGGATGGAGCTGTTCTTTGGGGATAGAGCAGAGGACTACAGGGAAATGCATTTTGAAGATACGCTGATGTTTATTCCCTACGGCACCATGGTCGATGAATTCCAAAATATCGTCTACAAACATCCGGAAATGACTCCGGAAGAGCGAAACGAGCTTTGGAAGAAACTCGAGAAGGAATACAGACCGCACCTTGATTATAAGGACAATCCATTCTTAAATGAGGGAAGACTTTGGCAGAAGCAGAGCCATATCTATGAAAACCCCTATTACTACATTGATTACTGTCTTGCTGCGGTAAATGCTTTGCAGTACAAGGCTTTCATGAAGCGGGATTTCAAAGAAGCCTGGAAGAGCTATATGGAGTTTTCTCATCTTTCCGCATCCCTTTTCTTTACCGAACTCGAGAAGAAGGCAGGACTTATGAGTCCCTTTGAGGAAGGAAGTATTAGAAAACTCGTTGAAGGACTTGAAGACTAAGGTCACGGAGAGGAAAGACCGGAAGACAAAAGCCTCTTAAGAGAGGCGAAAACATAAAGAAAGAGTGGTGTATTTAGGGGAGGGTAAAACATGAATCCATTTTTATTGGTGGCTATTAAGCTCTTAATCGGGTTTCTGGCCTTGGTATTGATTATCAACATCACAGGGAAAGGCAACTTGGCACCGTCATCTGCCAGTGACCAAGTTGTGAATTATGTACTCGGTGGAATTGTCGGAGGAGTGATTTATAACAATAGTATTAAAATCTATGAATTTATTGTCATTCTGGGAATATGGTGTCTTCTTGTGCTTGGTCTGAAATGGGTTAAGAATCATAATGTAAAGGCGAAGCAGCTAATCGATGGTAAGGCACATATCATCATTGATGACGGTAAGATTCTTATTGAAAATTGCAAGAAAGCCGGCTTATGCGCTCATGATGTGGCCTTTAAACTGCGTACCAACGGCATTTTTTCCTCCGATGATGTGAAAAGAGCTATAGTGGAGCAAAATGGACAACTGATTATCATTCGCTCCGGTGAAGAAAATCCAAAGTTCCCTATTATTACGGATGGTCAAGTACAGCATGATATTCTTAAAGTAATCGGAAAGGACGAGGAATGGCTTCTTGAGGAGCTGAAAAAGCAGGGAATTGAAAAGTATAGCGATGTATTTTTAGGCGAGTATGTTAATAAGCAATTGAAATTAACGACTTATTAGGGTGGAGATTAAGATGGTATATCCTCGTAGAAATCTTATGCTTTTACCGATTGTTTTAGATTGTCATTTATGAATTGGAGGAAAGCTTTATGAGAGAAGAAGGGAGCGCCTTGGATGGATTTATTCTTCGGTACGCGGGCAAAGGACTACCTTTCTATGCATTTTGAAGAGTTCCTGATGTTTATCCCCTACGGCACCATGGTGGATGAGTTCCAAAACATTGTGTATAAGAATCCGAAAATGACTCCTAAGGAGAGAAAGCTGCTTTGGAGAACCTTGGAGCAGGAGTATAAGCCACACTTAGATTATGCGGACAATGCCTTTATGGAAGAGGGCGGTTTCTGGCAGAAGCAGCACCATATTTATTCTACTTTATTCTATCACCGCTTTTGGCTTATGTCCTGCTACCAAAGCTTAGTTTTCTTTTTTTACGAGTTCCAAATATCTATACATACTGGCGGGGGAGCAGGACAGTCTGCTCCCTACTGTTTTAACAGAACCCTTCATAGAGAAGATGCCTTTTTGATAAAGCTGTCGTATGATATCAAGCTTTTCGGAATGGTTCAGTTTACTAAAGGGAAGAGACTTGTTTATTCTATGTAATATTTCATCTATTGTATTGGAAATATTTTCCGAAAAGATTGTCTGTTCATCATTTCCTTTTATTTCTATGGAAATATTTTTGGATACATAATGATCCGGATGGCATAGAGAAAAAATAAGATTGGACAGCTCTTTGTAGCGGTTGTCATCAAAGTTTATATTCAGCCCGCCTAGGGCTTTACCGCTTTCGTCCTTTATAAAAAGGGTAGAGCACCTTAGAATCTTTCCATTGGCGGAAAGCGCTCTATAATTTGCCTGCCATTTTTCTTTAGCGGACTCCTCGCTTTGTAAAATGCTTTTCATGGTGGGACTGAGCGGATCTCCATTTTTTCTGCCACTGATATCACCGTTAAGGATATATAGAATCTGCTTTAGATCATATACTATAATTTCGTAATCAGGACCCAATACTGAGCCTAAAAAATCAGAAAGATCCCTGTATCGTTTTAAATCTTGTTCATTCATAATCCCTCCAAATTCTATTGGTATCCTCTCAGCACACAAAAATTTTAGGAAATCAATCTAATGTATTATAGCAAAACTTCATGCTCTTAAAATCGGCATTTAAGCAAAATCACCAAAATAACAATTTATGGCCTTAGAGGTAGATAGAAAAAAGTTGAGAAAAAATTCTCAGATAAATTCTCAAATTTTATTTGTCTTAAAGAGATGTAGGAAAACAAAGGATTTTTACTACACATTAGTGTGAGTATTATGTGTAAGGGCAAAGAAAACTCCCATTAAATTTATCAAAGAGCAATTTCTTTGTTTTTAATATTTTATCGCAGAATACGGGATTTGTACAAAATGCACACTTTTGCACTAAATTCTTGCTTTAAATACACATTAAATTAATGATATTGACGGGGTGCTAAAAGGATGATAAATTATTCTCACATCAATATGCATATAACAATACATTTTTTATATATAATTTTAGAAATTAAGAGCATGTTGGCGCAATCTGTAGAAGAGTATTTATATTTTGTTTAAAGGGAGCACAATACTGTCCGCCAGTCGTTTCTTACGATGACCGGGGTATCAAAATATATTTTTATATATGGAGGTATGAAAATGGAGTACGAGAAAATGTTAGGCGTAGAGGCACCAAAGTCATGGACTCATGTAGTGAGAGAAGTTCCCACAGTTACCCAGGAGCAGAGAAGAAAGGCTCTGGAAATGACGCATTATAATGAGTTTGCTTTTCCGGCAGGTCTTTTATACATTGACTGTCTTTCCGACTCCGGAACTACATCTATGACAGACACACAGTGGTCTGCAATGTTCCTGGCAGATGAATCTTACGGAAGAAATAAGGGATACTATGTTCTTTTGGATGCATTCAGAGATGTATGGGAAAGAGGAGACAATCAGAAGAGACTCATCAACTACATCAAGGAAGGTGTAGACAAGGATGATGTTGAAAAGATGATGAATGAAGTCTATCTGGTGGACTATGAGGGCGGATTTATCAATGGCGGTAAGTACCAGCTTTCCAGACCCAATACCTTTATCGTTCCCCAGGGACGCTGCGCAGAGGCACTTTTGTTTGATGTATTAAAACCCTTATTTGCAAAGAGATGGCCGGGTAAAGTCTTCACCATTCCTTCCAATGCTCACTTTGATACTACAGAAGGCAATATCAAGCAGATGGGTAACGTACCCAGAAACCTCTTCCATAAAGAAATCTTATTTGAGGTACCAAAGAGCGGAAAATATGAGAAGAATCCTTTCAAGGGAGATATGGACATTGATAAGCTCAACCAGCTTATTGAGGCTGTAGGCGTAGAGAATGTTCCGCTGATTTATTCTACAGTTACCAATAACTCTGTATGCGGACAGGCTGTTTCCATGAAGAACATCAGAGAGGTTTCCCAGATTGCCCATAAGTACAATATTCCCTTTGTTATGGACGGTGCAAGATGGGCAGAGAACTGCTACTTCATTAAGATGAATGAAGAAGGCTATAGGGACAAGTCCATCTGTGAAATCGCAAAGGAGATGTTCTCCTACTTTGATGTGGTTTCCGCATCCCTTAAGAAAAACGGACATGCCAATATGGGTGGCATTTGGCCTTCCGTGACAAGGGATTATTCTGGCAGAAGTTCTCGGAGTTCAATGAGGACGGCAGCGTAAAGACAGATATCGGACACCTTTTGAAGGTTCGCCAGATCTCCGCTTACGGCAATGACTCTTACGGCGGAATGTCCGGACATGATATCATGGCGCTTTGCCAGGGTATGTATGAAGAGGCAAGATTTGACTATCAGGACGAAAGAGTAAGACAGTGTCAGTATCTGGCAGACGGCCTTACGGCAAATGGTGTTCCTGTAGTACAGCCTGCAGGAGGACATGGAATTTATATTGATGTGGATAAGTTCTTTAACTATAAGAGAGGCCATGAGAGCTTTGCGGGACAGGCCCTTTCTTTAGAGATGATTCATCGTTACGGTATCCGTTGTTCAGAGCTTGGGGATTTCTCTATGGAATATGATCTGAAAACTCCTGAGCAGCAGAAGGAAGTATGTAATGTGGTTCGTCTGGCCATCAACAGAAGTCAGTTCAGTAAGCAACACATGGACTATATTATTGCAGCCTTGACACAGCTTTATAAAGACAGAGATACGGTTCCCAATCTAAAGATTACCTTCGGACATACTTTGCCAATGAGACATTTCCATGCATGGGCAGAGCCCTACGCTCCATCTAAGGAAGAAATGTGTGAGGAAGGAAATTACAAATATTGGGAAAAATAAATGAGATATCGTAGGATATGCCGGCGATACTTGTAAAAAAATAAAATATCTTGGCGTCCGGTCTTGTAAAGACCGGACTGCTATCCACAAAGGGACTTACACTTTTTAGTAAGATGGAGGAAGCTTATGGGTTCAGATAGTACCGCTGTAAAGCAGGATGGATTTAACTCACAAATAGGTTTTATTATAGCCTGTGTAGGTTCGGCTGTAGGTATGGGAAACCTGTGGAGATTTCCGGTGCTTGTATCAGCCTGGGGAGGCATGACTTTTTTGATTCCCTACTTCTTATTTGTTATCTTGATCGGTAGCACGGGAGTGGTGGAGGAAATTGCACTGGGAAGAAGTACGGGGAAAGGTCCTATAGGAGCATTCGGTGCTGCTATGGAACATGCCGGAAAGCAGAAAACTTGGTGAGAGCATAGGAATTATACCTACAATCGGTTCTTTGGCTCTCGCAATAGGGTATTCCTGCGTAGTAGGTTGGATCTTTAAATATGTTGTCATGGCCTTTACAGGTCAGCTTTTTGGAATGGGTAGCAACATGGATCTTATTGGCAGTACTTTCGGATCCACAGCTATTGCATTCGGTAACAATGCCTGGATTATTATCGCCCTCGTTGTAAACTTTGCTATCATGGCCTTTGGTGTTGCAGACGGCATAGAAAAAGCCAATAAGTTTATGATGCCGCTACTTTTTGTTATGATGATCGGACTTGCTTTTTATATAGGCATACAGCCGGGGGCAGTGAACGGATACAAATATATCTTTACGGTTAATCCTGAAGGACTAAAGGATGTAAGACTTTGGATATTTGCATTCGGACAGGCATTTTTCTCCCTTTCTATTGCAGGAAACGGTACGGTTATTTACGGTTCCTATCTGAGTAAGAAAGAGGATATTCCCTTCTCTGCAATGAATATCGCCATATTTGATACTCTTGCGGCACTTCTTGCAGCATTGGTGATTATCCCTGCTATGGCGACATCCGGTGCGGAGCTTAGTGAAGGCGGCCCGGGACTCATGTTTATTTACCTTGTCAATATCATGAATCAAATGCCCGGTGGCATGCTTGTAGGAATTATATTCTTCGTATGTGTTACCTTTGCAGGGCTCAGCTCCCTTGTGAACCTGTATGAGGCGCCGGTAGCTACATTGCAGCAGCAGTTTAAACTCAGCAGAGTACAGTCGGTAGGAATTATCGGAGTCATTGGTGTAGTGGTTGCAGTATTGATACAGGGAATTGTAGGCAACTGGATGGATGCGGTATCTATCTATATTTGCCCTATTGGTGCGGTACTTGCTTCGGTAATGTTGTTCTTCGTATTTGGCAAGCAGTATACCATGGAGGCTGTAAATGCCGGTGCAAAGAAGCCTAAGGGAGATACTTGGTTCTTCTTGGCAAAGTATGTTTATACAGGCCTTGCCTTACTTGCTCTTATTGCAGGTGCATTCTATGGCGGAATCGGATAATCGAACTATAGCAGAATAAGAAAGCCTTTTCATACAAAAAAGTCCCTTTCCTAGAGAATCATTGCTAAGGAAGGGAGATCGTGCATTCAAAGAGAATGCAATATGCAAATGAAAAAATGTCCGAACCCTGCGGCTCGGACATTTTTGTGATTCTTAACAAGTATTGTTTGCAAAGCACGTGCTGTTTAAGCTCTCTTTTTCTTTTCCTCTAAAGCCCGGAATAGAAGTCCTGTAGCACTTAGCCCAAAGAGGGAAAGCGCGAATGGATTTGCTTGATCGGCTGTATGGACAGAGCCTCTTCTTGTTGCACCAAGAACTGTAGGAGCATTTTCCCTTACAGCCCCTAAAACCTCCGGTTCTGCAGGAGAAGGATCATTATCTCTACTTGCAGAAAGAACTGTGGGAGTTTCTCCTTCGTTCACAATCGGAGTACGGGGGCCTCCGTTTCCGCCTCCGCCATTCCCTCCACCACCATTTCCACTGCCGGGATTAACAGGGTTTACCGGATTTACAGGATTAGTCGGATTGTTCGGTGTTTCAGGCTTTTCAGGATTAGTAGGATTGTTCGGTGTTTCAGGCTTTTCAGGATAAATCACCTCTCCCCCGCAAAGGTGGGCGCTTTCCAATCTATAAATTGGAAGGTGGTCTCCGTAATCAGGTTCCGGCTCAAGCTTTCCGGTAACGTAAACGGATATCTCTCTAGTAGTCCCGTCAGCAAAGTGAAGTGTGGCTTTTACATATTTATCTGCACCGTCATCCAAGAAACTTCATTTGGAAGATCTACAGATTGTAAAGTGTCTCCCAGTTGTGTACGTAGAACTTTCTCGATATCCTTCTTATCTTCTTCCGTAATAAGAATTCGGGGTAATTCATCTTCTGTTACAGTTTCATCATAGTGGATATGATTTAAATGAATATACATATGGTAGTGCTGCTCTTCAGACATTTTATCATTGAGATTAATCTTCAGGGTCCGCACTACGACTTCATCTTTAAGGACAGGATAGAGGATTTCTTTGTTATATCTCTCGTTGTCTCTTTCTCTTATCTTTAATTCCGGATTACCGAGACGTTCTCCGCTGTTAAGCAAAGAATTAAGATGGGTTTTGAGGGATTCTCCACTGCCATTTCTATCGTTAAAGACGAATTTCTTGTCTTTTGAAAGAGAGAGCTGTTCTAAATCGGCTTCTTCCACAGGGAGAACGGAGTTTACACTTAATTCTTTTGCAAATGTCACCGGAACAACAATTTCCATATCCCCATGCTTTTCGGTCTTTACCGTCAAGCGTACTCCATAATCGCTGCTTTCTCCATGTCCAAAATCGAAGATGGGTCCCTCTATCGGATGAACAATTTCCCGATTCACATCCACATCCAAGATGCCGGTTAAAACATTGTTTTTTATGCGGGAAAACAGAGCCTTGATATCGGCTACTTCTTTATCCGTTAAAGTAGTATTTTCATCAAAACGTCCTTCTTTAAAAGGGAAAATAATGTTTTTGCCGATGAAAAGTGTAAGTTCAGGCTCCATCCCTGTAATATCCTGATCACTCATTACATAGACCTTGGTTTTTACGGATTCTCCAAGTTCAGTGGTGTATTCTACATTATAATAATAGCGCTTTGCAGTATCCTCTCCTTCGGAGTGTACATTTCTGTCCGTAAATTGAAGCTCTTTTACTTCCGGATGATATTTTTTTAAGAAGCTAATGATTTCCCCCATATTGTGGTCGCAAATAGCTTTATTTCGCGGGAGATTGAATAAATTGACATTTCCGTTCACAAAGAAGCTGAAAGTTAGGATAGCAGTTCCTTTTAAGGGGATTAAGACTTTGGGACCTTCGCCATTAAGCTGCCATACGACATAGGCCAGCTTTCCCCATTGTCAAATTTCTTAAAGCGGATACCGACGGGAGTCATATCGCCTCCGGCCTCTCTAAAAGGTAGAATACCGCCATAAGCTTCTTCATCCGAAATGTTACTTCTATCTGGGTTTTTTCTGAGGGCTTGGGCAATGATATTCAGAATCTGTCTACTGGGATTCTGCGGATTCAGTCCGTAAACAGCAGGATTATCTGCTCTATAATATTTTTCCTCACCCAAATATTCCGGAACTTTCACGGGATCAAGGATTTCGTCAAAATAGGCATAAAACTCATCTTCGTTTTGGATACCTTCAAACGCGAAAAGCGCATCCAGAGAAGGATAAAGACCGTCTTCCTCCTGTGCATCCTCTCCGGAAAAATGGTCTTCCGCAGCTCTCATTGTGCTTATATCAGCGGATTCCTCTGCTTCGGGATTGTTTATAAGAGAAGCTTCATTTTCTGATGTGAAATCCTCGGATAAGGATAAGGATGAGGATGAGGTAGAGACTTCACTTACGCTTTCTTCTTGAGTCGGAGCGGCAAAACCAAGGACAGAACTGCTTAAAGAGACCGCCAGAAGCAATGGAATAAATCGTTTCTTTTTCATACATTTTCTCCTTTATTACTCTAATTTTTTACATACAAAAATGCTTTCGAAAAGGAAAGCATTTTGCATGGAATAATCTATATTTAGTCTGCTCCGAAGAATCCCATAATTACGATGCCGATAACCGCCAGGGCAACTGCAAAGTACTGCTGTTTACTGAGTCTTTCCTTCAGGAAAATATGTGCCCAAAGTGCGGAGAAGATGCAATAGCTGGAAATAAGAGGCGCGGAAGCCACGGCATTTGCGGCAAGGGCCACAATGTATGCAGCTTGTCCTGCGGTCTCACTCATGGCACCAAGAAGCTTTGCTCCATCATAGCCCGGGAAGAACTTGGTCTTCTTTACGAAAATTAAGTAAATAAGAGTAATGATACCCACTACGAGGAAGGTGTATTCATAGGCTACATTTGCGGAATCTTCGGAAAGACGATGCACGAAGATGGAATCCATAAGGGTTCTTTCTGCAGGATTATCCGATATCGGGGACAAAACCACTGCATCCATAAAAGTGCCGAGCCCATCAATAATGCAGTAAGCGATAGAGAAGAAGATAGCGAGGAAGCTGTTCATATGCTTCATGCCGGGCTCTTCACCGGATTCTTTCAGCTCCGCTTCTTCTTTTTCTTCTGAAAATAGGAAAGAAGAACAATCGCAACAATAACAAGAACAGTTGCGATAAGTTGCGGGAAGCTTAAAGTCTGCTTTAAGAAAAGGAATGACAGAAAAGCAGCTACCGCTCCGGATGTGTTACAAATCGGAGAAGTAATGGAAAGCTCTATATAGCGAAGTCCGATATAACCAAGGAGCATGGAGCTAATATAGAGAAAGGATACAGGGAGATAAATCCAAACTGTTTGCAGGTTGAAAGTCACTCCCTTTACAAGAACCTGATAGGTTGCGTGAGTTCCCATTACAAGACCTACGGCAACAATCATCTTAAGATGGCTGTTCTTATCTTTTTGCGGAGAGCCGAGTTTGGAAAAAAAGTCGGATCCGGACCAGAAAAAGACAGAAACCAAAGAAAGTACAAACCACATAATAACCCCTTCTAAAATAATAAATGGAATTGTTACAAAATGATTCTCTACAGTGTATATAAGATGAAATATTCTTAGAGTCGAAAGCCGTCCTTTAAGGGAATCGGATATAAGACGAACGGAAAATTCCAAAAAATTAATACAAAATTAAGTCTTCCATAAAAAATCACGCATAATATAACATGAACAATTTATATTTGACAAGCAAGATATTTTGAAATTGGGAGAATACGGTATAAAAGCCACTAAAAGCAAGGGATTTTAAAAGAGAACTTTGGGAATGGCATCTTTAAGAATTTTATCCAAAGAAGGGGAAAATGCTGCATTGGAGACAATGCAGGATAATTTATCAAAATCCGAAGTCTTAAAAAAGCCTACCGCATTTTCTTTTGTGGTATCACAGAGGAGTATGGTTTTGTCCGCATTTTCCATCATGGACTTTTTGACCAGTCCTTGGGAATCGTCACCTTCAAATACTCCATTTTCCCGAATCGCCTTACAGGAAAGAATGGCAAGTTCCGCATGGAAGTTTTTGATAAACTCGGAGGTGAATTCCCCGACGATGGAAAGACTTTGGTGCTTCAGTACTCCCGGACAGAGAAAGCAAGTCAGGTTTTGGGCATGAGAAAGCTCGTTGGCAATATTGATGCCATTTGTGATAACGGTAATATTTTGCTTTGTCTTTAGAATAGGAGCAAGCTGACAAACTGTGGAAGAAGAATCCAAAAAGAGCACCATACCGTCTTTGATTAAGCTATCCGTCTTTCTGGCAATGCTTGCTTCTTATCTAAATTCTCAATTTGTCGCATACCGATCGGGCTTTCCTTAGCGGATTTTACATTTAGAGAAACATAGCCGTGCGATCTTTTCAGAATGCCGTCTTCTTCCAGGGAAAGCAAATCTCTTCTTATAGTAGAGCGGGAGGCATAGAGCTTCTTGCAAAGATAGTTCATGCTTGCAATACCATTATGCTGGTTCAACTGTTCTACAATTTCCCTTTTCCTCTCGTGGATATCCATCGTGTATCTCCTTTAAGTCATAATCGTTGTGTTGTCAGAGCCTCTGGCCTCTACGTTTACAGGAATATCCTTTCCTGTAAAACATTTGAAATTTGGACAAAAATGTTCAAGCATGAACAGTATAACACGAAATAGGGAATTAATTTCAATCATTTGTTCAAAGATACAATTTATTTAGTTAATATGCTATATTTTCATTGTTAAAAAAACGTGGAGATAGGCAATATGAAGAAAGTTCTAGCTTTTGACATGGGTGCAACTTCCATAAGAGGGATAGTTGGCTATGTAGAGAATGGGCAATTCTGCACAAAGGAAGTTATGCGGATGTCCCACAAGATTCAAAATAAAAATGGAAGACTTTATTGGGACTGGGAGAGTATCGCAAAAAAGATTGAAGAAACGATTTTAGAGAACCCCGATGTCTCTACGATTGGAATCGATACCTGGGGTGTGGACTTCGGTGTAATCGATAAAGACGGAAATCTTTTACAGGCGCCCCATTCCTATAGGGATGAGAAATTTTCCGAAGGAAGAGAAGAAGCAAAGGCATTACTGGACGAATTTGAACTTTTTCAAAACAGCGGAAACCAGATTATGACCATCAATACGGTTTATCAGCTTCTTGCCTTAAAGAAATTTGACAAAGAAATTTATGATAGAGCGGATAAGCTTCTTATGATACCGGATCTCCTTTTCTACCTCCTAACCGGAGAAAAAATCGGAGAAGAGAGCATTTGGTCCACAACAGGGCTGTATGACTTATCAAAAAAACAAGTTTCAGAGCATTTGTTCGAGAAACTAAGCTCAATAAGGAACTGGTTCCACGGATTGTGCGAGCAGGAGAGTGCAAGGGAAATACAAAGAATTCGAGATTGGAAAGCTTAAGAGCCTTATCTATCGACGTCATTCCGGTTTTGGGACATGATACGGCAAGTGCACTTCTCATGATTGAAGATACAAAGGATTCGCTTTTCTTAAGTTGCGGTACCTGGTCCTTAATCGGTACCTCTGTACCGGAAGCGAAGGTGGGTAGAGAAGTTTATGAGAAGAACCTTACGAATGAACTTAGCTACAAGTCCGAGACGCTGTTCTTTAAAAACATCACCGGTCTCTACCTATTAGAAAAGTATAAGGCAGAGTTGGAGGAAAGACTCGGAAGAAAAATAGCCTTCCAGGAAATAACCGACTTTGTAAAGAAAGACAAAGAAGCCGGATTCCTCCTTGACATGGATGCGGAGGTTTTCGGAAGAGAGGGAATAGAGGTAAAGAAAGAAATCGATGCCTTTATCCTTTCCCGCGGTGGAACAGTACCGAAAGAGGTTTTTTCCTACTTCACCCTGATTTACGAGAGTATGGTGGAGAAATACAGAGAGGTAAAAGAGGATATTGAAAATATCTTGGGAAGAAACTTCACGAAGCTCCACATGATAGGGGGAGGCGCAAGGTCAGAGGTTCTCGCGGAAAATATTGCGAAGAAGCTGAAGGTTCAGGTCAAGGCCGGTCCCTATGAGAGTTCCGCACTGGGAAACATTCTCCTCTGTCTCCTTCATGAAAAGGAAATCGAGAGTATTGAAGAGGGAAGGAAGCTTATTTATGCGGCTTCGGAAGTAAAGGACTACTCCTAAAAGCGGAAGAGTTCAATAAAGGAAATTCCTTCATAATAGAAGGCTTTCAAGAAACGGAAAAATCGTTTTAGCTGGCAGTTTCCAAGCATTTTGCTTGAAAATCAAAAAATATATTGGGGTTTATGTAGATAAAGGAGGAAGTATGAATCATCCAAGAATTGGTATCAGACCGACAATCGACGGAAGATGGGGAGGAGTAAGAGAGTCATTAGAAGAGCAGACCATGAATATGGCGAAAAGTGCTGCAAAGCTCATTTCGGAGAATCTTCGTTATCCTGACGGAGAGCCTGTAGAGGTTGTGATTTCTCCGACAACCATCGGCGGTGGCGGAGAAGCGGCTATCTGCGAAGAGTATTTTTCCAAGGAAAATGTAGTAGGAACTCTTACCGTTACTCCTTGCTGGTGCTACGGCACAGAGACCATGGACTTAAATCCGAATACCATTAAGGCGGTTTGGGGCTTTAACGGAACAGAGAGACCGGGTGCAGTGTATCTTGCAGCGGTTATGGCGGCTTATGCACAGAGAGGCCTTCCTGCTTTCTCCATCTATGGAACAGAAGTACAGGATAAGGACGAAACCAGCATTACGGAAGACGTGCAGAAGAAGATTTTGGACTTTGCGAGAGCTGCAGTCGGTGTAGGAATCATGAAGAATAAGTCCTATGTAAACATCGGTGCAGTTTCCATGGGTATTGCGGGTAGTGTGGTGAATGTAGATTTCCTCCAGAAGTATCTCGGTATGAGAACCGAGTGGGTAGATATGACAGAGGTTCTCCGCAGAATCAATCTGGGAATCTATGATCCGGTAGAGTATGAGAAGGCTTTGGCTTGGGTAAAGGAGTATTGCAAGGAAGGCATGGACATCAATGCCGGAAAGAACTTCCCCGAGGTTATCACAAAGTCCAGATTTGTTCCGGATGACAAGCAATGGGAGTTCTGCGTAAAGCACGCTATCATCGTAAAAGATATTCTCTACGGAAATCCGAAGTTAAATGAACTTGGCTGGCACGAAGAGGCGCTTGGAAGAAATGCCATTGCCGGCGGATTCCAGGGGCAGAGAATGTGGACAGACTGGCTTCCGAACGCAGACTTCACAGAAGCAATTATGGCTTCCGGTTTTAACTGGAATGGAAAAAAGATGCCGACTCCCTTTGCAACGGAGAATGACACCTTAAACGGTGTGGCAATGATGTTCGGATGGCTGTCTACAGGAAAGGCTCCTATCTTCTCCGATGTAAGAACCTACTGGTCTCCGGATGCAGTAAAGAGAGTCAGCGGAAAAGAGCTTAGCGGATACGCAAAGAATGGTATTATCCACCTGATTAACTCCGGGGCAAGCTGTCTGGATGCCAGCGCTGCGGCAAAGGATGAAAAGGGCAACGGCACCATGAAGGAGTGGTGGAATCTGACAGAGGCTGACATTAAGGCTTGCTGTGAGGCTACCGACTGGTGCAGAGCGGACTATGAGTACTTTAGAGGCGGCGGATTCTCCTCCCACTTTAAGACAGCGGCAGAAATGCCTGTGACCATGATTCGTGTGAATATGGTAGAGGGAGTTGGACCGACCTTACAGGTTATCGAAGGACACACCTGTGTACTTGACGAAGATGTACATAGAATCTTAGATGAAAGAACCAGTAAGACCTGGCCGACTACCTGGTTTGCACCGAAGATCGGCGTAGGTGCTGCAGATTCCGTTTACAATGTGATGGCAAAGTGGGGAGCAAACCACGGTGCAACGGTAGAAGGACATGTAGGAGACAGACTCCTTACCTTGGCTTCCATGCTGAGAATTCCGGTAGCTTTCCATAATGTAGAGGAAGAGAGAATCTTCAGACCTCACTCCTTTAACGGCTTCGGCACAGCGGACTTAGAGGGACAGGACTACAGAGCTTGTGCGTACTACGGACCTTTATATAAGTAAATTTAATTAAGCGGGAGGCTCCCGAGCGAAAGGCGAGGGAGCTCCACCTTATAGAGAAAAATGAAGTGATATGTCTATAGAGAAATGGATTTTTAGAGTTTTGTAGAGCAAGTGGAAATCCTTCTCATGTATTTCAGTAGGAAAAGAGGAAGACTTATGTTAATGGAAAAGGAAAGACTGCTTCTTATCGAGTACGGAAAGAAACTGGTAACAGCAGGACTTACCAAGGGTACAGGAGGAAACTTAAGTATTTTTGACCGGGCACATGGCCACGTAGCCATCACTCCTTCCGGAATCGATTTTTTTGAGATTCAGCCGGAAGACATCGTAATCATTGACCTGGACGGAAAGTGGTAGAGGGAAATCGTGTTCCTTCTTCCGAGTGGGCAATGCATATCATGCCTTATAAGTACAGGGATGACATTGATGCAGTCGTTCACGCTCACACCATGTATGCTACTGTTTTGTCCTGCTTAAGAGAGGATCTGCCCGCTACACATTATATGATTGCAGTAGCCGGACCGACCGTCAGAGTGGCAAAGTATGCGACATACGGCAGCAAGGAGCTTGCGGAAAATGCCTTTGAAGCCATGAAGGACAGAAAGGCTGTAATTCTTGCAAACCACGGTATTCTTGCAGGAGCGAAGGATATTCTCAACGCTTTCAATATCGTTGAAGAGATCGAGTATTGCTCTGAGGTTTATACCAAGGCAAAAGCCATCGGAGAGCCGGTCATTCTTCCGAAAGAAGAAATGGAACTTATGGCGGAGAAATTCAAGACCTACGGGCAGAGAGTGAGCACGAAAAAAGACTAGGGGGAAGATTATGGAAGCTTTATTATCAATGAAAAATATAAAGAAATCTTTCTCCGGAGTAGCAGCACTGAAAAATGCCGAGTTGGACTTATATAAGGGAGAGGTAGTGGCTCTCATGGGAGAGAACGGTGCCGGAAAATCCACCCTTATGAAGATTCTGACAGGAATATATTCAAAGGATGAAGGAACAATTCACTTTGAAGGGAAAGAAGTAGAATATAAAAATGTTTCCGAGTCGGAAGCGGCAGGAATCGCCATTGTCCATCAGGAATTAAATATGATGAATGATTTGACGGTGGCACAGAATCTTTTTATCGGACAGGAACGCATGAACGGCTTTTTCATCGATGATAAGAAGATGGAAAAGGATGCGGAAGAGCTCTTTAAAAAGCTGAATGTAGATATTAAGCCCGGTGCAAAAATCGGGGAGCTTACCGTAGGAAAGCAGCAGATGGTTGAGATTGCAAAGGCGATATCTACCAATGCGAAGGTGATTGTTTGACGAGCCGACAGCGGCCTTAAGTGCTTCCGAAATTGAAGAATTATTCAAGGTTATCCGTGATTTACGGGAAAAGGGAGCAGGAATCATTTACATCTCACACAGAATGGATGAAATCAATGTTATTTCCGATAGAGTTACGGTGATGCGTGACGGTGAGTATGTAGGAACCCTGATTACAAAAGACTGCACGAAGGACGATATCATTAAGCTCATGGTTGGAAGAACCGTATTTATGGAGCCAAAGACACAGTCTGCGGTTCCTAAAGACGCGGAAGTGGTTCTAAAATGTGAGAATTTGAGTCGAGGAAAGGCTGTTAAGGATGTTTCCTTTGAACTTAAGAAGGGAGAAATCTTAGGCTTCTCCGGCCTTATGGGAGCGGGAAGAACCGAGGTGGCAAGACTGCTGTTTGGAGCGGACAAGAGGGATTCCGGAAAGATTTATATTCACGGCAAAGAAGTGGATATCCAAACTACGGAAGATGCGGTAAAGGCAGGAATCGGCTATCTTTCCGAGGATAGAAAGCGTTACGGACTCCTGGTTGATAAGTCCGTAGAGGAAAATACCTGTCTCGCATCTCTGGAAAAATTTCCCAAAGGATTTTTTATTGACCAGAAGAAATGTAAAGAGGTTAGTGAAAAGTATGTAGAGGAATTAAAGACCAAGACTCCCGGTGTTTCTCAGGTTATCAAGAAGCTCTCCGGCGGAAACCAGCAGAAAGTGGTTATTGCGAAGTGGCTCTTAAAGGATTCGGATATCTTGATCTTTGATGAACCGACAAGAGGAATCGACGTAGGAGCAAAGAGCGAAATCTATGAGCTAATGGAGAAACTGGTATCGGAAGGAAAATCCATAATCATGATTTCTTCGGAATTACCTGAAATTTTAAGAATGAGTGACCGAATCATCGTTATGTGTGAAGGAAGAGTGACAGGTTGCTTGGATATTGCAGAAGTCAATCAGGAGACCATTATGACTTGTGCAACAGATAGACAGGGGGACTAAAGGTGAAGATTAAGAAGATTTTTCAAACCAGCAGGCAGTAGTTATTGCTGCACTCATCGTAATATGCGTGGTTTTCTCGCTACTGACAGACAAGTTTTTACAGGGCACCACCTTTACCAACATTTCCAAGTCTGCCTATTATGTAGCATTTATGGCAATCGGTGTAACTTTCGTTATTTCTACAGGAGGAATTGATTTATCCATCGGTACTGTAGCAATCTGCTGTGCCCTGATTGGCGGAACACTCATGGAGGGGGGCTTAGCTATGCCTCTTGTACTCCTCGTGATTCTCTTATGCGGTTCCTTATTTGGCTTAATTAACGGAATCCTGGTATCTCGCTTGGAGCTTCCCGCGTTTATTGCGACCCTCGGAACCATGATGGTATCCAGAGGTTTGGGTTCCATCGTTTCAAAAACAAAGACCATTTCCTTTCCGCAGGGAACGGCAGAGGGTGCTTGGTTCAGAGAGATTTTTATGGTTACAAAGGAAGGGGGACTCTTCCCGAAGAACTTCCCGACAGGTTTCCTGCTTCTTGCTATCTGTGCGGCAGTCATGGCAGTGGTTTTAAATAAGACCAAGACGGGAAGATACATCTTATCCATCGGTTCCAATAAGGAAGCAACAAGGCTTTCCGGAATCAATGTAAAGAAGTATGAAACTCTGGCTTATGTATTCTCCGGATTTTTTGCGGCACTGGCAGGTATCGCGTATGTGGCAGTATTCTCCACAGCGCAGCCCAATACCGGAAACGGATTTGAGCTTGATGCTATCGCCGGCGTGGTAATCGGTGGAACATCTCTTTCCGGAGGTGTAGGTTCCATCTTGGGAACCATCATCGGTGTTTTCATCATGACAGTTTTGAAAATCGGCTTCCCCTACATCGGGGTACAGTCACACTACCAGCTCTTTATCACAGGAATCATCTTGGTGTTTGCTGTGTATATGGATATCCTAAATAGGAAAAGAAAGGTTTAAAGGAGGAAAAAGATGAAAAAAAGAATTATGGCAGTTGCACTGGCGGGCGTAATGGCTCTGTCTCTCGCAGCATGTGGAGGTTCCGCAGCTAAGACTGAGGGAACAACAGCGGCAGGAACAACCGCTGCCGCTCAGGAAGAGAAGAAGACAGAGGCTGCTGAGCAGCAGGCTGATGGCGAAGCAATGAAGATCAATGTTATCGCTAAGGGCTTCCAGCATCAGTTCTGGAAGGCAGTTGAGAAGGGTGCAATGCAGGCGGGAAAGGAACTGAATGCAGAAGTTTCCTTCCAGGGACCGGATAACGAGTCTGCTATCGCACAGCAGGTTGAGTATCTTGATGCAGCTATCGCACAGAAGCCGACAGCAATCTGTCTTGCAGCGCTCGATACCAAGGCTTGTATCGGTTCTATCCAGAATGCTATGGATAAGAATATTCCTATCATTGGATTCGACTCCGGTGTTCCTGATGCTCCGGAAGGCGCTATTAAGGCAAACGCTTCCACCAACAACTATGAGGCAGGAAAGCTTGCTGCAAAAGAAACTTATGCTTTAATTAAGGATAAGGTTGAAGGTGCAACAGACGTTGTAAGAATCGGTGTAGTGGCACAGGAGTCCAACTCTCAGTCTATCGTGGAGAGAACAAAGGGATTTGTTGAGGCTATGACAGAACTCATCGGTGCTGATAAGGTATCCGTAGAGGGACATGACAGCTTAAAGAATGAGAAGTCCGGTGCGAAGGTGATCATCGATGTAGGTATCCCTGCAGAGGTTAAGGATGCAGACGGAGCAGCAGTTGCTTCCGCTATCTTGGAGAAGTCTGACCTTATCGCTATCTACGGTTCCAACGAGTTCGCAGCAAACGCTATTATCACAGCTAACGAAGGTCTGGACAAGATCGGCGAGGGCAAGGTTGTAGCAGTTGGTTTCGACGCAGGAAGCAAGCAGTTACAGGCTATTAGAGACGGTTTATTCGCAGGTTCCGTTACACAGGATCCCGTACAGATTGGCTACAAGGCAGTTGAGCTTGCAGTTAAGGCAGCAAAGGGTGAGTCCGTATCCGATGTAGATACAGGCGCTCTTTGGTACAACAAGGACAATATGGCAGACGAGAAGATTGCTCCATGTCTTTACGAGTAAACAAGCTGTCTCAGGCTTCGACTGTGCTTCTTGTTAAGAACGAGATAACGTGCGTTTTACGAGTAATGCTCGTTATAAATGAAATATCGCGTACGTATCACACGATATTTGAATAAGAGTACTTTCCCAAACGAGGTATTACATTTCCGTGATACCTCGTTTGTCAAAGGAAAAAAAGGAGATTATAAAATGTTAAAAGGGATACCTGCTATTCTTTCTCCGGAATTGCTGAAGCGCTTATGTGAAATGGGGCATTCCGATAAGCTTCTCATTGCTGATGGGAATTTTCCGACGCATACAGTAGGTGCCGACTCCCACATAGTAAGAATGGACGGCCATGGTGTATGTGAAATTTTAGATGCTGTACTGCAGCTTTTCCCGCTGGATACTTACACAGAGCGTCCGGTGAGTATTATGGAGAAGGTACCGGGAGATACGGTGGCTACCCCCATTTGGGATGAGTTTAAAAACATTGTGGCAAAGTATGATTCCAGGGAAGACGCAATTGGCAGTATTGAACGCTTTGCTTTTTATGAAGAGGCAAAGAAGTCATATCTGATTATTGCTACATCGGAAAAAGCACTTTATGGCAACATTATGTTGCAAAAGGGTGTTGTATAAGATTAAAAAAGGAAGATATATCGGCTCTCACCCGAGCAGATTGTGATGGACCGATTTAAAACAAAAGAACTTAAGGAAGGTTTATTTACAATGACTGTCGTTGTCTAGCAAGCGACAGCCCTATACAAGGAGGTAAGTATGGCTAATAGAATCGTGTTGAATGAAGTATCTTATCATGGAAAAGGGGCAATCTTAAGTGTCACAGAGGAGGCAAAGGGTCGTGGTTTCCATAAGGCTTTTGTTTGTTCCGATCCGGATTTAATCAAGTTTAATGTAACGAAGAAAGTAACCGATTTACTGGATAAGGAAGGCCTTCCTTATGAGATTTACTCCGATATCAAGGCTAACCCGACTATTGAAAATGTGCAGAACGGTGTAGCAGCATTCAAGAAGTCAGGAGCGGATTATATTATCGCAATCGGCGGAGGATCCTCTATGGATACCTCCAAGGCTATCGGTATCATCATTACCAATCCGGAGTTTGAGGATGTAAGAAGCTTAGAGGGACTTTCTGCAACAAAGAAGCCGTCTGTTCCAATCTTCGCTATTCCGACAACAGCAGGAACTGCAGCTGAGGTTACCATTAACTATGTTATTACCGATGTAGAGAAGAAGAGAAAGTTTGTTTGCGTGGATACACACGATATCCCTGTTGTGGCTTTTGTGGATCCCGATATGATGTCCAGCATGCCTAAAGGGCTTACCGCATCAACCGGTATGGATGCGCTTACTCACGCTATTGAGGGATATACAACAAAGGGTGCAAATATCATCACCGATATGTTTAACTTAAAGTCGATTGAGCTGATTGCAAAGTCTCTTCGCGGTGCAGTAGAGAATACGGCTGAGGGAAGAGAAGGAATGGCACTTGGACAGTACCTTACCGGTATGGGCTTCTCCAACTGCGGTCTCGGTATCGTGCACTCCATGGCACACGGCTTAGGCGCTCTTTACGATACACCGCACGGTGTAGCTAATGCGATTATTCTTCCTACTGTTATGGAATACAATAAGGAAGCGGTAGGAGAGAAGTTAAGAGATGTAGCCAAGGCTATGGGTGTTCCCGGTACAGAGAAGATGAGCAAGGAAGAGTATCAGAAGGCGGCAATCGATGCTGTTAAGAAGCTTGCTGAGGATGTGGGAATTCCAAAGGATTTAAAGAACATCGTAAAGCCGGAGGATGTGGATTTCTTATCCCAGTCGGCTATGGATGATGCTTGCAGACCCGGAAACCCGAGAGATCCGAAGTTTGAGGAAATTAAGGAACTTTTCTTGAGTTTACTGTAAAGAAGGCTGGGCTTTAGAGATTAAGGCATAAAAAAAGCAAGAAGCTGTACAGATTTTGTACGGTTTCTTGCTTTTTTTACACAGCAAATTTTTCTTCCTATACAAAAAGGGAAATAATTATGTTAAACTAGCTTGTAAATATTTACTGCATTGCGTCTTGAATGATGTGGAGGGCAAATGAAGAATTATGATGTAGCCATCGTTGGTGCGGGACCCGGAGGAATTTATGCAGCTTATGAGCTGATGAAGAAGGACCCCGCTCTTTCTGTTGTAGTTTTAGAAGCAGGACACAGTTTGGAAAAACGGCACTGTCCGATTGATGGAAAGAAGATTAAGACCTGTATTTCCTGTAAAAGTTGTTCCATTATGAGCGGATTTGGCGGAGCAGGAGCATTTTCTGATGGAAAATACAATATTACAAACGACTTCGGTGGCACTCTATACGAATACATTGGTAAAGAGGAAGCACTCTCTCTGATGAAATATGTTGATGAAATCAATATGGAAAATGGAGGAGAGGGGACTCGGCTTTTCTCCACGGCAGGAACCAAGTTTAAAAAGCTTTGCATGCAGAACAGATTGAAGCTTCTGGATGCCTCCGTTCGACATTTGGGAACGGACATCAACTATGTGGTACTGGAAAATCTCTATGCGAAACTCAAGGAGCAGGTGGAATTCCATTTTGATACCCCTGTGGAGAAGATAGAAATTGTAGGAAGACAAGAGAAAAAGCTTCAGAGACTTCCGCGCATTCGGAGGAGTCAAAGACTTTGAAGACAGACTGTGACGGCTTCATTCTCCATTGTAAAAAGGAAAGCTTTGCAGCCAAGAAATGTATTGTTTCCGTAGGAAGATCCGGTAGCAAATGGATGGAAACGGTTTGTGAGGATTTGGATATTCCCACAAAGTCCAATCGTGTGGATCTTGGAGTAAGAGTGGAACTTCCTGCTGTGATATTCTCTCACTTAACGGACGAGCTTTACGAAAGTAAGATTGTCTATCGCACGGCACTTTTTGAAGATAATGTGCGAACTTTCTGTATGAACCCGAACGGTATCGTGGTAAATGAAAATACAAACGGCATTGTGACGGTTAACGGACACAGTTATGAGGGAGAGGAGAAACATACGGAAAATACGAACTTTGCACTGCTTGTGGCAAAGCATTTCTCTGAGCCTTTTAAAGATAGTAACGGCTATGGCGAGAGCATTGCCCGCCTCTCCAACATGCTTGGTGGCGGTGTTATTGTGCAACGTTTTGGCGACCTTGTAAGAGGAAGAAGAAGTAATCATAAGAGAATCGAAGAAGGAATGGTTCAACCGACCTTACAGGCAACTCCCGGAGACTTAAGCCTGGTACTTCCGAAGCGTATTCTCGATGGCATTATGGAGATGATTTACGCTCTGGATAAGATTGCTCCCGGTACAGCCAATGAAGATACTCTGCTCTATGGTGTAGAAGTTAAGTTCTATAATATGGAAGTAGAGCTCGATGAGCATCTGGAGTCAAAGTGTAAAGGCCTCTATGTTATCGGAGACGGATCCGGAGTGACCCATTCTCTTTCCCATGCTTCGGCATCCGGCATCTTTGTGGCAAGGGAAATTGCAAATGGAGTAAAGTGATACCGGACATTGGAGTGAAAAATTAGAACCATCAAAGGAACAGAAACAGCAAAGGCACAGAAACGGCAAAGGCACAGCAAAGTAAAACAATAGAAGTGCTAATAGCGATGGAAATAATAGAAGCAATAAAAACAATATAAACAATAAAAACAACGGAAAGGAGGAGAGTGTACTGTGCGGATTTATATGGCTCGCCATGGGGAAACCGACTGGAATGTGGAACGACGTATTCAGGGCAGTACGGATATTCCGTTAAATGAAAACGGAATCCGACAGGCTTATTCGCTAAGTAATTATTTGGAACGGCAGCTTTGCGCCGAAGACCATTTCTCTCTCCTCTGTCTTTACGAGCCCGCTTAAAAGAGCAAAAGAAACAGCGGAGATTGTGGGGGGAGAGTTGCATCTTCCTGTAAGAGTAATTTCCGGGCTGGAAGAAATGAACTTCGGAGTTTGCGAAGGGAAAAGTTGGCTGGAAGCAAAAAAAGAATACCCGAAAGAGTTGGAGGTTTGGGAAGAAAACAAACAATTCAGAAGAATTCCGGGAGGAGAATCCTATCAAGATGTCTTAAATCGTTTTTTTTCTGCCTATTCTTTGATAAAAAAAGAGCTTGAGGAAGAAAAATCGGATGCGAACAAAGAGAAAGATATCTTGATTATTACACACGGTGCAGTGATTATGTTGCTTCTTTCATTAAAGGAAGGACATTCATTTCAAGACAGCTTTATTCGTGTAAGGGTGGAAAATGCTCGTGCCTATTTCTTCGAGGAAGACGAAATAGAAGCCATTCGTGCGAAGTGCCAAGCCTGATTCAGATATTTCGAAATTGACGAAAAAGCTAGAAATCGAAAGAGGAAAAGAAAATGAGTAAGAAAAAACTTATGGAAGAAATATTACAAGAAAATCGTCAGCTGAACCGTAATTTAATTCATTTAGGAAATATGACCGGTCTCCTTCTTCTCATGGAAGGGATGAAAGAAGCAAAGAAAAAGAGAGATAAGGGGGCAATCTTCCTTGCCAAGTTTGGACTTCTTATTGTTGCAATCATAGAAATCTTTCTAACGGCAGTCAATGTTTCCGAGTTGCTTGAAAAAAGGAAAGAAGTAAAAGCGGAAAGAGAAGAAGAGGAAGAATGATGGTTTCAGCCATGGATATTTCGCTAGGAGGCCTCTATTTATTTTTGATAAACCTCCTTACTTCCTTCTCTACGGTCTGGATAAATATAAGGCAGTCCGTCAAGAATGGAGGATTCCGGAACGGGTCTTACTGCTTATGGCATTTTTGGGAGGCGCCTTTGGCGCACTTTTTGCGATGAGGATTTTCCGACATAAGACCAGAAAGGGAAGATTTAAACTGATGATTCCCCTTTTTTGCCTCCTTTGGGGATATGTCATTGTGCACAAAGTGCTGGAGATAGCCTAAAGCGTGTTCTCCGGCTTTTTTATTCTTGAAAAATCTCTTTTTTGGCACGAAAAAAAAGAAGTTTTGCATAAAATGCACAAAAATTAATTTTTAATATTCCTGTAAGCTTATAAAATTGCATCAAGAAAAAATCTTGATTTTAAAATAACATTACAATATACTGGTTCTACTTTCTGTTTTTTTACAGGGATTCAGCAAAGATGAATAAGAAGATAGGAAATAGGATTTTGAGGAGGGGCAATTGAGTGTAGCAATTTCTATTAAAAACGCAGTAAAGAAATATGGGGACAGTACGATTATTCCCGATTTAAGCCTGGATATCCGAGAAGGCGAGTTTTTTACCTTATTGGGACCGTCCGGCTGTGGAAAGACCACACTTCTTCGAATGATTGCCGGCTTTAATTCCATCGAAGGCGGAGATTTTTACTTCAATGATAAACGAATAAATGATTTGGATCCGGCAAAGAGAAATATCGGTATGGTATTCCAAAACTATGCTATTTTTCCGCATTATACGGTAAGACAGAATGTGGAATTCGGCTTAAAGAATCGTGGAGTTCCCGCTCCGGAACGAAGAGCGAAGAGTGAAGAATTCTTGCGATTGATGCAGATTGAAAATCTTGCGGATAGAAAACCGGATAGAATGTCCGGAGGACAGCAACAGCGTGTGGCTTTGGCCAGAGCATTAGTCATCCAGCCGGATGTACTTTTGATGGATGAGCCTTTGTCCAACCTTGATGCAAAACTTCGTGTGGATATGCGTAGCGCGATAAGAAGAACACAGCATCAGGTAGGCATTACCACTGTCTATGTAACGCATGATCAGGAAGAGGCGATGGCTATCTCCGATCGTATTGCGGTTATGAAGGGTGGTGTTTTACAGCAGGTTGGAACGCCGAAGAGCATTTATCAAAGACCTGCAAATCTCTTTGTGAGCAGTTTTATAGGACGCTCCAATGTAGTGGAGGCAGAGCTGAAGATAGAAGGTGGAGAGAGTTATCTGGCTTTTTCCAATGGAAAGAAAGCGGCAATCAAGAATATTGAAGAGTCTTATAAGAAGGATCAAAAAGTGAAGTTAAGTGTGCGTCCCGAAGAGTTTATTCTTTGTGAAAAGGAAGAAGAGCTGATTCATGCGCGCATAACGGAAAGTATTTTCCTGGGACTCAATACCCACTATACTGTGGAATTGGAAACGGGAGACCGTGCTGAGATCATTCAGGAATCCACCATCAGCAATATTTTAAATGTCGGTGAAGAAATCTCTTTGAAGATGAATATGGAAAAAGTGAATGTTTTCACGGAAGATGGAGAGAAGAATATTCTTGTGGGCGTATGTAATGAAAAAGGAGTTTAGGGATGATGAAAAGAAAGTTGGAGATTTGGACCTTTTTCACCTTTGCCCTGCTGGCACTCTTTTTGGTGTTTTTGATTTATCCTCTCTTCGGTATTCTGCAGCAATCGGTGATTGATGAAAACGGGCGTTTTACCTTAGAACAGTTTCATAAGTTTTTTACGAATCCGTATTACAGCAGTACAATTTTAAACAGCTTTTCAGTAACCATCGCCATTACCTTGAGTACCTTGGTTTTGGGAATTCCCTTTGCCTATTTACTCCTTTTATCAGTTAAAAGGAGCGAAGTTTCTCTTTGTGGTAAGTATTCTTTGCTGTATGTCTGCACCCTTTATCGGAGCTTATGCATGGATTATGCTCCTGGGTCGCTCCGGCGTCATTACACAGAATCTTGCGAAGATAGGCATCAATATAGGCAGTATTTACGGCTTCAAGGGAATCCTCTTTGTGCAGGCTTTAAAGCTTTATCCGTTGGTATTTATCTATATGAACGGAGCTTTTAAAAACATTGACAATTCTCTGATAGAGGCATCGACAAGTCTTGGTTGTAAAGGTATCCATCGTTTCTTTAAGATTATTTTGAGCCTATCCATGCCGACTATTTTAGCGGCTTCCTTGTTGGTGTTCATGCGTTCTTTCGCAGACTTCGGAACACCTTTGATTATCGGAGAGGGCTTCCGTACCTTTCCGGTGGAAATCTACAAGCAGTATATCGGAGAAAATGGAACAAACCATGCCTTTGCCGCAACCATCTCCGTAGTGGCAATCCTGGTTACTGCACTGGTTTTCCTGATTCAAAAGTGGGCGGGAAAGCAATTTACCTTTTCCATCAATGCCTTACATCCGGTTGAAAAGCAGCGACCGAAGGGAATCATGGGGATTTTTATTTATCTTTTTACTTATGGACTCAGCGGAATTGCCATTCTGCCGAATGTGTATATTATTTACCTGTCTTTCAGAAACTGCGACAGATCGGTATTTAAACCGGGATATTCTTTGATAAACTATACGCAGGCGGCAAAAAAGCTCTTGCTTCGTTCAATCCAGAATACTTTCCTCTTGGGATTTGTCCTTGGCGCTGATTATTCTGATTTCGATTATCATTGCGTATCTTGTTGTTCGTAGAGGAAATTTCCTGAACAATACAATTGATACCCTTTCCATGTTGCCTTATATTATTCCGGGTTCGGTAATCGGTATTGCTCTTGCGGTGTCTTTCTCGAAGCCGCCCATTGTACTGGTGGGAAGCCTTTGGATTATGGTGCTTTCTCTGGTTATTCGGCGTATGCCCTATACTATACGTTCCGCGACCGCAACGCTGGTGCAGATTCCCTACTCGATAGAAGAGGCGGCACTGAGTCTCGGATCTTCCAAATTAAAGACCTTTACAAAGGTAACGGTCCCGATGATGGCAAACGGAATTCTTTCCGGAGCAATTTTGAGCTGGGTTGCCATTGTTACAGAGCTTTCCAGTGCCATTATCCTGTACAACAATAAGACCATTACCTTAACGATGTCGGCGTATGTGGCGATTTCCAGAGGTAACTATGGAATTGCAGCAGCTTTTTCTGCGGTTCTTACAATCTTAACTACGATTTCTTTGATTATTTACCTTGCTGTAAGTAAGTCTGAGGATGTTAAAGTTTAAGATAATTAATTACTTTATGCATAAAACAAAAATGTTTTAGCAATAGATTTAAGGAGGGAAAAAATGAAGAAAAATCTAATGAAATGGCTTGGTTTAGGGCTTCTCACCATGAGTCTTGCAGCTTGTGGCGGAGCAAAGGCCGGTGGAGACGATGCAAAAGAGACAAGCAATGCGGAAACAGCTGCAGAGAAGACAGAAAGCAAAGCTGAGGCAGAGGATGCGGAGGAGCTTGGCGATAGTCTTACTCTTTATTGCTCCATGACAGATGATGACGTAGATACTGTACTGGAAGGCTTTAATGCGCTTTATCCGGATATTACGGTAGAGGTAGTAAACGGTTCTGCAGGTGAACTTTTTGCAAGATTGAAGGCAGAAGCAGCCAATCCGCAGGGTGACGTTATGCTTGGCGGAATGAACCAGGCTGACGGGGATAAGAATAAGGATATCTTTGAACCGTTTATTTCTGTTCATGAGGATGAACTTCCGGAAAAGTATAAGAGCAATAACGGATTCTACAACTATGATCACCTTTCTTCCGTAGTATTCTGTGTGAATACCGATTTGGAGAAGGAACTTGGTTTGGATATTAAAGATTACAAAGATCTTTTGGATCCGAAGCTGGAAGGAAAGATTGTATTCTCCGATCCCAACGAGTCTTCTGCAGCTTGGAATAACATTTCCAACATCATGGCTGTGTATGGAAATGACAGCGAAGAGGCTTGGAGCATGATTGAAGGTCTGATGAAGAACAAGATGGTTATCCAGGGTAGCTCTTCCGCTTGTTTTAAGAATGTGGCTGACGGTGAGTATGTAGTAGGTCTTACTTATGAAGATGGTGCTTCTACTCTCTTAAAGAGTGGAGCTGAGAACATTAAGCTGGTTTACCCGGCATCCGGAAGCTCTAACTTTGCTTTTGGTTGCGCAGTGGTAAAGGGTGCTCCGCACATGGCTGCTGCAAAGGCTATGGTTAACTTCCTGCAGTCTGCAGAAAGCCAGACCGCAAGAGGAAATGCTCTTGGAACCATCCGTCTGACTAACCCGAATGCAAAGATTGACTACCAGTTCATTCCGAAGGATGATGAAGTAAAGTGGGTAGACAGAGATATAGAGTGGTTAATCAGCAACAAGGACCAGGTATTAGAGCACTGGAACAAGCTCTACACCGAGTACTACAAATAAGATAAATCTGAAAATCGATTTAAGCTTATAAAATAAAAGAGAAAATGTAGAAAAAGGAATCTTCAGATGAATTATTCATGGAGATTCCTTTTTTGAAAACTATGGAAAAGGGGCATGACAAACGAATGCTGGAAAGTTTAAAGGAAGAGGTTTTTCAGGCAAATCTGGAGTTAAAAAGACAAAATGTGGTGATTTATACATGGGGAAACGTAAGCGGAATTACGGAAGACAGAAGATACATGGTCATTAAGCCCTCCGGAATTGCCTATGATAGATTGAAAGCGGAAGACATGGTGGTACTGGATGTGGAGAGTGGAAAGAAGTTGGAAGGCGAGTGGAGTCCCTCTTCCGATACAGATACACACCTTATCTTATATCGTCATTTTCCGAGTCTTTTCGGAATTGTACATACGCATTCCACTTATGCGGTTTCCTTTGCTCAGGCCGGGAAAGCAATAAAGGCTATGGGCACAACGCATGCGGACTATTTTTATGGAGATATTCCCTGTACCAGAGCCTTAAAAGAAGAGGAAGTGAAAGAAGACTATGAAAAGAATACCGGAAAAGTCATTGTGGAGTGTATTGAAAAGCTGCAGCTTGATCCACTTGCCATTCCCGGTATACTGGTAAAAAACCACGGTCCTTTTGCTTACGGTATTTCCCCTGAGAAAGCAGTGGAAAATGCGATTGTCTTAGAAAAAATAGCGGAAATGGCATTTCGAACTCTAGTCTTAAATCCTGCCGCTTCAATGGAAAGCTATGTTTTGGATAAACATTATTTCAGAAAACATGGAAAAAATGCCTATTATGGACAAAAGAAGTAATTTTGACTTATATCTTGTCGCATCCCTGCCGAAAGAAATAACAATAGGAGAGTAGGCTGAAGATGTAATGAGAATAACTCATTTTGAGTTGTTTTTTTCATATATAGTCATTTTTACCTCTGAACAAGAAGAGCCATCCGACGGGAAGTCCGCCGATGGCTCTTCTTGTGTTTTTTAAAGGTAGGTATTTTTTTTAAAAGATAGGTATTTTTATTTAAAGATAGGTATTTTATACAAATTAGAAGTGCAGCATCTATTTCTGAGAATACTAATCTAATTCGGAATAGCAAATTTTATATCCCTTTCCCACAATTTCCACAACCTGCTCAATTTCCCCGTCGGGATTAGCAACATGAAAGGAGTCGGGCTTTCCTTTGTCATCTTGGAAAAAGCGTACCGCAGTTCCGCAGGAAGAGCTTAAATCCCTGGGGACCGGTTGTAATTGTGCCTCATTTCCTTCTTTGATTTTTGCTTTTTGAAAGCGCATAGCCCCAAAGTGGCTGTGAAACGTAGCGATGTATTCTCTGATCATTTTAATCCTTTTTTAGACTTACTAAAAACTCGTTGTCATTTTCCTTTTTAAATGTCGCCGTATAACCTGCTGATTTTGCATAGCGGGAAACATTTTCCACACAGGCCATATTGTCGGTTAAGAGACTGTACTCCGCTTCATGGCTCTTTTCAACGGCGTTTTTAATGAGAATAACCGGCTGCGGGCAGGAAAGTCCTCTTGCATCAATCATCTTTAGCTCCTCTCTGTCCCTATGGACTCTTTTTGGGAAAATGTGTTCACTGCAGCAATAACAAATAATACAACAAGACCGAGGATTACCGCAATTTTTCCGTTTGGAGTCGGGCCCTTACCGGATGCGGCGAGTCCAAAGTTGTGGCAGAAAGCGGCACCGACCAAGAGGCCAAGGTAGGTAATTGCGGAGTCCGTGTTTCCTTCTCCTGCCATAACCATCTGGCGAAGAGGGCATCCTCCAAGAAGACAGCAACCAAAGCCTGCAAGAAGCATGCCGAGGAAATTCCATAAAGCGTCATTATGGGCAACCGGCTGTTCTACAAAACCGAGATTAAATTTTCCGTATGCAAGGTTTCCGATTAAAGCTGTAGCAAAAATCATGCAAAAACCGATTAAGAGTTTCGGCTCACGGAAAAGAATCATATCACGGAAGCCGCCAACCATGCAAAGTCTGGTGTACTGTGCCAAAGCACCCACGATGAGTCCTGCTGAAAGAGAAACAATGACGGCAGCGTGCTTTGCACCGGGGCCCTCTGCAGTAAAGAAGATAAATGCGGGAGCGGCAACAACCAAGATAAGCAGTGCAATCTGTGCTACAGGGAGTAAGATTCCTTCGCCCTGTCCCTGCTTATAGGTTCTCTTTAATGAGTAGCCTCTCTTTAAGAAGAAAATGCCAACCACGATGCCTGCCACAAATCCGACAAGACCTACGACGGCATTGAGATCTCCTCCTGCAAGACGAAGCACCATACGGAAGGGGCAACCGAGAAACATCAGGCAACCGATCATCACAAAGAATCCAAGGAAAAACCGTGTTACGGGAGAGGAACCTCCACGTGGGGAAAATTCACCTCTTGCCATGGAAAGTCCCATAGCACCGAGAATCAGTCCGATGATCTCCGGACGAATATACTGCACGGGTTCCGCTCTGTGTAAGCCCAAACCTCCTGCTGTATCTCGGATAAAACAAGCCAGACAGAATCCCATATTTGCAGGGTTTCCCATGAGAACCAGTGCCACGGAAATGATTCCGATGATTCCTCCGGCAATGGCGATGTTGATACGCTCCGCTTTAAAATTCATACTTCCTCCTTTGTCCGCACTGTACGGAGATCATAGTATTCTTCGATTCTTCGATATTATAGCATGTAAAATTGTGCATAATTATTGAAAAATCCGAATAAAGGAGGCATTTATAGATAGAAGTGAATAAGCACTTTCCCTTAAAAATAAATTTAAACTGTAAAAAATAAAAATTATAGATAAAAATTTAATTGACGTCAATTTATTATTGTGTTAAATTTCAGCTATGGCAATTTTCCGAAAATGTGTTTACTGAATGGGCAGGCTGCGGAAATGCTCTTTTTCTTTATATTTAAACAGTTTTGTGTAGCTCCATGTGATTTCACGTGACTTGCTTTAGTTTCGTGCGATTTCATGTGAAAGACTGTTTTGGTAAGTTATCCAAGGCTTTCCGTGAGACCTCAAGATAGAAGGAAAAGGAGCGCGCAATGGGGCTTATGAAGGGACAAATAGAGATATTTTTAGATAGCCTTAAGGAGCGGATATATACCGAGTTCGAGCAGGTTTCTTTTTGTTATACCGAAGATAAAGAATATCGAGAGACGGATACAATAGTTTATGAAGAGAAAGACAAAAAGGACTTTCTGTCTTTTCGTACCTGTTGGACGGTACCCGAGTCCTTTGCAAAGAGAGTCTTGGCATTTTCTCTGGAAATGAATGCGGAAGAGGAACGGGTTTTTCCCGGCTTTTCTCTCTATGTGAACGGTGTGCTTCTTCATTGTATGGACAGGAAACACAGAGACTGTGTTTTGACGAATTCCGCTGAGGAGGGAAAGGTTTATCACCTGCAGCTTTGCTGTCCTGTGAAGGAAGAGTGTACGGACTTTGATTTAAGAGGAAGTTTTCGGGTTTTGGAGCCTAGAGTGGAAAAGCTCTATTATGATTTGTTAAGACCCTTTGAAACGATGCGGTTATTGCGGGAAAATTCAGAGGAATACAGAGTTACGGAAGAGGAAATCCAACGCACCATGGATTTGGTTGATTTTAAGGAAGTCAGAAAAAAGTCTTTCTATGAAGATGTAGAAGAAGGAATCGCTTATATTCAGGACAATTTTTATCGAAGATATATTCTTTATCCAACTGCGATTATTCCGATTCGAAAAGGTATAAAAAGGGTATTTTGGTTTGCCTAGGAAATCCAGGAATATAAAAGATGCCACAGATTGGTTTGTATTGTCGCCAATCATTAGATCGAAAGTCTGATGATTGGCGGTCGGTACAAAGCTGTGGCATCTTTTTTAGCTTTTTATTAATCTGGGCTTCGTTTCTTTTACAAGGCAGAGCCCCCTTGGTGTGATGCGGATTTCCGGAATTACGGGTAATGCCATAAAGGACAAAGTAATAAAGGGGTCAATCCCCATGGGTACACCCATTTCATGGAGCTTTTGCTTCATTTTCCAAAGACGCTTTCCGGCTTCCTCGTAGCCACAATCGGTCATGAGTCCCATGATGGGAAGAGGAAGGGTTTCAAAGACTTTTCCCTGCGAAACCACGGTATAACCGCCCTGCGAGCGAATCAGCTCATTTACCGCAATGCTCATGTCGAGGTCGGAATCCCCAACCACGATGATGTTATGAGAATCATGAGAAACGGAACTTGCTACCGCACCCTGATGAATATTGTAGCCCTGACAGATTGCCACAGCCATCTTTCCGCTACCAAGATGCCGTTCTATCGCTGCAATCTTTTGGTATTCGGGGTATTCTGTAGGATCAAAGTTGGAAGAGCGTCGGAAAGAGACCTGCAAACGTTCGGTCGTTATCTGGCCCTCCATGATACCAATGACATTGCTGATTCGCCGAAGTACCGGAAGGTGAAAGTCTTCCGGCCTCGTAGGACTGCAATGAACGGTTTTTTTCAGCTCTTTCGGACAGCGGGGAATGAATATTTTTTCTTCTTTTTCTACAAGTCTTCCCTTGTGATAAACCTGCATTATATCGACCTTCTTCGGGTCGGAAATAAGGACGAGGTCAGCCTGCTTTCCGGGGGCTATGGCACCGAGGTGATCTAAATGATAGCAGTTCGCGGAATTGATGGTCGCCATCTGATACGCGTCTTTTACGGACATACCTAGAGAAATTGCTTTCCTGATGGAGTGACTGATATGCCCTTCTTCCAGGATATCTTCTATGTGTTTGTCGTCCGTGCAAAAGGAAAAACTGCGAGTATCCATGCCTTCTTTCAGGATACCCTTTACTATGGCTTCCAGATTTCTGGCAGCGGACCCCTCCCGCACATGAACGTGCATACCGCACCGCACTTGTTCCAGAGCATAAGAAAAATCAACCGCCTCATGATCTGTTTGTATACCGGATAGGGCATAGGGACTGCAGTGCCTCTTTTTCCAAAAAAATGGGGCATGTCCATCCAGTATTTTTTTCCGTCCATACTTTCCAGCTTGTCCCACATTCCCGAATTGATACGAAGTACGCTCTGGGCATCCATGACTTCTCCTAATCCTAAAAATGCGGGGATTATTGAAGTATGGGTTCATATCCTTAGCGAGGAAGCTTGCTCCGTTGTCGTCGATTTCCGTAGCAGGGAACACAGGATGGGAGCATAACATAGACATTGGCGGGACTCTTTTCGCTTTGCTGTAAAATATAATCAATGCCGGCGGCTCCGGAGACGTTGCAGGCTTCGTGCGGATCCACAACAAAGGTCGTTGTTCCGCAAAGTGCTGCGGTACTGATCAATTCATTCGGAGAAACCATGGTTGATTCGAGATGAAGGTGTGCGTCGATAAAGCCGGGGAAAAAGGTATTTTCCTTTGCAGTCCACAGTTTTATTTCCGATATAAGCGCTTCCGATTCCGACAATATAGCCATGCTTTACAGCGACATCCCCCGTGTAGAAGCTGCCTGTATAGACATCGAAAAATATTGGCATTCTTAAAAAAACAAGATCTGCAGGGACTTTCTTTTAAACAAACTTTAGACAACTTGCTGTAGAGATTCCTGTTCATACCGCTACACCTCGTAAATTTTCACAAAAAAATATTGACTAATAATTATTTTTACTATATATTATTACACAAAAGACTAGTTTTATCCAGCATATGATCCTTAAATATATATAATACATAGTTGAAAAGAAAAATAGAAAATTGTAGAAAAAGGATGGTTCTGAAACGAATCTGTTTTCTTTTTTTATTAATGTAAAATAAAATTTCTATTAAAAAAATATAGCCTTTTTTTCTGTTTGATGTAAAATAGCCATGTTATTCGTTCTATACGAATACGGTAAATTTCAGTTTGAGAGCAACAGGGGATAATGCAGGAGTATATTCAATCTCGTTGAATCCCGACAGGTACAAGTCGTGAAGTCTATGTCGGTTTTCATATACTGTCTATTTACTTTTTTTAGGGGGACGACAAATGGAAAAATTCTTTAAACTCAAGGAACATCAAACCGATGTAAAGACCGAGTTCATAGCGGGTATTACCAGCTTTATGACTATGGCTTACATCCTAGCGGTGAATCCGAGAATCCTTTCTGCAGCCGGAATGGATGCAGGAGCGGTATTCACGGCGACAGCGGTAGCTTCGGCAATCGCCAGCATTATGATGGCTCTTCTTGCGAACCTGCCCTTCGTGCTTTCGGCAGGAATGGGACTCAATGCCTACTTTGCTTATACGGTAGTCCTGAACATGGGATACAGTTGGCAGATGGCTCTTGCGGCCGTTTTTGTAGAAGGTATCATTTTTATCGTTCTGTCTCTTACGAATGTTCGTGAGGCAATCTTTAACGCGATTCCGCCGACCTTGAAACTCGGCGTATCGGTAGGTTTCGGTCTGTTTATTACCTTTATCGGATTACAGAATGCACACGTTGTTGTAGACGGTGCAACTCTCGTTACTTTATTTTCTTTCAAATCTTCTTTGGCAAACGGAACCTTTAATTCCGAGGGAATAACCGTTGTTTTAGCCATTCTCGGCGTTTTAATCACCGCTGTTTTGGTTATTAAAAATGTTAAAGGAAATATTCTTTTCGGTATCGTGATTACCTGGCTGCTTGGTATTCTGTGTCAGCTTGTAGGGCTCTATCAGCCGAATCCGGAAGCAGGTTTTTACAGCCTGATTCCAAGCGGCATCATTGCTATGCCGGCTTCCGTTGCACCAACCTTTATGCAGCTGGATCTTTCCCGGGTTGCCAGCCTTGAATTCTTGGTTGTTGTTTTTGCCTTCCTTTCGTTGATGTATTCGATACCCTGGGAACTTTAATCGGTTGTGCTTCCAAGGCGGATATGTTGGATAAAGAAGGAAAGCTTCCCGGAATTAAGGGAGCACTGATGGCGGATGCGATCGGAACAACCGTAGGAGCAATCCTTGGAACATCTACCATTACTACATTCGGAGAGTCTGCATCCGGTATTGCAGAGGGTGGAAAGACCGGACTTACCGCGATTACGGTAGCGGTGTTTTTCCTTCTTTCTTTGTTCTTCTCTCCGCTGTTTCTTGCGATTCCTTCCTTTGCAACTGCTCCGGCACTCATCGTTGTAGGCTTCTTCATGATGCAGCAGGTGGCAAAGCTGGATTGGAATGATATGCTTACCGCAATTCCGGCATTTATCTGTATCATTGCTATGGCATTTACCTATTCCATTTCTGAGGGTATTTCTTTCGGTATCATGAGCCACAGCATTATCCACCTGGCTACCGGAAACGGTAAGAAAGTCAGCATTTTGATGTATGTTTTGACAGTGGTATTTATTCTAAAGTACATCTTGATTTAAGTTTGTACGGGGAGATTGCAGGCTGTTTTTGAAAAGATTTTGCTAAAGTTTTTCAAAAAATAAATTTTACACATGTCGCAGGCTCCACCTGCGACATTTCTTCTATAAGGAGGGAAAATGGAATATTTGGTACATGGAGATCTCTGTTTCAGTGTTGATGCAGAGCATATCGAGACGAAAGAAGATGCCTACCTACATGTAAAGGACGGAAAATGTATTGCTTCTTATGGTAGTGTTCCGGCTGAACTTTCCTCCTTGGAGATAAAAGATTACAGCGGGGATTTGATTCTTCCCGGCATGGTGGACTTACACCTTCATGCTCCGCAATATGCTTACCGGGGAACGAAGATGGATTTACCGCTACTGGACTGGTTAAATATCAATACTTTCCCCGAGGAAGCAAATATCAGAATGTGGACTATGCCAAGGCAGCTTACGAAAACTTCGTCGAAGATTTAAAGGAGAGTCCAACCACTAGGGCCGTAATTTTTGCGACTCTCCATAAAGATGCCACGCTTTGCCTTATGGACTTACTGGAAAAGACGGGGCTTAATACCATGGTGGGAAAGGTCAATATGGACCGGAACTGCCCGGATTATCTGACAGAGCATACGGCGGAAGAGTCACTTGATAATACAATTCATTGGCTTAGGGAGATTCCGGAGAACTATGAGCATTGTCGTCCGATTCTTACCCCGCGTTTTACCCCGACCTGCTCCGATACCCTCATGGAAGGACTTGGGAAAATCATGGAGGAGAAGAGGCTTCCCCTGCAATCGCACTTATCTGAAAATAAGGCGGAGATTGCCTGGGTGCAGGAGCTTTGTCCCGATACAAAAAACTATGGTGAAAGCTATGATCGTTACGGTTTACTGCAAAATACGGTTATGGCGCATTGTGTCCATACAGAGGATGACGAATTGGAACTTCTCATGAAGCGAGGATGCTTTATCTGTCATTGTCCCCAGTCTAATACGAACCTGCAATCCGGCGTTTCTCCGGTAAAGCATTTCTTAAAGAAAGGGGCTAAGCTCGGACTCGGAACGGATGTGGCAGGAGGAGCAAACCTTTCTATGTTTAGGGCGATAACGGATGCTATACAGGCTTCCAAGCTTCGCTCCTGTCTTTTGGGAGAAGATGCCGCAATCACCCTGGAAGAAGCCTTTTATATGGCGACATTTTCCGGCGGACGCTTCTTCGGAAAAGTAGGATCCTTCCTGCCGGACTATGATGCGGATTTTCTGGTTTTTGAAAGAAAGAGAAAGAGTGTTCGAAAGGAAAGTCTATTGGAACGTCTGGAAATGTTGATTTATACGGAAAAGGAACTCTTTGCGTTAAAGGCAAAGTTTGTGCAAGGTAGACAGATTCTGTAGAGTATATTCGAGATAAGCAGGGAAGACGGAGATAATGAGTGGGGGATAGGGTGAGACAATGGAAGAGAAGAGAAGGAAGAAGAGAGTGACTCTGGGCTTTGTGGTTATGGCATCCGGATACAGTCGACGCTTTGGAAGAAATAAGCTTTTGGAGCCGATTGCCGGGAAGCCTATGATTTCCTATTGTTTCCGGAACCTTTCTGCACTTCTTTATGAGATGAATGCCATAGGCTCACTTTCGGAAACGATCCAGGAAAGTGGAGGAAAGGAAAAGAGACTAGGGCTGAATTTGGCACAACCTCTTGTCGTTACGCGTTATCCGAAAATACAGGAACTTGCTACGGGGTATCAGTTCCGAAGTATTATGCACAATGAAGAGGAGCAAAGTGATACGGTAAGGATTGCTTTGTCCGCTGCTGAAAGTAAAAATTGGCAAGGCTGTATGTTCCTCACGGGAGATCAACCTCTTCTTTCCAAGGATAGTCTTTGTCGGATGGTAAAAGAGTTTGCCATGCATCCGGAAAATGTAATTCGCTTAAGCTACCAGGAAGAAGGGGGGAATCCGGTTATTTTTCCGGGAAAGTATTTTGATGCCTTAAAAAATCTTACAGGAGATCATGGAGGAGGTTTTCTTCTTAAAAATGGTGTGGTGCCTTTATCGGACATCATTAAACTTCCTGCGGAGAGAGAGTTTGAACTTTGGGATGTGGATAGCGAAGAATCTTTGGCAAAAGTGGAACAGCTTATGCATCTGTCGTAAGACAGAGCATAAGCTGTTTTTTGCTATAAGCTGTTTTTGCTCTTAATGAGTATCTCCCGCAAAGCGTGCGGTATCTCATTTCTGAAATTCACTTTAATACAGGATTAAACCGGCGATGCTTTTGCCCAGTTTTTCGCATCGTCTTTTCATGTTTAGGATTGTCCGAAGTTCGCTTTTTCCTTTTGCTATGAAGACAATATTCTGTGCGCTTCCAAGCCGTTCTATGCTCTCTTCGTTTTTGAAAATATTATAGGCATAACTGTAATGAAAGGAAGGACTTTCCTTTTCCATGAAGTTCTCCGTCGTTTCGCAGAGTGCTTTATCTTCGCCCACAAAGAGAATGTCTCGTGTCATGTCCTTATCCTTTAAGAGCAGGGAAAGGTTTGTTTTTGCCAGAGAGAGAAGATTCTCCTCATCCTTTTCTCGCTCTATGTCTCCGGAGAGCTTTTCGGAAAGAGACGGTAGGATTCCTTTTCTTCCATAGCGTTTTTTACTGCCAAGAACGGTAAAGCCATAAAGACTTTCCAGTTCTTCCTCCTTGGGGAGTTTTGCTTCCAATAAATACTGCAGTGTGAAGAGGAAAACGGAAAGGAAAGCTCCAAGGAAAAGCCCTAAAATTGCCTGCTTCAAAATTCTCGCTTTGGAGGGTTGTGCATTGCTGCTTTCTGCCTTGGGGAGTTCTTTTTCTGCCTTTTCCAAATCGGAAATACTCTTCATAAGGCTGTCAATTTCTTCTTTTTTGGCATTTTGTCGGAGGAGAATACTGCTTTCCTTAGAGATGGAGCTTACAAAATGAGAAGTCATTCCCTTTGCGATTTGGTCATGGACCAGATGAAGGTCATGCACGGCTATTGTTCCCTGCAAGTCATTTTCCAAATTTTTAAAATATAAAATAGCTGCATCTCCCATCTTTTGCACGTCTTCCTCACTTGCTCCGGAAAAACAGAGACTGATGGTTCCGGCTTCTTCGTTCGTGCGGAAAAAGAGGATGTCCGGGATATCGCTTGCTTTTATACTGCCCTGCGCTTTAGCAAGATTCTCAAAGCTCTTTCCCGACTGAAAAAGAGAACTGTAATTTTCAACTAAGGCAGCTCTTTCCGCATTTTCCGTACGATTTTCACTTTTTTCTCCGCTATCCTCCGGGAAAGGAATGTTACCGGGATCCAAAACTTTGACGTATAGATCTATTTGTCTTTCATAAACTGTAGTCGGATCCAAAGTGTAAAGATAAGAATTCTCCCGGTTTTTTTGTTGCCAGAGCAGTCTTTCTTTTTCTGTTTTGATTTGGATATTGTAGTAGTTTTCTTTTGCGATTCGCCCTTTTTCTTCCAGTTCTTTTTCTTCCGCGAGCTCTTTTTCCTGCGCATCCGCTTCTTGTGCTTTTATGCCGTTTGTTGAGCTTGTCTGTTCAGGCATTGCCCGTAGTTTGACAAATGCTCCTGCGAAAAGCAGGCTGATTAAAATAATCCAGAAGCCCTTTCGTAAGTACAGGGCAATCAGTTCCGGCAAATCAATAACTATTTCTTCTTGCAGTTCTCTTTCCATTTTTACTCCTTTTTAGGTCTCAACTAGGCTGTTTTATGTCTCGCTATACTGTTTCATGTCTCAACAATGTTGTTTTATTCCTCAACGATCTTGTTATATTTCAAATCCCAGCTGGAAAAATGCAGTATAGCTTCCAAAACACCACCGCCGATAGCCCTTGCCTTATCCGATATATTTTCAAACTCTACCGCCTCTCCTCTTGGATCGACATCTCCGATTTTCATCCCGGAATAAACGGAGATTCCTTCTTGCAGCATCCCTCTGAGCCGTCCGGAAATTTCGGTAATTACCGCTTCACCACTTACCCTTGCACAAACATCACCTTTTTCTACGAGACTGCCGAGGGGGAGTGTTTCTTCCATGACTCCGGCACATGGAGCACGAAGTACTCGTTCTACCCCATATCCCCCTATGATTCCGGGGATGCCGGTATTCGGGATGGCTGAGTCCTGAAGCAGTACTCTGCCCAAATTATGTCCTCTTTTTGTTTCCACAACCGCATGACAATCCACACCGGCTGTAAAACCGGGGCCAACACCGATGACTACTTTTGCATCCGTGATTGCAGTCCCCAGATTTTGCTTTGCTAAAATGGCATCCACAAGTGCATCAGGCTTTAAACTCTTCATGATTTCTTTGCCTTCATCGATTACAACGGGGATTTTCTTTTCCTTTATAATAGACCAAACCTCTTCCGGAGTTTTGGCGAGGACAGCTTCAATTCCCTCAACCTCGGTTTTTCCTAAGCGTACTGCCTCGGAAAAAGCTACATTTCTTCGGACAGCGGTAGGAATTGCCAACTCACTGTGACATACCTGCATTCCTGCTCGAAAGAGCCGAGCGGAGATACCTGTTGCGAGATCGCCTGCCCCGCGAATAAATACAAACATATTGCTTTCCAACTTTCTTTTTAGGGTAATAGATAGCTTTACTTCGTATCACAATGAAGGTATTGTACCATAGAGAGGGAAAAGAATCGCTCTTTTCTTCTTTGTTTTGAAAAAAGTTTGTAAAAAAGTCTGTAAAAAAGTCTGTAAAAAAGTCTGTAAATAAGTCTGTAAATATAGTCTGTAAATTTAGTCTATAAAGGAAGCCTCAGAAAGGAGGATATGAAAATGGAGAAAAAGCTTCAAAGAGAAGCAGAACCACAAGCAAAATTAGAAATGAAATTACAAATGAAGTTAGAAACGGATGAAGAAACAAAACAGGCGCTTTCTGCCCTCTTGGAACAAATTCCAAGGGGAGTGATTTCTGTAATCGGAAGCGGTGGAAAAACAACTCTGATTGAGACTCTTTCTTTACTTTTATCAAGAAGAGGGAAGGTTCTGATAACGACCACCACTCATATTTTACCATTTTCACATTGCAAAAATATTCTGCCGGAGAATAGGGAGGAAGAAAAGGATATTTTAGTTTCGCTCAGAAAGGAATTTCAAAAAGAACAGATTTTATGTATGGCTGTACCGGGAAAAGACGGAAAATTAGGAAAGCCCCCTATTCTTTTTTCTGTATTGGAAAAACAGTTTGATTATATCCTGGTGGAGGCGGATGGCTCGAAGCGTTTGCCGGCTAAAGCGCATAATGAAAGAGAACCGCAGATTCCGGAAGAAACGAAACTTTCCATTTTGGTGTTTGGAGCCTCTGCTCTTGGAAAGCCGATAGAGGATGTTGTACATCGGGTTGAACTGTTCCAAGGCCTGTTCACACCGCCCCTTAAGAAGGGAACTGTTCTTTCCAAAGAGATTTTGGCGGAGGCACTGCAAAAAGAAAGGCTTGGAGACATTCTTTTTATCAATCAAGTGGATTGTATAGAAAAAAAAGAGCGGGAAATGCTCCGCTCTTTTCTGGAAAACTGTCTAAACAAACCGGTTTTGCTAGCTTCTCTATTAGTTTGAGCTCTGGTGCTCTTTGTTAAAATCGGAAGCGTTTACTTCGCCTGCCTTTGGCTTAGCGCCATTTCCCTGGATAGCTCTTGGCTTGTAGTTCTTCATTACACCGTTTTTCTTCTCGGGAACAACTATCTTCGGCTTTTTCTTATCGATAGCTTCCTGCTCTGCCTTCTCGAGCTTTACTTCTACTTCCATTTCTTTAACACCGTTGTCCGGGTCGCCCACGTACCATGCACCGTCTGCATTGACTGTGTAACCATCCGGAGTGGTGGTGTCGGTTAAGAGCCAACCGGCATCATCAAAATAGTAGCACTCGGCAGTACCGTTTCTATCCCCATCAAGCCATGCCCACCCGGACTTAGCATAGTTTCCGTCTTCATATCCATACCACCAGCGTTCGCTGTTTTCGCCCTGGCCTTTATTCCAGTTTGCCATAGCGGGGATGGACGCTGTAATGCTCATTGCCAGTACAAGAGTGCAAAACAATTTCATTTTCTTCATAATTTTAACCTCAACTCATATTTGATTTTGCTCAAAAATCCATAAACTGGATTTATTTTACTAGAGAAGAGAAATAATGCAATAAAGAAAATCTTAAGGATAAGTTGTTTTTCCTTACTTCCTTAAACTTTTCGTAGCTGAGTATTCTTTGCAACTTTACCTATCTTCCAAGAAATAGTATAATCATGGGGACTGTCTTTATAGGACGAAAAGGAATTCATAAGGATAGTTTTTATCTTGAAGTTTAGAATGTGCTTTTAGATTGATATATAGTTATGCAAAACAGTAGATTTTTACAAAAATCGACGAAAGAGGACTCATGAAAAAAAGAAATACAAAGCCGGGGACCATAGACCTCTATCTTAGAGCCCCCCTCTACTTATCTCTATTGTGGCTTCCGATTCTGTTTTTGGCTTTCTTCCTGGAATTGAAGTACATGCTTGTTCTTCTTTTCTGTACCATTTTATATCTTTGCTTTGCCATTTTCCTGTATCGAAGCAGAAGGACTCGTCTTATGTCGGCTCTTTTAGACTTTTCTTTACGGGCAAATGAAAACAAAGCCAGACTTTTTGAAGAGATGCCGACAGCCTATTGTATAGTCGGAGAGAATGGAGATCTGTTATGGGAGAACAAAGCCTTCCATAAAATCTTGCAAAGGGATGAGAAGATTGAACGGAACATCTTCAATATTTTTCCCAATATGCAAAAGGAAATGCTCAAGGAAAAGGAAGCTGTACTGGAACTGCACTCCTCCTTTATGGAAAGAAAATACTGTATCGACCTGATTCGTCTGGAAGCTTTGGAGGATGAAGGGACGGAGACATTGCGAGGCCTTTCGGAAGAAGAGGATCTTGTTGCGGTTTATCTTCGCGATGAAACAGAAGAAGTGGAATTGCAGCAAAAGCTCGATGAAGAACGAGTGGTTTTGGGACTTGCCTACATTGACAACTATGAAGATGTTATGGAGCAGATAGAAGAGGTGCGACGCTCCCTTCTTATGGCTCTTATTGACCGAAAAATCAACCGATATATCAGTTCTTCAAACGGTGTAATTAAAAAAATTGAAAAGGATAAGTACTTTTTTCTCTTAAAGCAGGCTGCCTTGGAGAAAATGATGGAAGATCGCTTCTCCATCCTCGAAGAGGTAAAGGAAGTGGATATGGGCAACGAGCTTGCAGTAACCTTAAGCTTGGGCGTCGGATATGGCGCCGGAGACTATTCTCAGAATTATGAGTACGCCAGGACAGCAATGGATATGGCGCTTGGCCGCGGAGGCGATCAGGCTATTGTAAAGAACCCCGAAAAAAACTGAATTTTTACGGTGGAAAGAGCCAAAGTACGGAAAGAGTAACCCGTGTAAAGGCCCGTGTAAAGGCGCAGGCTTTTTCAGGAACTGGTCGAGTCAAAAGACAGAGTCCTGATTATGGGGCATCGAAATGCCGATATGGACTGTTTGGGTTCTTCTGTCGGAGTCTATCGTATGGTCACGGCAATGGATAAGAGAGCCTATATTGTGCAAAACAATGTTACCTCCACTATTCTCCCGTTAAAGGAACGTTTTTTTAAACAACTCCGACTATCCGGAGGATATGTTTATAGACGGAGAAACGGCAAAGGGCTTGGTAGACAGCACAACCATGCTCGTTGTTGTAGACTGTGATAGACCTTCTATCATAGATGAGCCGGAGCTTTTTGAATATGGTAAAGACCAAGGTTGTATTTGACCACCATAGACAAAGCTCGGAAACGATACAAGGCGCAGTTTTAAGCTATTGTGAGCCCTATGCTTCTTCCGCATCGGAACTGATTGCGGAAATGATGCAGTATATTCAGGATGGGGTAAAGGCGAGACCGCTGGAAGCGGATTGTATGTACGGCGGAGTGGTCATTGACACCAGAGAGTTTACGAATCAAACCGGTGTACGAACCTTTGAAGTGGCGGCATACTTAAGACGCTGCGGTGCGGATATCACTCGAATTCGAAAAGTTTTTCGAGAAGACTTTAGTGATTATCAGGCAAAGGCGGATGCTATAGGAAGAGCCGACATATACCGGGACTACTATGCAATCAGTACCCTTGGGAAGCAGGGAGAAGACAGTCCTACCGTTCTTTGTGCAAAAGCTGCCAATGAGCTTTTGAATATTCGCGGCATTAAAGCGAGTGTTGTGATGACCAAGGTGGAAGACACCGTATTTATCTCTGCCCGCTCTATTGACGAAATGAATGTACAGGTACTTATGGAGAAGTTGGGAGGAGGCGGACATCGTACCGTTGCCGGTGCGCAGATGCAGGGCATGGAAGTGGAAGAATGCATCGAAAAGGTTAAGGGAGCTATTGATGAAATGATTTTAGAAGGAGAAGTAGCGTAATGAAGGTAATTTTGTTAAAGGATGTAAAGAGTTTAGGGAAAAAAGGGGAGATTGTAGAGGTTAGCGAGGGCTACGGAAGAAATTTCATCATTCCTACCAAGGCGGGTGTTTTGGCCGATGCCAAAAACTTAAACACTTTGAAGCTGCAGTTACAAAATGCGGAGAAGATAGCGGAAGAGAAGTTGGAAGAAGCGCAGGAATTAAAGAAAAAAGTGGAAGAAGTAAAGCTTGTTTTCCATATGAAGGCGGGTAAGGACGGAAGAGCATTCGGCTCCATCTCCACCAAGGAAGTTCAGGAAGAATTGAAGAAGCAGTATGACATTTCTATTGATAAGAAGAAAATGGAATTGGATGTGCCCATGAAGAATTTCGGGGGCTATGATATTAAGGTGAAGCTGCATAAGGACGTGGAGGCATGCCTTCATGTCAGTGTACAGCCGGAGTAAAGCATGGCAGAACAGGATGAGAGGCTGCTTTTACGTACCGTTCCCCATTCCAAGGAGGCGGAGTCCAGCGTAATCGGCGCCATGATAAGAGATGGAGATGCCGTACTTGTCGCTCTGGAGATACTTAGACCGGAAGATTTTTACAGCAGACAATATCAATTGCTCTTTGCTACGATGAAAGAAATGGCAAGAGACGGTATCGCCATTGACTTTGTAAGCTTACAAGACAAATTAAAGGGGAAAAAGGACATCCCCGCTGAATTTGTATCCTTAGAGACCTTAAAGAACCTGGCTATGGATGTGCCCAGTGTGGCCAATATCCGTATTTATGCCGAGATGGTTCGCTCTAAGTCTGTTCTTCGTGCCATGATTCGTACAAACGAAGAAATTGCGGACATGTGTTATAAGGGAGAGGATGAGCTGGAAATCATCTTGGAAACAGCGGAAAAGAAGATATTCAATCTCCTCTTGGAGCGAAACAGCAGAGAGTTCGTTCCGATTTCCGAAGTGGCAATGAATGTGCTGCGCAAAGTCGAAGAGGCTTCCCGGCAGAAAAATGCCATTACAGGCATTGCATCCGGATTTTTGGATCTGGATTATCGTACTGCAGGCTTCCAAAAATCAGACTTGATTTTGATTGCGGCAAGACCATCAATGGGTAAGACTGCCTTTGTCTTAAATATCCTGGACTATGTAGGGGTAAAGAAGCACGAGCCTGTCATGATTTTTTCCTTGGAGATGTCGAAGGAACAGCTGGCAAACCGAGTTCTTTCTTTGGAAACGCAGATTGAAGCGGATAAGCTTCGAAAAGGTACGCTTACCGATGAAGAGTGGGGAGATCTGATTGAAGGCGTAGACAGGCTGTCCAGGGCCAATGTCTTTATCGATGACACGCCGGGAATTACAGTCAGCGAGCTACGCGGAAAGTGCAGAAAAAGAAAGCTGGAGTCAGGACTTTCTCTGGTGATGATTGACTATTTGCAGCTTATGAGCGGAGAAAAAGGAAAGCGTTCTTCCGAGAACAGACAGCAGGAAATCTCTGAAATCTCCCGTTCCTTAAAGGCGCTGGCAAGAGAACTGGACTGTCCGGTAATTGCTTTATCTCAGCTTTCCCGTGCTGTAGAGCAGAGACCGGATCATAGGCCCATGCTTTCCGACCTTCGTGAGTCGGGGGCAATCGAGCAGGATGCGGATATAGTGATGTTCTTATATAGAGATGACTACTATAATAAGGATACGGAACATCCGAATGAGGCGGAAGTCATTATCGCAAAGCAAAGAAATGGTCCTATAGGCACCGTAAAGCTACTTTGGCAGCCGCAATATACTCGTTTTAAAAAAATGCGGAAAAAGAGCGATAAACTGTATGAAAAAAATCATGATTTTATGGAACAAGCTGTTGCTGTATTGTACTCTAAAAAAAGAGAATGCAGTACCTGAAATAGTCTTTTTAAAAAACTGTCGTATAAGTCTTATGCGACAGTTTTTTTCTGGCAGGATAGATGGCAGTATGTGTTAATCTTTGCTTATGTCAAAAAAATGATTCTTCTTGCAAACGATTTATTTCTCTTTTACAGGAAAAAAACTGAATTTGCTTTATGGATGTGAAAAAAATACATAAAAAATTTATAGAAATACATATAAACTATCTTTATATAAAAATATCATCTAAAATTATTATAAAAACCCGCATAAGAAATTGCAAATCATACGATAAAATAGTATGATGAAACAGTCAATAAAACTTTTTTTGTAAGGGAGAAAAGGATTATTGATAAAAGGAGGAGCCATGAAAATCGAGAAAATTGATGACAACTCCATCAAGTGTACATTATCCAGCTTAGATTTATCTTCCAGAAATTTAAACCTAAGGGATATGACCTATGGCTCTCAAGCTGCTAAAAGGCTTTTTAACGAAATGATGCAAAAGGCAAAGGAAGAAGTGGGATTTTCCATTGAGAATACGCCACTGATGATTGAAGCGGTTCCTTTGCAAGGTGGTGCGGTACAACTCATTGTTTCTAAAGTGGAAGACCCCGAAGAGTTAGATACACGCTTTTCTAAATTTTCCTCAGCTAGCAGTGGACAGAACGGCTGGATTTCCGAACTTGCAACTCAGATACTAGAGGGTGCACAGGGCTTGATGAAGCAGTTGAACGAGGATGAAGGGACAGAAGCTGTTACAGAAGAATTAAAAACAGACAAGAAAGAAGAAGGGATTCGCCTATATCGCTTCCATAGTTTAGACCGTGTAATTGATGCCGCAAAGGCAGTGGGAAACTATGATTTGGGGACGAACAGTCTCTATAAGGATGGTGGAAATAAGGCGTATTACCTGTGTCTTCATAGCAAGAATAAAGATTTGGATACTTTGAATCGCGTTGCCAATCTTTTGATGGAATATGGAGAGAGAGTAAAGGGTGATTCAGCAAATGAAGCCCATTACAGAGAACACATGGAACATCTGGTTCCAAAGAATGCATTGCAAAAACTGAAACGGTATAGTTAATGAAGTGGCAAAGGATTGAATTATTCCCTTACAAAGACTAAGCTAGAGACTGGATAAGGAGGAAAGTTATGGCTGATATTACAAAAGACATGAAAATAAGCGACATTATGGCGTTAAATGAACTGATTGCCCCGTTTCTTATGCAGAATGGTATGGGCTGTGTGTCTTGTGCAGCCTCCCAGGCCGAGTCTTTGGAAGAGGCGTGTGAAGCACACGGTATCGATGTGGATGACTTGACGGAAGACTTGAATGATGTTTTGCGAGAATATAGAGAGATTCTGGAAGCCTCTCAAGAATCCTAAGAATCAAGACAAACAGACATAAAAGACAGTTAAGCGGAGGAGCGATGCTTCTCCGTTTTTGATTCTTCAAAACTGCTGTATTGGAAGTCCGGCAAGAAGCGTGAAAAAATTTTTGAAAATATGCAAAAATATTGTTGACAAGGAGTTTGAGTTAGTGTACTATAACTACAGTTAGATAAAACTAACCGGTTTGAATATTGATTTTTCAGAATTCATAACCAAAAGCTTTGTCGTGTCCTCCTGACCATAAGCACGGCGAAGTCAAAAATCTCCTGAAATAAATAGACTCAACTTAAGTGTTCACTCGAAAGAGTGAGAAAAAAACAGAAGCTTGCTCGGCTTCTGTTTTTTTTTTTTGCTCTCATTCATAATTAGGGTTGCGGAAAATATTCTATGCACTCTTAAATATTTCTTATTTTTTGTCGAGATATAGTATAATCAGTATAAGTTTGTTTTGTGCTCGGTTCTATGGATTAAGATGCATTTCCTCATTTGTGAAACAAGAGAATACGGATTTATACGGGTTAAGTGAAAAAATTGATTTTGAAGTTTATCCAATAAAGACGGATGCCTTATGAGACGAACCTTTTCCTTATTTCTGGCTTTACTCATCGTATTGCAAAGTATTATTGCCGTGGGCGAGGAGCAGAGTCCTGCGCTGAAAAATCCCGAGGATAATCATAGCTTTGTATTGCCCTCTTCGATTGGTGAAGAGAGAAGCGGAGAAAGCTTTGTTGGAGATAAAAGAGATGGAGGAGCTGAATTTTCCTTTAGTGGAAAGGAGAATACTTCCGGGGAAAGCGGAGAATCCTTTACGGAAGAACTCTATCAGGGAATAGATTTGGAAGAAGAAAAAGAGGGGCAGAAGGGTGCGGGAGAAGCTGCATCCGACTCGGAGTTAAATCCCGCCAGTCCTTCTTATTTTGAAGTGAATAAAAAGAAGGTATTTAGCTATTCGGATGAAGAAGTTTCGGTAAAAGCTATCCTTTCCATACCGGAAAGTCTTCCCAAAGGAATTGTCTTTTTGGTGCGCCCGATTCTGGAAGAAGAAAGGCCGGAACAGTACAGTGCGTATGCGGAAGCATTAAAAGAGCATAAAGAAAAAGAGCTTATGAAAAGCGGCAATATGGAGGAAGAGGAAAGCGATTCTTCGGAGGAGGAACCCGGTTTTTCTCCGGAAGAGCTCCGGTTATACGATATCGGCTTTTTTTTGCCGGAAGAAAAAACAGAAGAATATCAGGAAATAGAACCGAATAAGGGTAGTGTTGCAATTGAATTTACCTTAAAAAGCCCTTAAACGGAGAGGGAGAACTGCAGGCTGCACATCTACCCATCAAGGAAGAAAAAAAAGAAGATGGAATCAGTACTTTGGATATCCTGGATGTCACGAAGGAGGATGTAGAAGTAGAAGAGCTACTTGTAAGAGAAGGAAAGAAGGCCATTGGAAGTAAAAGAGAAAGACTGGAATTCAGTTTGGATAGCTTCTCCCCTTTGGCTATCTGGAAAGGGAAAATGACCGGAGCGGACAGAATGAAGCAGGAGCTTGATTTTTCTCTGGGAGAAATCAAGGGTTCCTTCATTGGTGGCAGTGGATATGAGAATTTTACTTCAACCCTTTCGGCAGATGGAAAAGAGCAAAAGTGGGAGCTGAATGGAGGCGCATATTCTCCTCTGGATTTGGAAAAGCTCAGGATGAGCTTTGGTATGCGATTTAAGGATTGGCCCAGAACATGTAAAAAGGGAGATAAGATTGTCTTTACATTTCCGGAACCCCTTATAGCTGTTGGAAATGATTTTTCAACAGCAAATCTTCCGGAAATCAAGTATAGCTATCTGGACGGTATAAGTACGGATGAAGATAAACTTCTTTGGAAAACCAGCTTTCGTAACAATGCGGAAGGCAGGGCGGAGCTGGAAATAGAATTGGGTAAGGGAATAGAGGACCCGGACCTGGATGTGGATGAGGCTCTGGCAAATATCTTCCTGCACTTCAAGTTTGATCATAGTAAGTGGAACGAGGATAGTGACGGATTTTCCTCTGAAATTGACCTACCTAAGATAAAACACAGCTTACATTTTCCAAAGTTTCCGGAACTTATATCCGGGGTAAAGAAGACCGCTATTCCCCATTTGGATCGTGGAAATTGAGTGGAAGATAGAAGTTGGTACGGAAAGCAAGGGAGTCAGATTAAACGGACTTACCGTAACGGATTCCTTTGATGAAACAGAACAAAAGCTGATATCCGCTAAGTGGAACAGTACATCGGTTTTAGATATTAAAAATGAATTAGTCAGAACAGAGTCGGGAGGAAGAACGCACTATTCCTATACCTTTCCGGCGGCATCGGACAGTATTATCAGGGCACCGCAAACCCTGACTTTTACTACGGGTTTAAAGAGAGCGGTATTTGAGGATCCTTATCCTTCCCATATCCAAAATGCGGTTCGTTTGAGGCATGAAGATCCTACGAAGATGGATCCGGATCCCTTAAAAACCGCTACTACTGCAGAGCAAATAGTAGAAAAGGTGATCCTGAGAAAAGAAGGAGAGCAGATTAGCGGAAACCGCGTTAAATGGAAAATCAATTTCAATAAAAATAATGCCCGTGTATATAAGGCGACAGTTGTGGATGAACTGAGCAGCGGGCTTACTTTAGATGAAGATAAAGGGATCACGATAGAAAATCTTGGAGATGGAATTGAAGAAAAAGTAAATTTAAAAAGCTCCAGTCCTTCAGCAAACTTTACCAAATTAGAAGGGGGAGGAGCGCAAACGGTAAGCTATGAGCTGGAAAATACCGCTTCCGGTTCCAATATAAAGATTCATTTTGCAGAAGACTTCCAACAGGCTTATCAGATTCGCTTTGAGACAAAGGTGGACGAGTCGAGTCCCTTGGTTCCGGTAGGAGGAGGCTCACCTAAAAAGGGTGTAAAAATACGGCAAGGGTAAAGGTTTCCTACCCTCTCGTAGAGGGAGAAGGACCTTCTGAGGTTCCGATACCTCCTTCCGTAACGACCGTTCCGTTTGAGACGGCATTCTTAGAGAAAAAGACCTATGGCGTAGATAAAGAGAAGGCTTTACTTTCCTGGGTCTTGGAAACATCGACAAAGGGGGATGACTACGAAAAAGCAATCATTGAAGATACGATTGCTTCGGACAGTAATTTGTATGACCTGGATATAAAGTACGGTAGTAATACGGAGATTTTTTCAGGAAGACAGAATGCCTCTTTTTTTACAACAACGAAGACAGAGACGATTTTTGGAAATGGTCATCAGCCTATGGCGGACATCAGCGTCCAATATTTTCCCAATGCCATAACGGATGGGGGAAAATTGCGGATTGAGATCATCCGACGTCCTGAAAGAGGTGAGGACTTAAAGCTGTCTAATTTGCATATTGACTATCGAACCAGGGCGGAATATTACATTGGTCACAATGAGAATCATAACTATGTAAATTCCGCGACAATCAAACTGTATGAGCATGAGACAGATCCTGACAACCACCCACTGCATGAGAAAACAGTTTCGAAGATGCAATCTCTGCAAAACAATCTCTTAAAAAAAGAAGTGAAGAGCTTTTACAGAGATGGGGATAAGAGAGCATTTTTCCATTTTAAAATTACGGCAAACGGAGATCAATTCGATAGCCTGGCGAATGTGAAGTTGGAGGATGACTTAAACGGAATCTTCTTTTATAAAGAGGGAGATGTCATTAAACCCTTGGATTCCCGATATTTTACCATTACGGACGGCAGCGACCCGGATCATCCTACAGGGGCTTTGATTAAGGGGGCAACAGATACCGCTGTCCCGGCTTCCGAAATGACTATTGATAACACGCATCACAAGGTGAAGGTAGAGCTTGGAAGCAGTTTAAAAGATGTTTTGGAACTGAATATTTATGCCTATTTAAATGCAGACGGGCAGGAATTGCTTTTCAAAAAACCGATTACCAGTGTAGATGATCTGGAGTCGGTAGAGATATTCGTAAAGAACAAAGCGACGCTGGACTCCACGACTTTCCCGCAATCGCAGGTTCCTCCCCATGAACCTACTACTGTTGTCGTGGAAAAAGAAGGTGTCGGTAGCGCGGAAAATTTACGGAATGAGATTCTGAAAAAGAGCGGAAAACAGGGTGAAGGAGACGAGGCGAACAGCATTGAGTGGTCGGTACTCATTAACCCGATGGGCGCAAAGCTAAAAGACAGGGTGGTTTTAGCGGACGTCATTCCGGATGGTCTCTATTTGGATTACTCTACAGTAAAACTCTATAAAACGACGCATAAGCCGGGAAGTACGGAAATTTATGAAAATGCTTCCGACCCCGGTGTCGTTGAATTGCCCGTGGCTCCGGAAACGGATATTACAGGCTGGTACAAGCAAAGATTAAGGAGCTTTGTTCCGGATACGCTGCATCCGGGAGAACCCGATAAACTGCAGACCACATTAAAAGTTACGCTTCCAAAAGATACAAGCGATACCTACCTTTTAAAATACACCACGGTCCTTAGGGTGAACAATAGAGCGGAACTGAGGGAAACAAAGAATACGGTTTCCGTAGAAGCCGGAAAGAGCAGCAGCAGCTATATTGTAAAGGTAGAAGATTTTGAATTTACATCCGCAGGCAGTCGAGTCCGCTTTAATATGAAAAAAGCGGATGCCTTGTCCAGAAATGTGGTACTTCCGGGTGCCAGATATGGACTCTTTTTGGCGAGCGATAAAGACAAATTAACAGAGACGGCGACCGTGGAACAATTGCAAGGTCTGGCTGAAGACCTCCAGATCAGTAATTCCAAGGGAAATATTCGTTTTATGGGGAAGCGAAATGAAAACTATTATGTTATGGAAATATTGCCCCCCAAAGGATATGCCCGAGATACTACGGTTTATGGGCCATATTCCATAAAGGGAAGTGAAAGTGGAACCAAAAATATTGTGCCCATGGTCGGTGAAACAAAGAAGGCGGATATCTTTATCGATGTCAGAGAGCAAAGAGGGTATAAGGTTGGTACACTGAAGGTCAAAAAGATTTTTGAGTCTGCCAATTCGGATTTGACCAATCCCTATCGAAGGGGAGTAAGTGCGGGAAATAGGGACAACTTAAAGGCGGAATTCAAGTTGTTCATTTACCCGGATGGCACTATTGATGACAAAAAAGCGGTACAAGTTAAGCTGAGAGCAGGATTAACAGAAGGTACTTATATCTATGACGGAAAAGTAGAGCTGGACGCAGATAAGAAAAATATTTCTACGGCTCCTTCCGCTCTGGGAATAGCAGGGCTGGAAGTATCGGAGCTTCCATGGGGCATGTATAAACTGGAGGAAACGGCTACTGCGGAAGGCTACTTCATTATGAAGCCTTCTTCGATTACATTTGAAGTAAAAAAAGAGAAAGACACAAGCGGAACGGGAAGTCCGGCAGACCTCCTTTATACCGGAACCATGGACGGAGAGAAGATCGTTTTAAACAACAAGCCGACAATCTTTCGTTTCCAAAAGCAAATTGAGACGGCAGACAGTCTTAGCGGAAGTAAGTTCCGTCTATATGGAAAGAAGGGAGATTTCTTAGGGGATACGGTGAAGGGTGCTTTTCTGGGAAATGGCAATACCTATGGCTTGACAGAAGATGGAGAAGAAGCCTATATCCTGATTACCGGGGAAGTACTGGAATCGACTACCGGCTTTAGCTTGGAGGCTGTATTAAAGTCGGGCTACGAATACAAACTTATAGAAGAAAATGCTCCCAAAGGCTATCAGATTGGTGTAAAGCAGGGCGGTATTTTCAGGCTCAAAAAAGATGGAAGCGGGCTGGAATTTGTTGGTGCAGGCGGAAATGAGGGCGGTATTTTTGAAATAAAGCTGATTGGAAATGTCGGTACTCTTATTTTAAAGAACAGCCCCACAAAGTTTACATTCACGGAAGTGGATCAGTATGAAAATACGGTTTTGCATTCCGAGTTTAAGCTGTATGAGGCAAATAGTGACGGAGATAAATTAAGTGCTACAGCAGCTCCTATTGCAACCTGGATCAATACTGCCGCCAATACCCATGAGATTTCAAAGCTTCATGCGGATGCATACTATCGACTGGAAAGAACAAATCAGTCCGTTCTCTATGAAAAAAATCATCCGACAAACGACTATTATCTGTTCCAAATCAGTCACGACGGAAAAGAATTGAAGGAAGTGTCGGGAATCAGCGGAAAAAAGAACATTTCAGGAGATATCGTAAAAGAGGGAGCGAATAAGAATAAAGAACTAAAGATTAAGGCGACCCGTATTCTGGCACACGCCAGCTTGATAAAGCAAGATAGAGAACCGAAGACAGTCGGCGGAACGGACTATGCGAAGCTAAAAAGGAGCAAAGTTTAAGCTGTATCAGGTAAAGGATTCCGGGAAATATGATAAGGCAAAGGCCTTGGATGTGCATGCCAATAAACTGAAGGATTCCGGTGCACCGGACTATGATTACACTGCCTTAGACAATAGAGCAGAGACGGATGATATATTCCTTGCAGAACTTATCAGCGATGAAAATGGGATTCTTTCCACAAAAAACATTGCGGCAGGTCTGACTCATAAGACCTATAGCGAGGCGGGAAACGAGGAGCAGAGGAAGAAGGAGAACCAAAAAGTATCTCTTCGTGACGGTTTAGCCTTAGGCGTTTATTATTTTGTCGAAGAAACTCCTCCTACAGGCTACACTATCGAGCAGGAAACCATCGCCGGTGTAAAGAAAAACAAAAAATATGTCTTTGTGATTACTAAGGATGACTTGGCGGGGGGCGGAGAGAAGAAGACAGTAAAAGCCTGTTCCTTTACAGAGAAAATAGCGGAAGAAAATGGAAGCAGTCCGGGAGCAAGCGGAGATGAGGTAGGGATTGCAAAAAATAGCCGTGTTCCGGGGAAACTGAAGATTCTAAAGGTAGATGACTTTGATCATACCATTCTGTTGAATGGAGCCAAGTTTGGTCTGTATAAGGATAGTGCGGCAAGTACTCCTGCTGTAGAAGGAATTACCGGAGCAGGAGGACAAGCGGGCGAATTGGTATTTGACGGGCTGGACTGGTATCAGGACTATTATATTAAAGAGTTGATAGAACCCCTTGGATACTTGTTGGATCTAAACGATGACGGAACGCCGAGTGTTTACGGCCCCTTCCGTTTCACTTCGGAAAAGACGGAAATTGCAGAAACACGTACCAATGCCGTAAACGGTGTTCAGGTCATACACTCTGCAATCGACCCCCTGCTTTCCTATAGTGCAGAAGATAAGAAGAAAGAGCATTGGGAAAACAGGGAGAAGCTCGGCGGACAAGAGTTCAGCATCAGCGGTATTTTTAATGGAACGACTGCGGAGAGCACCAGGGATTATACTGCCGATGCCGATGGAAAAAAGTTGATTTCGGGAGAGTTTCTCGCCGGAAAAGTATACACCATTAAGGAGGGCACTAATCTTCCGAACTCACTTCGCCCTATGAAGGAACTGAAGTTTAAGATTAACAATAAGAATCAGATTAGCATCCTTTCTCCTGTACCGGAACAAAATGTTTTCAAGGTAAGTGGAAACAATTTGGAACTGGCAAGAGAGCGGACCGCCTTGCAGTTTCCGTTCAGGCGGAACATCAGGAGAGAAGCGGAAAGAAGGAGAGCCTCCCGCTTTACGGAATGTCCTACCTGATTTCCACCGATCCTGCCGGACTACATCCGATTTCTGCAGGAACGAAGCTTACCGTAAACGGAGATAGGGTTCCTGCGCCGACACACTGGACAAGCTATAAGGTGGATTCCTTTGTGAATGCGGGTAACCTGCGTTCTAAAAAGATTAACGGATATCGCCCCTATTATGAGGGGGATATCAGTATCTTCGGTCTGGAACGGGATAAAACCTATTATATCCGGGCAAAAGAACTTGTAGAGGATCAGGAGCTTAGAAAGAACTTGGAGCTTTCACCGAGTCAGTTGGGAGTCTACAAGATTACCGTGGCATCCGACAGCAACATTACAATGACAAAGGAAGTTTCCGGAGTGATAGAAGATTTCCGTTCCGGAGCACATCCTACATTTACTTACCGACTGAAAACGGGAGCACTTTCTTTCCATACTACAGATTTTGAAACAAGGAAGAAGGACATAAGCGGGCAGAAATATGCTCTTTATGCAAAGAAAAACTGGCGTTTATCGGAACTTCTTAAGGGAGAAACGAGAGAGGATGACAGCATAGAGCAGGCGTCGGAATACCCTGAAAGAAACGCAAAGGAGATCCTGAACTATCACGGAGAGGAATATCTTTTACAGGAGATTTTTGAAAATGACAGTGACGGAAATCTGGATATAGATAAGTTAACCCTTTCGCAGGACTATCTTCTTCTGAACATCACGGAGGAGAGAGAATATAATAATCCGAAAAACGAGATGGTTTTTAGACTGGTGGAAGAGACGGATGGAACGAGGAAAATTCGTGTGCTGTCTTATGGAAGAGATGCAAGGAATTCTTCTCGTCCAAGATACCAGACAGCATTTTTAAAGGGAGAGGACTTGTATATCCGGAGGCCAAATGCGGATGAACCTTTGAAAACTTACCGTCCTATGAATAAGGAAGGTATTTTGGGAGAGGGAGAAGAATTTACGGAGCTTCCCGTACTGCAATGGCTCCTTTATCCAAGAGAATCTTCGGGCGGTATAGGTAGCGGTTTAGGAGGAAAAAGAAAGGGCATCATCCCGGGTGGCGGCAGTTCCGAGATTGGCCCCGGAATCCCCATTTTATCCGGGGGAGAAACAGGCGGATCGGGAGACGGGACGCCTACAGTCCCCCCGATAGGAATTGACAAGGCGGGAAACCCTATTCGCATTGACAAAGCAAAACTTCCTCCGGAAATAGTAAAGTATATTGAACGTTATGGTGTTCCGAAATTGTATTCCAAAGGAGAGAAGAAAGAAAATTTGGAGAGGATTCGGAAGAAGGGAAAGCAAGCAGGCGGCTATACAAAGAAGGAGCTGGAAGCGCGTCTTGCAGAGCTGCTCGGAGAGAATCGGGAACTAAGCAAGGAAGATTTTGAAGAACTCAAGCTGATTGGAGAACTGCTGGGAGCAATGCGAAAAGGAAAGATGGATATCTACGGCAGAGTTATCCCGACAGGAGACAATAGCAATATACCCGGGAACTTAAGCCTCTTTCTGCTCAGTGCTATTCTCTTAGAGGAGTATTGGAGAAGAGATAGAAAGAGGAGAAGAAAAAACGAGAAGAAAAAACGAGATAACGCAAGCTTCGTAAAGGAAGCCTGCTAGGAGAATGATAAAAGGGTGACAGAATTGTCACCCTTTTATCATTTTATATATTTCTCGCTTCCCCATCCCGCGGTCCTTTGCAATCTGCTTTATTGCATCTTTTTCGCTAAAGCCCTCTTTGATGTAGTGCTCAAAATGTTCTTCCGGTGTGAGTATTTCCCATTTTGCTTGTTCTTCCAGAAGCTTTTTTTCTCGAGAAGCTCCTGCAAGAACCAAAACATATTCGCCTCTTGGCTCTTCTTCCCGGTACTTCTCAATCGCCTCGTCCAAAGTAAAGTATAGAACCTCCTCATGTTTTTTTGTCAGCTCTCTTGCGAGGCTCAAGGCTCGATTTTCCTGAAAAGTCTCTCGAAGATCCTCCAAGGTTTTCCTCAGATGATGTGGAGCTTCGTACAGGATGATGGTTCTTTCCTCTGTAGAAAGACTTTCCAAAATTGCCTTACGCTCTTTCTTATTGCTTTTTTCCGTGGGGAGAAAGGCTTCAAAGACAAAGCGTCTTGTGCTTAAGGCAGATAGAGTAAGTGCAGTTACAAAGGCGGCAGGTCCGGGAAGACTTTCCACGTTTATACCGGCGTCAATCGCCTGCCTTACGAGTTCTTCGCCCGGATCACTGATGCAAGGAGTACCTGCATCGGTAATGAGCGCAATATTTTCTCCTTTTAAAAGACGCGTCACAAGCTCTCTTGCTTTCGACCTTGTTAAATTCGTAGTAGGCGGTCATCGGTGTCTTGATTTCAAAGTGATTGAGAAGCTTGATGGAATTCCTTGTATCCTCAGCGGCAATACAATCCGCTTCTTTTAGTGTGCGGAGTACACGGAGGCTGATATCTTCCAGATTACCTATGGGAGTGGCACAGAGGCTTAATTTTCCGCTTTCCATGGTGTAATAGTTCCTTTCTATATAAAATGAAAAAATATATGGCAAAGACTTTCAAGCGTAAATTGTATTTTATTGAGAGCTGATTTTTGTCATGACAGGAAGAATCTTACTACAGATGAGGAAACTTTCCCAGTAAAACTTTACGCAATAGATTTGTGTTTCATGTACAGGAAGAATCTTACTACAGATGAGGAAAACTTTCCCAGTCAGTAAATCATAGGAAAATACAGGGAACGCAAAAATTTACGCAAAAAATCTTGACAAAGAAAATGTATTGCCTATAATTAAATTGTAAACAATTGAAAATACGCTTTTACTTTTAATCTTTTTTGTGATTTCAGTACAGAATGTAAAGAAAAAGATGAACCGATTATGGATGAAAGAATCGGGAAGAAAAAAGGAGGAAGAAATGAACATTTATGATTATTCAGTACCCATGGTAGGTGGAGGAGAGCTTTCTTTGGGAGAGAATAAGGGTAAGGTGATGCTGATTGTGAATACGGCGACCGGTTGCGGTTTTACCCCGCAGTATGAGGACCTCGCAAAGCTCTATGAGGAATATCATGAGAAGGGCTTGGAAATCATTGACATTCCCTGTAACCAGTTTGCGGGACAGACTCCGGGAACAGATGAGGAGATACATGAGTTTTGTACTTTAAACTACAATACCAAGTTTCCGCAGATGAAAAAGTCCGATGTAAACGGTGAGAATGCACTTCCTCTTTATACTTTCTTAAAGGAGCAGAAAGGCTTCAAGGGCTTTGGATTTAGTCCGAAAGGACTTGCTATGGCGGCAATGCTTCTGACAATCGACGTAAACTACAAGAAGAATCCGGATATCAAGTGGAATTTCACCAAGTTCCTGGTAGACAGAGACGGAAACGTGGTAGAACGTTTTGAGCCGACTGCAGATATGCAGGATGTGGCTAAGAAAGTTGCTGAGCTGATTTAATCAATTTTTTTTATCTCTAGCGGTAAATCATCGAAGAGAGCACCGATTCTATAGATAAAAGCATTTTCCTATGTTAAAATAATAGCTGTATTCCTGCAATGGGAATACAGCTATTTTAAAGCGGTGAAAAAAACAGATTCCATTGCATTGACAAGTGTGCTTTCTTAATAAATAGATTGTGTTTTGAAAAGGATTCTAAGTACAGTATGGTTTGGTTATGCGGAAGGGGGAAATGATGAAAGAAGAGAACAGATCCAATCTCTCTAATTTGCATTTTCCCGTTTTGTTCAGCAGTGTAAGCGGAAAAAGAGAAAGACTTGCCGTGGAAGCGGAGTGGCATGACTATGATGAATTGGTTTATTTTCAAGAGGGCGAGTTTCAGCTTTATCTGAATCTGAAAGAAAAACTGGTGAAAGAAGAGTGTCTTTATTTTATTCCCAAAGGTTGTTTCCATCGTATATATGCAACTTCGGACAAGGCAGTAGAAAATTCTCTCTGCTTTAAGCTCGAGGATTTTCGCTTTTTGGAAAATGATTTTTTGGAGCAGAAATTTTTCGCTCCGTTAAGGGAAGAAAGGCATTTTTTCCCTGAGGAAATCAGCCTCAATGATATGGGGTTTATTGATGCAGTACAGAGTTTTTCACGCATGGTACAATATTTTCATAAACATGCCATAAAAGAGGACAGCATCGAGTCCTGCAAAAAATACAGTCTGCGAGGACTTGCAGATCATATGCATATGCGTGCGGAGATGTTGCATCTTTTTGCCACTATGGAAGGCATGGGTTTGATTCGGGAGAAGTGTTCGACAGAGGAGGGCAATAAGGCCGAACTTCTAAAAGAGTGTATCTTGTACATGGAAGAGCATTATAAGGAAAAATTGTATATTCATAATCTTTCCTCTCTTTGCCGGTTAAATGAGCAATACTTTACTCGGTTTTTTGGAAATCATGTGGGGCTCCCCCCTTTGGAGTACCTCAATCGCTATCGCGTGAAAGGCAACGGATCTGATGATTAAGACCGAGGAAAAGATAGTGGATATCGCAAAGAATACAGGTTTCCATAATCAAGGTAACTTTATTAAGACCTTTAAAACCATTATGGGAGAAACGCCAAACCAATATAGAAAGAGAATGTTGGGATAACTGTAAAACGAATCAAGTACTTATCTTTGTATTTGAAAAAGGAATGTATAGAAAGAAGGACAATAAAAATGACGTATTATTATCCGGCAATTATCCGGAAAAAAGACGAAGGCTATAGAGTGGATGTGATTGATTTGGAAGGTTGCTTCGGAGAAGGAAAAGACAAGCAGGATGCCCTGGAAGACGCAAGACAAGCAGGAGTAAACTGGCTCCTTGTGGAGTCCGAGGACAGCATGAACTTCCCCAAGCAGACACACTTGGATGATATAAAACTGGAAGAAGGAGAAGAGAAAACCATGCTCGCCTTCCTTATGCCAAAAGAAGGCTGGGATGAATAGGGAAAGACTTTTCTTCAGAAAAGTCGTCCCGTACCGACCACAGCCCGAAGGGGTGTGCTTTGCGAAGCAAAGTTTGTTTCAGCCCTCCTTTGCTGAAACAAAGTCCCAGAAATTCCCCCTTGTCACCCCCTTTATTTTTTGCTATACTCTTGCAGACATTTGGGCAGGATAGGAGGACAAGGTGCGTAAGGTACTTCTGAAAAATGGCTATGTGTATACGAGAGAAGGAATCGGGAAGGCGGATGTATTGCTTTCCGAAGACAGACTTTTTCTTGATTTTTCTGAAAATGATTTAGATGATACTATTATTTATAATTTAAATGGAAAATTAATTGTTCCGGGCTTTGTAGATGTTCATGTGCATCTCAGGGAGCCCGGTTTTTTGTATAAAGAAACAGTGGAGAGCGGAACGAGGGCAGCGGCGCATGGAGGCTATACCGCTATCTGTGCTATGCCGAACTTGAATCCGCCGCCATCGACTAAGGAAAATCTCTCCTTAGAGCTTCAGGCAATAGAGAAGGATGCACTTATCAAAGTTTATCCTTATGGCGCAATTACCCGGGAGCAAAAGGGACGAGGAGCGCTTTCCGATATGGAGGAGATTGCAGCAGAGGTTATCGCTTTTTCCGATGACGGAAAGGGCATGCAGGAAGAAGCACTTATGCGTGAAGCCATGAGGAAGGCGCAGGCGCTCGGAAAGACCATTGTTGCACACTGTGAGGATGAAAGCGAATTAAAGCCGGGCGGCTGCATCCATGACGGAGACTTTGCAAAAGCCCACGGCTATATCGGAATCAACTCGGCTTCGGAATGGAAGCAGGTAGAAAGAGACCTTCGGCTGTCGGAAGAGACAGGCGCACAGTATCACATTTGCCACATTTCCACAAAAGAATCCGTAGAGCTTCTTCGAAAAGCGAAGAAAAGAGGAGTGAAGGCGACGGGAGAGACCGGGCCGCATTACCTCATGTTTACGGACATGGACTTGGAAGAGGACGGAAGCTGGAAGATGAATCCCCCGATTCGTGCGACAGCGGACAGAGAAGTCTTGATTCGGGGAATACAGGACGGCACGATTGATTGCTTAATCACGGATCATGCGCCCCATAGTGCGGAAGAAAAGAGTAAGGGACTGTCCGGATCTTATTTTGGAATAGTCGGACTGGAAACCGCCTTTCCGGCCATGCTCCACAATATGGTTCTCCGGAACCCCCTAGACCGGGAAGAAGAACGCGTAGATAGACGAGAGGCAAAGGTGAACGCTTCGGAGATTCTCGCCGAGGGAGGAAAGACGGCATATGGCGCGATTTCTCTCTACAGACTACTGGAGCTGATGTGTACTAAGCCAAGAGAAATCTTTCCGATTAGAGGACCTAAGTATATCGAAGAGGGAGCGGACGCGGATATTGCCGTTTTAGACCTTAACGAAGTATATAAGGTCGATCCGGAAAGCTTCTACACAAAAGGTAGAAGTACGCTCTTTTCCGGGCAGGAGGTACAGGGCAGAGTGCTGAAAACCTTTTATCAAGGAAGAGAAGTTTACGACAGTGAAAAAGGAATTTTAGCGGGGGATAAGCACAAGGAATAAGATTACAAAGAGTCTTTTTTGAAAGGTCCTCTCCAAAGAAGAGAGAGACAGACTTAAAGAACCTATAAGAGGGTAGATTCCAATGTAAAACAGTTGAGTAAAAGTAAGGAGAGGAGAAAGACTGCATGCAAGAATGCGAGTTTAAGATACTGGAAAACAAAATGATTGCGAAAGAGGTATTTCTCATGAAACTGGACGGAGACTGCTCGGACTTTACTGCTCCGGGACAGTTTTGTGAGATTAAGATTCCGGGAAAATATCTCAGAAGACCGATTTCCGTCTGTGATGTTTCGGAAAATACTTTAAGCCTCATTTATAAGGTTTTGGGAGAGGGTACGGAAGAGCTGTCCTGCATGGAAGAGGGGGAATACCTCTCCATCTTAACAGGACTTGGAAACGGCTACAGCGTGAAAGACGCTCCGACAAATCCGGTGCTCTGCGGCGGTGGAGTCGGTGTACCGCCTCTTTACTACCTTTGTAAAAACTGGTAGAAGCCGGTAAGCACCCCTATGTAGCACTTGGCTTTCGTTCCAAAGAGGATGTCTTCTTCGAAGAAGAGTTTCGCGCACTGGGAGTTCCTGTGAATGTGGCAACAGAGGACGGCAGTCACGGACAAAAGGGCTTTGTGACCTCTCTTCTCGGAAAATACAACTACGCCATGGTCTGCGGGCCGGAGCCGATGCTCCGCGCCGTGCATGAGAAGGTAGAGGGCGGACAGTTCAGCTTTGAGGAGCGAATGGGCTGCGGCTTCGGAGCTTGTATGGGGTGCAGCAGGAAAATGAAGTCCGGCATGAAGCGTATCTGCAAGGACGGACCGGTATTTACATGGGAGGAAATCGAATGGTAAGCATCAAAACAAGGCTTTCGGGAATTGAACTGGACAATCCGATTATTCCCGCCTCCGGCACCTTTGCTTTCGGAGAAGAGTTCAAGAGTCTCTACGACTTAAATATCCTCGGCTCCATTTCCTTTAAGGGCACAACGGTAGAGGAACGGCCGGGAAATGCTCTGCCCCGTATTGCGGAGTGCCCGAGCGGTATGCTGAATTCCGTGGGATTGCAAAACCCCGGTGTGAAAAAGGTCGTGGAAGAGGAGCTTCCGCGCCTTGGAAAGTTTTTCAAAAAGCCCTTGGTAGCAAACATCTCCGGTTTTTCTCTGGAGGACTTTTCCATCCTCTCTGAAGAGATGGATAAGGTGGAAAATGTCGGCATTTTAGAAGTAAATATCTCCTGCCCGAATGTGTCCCACGGGGGTATGGCTTTCGGAACGGATGCAAAGTCTGTGGAAGCGGTTTGCAAGGTGGTAAAGGAGAAGACGAAGAAGCCGGTTTACATGAAATTGAGTCCGAATGTGACCGATATTACGGAAATGGCGAGAGCTGCGGAGAGCGGCGGTGCAGACGGCCTTGCCCTTATTAACACGGTGCTTGGCATGCGGATTGATATTAAGAGAAGAAAGCCGGTGCTGGCAAACAAGGTCGGGGGCTATTCCGGACCGGGCATTTTCCCGATTGCCGTTCGTGCAGTCTATGCGGTACATCAGGCAGTGAAGCTTCCGCTTATCGGGATGGGCGGAATCAGCCGTGCGGAGGATGTCTTGGAAATGATGATGGCGGGCGCAAGTGCGGTGGAAGTTGGGGCGGAGAATCTTGTGAATCCCGGGGTGTGTGAGGAAATCATCACGGAGCTTCCGATACTCTGCGAAAGACTGGGGATAGAGGATATACAGGATATTATCGGCATTGTTTAGTTAAAAGCAGTTTAGTTCTATAGAAGAGATAAACTGAATTCGAAAACATAGAAGGCACAAGGTCGAATTCAAGATAAATCAATGAAAATATATAGATAAAAATGGGAAGGAGCCAAAATGGGAAAGGATGTTATGGTAGCGCTGGACTTTCCGAGCGGAGAGAAGGCCTTAGCGTTTTTGGATTTATTTGCAAAGGAAGAAAGAAAGCCCTATGTGAAAGTGGGAATGGAGCTTTTTTACAGCGAGGGACCGGAGATCGTCAGGAAAATAAAGGAGAGAGGACATCAGATTTTTCTGGATTTAAAGCTTCATGATATTCCGAATACCGTAAAGGGCGGAATGCGCTCTTTAAGAGACCTCGGTGTGGACATGACGAATCTGCACGCGTCCGGAGGAGTGGAAATGATGCGACAGGCACTTTGCGGTCTTTCCTTCGAGGAGGGAGAGAATGAAGCTTGTGCTTGCCATGCGGAAGAGGAGAGCTCAAGCTCTGAAAAGCGGAAAAATCGTCCGCTTCTTATTGCGGTAACACAGCTTACCTCTACAGACCAAAGGTGTATGGAGGAGGAACTTCTCATTAAGGAAGAGCTGAAAAAGGTTGTGCTCCACTACGGACAAAATGCGAAGACGGCAGGGCTCGACGGAGTGGTTTGCTCTCCTTGGGAAGCAAGAGAAATCCATGAAAAGCTGGGTAAGGACTTCCTAACGATTACTCCGGGCGTTCGTTTTAAGGGCGGTGACATAGGGGATCAAAAGAGAGTCATGAGCCCGGCAGATGCGAAAGACGCGGGATCGGACTACATCGTTATGGGACGCCCCATTACGCAGGCGGAAAATCCGGTGGAGGCCTATAGAGAAGCGGTAAGACAGTTTTGCGACTAAACTTCCTTTCTAAGATAATGGGAAGGCTGAGTTTTATGAATAAAAGTAGAGTTTTGTGAAAAGCCGGAATACAGCTGCACAGTAAGGATAGTTTAATACGGTACAAAATTAGTTCAATAAGTCCATATAGCAGGAGGGAAAAGATGAGAAAAGAAGAAATTGCAGAAGGTTTATTATCCATTCAGGCGGTATTTTTAAGACCGAAGGACCCCTTTACTTGGGCATCGGGAATTCATTCTCCCATTTATTGTGATAACCGCTTGACCCTCTCCTTTTCCGGAGGTGAGAAGAAAGATTGAGGCGGGGCTTGCCGAGCTTGTGAAGGAACATTTTCCGGAAGCAAAGGCGCTTTTCGGGACGTCTACGGCGGGGATTGCGCATGCCGCTTTAACGGCGGAAATCTTGGACCTTCCTATGGGCTATGTGAGAGGCTCTGCAAAGGATCACGGAAGACAAAACCAGATTGAAGGAAAGCTGAACCCGGGTGAACCCGTTGTTGTGGTGGAGGACCTCATTTCCACCGGGGGGTCGGTTATCGACTGCGTGAAGGTCTTGGAGGAGAACGGAGCCAAGGTACTCGGCGTGGTGAGCATTTTCACCTACGGAATGGAAAAGGGAAAGAAGAGACTGAGCGAGGCAAATGTAGTAAATCACTCTCTCTGTGACCTGGATTCTCTCTTACCGGTAGCGGTAGCAAAGGGCTATATCGAAAAGGAAGAGGAGGCAAAGCTCCTGCGCTTTAGAGATAATCCCTCCGATGAGTCGTGGATGAGAGAGTAGAGTGTGAGGTTCCCGAAGCAACCCCTGATGAAGACCCGGGGAATGGGGAAGAACTAAGAGTAAATCCTAACAAGGATTCTCTATAGATGATGTTTGAATATAAGAAAGGGAAAAAGGATGGAGAAGAATCGTAGTATCATTAACATTTTGGATCTGAGTATTGAGGAAATTAATGAGCTGATGGCTTTGGCGGATAAGATTGAAGCGAAGCCCGAAGACTACTGGGAGCGATGCAAACATAAGAAGCTGGCGACTCTGTTCTTTGAACCGTCCACAAGAACCAGACTTTCTTTTGAGGCGGCTATGCTGGAGCTTGGCGGTTCCGTCCTCGGTTTCGCAGGAGCTTCGAGTTCTTCCGCTGCAAAGGGAGAGAGTGTAGCCGATACGATTGAGACTGTTTCCAACTATGCGGATATTATTACCATGAGACATCCGAAGGAGGGGGCACCGGTTGTGGCTGCGGATCATACAACGGTTCCGTTCATCAATGCCGGAGACGGAGGACATTTTCACCCGACACAGACCTTGGCGGACCTTCTGACCATTCATAGAACTTACGGAAGAGTAGACAACTTATGCATCGGTGTTTGCGGAGACTTAAAGTTCGGTCGTACCGTGCACTCCTTAATCGATGCCATGCTTCGCTATCCGAATAACCGCTATATCCTGATTTCCCCTGAAGAGCTGCGCTTGCCGGAGTATGAGATTGAGAAGTTAAAAGAAGCCGGTGCGGAGTTTAGAGAGACCACGGACCTGGAAGGCTCCATCCCGGAGCTCGATATCCTCTATATGACGAGAGTTCAAAGAGAGCGTTTCTTTAACGAGGAAGACTACCTCCGCTTAAAGGACATCTATGTGCTGACTCCGGAAAAGCTGAAAAATGCAAAAGAAAGCATGGGTATTCTTCATCCGCTTCCCCGTGTAAATGAGATTTCCGTTCAGGTAGACAAGGATAAGCGCGCAAAGTATTTCTACCAGACACTTTGCGGAAAGCAGATGAGAATGGCGCTGATTTTGAAGCTTCTCGGATTGGATAAGTAAATCTAGATTTATTGATTAAAGATTGTACTTCCATTCATATACTCTTTTCTAAAGGCACTCTCGCTCGATTCCGACAGAGCGGCACTAAGCCTCGAGCTTCGCTGCGCTTGCTCTCGGCAAGTGCCGGCGTCTCCATACGCTTTAGGAAAAAGAACGAAATAGTATTTTCTGGTAGTATAGAAAAATCCATTTTACTGTAAGATAAACTGTTAAATAAGGAAAGGAAATCATTATGAATATAGATGGAATTGAGAATGGTATTGTTTTAGATCATATTAAGGCCGGAAAGAGTATGCTTGTTTATCGCTATCTGGGATTACAGAACTTAAACAGTCCGGTGGCACTTATCCAGAACTGTTCTTCCGGGAAAATGGGAAAGAAGGATATCGTTAAGATTGCGGAAAGTATCGATATCGACTTAAATGTACTCGGTTACATCGATCCGGGTATCACGGTAAACTATATTCGGGACGGAAAGAGAGTGGATAAGGCAAATCTTTCTCTGCCGGAAACCTTAAAGGATGTGTTGCACTGCAAGAATCCGCGTTGTATTACTTCGACCGAGCAGGAGCTTCCGCAGGTATTTAAGAAAATTGAGGGAAAAAAGAGGCAGTATCGCTGCATTTATTGTGATACAATTGCGAAGAACGATGAATTTGAATAAACTATGTTTTTAGAGGGATGGTTTTCATAGCGGAAAAGGCTATGGTCATGTTGTAATCGTATTCGCTTAAGTCCACTTCTGAAACCGTAGTTTTGGAAGTGGATTTTTTATGTGAGGAAAAGGATATGAGCAGTTTTCTTTTAGAACGGAGAAGGGCGGGGATTTTGATGCCGCTGTTCTCTTTACCGGGAAAATACGGAATCGGAAGTTTTTCAAAGGAAGCAAGAGAGTTTGTCCGCTTTTTAAAGGAGGCCGGGCAGAGTTACTGGCAGATTTTACCTATGGGACCGACAGGCTATGGAGATTCTCCTTACCAGAGCTTTTCCACCTTTGCGGGAAACCCTTATTTTATTGACCTCGATACCTTGGTGGAAGAAGGACTGCTTATGGAAGAAGAGCTTTCCGACCTTTCTTTTTCCGATTCGGAAGAGGCTGTGGATTACGGAAAACTTTATACGCTACGTTTTCCTGTACTGGAAAAAGCGGTAAGGCGTTTTTTGGCAAGACTGGAAGCGGAAACGGAATCCAAAAGGAAAGATAAAGCGGAAGCTGAAATGGAGGGGGGAACGGAGCTTAAATCGTTCGCAAAAACCGATGCGGAGTGTTTCGTTCAAGGAGGAGAAAGAGGCATATTTGTCCTTCCTTTCAGATAATGCGCATTGGCTTCCGAGCTATGCCAAGTTTATGGCGAAGAAGCTGCCCTATTCCGCCGACTTTCATAAGGTTTGCCAGTACCTGTTTATCAAACAGTGGAAGAGCCTAAAGGACTATGCGAACAGTGAAGGAATTCAGATTATCGGGGATATTCCCATCTATGTTTCCTTGGATTCTTCCGATGTGCTGGATCACCCCTCCCTCTTTCAACTCACGGAAAACGGAGAGCCCTCCGCGGTCGCCGGCTGCCCTCCCGATGCCTTTGCGGAAAATGGACAGCTTTGGGGGAATCCCCTCTATGCGTGGGAGAAGCACGAGGAGGAGGGCTACAAATGGTGGATTTCCAGAATGAAGCATTGCTTTTCTCTTTATGACATTGTGCGTGTAGACCATTTCCGCGGCTTTGATGAGTATTTTTCCATTCCCTACGGAGATGAAAATGCAAAGCGCGGACACTGGGAAGTGGGGCCGGGTATGAAGCTTTTCAAAGCAATGGAGCAGGCTCTTGGAAAGAAAGAAGTTATCGCGGAGGACTTGGGTTATGTCACGGAGTCTGTGAAGAAGCTCGTTAAAGACAGCGGTTTCCCCGGCATGAAGCTTCTGGAATTTGCCTTTGACTCGAGGGAGAGCGGAGATTATCGTCCGAATACCTGGACCAAGAACACGGTTTGCTACACGGGAACGCATGACAATCAGGTCTTAAAGGACTGGTTTTTGGAAATCCTTCCGGAGGACCGGGAAATGGCGGCAGACTATAGCGGTAAGACAGTAGAAGAGCTTCTTCAGATGGACTATGTCGACTTCTTTATTAAAATGACCCTGGACTCCGTTTCCAATACGGCGATTATTCCTATGCAGGACTATTTGCATAAGGGAAGAGAAGCACGAATTAATACGCCATCGCGACTTGGCAATAACTGGAGTTACCGCTTTTTGAAGGAAGATTTTTCTAAGGAAGCAGCGGAAAAGATTCGGAAAATGACGGAAGAAAGCGGCAGACTTAGCTAGAGTGGCGTTTTAGGAAAATGCGTTTTTGCGTAGCCGTATGTCTTCAGAAGATAAGCAATAAAGAGCTTGCAGAAAAAAAGGTTTAACAATGTTTAAGAATGCTTTGTATTATCAAGAGGAAAAAGAGAGTTATAAGGCAAAGGTTCTGTCCTGCCTAGTTTTGGAAGGAAAAGAAAAGGCGACATGGGAGAAGAGAGTGGGAAAAAGCTTTCCTGCTCTTTTCCTTCTGCGCCTTTCCGAAGAGCCCTTTTATCCGGAGGGAGGCGGGCAGGCACCGGATAAGGGAACGATAGACGGCGCGGAGCTTCTCTTTGCGGAAAATGTAGAGGACGAGTATATCGTGCATCTTCTTGCAAAAGAGATTCCGGAAGGCACAGAGGTAGTTTGCAAGGTAGACTATGCCTATCGAAGAAGACAGTCGGAAAATCACAGTGGAGAGCATATTTTTGCAGGGCTCATCAACCGTCGTTTTGACTTCAGTAATGTCGGCTTTCATATGGAACTCTCTGCAGAAAATCCCCATGTGACTGTGGACTTTGACGGAGAGCTTTCGGAAGAGCTGCTTTCCGAGCTGGAAACAGCCGTGAATGATGTGATTCGAAAGAATCTGCCGATAGAAGAGAAGTACGTAGAAGAACAGAATATAGAAAAACAAAAAATGGAAGAACAGAATAATGATGAGCAAGATATAGAAAAAGAATCTAAAGGAGAAGAGCTTGGAAAAGAGCGAGCAGGGTTTACTAAAAAGCAAGAAGATAAACCGGAATTTCGTCAAAAGAAGGCCCTTTCCGGTGCGATTCGAGTGGTCAGCATACCCGGAGTGGACAGCTGTGCCTGCTGTGGAACGCATGTGAAGAGGACAGGGGAAATCGGGCTCTTTAAGCTTCTGTCCTTTGAGAAACACCGGGGCGGAACAAGAGTTTTCCTGCTTTCCGGAGAGCTTGCTTTTTTGGACACGCAGAAAAAAGAAAAGGTACTATTGGAGCTATCCCGTAACTTAAGTACCGACTATCAAAGTCTTTCCGAACGGGTGGATAAGCTGAAGGAACAGACGGAAGAGGAAAGAGGAAGACGAATCGCGCTTTCCCTGCAAGCGGTAGAACTGCTTGGAAACATGTATAAAAAGAGCTGTATATACAAGATAAAACTGTCTTTTTCAGGAAAGAGAATGAAGGACGAAGCAATAAAAGAAGATGCAAAGGAGAGAAAAAGGAATATTATATTGGGGAGTCCTCTTCATGGAGGGGGATAGAATACTACGGAAACAAAAAAATCTGGCAGTCTTCCATTTTCCGGACTTTGAGATGATCCTTCTCAACAAAGCCTGCGAGAGTTTAAAAATCCTATGTGGATACAGATTTCTTTTTGCTTTTTCAAGACGAGGAGAGCAGGAGTGGCAGTTTGCGGGAGCCGGACAGGCAGGATTTTTTTGGAACGGTTTAAGAAATGGAAAGAGGCGGGGCACTTTTTCCGGAGGCGGAAAAGAAGAAATGTTGCAGGGGCGCTTTCTTGGGAACAAAAGAAGAACTGAAAGAATGGATAGACAGTGCAAGATAATCGGCACTGTCTTATTTTTTTATTAAAAAAATAGACGATATAAATCACAACAAGATGTATTTTTTTAATAAAAAAATACATAAAAAGTGAATGGTGAAAACACCAAAAAAATGGAGTTCGGGAAAAAGTTTTAAAGATTGTACAAAAGGGTAAGGAAGCAGGCGAAGAAATACACAAAGCTGTATAGGAAGACAGGCGCCTAAGTCAGCTCGTGAAGGGCGAACAGTAAGTATGATGATAGTGCATCTATCGTCAATAAGGAGGATGAAAGACATTATGAAAGAAGAAATGGCTAAAGCGTCGAAGACCGTTGTCATGCAAGGTAAGGTGGTAAAGAAGAGAAAAAGAAGAAGCCTGAGTCGGAGAATCTCTATCCAGCTTTTTTTAATTATGGCTATCCTGTTTGCCTTAATGAATGGTGCCGTATTTTATATTTCAGGAAAGGCCTTTGGGAAGATTAGACATGATTCCCTCTATGCTCTAACAACTTTAAACGCAAAGAAAGTAAATCAAATTGCGGACACCACAAATCATTTGGCCAATGCCTTGCTTCACAGCATGGAAAGATACGACAGTATGAGAGAGGAAACTACAGTACGGGAAAAGCAAAGTCGAGTTCCGAAGGTCGGGCAACTTAGTGAATCGGAATACGATGAAGAAAACTTTGCCATAGATACAATTCAAGATGCTTTATCCGCGAATCCCGGTATCGCCGGTGCAGGTCTTTTCTTTGAACCGAACGGTTTTTCTTCCTCAATAAAGGACTATGCCTTTTTCGTACAGAGAAAAAAGGGGGAGACTGAAAAATACGAGATTTTAAATGTGGATTATAAAATCTATGGCGGCGGAGTTATGGAATATTACAGTAAAATAGAAGAGACAAAGGCTCCTTTTACAAGTCTTCCTTTTGACAGTGATTTTTCCGATGAAAATGTTTTTGTTGTGGCGAAACCGATTTTTTTAGAAGACCGTTTTATCGGTGCGGTAGTCATTGACCTGAAAACGGAGGTCTTTAACGAACTGGATATGAGCGATTTAGGAGAAGACCACTCATTCTTTGATGTCATTGCCCAAAACGGAGACTTTGTATTCAGTAATAATCCGGAAGCCGCCGGAAAGAATCTGAGCGACTTGGATCCGAACGCAAAACATCTGATTGAACTGATGTCAAAAGAACAGACATTCTTTGATCGGGATTACCGTCTTGTTCGTACTTTATTCCTCTTCACTTTGACGGAGCAAAGTGGTGGGTACAGATTGCCATGCAGGCGAAGGACTATGAATCACAGATGCGGAATCTGCAATATATGATGGTAATAGCGGAGTTCATATTGTTCCTTGCGGTACTTTTTGTCATTACCATTAGTATCAAATTATCCTTAAAACCTTTGTCAAGCATTGCGGAAAGCGGCAGAAGACTTGCAAAAGGTAATTTTGATGTGGAAATCCAATATTCTCATAATGATGAAATCGGAGAAATTGCCGGAACGCTTTCGGCTATTGTAGAGAGCCTGCGGAAAATCATCTTTGATTTGCAGGAGAAGCTGAATGCTATTTCAGAAGGAGATTTCCGGCGTAACAGCAGTAATATTGAAGCCTATGTGGGAAATTATGCACCCTTGGCAAGCAGTATCGCAAAAATTCAAGATTCCTTATCGGAAACTATAGAAGGAGTGAAGAGCTGTTCCACAGAGGTAAGAAACGGAGTCTCGCAGCTTTCTGAAAGTGCAACCACTCTTTCTCAGGGAGCAACTGAGCAATCGCAGGCGGTAGACACTCTTTCTGTTCGTATGGGTGAAATTTCGAAGGGTGTGGAAGAAAATGCGGAAATGGCAGACCATGCCAATAACCTGCAAGGAGAGACTCGGGAGGCTGTATTACGCAGCAATGAAAAGATGCATGATATGCAGGGGGCAATGGCGGAAATTACCCATAAATCCAATGAAATCAGTAAAATCATTAAGACCATTGATGACATTGCATTCCAAACCAATATTCTATCTTTGAATGCGGCGATAGAAGCAGCAAGAGCCGGTTCAGCCGGAAAAGGCTTTGCTGTTGTGGCGGATGAAGTAGGAGAACTTGCACAGAAATCGGCGAAAGCTGCACAGAGTACAGGCGTCTTGATAGAAGAGACAATCGATGCGGTAGAAAAAGGTGCTCGTATTACAGGAGAAACGGCAGAAGCACTATCCATTGTGGCAAGAAGCAGCGAGAAGGTGAATGAACTGATTTCCAAGATATCCGGTTCCTCCGAGCTGGAGGCCGATGCAATCCTGGATATCAAAGACAGTATTCATGAAATCTTAAATGTAGTATCCAAGAATACCGCAACTGCAGAAGAATCCGCAGCCTGCTCGGAAGAACTGTCCGCACAGGTTCATACCTTGAATGACTTAATGGATAAATTTAAGGTATAGTGCAACAATGGCAGTGGACTAAGAATAAGCGAAAGCCAGGAATAGATAAAAAGAGGCTGTAAAAAATAAAAACTTCTTTATGCTGTGGAGGGCCATAGCACTAAAAGCGTCGTTTTTGATTTTTTACAGCCACTTTAAGCTGACTCATCTTTTATTTTAGCTGCAGCAACTTAGCCGACATAGATCATGCCTTCAAAGAGCTCTTCGGCATCGATACCATTTACTTTTGTGGTCCAGCTTTCTCTGTCTCTTTCAATTTGAATCCGATAGCAGTTTCCGTCATATTGGAACTGGCTGAAATCATTGAGATAATAGCTGTTGCCGTATTCACCTCCGCTGACTGTATCCACATATTTACATCAATGATTCGCATTTCCATGGTGGCTTCATTATCGCTGTACATCAGTAAGAGATAGGAGCCGGCAGGAATAGTTCCGTCTTGCAAGACATTCCCGTTTTGATCCACTTCTTGCGCAGAAATATCCTGAAGAGCCCGTAAGACACGATTACTGGTTACTCTGTAGCGGTTTCCGGCAGGCTTCGGATAAGCATTCTCGTCAATAAGCCAATCTATTTCCACGGTATTGGTACTAAGGATTTCATTCCCTTCTCCTCCGCAAAATCCGGCGGCATCTGTAAAGCTCTCTTGAATATAATGTTGTTTATCCACATTATCGACAGTTTTCCAGTAGTATTCCTTGTTGGAGAGGTCAACAAACCAATGCTCATCGGGATTTAATTCCACAGTAGAGAGGTCAATTCGATAGAGGAAAGTTACGCCATCGTCTTCATCTTTAAAAAGGTAGAGATAGTACTTTCCGGATTTTTTGAGAATATAAGTCCATCCGTCCAGTCCTTCTACTATGCCGCTTTCCCTACCATTTGCCACAACCGACATATTCATATAAAAGTTACCGTCTAATGCCTGCCTTTTTAAGTAAACAGGCTCTCTCTTTCCGTCCCCGTCCAGATCGATATTCAGATGCTCCCTTTGTAACAAAGGCAGAACATAGTCTTCCTCCGTTTTTGTGTATTTTTCGTTAAAAAGATCCTCCGCCTCGTTAAAATACACGGTAAGTACCATGGGATCTTTCAGGGATTGACCGGAAGCACTGAAGTCATAATAAATGGAAACACCCTCTGCATTGACTGTCCAGCATAGGTTTTCTCCCTGTTCTTTTACTTTTGCAAGGAAATCTACGGGAAATGCCGTATCCATATCTGCAGACTCTTTTGCTCTGTTTTCCGCAAGGGTAAAGAAGGTTTCTGAATCCAGAACAACATCGGAAAAGGCGAGTCTTTTTCCACTTTCCGAGTCAAATTTACAGCACTGTGAACATAGCTTGTTTCGTTTCCTGTGTAATTTACAGACTTGGTCTGAAGGACACTTACGATACTCTTATCGGACCGTATAATAAAGCTGTTGCTGTCAATTTCCGGAGTACTGCCGGTAAAGTTTGCTACATTTCTTCTCGCTTCTTCCGAAGAGCTGCTGATTTTCACCAATTCTGCAAAATCTTTTTGGTATACTTCCTCCACTTCTTTGTTGTATTCCGACAAGGCATCTCTTAGTGCCGTGAATTCACTTCCTTCTTCTTTTAAGAGCAGCTTGCTGTATCCACCTTGATAAAAATAGTGGTAGTCGGAATCTCTATGGGTTTCTCCATTTTTTTCAATCAGTAAATGGGGAAGTCCCGGGAGTTCCGCGTTTTCTGCCTTTTTCTCTTCACCCGTTTCCTCTCCCGACTTTTCTGTCTCGGCATTTCCTCTGCCGCTCTGTTCCTCTGTGGCTTTATTCTCCGTCTTTCCGCAAGACAGCAGAATGAAAGCAAGCAGAAGGAAGATGGTTAAAACCCTGTTCTTTTTGCCTTTCATCTTTTCCTCCTTCAATCGGCTTTTAATAGAATTATTCTTATCAATCAATGCTTCTATAGACTGCTCATGAATTAAAAAATAATTTACACTATCTTATCAGTTTTTACTCCTATTTAAAACAGGGATTGGCAGTGCCAATCCCTGAAATGATGTTTCTCCTCCCTCAAAAAAAACAGAGGTAGTAAATCGAATACTTGTAAAGGAAAAATCCAATTTTTTCCAAAGGAGTAGCGGTCAATGTATAAAAAATGGAAATGAATGTTGTCAATCGCGCTGTACATTATAAAGCCTTCTTTCGTTTTAGATAAAGTATATACTATTATTTCCTATTTGGTTTTGTGAAACGAAAAGAAATTTTTTTGCTAAAGAATTTCAAAGAGCCGTATAAAGAATTTCGTCTTGCAAATTAAAAAATTATAAATATAATGAATCACAGTAAATGAGAGTGAAAATAAATTTCGATTTTCTTTGAAAAAAGAGATTTTTACTTTGGTGTTTTTTATTCTCAAGGAGAGTTAAAAAATAAATAGGAGAAGGAGTACTCCATGAATGATCGAGTAAAAAGATTACATGGAAAGTTGATTGTTTCGTGCCAAGCCCTTCCGGAAGAGCCTCTGCACTCTTCCTTTATCATGGGAAGGATGGCAAGGGCGGCCAAGATGGCCGGTGCCGGAGGGATTCGGGCGAACACGAAGGAAGATATCACAGAGATTCAGAAAGAAGTGGATCTTCCGATTATCGGAATCGTAAAGAGGGATTATCCGGATTCCAAGGTTTACATCACCCCCACGATGAAAGAAGTGGATGAGCTTACGAGTACGGGGGTAGACATCATCGCGATGGATGCCACCATTTCGGATCGCCCGGGCGGAAAAACTTTGGAAGCGTTCTTTACGGAAGTGAAAGCGAAATATCCGAATCAACTCTTTATGGCGGACTGTTCCACAGTGGAGGAAGCCTTGGAAGCTGACAGACTGGGCTTTGATTTTATCGGCTCCACCATGGTCGGCTATACCGAGCAGTCCAAGGGAGACCGCATTGAAGCGGAAGATTTTTTGATTCTTCGGAAGATGATTGAGGGGGTTAAGCACCCGGTTATCGCCGAAGGAAACATCAACACACCGGAAAAAGCGAAAAGGGTGATGGAACTCGGTGCATTTTCCGTGGTGGTCGGATCTATTATTACAAGGCCGCAGCTTATCGCTGTACCTTTTGTAAAAGCATTAAAAGAATGGGAGGAACACAAATGAAAAAAAGACAGATTGCCTTAGGCATGGCTGCAGTACTTCTGGCATCCGGCCTGGCTGCTTGCGGTGGCGCTAAGAAAGCGGAGACTACCGGAGCGGCTGAAGAGACAACAAAGGCGGCAGAGGAGAGCAAGGAAAATGCCGATGCGAAAGGAGAGGCGGATGAAAGCCTTGAGGCAGACCTTAAGCTTTTCACCTATCCTATCGGAAAATGGGGCGACAGCGCATCCGTTGACGGTTTACTTGAGAACTTCAACAAGAAGTACCCGAACATCCATGTAACGGTAGAGTATCTGGATTACACGAACGGTGATGATCAGGTCAATACCGCTATCGAAGGAAATGCGGCTCCGGATCTTATTATGGAAGGACCGGAAAGACTCGTTGCAAACTGGGGCGCTAAGGGACTTATGGTTGACCTTGCAGACCTGTTTGAGGATGAGGATTCCAAGGATATTTATGAAAATGTAACGGCTGCCTGCAAGTCTTCCGACGGAAAATACTATGAGTATCCGCTTGCTATGATTGCACATTGTATGGCGATCAACAAGACCGTATTCGAGAAGGCTGACGCTCTTCAGTATATCGATGAAGATACCCATACCTGGACAACAGAGAACTTCTTCAAGGCTGTAGAAGCGATTGAGAAGAACGGTCAGGAAAATGTTCTCGCTGTTTACTGCGGCGGACAGGGTGGAGACCAGGGTACACGTGCACTGGTAAACAACCTCTACAGCGGAACCTATACCAATAAGGAGCACACCGAGTATACCGGTGCGGAAGAGCAGAATGTAAAGGCTCTTGAGGCTCTTAAGGGAGCAAAGGGAGTAAACTTTGATCCGGCTTTAGTTGGTGGAGATGAGATTACCTTATTCAGAAACGGAACTTTAGCAATGTCTCTTTGCTGGAACTCTGCTCAGCAGAACAACAAGGATAACGGCGAGGCAGGAAAGACCAACAACGGTGATGAAATCATCCCGATGCTTTTCCCGACAGATGATGGAAAGACAGAGCTTTGCGGTGGTATCTGGGGATTCGGTATCTTTGATAACGGCGATGAGAACAAGGTTAAGGCAGCTAAGGCTTTCATCCGTTTTATGGCTAACGATCCGGAACAGGCAAAGATTTCCGTACAGACAACCGGATTTTTCCCTGTACATGAGAAGCTGACCGGCGTATATGACGGAACAGACAATGCGGAAACCATGAAGATGTTCACAGAGAAATTTATGCCTTCTTTCGGAGATTACTATCAGGTAACTCCGGGCTGGGCACAGGCAAGAACCGAGTGGTGGAATATGCTGCAGAGAGTTGGACAGGGCGGCGATGTCAAGACAGAGCTTGAGACCTTCCAGAACAATGCTAACGCAGCAGCGAAGTCCTAATATTTTCGCTCCGGAAGAGGCAAAAAAGCTCATTCCGGAGCTTTTTTTGTAAAAACTGTCGTCTACAAGCTTGCTGCAGCTTGTTTTAGACATTATCGGTATAGGATTTTAGACTAGAGTAGTTTAGAACTACAGTTATTAGACTGTAGCGGTATAGGACTACTGTTTTAGACTGTAGAAGTATAGGACTATTTATTTTGGACAAAAGCAGCGAATGTTTTAAGCGGAACGAAGGAGAACTTTATGGATACCATTCAAACGAGCAGAAGTAAGATTCTTGTGCAGAGAGAAACGCGCTCTGCTTATTTGTTTCTGCTTCCCAGCCTTGTTTTCTTCCTGGGATTTGTTATTTTCCCTATGATTTTATGCGTTTACACCAGTTTTTTTGATGCCACTATGGGAAAAAATGTAGCGGATAGGTTTATCGGCATACAGAATTATGTTGAGCTCTTCTCGGACGGCATTTTCCAAAAGGCACTAAAAAATACCTTGATTATCGTGCTGGTTTCCGTACCGGCAGTAGCGATTTTCTCTTTATGGGTGTCTTCTCTGATTTACAAAATGAAAGGCCCGGTACTTTCCGCCTTCCGTTGTATCTTCTACCTTCCTGTAGTAACAGGTTCGGTTGCGGTAACGGTGGTATGGAAGTGGATGTTCCACAATTACTACGGTTTATTTAACTATGTGGGAACCCACACGGGAATGATTGAAAAGAATATCAACTGGCTCGGTGATGCAAGATTTGCTTTGCCCTGTATCATTCTGATTTTATTTACCACCTCTGTAGGACAGCCCATCGTACTCTATGTTTCCGCTCTTGGAAATGTAGACGATTCCCTTGTGGAAGCGGCAAAGGTAGATGGTGCTACAAACTTACAGCTTTTCTGGAAAATCAAGTGGCCGCAGATTATGCCTACCACTTTATATATCTTGGTTATCACCACCATTAACAGTTTCCAGTGTTTTGCACTCATTCAGCTTTTGACTTCCGGTGGACCGAACCACAGTACCGATACTGTAATGTATTACATCTATTACACCGCCTTTAAGCTCTATCGCTATGGCTACGGAAATGCTATGGGTGTAATTTTAGCCGTGATTATTGCCTTGCTCTCTGCTTTGCAATTCCAGTTGGCGAAGGAAAAGTAGGAGGAAAAGCATGAAAACGAATAATAAATCAGTTTACAGTATCATCAGTGTCATCATTCTTCTGATTTTGGCATTTTTCTTCCTTTTCCCTCTGTATTGGATTATCACAGGCTCCTTTAAAACGGCGCAGTCCATTAACGGCACAAGTCCGGACTGGTTTCCGAAGGAATGGGTAATGACCAACTATCAGAAGCTTTTTTCCAGACAGCCGACAGCATTATTCAGCTTCACACTGCCCGGTATGGGGAAGGCTGCGATTTCCTTCGGCCCGAAAGTGCCCGGTGCGGTTCGCTGGCTCTTTAATACGGTTGTGATGTCTCTTTCCGCCATGGTTTTAACCTGTATTACGGCATCCATGGCTGGTTATGCACTGGCAAAAAGCGCTTTAGAGGAAGAACTCTTTTATTTACCTTGATTGTTTGTGCTATGGCACTTCCGAAACAGGTTATTCTGATTCCGTTAATCAGGGAAATGTCCTTCTTAAAGCTTTACAATACACTTTTGGCAGTTATATTCCCGACCGTCGGCTGGCCCTTCGGTGTGTTCCTCATGAAGCAGTTCTCCGAGGGTGTTCCCGGAGAAATGCTGGAGGCATCCCGCATTGACGGCGCCTCCGAGGCAAGAATCTTTTCGCAGATCGTGCTTCCCATGGTAAAGCCGGGAATCGGCGCACTTGCGATTTTTACCTTTATCAACAGCTGGAACGATTACTTTATGCAGTTAATTATGTTAAGCAGTACCGAAAAACTGACCATTTCCCTCGGTATCGCGAAGCTCCAGGCGGAAAACGCCACGGACTTCGGAATCATTATGGCGGGAGCAGCCGTAGCGGCAGTCCCGATCCTCATTGTATTCCTTATCTTCCAGCGCTACTTCACACAAGGCATCGCCATGGGTGCTGTTAAGGGATAACTTTTCATAAAGAAAAGTTATCCCTGCAATCAGACCACAGCCCCCTTAGGGGGTGTGCTTTGCGAAGCAAAGTTTGTTTTGGTCCACCTTGACCAAAACAAAGTCAAGGGCTAGAGTTTTCATAAAGAAAAGTTATCCCTGTAATCAGACCACAGCCCCTTTAGGGGGTGTGCTTTGCGAAGCAAAGTGAGCAGGCGAGCTACAAGCTCGCGCTCAGTCAGGGTTAGAAAGGACCACTATGAAAAACACAGAAAAATACGCAGGCATAACCCCTGCATTCTACGCTTGTTACGACGAAAAGGGAGAGGTTTCTCCCGAGAGAGTGCGTGCACTCACAAGATACTTTATGGATGCCGGTGTGCAGGGACTCTATGTAAACGGCTCCTCCGGAGAATGCATTTATCTTTCCAAAGAGGAAAGAAAGTGTATTCTGGAAAATGTTTGTGCTGAAGCGCAGGGAAAGCTTCGTATTATTGCCCATGTAGCCTGCAACAATACGCGTGATTCCGAGGAATTGGCTGCGCATGCCGAGAGCTTAAAGGTGGATGCGATTGCTTCTATTCCGCCGATTTACTTCCACCTGCCAGCATACAGCATTGCCGAGTACTGGAACAAAATCAGTGCGGCAGCACCGAATACCGACTTCATCATCTACAATATTCCGCAGCTTGCAGGAGTCAGTCTCACAGCGGATCTTTGCAAGGAAATGTTAAAGAACAAGAAGGTTGTCGGCGTGAAGAATTCTTCTATGCCTGTACAGGATATTCAGACCTTTAAGGCACTGGGTGGCGAAGACTTCGCCGTTTTCAACGGCCCGGACGAGCAGTTTGTTGGCGGACGAGCTATGGGTGCTGTCGGCGGCATTGGCGGAACCTACGGCGCGATGCCGGAGCTTTTTGTAAAAATGAACAAGCTCTTCGTGGAAAACAGAATTGCAGAAGCAAGAGAAATCCAGATAAAGGTGAATGAGATTATTGCTCTTCTTTGCAGCGGTCATGGCAATATGTATGCCATGATTAAGGAAGTGCTTCGCATTCGTAAAGGGCTGGAAATCGGCTCTGTCAGAAGTCCTTTAACTCCGCTTACAGAAGAGGATAAGAAGATTGCAGAGAAGACAGCGAAAATTATTGACGACGCAGTAGCTCATTTTTGCTAATGCATATATTTGCACTCATAAAAAAGAATGCCCCGCTTAAAAGAGATGAATAAGGCGGGGCATTCGCTTATATATATTTACGAAGATAGAACTTTGTTTTATCATAAGCGTATAGCGAAAACGGTCAATACAGTTTATGCTGCACTGTTTCGCAAGAGAATTTAGAAGGGTAGATAGGATATGGAAGAAGAAAAAATCATAGTTTGTTTTGGAGACTCCAATACACATGGATACGATAATAAAACAGGGGGACGTTTTGATAAAAATACCCGCTGGCCTATGGTTTTACAAAAGCTCTTGGGAGAGGAGTATTTGGTTCGGGAAGAAGGTCTTTCGGGAAGAACCACAGTCTTTAACGATCCGCTTCATGAATCCCTTTCCGGAGTGGAAGTCATTCGCCCGATTCTTCTGACCCATGAGCCCGTCTCACTCCTCATCATTATGCTGGGGACCAATGATGTAAAAGAGCGCTTTGCTGCCACTCCCGAAAATATTTCCCGCGGACTGGATAGATTGATTAAGAAAGCACAGGATGCGGAAGAAGCTTTTTTAGGTGCCAAGCCGAATATCCTGGTGATTGCACCTTACCCGATTGATGACGAGTATCGAGAGACCGCGATAGGAAATGATATGGGGGAGGGCTGTGCGGAAAAGTCGAGAAAGCTCCCTGCACTCTATAAAACGATTGCCGAGCAAAACCATTGTCATTTTCTTTCTGCAACGGATATTCCGGGAATGGAAAACTATCCCTATGACTATATGCACTTAAGTCCCAAGGCACATCGTGCACTTGCGGAAGCCTTGGCAGAGAGAATGAAGGAATATCTTTCATAGAAATAGAAAATCATCCGGACTTACAGACAAGGATTACTTCGATTTTAACAAGGGGGAGAAATTGGAGAAACGATTTTTAGCGATTGATATAGGAGGAACAACAACCAAATTTGCACTCCTTACTGCAGAAGGGGAAATTCTTTCACAGGGAGAAAGAGCGACAGAGGCAGAACAGGGCGGTCCGCATATCGTGGAAAGAATAAAAGCACTGATTCGGGAACAGGAACTTCCCTTGGAGGGAATCTGTATTTCCACTGCAGGGATTGTAGATGAAGAAGCAGGCGAGATTATCCATGCGGGACCACAGATTCCAAACTACAAGGGAACAGAGTGGAAGAAGCTCGTTGAGGCGGAGTTCTCTATTCCTTGTGAGGTGGAAAATGATGTCAACTGCGCAGGTCTTGGAGAGGCCTATTTCGGTGCGGCAAAGGGAAAGAAATCGGTATTGCTTCTTACGATAGGGACAGGGATTGGCGGTTGCTTTTTGCAAAATGGAGAAATTCAGCACGGAACTTCTCATGCAGCGATGGAAGTCGGTTATATGCAGATCCCCGGAGGAGAGTTCCAGAATCTTGCCGCGACATCTGCCTTGGTTCGAAGAGTTGCGAGCCGAAAGAAAGAAAGTCCGGAAGAGTGGAATGGAAAACGGATTCTTTCCGGAGTAGAAGAGGGGGACAGAATCTGCGTGGAAGAGCTGGATCGTTTTTGCGATACCCTTTCCCTTGGAATGAGCAATCTTTGCTATGCTTTTAATCCTGAAATTTTTATCTTGGGGGGAGGTATCATGGCAAGAAAGGATATTTTACTTCCAAAAATAAGAGAACATCTGCAGGAACATCTGATTCCCTTGATTTTCGAACACACAGAATTGGATTGTGCAACGATGGGAAATCAGGCCGGTTTTTTGGGCGCATTCGTGCATTTTCAAAAGAAACAGGCAGAGAGGCTTGGGAAAGTATAATATAAAGATGAACATCATGTACTAAGAGGAAGACTCATGAAAAAATACAAGATATTTGCAGAAGACAAAAAGTTTTACTTGGGAAATATAAACTGTTCGGAGGACGGACGATTTTCTTCTGTACACCTGGAAGAAGAGCTTACGGAAGAGGAAGCCTTTCAAAGGGAAGAAGATTTCCTGATCCCCGGGCTCATTGATATTCATTTTCACGGCTGTCTTGGGCAGGATTTTTGTGATGGGACGAGAGAGGCTATAGAAAGCCTTGCAAAGTATGAAATAGAGCATGGCGTTACCGGGATTTGTCCGGCAACACTAACTTTGGCGCTTGATGATCTCGATGCCGTACTTTCTCTTGCAAGAGACTATGCGGAAGAAGGAGAAAAAGAGGGAAAAGCAAGGCTCCTCGGCATCAATATGGAGGGTCCCTTTATCAGCCATGTGAAAAAGGGAGCGCAGAACGAAAAGTACATATTGCAATGCGATGAGAAAATACTCAGTCGTTTTATCGAAAGCTCCGGAGGCCTTGTCAAGTTTGTGGGACTTGCTCCGGAGGAAAATCCGGATTTTGAGGAGTTTATTAAAAAGGCAAAGGGGAGAGTGAAGATTTCTCTGGCGCATACCAATGCGGATTTTGAAACGGCTCTTCTAGCGTATCGTGCCGGCGCAAGTCATGCAGTGCACCTCTTTAATGCCATGACGGGACTGGATCACAGAAATCCCGGTGTTGTGGGAGCAACGGTGGAAAGTAAGGAAGTCTATGCAGAACTGATTACCGACGGCATTCATGTGCATCCCGTTATGGTGCGTGCGGCATTTGCGCTTCTTGGAGAAGATAGAGTGGTGCTGATCAGCGATAGCCTCCGCTCTACCGGTATGCCGGACGGGATTTATGATTTGGGCGGACAGAAAGTGAAGAAAGAGGGGAAGCGTTGCACCTTGGTAGAGGGGGGAAATCTTGCAGGCTCCGTTTCCAATGTCTTTGATTGCATGAAGACGGCTGTGCAGCTGATGAAGATTCCTTTTAAAAAGGCAATTCTTGCATCAACCATAAATCCTGCAAAGTCTCTTGGTGTGGAAAAGGAACTGGGTAGTATTTCCGTTGGAAAGAGAGCAGACTACTTGATTTTGGATAATGATTTAAACCTGAAAGCGGTTTATCAGTCAGGAAAAGAGATTGAGAGAAAATAAAATAAGTACATTTTACAAAATTTTATTTTAAAAAATATATTGCAAAAAAAGAAGGAATCGTCTAGAGTATCAAAGGCATTGGAAGGCAGTACAGCTTTCCTAAAATATTCAATGAAAAATAGGAGTAGACGATGAAAGGTTTTTTAAAGGAGTTTAAAGAGTTTGCATTAAAGGGAAATATGATCGATTTGGCAGTAGGTATGATTATCGGTGCAGCTTTTACCGCATTGGTAAACAAGCTGGTAAGCGACCTCGTTATGCCTCTCATTTCTCTCATTACCGGAAAGATTGATTTTGAAAATATGTTCATTCCTCTTGCCGGACAGACTACAAAGGTTTATAGCGAAGCAGTTGAGCAGGGTGCTGTATTGGCTTACGGTTCTTTCATTACCGCTGTAATTAACTTCCTCATCATGGCATTGGTGGTTTTCATTTTCGTAAAGCAGATGAATAAGATGAAGAAGGAAGTACCTGCTGAGCCGACAGACAAGGAGTGCCCATACTGCAAGAGCATGATTCCAATTGAGGCAACTCGTTGTCCTCACTGTACCTCTAAGCTTGCAGGATACGCAGAGGCGGTTTAAGAGAGTTTTCAGAAGGATGCAGAACTGAACGAACAGAGAGTATGCATCTTACGAAGAGCTTTTTATGAGCTTTTCTTATAGATTCTTATAAAAAAGAATAGGTATATCTTCGTGGGTATTGGAAAATAAGGCTTTTGGCTTTATAACGATAGTCGGAAATAGGGACTGTTGTTTGATTTTTCCGATATCCACGTTTCCGTTTTATATTTACAGCATAATAGGGAGGAAAGTATGCAAGAAAGAGAGCGCGAGAGTATTGCAACAAGGGCAGCGATAATCGGGATACTGGCAAACCTTTTTTTGTTTGTCGTAAAATATTTGCTTTCCCTCTTACTTCACTCCTTAAGTATCGGTGCAGATGCCTGGAATAACTTATCGGATATGGGAAATTCCCTCATCAGCCTTTTTGCGGGAAAAATATCCGGAAAAAAAGCGGACAAGGAGCATCCCTTTGGCCATGGAAGAATGGAATATCTTGCGGCTTTTTTGGTCAGTACCTTGATTATTCAGCTGGGGTTTCAGACAATCCGTTCGGCTCTCTTTTCCTTGGGAAAGAAAGAGGAACTTTCGTTTTTTGCCCCTGCCCTTTGGATTCTTGGCTTATCCGTCCTGATTAAAGTCCTTTTGTTTTTCTATTTTCGCTTTGTGGGAAAGCAAATTGCTTCCAGCCTTTTCAAGGTAACGGCAATGGATGCTTTACTGGATTCTCTAATGACGCTTTCCACCTTGTTTTCCACCTTTCTTTACTATCAAAGCGGTTACAATGTGGATGCGATACTCGGCCTTTTACTGGGAGCACTTATTCTTTTTAACGGGGTAAAAATGGCGAAGGAGACCATTTCCGAGATTTTGGGAAAACCGATTGAGGAAGAGCTGTATGAGAAAATCCGTAAAACAATCCTTACGGAGGAGGAGTTCCTTGCAGTGCATGACTTTCTTTATCACCCTTACGGCGCACAAAATGCCATGGGAAGTATTCATGTTCAGTGTGATGGAAGAAAAACAATTGCCTTTATCCATGAAAAAGTAGATGATATGGAAAGAAGAATCAAAAAAGAATTCGGTTTTTCCTTGCTGATTCATGTGGACCCCATTGTATCGGAAGAAGTTGAAGCTTGGCTTTCCCAAGTTGTAAAGCAGGTTTTGGCAAAGTATGGAGTAGAGGGAAGCTTTCACGATATTCAGTTCAAAAAAGACAGAGAAGAAAAAGCACTGTACTTTGACCTTCTTTTACCCTATTCTGTAACAGAAGATACGGCTTCCCAAATTATGGGGGAATTAAAAACATTGGTAAAAGAGGAAAAGGGAATAAACTGCGTCGTGGAATTGGACCGTCCTATAGTTGATACGACAAAGGAAGACTAGATTTCTCTATAAGGATTCTCAGTATTTAAAGAATAGATAAGGAAAAGACACTGTAAAGTCATAAGGGAAAAGACAAAGAGAGGGAAGGGCAATGTACGAAATAAAGGAACGTGTGCGTTATTCCGAGGTACGCGAGAACGGAAAAATGGACCTTTTGGGGGTGGTGAATCTCCTGCAGGATTGTTCTACTTTTCATTCACACGATGTGGGGATGTCCATTGAAAAAGTATTGGAGTTAAAGAGAGCCTGGCTTTTGAGCGCTTGGGACATTCGGGTATATGTTTTTCCTGCGCTTTATGAGGAAATTACGATCGGCACCTCTCCTCATTTATTCCGCGGTATTTTTGCTTATCGAAATTTTTGGATTAAGAACAAGGCGGGAGAGTATCTCATCAAGGCGGACAGTGAGTGGTTCTGTATTGATACGGAGAAGGGCAGACCGCAAAAAATCACGGAAGAACTGGTGGCTCCTTTCGGCGAGCCGAAGGATGAACTCCATTTGCCTCCCTTGCAGAGAAAAATCAGTTTTCCTGAGGACTGGGAGGAAGGAGAAGACTTTCCGGTACCGAGAGAATATCTGGATACGAACCACCATATGAACAATGCTCGCTATATTGCTATCGCTGAGGAAATACTGTATCAAAAAAGCGGAGAGCCCGCCTTTTCTTTTCCGGAGCATTGTGAGAGGGATACAAGAGAAAATTTGAAACAAGAAAAGGAAAAGAAGGAAGAGAGTTTGTCTTTCGGGATTCGCGCGGAATACCTGAAAGCCTATACATACGGGGATCATATTTTCACGAGAATCGCGATAGAAAGCAATCGAAAATGTGTCGCCTTTTATAATCAGAATAAGGAGCTGTGCTGCCATGTTGAAATTAGGAAAAACCCAGAGCTGTAAGATTCTTCGCGAGAAGGACTTTGGTGTTTTTGTGGGAAACGAGGGAGAAGAAGGGATTCTTTTACCCATTCGCCAGGTTCCGAAAGGAAAGGGTGTAGGAGATGAAATCTCCGTGTTTGTTTATAAGGATTCTAAAGACAGGCTGATTGCCACTACAAGAAAACCCTATATTGAGGTGGGAGAAATCGGGAAACTCAGAGTCAGCGATGTAAACGACATCGGTGCCTTTATGGATATCGGACTGGAAAAAGATATTCTGCTACCCCATAGAGAGATGCGTTATGCCTTAAAGAAGGACATGGAGGTGGAAGTCTATCTCTACATTGATAAAACGGAGCGTCTTGCCGCAACCATGTATACAAAGAAGAGAGAAGATGCAAAGCATATCAGTCAGGAAGAGGTCAATACTTCTCGCTATGAAAAGTGCGGAGAGCAGATTGAGCATATTTTAGAAGAAAAATTTGAGGGACATATTCCTTATACCGATAAGACGGTAGACCCGGAGCAGGTGAAGAAGGACTTTGGAGTATCGAAGGCTGCTTTTAAGCGGGCAATCGGCAAATTATTAAAGGAAAATAAGATCAAAATCACGAAAACGGCCATCTTTAAAATTTATAAAGAGGATGAATAAAAAACTTTTAGACTTATTATTTAAGAGAACTTGTCGTTTTCCGACGAATTACAGGGGTAGAATCAGCAAAAAATTTAGTTAAATTGTCTATTAAATATCAAAGACCTTATAACTTGTACAAAATTTGGCTCCGAATTTCGGAACTACGTCAATAGTCAGGAAAAAGAAAGAATATAGAATAACGATAGTCTTCGGAAAGGGAGACTGGTATTTCTATTATTTATACTGAATAAGAAAAGCATAAATTAATTTTATTCAGTTAGAAAAGGAGAATGAGCATGGCTAGTGTTCAGCTTAAAAATGTAGTCAAGAAGTATCCCAACGGATTCGTTGCCGTAAAGGACTTCAACTTGGAAATTGAAGATAAGGAATTCATCATCTTTGTAGGTCCTTCAGGATGCGGAAAGTCTACAACTCTTCGTATGGTTGCAGGATTGGAAGACATTAGCTCCGGCGATTTGTTTATTGACGGAAAAAGAATGAATGATGTGGAGCCGAAGGATAGAGATATTGCCATGGTTTTCCAGAACTATGCTTTGTATCCGCACATGACTGTATATGATAACATGGCTTTCGGCTTGAAGCTTCGTAAGGTTCCCAAGGATGAGATTGACAAGAAGGTGCATGAGGCTGCAAGAATCTTGGATCTTGAGCATTTACTGGATCGTAAGCCAAAGGCTCTTTCCGGAGGACAGAGACAGCGTGTGGCTATGGGACGTGCTATCGTTCGTCGTCCGAAAGTATTCCTTATGGACGAGCCTCTTTCCAACTTGGATGCAAAGTTAAGGGCGCAGATGCGTGTAGAGATTGCAAAGCTTCATAAGTCCTTAGAGACAACGATTATCTACGTTACACACGACCAGACCGAGGCTATGACACTCGGAACCAGAATCGTTGTATTGAAGGATGGCTATATTCAGCAGGTGGATACACCGGAGAACCTCTACGATACACCGTGCAACAAGTTCGTTGCAGGCTTCATCGGCTCTCCGCAGATGAACATGATTGATGCGGAGTGCACAGAGGAGGGTGGTGCTGTAAAGTTAAGCTTTGCAGGAAATACCATTACCTTGAATGAGAAGAAGGCAGCTGCGTTAAAGGACAAGGGATATATCGGAAAGACAGTGACTCTTGGAATTCGTCCGGAAGACCTGCATGATGAGGAAGAGTATCTTGCAAACCATGCTCAGTCCGTGATTTCCGCTGAGATTCGTGTATATGAGATGCTCGGTGCAGAGACACTGCTTTACTTTGATATTGCGGATGCGTCTTGGACAGCAAGAGTGAATCCGAAGACCAAGGCAAGAACAGGAGATACCGTTCGTTTCGCACTGGACGAGAATAAGATTCACATTTTTGATAAAGAGACAGAGCTTACCATTACCAACTAAAATGGAACTTTGTGGATAATTCATAAAAGCGAAAAAACGTTTTGGAGAAAAAGACAGGAAAGAAGCGATTTCTTTTCCTGTCTTTTTTAAAAATGCTTGAAAAGGGATAAAAAACTGATTATAGTAAGCTAAAGAGAGGGTATTATGCAATATTTAGAAAATAAATGTGCATGGTTAAGGGCGTAGAGGACATATAAAGTAAGACTGAGGAGATTTCTTGCCCTTCCGAAGAGATTTAGTTGATGAAAAGGATGGAGTAGAGATGATTTCAAATCAGGTTTTACAAAGTACCATTGATTCCTTAAAGGGAATCGCAAGGCTGGATATAGCCATTGCCGATATTGACGGAAAAGTTCTTGCGACTACGTTTTTAGAGGATAAAGATTTATCCGATATGGTGGTTTCCTTTGCGGCATCTCAGGCCGATTCTCAGGCTGCCGGCGGGTATCAGTTCTTTAAGATTTTTGATGAACATCAACTGGAATTTGTCCTGATTGCCCATGGAGATACGGATGATGTCTATATGGTAGGAAAGCTTGCCGTATTGCAGATTCAGACCCTTTTGGTAGCGTACAGAGAGAAATTCGATAAGGACAATTTTATCAAGAATCTTCTTTTGGATAATTTGCTTCTTGTAGACATTTATAACAGAGCGAAGAAGCTGCACATCGAAGTCGGTGTACGGAGAGTGGTATTCCTGGTTGAGTCTCATGAAAATATGGACGGTACGGTGCAGGAAGCCCTGAAGGAATTCTTCTCCGCAGAGGGCAATGACTTTGTTACTGCCGTGGATGAGAAGAATATTATTGTAGTGAAGGAGCTTGCTTCGGATGACGGCTACGAGCAGGTACAGAAGATTGCCGAGAGTATGCTGGATATGCTTTCCTCCGAGGTGATGCTTTCTACCAGAGTTTCTTACGGTACCATTGTCAATGAAATCAAAGAAGTTTCCCGTTCCTATAAGGAAGCGAAGATGGCTTTGGAAGTAGGAAAGATTTTCTTTGTGGAAAGACATATCGTGGCGTACAATGCTCTTGGAATCGGAAGATTGATTTACCAGCTTCCCATCCCGCTTTGTAAGATGTTTATCAAGGAAATCTTTGCGGATGTTTCCCCTGATGATTTTGATGAAGAGACCTTGGAAACAATTGCCAAGTTCTTCGAGAATAACTTGAACGTTTCCGAGACTTCAAGACAGCTCTTTATTCATAGAAATACCTTGGTATATCGTTTGGATAAGCTGGATAGGGCAACAGGACTGGATCTTAGAGTATTTGATGATGCCATTACCTTCCAGATTGCTCTGATGGTTGTGAAATATATGAAATATATGGAAAGTCTGGATTTCTAAAAAGTAATTTTTCAATGAAAGAAAAGGCGGAGGCGAGAGTTTCCGCCTTTTCCATTCTTTTATAAGAGGAAGTATAGACCTTGGTTCTTACGCGATGAAGAATGAGGCAAGAGAGTTTTCGAGAAGATAGAGAGGACAAATACAGTTATGGGAGTAGAAGAGAAGGAATATCCTGTGGAAGAGGAAAAGCAATCCTTTTCCGCAGCGGAGCATCAGGATTCTCCGAAAGAGAGCACAGAGTATACAGCAGAAGAAGAAAAACGGTATAAAGAAGGAAGTGAAAAAGAGTATCCTTCCGAGATGGAAAAGGATAAGAGGAGAGCAGGATTACGAAATTACAGCGTGGAGCGGAGTCGGCAAAATGGAAAGATAGCTCTCTTTGTTCTCTGCATTTTTGCGATGCTCTTTTCCTTTGTTCTTGGAGGAGCGGCCGTTTATCTTTATTACTTCAGTACTCCCGCCGTATTTTCTTTACGGAATACGGAAAAAGAGACAGGTAAGGAAGAAATTAATCTTTTTCGTGTGAGCACGAAGCTGAAAGATTTACAGGAGCTGATTAAGGAAAATTATCTTTATACGGAAAATGCGGAAAAAGCGGAAGACGGAATCTACAAGGGCTTTTTAAACAGTCTTTTGGATGAAGACCCGTATGCGGCATACTATACAAAAGAAGAGATTGAAGAATCTCAGAATCAGCAAAAGGGAATATACCAAGGTATCGGTGCGGAAGTCACGGAAACGGATGAAGGAATCAGAATAGAGTATGTTTATCCGGATTCGCCTGCGGAAAAGGGAGGACTAAAGTCCGGGGACATTGTTCTTCGTGTAGACGGTATTTCTGTGAAAGACTTAAGTTTGCAGTATATCGTCCAAAATCTTATTCAGGGAGTGGAAGGCAGTTCTTTGGAAATGATTGTACTACGGGATAATGAGGAGGTAAGCCTGCGCTTAACCCGCGGAGAAATTGTAATTCCACCGGTAGTGAGCGGAGATGCAGCGAGCATGCTGCAGGACTCTACAGTTCCGGAGGGGGAAATCGGCTACCTCTCCTTGCGCGGCTTCTATGAGGAAGCGGCTGATGAGTTTATTTCCCGGTATGAAAAGGAAATAGAGGGAAAAAAGAAGGGCCTGATTATTGATCTTCGAGGAAATCCCGGAGGAGATGTGGAGGCGGCGACTAAGCTTTTGGACTATTTTCTTCCGGATGATTTGGCACGACCGAAAGCAGTCGTAACGGAGAGTTCCGGAGCGATTCAATCCAAAACCACAAGGGATTTTTTTGGAAGGAGTGACTCTTTTACTCTATACAGAGGATAAACATGGATATGGAAAAGACTGGTATACGGATGACGGACATGAGGTTGATATGCCAATCGTCATTTTAATGAACCAAAATTCGGCTTCGGCTTCCGAACTTTTTGCCGGAGCTATGCAAGACTATGGAAGAGCCATTGTTATGGGGACACAGTCTTATGGAAAGGGAATTGTACAAACCATTCGTTCTTTTATAGACGGTTCTGCAGTGGAATTTACTACACACTACTACTTTACCCCCGCCGGACGAAATATTCATAAAAAGGGCATCACCCCGGATGTGAAAGTGGAAATATCCGAAGAAGACGGACAAAGCTATATTCAGGATAGAACGAAGGACAGCCAGTTAAGAAAAGGAGCAGAGACTCTTTATACTAATTTTATACATGGCTAAAGGGCACTATGCTATACTCCGATATAGAAATATTCATTACTGAATTGAATCATGCGGTTTGCAGAGAATATCTTTAGTATACGATTCGGAGTGCCTGATGCTTTATTTTATTATTAACCCTCTGGCCGGTAGGGGCCAAGGCTTGACAGTTTGGAAGAAAATAGAAGAAGAAAGCCGTACTTTCTTGGAGAAAGAAGGCTATCGTATTTTCTATACAGAAGGCTGTGGAAACGCAAAGGTCATTGCTCGTCAAATTACGGAAGATTCTCAGGAAGAAAAAAAGATAGTGGTGATCGGCGGTACCGGTACCTTAAATGAGGTGGTGGACGGGGTAAAGCTGGATGGAGATAGGGTTTCTCTGGCTTTTCTTCCGGTTTGTAAGGAAAATGACTTTGTGCGCGGTCTGGATAAGAGTTATAAGACTCCTGTCAATATTCAGGCGTTATTGGATAATAAAGAAAGAAAAGTAGATTACGGAATTGTAGAGGGGAACACAAGACATCGTCGTTTTGTAGTGGGAGCAGGTATGGGCTTTGATGCCGCTGTCCTGAATGAGCTTTTGGCTGTGCGTTCCGATATTTGTCCGAAAGAAAAAACGATAGCGAACGGAGAACGGAGGGGATTTTTTCGCTTCCTCTGCAAGAAATCCGGAACACTGGCGTATATCTATGCCTTTTTAAAAGGACTTAGAAGAGCTAAGCAATGTAAAGGAACTATCCTTTTGGACGGAGAGGAAAGGCTCGAATTCAGCCATATCTTGTTTCTTTCCATTCACAATCATCCCTATGAAGGTCGATATGTTCTTGGTAAGGGTGCTTCTGCGGAAGATGGATACCTGGATTTATGCCTGGTAAGTACAAAGTATAAATTGCGTCTCCTCCGCATTATGCTGGCTTCCCTTTTTGGGATTCACCGGTATCTTCCCGGAGTGCACTGCTATCGTTTTAAAACGGCAGAGATTCATATGGAGGAGCCCCTGCCTCTTCACATCGACGGGGAAAATATCGGAAGGCGAAAGGATATTAGCATTTCCTGTCGTCCGAGAAGACTTAGAATTCAGATTTGATGAGTTGCGAAAATTATGTGAGGAGACATTATGCGTGTAGGCTTAGGATATGATGTACATAGACTGGTAGAGGGAAGAGAACTGATTCTCGGAGGGGTGAAGATTCCTCACGAAAAAGGACTTTTGGGACATTCCGATGCGGATGTTCTCTTACATGCATTGACGGATGCGCTGCTTGGTGCAGCGGCAATGGGAGATATAGGGAGACATTTTCCGGATACGGATGAACGGTATCGGGGGATTTCCTCCCTTATTTTGTTGGAAAGAGCCTATGCTCTAATCCGGGAGCAGGGATATAGCTTGGGTAATGCGGATATGGTTCTTCTTATGCAAAGACCAAAGGTAAAAGACTTTATTCCTCTTATGGAAGAAAATATTGCGAAGGCACTTTCCTGTGAGAAGAATAGGGTTTCTGTAAAGGCCACAACAGAAGAGGGCTTGGGATTTACCGGCATGGAAGAGGGAATTGCAGCCAAGGCCATTGTTCTTTTGGAGAAGATTTCCTAGCGAAAAATAATATTTATTAAGGATAAGTCACAAAGTTGACACAAAATTTTTATACCATTTGCCCGAAGGAAAGGGAGGTATCATGAAACGAATTATTGGAGTGATTTTTTCTGCACTGCTTTTTGGACTGGTTGCAGGCGGAATGATGGTAGGTGTAAATTATATTGCACAGGAAAGAAATATTTATTCTATTGTGGAAGAGGCACAGCCAAAGCCGGAAGAAAGCAAGAAAGCAGCTCTTCTGAAATTGTGGAAACGGAAAAGAATAATAAGCCTTCCGATACGGTCATTGCTTCTACGGGAAGCGGAAAAACCGTTGCAGAGGTGGCAAAAGAGACTATGCCCTCTGTTGTGGCGATTACCAATATGATGCGGTATCAGGAAAACGGCTTCTCTATCTTTGGTGAAATTCAAAGAGAGACGGAGCTTCCTGCCAGCGGTTCCGGAGTAATCGTGGGACAGAACGATACGGAGCTTCTCATTGCGACAAACAATCACGTGATTCAGGACTCCAACTCCCTTACCGTAAGTTTTATCGATGAAAGTACGGCAACGGCCCAGGTAAAGGGAACCGATGTAACGGTAGACCTTGCTCTTCTGTCCGTGAAGCTTTCCGATATTTCTCCGGAAACGAGAGAAAAGATTAAGGCGGTAGAGATTGGTTCTTCCGATGATATGGAAGTTGGTGATCAGGTTGTGGCAATCGGAAATGCCTTAGGCTATGGACAGTCTGTTACAACCGGTATTATTTCTGCCAAGAACAGAGATGTACAGACAAAGGACGGAGTGTCAAAAGGACTTATGCAGACCGATGCGGCAATCAATCCCGGAAACTCCGGCGGTGCACTCCTCAATATGAAAGGCGAGCTCATTGGTATCAATGTAGCGAAGTATGCGGATACTGACGTAGAGGGTATGGGATATTCCATTCCGTCTTCTGCGGCGGAGACCATTCTTTCTTCCTTATCCACTTTGACCACAAGAGATAAGGTGCCTGAGGCGGAGCAAGGAGTACTGGGTGTTCAGGTAAAGGATATAGATGCACAGACTGCTGAAAGCTTTGCAATGCCGAAGGGAATTTACATCTTTAAGGTATTGGATGACACCGGTGCGGATAACAGCCAGATTCAGGAAAGAGACATCATCACGAAGCTGGATGGACAGGGTGTGTACACCACTGCGAACTTGAAGGCGCTCCTATCCAAGTATAGAGCAGGAGAAGAAGTGAAGCTTACCCTCATGAGACAGGATGGAACCGGAAAGTACAATGAAGTAGAGGCAACGGTTATCCTTGGCAGATCTCCTGCTTTAAATGGAAGCGGGAATACCGAAAAAAACGGAAACGCTTCGTCCGATAACGGTGTGGGAGGAGCAGAGGAAAATCCTGCAAATGATGGAAATACAGAGGATCATAGCGGAAATCGAGAGGATAATAATCGTAGTGGAAATGACAGAAGCGGAGATAACGGAGTAGAGGAAAATAATCCTTTCAAAAGCTTCAAGGATTTCTTTAACGAATATAAGAGATAAGAAATTTGCGTCGAGTCAGTTTGGAAGAGACAGCGGGTAGGAAAATGCCGATGCTATTCCGAAAAAACGTTCGTACAACGCATTATGAAGAAGAGCTTCCGAAGGATTTGGCCTTCGGAGGCTTTTCCGTTTCTTGACTAAAATAGGGCGAAGAGATAAACTACAAAGAACGCTAAAGCTTAAGAAAAGAGGAATTTATGAAGATTTATAATACCATGTCAAAGGAGAAGGAAGAGTTCGTTCCGATTGAGGAAGGAAAGATCAGAATGTATGTCTGCGGGCCGACCGTTTATAACCTCATTCATATCGGAAATGCGCGTCCTATGATTGTATTTGATACCTTTCGCCGTTTTATGGAGTACAAGGGCTATCAGGTAAAATATGTTTCGAACTACACCGATGTAGACGATAAAATCATCAAGGCTGCGGTGGAGGAAGGCGTAGACTGCCAGACTGTCACCGAGCGTTATATTGCCGAAGTCGAGAAGGACATGGCGGATCTCAATATCGAAGAGGCTTCCGCTCATCCGAAGGCAACGGAAGAGATTGACGGCATGGTGAATCTCATAGATGAATTGGAAAAAGAAGGGCTTTGCTTATGCCGTAAACGGTACGGTTTATTATGATACAACCGCATTTAAGCCCTACGGAAAGCTTTCCCATAAAAAAATATGGAGGATCTCCAGTCAGGACTTCGGGAACTCAAGGTTTCCGGTGAGGAGGAGAAGAAGAATCCGACCGACTTCGTGCTATGGAAGCCGAAGAAGATGGGAGAGCCGTATTGGAAGTCTCCCTGGAGCGAGGGAAGACCGGGCTGGCACACGGAGTGCTGTGTTATGGCACCGAAGTACTGCGGAGGAGCCTTAGACATTCATGCGGGCGGAGAGGACCTCATTTTTCCGCACCATGAAAATGAGATTGCCCAGTATGAGGCGGCACACGGAGAGCAGTTTGCCCGCTACTGGATGCACAATGCCTTTATTAACATTGACAACAAGAAGATGTCAAAGTCGCTCGGAAATTTCTTTACCGTGCGGGATGTGACATCCCAGTTTGATCCGATGGTCCTTCGTTTCTATATGCTTTCCGCGCACTACAGAAGTCCGCTGAATTTCTCCAAGGAGCTGATGCAGTCCGCGAAGGCCTCTCTCGACAGAATCTTAAGCTGTATCTGGAGACTGGAAGACTTGCTTCCCCGCCTTTCCGAGAAAGGTATTTCTTCGGAAGAAGAGGAAGTATTAAAGAAGGTAGAGGAGTACACTGCCCTTTTCTGTGAGAAGATGGAGGATGACTTAAATACGGCGGATGCCATTACGCAGATATTTGAGCTGGTGCGTCTTGCGAATTCCACAGTAAAGGAAGAGTCCTCCAAAGACTTCGGCTCTATCATGAAAGAGGCTATTGCTGTCTTAGTACATGTACTCGGTATTCGCACGGAGAAAAAGGAAGAGAAACTCGACGAGGGACTGGAAGAGCAGGTTAATGCACTCATTGCAAAGAGACAGGAAGCTAAGAAAAATAAAGATTTTGCCGAGGCGGATCGGATTCGTGATGAGCTCCTCAGTATGGGTATTGCCTTAAAGGATACCAGAAACGGAGTAGAATGGCAGAAGATCTAAGGGATAGCCTTGCGATGCAAATCCCCCCATTAAGCCTAGCTTATGTGGGGGATTCTATTTATGACTTCTTTATTCGAGACAGGCTGATTCGGGACTTTTCCGGCTCTTTAAACAAGATTAACAGCAAGAAAAAGAATTTCGTTTGTGCAAAAGCGCAGTCGGATATTATGGAATTTTATTTGGAAAAAGAACTCCTTACGGAAGAAGAGCTTTCCGTATACAGGCGGGCAAGAAATCATAAGTCACAGAGCCGCTCGAAAAACTCCGATATCGGAGACTATCGCCGTGCCACGGGCTTTGAGGCGGTGCTTGGTTACTTACATTATCAAAATGAGGAAGAAAGACTGCAAAGGCTCATGGAGGCGGGGCTTTCTTTCCTTTTGGAAAGAGAAGAGGGAAAATGAGAGAAGAGGGATACACCTTAGTAGGAAGAAATCCGGTTATGGAAGCTTTTCGTGCAAAGAAAACCATTGATCGTTTGTTTGTACAGGACGGCCTAAAGGACGGGCCGATTTTAAGCATCCTGCGAGAGGCAAAAAAGCAGGATACGGTGGTTGATTTTGTAAAGAAATCAAGACTCGATGAAATCAGCGGAGGAGAGGTACACCAAGGAGTGATTGCCTATCTTGCGGCATTTTCCTACGCGGAACTTCCGGAACTTTTGGAAGTGGCAAAAGAAAGAGGAGAAGCGCCCTTCTTCTTTTTACTGGACGGTATCGAAGACCCGCATAATCTCGGAGCCATGATTCGTACGGCAAATCTCTGCGGTGCGCACGGTGTCATTATCCCAAAGAGGAGAGCAGTGGGGCTTACTGCTACGGTCGCAAGAAGCAGTGCCGGAGCCTTGCATTACACGAAGGTATGTAAGGTGACGAATCTCGTGCAGACTATGGACGAGCTGAAGAAAGAGGGGATGTGGTTCGTCTGCGCCGATATGGCGGGCGAGAGCATGTATAAGCTGAACTTGAAAGGTCCAATCGGACTTGTGATGGGAAGCGAGGGGGACGGGGTCTCCCGCCTTGTGAAAGAAAACTGCGATATGCAGGCGTCTATCCCGATGAAAGGCGATATCGACTCCTTAAACGTATCCGTAGCCTGCGGGGTACTTGCGTATGAGATTGTAAGACAGAGAATGATGGGGTGAAAAGCTAAGGCTTAGGAAAGCGAGATGGGAGTGCACTAAGCTATTAAGCAAGTTAAGATAGAGAGTAAGTAAGATAGAAAGCAAGCAAGATAGAAAGCAAGTAAGATAGAGAGTAAGTAAGATAGAAAGCAAGTAAGATTTAGAGTAAGTTAAGGTCTAGGGAAAGGAGAGCGGCTTTGAAATCAAAGGGGAATTACCGAGTTGTGGAAAAGCTGTGGTTTTTTGCGCTCCTGATGTTTGCCGGGGGATTCTACGGAGGCTATACCTTTAGCTTACGAGGAAAAGTTTTTGCGAATGCACAGACGGCAAATCTTGTCCTAATGATGCTCTCCTTTGGAAATGGCGAGTGGAAGAAGGGCTTCTATGCTTTTGTTCCCTTAACGGCCTATATTGTCGGTGTCTGTATGGCGGAATTCATTTCCGGGAAAATGAACCAAAAGAACAAGGGCCTTTTTGAGGAGAAGCTTCTTCTCTTTGAAGCCTTTGTTTCTTTTGTGATTGGACTGATGCCCGCTTCCGTACCGGATCATGTTCCGCAGGTGGCACTCAGCTTTATCTGTGCGATGCAGTTCACCGCCTTTAGACAGGCGGAAGGAGTTAATATGGCAACGACCTTCTGCACGGCACATGTCCGACAGCTTGGAGTAAATCTTGTAAAAGCGCTTCGGGATAATAATGAAAATGCAGCCGTCTTATTCAAAGAACACGCTCTCATGCTTCTTTCCTTCTGCTTTGGCGCTTTTATGGCGGTCTTTTTAAGTCATATTTTTAGCTTTTATTGCATTTGGCCGGTGTCTATACTGCATTTATTTTTGTTCTATCATACGAGAAAAGAAAATAAAAAAGAGTGAAACGAGATATCGCACGCTTTGCGAGCAATACTCGTTATGAATAAAGAAGGGAGCGGAAGAATGAATCAATGGGAAATTGACGGAAAAACAAGACTCTACGGTCTGCTCGGTAATCCTGTTTCACATAGCCTTTCTCCCTTTATTCATAATGAGGGATTTCGGCGACTCTCCCTGAATGCCCGTTATCTTGCCTTTTCTGTGAAAGAGGAGGATCTGGAAAGCACTTTATTCGCTCTTCGGAAAATGGGCGTGGGAGGGCTTAACTTAACGATGCCTCTGAAAGAGGCGGTACTTCCGCTTTGCGACAGCCTGTCTAAAGAGGCGAGGCTCTCTTCCTCTGTCAATACTCTTGTTTTTTCGAAAAATGGCAAAATGACAGGTTGCAGTACGGACGGAATCGGTTTCTTCCGTGCTTTGGAAGCGGAGAATGGCGCTGTTAAGGACAAAAAGCTCTGTCTTATGGGACTTGGCGGTGCAGGAAAAGCAATCCTCTCCCGCGCAGTCTATACCGAAATTTCGGAAATTCGGCTTTTGCAAAGAGCTTCGTCCATCGAAAAAAACAGAGCATTTATTGAAAAAGTAGAAAGAGAAACAGGAAAACAAATTCTACTCGGATCCTATGAAGAAAATCTCGCGGAATTTCTGGAGAAAAGCGATATCCTTGTCAATTCTACAAATGTAGGAATGGGGGCGGAGGCTTCTCTCATTCCGGATAGAAAACTCCTTCATAAGGGGATGTTTGTTGCCGACTGCATTTATCATCCCTTCGAAACGAAGTTGCTTTCGCAGGCAAAGGAAGAAGGACAAAGCTACATGAACGGTCTCCCTATGCTTTTTTATCAGGCTACAGAGGCCTTTAGACTTTGGACGGGGAAGAGCTTTCCGGAAGAGGAAGTATTGGAAGAATTAAAAAGGAGGGTGAAAGGTTAACGAAGTGAGTGGTATTTCGTTGATTGACCTTAGCTTTGAAAAAGAATTTTAAACAAAAACTGTCATAAAAAAATCGATAATCACAATAGACTTAATGACAAGTCTCTGCTACGATATATGCTAAAAAAAGAAAAAGGAAAAATCGGAGCAGCTTCATTTTCGGAATTTCTTGAATTTATGTCTAAAAAAATAAGTAGTAGTAAAAAAATGGATACTTATTTGTGAATCAGCATTTCCTTTATTTAAGCAGCGACGAAGTATCGTTTATTAGCCAAAGTCTAAATTTCATTTATTCAAAAAAATTCTCAAAGGGAGTAAAAGTCTAACTAAAAATATTTACTAAACTTATCGACTCGTTACTGGTAAAATGACAACCTACTTTATAGTAAAGGAAAGCCGCGCCTAAAGGCGCCGGCATGGTATCTCACTTTAGTATCTCAACATGGAAGCATAACTATAAATAGTTTAGCATAGTTTTTTCCCAGCACTGTTGGATAAAGGAGAAGGTATCCTTCGCATCCTTCATCATATAATTTTGGAATGAGCTATCCGTACTTCCATTTGTGGAAAAAGAAAGATAGCTCTCTTTTAACGACTGAAGAAAGTTAAAAAGAATTTGAAGTTTTTCCAATGTTTTTGGAATATTTTTTTATGATTTCTTGTCTATATGATTCATAATTTTCTGCTTTTTTTGCCGGAAAATAACTCTTTTCTTAAATCTTCCAGTTTTGCTTTTTCTGATTTTATTGGAGTTCCAAAAGTATCTCCGCTTCTTCGGCATAGCATTCCAACACCTCTTGCCATTGAGTCGATAGGGGTTTCGATACCCGGTATCCATAAGTTCTTCATTATGGCTTTTATACTGCTCAATGAGTTTATAGAATCCTTCTTTTTATATTTTTGGGGAAGCATTTTTATCTGCTATTCGATACAATGCCTGCGAAGATGACTCAATAGCTAAAATTCCTTCTGCTTTATTTTTCCACATAGAATAAGCATCGGGCGTTCCAGTTTCAGTATATAAATAAAGATTTCCGGCCTTGCTTACTCCCTTTGTGACATCACGAAGAAGATTTTCGAAATCCTTCACTTCACTGTCACTCATACTGTCATAAAAACCATTTTTATCCAAATAGGAGGTGAAGGTTAACCACTGTTCTCCGTTATGCTCCCAAAAGGGATTATTTTTTACTTTATCTGCAACAAAATCATCCCAATCATCATCCTGTGTACGGCAAGAAAAGTTCTCTTCGGAAAACTGATATAAGGTTCCGTCCTTAAGTGCTATTATTCTTCCTTCATCCAGCATTTTTTGAAAACTATGATTTTCGTCTTCAGATCTGCTTGCGAGCCATTTTTTTCCTTCTTCAGATAAAAGAAATTGGTCTATCTGCTTTTTGGATTCATCGGCTAGCCTTTTTACATCAAATTTTGATGCGTTTTTTTCTAACTTCTTATTTTGTGAAGACATCCGCTTTTGATAAATTCCTTGGAAGCGTGTATTTCCACAACAGTATTTGATTTCAATTATTTTCATGATAGAATACTCCTCTTAATGAATTACAATACCAAAATTTAATGGATTTTACTCATATTCATGGACTACTGGGGTATCCTCATACCCAAAACCATAATATTCGTTCAGTTGACTATAAAAGTCTATTAATTTTCCGGTATGTAAGTCGAGCACTACTACATGTGATTGTCCATCTTCAAAATCTTTTTCGTCTAAAGACCTTGGTGTTTTCCGACCATAAGCATCCATAAAGGATTGTTCATAAAAGTGATCTGGACCGGATTGATATTTAGAGTGAAAATAAAGGAAATTTGTTCCAACATCACAATAGAGCAAATAGCTAAGTCCGAAGATGCATAGGAAGAGCTATAGGAGACTAATCTAGAGCGTCCTTTAATTTTTACTTCTGATACTTTATGTGTTCGTTGTTCATATCCACTACCCCAGTTAACTTCATTTTTTCTTTCCCAAGACAAATCATTTCCGATTCCTGTTTTCTGGTTATAAATAAACTTTCCATTAGAATATATATCTCCTGATGTATATTCGACTATAACCTTTGTTACATCATGCCCGCCATCTGTAGCTTTAGAATATATAATTCCGTCAAAATCGGCAGAGGGATTAGATGCATTAATATCGAAAATGAAACTTTCTCCAGACTTTCCTGATTTTGAATACACAGCAAACGCGTAATCTCCTTGAGGAATAGACTTAACTCTGATTTCATTTCCACTTCCACATGATACGTTAGTAGGTGTAAGTTTTCCACTTTCCTTATCAAACCGGCATAATAATGCATCAAAAATCTTTATTTTTCAGAGAGCATTCTGGCCATTAAAATTCTATCTTGCTCTTTGATAGAGAAAAACATAAAAAAATAGCTGTGGTTTGAACTGTTAATTTTTTTCGGAGAGACTGATACATGGATTATCTTCTAATTGAAATGCCTTTTGTGTATTCTCTTGTTCTGAATTACTGGCTATTTCAGCATCTGTTTCTGTATGGAATATACTTTCCTTAATTGTAAATCCTGCTAATGATTCGTCCAAGTAAGAATCATTAATGGAAAAAAATTTTCCACATCTCTAATGTCATCGTCCATTATGTTAGCTGCAATTAAATAATTTGAAAAAGATAAAGCAAAAAAAGATTGTAAGTAAAAATAAATTTCAGATTTTTTTGGACTTCATGTTTGGTCTCCTTTCTTTGATAGAAAAATATTAGTTTTTTTCAAAAATCACATAGTTTGATTGGTAGGCGGAAAAAAATTCAATATGCATGTCAGAATCTTCCTAATTAACAGGTGTATCGTCAAATTTTATAAAAAAATATTATTTTTTTCAAAAAAGGAAGAATGGTAAAAATTTCCATACAAAAATACCGACCTATTGGCCGGTACAGAATATTTTTGTGTTTTTTTGCTGAGTGTGGCTTATCGCCCCGCACATTCTCCGGAAAGCTTTTTCTTGCAGACTGCGCAGGGGCTTGTTTCGGGAATAAGATGCGTATAGGGGACCTCTGCAAAGGGATAATCGGGAGAGTAGAACTCGGTCTTTGCCATGCAGAGCATCTCTCCGCTTTCGGAAAAGACTGCATAGGAAAGTATCGTAGAAAGCTCCTCCACTTCTTCGCTAAAGACCCGAAGAGAGTAGGACTTCCCATTCAGTTTCAAATTATAAGTATATGGAAATCCGCTTCCATTATCCTGCTTTTCCATTGTGCAGAATCTTGCTTCCAGCCCGGCTTTTTCCATACATGCTTTTTTTACTAAGTCTGAAGAAACGGAAAGCATCGCATTTACCCTGAAATCTTCAGGATTTCCAAAAGTAAAATCCAAGTCAGTCCATAGTAGCTGACTACACCGACCAAATCGTTAATGGTGGTAATCAAGGGGCCGGAAGCCGCTGCCGGGTCCACTCCGACCTTCTTAAAGAAGATAGGCGTAACGGTGCCGACCAAGGAGGAAATCACCATGGAGAGCATTAGGGAAAATCCGATACAGGAAGAAATAGCAATGGCAATATGCAGTGGCTGGTGCTTAAAGAAATATAGGTATGCACCGATACCGACTAAGGAAAACAAGCCGATTACAAGACCGTTTAATCCGCCTACTCCCATTTCCTTTCCGACTAAAGTCATCTTCTGCTTTGCGGTGAGACGCTCGTCCATCAGAACACGGATGGTGACCGCAAGAGACTGGGTACCGACATTTCCGGACATATCAAGAATCAGCGACTGGAAAGCCATGATAATGGTAAGCTGTGCCACCACGGTTTCAAAAAGACCCACTACGGTGGAAACAACAAGACCGAGGAAAAGCAGAATCACAAGCCAAGGAAGGCGTTTTTTCACACTTTCCAGAAGCGGTTCATTTAAATCCTCTTCCGCAGTAAGACCTCCCAAACGAGCATAATCTTCACCCATCTCATCATCATAAACTTCCAATACATCTTGGGCGGTGATTACACCTAAGATGATATTGTTTTCTCCTAAAACGGGAATGGAGTTCTCGGCATAGCCTTTGATACGCTCCAAACAGTCCTCAATCTTTCATCCGCATAGACAAAAGGATAACCGGTTTCCGTGATATCGTCGAGCTTCGTATCTCTTCTTGCGATAATCAATTCTTTTAAATCTACTGCACCATAGTAGGAGCCGTCTTCGTGTACGACATAGACCTTGGAAATGTTGTCATGCTCGGCAGCCTGTTCAATCAGAGAGCGCATGGCGTCCCGGATATTTAAATCCTTTGTCAAGAAGACGAAGTTTGTCGTCATACGAGAACCGATGAAGGCTTCATCATAGGCTGCAAGAATCTGTAACTCATTTCGATCCTTCAGGCTCATCTTGGAAAGCCAGATGGTCTTCTTTTCTGGATCGGCTTCTTTCAGTAAGTCTACGGCATCATCCGGCTCCATCTCGGAAAGGACGATTCCGGCCCTGCTTGGACTTATCTCTTCCAGATATTCGTAGCCGTGCTCGGCATACTCCATAACCTCACTGAGGCGCTCATTATCTAAAAGACTGTACAAAAACTTACGCTCTTCCTCTTCTAAAAGGGGAAGGGCGGACGCAATGTCATTCGCATGGTATTCTTCCAGATTCTCCCGGATTTGCTCTTCCGTTTCGCCACTGCGAATGAGATCTATAATTTCTTGAACGTAGTCTTGTTGAATTCTTTCATTTTCGTTCATTTTTCTCTCCTTTCCAAAACTTCATGGACACAGGGAAAAAGAACTTATGAGTTTAGATTATAGGGAAGGAGGAATCATTCTTCGGATCTTCCGCTACAAAAGTAAATCATAGGCTCCCGGATCCGTGCCATCACTGCTTTTCATCAATCTTTCCTCCTTTTTTTAGAATTTATGACGAGAAGAAAGGGCTTTCCATTTTCTCATCTAAGGGCTTTCGACATAGAAGCCAAATCAGTCTAAATGTTTTACTTAATTTGTCTATATTTTATCACTGCATTTAACTGAAAACCCGACTAAGTGTATCACTAAAGTAAAGGGAATAGCAATGCTTTTATGAAGTTTTTTGAAAATGAAAAAAATGAATTTAAAATAGGCAAAGAGTAGAAGAGAAAAAGGAAAAATACGGATTTTCTTGACAGTATTCCCTACATTCTTTAGAGTCGGATACAGAGCAGGAAGGATGAAATAAGAATGTAATACGCTATGCATAAAATGATGCCCTAGGGTCGAACTAAGGCTTGAACTAGGATTCGGGCTAAGCTGTGAAGTAAGGGAAAACAAGCTTGAGAAGGAGTCGGTATGCAGATTT
>BNJT01000737.1_pt1 | contig 130609 bp, 208 predicted proteins | sample 8540491 | NCBI WGS metagenome assembly BNJT01 (sample SAMD00202455, study PRJDB9452) | human saliva metagenome | host: Homo sapiens | reverse complement strand
CTTCTTTTTTTAAAAAAACAATTCTTAAATAATCATTATAACCTTCTTGTATTGCAGAACATGAATAGGGTTTTTTTCGTTGGGATGATGTTCATATTCTTTTTCAATTATTTTATCAATCCCTTTCAAAAAGTTGCTTTTATTATTTTTTTCTTTTAAAAAAATTTATCCATTAGTTTCCTCCATAATAGAACTATCTAAAGTTTTGTAAATAATAATGTAATAATAAAAAAAGCTAATTAAATTTAACATAGAATATTTATTTATCATAACTCCAATCATTAAAAAAATATAAAATTTTTTTAGTTTATTAAGCTCTATACTTAATACATCTTCTCTTGAATTATATTTATCTAAAAAAATTTGAATAAAAACATTATTGTTTTTCTAATAAAATTTTAATATTACCATGCATGATAGCATTTCTTATTCTTTCTAAAAATATAATAAACATTTCCATATTTTGCGTTATTTTCTTCTATTTTACCTTCAATAATTTTTTTATTAATATAATTAACCATAGCTTTATCATCTTTTTTTCAAAACCATAAGGATTAATTTTTTTATATCAATAGGAGACATATAATATTCTTGATTACGGAGTACTATATTTACTAAAAAAATAAAAAAATCAAAAAAATTTTTAAACATAATCCATGAAGTTTTATCTTCTTCAAGTTCATTAATACTTTTTCATAATTAGATCTTGCTGAGTTTTGTATTCTGGTAAGTGATATTCAATTATTCTATCATTTAATTGTATTAAGTGATATAAAAAAATTAGAAAAACTCTATTTCAAAAATCATAAAAAAAGCTTTAATAGTATATTCTATTTCCTCATCAATAGGATTTCTAGCTAAAAGATTTTCTGTAAATACTTTTAAATTTTTTTAAAAATCAGTTTCATCGATTAACTTTTTTAAATCCAATTCATTATTATTTATATTAAGAAATTCTTTTTAGTTCTTTAAAAATTTCTTTTTGCCAAAAAATTTTATCTTTCATTAAATGATAATCAACCCCATTGTATAGTGTATTTCCTTTATAAGTTACTTCATTAAAAAAATATTTCATTTTTTTAAGCAATTTTTTTGTAATAAAAGAATGTTTATATGGAATTCCATTATTTAAATTATTTGAAAAAAAGTCTCTATAAATTTATGAACTATTGGTTCTATTATTATTCCTCTTGTTTTTTTAACTTTCCTTTATCTTTATTATATATCCCGTAAAATAAAAATTTTTTTAGATACTCCAGTAAAAATTTCCATATTGCATATGTGCAAAAAGAATCTCTAAGAATTTTTTTATAGTGCCATAAAAATTTTACATTAGTTTCTTTTAGGATCAAAAATAAAACGTTTTAGTATTGAGTAGATCTATATTAAATCCATAAGAGTTAAATAATATTTCTTCTAAATTCTTCAAATACTTCTGAGAATAGAAATCTTTTAATAGTTTTTTTCTATATAACCATTATATTTAAATCTTTTTGAAATAATTTTTTTCCATTTTTTTCTTTATTAAATAGCAGTAAACATGAATCTAAAAAAATATCCTAAATAAGAAAAAAATCTGTAATATTATAGTTTCTAAAAAAATTATGAAAAAAATTTTTTTCTTTTATTTCATTTATGTCAAATTTTAAAAGTATACAAATTTCTATATAACATTATCATATTAAAAATTATTTTTAAAAATATTTAATACTCATAATAATTATTCCTTTTCATTTCTATTTATTTTTAATTTTTATAGTACTATTCTATCAAAAATAATATAAAAATAGCAAAAATTTTTCAATACAAAAATGTTATAATTAATACGGAGGAAATTCTATGAGAGAAGTAAAAGATTTTTATAAAAAGATAAGAAAAATAGATTTGAAAAAGACTTGAGAAATTTGGTTTTTAAATTAAAAAGATAATTCATATTACTATGATATCTTTTTTTATTGAACAATCAATTTAAGATGACCGTTAAAAATCAATTTAGATAATTCAATTTTTACTGAAATAATAGATGTAGAAACAAATGAAACTTATGTACTACATCTACTTGAAGAAAGAAGAAATGGTTATATTGAAAAAGTCTATAAGACATATAGTGAAGTTTTAGATAAAAATAAAGAAAGAATGCTTTTGAAGATGAGATATTTAAGACTGATTATACAAAATGAAATTGTAGATTATATTAAAAAAATAAATATGGAGATAAATTGGAATTTCTATGGGAAAAAAATCTCCTAAAAACTGCAGTTGTTCGTAGAAAAATCTAGTAAGAAATGGTATGCACTTATACTAACTCTATCTAAAAAGAAAACTCAATTTAGATAGTGATGAAGCTGTTGAAATAATTAATTTACACAATAGTCCAGAAGAAATTGAAAAAAACTTATAGATGATAAAAAGATATTTTCCAGCTTATCATATGAATAAGAAACATTGGTGTACTATTTGCATTGATGGAACAGTTGAACTAGAAAAAGATTTATAAGTTGATAGATATAAGTTATCAATTGGCAAAAATAAATAGAAAAATTAGTATAAAAAAATAATATAAAAATACTTGACTATAATACGAAAAAAATATAATAAAAAAAATGTAAAAGTAAAAGTCTACAATTTATTTTATTAGTGTTTTTTTATTTTTTTGACATAATCTATGATAAAAAAATGGACTATATGTATAAAGATGGGTGATATTAAAATTAAAGGGAGGGTTAAAAAAAGTTTTATTATATTAAGTTAAAAATAATTTTTTTAATAAGTGAAAGTTAAATAAATGTTATTATAATGTCAAAGAGGGGTATTATATGAGAAATGAAAATGCAATTTCAAATGTTGAAGAGTTAGATAAGTTAGAGGATAATTTATTATATCTTGATGAATTAGAAGAAGAATTAGAAGAACAATTGGATTTTTGAAATTTCTGAATTTGAGTTTTTTTAAAAAAAGAAGAAGCAAAAAAATAGGAAGTCCTGAAGCTCTTGGGGAAACTATTAAAGGCGTTATTTGGGATCAATTTATGAATCAAGTGTCAAATATAGCAGGAGAAGAATTTATAAAAGAAAAACGGAGGTATGACTCTTAATTTAAGAGATGAAGCACATATACAGACTGCTGAAAATTTTCAAAATGGGAAAAATAGCTACACATAATTATATAAGTAAAGAAAAATTTAGAATATAATTATGATAGGTATAAGAATAAGCCACATAGTGAATTTCGAGAAAAATTATGTAGATGGAGGAATGAATAAAACATTAAAAAGAGCTGGAGAATTAAATAAGAAGGGTACCAAGACAGTTCCAGATATATATACTGGTAGAAAAAAATTTCAACCATGACAAAATTGGAAAATGGGAAGAACAATCTAGAAGCTGCTCAAAGGGAACATGTTATATCATCAGCTGAAATGTATAAAGATCCTTCACTTCAAAATGTCAAATACTGATAAAGAATTAGCAGCCATAATAAATGATCCTGAGAATTTACAAGGATACACAACTGCGAAAAAGAAACAATAGAAAAAGTGATAACTCCGCAGATGAGATGGAAGAACAAGACAAAAACAAAAACATTGGGAGAAAGCAAATAAGAGAGCTAAAAAAATTTAAGAAACAAAAAAAGGAAAAAGAAGGGGAAGAGCGTCTAAGAGAAGAAGGACGAAAAAAACTCAAAAAAAGAAGAGGCTTTTTAGAATAGGAGGAAAAAGCACTTAAAAAGTGCAATTATGACTTTACTTGTAACTTTTATTAAAAAAATATAATTGGAAAAACTTATAAAGTGGTTTAAAACTGCTAAAAAGAAGTTTTAGCACACTTATTGAACATATAAAAGAAGCTTTCACTTCGTTTTTTTAGATGGAATAAAGTCTCATTTGGTTAACTCAGCTATGGGAATGTTTAATACAGTTGCTATGTCAATATTTAACCCAATATCAAGAATATTTAAAAAAATGCTTGGACAATTTTTGAAACAGGGTTGGAGATCTTTAAAAAGAAGCATTTAATTATAAAAAAATCCAGAAAAATAGAAAAAAACCTATTGAAATTTTATTGCTTGAAATTGGAAAAAAATTGTAATAGCAGGAATATCAGCTGTTGGAGCTATTGCTTTAGGAGAAGTTATAGAATTAGCATTAAGTGGAATACCATTTCTTGCAATAGAAATACCTTTACTTGGTAGTTTAGCAAATGTAATAGGAATTTTTATGGGAGCATCTATATCAGGAATTATAGGAGCTATCACAATTGATTTAATACAAAAAAATCAGTAGAAAAAAATTAAAAAAATGAAGCTCTTACAAAACAAATAAATAAAGGAAATGAAATTTTTAGTAAGTCAAGCTAAAAATTCAAAAAGTAAGTGAGCAAAAAAATTAGTTTTTCACAAAAAGTACAAACTACTTCAAATATAAAAAAATAGGCATGATGAAATTTCAGAATACATAGAAAAAAATGAAAAAGATACTGAAGAAAAAAAGAAAAAAATTTCTAAAGATAAGTTGGAAGAATATACGAAAAAAATGCTGATAGAAATCTTGAAAAAAATATAGAAGAAAATAGCATAGTTATTGGTGATGAAGAATTAGAAAAAGCAAAAAAAGAAGGAAGAAGAATTAGATAATATTGATTCTTTTGTTAAATGGTTTATTTGATTAATTTTTATAAAAAGTGAGGGGAAAAAATGAATAAATATGAAATGGTTGAAGTAATAGATAGTAGAAAAAAATAATAGCAAAAAGAATTTAATAGATGTAAAGAAGATTTAAAAATTATTCTCTGAACAGACAGAAGCTGATTTAATTTTTATCAAGAGTTAATACAGATTGGTTTTTGGGATTTGGTAGTCATACAGTTACTGGTAAAGAATTAAATACATTAACATCACAAATTCAAGAGTATTTGATAAGATTCAATAATATAAATAATAGAATTATTAGGGAATTTTCAGCAGTCTATAAAACTTTTAATGCTTTAGATAATGAATATATAAAGAATATAATGTACTCTATGAAAAAAATCAAATGAGGCAATAAATAAAGCTAATCTAGGATTAATAGAAGCTGAAAAAAAGAATTGAAGATATAAAAAAATACAAATGGAAGAATTGAAGTTACTCAAAAATAATATAAAAAGTAATTCAAGATAAACTTCAAATAGCTCAACAAGATATTGATAAACATATGGGAATTTTAAGTAAAAATAGTTGGAAGGATTAACTAATTTTAAAACTAAAAATAGATTCGTACAGACATCTTAAAGACATTGATAATATGTGGGAAAAATTTAGAAAAAAATTAGTAAATAAAAATATCTACTGTTTCTCAGGATATAGATGATATAAAAAAATAAATACTCAAAAAAATGTAAGTGAATTAAATGATATAAAAAAAGATTTAAAGATAAATTAGAAAATTATAGACATCTTGAAGATATCGATGAAATATGGAAAGACTTAGATTATTTAAAAAGTAATTAAAAAGTAAATTAGAAACTGTTGAAAATATAGAGAGGTTAATAAATGATGTAGAAGGACTAAAAAAATAAATTCAAGTCTTGAATTAAGATTAAAAAAATACTTTTTAATTTTATTGAAGAACAAAAAAAGAGAATTGAAAAATTTAGAAAGTAACTTAGAAACCATTCAAAAATGAAAAATATGTCACTTTCTAAAAAAATTAAATATAAGTTATTTTTTTAGGGGAGGAGCTTTAATTCTTGCTTTATTTAATACCTTTTTATTTATTTTTTTAAGAGGTTAATAAACATGAATAAGTATAAGGATAATTTATTAAATAGTTCAAGCAAATTAGACTCACTTCTTGAAGAAAGTGATAAAAATCAAAGCAGATATAGTTGAAATTACAGAATATAATAATTTTTGATGTAGTAGTGCCTTTATTTAAAAAAAGTTTTCTAAAAATAATTGATTCTAAAAAAATATAATGATGAAATTAAAAAAATATATAAATTTAACTAAAGAAAAGCTTACTTCTTTATTTGGGATATTTAAAAAAATTTTAGATATCTCCAAGAAAGAAAAAGGTTGAAGAAGATCCTAAAGGATTGGAAGAATTATTAAATGAACTAAATAGTTTAGTAGGATTAAAAGATGTAAAATCTAAGGTAAATGATTTAATAACTTATCAAAAAAAGTGCAAAAAGTTAAGAGAAAAAAACATAAATTACATATTACTAAAAAGTACATTACATTTAGCATTTACTGGTAATCCAGGAACAGGGAAAAACGACTGTTGCAAGAATAGTTGGAAGAATTTATAAGCAAATTGGACTATTATCTAAAAGGTCATTTTATAGAAGTTTCAAGAACTGATTTGATAGCTGGATATCAAGGACAGACAGCTTTGAAAGTAAAAAAAGTTATTGAAAGTGCAAAAGGTGGTGTCTTATTTATAGATGAAGCATACAGCATAACTGAAAATGATAATAATGACTCTTATGGAAAAAGAATGTTTAACAGAACTAACAAAAAGCATTGGAAGATTATAGAGAAGATTTGGTTGTAATTGTTGCAGGCTATACTGAACCAATGAATAAATTTTTTTGAATCAAATCCTGGATTAAAATCAAGATTCAATACTTTCATAGAGTTTCAAGACTATAATGTTGAAGAACTTGAAGAAATTTTTAATGACAATGTGTAAAAAAACAATGACTATTTATTAAATGAAGAATTAAAAAAATAAAAAGTTAAAAAAATTTTTTTACAGATCAATTATCTAATAAGAATCAAAAATTTTGCAAATGGTAGAATGGTTAGAAATGTATACGATGATTTAATAATGTGTCAAGCAAGAAGAATCGTAAACATAGAGAATATAACTCTAGAAGATTTATTATTAATTACAGAGGAAGATTTTTTTATTATAAAAATACTAACAAAGGGGCTGTTGCAAATTAAATAGTTGAGTCCCAAAAAGAAAAAAAGATGCTAAAAAAACATTTTTTTGTAGTTTAGCATCTTTTTAAATTTAAAAAAAGTATATTACATAAATTTTTTTTAGAAATTTTTCTTCAAAAATTTAATATAATATACTTATGATAAAAACCAATTAATAATAACAAATTTTTTTACTTTTTTTCAAGATAAACTTTTTACATCAATAAAGATATTGATAAAGATGATCCTGTTAGACTACTTAGCGCCATTCTGGAGGAAATGGATTTTTTTCTAATTTAATGCAAGTATTTCCTAACAAAAACTAAGGTACATCCTGTTAATATGTTTGCCGTAATTATCTATGCTTATTCAAGAGGAATATATTCTACTAGAGGTATTGAGTATCTTTGTAAAGATAGCCAAAGAGCTCAATATTTATTAAATTCACCTAATATACCTGATTATTCAACTATTGCGCGCTTTCTTTCAAAAAGCTACTGATGTTATCCATGAGTTGTTCACTCAATTTGTAGATAAACTTTTTAAATTAAATGAAATTTCTACTGAAACTATTTACATTGATGGTACTAAAAATAGAAGCTTATGCTAATAAATATAGTTTTGTTTGGAAGAAATCCACTTTAAAAATATAAAGAAAGACTTGAAGAGAATATATTAGAGTTAATTGATGAATTCAACAGATACTTTAATAAAGATTTGGATAATATTTTTTTGATATTTTTTTTCATATTTAGAAAATTTAAATATTCAAAAAAAGTACATGGCAAAAGGTAAAAAGAAAAAAAGTAAAGAGCAGATATTGTTAGAAAAGACAGAATCATATATTGAAAGATTTGAAAAAAATATACTAACTATTTAGAAATTTTTAGGTGAAAGAAATAGTTTTTTTCTAAAACAGATAATGATGCAACATTTATGAGAATGAAGGAAGATCACATGCGCAATGGTCAATTAAAAACCAGGATATAATCTTCAAATTGGAGTTGTTAGCGAATACATAGCTTCTTATGAAATTTTTCATAATCCTTCAGACTCTAAAACTTTAATTCCATTTCTTGAAAAAAATTAAGTCTCAAAAATATTGAAATTATAAATGTTGTAGCTGATGCTGGTTATGAAAGTCTTCCTAACTATGAGTATTTAGAAAAATAATAATTATGTATCATACATAAAAACCAATATACTATGAGAAATCAAAGACAAGAAAGTATAAAAAAAGATTTAAATAGAGTAGAAAAATTTAGAATATAATGAAGAAGAAAAATAGACTGTTTAGGAAAGATGGATTAGAACTAGAATTTTTGTATTATGGGAAAGATAAAAAAACAATATATTTTTAGAAACCCAGAAACAGAAAAAGAAAGTCAGATATAATTATAAATTTAGAAAATTATCAAAAAGAATCAAAAAGATAATATAGAAAGTGAATTTGGAAAGCAATTAAGAATGAATAGAAGTATTCAAGTAGAAGGAGCTTTTTGCAGTATTAAAAGAAGATATGAAATTACGCAAATTAAAAAGTTAAAGGAAAAGAGAGCGCAAAGAGAAATAGGACTATTTTGTATAGCATATAATTTTAACAGATATCTTGCAAAAATTAGTTAGAAAAAAAGCAAGGAGTAATATTGCATCCATTAAAAAAATAGCTTAAAAAAATGAAAAAAACAATAGATTTGTGTTAAGTTCGCCCAAAAAAATCAAAAATAAAACTTGAAATAGGATAGAATTCTAAAAAGATTTCTATTTTTTTATTGCGAAAGAAAAAGCTGTCACAAATTAATGATAAAAAAATCATCAATTTGCAACAGCCCCTTTTATATTAAATAAATATTGATAAGTACTTACTATTATTATATAATTATAATATGAAAAAAATAGGAGGGATTTTTATGGCTACATTAACAATTAATACAGATGAAAAAAACAGCTGAAAAATTTTTATGCATTTTTGTGAAGAACTTGGTTTAGATATGTCAACAGCAATAACACTATATATGAAGGCTTGTTTGAGAGAACAAAAAAATTCCTTTTGAACTTAAAGTAGCAAAAGAAAGAAGTTGTTCAAAAATGTAAGAACTACACCTGCTACAATAGAGGAATTATTAGAAAAATTATGATATTTAAAAATAGAATGAGGTAAAAAAATGTTATATATAGTAACAGCATTATATATTGAAGCCAAGCCTTTAATATCATTATTTAATTTAAAAAAAGACAATAGCTACACAAAGTTTCAAGTGTTTTTCTAATGAAGATGTAAAAATTAATTATCAGTGGGACAGGTAGAGTTAAATCTGCTACAGCTTTGACTTATCTGATATCAAAAGAAAATATCAAGAAAAAAATGATTATATAGTTAATATTGGATTTGTTGCAAGTAATAAAAAAATTCTCAATTAGGAGATATAGTTTACATATCAAAAAAATTCAAAAATGCTTACTCAGATTTTTGATTTCTATCCAGAGATGATTTATAAACATAATTTTTTTAGAAGGAAGTTTGACAACTTTTGATAGTATAGTTGAGAAAAAAATTGAAAAATACAGAATATATTGATATGGAAGCCTATGGTTTTTTTCCAAACAGCTTCCATTTTTTTAAAAAAAGATAAAAATTATAGTTTTTGAAAAATTGTATCTGATATCTTGAAAGATAAGGTAGAGGATAGAGTTTTAGTAGATTTTAAAAGATGAAAAATTTATTCAGTGAAAGCTATAATAGTATCTATAAATTTCTAGTAAATTTTAAGACTGTTAATGATGACAGTGATTTCACTATTACTGAACAAGAATTGATAAAAAAAGTATTAGAAAAATTTAAGATTAAGTGATACAATGACTTATGAGCTTTTTTTAATATATTAAAGTATTTGAAAAATAAAATATGGAAATATTGATATATTAAAAAAATATGAGAATATTGAAGTAACTTCTAAGGTTCAAGCTAAAAAAATTTTTTTGAAGAAATAAAAAAATATATCTCTACAGAAAAAAATAGTTTAGAAAAAAATAGTTTTCATCTGAGATAAATAAAAAGAAAATTTGCTTTTAAATAATAGATTTTCTCATATCTATGTGGAGAAGAAAAATTCTAGATAATAAGAATACTTTAGAGATATTATCTAAATTTAGAGATGCTAAAATAATAGAAATAGACAACTATAAAGAGGTATTTTCTAGTAATAATCAGGATTTTTCACTTACAAAAAAATTAGGACAAAAATTTAATTCTTGCTTCTAATAAACCCAATATGATTTACGAAGGGGCTGTAGTTTGTGAAGATTTTTGAAAATGATAACTTCTATTATACTTCATCTATAATAAATTGTGTCTATGACTGTGAATATTGTTATCTACAAGGAGTTTATTCTTCAGGAAATATAGTTATTTTTTTGTGGATATAGAAAAAAAGTTTTTTTGAAGAAGTTGAAGAACTTTATAATAAGTTAAAAAAGTCTATATCTTTGTGTGTCTTACGATACAGATTTATTAGCTATAGAAAATATCTGTTCTTTCTCTGAAAAAGTGGTATCATTTTATCAAAGATAAAAAAAGATTTAAAAAAATTGAATTGAGAACAAAGTCAGGAAACATTGATAAGTTTTTTTAAATTTAGATGTTTTTAGATAATTTTATAATTGCTTTTTACTCTATCACCAGAAGAGATAGCTTTAAAAAAACGAAAAAAATATACAGCAAGTTTTAAAAAAATAGAGTTAAGGCTATTAAAGAATTGCAAAAATAAAGGTTGGAAAGTTAGAATTTGTATAGATCCTCTAATATATACAGGTGATTTTGAGAAAAAAATTATAGTGAAATGATAGAATATTTATTCAGTGAAATAGATAAAAAAATAAGGTCATAGATGTGAGTATAGGAGTATTTAGAACTTCAAAAGAATATTTAAAAAAAGATGAGAAATCAAAATAAGAAGTCTGAAATTCTATACTATCCTTTTTGAATGTATTGATGGAGTTTATACATATTCTGATAAATTAAAAATCATATATGATAGACTTTATTAAAGAAAAAAATTTTTAAAATATATAAATATAGAGAAAAATATATTTAACTAATATTTAAAAAAATTGTAGGCAAAAAAATAAGAAATTTATCTATATTTAAGATTATTGCGACGTCCTATAATGGTGAAAGAGCCTTTAAGGAGCTCTGGAACCATTATAGGCTGACAAGTAATCGTTTGTTAGTGACGAACTATTTTTTTGCTATAATATGGGGAGTTTTTTTATGAAAGTTGCTTTTAGTTACAGGAGCTAGTTCAGGAATAGGTTATGAGATAGCAAAAAAACATTATTAAATATGAACTATGAAGTTTATGGTGTTGCTAGAAATTTCATAAAGAATGAAACTAAGATTTTTTTGAAGATTATGAAAAACTTTTTTTCCTATTGTTTGTGATCTAGCTAAACTTGATGAATTGGAAAAAAACTTTACATTCATTAAAAAATAAAATTTGATTTAATAGTAAATTCAGCAGGACTTGCTTATTTTTGGTTTACATGAAGAGATAAATATAGCCAAGATTAAAAAAATATGATATCAGTGAATTTACAAGCACCTCTTGTAATCAGTCAATATTTTTTTAAGAACTTTAAAAAGAAAATAAGGGGATAATAATAAATATTTCATCAGTTACTGCAAATAAAGAAAGTCCATTAGCTTGTGTTTATTCAGCAACAAAAAGCAGCTCTTAGTCAATTTTTCAAAAAGTTTGTTTGAAGAAGTTAGAAAAGAATGATGTTAAGGTTATAACAATCTATCCAGATATGACTAAGACAAATTTCTATCAGAATAATACATATTTTTGAATGTGATGATGATGAAAAAAAGCATATAAAAAAAGTGAAGATATAGCAAAAAAACAATAGAGTTTATTTTAAATCAAAGTGATAATATAGTTTTTTTACAGATGTAACAATAAAAGCCTCAAAGGCATAAAAATAAAAAAAGATAAAAAAAGAAAGGAATAGTACAAATGAATATTTCAATTCTAGGAAGTGGAAGCTCAGGAAATTCGACTTTTGTAGAAATAGAAGACTATAAATTATTGGTAGATACAGGTTTTTAGTTGTAAAAAAACTGAAGAAAAAAATTGGAAATGATAGGTAAAAAAATTATCAGATATATCAGCAATTTTAATAACTCATGAGCATAGTGACCATATAAATGGAGCAGGGAGTTATTGCAAGAAAAATACGATATTCCTATCTATATAACTCCTGAAAGTTACAGGGCAGGAGCAAGTAAATTAGGAGAAATAGATAAATCTCTAATAAAATTTATAGATGGTTCTTTTTATACTTGATGATAAAGTCAAGGTTTCACCATTTGATGTAATGCATGATGCTGAAAAGAACTATTGGTTTTAAATTAGAAAGCCAACTTAATAAAAAAATAGCAATATCTACCGATATTGGTTATATAACAAATATAGTTAGAGAATATTTTAAAGATGTAGATGCCATGGTAATAGAAAGTAATTATGATTTTAATACTCTTATGAATTGTTCATATCCTTGGAATTTAAAGGAAAGAGTTAAAAGTAGAAATGGACATCTTTCAAATAATGAGTGTGCAAAAGTTTATCAAAGAGATGTATACAGATAAATTGAAGAAAGTATTCTTGGCACATGTTAGTAAGGATAGCAATCATTTAAGTATAATTAAAGAAACATTGGAAGATGAATTCACAGGAATGTTAAGAAAGCCAAATTGTGAAATTACAAGTCAAGATAAGGTTACAAAAATTATTTACTATAGAATAAGTAGGTGATAACTCGTGGAAGAAATATCAGAATTATGGGAAGAATTAAAAATTTGAACTTGGAAGTGTAGGTATTGAAACTTTACCTAAGGACAAACAAGAAATATATATAGGTATGGGAAATAGAAATGCAGATGTTCTATTTATTGGAAATGACCCTAAACTTTATTTATCAGAAGATTATAAGGTTGAAGCTCAATCAAGTGGAGAATTCCTTATAAGACTTTTTTTGATCTTGCAGGGATAGTTCCTGAAGCTTACTATATAACTACACTTACTAAAAGAGAAGTTAAAATAAAGAATTTTGATGAGGAAGAAAAAGAAAAATACTTTTTAGACTTATTAAATATGCAGATTGCTCTAATATCTCCAAAAAAATTATTGTTTTTCTTAGGAAAAGAAGTTGCACAAATGATAGAAAAATAGAGAAGTAGACCTTGAAAAAGAAAGAGGAAAAATTCAAAAAAATGGAAAGGTGATATAGATTGTTATCTGACTTATGATGTCGAAACTGTTATTAAGGCAAGAAATGAAAAGTGGTAAAAAAAGCAGCTGTTGCAACTAATTTCTGGTTAGATATTAAAAAAATATAAAAAGAGAGGCTAGATCATAATGAATAAAAAAAGGATGCTAGAAATTTAATAAAAGAAAGAAGAATGAACTTATCTATGGAGTATATTGAAAGTGCCAGTGATAAGATATTTGAAAAAAATTATTAGAAAATGAAGATTTCAAAAATGCTAAAAGTTATTATGTCTTATATGGATTTTAAGAATGAGGTTAAGACAGATAAAAATAAATGAATATATTAAAAAAAGACTGGGAAAAACTTTAGTTTTACCTAAGGTAATTAGTAAGGAAAAAAATGATAGCAATAGAAGATAAAAAAATAAATACATTGTAAGTCCTTTTGGTAATTCAGAACCTGATGGAGAAGAATATATAGGTGAAATCGATGTAATTATTACACCAGGAGTAGCTTTTGATAGAGAAAAAAATAGAGTAGGCTTTTGGTAGAGGTTATTATGATAGATTTTTTTGCTATTCATAAGAATGCTAAAAAAATTGCTATAGCCTTTGAAAAAAACAAATAATTGAAGAAGGTATAGAAACAACTGAATTTGATATGAAAGTTGATACTTTGGTGACAGAAGATAATATAATAAAAATAGTTCGTTACTAGCCAGATTTTCTTAACGGATAAAAAAATTAAGAATTCGCTGTAATTTCGGCAAACTTGCTGACAAGTCAGCTTCAAACACGCCGACAATTACTCGGCTCATTCTATTTAATTTTTATCCTAAAAAATCTGGAATGTAACTCACTTATTTTATTGTAATTACTACACTTATGAGGATAGGAGAAAAATGTTAGATCAAGAAATTATAGAAATTGCTAAAAAAATATTTATGATACAGAAATAAAAATCTCTAGAAAAGAGAATGAATAAACTATCAGAAAATTTTTGTAAAAGTAGTTAGAAAAAAATCTTTGATTGTAAAGGAAAAAGTAGTTGTTACAGGTATAGGTAAAACAGGAATAATAGGTAAGAAAAATTTCAGCAACTTTTTGCTTCAACAGGAACAACAAGTATTTTTTTATGAACTCAACAGAAGGTTTACATGGTGACTTAGGAATTATCAATCCAGAAGACATAGTTTTAGCCATTTCAAATAGTGGTGAAAGTGATGAAATTCTTGCAATAATGCCAGCAATAAAAAAATATAGGTGCCTTTGTAATTGGAATGACAGGAAATATTAATTCAAGACTTGCTAAAGGCTTCAGACCTATATATTAATACTCATGTAGATGAAGAGGGTTGTCCTTTAAATCTTGCACCTATGTCATCTACAACTAATGCACTTGTTATGGGAGACGCCATTGCAGGTTGTCTTATGAAACTTAGAAATTTCTCACCTCAAAAACTTTGCAATGTATCATCCAGGTGGAAGTTTAGGAAGAAAGTTATTAACAAAAAGTTGGAAATTTAATGAAAAACAGGTGAAGCTCTTGCTCTTTGTAAAGCTAATACAAGTATGGAAGACATCGTAATTTTTAATGAGTGAGAAAAAAACTTGGAGTAGTCTGTGTAATGAATGATGATAACAGTCTTTTAGTAGGAATTATCACTGAAGGAGATATAAGAAGAGCTTTTAAGCCACAAAGAAAAAAATTCTTTAGCTTAAAGGCTAGTGATATAATGACAACTAATTATACTAAGGTTGATAAAGAAGAAATGGCAACTCAAGCCTTATCAATCATGGAAGATAGACCTCATCAAATAAATGTGTTACCAGTGTTTGATGATAATAATTTTTGTAGGAGTTATCAGAATACACGATTTATTGAAAGTTAGGTAAAAAAATAGATGAAAGTTAATATCAGTAATATAATTGTATCAATAAATAAAAAAATCAAGAGAAAAGAAATATATAAAGAATTAGAGAAAAAATGGTATTTCTAGAGATAATATAGAAAATTTAAAAATATTTAAAAAAATCTATAGATAGTAGAAAGAAAAAAATGATATTAAATTTATCTATACTTTAGAGATTAGTTTAAAGAAAAAAATATAAATTTAGAAAAAAATATTCAAAAATTAAGTTTAGCAAAAGATGAAAGTTATGATAAGAGAGTAGCACTTTATCCTCAAAAGAGAAGTTGCTGTTGTAGGAACGGGACCTGCAGGACTTTTCTCAGCTCTAAGACTAGCAGAATTGGGATATATTCCCTATTGTATTCGAAAAGAGGAGAAGAAGTAGATAAAAGAAATATAACAACAGACAATTTTATTAAAAACTTCTATTCTAAATCCCAATTCAAATATACAGTTTGGAGAAGGTGGAGCAGGAACTTATTCTGATGGAAAGTTAAATACTAGAATTAAAAAGTGAATATATAGAAAAAAAGTTTTCAAAAGAATTTATTGAGTGTGGAGCTCAGGAAGAAATTTTTTTGGAATTATAAGCCGCATATAGGAACGGATGTCTTAAGAATTGTAGTTAAGAATTTAAGAGAAAAAAATAAAAATCTTTAGGAGGAAAATTTTCATTTTTTTCTTCACTTGTTGAAGATATAGAAGTAAAAAAATAATGAAATAAAAATCTTTAAAGATTTTAGAAGTGAAATAGTGGAAAAAAAGATACAACTATGATATAGATAAGGTTATTTTTTTGCCATAGGACATTCATCAAGAGATACATATAAAATGCTATATTCAAAAGGGTATAGCTATGGAGAATAAACCTTTTGCTATTGGAGTAAGAATAGAACATTTAAGAAAAGATATTGATAAAATGCAATATGGAGAAGCTGTTTCAAATCCACTTTTTAGAGGCAGCAACTTACAATATGGCTTTTTAACAATAAAAAAAGAAACAAGAGGAACTTTTCTCATTTTGTATGTGTCCAGGTGGAGAAATTGTAAATGCCTCATCTGAAATAGGAGCTTCACTTGTCAATGGTATGAGTTATTCGACAAGAAATGGGAAAATTTTCAAATTCAGCAATAGTTGTTGGAGTATCTGAAAGAGATTATGGAAGTCAAATCTTCTCAGGTATGTATTTACAAGAGGAATTAGAAAAGAAAAAAATTATGAGATAGTTGGAAATTACGGAGCTATATATCAAAAATGTTATAGATTTTATGAAAAAAATCAAAAAAACTAGTTTTGAAATAGAAAGTAGTTACAAGATGAAATTATTTTCATATGATATAAATAATTTCTTTCCAGATTATATAAGAAGAAATCTTCATTCAGCTTTTTGAAAATTGGAGTAAAAAAATAAATTGTTTATTTCAAATAAAGTAAATTTAATAGGACCAGAAACTAGAACTTCAGCACCAGTTAAAATTTTTAAGAGACTTAAAGGGAGAATCAATTTCTGTTAAAGGAATTTTTCCTATAGGGTGGAAGGAGCAGGTTATGCAGGTGGAATTATGAGTGCTGCTGTTGATGGTATTAAAAATTGTAGACTTAGCTTTTAGTAAGAAAAATAGTCTAAGTTATTGACAAAGGCTGTATAAAGTTGTATAATACACAAAAATATTTTTAAATTTTAAAGGAGATGGTTCAATATGAAAAAAATTATTTATTTTTTTGTTATTTTTATTATTAGTTGTTGGAGTTTCAAGTATGGCAGCCACTTTTTACCATAGACCAAGACATATGGGATATATGAATGGAGAATCTCAATATCATAATTTTTGGAATGTATGAAAGAACATATAATAGAGATTACTGTTCAAATAATTATTATTCTGATGGTTACGATAATGGAGGAAATAGAGGATACTGCCATTCAGGTTGTAGATGGTATTAATATTTAAAAAAACAGAGCTATTACAGTTAATATATTGTGATAGCTTATTTTTTTAAATACTGCTTAAATAATATAGTTATTGATAGAATAAAGATAATAGAATAGGAGTAATAATATGCCACATTTAAAGATTAGAGGAATAGAAAAAAACTTAATAGTTGAAAAACAGTAAAGAAATTATTGATGGTTTAACTGAAATTATTGGCTGTGACAGAACTTGGTTTACCATTGAGCATCAAAAATACTGAATATTTTTTTGATGGAAAAAAATAGTTGATGGTTATACTTTTTGTTGAAGTATATTGGTTTTGCAAGAGATGAAAAAAATAAAAAAAGGATACTGCAGACTTCTTAACAAAAATTAATTAAGAGAATAAATAATAATAAAGATTGTTGCATTATATTCTTCACTTTAACTGGAGATAACTATTGTGACAATGGAGAATTCTTCTAATAATATACCAAGTTGTTGTTCAAGATAGTAGTGAATTAAGTGACAGGAAAAATATTACAAAGTTAAGCTTTCAATTTAAAGTAAAAAAATAAGTGAGTTACGAATGGAAATTTTTAGATAAAAAAATCAAATAGAATGAGCTGAGCAAATGCAGGAGTGTCTGAACGAAGTGAGTTTCCTGATTTGCAGCGAATTCTTGATTTTTTTATCGTTAAGAAATTTACTCAGTAACGAACTATTTTTTTACTTTTTATTATTTTGCAACAGCTTCAATTAAGAATTAGAAAAAGGTACTATTGTAAACCTCAAATTATTTACAATAGCCTTTTCTTTTTATTATCTATATCTTATAGCTTTTATATATTTGTATTAATACTGTTGGTATTAATGATAACACATAAATTTGAATAAAGTTAGCTGGTTCTAATTTTTGTAATTCCAAACATATTATATAGAGGAGGGCATAGTAGAACAGCATTTAGTAAAAATAAATCCAAGTGCAAAAAGCAATCAATGAGAATTTATTTTTAAAAGAAACCTATAGCAAAAAAACATTTCTTTGACCTCTATAATCAATACCATGGAATAATCTAGCTAAACATAGAGTAGCAAAAAGCCATTGTAGAACCTTTTTAAAGCCGAATCTTTTAATCCTATATAGAAAGCGATTATAATAAAGATAGCAATTAAAAATTCCTTCAATTAGAAGTTTAGCAGAAAAATCTTTTTGTCAATATTGCTTCATTAGGATCTCTAGGTTTTTTTCATCTAAGATATCTTCATTTTTAGGCTCAACCCCTACAGCTATTGAAGGTAAACTATCAGTTAATAAGTTTATAAATAGCAATTGTACTGCTGAGAATATAACTGGTAAGTTAGCAAGTGATGAATAAAGCACAGCAAGTATAGCAGCAGTATTTCCTGAAAGTAAGAAACCCTATAGCATTTTTTTAATATTTCTATAAACATTTCTACCAGTTATTATAGCCTTAACTATTGTTGAGAAGTTATCATCAGCTAGTATCATAGAAGCAGCATTCTTAGAAACTTCTGTTCCTGTAATTCCCATTGCAATACCGATATTTGCTTTTTTTAAGAGCAGGAGCATCATTTACTCCATCACCTGTCATAGCAACTATTTTTTTCCAAGTTTTTTTGCCAAGCATTAACTATTCTTATTTTGTGTTCAGGAGAAACTCTAGCATAAACTGAAATGTTTGCAACATTCTTTTCTAATTCTTCATCAGTCATCTTTTTCAAGTTCTACACCTTCAAGTGCAATATCTCCTTCTTTAAATATTCCTATATTTTTTTAGCAATTGTTCTAGCTGTTATTTTATGGTCACCTGTTATCATAACTGGTTTAATTCCACCTCTAATACATTCTTGAACAGCAAGTTTAGATTCTTCTCTAGGAGGGTCTATCATACCTACAAGAGCATGGAAAAATATAGTCATTTTTCGTCTTCATTAGAAAGCTCTTTTTCTCCATCTATATACTTATAAGCAAAAGTTAAAAACTCTTAAACCTTCTTCAGCTAATTCGTTGTTAACTTTTTCAATCTTTTTAATAAATTCCTCATTTACATTTTTGTACATTACCATTTTCATCAAGATAATATTTAAATCTTGTTACAAGAGAATCGAAAGCTCCCTTTAGTGAAAATAATGTGTTTACCATTTTTTTGTTTCATAAAGAACTGTCATTAATTTTTCTTACAGAATCAAAAGGTATTTCTGATATTCTCTTACTATCTTTTCTTTCATCTCTAAAAAGACATGTCATATTTTTTTGAGTAAGGTGAATAAGAGCAGTTTCTGTAGGATCTCCTATAGTGTCAGTAGCATCTGTACATAGAATAAAACTGTCTAACAATAATTTATCAATTTTTTTATTTTTTTATCTAAAGAATACTCATTATCTAATTTTCCATTGATAAAAAAATCTTTTTTTACTGTCATTTTGTTTTGAGTAAGAGTACCAGTTTTATCAGAACAAATAACAGAGATAGAACCTAAAAGCTTCTATAGATTTTTAATTCTTTAACTATAGCATTTTTCTTTAGATAATTTTTTTCAGTTTCCATAGATAATACTATAGTGATAATTGGATTTAATGATTCAGGTATAGCTGCAACAGCTAGGGCAACAGCTAATAGTAAAGAGTCAAGAATTGTATTTCCATGATATACATAGATTCCAAAGATAAGAACACAAAGTACAACAATTCCAAGAGTTAGTCTCTTACCAAAAAAATATCTAAAGATTTTTTTGTAAAGGAGTAACATTTTCTTCTGTTTGATCTAAAAAGAGTTGCGATTTTTTTCCTAATTGAGTGCTCATTCCAGTTTCTGTTACTAAAATCTTTGCTCTTCCATAATTTACAAGACTTCCTGAGAAAAACCATATTAACTTGATCTCCTAGTGCTAAATCTTCATATCCTAAAAACTTCATCTGTTTTTTTCTATTGAATTAGATTCTCCTGTAAGAGAATTTTTCATTAACTAATAATGAAAAAAATTTTCTATAATTCTTCCATCAGCTGGAACAATATCTCCCGCTTCAACTATAACAATGTCTCCAGGAACTAATTCAGCTGAGTCCACTTCTAATTGTTCATGATCTCTAATAACTTTACATTTAGGTGAAGACATCTTTTTTTCAAGCTATCTAAAGATTTTTTTGAGCCTTGATAGTTTGATAAGCTCCAAGAATAGAGTTCAAAAATTAATACTAGAACTATAACAAGTGCACTTTCTTTATTTCCAGAAAAAAATGAAATAACCGCTGCAATAAGTAAAAATAATTACAAGAGAATCTTTAAATTGATTAAAAAAATATTTTTAATAAGTCCATCTTTTTCTTTTTTTCAACAAACTTATTTTCTCCATATTTTTTTCTTCTTGCAACTACCTCCTCTTCAATTAAACCAGTTGAGCTTGTTTTAAACTCTTCAAATAAATGTTTTTTTAGACTTTGTAAAATGTTTCATTATCGTCTCCTTCTTTTTATATTATAAAACTAAAAAAACTTTTGATATGAAAAAAATAATTCATACCAAAAAGTCTTGTTACCAAAATGGTCACAGTACCAGAAAAATAATTTCGTGATGTTGATACTGTTATTTACAACTACTCCCTTTTCTTATGAGAAATATATAAATCTCTTAATTTTTTTAATAATTATAGCATAGCTTATTGATAAAATCAATAGGCTTTTTATTGATTTTTGTATTCAATTATGCTATTATAAAGATATAAAAAAATACACATAATTTTTTTATATTAAAGGAAGGTGGTAAAATGTCAGTTGTATCTTATAGACAAGAAGATTTTATTGGTATCGTAACTATTGAAAGACCAGAGGCATTGAACGCTTTAAACTCAGCAGTATTAAATGAATTAAATTCAACTTTTGCTAACATAAATTTGGAAACAACAAGAGTTGTAATTTTAACAGGAGCAGGGACTAAATCGTTTGTTGCAGGAGCGGATATCTCAGAGATGGCTCCTTTAAACAAAAAGTGAAGGATCTAGATTTAGTAATAAAGGAAATGAAGTATTTAGAAAAAAATAGAAACTTTCCCTCTTCCAGTTATTGCAGCAGTTAACGGATTTGCATTAGGTGGAGGTTGCGAATTAGCAATGAGCTGTGACTTTAGAGTTTGCTCTGAAAATGCAGTATTTGGACAACCAGAAGTTGGTTTAGGAATAACTCCAGGTTTTGGAGGTACTCAAAGATTAGCTAGACTTATTGGTCTAGGAAAAAGCTAAAGAAATGATTTATACAGCTAATGCCATTAAAGCTGATGAAGCTCTAAATATTGGACTTGTAAATCATATTTATCCTCAAGAAACATTATTGGAAGAAACAAAGAAATTAGCAACTAAAATTGCTAAAAAAATGCTCCTTTCGCTGTTAGAGCTTGTAAACAGGCAATAAATGGAAGGAATTGATACTGATATGGATAGAGCAATACTAATAGAAGAAAAAGTTATTTGGAAGTTGTTTTGCAACAGAAGATCAAAAAAAGTTGGAATGAAAGCATTCTTAGAAAAAAAGTTAAAGGTGTAGAATTTAAAAAAATAAGTAAAATGGAGGTCTAATTATGAAAAATAGGTATTATTGGAGCAGGAACAATGGGTGCAGGAATTGCTCAAGCATTTGCACAAACAGAAGGATTTACAGTAGCACTTTGTGATATTAATAATGAATTCGCTGCTAATGGAAAAAAATAGAATAGCAAAAGGTTTTGAAAAAGAGAATAGCTAAAGGTAAAATGGAACAAGCTGAAGCAGATGCTATTTTAGGAAGAATTACAACTGGTACAAAAAGAAATTTGTGCTGATTGTGATTTAGTAATTGAAGCTGCTATTGAAAAATATGGAAATTAAAAAAACAAACATTTAAAGAATTAGATGAAATTTGTAAAAGCGGATGCTATATTCGCAACAAACACTTCTTCTTTATCAATTACAGAAATTGGTGCAGGACTAAAGAGACCTATGATAGGAATGCACTTCTTTAACCCAGCACCTGTAATGAAACTTGTTGAAATTATTGCTGGATTACATACTCCAACTGAAATAGTAGAAAAAATTAAAAAAATATCTGAAGATATTGGAAAAGTACCAGTACAAGTTGAAGAAGCTCCAGGATTTGTTGTAAATAGAATTTTTAATTCCTATGATTAATGAAGCAGTGGGAATCTATGCTGGAAGGAGTAGCAAGTGTAGAAGGAATAGATGCTGCAATGAAATTAGGTGCAAATCATCCTATTGGACCACTAGCTTTTAGGAGACTTAATTGGACTAGATGTATGTCTTGCTATAATGGATGTTTTATATCATGAAACAGGAGATAGCAAGTATAGAGCTCATACTTTATTAAGAAAAAAATGGTTCGTGGAAAAACAATTAGGACAAAAAAACTGGTAAAGGTTTTTTTATGACTACACAAAAATAATAAAAAAATTGGGGCATAAGCCCCATTTTTTTATTTTATAGTTGTTGATATTTTTTTATTTCTTCATCTAGCTTTTTTTCAAGTCAACGATATCTACAGTTTCTATATTTCCTGAATTATTTAAATTAATTTTTTTCATTTCCTTTTTACTTTAGAATATCTAGAAAATAGATTTTTTTAGCAAATTCAATTTCTTCATCACTTAAATCAGTATTAGCAATTAAATGAGGTCCTGGAACTTCTGCACTGTGGATATAGAATTTTAGATTTTTTTTCTTTCCTATATTCATCAATTTTTCATATTTGACTCTTTATCTCTACCAACAAATAAATATCTTCCTTTATCAAATCTAAAGAATCTAGCCTCTTTTATAAGTTTAAAAAAAGCCATGAATGTTCATCTTTAAGAAGCCCATCATCTTCTAAAAACCTTTAATCTACTTGAATAACCAGGATCAGTTAGTAGGCAACCTCCACCTGGACTAGGATATTCAACAAGTCCATATGAATTCATTAATTCCATTTGTCTATGTCTTGAACGTCCATTGATATCTAAAAAGTTTTTTTCTCTATCAACCCAACCCATAAGCTCAGCCTTACTTGGAGGTAAAAAGTTTAGCAGATAGAGGTCTTAAAACTAAGTCTTCCATACCTGATAACTTTTTTTAACTTTTTTTCTAAAAGCTTGTGCATTTTGTGACATAGGTCTTTGTCCTAAAACTTCTCCTGATATAACAAAGTGAGCACTATATTCTTCTAATAATTCTCCTGCTATTTTTAAACATTAATGAATGGCAATCTATACAAGGATTCATATTCTTTCCTCTACCATAAACAGGATCTTCAACAACAAACATATGTCTCTTTTTTTAAAAATCGATATATTCTAGCTTAATTCCTAATTGTTCAGCCATCTTTTCAGCTTTTTTTCATTTTTTTCCACCAAAAAAATGTGATACAAAAATTCAAACCAATAACTTCAACACCTTGATCTTGTACCACCTTTTATAGCTAAAAGCACTGTCTAAACCACCTGAAAAATAAAGCTAAAGCTTTAATTTTTCTCCTTCAAATCTTTCACCTTTTTTTCTAAATCTATTAATTTCTTTTTCTCTTCTTTTTCCTTCATAATAAACTTTCATATTTTCAGGAACAATAGTATATACATTTTTTTGCAATTTGAGCAAAAACTTGCATTTTTTTAATTTCCATAGCCCCTGCTAAGAAATCCATTATTCTTTGAGCAACATTTGGTCCAATATTTTTCTAAATTGATTGTAATCATTTTTTTCTTTTTTTCTATATAGTTTGCAATTTTCTTACAATCTTCAAATTGTTTAGGGTCAATAAAAAAATAGTGCTATAATCATCATACCTAAATTCATCAGCAGTATCCATTTCCATTTGTTCTCTTTTTGAAAGTGTTCTCGATGTTTCTTCTATAACTTCTTCTTCATCATATTCTTCTTCGGTGTTAATACCTACTAATTCTTTGATATCCTTTAAAAATTCCCATAATCTATTATCCTCCTTTAAATTATTTAAAAAAATTTTTTTGTTCCAACTCTTATGTATGTACTTCCTTCTTGTAAGGCGATTTTTATAATCGTTGGACATTCCCATAGACAGCTCAGTAAGATTATTATCAAAGTATTCCTTGTTTAACTCATCTTTAATCTTTCTAAGCTCTGAAAAAAACCATTCTTAAAAATTTTTTTTCGTCATCTGTAAATGGAGCCATAGTCATTACTCCTATTATATTCAAATTTTTTTAAGATTTTTTTCAATTCTATTATATCACATTTTTAGTTCATCTAAGGAATAACCTTGTTTACTTTCTTCACCATAGACATTAATTTCTAATAAAAACATCCATAGTTTTTCCCTGATTGTTCGTACTTTTTTTATTAATTTCTTGAGCCAAACTTAATTTATTTACAGAGTGTATCGCAACTACATCATCTATAATGTATTTTACTTTATTTTTTTGTAAATTTCCAATAAAGTGCCATTTAATATCTGTATTCTTATTTTTTTAAAATATTCTATTTTATCTTTAACAACTTGAACTTTATTTTCTCCACAGATATTTTTGTCCTGTCTTTAAAAAAATTCTTCTATATCTTCAACAGTAGAATACTTAGTAACAGCAATTAATTTTACTTTTTCTGGATAAGGAGAATATTTTTTTTAATATCTTCTAAAAATTTCTTCAACACTAGCTTGAATACTCATAATAAAAACCTCTTTTTGTAATATTTGTTAGTCATCTATAAAAATTTGCAATAAAAATCATTGAATAACATAAGTCCTTTATGACTTAAAAATATAGCCATTTTTCTTTTTTTATAAGGTAAGCTTCCTTTTCTAAAAATCTCACATTTTTTTCTAAATATTCTTTACTGGGAACCAGTTGCTGATTTAAAAAGCCTAAAACCAACTAGATATCTATATTGTTCAATATCAGCTTCTGTTAGAACTTCTTTTTTTCATCAATAGGTAAAGAATTCTTAGCCAGTTTATCATAATAATCCTTTAAATGAAAGAAGTTCTTATATCTTAGATTTCCCAGATAACCTGCAGCTGAAAGACCAAGACCTAAATAATTCTTATTTTTCCCAGTATATAGAGTTATGTCTTGCTTCAAAATCTTTTTTTAGAAAAAAATTTGAGATTTCATAATGTCCATATCCTTTTAACTTTAAATAGTCAATTATATACTCATACATAGTAGCTTCTAATTCGTTATCAGTTTCTTTTTAGCTTTCCAGCTTTTTAAATCTCTGAAGAATTTTTGTACCTTCTTCCCATATCAAAGAATAAATTGAGATATGTTCAGGATTTAAAGAAATTAACTTCTTTAAATCAATTTTTAACATGTCTAAAGTTTGATTAGGTAAAGAGAACATAATATCTAGACTAATATTTTTGAAAAACCAGCTTCTCTTGCCATATTATACACTTCTATAGCTTCTTCTGAGTTATGAATTCTTCCTAAAAACTTTTAAGTTATCATTGTTAAAAAGTTTGTATTCCTATACTTAATCTATTAACTCCTAAATTTCTGTATTCTTTCAACTTATAGATATCAACAGTTTTTAGGATTTACTTCGATAGTAATCTCAGTGTCTTCATCATAAGAAAATTTTGATAAAATTTTTTTAAACTATCTATTGGTAGGAGGGAAGGTGTCCCCCCACCAAAGTATATAGTATCCTGTTTTTTTCTGATAAATCATAGTTTTTACTATAAATATCTATTTCTTTCAAAAAGATAATTAACATATTTTTTTCAATTTGATTATCACTTCCTTTTAATGAAGTAAAGTCACAATAGTTACATTTTCTTTCACAGAAAGGAATGTGTATGTAAGTATTATAGATTTTCAGCATAATCCAAAAAAATTCTTTTTTTCTAATTTTTTTCTAATTTTTTTCTTCAGCAACTTTTTTTATCACTATCAACAACTGAAATATAGAATTTAATCTTAGGTTCAGTTCCAGAAGGTCTTACAGTTAAGTAAGTTTCATCTTCTAAAAACTATTTGGATAACATCAGATTTTTGGTAAATCTTCTACACCTTTTTGATAATCTCTATATTCTTTTTACTTTCACTCCTGCTATTTCAGTATGAGTTTTTTTCTCATAGACTTCATGATTTTTTTGTATTTCTTCAAGTCCATCTTTACCTTTTTTTAGTTATAGGAATAGTAGTTTCTAAACGCCAACCATATTTTTTTCATAAATTTTGATTATTTCATTGTAGATACTAGAACCATTGTTTTTTTAAAAAGTAGTAGCCATTTCTGCTATTATCATAGAAGCAACAACAGCATCTTTATCTCTAACATGGGTACCAACTAAATAACCAATCGATTCTTCAAAAACCAAATAAGAAAGTTCCATCTAAATCTTTATTTTCAAATTGTCTAATTTTTTTCACCAATATATTTAAAAACCTGTAAGAACTCTTAATGCTTTTTTTACCATTCTTTTTTTAACAATAGTATCAAAAAAAGTGGAGTTGATACAACTGTTGTTATCATAGTTCCATTTGCTGGAATATCTTTTTATAATTTAAAAATATATTCAGCAAACAAGATACCTATTTGGTTTCCATTAGGGAAAAAAACCATTTTTCCATTATTATCAAGAACAGCAAGTCCTACTCTGTCTCCATCTGGGTCATTAGCTATACAGATTTCAGCTCCAACCTTATCTGCAAGCTCTGTACTTAGTTTAAATACACTTGTATCTTCAGGGTTAGCATAGTCACAAGTAGGGAAGTTTCCATCTGGTTGTTCTTGTTCCTTCACAGGATATACACTTGTATAACCCATTTCCTTTTAAGATTCTTTCTACAGGTCTTGCTGCAACCCCATGTAAAGGTGAATAAACAATTTTAATTTTATCCTTATTTTCTACGTTAGGATTGATAGCATTTTTTTCTTAACTTCTTCTATAAATCTATCATCTAATTTTTTTCACCAACATAAACAAGTAAGCCTTTTTCTATAGCTTCTTTTTTTCGTCCATTAATTTAATACCATTAAAAAAATATCTACTGCTTCAACAGCACTTACAATAGCTGTTGCTTGAGGGTCAACTATTTGTGCTCCATCTTCCCAATAAACTTTATATCCATTATATTCTTTTTGGATTGTGAGAAGCTGTAATCATGACACCTGCTTGAGCTTTTTAATTCTCTTACTGCAAAAAGAAAGTTCTGGAGTTGATCTTATTCCTTCAAATAAATAAACTTTTTATTCCATTACCTGCTAAAGTCATTGCAGTATTGATAGCATTTTCAACTGAATCTAATCTTGAATCATAGGCAATAGCAACACCTTTTTTTCTTTCCAGTTTCTCCAGTTGCTTCTATAATATAATTTGCTAAACCTTGAGTAGCTTTTTCTTATATTATATTTATTCATTCTATTTTTACCTATACCTCTTATACCCCTCATACCAGCAGTTCCAAAACTTAGGTTCGTATAAAAATCTATTTTCAATTTCTTTTTTTCATCGTTAGCAATGCTTCTTAATTCTTCTTTTTCATTTTCAGAAAGCATAGTAGAATCTAACCATTTTCTATATTCTTCTAGGTACATAAGTATCATCTCCATTTCTATTTTATTTTTTTAAAAATATTCCAGTAATTACTTTAACTAGTTCATCTTCTAGTACAGGCATAGCATTTTTCAAATTTTAAGTTTACTTTATTAGCAGTACTTAAAACTCTTGTTGAATACTTTTCAATATTAGAAGTTTCAGAAGAAGTAGAAGTTCTTGTTCCTGAAATTCCTTGGCTTACTGAATTCACAGTTGTTACTTGCACATTTTTTTCCAATTTTTTTCACTGACTAAAACATCAGTTATCATAGCATAGACAACATCTTTTTACAAAGGCAGACGATATCCTTGCAAGAGTAGCTGAAGCCATACCTAAACCTACAATATTAGCTCTATCTTCTGGGGATTGAGTAGCTAAAATACTTCCGATTCCAGCTGCCATAAATACCTCAGAAAAATCCTGAACCATTAGCATCATTTAGATTTGATTTTTTTCTACATTTAAAATATTAACTTGTAAAGAGTACTTAGCTTCAGATGGCTCTTTTACTATTTTATAACCTTTAGTTTTTTTAAAAGCATTTATCACTTTTTGACTCAATATCTAAATCTTTATCAGATGTATTTGAAATCTTAACAAATATTGTTTTTTTGATCTGTATCAACAGGTTCTAACCAAATTGTATTTGACATTTTAGTCTGTACTTCAAGATTTCTTTTTAGAAATTATAGTGTGTATAGTGGAAGAGAGCACAATTATCAATATTATTGTTAAAAATAAATAGGGTTTTTAAAAAAATTTCTTCATTCCATTACCTCACTTGTATGATTTTTAATTTTGTTTTTAGAATATTCCTGAGATAACTTTTTCCTAACTCATCTTCTAATAGTGGAATAGCACTATTGAAATCTAGGTTTACTTGATTTGCTGTACTTAAAACTCTTGTAGAGTATTTTTCCATATCAGATGAAGAACTAGAAGTAGAAGTCATAGATCCTGAATTTCCTTGTTTAACAGAATTTCTTGTAGAGTTTTTTACATTTCTTCCTGTTTTTTTCTGTAATAAGAATGTCAGTTACCATAGCGTAAGCTGTATCACTAACTAAAGCATCAGCTATTGTACCTATTGCAGCTCCAGCAAGTCCCCAACCAATTGCAGTATATATTCCACCAGAACGTTGTCCACCTAATAGTCCACCAATTCCAGCACCTAAAGCTCCATCAGAGATACCATTGTCACTATTTAAATTAACTTTATCAACCTTTAAAATATTAGCCTGTAACCAATATTTTGCTTGAGAAGGATCACCTACTACTCTATATCCTTTGGCTGATAGAACACTTATTATTTTTTTGTTCAATATTTAAATCTTTTTCCAGTTGTATTTGAAATCTTTACAAATACAGTTTTTTTGACTTGCAGCTACTGGCTCTAGCCAAATTGTATCTGACATCTTAGTCTGTACATCTAAATTTCTTTTAGAAATTACAGTATGCATAGTAGAGCAAGATACCATTGTCAATAGTAGTCCTAAAAAAATATTATGTTTTTTTCCAAATTTTTTTCATTATCTTACCTCACTTATATTTTATTTAAATCAATATATTTTTATCATAAATTTTTAATGAATGTGAACTTATCTGTAGTTATTTTCTTTTTGCTGTCATCTCCTCCACTTCAAGACAATAAACAAGAGTTCTAGGTATTGCAGCAGGGTTAAAATATGCCTCTTTATCCTTGTGATATTGTGCCATTAATTTCTTTAAAAGCCTCCATTTTTTTCCTCTTCAGATAATATTTTTTTATTTTACCTCTACCTATGACACTTTCATAAGCCATAGTACAATATCCTCTATCTTCATAATATTGAAGCTCATGGTTACAATCCATTTCAAAAAGTTGCTTTCATTTCTCTTTTCATTATATCAACTTTTTGTTCCTTCTAAGGCACTATGAAAAATAGATAATAACTTTTTTTCTTCATCAGTATCTAAACCAAAATTTAAAGGAACAATGTAAGGATAGTCTCCATTGTTAAAAAACTAATCTACATACGTCACATCTTTTTCATGATTTCTATAATTTCATTTCTATCTTTAACTTCTCTATTTGCCTTTCTCATAATTTCCTCCTAAAAATAGTATTTGTTATTTATTTTATCATAGTTTTTTTAATATTATTTACACTTTTCAAATAATTTTTTTATGTTATAATTAATCATAGGAATTTTTTTATAAAAAAAGGAGTTGGTGTCAATGAAATTTTTAATGGCATTGTTAGTTACAGTTTTTTTGCTTTTAGTTTTTTTCAGCAGAAGTTCAAGCTAAATCTGTAAGCAAAAAAATAAAGAAGTAGTGGATGTAATATTTATTTTAGATAGAAGTGGTTCTATGGGTGGATTGGAATCAGATACTATTGGTGGATTTAATTCTGTATTAGAAAAAAACAAAGAAAAAGTGGAAGGTAAAGCATATATCACAACAGTTTTATTTGATGATCAGTATGAATTATTACATGATAGAGTGGATATCACTAAAGTAAAAAAATATAACAGAAAAAAAGAATATTATGTTAGAGGAAGTACAGCACTTTTTAGATGCTATAGGTAAAACTATAGCTAAAGAAAAAAAGCTATACAAGACACATTGTCGAAAGGTGAAAAAAAGCAACTAAAGTTTTATTCATTATAATAACAGATGGTTTAGAAAAATGCTAGTAAGGAATATAACTCTGCTACTGTTAAGAGATTGATAGAAACTCAAAAAGAAAAAAATATGGTTGGGAATTTCTATTCTTAGGTGCTAATATAGATGCAATAGAAACTGCAAATACAATAGGTATCAGTGCTGAAAGAGCGGTTAACTATAATTCTGATAGTGTTGGAACTCAATTAAATTATAAGAGTTTAAATAATGCAGTTTCAGAAGTTCGTTCAGGAAAAAGAATTGAAAAAAAGAATGGAAAGCTGATATTGAAGCAGACTATCAACAAAGAAATAAAAAAATAAGAAATAAAAAAACAAATAAGGGGTTGTTGCAAATTAACAAAAAGTAAAAAAATAGTTCGTTACTGAGTAAATTTCTTAACGATAAAAAAATCAAGAATCTGCATCATAAGAAGCTCTAAGCAATAAATTGCTAAGTGCTTCTAAGAAATCAGGAAACTCACTTCGTTCAGACACTCCTGCATTTGCTCGGCTCATTCTATTTGATTTTTTTATCTAAAAATTTCCATTCGTAACTCACTTATTTTTTTACTTTAAGATTGAAATTTTAAATTTGCAACAGCCCCCTTTTTATGAATTATGCCAGCTCGTGACTCTAGCACTCGTAGGGTGTCAGTCGTGAGAGGTTCAGTTGAAAAATATTGGTTTTTCTATTAGATATGATAAAATTTAAAAAAATTAGTACATCTAAATGAGTCTAAAAAAATAAGAAAAAGGTGATAAGATGGAATACAGATATAAAAAAATATTTATTTAGAAGAAACTATAGAAGAAATTTTTCCCTGAATTAAATAATAGTAATACAAAAATATAAACGCTCAACTTTTTGTATTATTATATAGACCTTATGAGAATATAGAAGTATATATTTATTTAAAATTTGGAGAAGTCTTATTAATAAAAAAATATTTGATGAAAAATTTTCAAATAGATAATACTTTAAAAAGTAGGAATAGCACTAACTGATGAAATAATAAATAGATATGACTTATATTATGATGATTTTTGAAGAAGTTTATTTATCAAAAAAATATAAGGAATTGGTTGTTATAGTGGATTTAGCAGATAATATAATAGGTTTTTTTCTTTTGTAAAGAAAGATGGAAAAAGATTTTAGTTTTCCAAAAAGATAAAAATTAAAAAAATTATCTAGAATGTAAAAAAATTTACAGGATATATATGGTTCTTTATATTGGAGTAAAACATTAGATGCAAATATAGAAAAAAAGAGAAATCTATGGACAGCTAGATAACTATAAATTCACTTTTTGATATAATAACAAGAGATATAAAAAAAGTATTCAAAATTTAGAAACAGGAGACTTTTTAAAAAAACTTATAATTGAAAAAAATATTATATTCTAAAAAAACACTGTTTATTCCATAGAAGTATATCAGTCCATATAGAAAAAGGAAATAACAAAGAAAATAAGTTATTATTAATTCATAACAAGGTAGCCAAGTTAGAAAAATAAAAAAATAAAAAAATTATGGAGGTAAAAAGTTATGAATGCAACTGAAAAAAAGGAACTAATGGAGAAATATGCTAAAAAAATTGGAAAAATACTATAAAAAGGGAAGCAACAGTAATGAAAGAAATAGAAAATGATAAGGCACTGATAAAAATACCTTGAAGGACAAAAAAACATCAGGAGTAGCCTTTGATAACACAGTCTATGAAAGTTACGATGCTTGGATAGAAACAATAAGAAAAACAAATAAAGAAATCTGAAAGTACTCTAACAAATATAGAGTTTAAAAAGGTTGAACTAGAAGCAATACAAAAATATATAGCATAATAAAAAATTAAATATCAGCTGATAGAAAGAAAAATGGAGTTTAATGACTCCATTTTTTTCTACACTCTCATAATTGACTGAACTACTCCCACTTATAGAAACAGAAGCTTCTTAGGAAGTATGTGCTTTTAATCGCTACATATATATATACCAAGCTTTTCGGGTGATCCCTACCTTGATATATTTTTATTTGATTTTATTTTTATATAATTATTTATTATAATTACTTGATATATAACAATATATCTAAGACAGTAAATTTTTCTTAAAAAAATGAAGAGATCTATTTCATTCTATCTATCAAATTCTTTTATTTTAAGTTCTATCTGGCTGATTATTTTTAGTGAATTCTTCATCTGATTTTTCCAGTTGGATCATTTGACTTCTGCATGAATTATGGAGACAAATGAAAGCTACTCTTTTCATACCTATCCTCTTATTTTCTTTAATGCCCTTATCACTTCATCCTTGCCTAATACTTTCCCCATTGAAACAACTTTATTATCAATAACCAGAGCAGGTGTGCTCATAACCCCCATTGCTGCAATTTGACCAAAATCAGTAACATGATCAACTTCATCTGTCATGTCAAGTTCGCTAAGTGCTTCTTTCACATTCTTCTCCAATGCATTGCATTTATCACAACCGCTACCAAGAACTTTGACACTTGCTCCTGATGAAAGAGTTTCCTTCACTGCCTCAACATTTTCTTCATTACAAGTTCCTACACATGTGCAGTTAGATTGTTCCTTAACCATTTCCTTTTCTTCTTTTTTTCTTTCTAAATAAGCTCATAATTTCAATCTCCTTTTTTTCTTATATTTTTTTCTAAACTAATAGATACTGAATTTTATTAAAGAAATACCCTACAATAACAATTCCAATAGCACATATTAAAAATAAAAAAATCCAAATTAACTTCGGTTTTACAGCTTTTCTAAGCATAATTATAGACGGTAAGGAAAGTGTAGTTACAGCCATCATAAAAGCTTAAAAATTGTTCCAAGCTGTGCACCTTTTTGCAAGTAGTGCCTCTGCTACTGGTATTGTACCAAAAAAATATCTCCATACATAGGAATACCAACCAGCGTTGCCAGAATTACACCAAATGGATTATTATTGCCAAGAATCTTTTCTACCCAACTCTTTGGAATCCAATTGTGAATAACAGCTCCTATTCCAACGCCAATCAAAAATATAGGGAAATACTTTTTTTAAACGTGTCTATAACTTGTTGTTTTGCAAAAGAAATCCTTTTCTTTTTGCGTCGGGTCATCCATATCGATATCTACTGCATTTGCTTTTTCGAACAAATTCTTCCACTTCATTTTCTAAACCCAGTTTTTTTCAATAATTGTTCCACCTATTACCGCAATAACAAGCCCTACAATCACATATATGATAGCAACTTTAGAACCAAAGATACTCGTCAGTAAAAACAAGGCTTCCTAAGTCTACCATTGGTGATGAAATCAAAAAGGAAAAATGTCACACCTAATGGAAGCCCCGCACTGGTAAATCCGATAAAAAAGTGGAATAGATGAGCATGAACAAAAATGGTGTCACTGTGCCAAGCAATGCTGCAATACAGTTTGCCCATACCCCATGAAAAACGCCCTATAAGTTTCTTACTTCGTTCTGGTGGAAAGTAGCTTTGAATATATGAAATCATAAAAAAATCAAGATGCAAAGTAGTATAGTAATCTTCAAAACATCATATAGGAAAAAAACTGTACACTTCCCCTATTCTGCCTGAAGTATCAACTCCTGCTTTCTCTAATAGATTTCCAATTAGTGTATTCATCCACTTCATTCCCAGAATCTGATTTTGAATAAAATCCCAAATCATCATTGACTGCCCCCACTTTCTTCTTTGTAGCAAGATAATCCTTCAATAAAAGTTTTAAAAGTATTCAAGGTCTCACAATTCAAGGAATAATGATGCCATCTACCTTCTTTCCAATAATTCACCAATCCACATTCATTTAAAATTTTCATATGATGAGATAGTGTTGGCTGTGTAATTTCAAATGCCTCCAATATTTTACAACCACATTTTTCCCCATCGGAAAGCATTTGGATAATCTGCAATCTGTTACTATCTCCCAAAGCTTTACAAATTAATGCTATGTCTATTGTATTCATATTTTCTCCTTTACATAGATAATTATCTATGTTTAGTATTATACACTATACATAGATTAATGTCACTGTTTATTTTTTTGCTCTTATTATTCTTCAGAAAAATTCCCATCACACTTAGTTCCGAAACAATCCAAGTAATGTGTAAAACTGGGAGAAATAAGTACTGTTGCAGAAACTGATTCAAGATTAATGTTATTTAAAGAGCTGAAAAAGTATATTAAAGAATTCTATGAGGATAAATAGAAGTATATCAACATATGTAGATAAGTCAATTATTAAAAAAATAAAGAAAAATGTAGAATTTCTTATGGAAGTCCAGCTTCTCCACCAGAAGAAGATTTTTGATATAAGTGATATGGTTTAGGAAGAAAAAAAGTAAGAAAGAAAAAAAGATTAAAATATAAGATATTGTTAAAAAGTAGAAAAAAATAAGTCTTGAAGATATAAAAAAATGGAAATTGTGATGTTACAAAAGATTTTTTTAGTGGAGATAATGTTACTCTCTTGACAGTAATATGTATAAATAATATAATTTATTTTAATGAAAATATATTGACTTTAGAAAGGGGAATTTATGTTATTTTTATGAAGATTTAGTCAAAAAAATTGAAGCGGGGAAGATAGAAGATATAAAAAATTGAAAAAAATTTGGTTTAAATAAGGCTAAAAAAATATCTGGTTATGGTATAGCTATTCCACTTATACTTATTGGATTATTTGAAGTATACTCATATACTATTTATCACAAATGGTATCTTTTACTTATAGGAGCACTTTTCTTTGCTCTAGGTCTAAAAACAAGCAAAGACAGTTTTTTTACTTATTCTATTAAAGTGGATACAGAAGCTAAGAATATAAAATTTAAAAAAATTTAAACTTAAATTTTTGATGACGTGGAAAGTGGAACTTTAAAAAGAAATGAAATTGGGAAAAAAAGTTCTTCCTGTTATAGATATGATAACAAAAGATAGAAAGCAAGTTATAATTCCATTATATATGAATAAACAAGAAAGATTTATTCTTTTAGTTAAAGAACTTTTAATTGGAAGATTTTTCAATAGAGAAGTAAGTGAGACAAATATGAAAAATAATAAAGGCTGATAAATTAGTTGGAGAACTTAGCCCTCCTCCATCAAAAAAAGTGTATTACATAGATATATTATCGCTAGTTCTTTAGCAAAGGGTATATCTAAAATAGAAAATATTTCTTTTTCTGAAGATATTATCGCAACTATTGAAGCTATGAAAAAAATTAGGAGCTAAGATAGAACAAAAAAGACAATTATCTTCTAATAGATGGAAGTGACACATTTAAAAAAATTTAAATGAAAAATATTGAAATTGATTGCAATGAATCAGGTTCAACTTTAAGATTTCTATTTCCACTATCTATAGTTAAAAGAAAAATAAAGTTCTATTTAAGGGAAGAGGAAAAATTATTTAAAAGACCGATGACTCCTTACTTTGAAAAATTTTAAAAAAATATAAAAATAAAAACATTCTTATATAGATGAAAATAAAATACTTCTAGAAGGACAACTAAAGTCAGGAATTTATGAAATTGATGGGAATATTAGCTCACAATTTATAACAGGACTTTTTATTTTCGTTGCCTTTTATTAGATGGAGAATCTAAAATTATAATAAATGGGAAATTAGAATCTTCAAATTACATCGATATAAGTTTAGATTGTTTAAGCAAGTTTGGTGTAAAAATTATAAATAATTCATATCAAGAATTTATAATAGAGGGAAATCAAAGTTATAGGGCAGGAAATTATCGTACTGAGGCAGATTATTCTCAAGCAGCCTTCTTTTTTTAGTAGCCAATGCTATAGGTTCAAATATAAAGATAAATGATTTAAGTGAAAATTCATTGCAAGGCGATAAAAAAAGATAATAGACTATATTTCTGAAATAGATAATTGGAATTCTAAAGACACATTAATACTAGATGGCTCTGAAACACCTGATATTATACCTATATTATCTTTAAAAAGCAGCAGTTTCAGAAAAAAAGATTGAAATAGTCAATGTTGAAAGATTAAGAATAAAAAGAAAGTGACAGATTAAAAAGCAACTGTTGAGGAATTATCAAAACTTAATTTTTGATTTAATTGAAAAAAAGATAGTATTTTAATTAATTCAAGAGAGAATTTTTAAAAGTTAATAAAAAAATGAAAAAGATTGTATCTCTATCGGCACACTCAGACCATAGAATTGCAATGATGATAGCTATTGCAACAACTTGCTATGATGGAGAAATACTTTTAGATAATTTAGATTGTGTAAAAAAATCATATCCTAATTTTTTTGGGAAGTTTTCTTATCTCTAGGAGGAAAAAAATCTATGAATACTTGGGGAACTAAAAATAAGGCTATCTATTTTTTTGGTGAATCTCATGGAGAGGCATTGGGAATAGTTATAGATGGTTTAGAAGCAGGTACAAAAATTAAATTTAGAGAATATAAATAAATTTATAGATAGAAGAAGAGCAGGTAAATCATCTTTTACAACTTCGAGAAAAGAAAAAAAGATGAATTTAGAATTTTAAGCGGATATAAAGATGGACATACAACAGGTGCTCCTCTTTGTGTTATATTTGAAAAATACTAATACTCAATCTAAAGACTATGAGAATTTAAAAAGTATTATTAAGACCTAATCATGCTGATTATCCAGCAGCTATTAAGTTTAAAGGTTTTAATGATATCAGAGGAGGAGGACATTTTTTTCTGGTAGAATAACACTAGCTTTGACTTTTTGCAGGTGCCATTGCAATGGATATTTTAGAAGAAAAAAAGGAATTAAAAATCTTCTCTCATATAAAAAAAGATTTTTAGACATAAAAAGATAAAAAGTTTTTTTAGATTTTAAAGAAGTGGATGTTGATAAATTTAAAAAAATTTAAAAAGAAAGTTCTTTAGCATTTATAGAAGATGACTTGGAAATTAAAGCAAAAGAGTTGTTAGAAAAAAATCAAATTATCAGGGAATTCAGTTGGTGGAGAAATAGAGTGTGCTTGTTATAACCTACCAGTTGGTTTTAGGTAGTCCATTTTTTTTGATAGCTTGGAAAGTAAAATATCTCATTTAGCCTTTTCTGTTCCAGCAGTAAAAAGGAATACAGTTTGGTATAGGTTTTGATTTTTTTCTAACATTTTAGGTTCAAAAAGCCAATGATTTATATTATTTAGATAATAATCAAATTAAGACTAGAACTAATAATAATGGAGGAATTTTTAGGTGGACTTTCTACAGGAATGCCTCTTGTCTTTTTCTGTTGTTATAAAGCCAACTCCATCTATTAGTATAGAACAAGAAACAGTCAATGTTAAAGAAATGAAGAATGATATTTTAAAAAAATAAGTGGCAGACATGATGCCTGTATAGTTCCAAGAGTAATGCCAGTGATTGAAGCAATTACAGCATTAGCAATCCTTGATGAAATATTATAAAAGGGCTGTTGCAAATAAAATTTTTCAATCTAAAGTAAAAAAATAAGTAAGTTACGAATAGAAATTTTTAGATAAAAAAATCAAATAGAATGAGCCGAGCAAATGCAGGAGTGTTTGAGTGTAACGAGTTTCCTGATTTGCAGCGAATTCTTGATTTTTTTATCGTTAAGAAATTTACTCAGTAACGAACTATTTTTTTACTTTTTGTGAATTTGCAACAGCCCTTTTTTTACTCTTTTAGGCATATGTTTAAATTCATGTATTAAGAAAAATAATTGCAACACAAAAATGCAAGTAAATCTGTAACAGGAGTTGCATATATTACTCCTTCTAGTCCAAAAAAATCTTGGTAAAAATAAGTAATAAAGGGAATAAGAATAATATTTGTTTTGCTAAAGATACTATTGCTCCCTTTTATAGCTTTTCCTATCGAAGGGAAGAAAGTAGCAATAGAAACTTGTATAGAGTTTAGAGATATAAATAATAAAAAAATATTCTCATATATCTTGTAGCAAAAGAGAAATATAGTTCATCTCCTTCACCAAATAAAGAAATAATCTGTTTTGGAAAAAAACTTGGAAGATTACAAATAAAAATACTTGCTATACAAAAAAAGTAACTTTTAAAAAGTAATCTCATAGTTTCTCTAACTCTATGATAATTTTTTTAGCACCATAGTTAAATCCAAATATAGGTTGTGCACCTTGAACAAGTCCTAAAAACTATGGCAATAAAAAAATAACATTAATCTTCATAACAATTCCAAATACTGCTATTGGAATATCACTTCCATAGATTGATTTAGCCCCATAAAATTTCAATAAATTATTAGTTGTAACCAATACTATCATATTAGAAAAATTGATAGATAAAAAGAGGCAAAAACCTAAAGAAATAATTCTTTTTCAGATAGTGGACTTGTGGTATAAAAATCATTTAAAGAAAATTTCACTGATTTAAATCTTGGAAAATAGATTAGTAACAAACTTGCAGAAACAACTTGACTTATAACAGTAGCCCAAGCAGCACCTGCTATACCCCAATGAAACACAAACATAAACAATGGATCTAAAATTGTATTTAATACTGCACCTACAATTATTGCCATCATAGAATATCTAGCATTTCCATCAGCTCTCACCAAAGGATTAACCCCAATTGAAAAAAAGTAAAAATGGTATTCCATAAGAAGTTATACCTGTATATTCCATAGCATATTGTAAAAATTTTTATCTGTAGCTCCAAAAGAAATCATTAAAGGCTCTAAAAAAATTCTGATACTTATACAAAGTATAATACCAATTATTATAAGAGTACTTGCTGCAGTACCAGCAGTGTGTTTTTGATTTCTCAGGATTTCCTTTTCCTAGCTCTAAATTAAAATTTGAAGCTCCTCCAATTCCAAGAGTAAGACCTATGGCTAAACAAATAGTTGTAATAGGAAAAAGCTATATTTGTGGCAGCATTTCCTAAATACCCGATTCCTTGTCCAATAAATATCTGATCGACAACATTGTAAAGTGCATTCACAAGGTTGGCAATTATTGCTGGAATAGCTAAAGACCTTAATAATTTAGATATCTTTTTGATATCCAAGCGGATTAGCTGTTTTAATTTCTTCGTCCATTTAGACCTCCTTTTTAAAAAAATGATTTACATTTTATCAGTAAATTTATGATTTTTGTCAATTGACAAGTTTTGTAAAAAGGACTATTCTATATTAAAAATAGAATTTAAAATTTAATGTCAGAAGGGGATATTATGAAAGCTAAAAAAATAGTGATATAGAAAAAAATAGAAGTTTTTTTAGTGGAATATCAAAAAAATTCAATTGTTGAAATTAAAAAAATAGTGCAGATGTAATAGAGTTAAAAAAAGAATAAGGCTCTTTATTCTGACAGACAGCAACTTGACTATGTGTATTTTTTTTAATCTCAGGAAATGTAAGTCTTATAAAAATCAAGTGAAAGTGGTGAGAATAGAGTTGTCTTTTTTTATTAAATGACGGATCTATGATAAATGAACCTCTTATGAGAAAAAAATACTTCTGGAATTGAATGTTGGGGCTTTGAAGATTCTAAAAATTCTTAGGATAGGTATAAAAAAACTTTCGATAAAAATTATGTCTAAGGACTATATTTTTAGCTAGAAATTGTATGTTAGAAATGGAAAAAAAGAATAAGAAGACTATACAGACAATTAAAAAAATTTAACTTCTTCAAATATTGAAAAAAATTAGCAGCAAAAACTTTACAGACTAGGAACACAATATGGACTTAAAGAAAATGAAATTGAAGATTATACATACATTAATTTAAATTTGACAGTAACATATATTGCAAAGATGTTAGGGTTATCAAAGAGAAACTGTTTCACGAAGTCTAAAAATTATTAGCACAAAAAGGAAATAGTATTACAAAAAAGATAGAAAAATTCTATGTTAATATTGAAAAAAAGCTAGACAATTCTTTAAGAAATAAGTCAAGAATTACTTTGAAAATATTAATAAAATTTTTGAAAAACTGTGATAATAATCACAGTTTTTTTATTAGTTAAATGATAATATATATAAGAAATTTTTAATACTTTGAAGAATAATGTAAATTTTTGAACTATAATTAAAATTTGTTTAAGTTTTAGAATTGGAGGAAAAGATATGAAACTTAGATTAAGCGTTGAAGAGTTTGACAAAGGTCTAGAAGAATTATCAAAAAAATATTTGATACTAGCCCCAAGAACTTTTTGAAAAGAGGGGAACATATTCTGACACAGATGTTGTTAGATATGCAAAGGTAAATAGTTTTTTTCTGAAATGAACTGGGAAGATAAATCTCATTTCCCAGCTAAAGAGGCACTATTACCAGTTAATGAAGTACTATTTTATTTTTACAGAAGATGAATACAAAGTGGCTGCTGAAGATACAAGAGAAAGATTAGTATTCTTAAGAGCTTGTGATATGAATGCTGTAAAAAAAGAATAGACCAAATATACTTAGGAAATGGAGCTAGTAACGATTTCTTTTTACACTAGAACTAGAAAGAAAAACTAAGTTTGTTGTTGTAGGTTGTACAAAAAGTTTTAGAAACTGTTTCTGTGTTAGCATGGGAACAAACAAGGCGGATAACTATGATGCTGCTATGAATATAAGAGGAAATGAAATTCAATTAGAACTTAGAGATGACGATTTAAAAAGTTTTCTTAGGAAGAGAAGTTGATTTTGATATAGACTATGTTAGTAAAAAAATGATTTTTGAAGTTGAGTTACCAGATAAGGTAGACTTTATGTATATGCAAAATCATAAAAATGTGGGATGAGTATGACACTAGATGTATAGCTTGTGGAAGATGTAACTATAGTTGTCCTACTTGTACTTGTTTCTCAATGCAAGATATCCACTATAAAGAAAAATAAGAATATGGGAGAAAAGAAGAAGAGTTTGGGCTTCTTGCCAAAGTAGATGGATATACAAATATAGCTGGAGGGCACTCATTTAGAGTAAAAACATGGTCAAAGAATGAGATTTAAAAACTTTACATAAAAATTCATGACTATAGAAAAAGATTTGGAGAAAAATATGTGTGTAGGTTGTGGAAGATGTGATGATATGTGTCCACAATACATTTCAATATCTGAAGCATATGAAAAAAAGTTGCACGTGCTATGAAAGAAAAAAAGATAATGAAGAATTGATATCAGAAGTTTATGAAAAAAAGTTGTAAAAAGCAATGAAAGAAAAAAAGAGGAGTAGAATATGTGTAATTGTGATAATCCTTATATCCCTTGTCCAGCTGAAATTATTGAAATAACAAAAACATACAGATATTGAATGGACATTTAGAGTAAAAAGCAGATACAAAGCAAAAACAAAAACCAGGGCAATTTTATGAAATTTCTCTACCTAAGTTTGGAGAAAGCCCTATATCAGTTTCAGGTATAGGTTCAGATTTTATAGACTTTACTATAAGAGCTGTTGGAAGAGTTACAAATGAAATTTTTGAATATAAAATTGGAGATAAATTATTCATTAGAGGACCTTATGGAAATGGTTTTGACTTAAATGAATATGTAGGTAAAGATTTAGTTATTGTTGTTGGAGGAAGTGCTCTAGCACCAGTTAGAGGAATAATACAATTTGTATATAATAATCCTGAAAAAGTAAAAATCTTTTAAATTAATTGCAGGTTTTTAAATCTCCTAAAGATGTTTTATTTGCAAAAGACTTAGAAGAATGGAGCAAAAAAACTTGATGTAGTTTTAACTGTTGATGGAGCAGAAGAAGGTTACAAAGGAAATATTGGTTTAGTTACAAAATATATTCCTGAATTAAAAATTCAATGATTTATCAAATGTTTCAGCAGTTGTTGTTGGACCTCCTATGATGATGAAGTTCTCAGTAGCAGAATTTCTAAAAATTAAATGTTGCAGAAAAAAATATTTGGGTTTCTTATGAGAGAAATATGCACTGTGGTATAGGAAAATGTGGACACTGCAAAAATGGATGCAACATATATTTGTTTAGATGGACCTGTATTTGATTACGAGTTTGCAAAAAATTTAGTAGATTAGTAATAGATTGGAGAAAAATATGATTAGAGATTTGAATATTAGAAAAGTAATGAAAAATGCTTTTAGAATAACTAAAACTAAATATAAAACTGCACTTAGAGTAAGAGTTCCAGGGAGGATTAATAGACCCTGAATGTCTTATGTTAGTTTCAGAAATAGCTTCAAAAATATGGAGATGGACAAGTTCATATAACAACAAGACAAGGTTTTGAAATTCTTGGAATAGATATGGAAGATATGCCAGCAGTAAATGAAATGGCTCAACCTTTAATTGATAAGTTAAATATAAATCAAGATGAAAAAGGAAAAGGTTATTCTGCTGCAGGAACAAGAAACGTTTCAGCTTGTATAGGAAATAAGGTTTGTCCTAAAGCTCAATATAACACAACTGCTTTTGCAAAAAGAATTGAAAAAGTAATATTTCCTAATGACTTACATGTTAAAGTAGCTTTAACAGGTTGTCCTAACGATTGTATAAAAGCAAGAATGCATGACTTTGGTATTATAGGAACTTGTCTACCTGAATATGAAATGGATAGATGTGTAACTTGTGGTGCTTGTGTAAAGAAATGTAAAAAAGTTTCAGTTGAAGCTTTAAGAATTGAAAATAATAAAATTGTTAGAGATGAAAATAAATGTATAGGTTGTGGAGAATGTGTTATAAACTGTCCTATGTCAGCTTGGACTAGAAGTCCTAAAAAAATACTATAAACTTATGATTATGGGTAGAACAGGAAAAACAAAATCCAAGACTTGCAGAAGATTGGTTAAGATGGGTAGATGAAGATAGCATAGTTAAAATCATAGAAAAATACATATAAATATGCTAAAGAATTTATATCTAAAGATGCTCCAAATGGTAAGGAACATGTGGGATATATAGTTGATAGAACAGGTTTTAAAGTATTCAGAGAATGGGCTTTAAAAAGATGTTAATCTACCTAAAGAAACTATAGAAAGAGAACCTGTATATTGGTCTGGACCCTAAATACAACTATTAAAATAAAAAAAGCTCTGCTGAAGTTAAATTATTTAGCTTTGGCAGTTTTTTTTACTTATGATATAATACTAAAGAGGTGATATAATGCAAAAAAAGAAAAATTTTTAAAAAGAGTATTTAGTTGAAAGAAAGGGGACTTATTCATTAAAATGGGATGCCTTAGATAAAAAGATTTGGGAATGCAGATTTAATTTCTATGTGGGTTGCAGATATGGAAATAAAAAGCTCCTAAAGAAGTTATTGAAGCACTAAAAGAAAGATGTGAACATGGAGTTTTTTTGGTTATTCTTATGTGAGTGATGAATACTATAATTCAGTTATAAAATGGTTAAAAAGAAAAAAACATAATTATGAAATAAAAAAAGAATGGCTAAGATTTACAAATGGAGTTGTAACAGCAATATATTGTTTTGTAAATATTTTTTTACAAAAAGTTGACGATGCAATTTTAATATTAACTCCAGTGTACTATCCATTTCATAATGCAGTAAAAAGACAATAATAGAAAAATTAATAACTTGTGATTTAAAGAATACAGATGGTTATTTTACTATTGATTATGATGAAGTTGAAAAAGAAGATAGTTGAAAAATAAGGTAAAATTATTTATTAAATAGTGCAAGAACACTCGTGACTCTAGCACTCGTAGGGTGTTAGTCATGAGACTATGTACTCGTAGAGTATGAATTGCACGAAGATTTTTAGTAAGCATATAGGGAAACTTGTATGTAGACGCAGAGCAAAACTGTGCAACAAAGAAACTGAATTGCTGGGAACTCTTAAAGCTAGTATAACCACAACATAATACCTAAGTAAGAATATGGTATAAGTGTGATGGTGGCGAAAGCAGAAAAAAATATACTAGATGGTGCAAGGTTAAATCCTAAACATTATGATAATAGACAATCAGCAGCTAAAGCCTGAAAAGGAAAGTTCAACGACTATCCCTCGTGAGGGGAGTACAATACAAGCGATTGGTATTGGAAGTGGTTTCGCCTAAGGTGTTGAGATACACTATGGATAAGATATAGTCTGTGCTTGTTAGAGATAACAAGAAGTTCATAAGATATAAAGTCTTTGAGAACTGCATAAGTAGTAGCGCACTTATGTGAACGACACTTCCCACTGTTGTGGGGTTTTAAAAAAACTTTAAAAAAATGTTTAAAAAAATAAATAAAAAAACATTACTTTTTAATGGATAAAATGTAGAATATATGGTATAATATCTCTGATGAAAAAGGAGGTGATTATACATGTATTTAACATTAAAACAACAAGTAAAAACATCTTAGCAAAAAAAGAGTTTAGAAATTTTAAAAATATTTGTGCCATATAGCTAAGAATTTAAAAGAAATCAAGCTATATACAATGTTAGACAACACTATTTTTAAAAAAATAAAAAAAGTATTTAAGCTATAATGAAAAACTATAAAATGCTTAAAAAAATAGTGAGAACTATAAGAAATTAAATTCTAATATGGCTCAACAAATTTTTGAAAGAAGTAGATGAAAAGTTTTAAATCATTCTTTGCACTTTTAAAAACTTGCTAAGAATGGTCAATATAATGGTAAAAATAAAATTACCTAATTATCTTGATAAAGATGGTTTTACAACTCTTGTTATAGGTTTTGTTAGATTAAAAGATGATATGCTGATAGTTCCTTATTCAAATTCTTTTAAGAAAACTCATCAGGAAGTTAAAGTTAAGCTACCATCAGTATTAAAAAGACAAGAAGATAAAAGAAATTAGAATAATACCAAAACAACATTCTAGGTACTTTGAAATTCAATACATTTATGAGGTAGAAGAAGTTCAAAGGGAATTAAATGAAAAAATAACGTACTAGGAATTGATTTAGGTATAGATAATCTTTGCACTTGTGTTACAAATACTGGAGCTTCATTCATAATAGATGGTAGAAAAATTAAAAATCAATAAATCAATACTATAACAAGATAAATGCAAAAATTACAAAGTATAAAAAGATAAGCAAAAGATTGAGCGCACAACATTAAGGCAAAAGAGAATAACTAGAAAGAGAAATAATCGTATAAATGATTATCTTTCAAAAAGCAACAAGAACAATTGTAAATTATTGTCTTAATAATGATATAGGAAAAACTAGTTCTAGGATATAATGAAGATTTTCAAAGGAAATCAAATATAGGAAGTATAAATAATCAAAACTTTGTAAATATACCATATGGAAAAATTAAGAGATAAATTAATATATCTATGTAAACTATATGGAATAGAATTTAAACTACAAGAAGAGAGTTATACATCAAAAAGCAAGTTTCTTTGATGGAGATGAAATTCAATATATGATAAAGAAAAATCTACAAGAATATATATTCAGTGGAAAAAAAGAATAAAAAAGAGGACTATATCAAACAAGCGGAGGTAAACTCATAAATGCAGATTGTAATGGAGCATTAAATATTCTAAGAAAAAAAGTAAAGTTGTGGACTTAAGTGTCCTATACAATAGAGGTGAACTGAACACACCTAAAAAGAATAAGGGTAGTGTAAAAGCTATCAAACTTCTTAGAAAAATTTTTTTAAATATTTTTTTAAAGATTTTGGAACCCGCAACTCTAGCACTCGTAGGGTGTCAGTCGTGGGAGGTTCAGACAATGTTCACCTCATAATCCAGCAGGAAGAGTATGGAAAGAAGAAGAATTAGCTAGAATTTTTAGAAATTTGTAAAAAAACATAATGTTCTAGTTATTTCAGATGAAATACATCAAGATATTACAATGAAAGGATATAAACATATACCCTCAGCAATAGTTGCTAATGGAAAAATATGCAGATAATTTAATTACTGTATCAGCTGCTTCTAAGACATTTAACCTAGCAGGTTTAATACATTCTAATATAATCATTAGTGATGATGAATTAAGAAAAAAATATGATGAGGAAATTAAGAAAATAAATCAAACAGAAATTAATATCTTAGGGAATGTTAGCAACTCAAGTTGCCTATGAAAAAAAGGTAGTGAGTGGTTAGAAAATGTTAAAGAGATAATTGAAGATAACTTCAATTACTTAAAAAAACTGAATTAAATAAAAAAATATACCTGAAATTACAATAACTAATTTAGAAGGAACATACTTAGTATTTTTTTAGATTTAAGAAAAAAATTATTCCTATTGATAAGGTAAAAAGAATTCATTCAAGATAAATGTAATTTAGCAATAGATTTTTGGAGAATGGTTTGGAGCAAGTTTTAAAGGATTTATCCGTATAAATTTAGCAACAGATCCTGAAATAGTTAAAAAAAGCTGTTGAAAGCATAATTTTTTTGAGTATAAAAAAATTGAAATAAAAAAATATTATAAAAAAAGTAAACTGTTGTAAATAATAAAAAAGTAAAAAAATAAGTGAATTACATTATAAACTATTATTAGAAATTTTTCTTTGAGTAAAACAACTAATACTAATAGGTTTAATAAGATTACTGCGACGTCCTATAATGTTGAGAGAGCCTTTGTGGAGCTCTAGAAACATTATAGGCTGGCAAGTAATCACTATATCCGACTAAAAATTATTAAAATTTCTCAAAGAAAATTTTCTATAATCTACTCAGTAATGAACTATTTTTTTTACTTTCAATTTAAAAAAATTATTTACAACAGTATTTTTATTTAAATTCTTTTTTTACTTCTGCTATCCAATTTTCAATTCTTTTTTTGGAGTTAGGTTAGCTTGATTTTTCTTCATCAAGAGCTAGTCCTATAAATTTACCATCTTCTATGATAGTTGTTTCTTCATAGTGGTAGCCATCAGTACTTGTAAATCCAACTACTTTAGCTCCTTTTTTTACAATAACATCATATAGATGTCTTATTCCACCACAGAAAGATTCTCCAAATGCAAATTGATTTCCAAGTCCAACTAATCCAACAACTTTACCTGTAAAAATCAATTTCTTCTAATTTCTTTAAATTGTTCATCCAAGCTGCATGAGCTTCACCAACTTGGTAAGTAGGTGTAACAAAAAAATAAGATTTTTCATAATTTTCTATTTCTTTAACTGCACTTTTTAATATTAAAAAGTTTTAAAAATCATCATGCTTTTAAGAAAAAAATTCAAGTTCATCAACAACACCTACAGTTGTTTTTTTGTAAGAGTTGCATAAAAAAATTCCAATAGTTTTCATAAAAATTTCCTCCATTATAGTTCACATATATCTTTTATTACTGCACTTGCTAATAACATACCTGCAACAGGTGGTACAAATGAAATACTTCCAACATTTTTTTGCTTTTTCTCTTCCACCATCTAAGTTAAGTGGCTTTTCTTGGTACTTCATCTGAATAAACAACCTTTAATTTATTAATTCTTCTATTTTTTTAAGCTCTTTTCTAATAACTTTTTGCAAGAGGGCAAACAGAAGTTTTTTTAATGTCTGTCACTTGAAATCTTGGAAGGATCTAATTTATTACCAGTTCCCATACAAGATATTATAGGAGTCTTAGTTTTAGTAGCGAATTCAATTAAATCTAACTTAGCACTCACTAAATCTATGGCATCAACTATATAATCATATTTTTTTCTTTAAAGAATAAATCTATATTTTTCTTTTTGAAAAATTTTTTTCATGATATACAGTTAAGTTTATCTCAGGATTGATTGCTAAAAATTCTTTCTTTAGCAACTTCAACCTTAGCTCTACCTATGGTAGATTGAGTTGTAATAATTTGTCTGTTTAAATTAGTTTTATCCACTGTATCGAAATCAACTATAGATAGCTTACCAATACCTGCCCTAACTAATGACTCAACAGTAGCTCCTCCAACTCCTCCAAGTCCAAAAAAACAATTACATTAGAGTTTTTTTAAGTTTCTCTAAATTATCTGAACCAATTAATAGTTCTGTTCTTTGTAAAAAAACATATGTTCTCCTTAATTATTTACTAACTTACTAAATAATAACATAAAAAAATAAAAAAATGTAAACCACTAAGAAAAAGTAAATTTCAATAAATAAAAAAAGAAGCTGTTGCAAATTCATAAAAAAAGTAAAAAAATAGTTCATTACTGAGTAAATTTCCATTCGTAATTCACTTATTTTTTTACTTTAGGATTGAAATTTTAATTTTGCAACAACCTCAATTAATTTTTAATAATTATATGCATTAGATAGATATTTTTCACCTGAATCAGTTGAAAGTACTACTATTCTTAGACCTTTATTTGCATTTTCTTTTGAATAGTCAAGAGCAGCTTTAAATGTAGCTCCACTTGAAATTCCTGCAAGAATACCTTCTTTAAAAACTTAACTCTCTCATCATTTTAAAAAGCATCTTCATCGTCACAAACTAATATACCATCTGCTAAAGTTCCATCATAAACAACAGGAATTCCACCTATACTCATTCCCATTCCTTGTATTTTATGTGGTCCTATATAACCTTTTTGAAAGTAAAGGCGATGAAGCAGGCTCAACAGGGAAAGTTTTAATATTAGGTAATTTTTTTCTTTCAATTTTTTTAGCAGTTCCCGAAAAAAACTTCCACCAGTTCCAGTTCCACAAATATATACATCAACTTTATTATCCATATCTCTTAAAAATTTCCTCAGCTGTATTTTTCATAGTGAGCTTTTTGGATTATTTGGATTAGTAAATTGATTTGGAATAAAAGTATTTTTTTTTCTTCTTTTTTTAGTTCTTCTAATTTATCTAAACAAGCTTTCATTCCTAAAGAACCATCAGTTAAAAATAACTTCAGTTCCCATAAGCTCTCATAAGTTGGATTCTTTCCACACTCATAGTATTAGGCATAACAATTTTTCAATTTATAGTTTTTAATAGCACATATCATAGCAAGTCCTATACCAGTGTTACCACTTGTAGCTTCTATGATAACTGTATCTTTGTCTATTAAACCTTCTTTCTCAGCAGCTTCAATCATTTTTTTAAAGGCAATTCTGTCTTTTGTACTTCTTCCAGGATTTGACCCTCTAATTTTTATATAAATTTCATTTCCAAAAAGTATCAATATTATTAATTTTTAACTAAAGGCGTGTTCCCAATTAAATCAATTACAGAATTTGCTAACATAAAAAAATCCTCCTATCAAACTTTATTTTCAACTTATTGTATAACTAAAAAGAAAAAAATTAAAGAACTCATTAAAAAAATATAAAGTTCATTATTTTTTTTATAAAAAGAAGTTGAAATATAAGAAAAATAAAGTCAGAATAAGTACCTAAAAAAATAGAATTTTGCCTATTCTACAAAAAAATAAATTTTTTTTAAGTAATAGAAAAAAATATTACATAATTTTAATAATCTAAATATTTTTTTATTTTTAATAATATTTTTAAGTTTTATTTTTTTAATTAAAATGATTGACGTTATATAATAAGACGTATATCATTTTTTTAAAAAGGAGGAGGAAATAAAATTACAGAAATAAACTTTTTTTGATGAGCTAAAGAAATTTAAAAAAATTTCTTTAGAAGAAGCAACAGAGATTGAAAAATAGTGATTTTTTTCAGGAATGGAAGAGTCATTAAAAAAAGAAATTAAAAAGGGGGAATTTAATTTTATATGAAAAAAATAGATAAATTAGAAACAGAAATAAAAATCACTTAATTTAGAAAAATGAAATGTTAAAAAAAGACTTATTTAGAGAAAAAAAGAAAAAAGCAAGATTTTCTAAATACAATTTTTTTCAAATTTTAGATACTCAGTTATCTATTGAAAAATATTCTAAATGAAGAGTTATCAGAAGGAAAAAAAGAACAATTGAAACTGATAAAGAAAAAAATAAAAAGGAATTTTAAATTATATTTCAGTTGAAGAAACTGCAAAAAAATTGGGGAGAAATTCAATCATATTTATCATGAATGTATACATAGTTATAATCAAGAAAAAAAGATGAATACACTATTAAAGAAATTCTAACACAAGGTTATGTAAAAAGATGGAAAAAGTTATTAGGGTAGCAAAAAGTAGTTATAGAATAAGGAGAGGGAAAAATGGCTAAAAATAATAGGAATAGATTTAGGAACAACAACATCACTTGTAAGTTATTTAAAAAAATGGAAAACCTGAAATTATACCAAATAAATTAGGAAAAAAAGATTAACAGATTCAGTGGTAGGTGTAGATAAATATGGAACTATTATTGTAGGAGAAGAGGCAAAAAGAATACTAAATGGTACGAAAGTAGAAGAAATTAAAAAGATCAATGGGAACTAATAAAATAGTAAAATTGGGAGATAAAGACTATTCACCAGAAGAAATATCAGCAGAAATTTTAAAAAAATTGAAAGAAGAAGCTGAAGATTTTTTTAGGTGAAGAAGTAAATGAAGCTGTAATCACTGTACCTGCAATGTTTAATAGTATTCAAAAAAAGCAGCAACTATAAAAAGCAGGAGAATTAGCAGGATTAAAAAGTAGAGAGAATAATTAGTGAGCCTACTGCAGCAGCCATGGCTTATGGAATAGAAAAATATGGAAAAAAATACCAAAAAAATACTTGTGTATGATTTTGGTGGTGGGACTTTTGACGTTAGTATATTAGAATTAGATGACGGTATTTTTAGATGTCATTGCTACTTCTGGAGATAATTATTTAGGTGGAAAAAGATATAGATGAAATTTTTAATAAAAAAATATTTCAACTAAAAATAGAAAAATAATATAGAAAAAAATTAAATTAAAAATTAGAAGTAGAAGAAGCTAAGAAAAAAATTATCTACATTAATGGGGACAGATATTATAGTGCCTGAATTAAATATAGACTATGAGTTAAAAAGAGAAAAAAATTCGAAGAGCTAATATCTCCTCTAGTTAATAAGACAATTGATTTTATTGATAAAGCATTATCTAGTGCAAATTTAAAGAGAGAAGATATAAATGTTGTTTTATTAGTTGGAGGAACAACAAGAATACCATTAGTGCAAGAGACTTTAAAAAAAGATCTTTGGTTCAAAAGGTAAAAGAAATTTACAGATCCACAGGAAGCTGTAGCACTTGGTGCAGGAGTTCAAGCAGGAATAAAAATCTTCAGAAATTTCTTCAGAAGATGGATTAATAATTACTGATATCTGTAACTATTCTTTAGGAGTAGCTTCTATTGGAGAATATCAAGGAATTATCATGCCTGATACATTTTCAGTAATAATACCTAAAAATTCAAATCTACCTTGTACTAAAAAGCGACACTTATTGTACAGCAGTAGATGACCAAACTTCAGTAAATGTCAAAGTATATCAAGGAGAAAAATAAATTAGTTTATGAAAAATTTATTTTTTTATCAGAATTTAAAGTCGAAGGTATTCCTAAAAAAATAAAGCAGGTGCAGAAGCGATAGAAATAACATTTGGATATAATATAAATGATATTTTAACAGTAGAAGCAAAAAAATATTAAGTACAGGTGTTACAAAAATCGATAAAAAAATTGAGTTGAATAATAAAAAAATAAAGGAAATTTAGATAAAAAAAGGATCAACATATAAAAAAATTCATCATATTATTCAGATTATAAAAATAATTATGGAAATGACTGAAGATAAAAATGAGTAAACTTTCTGAAGCAAATAGAGAAAAAAAGTATCTAACCTTTTTAGAAAAAAATGAAAGAAATGTTAGTTCTAGAAAAATAAAGAAGAATTAGATAAATTAGATAGTACGCTTACTGATTTATTATTTGAGGTTTAAAATATGAAATATAATGAGGCTATATCAAAAAAATTAATAATGATGAAATTACTGGAGCAATAAATATTTTTATCCAATATGAGAGGGGAAAAAAGAAACTGAGTTATTATTTATGTTATATAGTGCTAAAGGAGAATTTGAAAAAAAGCATATAAAAATTTTTAAATGAAAAATAAAGAAGTACTAGAAAAAAATATTCAGATTATTATGAAAAATACTATTAAGAAGAAATATATTCCTATTTATAATAAACTTATAGATTATTTGTCAGAGAATAATCCAAAAGTTGAGGATGTAGAAAAAAATTTTTTTCCAAGTTAGAAACTATCTCTAAAAAAATATAAAATTATATGAAATAATGACCCTATTTTTATTTAAAGATAAAAAAATAGCTAAAAGCTAAGAAGTATTACAGAGCTTTTAAAAAGAAATGGATAAAAACAAATGAGTATTTAGATAAGATAGAAAAATTATTTTTTTCTAAGAGAAAGACTAAAAAGATATATGTTTCTTTTCATTTTTCTCTATTTTCATGCTAGTTTTAATAACACTAACTTTAACTAAATTGAATAGAATGAATGTTATAAAAAAATAAAGAAATTGAAAAAAAGTTCCTATTGAGATTGAAAAAAAGAAAAGATTATATATGTAGATACAACTTCCTTTCTAAGTAATGATGAAATATACAATCTAGGTTTAAAAAAGATATAAAGAAGAAAAATTATCAAGAAGCAGTAAAATTACTAGAGAAAGTAAATTTAGAATTATTACCAGAGTATAAAGTAAAAAGAAGTGATATTCCTTAAAAGCATTATCATATAATATCTTAGATGATAAAGTAAAAAGCAGACGAAAATTATAATCTTTTTATAGAAAAATTATAGTAACTATAAGGAATATGTGAATACACTTGAAAAAAAGGATAAAAAAATGAAAGATAATATAAATGAAATAATAAAAAAATATTATAGAGTTTATGTGGAAAGAGTATGGGGTAATAATTGTTTTTTTCTAATGAAAAAAATTAATAGAAAAAAACTCAGCTAGCATTTTATAAAAAGTATGATAATAGAAAAAAAGAGAAAAAATTAGATATTATAAAAGTGAATTTGGAAAAATATTCATGATTATAAAAAAAGAATTAGGAATTGATGAAACAAAAACTATTTGTATTATTACATGAAATATCTCATTTTTTTATTGTTAAAAAGCTAAGTATAAACAACAAGAAATTTATGCAGATCTAATAGCATATTTTATAATACAAGAACTTATATCAAAAAGAAAAACTTTATAAATATTATTTCCAATATTTCAGAATTAATAGATTTTTAAAAAAATTTTTTTCTAAAAATAAATGAAAGTATAAGCGAAGATTTAAAAGATATTTCTAAATTGTTCATTTATAAATATAAAAAAAGTTTTTTTAAAAAAATTAATAAGTGAGGGGCAAATGAAGAATTATTATGAAATTTTTAAATATAAGTAAAAAAACGCAAGTCAGGAAGAAATAAGAAGTGGATATAAAAAAATGTTAAGAAAAATATCCACCAGAAAAGGAACAAGAAAAAGTATAAAGAAATAAGAGAAGCATATGATACTTTAAAAGGATGAAAAAAAGTAGAAAGAATTATGATGCCTATTTTCATCATGAAAAAGATATAAAAAAACTTTAGAAGATAAGTATACAGAACATATGGAAGCTAAGAATTATAATGAAGCAGAGAAAGTCTTAAAAAAAGATACTTATAATTTCACCAGAAATAGCTCATATAAAAAGACAAATTAGGGGAAGTTTATGTTTTAAAAAAAGGAATATGACAAAAAGTATTAAAATATATGAAAAAAATTAATAAAAGAATACCCTGATAATGTAGATTATTTGATAAAAATTAGGAAAAAAATTATAACGAAAAAAGAAAAATTCAAAAAGCTATAAAGTATTATATGGAAGCCTATAATCTAGATAATTCAAATCCAATTGTAATTAATGAAATAACTTACTTATACATAGGAGACAAACAGATAAATGAAGCAATTAATTTTTTTAAATAAAGATATAGAAAAAGATAACAAACTTGATTTTTGAAGATTTTTTTGCTTTATCTAAATTACTTGAATGTTACATTATAAAAAAATGATATGAGTAACTTAAAAAGAAACATTAGAAAAAAATAAAAAAATAGCACCTGAAGATGAAGAAAGTAAAGGGTTTATTTCTTGGAAGCTGGGCAAATTTGCAGCAGAGCTGTATGATATGGGTATTTATGAATATTCAAAAGAGATATTAGAAATTTGTTTAAAAATTAACACCTAATATTGATCTTATAAAAGAACTATATGAACAAGCTGATTTATTTGTAGAAGCTAATAAACTTATAAAAAGATGAGACCATAGAATATTTAGCAAAAATTTCCAGTTGTTAATTATTTTTTTATGGAGATGAACTTGAAAAACAACCTGAAGGAAAATGGCACTTAAAAAAATTTAAATGAATGTATAAGGAACTTCGCAAGTAGGGAGATGTTAAAAAAAGAAATTAATAAAATAAAATGGAACTACCCTACATTATATTATGAAACTTCTATTAATAAATTTTATAATGAAATCTGGTCTGCTATGGATAGGCTATCTAACTCAAGGCCCAGTACAAAAATACTATTATGAAGATACCCATTACATAGCAAGAAAAAAAGGAGCTTGTTATATAGCAACAGCAGTATACGGAAGTTATGACTCTGATGAAGTTTTAGTTTTGAGAAGATTTAGAGATGAAATTTTAAAGCCAACAAAAAAATTGGAAGAAAAAAATGGTAGCTTTTTATTATAAATACAGTCCTTATTTATCTAAAAAAATTAAAATTAAACTCTACTCCAAGTAACATCATTAAATTTTTTTATTAAATAAATTTATTAAATTTTTTTAAATAGATATATTTTAAAAATAAGATAAGTAGGGGAGTGAGGGATAAATGAAAAAAATTATTATGAAATTTTAAATATAAGTAAAAAAACGCAAGTCAGGAAGAAATAAGAAGTGGATATAAAAAGATGTTAAGAAAAATATCCACCAGAAAAGGAGCAGGAAAAAAATATAAAGAAATAAGAGAAGCATATGATACTTTAAAAGATGAAAAAAAGTAGAAAGAATTATGACGCTTATTTTCATCATGAAAAAAAGATATAAAAAAAGTTTAGAAGATAAGTATACAGAATATATGGAAGCTAAGAATTATAATGAAGCGGAGAAAGTCTTAAAAAAAGATACTTATAATTTCACCAGAAATAGCCCATATAAAAAGATAAATTAGGGAAAGTTTATGTTTTAAAAAAAGGAATATGACAAAAAGTATTAAAAATATGAAAAAAATTAATAAAAAGAATATCCTGATAATGTAGATTATTTAATTAAGTTAGCAGGGAATTATAGTCAACTTGAGAATTATGAAAAAAAGCTAGAATCTATTATAGAAAAGCATATGATTTAGATGATTCAAATCCTGATGCAATAAGTGGAGTAATGAATTCATATATAGGGTGAAAAATAAAATTTCAGAAGCAATCAGCTTTTTTTAAATGAAGATATGAGAAAGATAATAAACTTGATTTTGAAGATTTTTTTCGCTTTATCTAAATTACTTGAATGTTATATAATAAAAAAATGATATGCTAAATCTAAAAAAAGACTTTAGAAAAAAATAAAAAAAGATAGCACCTGAAGATGAAGAAAGTAAAGGATTTATATCTTGGAAACTAGGTAGGTTGGCAGCAGAGTTATCTGATATGGGGATTCATGAACATGCAAAAGAAATATTAGAAATTTGTTTAAAAATTAACACCTGATATAGACATTATACTAGAATTATATAAGCATGTTGATCTATTTGTAGAAGCTAATAAAGCTTATGGATGATGATAGTATATATGGACTTTCTAAAGTGCCAATTTACAATTATTTTTTTGGTAAAAAAACTTGATGAGAAAAACTAGAAATGAAATGTTCCAAAAAAACTAGATGAAAAACCTTAAAACTTCAATAGGTAAGGAGTATTTTAAAGGCGGAGTTCAAAAAAATAAAAGAAAGATATCCTATGCTATACAATGAGCCAGTAATTAACGAAATTTATACTAAAAATTCTAAGAGCTCCTTCTCAAGGAAGTAATATTTTAATTAGATTTATTATAGGAATAGTTATTTTATTGATTATTAAGGCTATTTTGAGCTAGAAATTGTATTTAAATTAATAAAAAATATTATTAATTTAAATGGATAAGAGTTAATTACTTTTTATGGAGGTGAACTTGAAAATGGATTTTTTTATTAAAAATTACTTTTTAAAAGCCTGCAATTTATAAGCCACTTACAAAAAAATAGTTGCAAAGGGTTATGATAAAAGCAGAGCAAGAAGTTAAAAAAATTGTTGAAAAAGTTAAAGAATCAAAAAGAAAATAAATAGAAAGTAAAGGTTGTTGTAAAATTTTACAACAACCTTATTTTTATAAAATTTCTTTTAAATTTTGATATTTTTCCATTGTGGACATTGAAAAAAATTTTTAAAAATTCTACCTTTGGTATTTAAAAAAATTATCTAAATCTTTAATGAATTGTAATTCATTTTCAGATAGTGAGTGAATATCAGTTATCAATTTAATTTCTTTTTCTTTTTTTATGATGTAAAAAAATATTCAAAAAAATTTCTCCATTAGTCCAAGCATCTTCATTATACCAAGACATAAGTTTTAAGAATTCATCTAAACTCATTCCTTTTCGCTTCGATTGAAATTTGTTTTAAAAAGATATTCAATTCTTTCTAACTCACCTTCAAATACAGGAGCAAAAACCATACTCATCTTTTTTTCTAAAAAGATAACTATAGAATTTAGCTAAAAAAATTTTTTTTCTATTTTCTTCTAAATCACCAATAATATGATGAAAAATAGTCAGTTAAAATTTTAATATAAAGTGTAGACATAAAAAAAATACCTCCTTAAATCATATCAAATTTAAATGTAATGCTTTTTATATTATACATCATATTAGATAAAATATCTATTTAATAATTAAAAATTAGGTAAAGTTTATAAAGAAAAATAAAGATTTTAATTTTTTTGTGATTTATGATACAATAATAAAGATTATAATGATTATAGTAATGATTGAGGTAAAAAAATGAAATTAGTAATAATGGTAGTAATATCAGCTGCTATAGGTTGGATAACAAACTGGGTAGCTATAAAAAAATGCTTTTTAGACCACATAACGAAATAAATTTAGGGTTTATTTAAAAATACAGGGATTAATTCCAAAAAAAGAAGAGCTGAAATAGGGAATCGGTATTGCAAATGTAATTCAAAAATGAATTAATTTCTATAAAGGACGTAATTGCAAATATAGACAGAGAAGAATTTTCTAAAAAGACTTAAATGATTTAATTGATGGTGTTTTAGAAAAAAACTTAAAAAGCTAAAAGTCAAAAGAAAAAAATTTCCTGTCATGCAAATGTTTTTTTCAGACAAAATGGCCAAAAGAGGTGAGCGATTCAATAAAAAAAGTATAATTATGGGAAATCAAGAAAAAAATATTTGAAATATTTTCAAATTATGCTGAAGAAAAATATAGATTTTTTTCTACAATAATTACAGATAAAATTTCTAATTTTTTTCTCTGGATAAGTTAGAAGAAATTATAAATGGTTTAGCAAAAAAAGAATTAAAACATATTGAAGTTATAGGAGCTATATTAGGTGCTTTTTATAGGATTAGTACAATATTTTATTACTTTATTTGTAAAGTAAGAGGTGGATTGTGGATAGAATTATAAGTGAACTTGAAATGCCTAATGAGATTGAAATTCAAAAAAATCATTGAGACCCAAAAAGTTTTTGATGAATATATAGGACAAGAAAAATTTAAAAAGAAAAAAATGAACATTTCAATAAAGGCTGCTCAAAAAAAGAAATATGACAGTTGACCATATTTTACTTTATGGTCCTCCAGGTTTAGGTAAAAACAACTTTAGCTGGAGTTATTGCCAATGAAATGCAAGCAAACTTAAAAATAACATCAGGACCTATATTAGAAAAAGCAGGAGATCTAGCAGCAATTTTGACATCTTTAGAAGAAAATGATATCTTATTTATAGATGAAATCCATAGATTAAATAACACTGTAGAAGAAATTTTTATATCCTGCTATGGAAGATGGAGAACTTGATATAATTATAGGAAAAGGTCCATCTGCAAAGTCAATAAGAATAGAATTGCCACCTTTTCACATTGATAGGTGCTACAACAAAGAGCAGGTCTTTTTGAGTGCTCCACTTAGAGATAGATTTGGTGTTAGTCATAAGATGGAATATTATAATATAGACGAGATAAAGGCTATTATTATAAGAGGAGCAAAAAAATTTTTAGGAGTAAAGATTAGTGAAGAAGGTGCTATAGAAATTTCAAAGAGAAGTAGAGGAACACCAAGAATAGCTAATAGACTTTTAAAAAAAGAGTTAGAGATTATTGTGAGATTAAAGGAAACGGAACAATAGATGTGGTAAGTGCTAAGAATGCCTTAGATATGCTAGGTGTTGATAGCAGTGGCTTAGATGAATTAGATAGAAATATTATTAACTCCATAATTGAAAATTATGATGGAGGTCCAGTTGGTATAGAAACTTTATCTCTTTTTATTAGGAGAAGACAGAAGAACCTTAGAAGAAGTTTATGAACCTTATTTAGTAAAAAAATTGGATTTTTTTAAAAAAGAACTAACAGAGGTAGAGTAGTAACTCCTAAGGCTACTACCAACATTTTAAGAAAGATGAGGTAAAAGATGAAGATAAACACAGAAGGTTAGATATGGATTAAAAAGCATTAGCATATATAGCTGAAAAATTCAAGTGATAAAAAAATTAGTTAGAATAAAAAGAAATTTCTGAAGATCAAGATATATCAATTCAATATCTTGAACAAATTCTTTTTAAATTAAAAAAATGAAAAATATAATTGAAGGTAAAAGAGGTACCTACTGGAGGTTATAAATTGACATTAAAAACCTAATCAAATAAATTTATATACTATATATAAAATTTTTAGATGATGAAGAAAAAAAGTTATAGATTGCAATGAAAAATGCTGAAGGAAAGGCTCATAATTGTACTGAGGAAGCTTGTGGAGAAACTTGTATCTGGAGTAGACTTGATAATGCTATGACAAAAAAATTTTATCTGAAACATCTTTAGAAGATTTTATTAAAAAAATGGTAAAAAAATATAGGAGAAAAAAATTGTTAAGTGTTCTTGTTACAGAAGTTTATGATGAATATATTTTTAGTGATAGATACAAATGATATAAATCATATTAAAAAAATGTTTTTTTAGAAAAAGAAAAAAAGGAGATATAGTTAGAGCTGTTGATGGTTCTAATGAATATCTTTGTGAAATTGAAGAAATTAATGATAAAGAAATCAAACTAAAAAAATAATAGAAAAAAAGCAGATAAATTTTTCTTTAGATATAGAGCTAGATGCAGGTATTTCTATACTTAAAGGAGATAAGATGGATCTGACTATACAAAAATTAACTGAATTAGGAATAAACAAAAATCATTCCAATTGCAGTCAAAAGATGTGTAGTCAAATTAGATAAGAAAAAAAGACAGATGGGATACAATAGCAAAAGAAGCATTAAAAACAATGCCAAGGAGTTGTTCCTACTGTGGTTGATGAAATAAAAAAATTGACAAGTTAAATTTAAAAAGACTATGATTTAGTGTTAGTTCCTTATGAGAATGAAGAAGAAATATTTTTTTAAAAAGATATTTTTAAGAAATTTAAAAAGTTAAAGCTTCCAAAGATTTTTATATATCATAGGAGCTGAAGGTGGCTTTGAAAAAAAGAAGAAATTGATTTTTTTGAAAAAGTCAAGGAGCTAAAAATTATAAGTTTGGGAAAAAAAGGATATTAAGGGCAGAAACAGCAGCAATAGTTACAGGAGGAGTAATAATAAATGAGTTTTTTTCTAAAAAAAGTTGCTTTTTCATACCTTAGGTTGCAAGGTTAATCAATATGAAACAGAAAGTATAAAAGAATCAGCTTATTAAGAGAGGATATGAGGAAGTTCCTTTTCGAAGATAAATCTGATATATACATTATAAATTCATGTACTGTTACAAGTATAGCAGACAGAAAAGACTAGAAATATGTTAAGGAGAGCAAAGAAAATAAATCCTGAAGCAAAGGTTATAGTTACAGGTTGTTATGCACAAACAAACAGTAGAGAAATATTAGAAATAGAAGATGTAGATTTTGTTATAGATAATAAGAATAAAAAGTAATATAGTGAATTTTGTTGGAGCTATCGAAGATATAAGTTTTGAAAGAGAAAAAAACGGAAATATCTTTCAAGAAAAAAAGAGTACCAAGAATATGAGTTTGCTACTCTTAGAGAAATGACAAGAGCCTATGTAAAAAAATACAAGATGGATGTAATCATTTCTGCTCATATTGTAAGATACCTTTTGCCAGAGGTAAAAAGTAGATCAAGAAAGAAAGAAAAATATTTTAAAAGAAATAGAAAAAAATTAGTAGAAGATGGTTTTTAAAGAAGTGATATTAATAGGTATAGATTTAAGTGCCTATGGAGAAGATTTTTGAAGAAAAAGATAGCTTTGAGTCTTTACTTGAAGATATATTAAAAAAATAAAAAGATTTAAAAAAAGAGTTAGAATAGGTTCAGTTTATCCTGATAAAATAACTGATAAATTTATAGATTTATTTAAGAATAAAAAACTTGATGCCACATCTTCACATATCTTTACAGTCTTGTGATGACACAGTTTTTAAAGAATATGAGAAGAAATTATGGAAGTGCTCTTATAAGAGAAAGTCTATTAAAATTAAAAATCTAAAGTGAAAAAAATATGGAATTTACAGCAGATGTAATAGTAGGTTTTCCTAAAGAAGATGACTCTATGTTCCAAAAATACTCGTAATGTCATAAAGGAGATTGAATTCTCAGGCTTACATATTTTTCCAATATTCCGATAGAGAAGGGACTATTGCAAGTAATATGGATGGTAAAGTAGATGCTAAAACTAAAAAAAGCAAAGAGCTGATAGTCTGGATCAATTGAAACAAGAAATGATATTAGAAAGTAGAGAGAAGTATTTAGGAGAAGTTTTAGAAGTTCTAGTTGAAGAAGAAAAAGGAAGGTGAGTATTTCGGATATTCTCAAAAATTATTTGAGAGTTAAATTTAAATCAGAAGAAAAAAATCTTATAAATCAATTAATAAATATAAAAAAATAAAATCGATAGAAGATGATATCTTAATCGGTGAAAAGGAGAATTTTTATGGCAACTAAGAAAAAAAGAAAAGAGGGCGTGCTCCTGTACTTGTACTAGTATTAACTGTGATTTTATCAGTTCTTTTATTTCTTAATTTTAGAGGAAATAATATAAAATTATCAAAAGATGAAAAAAGTATTGATTATAGGTAAACAAAATTTATTTGCTATATATGAGGACAGATTAGCAGTAAAAAAATTCCTTATGAACTTTATATTGATAGTGAAGAAACAGTTGAGGATTTAGTTAGCACTAGAAATTATGAACAAGTATTAGAAAAAAATAAATTCTATTGTTCCTGAAAAAGCTTACAAGATATATAGTTATTAAAAAGTGGAGAAATAAAAACTAGATGTAGAGAACCAAAGAAATATACCAGAAACTAACATAGGCGATAAAAGATTTATATTAACATCGAGTGTATATGCTATGTTTAAAGAATTGTATCATGAAAAAAATTCTGTTGATGAACAAAAATGAGAATATTTTTAGTTGATGTATTGAATGCAAATGGAGTAGGTGGATATGCGAGAAAGACAGGAGAACTTATAAAAAAACAAGTTTAGGTATGAAGTATAATGCGGCTAACTATGAAACTACTCAAGATCAAAGTTATGTTATTTTAAATGATATTTCTAAAGAAAAAAAGCAGCTGAAATATTAGATAAATTACCTGAAAAAAATATTTTTAAAAATTAAGACTAAATCAACAATACCAACTTTAGCAAATATAGTTGTGATAATTGGAAGTGAAAAAAATATTAATTTTAAAAATAGATATTTATGGTGCTGACTCTGTTTTAAAAAGATGCAACTGATAAAGTTAAGAAATTAGGTTACACTGATGTAAATACTTCTGCTGCAAAAGAAGGAACAGAACAATCAGTTATAGAATATAATAAAGAAGATTATTTTATAGCCTTAAGAATAGCAAAAAGAATTAGGAATTACGGATATGATTGAAAAATAATGATTTGGTTAATAGAATTGGCGTAACTATAAAGTAGAAGATGTAAAAATGACTATAGTGATATCTTTAATTTTAATTTTTATAGGGAATAGTCTCCCATTAAATGGAATTTTAATGGGAGTAGTTCTCCCATTCATATCCTTTATAATTGGAAAGAAGAGAAGTCCATTTTTTTATATTTTTTTTAGCTTGGATTTTATTCTCTTTACAGACAGATAAATATTCATATAATTTTTTTGATTTTTGGTTTTATTCAGTATAGTGAATTTTTTCTTTTTCATTATGTGGAATACAATAAGAAAAAGTATTTTTATATTTACTGCCTTTAGATGTGGCATTTTATATGTTAGTAGTTTTCAAAAAGTGTTGTTAATAATGAAATTGATACAGTGTATTTAGTAGCTAATGTAGTAAGTTTTTTTCATTTTTAAATTATTTTTTTATAGCAGTAGAAAGAACAAAAAGGAAAGTAGATGAAGCTTAACAAGTATAGAGATAATGATGTAGTATTGGGGGATAAGAGAAACACTAGGGAAATATGGTTTAAAAATTATAGTTTTCCTATGTTTTTTTGTGCTTTTTTTAAGACTTTTATACCTTCAAGTTTTTACAAGGAAATGAATTTTTCTTATTTAGCAGAAAGAAATCAATATAAATTAATCAAAAATAGATTCACCTAGAGGGAAAAATATTTGACTCTAAAGGTAAATTGGTAGTAACAAATGGAACAGGTTACAGACTTATATATTCTTTAGGAAGAGAAGAGAATGAAGAACATATAAAAAGAAATAGCAAAAACTTACAGATAAAAACAGAAGAAATTGTAAGAAAAAGAATTAAGTATGGTGAAATTTTCCCATATACAAAAAGACAATGTTTTATTTGAAGATTTAGAAGAAGAAAAAAAGCACATAAGTTAATGGAAATAATAAACAATTATCCCTACTTAGAAGTACAAGTGTATTCAAAGAGAAAAATATTTGTATGATAAAGTAGCTTCCCACACAATAGGTTATGTAAAGAAAAATCTCAGAAAAAGAGTATGAAAACTTAAAAAGAAGCAGGATATACTCCAAGAGATATGATAGGTAAATTAGGTATAGAAAAAAACTTATGATGACCTTTTTAAGAGGAAGAAATGGATTTAAATATATAGAAGTAAATGCTTTAAAATAAAAATTGAAAGAGAAGTAGAAAAAAAGTAAAAAGTCCAATTGTTGGTAAGAATTTACATATGAGTATAAATATGGAATTACAACAATACATGGAAGAAGAATTTGAAAAAGATGGTAGAAGTGGATCTTTTGTTGCATTAAATCCAAAAGACAGGAGAAATTATAACTATAGTAAGTTATCCAACATATTCATTAAATACTTTTTAGTTCACAAATTTCACCTGAAGAATGGAATAAAAATATCAAATGATCCTAGAAAAAAATCTTAACCAATAAGACAATTGCTGGTGAATACCCACCAGGCTCTACATTTAAAAATGATATCAGCTATGGCATTTTTTTAAAAAAAGTGGAATAGATCCAAAGTTAATATACAATGACTATAATGGATATTATCAAGTAGGTAACTGGAAATGGAGAGCTTGGAAAAAGAGGTGGTCACGGACCAACAGATATGAAAAAAATCTCTTGTTGAATCAGCAAATACATATTACTATAAGTTTTCTGATCAGATTGGATATGCTCCTATAGTAAAGGTTGCTAGAGATTTTAGCTTAGGGCAAAAATCAGGTATAGATGTTCCAGGAGAAAAAACAGGAATTATCCCAGATCCTGATTGGAAAAAAAGAAAAAAACTAAAAACAGTTTGGTTTAGAGGAGATACTATACTTCTTTCAATAGGACAAGGTTTCACACTTGTAACACCAATCCAATTAGCAAAAAGCCTATACTTTTTTAGCTAATAAGGGTTGGGCGTATGAACCACATGTAGTTTCAAGAATAGAAGATGTACAAACTGGAAAAATAGAAACGGTTGTTACACAAAAAACTGTTTTAACTGATTATCCAGCTTCATTCTATGAAACTATAAATGATGCTTTGATTGCAACAGTCGATCAAAATAATGGTACAACAAAAATCATGAAGAATCCATATGTTAAAGTTGCAGCAAAAAGTGGTTCAGCACAAAATCCACATTCTAAGCTGACACATGCTTGGGTAGCTGGGTATTTTCCAGCTGATTCAGAACCTGAAATTGTTTTTGTCTGTCTATTAGAAGGAGCAGGTGGAGGAGGAGTAATGGCCGGAGGAATGGCTAAAAGATTTTTAGATAAATACCTAGAAGTTGAAAAAGGTATAGAAGTTGTCAAAAAGACTCCTCAAACAGAAACTAAAACAAGTTAATACTTCTACTACTCAAAGGAATGTAAATAATAATAATTCTGAACAAGAAAGAGGAGAAGAAACAGTAAATGAAGAAAGAGAAACCGAAACAACAAGTAGTACAAGTGAAGGAGAAGAAAACTAGTATTAAAGAAAGACTTAAAAAGTATTAAAAGATGATGTTTTTAAGTTTAAAAAAACAAAAAAACAAAGGCTAAAGATGAAAAATAAAAATGAAAAAGCCTAAGAAAAAAAGAAAAGAGCTTAAAACAGTTAAAGTAACTGAAGTGACTCAAGTAATTGAATCAAAAAGTTAAGAAAAAGTAAAAAAATCAAAAAAATGATTTAGAAAAAAATGTATGTAATACTCTAGGGGATTAGAAGAAGTTGGGAAAAAAATTGTACCATAGTTCAATATAAAGATGAGATAATAATAATTGACGCAGGAGCAATATTCCCAGATGAAAAATTTACAGGTATTGATTTAGTAATACCTGACTATTCATTTTTAGAAAAATAATAAATCTAAAGTTAAAGGTTTATTTGTAACACATGGACATGAGGACCACATAGGTGGAATACCTTATTTATATGAAAAAAATAGAAAAAGATACAGTTATCTATGGTGGAAAAATTAACAAATGCTCTAATAAAAATCTAAATTTGAAAAATTTTTGGAGTAAAGAAAAAAATTTACCAAAGATGGTTGAAGTAGGATCAAGAAGTAAAAATAAGTGTAGGAAAAATATTTTTACAGTTGAGTTTGTAAAGGTTACACACTCAATAGCAGATTCTTATTCTTTATCAATAAAAAAACACCTGCAGGTCATGTGTTTATTACAGGAGATTTTAAAAATAGATTTAACTCCTGTTGATAATGAAAAAGTAGATTTTGTAAGACTATCTGAGTTAGGAGAAGAAGGGTGTTGACTTGATGCTTTCAGACTCAACAAACTCTGAAGTAGAAGGTTTTACTCCTTCTGAAAGAAGTGTAGGAGATGCTTTTAGACAAGAGTTTCAAAAAAAGCTACTGGAAGAATAGTTGTGGCAGTATTTGCTTCACATGTTCATAGAATACAACAGATAATAGACAATGCAGCATACTTTGGAAGAAAGATTGCTATTGATGGAAGAAGCTTATTAAAAAGTATTTGAAATAGCTCCAAGTGTAGGAAGATTGAATATACCTAAAAAAATTTACTTATACCTATATCAAATGTAGAAAAAAATATAATGATAATGAAGTTGTTATCCCTATGTACTGGTACACAAGGAGAACCTTTGGCAGCACTTTCAAGAATAGCTAAAAAAATATGCATAAGCATATAATGTTAAGAGAAGGAGACACAGTTATAATTTCATCTACTCCAATACCAGGGAATGAAAAAGGCTGTTTCAACTAATATTAACAATATCTTAAGATATGATGTAGATTTAGTTTTTAAAAAAATTAGCAGGAATCCATGTTTCAGGACATGGAAGCAAAGAAGAACAAAAATTGATGTTAAATTTAATAAATCCAAAAAAACTTTATGCCTGTTCATGGTGAATATAGAATGCTTAAAAGCACATATGAAATCTGCTATAGAAACAGGAGTACCAAAAGATAAGATACTTATTACTCAAAAATGGTGACAAGGTAGAAGTTACAAAAAGAATATGCAAAAAAATAAATGGAAAAAGTAAATTCTGGAGAAATTTTTAGTAGATGGTTTAGGTGTAGGAGATATTGGAAGTAAAGTTATTAAAGATAGACAACAATTATCTGAAGATGGAATAGTTATAGTTGCTTATTCAATAGATAAACAAACAGGAAAAGATTCTTTCTGGGTACTGAAATGTCTACAAAAAGGTTTTTGTTTACTACAAAGATTCAGAAGATACTATGAAAGAAGCACAAGACTTATTATTAAAGAAAAATAAGAAAAGAAGAAACTTATCTAGGAAGAGATTGGCAAGATTTAAAAAGGAGATGTAAGAGATTTACTTTCAAGATTTTTTTCTATGAAAAACTAAAGAGAAATCCAATCATTGTTCCTATGTTATTAGAAATTGAAAGTCAGGAGAGGAAATGAACAGTAAAAAGAGCTTTTTTTAAAGAAAAAAAGCACATAATTTAGAAGCTATTGTTAGAATTGGAAAAAGATGGTTTAAATCAAAACATTATTCAAAGTATTCTTGATGCTATAGAATCAAGAGAACTTATAAAGGTTAAAATTTTTACAAAAACTGTGAAAAAAAGAAAAAAACTGTAATTTATTCTAAATTAATGGATAATAAAGAGTTTGAAGTTGTAGGAATGATAGGTAGAACTATAATAATATTTAAAGAAAAATAAGGAACATCCGACAATATCATTGGAATGGAAAAAAATATTTAAGTTTGGAGATACTATGAGTATGGAACTTACAGAAAGATGTAAAGAGATTAGAAAGCAATTAATAGAAGTTGTAAGTAAAAAAATGGAGGACATTTAGGTCCAAATTTAGGGGTTGTAGAACTTACAGTTTGCCTAAATGAAGTTTTTAATTTTAAAGAAGATATAGTACTTTTTGATGTAGGTCATCAAGCCTATGTTTATAAAATCTTGACTGATAGAGACGATAAATTCCATACTATAAGAACAAGAGGAGGTTTATCACCTTTCTTAGATCCAAGTGAAAGTACATATGACCATTTTATATCAGGACATGCAGGAACAGCTTTAGCCGCAGGAGTTGGTTTTGCTACTGCGAATCCTGATAAAAAAGTTGTAGTTATTGTAGGAGATGCTTCTATTTCAAATGGACATTCTTTAGAGGCACTGAACTATATAGGCTATAAAAAGTTAGATAATATATTAGTTATAGTAAATGATAATGATATGTCTATAGGTGAAAATGTAGGCTTTATTTCAAAAATTTTTTTGAAGAAAGTAATATCTAGTGGAAAGTATCAAAAATTTTTAGAGAAGATGTAAAAAGCTTTTATAAATAAAAATAAAAAGCTAACAGATTAAAAAAATACTTTAGAAAGAATGGAAAGATCTTTGAAAGGCTATGTAACTCCTTTCTATGCCTTAGAAAGCTTTAGGATTTAGATTTTTTTAGTGTTTCTGAAGGAAATAATATAGAAAAAAACTTTTTACCTATGCTTAGAAAAAAACAAAAAGATTTAAAAAGGACCTATAATATTATTAGTTAAAACAGAAAAGGGAAAAAGGTTACTGTTTTTGCTGAAGAAAACAAAAGAAAAAGTTTCATGGTATAGCACCTTTTTAATATTGAAACAGGTGATACATATAAAAAGTTCTGTTTCATACTCAGAAATATTTGGAAATAAAAATCTTAGATTTAGCCAGAGAAGATAAAGAAATATATACTTTATCAGCAGCAATGATAAAAAGGAACAGGTCTTGATAAGTTTTCAAAAAAGAATTTCCTGATAGATGTATAGATACAGGAATAGCTGAAGGTTTTGCAGTTACTTTTTTTCTGCAGGACTAGCAAGGTCACAGAAAAAAACCGTATGTTTGCATCTATTCAACTTTTATTCAAAGAGCTATAAGTCAGCTTATCCATGATGTATCTATACAGAAGCTTCCTGTGAGATTTATTATAGATAGAAGTGGAATAGTTGGAGAAGATGGAAAAAAACTCACAATGGAATATATGACTTATCATTTTTTTCTTAACTATACAGAATTTTACTGTTCTTTGCCCAACTACAGCAAAAAGAATTAGAAGAAGCTTTGGAGTTATCTAAAGATTTTAATTCTGGACCTTTAGTTATAAGAATACCTAGAGATTCAGTATTTAATATTGAAGATGATAAACCACTAGAAATTGGAAGATGGAAAGAAATAAAAAAAGGAAGTAAAAAAATTTATTTATAGCAACAGGAACTATGCTAAAAAAATAATATTAGAAATACATGAAGAATTAAAAAAATAGAGGCATAGATGCAACTATTGTAAGTGCAGCCTCTGTTAAACCTCTTGATGAAAAATTATCTATTAAACTATATAAAGGAATACGATAACATTTTTTTGTTTTTGGAAGAAAAATTATGTAAAAAAATTCTTTTTGCAACATCTATTCTTGAATTCTTAAATGACAATGGAATAAATAAATTAATTCATAGAATAGCTTTTTAGATTCAGCTATAATTCCACATGGAAAAAGAGATGAATTATTAGCAGAAGAAAGATTAAAGGGAGAAAGTTTAATAGAAAGAATAGAGGAATTTGTTTATGGAAGAAAAAAATAATAAATCTAAAAAAAGTTTATTGATTGTCTTTTTAAATTTTCAAGATGTTAAAGACCTTGAATTGTGTGATGACCAGGGAGTAAAAGTATCAACTCATACTTATGATGTATTAAATATTTCTATAAATAAAAATAAAAAGAAAAAAATATGTAGATTATGACTTTGCTTCACAAAAAAATAGATTTCTTTGCTATAACTGTGGGAATAATAATACATGATATAAGTAAGTCTAGTTTGAGAAGGAATGAAGAAAAATTTTTCACATTCTCAAATGATGATAAAAAAATCCTGAGTATATCAAAGCTGAAGTTTACTCTGTACTAGAATTAATAGAAAAAAAGAATCAGGTTATAAACTGACTGATAGTGTTAAACAAAAATATTGCCCATATAGTGGAATCACACCATGGTAAATGGGGTAAAGTACAACCTGAGACAGAAGAAGCTAATCTAGTCTATATGGCAGATATGGAGTCAGCAAAATATCATAGAATAAATCCTATTCAAGCAAATGATATTTTAAAATACTCCGTAAAAGGTCTTGGACTCAGTGATATCGAAAAAGAAATTGAATTGCTCAGCTACAGTTATAAAGGACAGAATAAAGAGAGCAAAAAAAGAATTAAATTTAAGGACTTTTAGTGAACTGTTAGATGTCTACAAAGAAAAAGGGAGAGTTCCAATAGGAGATAAATTTTTGTGTTAAGATCAGAAGAAACTAAAAAAACTAAAGAAGTATGTGGATAAAAAAATGGTTTCTATAACTTATTTATGAAAAAAATCCCTTAATGGAGTATATGATAGATGACAAAAATTTTTAAAAAAAGAAAAATGAGATTAGATGAATATCTATGTGAAAATGAATATTTTGAAGATTTAGAAGTAGCTAAAAAAAGCAGATTATGGCAGGTAATGTTATAATAAATGAACAGAAAAATAGACAAGCCTGGAATTATAATATCTTTAGATAAAAATAAAAAAACAGTTAGAATAAAAAGAAAAAAATATTCCCTATGTAAGTAGAGGAGGATTGAAATTAAAGAAAGCAATAGATGTTTTTGACTTAAATTTTAAAGATAAGATAGTTTTAGATATTGGAGCTTCAACAGGAGGCTTTACAGACTGTTCCTTGCAAAATGGAGCAAAAATTGGTTTATGCTGTAGATGTAGGAACAAATCAACTTGATTGGAAATTGAGAAATCACAGTCAAGTAGTGAGTATTGAAAAATAAACATATTAATGATTTAGAAAAAAATGAAATTAAAGATGAAATAGATATTATAGTAATGGATATTTCATTTATTTCAATAAAAAAAGTTCTATATAAAAATAAAAAGAATTGTTATCTGAAAAATAGCTATGCTGTCTTTTTAATAAAGCCACAGTTTGAAGCTGAAAAAGAATATATAGATAAGGGAATAGTTAAAGATTTAGAAATTCATAAAAAAAGTAATTATAGATGTAATTGAAGATGCAAAAAAATATGATTTATTTTTTTAGAAAAACTTAACTATTTCTCCTATAAAGGGAACTAAAGGAAATACAGAATATTTAGCTAAATTTTTCTAAAAAAAGAATATTTTTTTCAGATAAAGAAATAGAAAAATATGATTAATAACAACATTAGGGAGGAAAAAAATAAGTGAAAGTAAGTTTAAGAAAGGCTGCTATGGTTTTAATGATAGCAATTTCAGGGTTATCTTTTTCAGATGATGACAGAACAGGTTTTTTTATCTAATATGAGAGAATTAAAAAGAAATATCGGATATTATGGATGTTATTCAAGATAGCTATGTTGAAAAATGCTAATGCTCATAAAAAAATAAAGAAGAAAAAAATAAAAAAAGACTTCACAAGATGCACAAAAAGAGTACAAAAGTGACTAAAAAAATCTTTGATGCAAGGAGCTTTTAAAAAGGAATGCTGGAATCATTGGATGATCCACACTCAGTATATTTTACAAGAGAAGAATTAAGAAGTTTCCAAGAAGATATTAAAGGAAAAATATGTTGGTGTAGGAATGGTCATTCAAAAGAAAGTTGGAGAACCTTTAACAGTAGTTTCACCTATAGAAGATGGACCGGCATATAAAGCTGGAATAAAAACCAAAAGATCAAATAGTTGAAATAGATGGAGAATCAACATACAATTTAACTAGTGAAGAAGCTTCAAAAAGATTAAAAAGGTAAAGCTAATACTAGTGTTAAAGTAAAAGTTTATAGAGAAGCTAATAAGCTAACAAAAAGTTTTTTTGAATTAAAAAAAGAGAAACTATAGAATTAAAATATGTAAAGAGTAAAATGCTTGAAGGAGGAATTGGTTACTTAAGACTTACTCAATTTGGAGACAATGTTTATCCTGATATGAAAAAAGCATTAGAAGGATTACAAGCAAAAGGTATGAAAGCTTTAATTTTAGATTTAAGAAGTAACCCAGGTGGAGAATTAGGGACAATCAATAAAAAAATTGCTTCAATGTTTATAGAAAAAGGTAAAATTGTAAGTACAAGACAAAAAGAAAGGTGAAGAAACTGTTTACTCAAGAGAAGGTAAATATTTTGGGAACTTCCCTATGGTTGTTTTAATAAATGGTGGTAGTGCTTCAGCTTCAGAAATTGTTTCAGGAGCATTGAAAGACTATAAGAGAGCAACACTTATGGGAGAAAAAGACTTTCGGAAAAGGTAGTGTACAAACTTTACTTCCTTTACCTGATGGAGATGGAATAAAAAAATAACTATTGCTAAATACTATACTCCAAAATGGAATTTCTATAGATGGAACTGGAATAGAACCTGATAAGAAAGTAGAAGATAAAGATTATTACCTAATCTCAGACGGAACTATAACTAATATAGATGAAAAATCAACAAAAAGAAAAATAAAAAAAGAAATTATAAAAAGAAGTTAAAGGTGAAAAAAAGCTGCTAAAGAAGTAGATACACATAAAGATATACAACTAGAAGCAGCAATTAAATTCTTAAATACACCAGCACAAAAAGAATACACCTTCACCTAAGAAATAGAGGAGAGAATATGCTATATATAGTTGCAACGCCAATAGGAAATTTAGAAGATATGACTTTTAGAGCTATAAGAACTCTAAAAAGAAGTTGACTATATTTTTTTGCAGAAGACACAAGAGTAACAAGAAAAATTATTAGATCATTATGAGATAAAAAAATACAGTCTACAGATACGATGAGCATACTAAGCAACATCAGGTAGCTAATATAATAAATCTTTTAAAAAGAAGAAAAAGAACATTGCTTTAGTCACTGATGCAGGAACTCCTTGTATATCTGATCCAGGTTATGAAGTGGTTGATGAAGCTCATAAAAAAATAATATAAAGGTTGTAGCTATTCCCTGGTGCTAGTGCACTGACTGCATCAGCCTCTATTGCAGGTATAAGTATGAGACGTTTTTGTTTTTGAAGGGTTTTCTACCTAAGAAAAAAAGGTAGACAAACTCTTCTAAAAACAATTAGCTGAAGAAAAAAAGAAAGAACTATAGTCATCTATGAATCTCCTTTTTAGAATAGAAAAAAACTTTAAGAGACATAGAGACTTTTATGGGAAAAAGAGAAGTTGTTATTGTAAGAGAAATAACAAAAATTTATGAAGAAGTTTTTAAGAGGAAGTACTACTGAGCTTATAGAAAAGCTAGAAAAAAATCCTATAAAGGGAGAGATAGTATTACTTGTTGAAGGGCAACAAAAGGGAGGAAATAAATATGTCGATGACACAGATTAACTGGTATCCAGGACATATGAAAAAAACTAAGGATTTAATAGAAGAAAAATTTAAAAGCTTATTGATGTAGTTTTGGAAATTGTTGATGCAAGAATACCTTTATCAAGTAAGAATCCTAATATAGCAAGTCTTAGTAAAAAAATAAAAAAAGAATAATAGTTTTAAATAAGTCTGATTTACTTGAAAAAGAAAGAATTAGAAGTATGGAAAAAAGTATTTTTAAAGAACAAGATTTTTGCCGATGAAGTAGTTGAGATGAGTGCTGAAACAGGATATAATCTAAAAAAAGCTTTATGAGGCTATTGAGTTTGTTTCTAAAGAAAGAAAAAGAAAAAAATTATTAAAAAAAGGACTTAAAAAAAGTTAGTACAAGAATAATAGTTTTAGGAATACCTAATGTAGGAAAAATCTAGACTAATAAACAGAATAGTTGGCAAAAAAATAGTGCTGGTGTTGGGAATAAAGCCTGGTTTTACAAGAGGAAAACAATGGGTTAGAATAAAAAGAAGGTATAGAACTTTTTAGATACTCCTGGTATACTATGGCTAAAAATTTGAAAGTGAAACTGTAGGAGTTAATCTTGCAATATCAGGTGCTATAAGAGATGAAATATTACCAATAGAAGATATTGCTTGTTCTCTTATAAGAAAAAAATGTTAACACAAGGTAGATGGACAAGTTTAAAAAGATAGATATAAACTTTTAGAAGAAGACAGAGATGATGAAATTATGGAAAATATTTTATCAAAGATTGCTTTAAGAATGGCTATGTTAAACAAAGGTGGAGAACTTAATGTTTTACAGGCAGCTTATACACTTCTAAGAGATTATAGGGCAGCTAAGTTAGGTAAATTTGGATTAGATGAAATAAAAAGAGGTGTAAAGATGGATAAGTTAGATTTAAATATGAAAGAAGTTCATAAAGAATTAGTTGATTTTTTTAAAAAGAAAACTTTGAGAAAAAAATGGATTTTCTAAGGCTGTTTTAGGTTTTGTCAGGTGGAATTGACTCAGCTCTTGCAGCTTACTTACTAAGAGATGCTTTAGGAAAAAGAAAATGTACTTGCTATTATGATGCCATATAAGAGTTCAAATCCTGATAGTTTAAATCATGCTAAGTTAGTAGTTGAAGACTTAGGAATAGATTCTAAAGTTATTGAAATAACAGATATGATAGATGCTTATTTTAAAAAAATGAGAAAGATCCTACATCTTTAAGAATGGGAAATAAAATGGCAAGAGAAAGAATGTCAATTTTATACGATTATTCATCTAAAGAAAAATGCTCTAGTTATTGGAACATCTAATAAGACAGAAATTTATTTAGGATATAGTACACAATTTGGAGATTCTGCTTGTGCTTTTTAACCCAATAGGAGATTTATATAAGACTAATGTTTGGGAACTTTCAAGATATTTAAATATTCCTAAAGAATTAATAGAAAAAGAAACCTAGTGCAGATTTATGGGAAGGTCAAACTGATGAACAAGAAATGGGTCTTACATATAAGGAAGCCGATCAAGTTTCTATACAGAATGCTAGAAGAAAAATAAAAACAGTTGAAGAAATTTTTAAACGAAGGTTTTAATAAAGTCTCTAGTTGAAAAATATTGTTAGAAGAATGAATAGAAGTGAATATAAGAGAAGAATGCCACTTATAGCAAAAAAATAAAAAAAGGTAGGTGTCTATGCAAAAATCAATTAAAAAGAAGATTTAAATGACTTTTTAAAAAGAGAAAAGAAGAATTAAGAGAAGTTATAGGAAAAAAATTGGAGGAAGTAATAATTCTCAAGCTAAAAATAATAACTTCATTATTTATGGGAATAGTTTTAGTAATTTTTTTGTAACTGGAATAATCTTAAAACAACTTTCTCCTATGACGACACTTTTTACTTTTACTATTAATAATCAGTTTTAAAAATTATTTGGATGTTACAACAAATGCAAAAAAATCAATGCATTTTTCAATTTTGGGTATTAAATTCTATTGAAATTAGAATAAATGAACTTGATAAAAGACAAAAAAAGATTGAGAAAAATTTTAGAAGGTTTAGAAAATAAAAAGGAAGAATAAATATATTTATAATAAATAATTTTAGGAGGAAAAAAATGAAAAAAATTAGTTCTATTATCTATGTTAGCTTTATCTGTTTCAAGTTTCGCAGCGAAAACCATCATTACCAAAAATCTTATACGGTAAGATATACTCATAATTTTGGTAGAATAGACGGGTTTGTTCAAATTCCAAAAGGGGGACAATTTAATACAACTACTGATAGAAGACCTACTTTTGATGAATTAGATATAAAGAATATTAACTACCCAGAATTATTTGTAGGAGCAAAATGGGATAATTTTTGGTGTTTACTATGGAATGAAATATAAGTCTTTTTAAAGGGAAGTGCAACACTAAATGAAGATTTAAAAAAACACATGATATCCAACTTAGAAAAAGGTGATAGAATATCAAGTAAACATCTATATGCATTTTCATAACTTAGGATTTTTCATATGATTTTAAAAGTAAATCCAAAAATTTACTCTTACTCCAAAAAGTAGAATTCTCAGTATTTCAATTTTCATATAAATTTTTCTTCATCAGGAAGTAAAAATGTAAGTAATGATGAAAGAAAAGTTCAATGCTGGTGGTATTAGAGTTGGAGGAGAAGCAAACTATCAATTTACTGAAGATTTTGCAGTAAGATTTGATGTAATGACTCATATTCCACATGACAGTATAAAATCATCTCTTGATGCCTCATTAACTGCTTCATATAATTTATATAGAAGTGGAAATACTGAGATCAATGCTATAGCAGGTATCGGATATGATAGTTTCAAATATAGAGATACACAAAGAGATATGCAAAAACTTTATGGATTCAAAAAAACAAAAACCAGTTTATAAATTGGGTGTTGAATTGAAATTTTAATAAAAAAATAATATAAAATAAAAAAATAGGAACTCATTTAAGAGTTCCTATTTTTAATATAAATTATTAACGAGTTAAGTATAATAATAAAGAACAAACTATAAATAAAGTTGCAACAACTTCAGTTGCTTTTTGCTAAAGGTCCTCCGTCTTTATTGATACCAAAAAAATTGTATTAGAAGCACCCATTCCCATACTTGCTGTCATTCCATGGCTTCTATCAGGTTGTATTAAAACTAAAACTATTAGTATAAATGCTGATAAGAATAATAATACATTTAATAAAGTTGACATAGCTCCTCCTTTAAGAATTTTAATTTACAATAGAATTATAACATAAGAGATATTTTTTTCAACTGTCTATAACTTGTAAAAATTAAAAAGTTTTAGAGTATAATATATAAGCTGTAAAAAAAGTTTTTTTGTTAGGAGGAAAGATGCAAGAGATATTTGCGAAGTATGGAAGTACTATTGGTTTGGTAGTTCTTTGGATTGGAGTATTTTACTTTTTACTTATTAGACCTAATAAGAAAAGACAAAAAAAGAACAACAAAAATCTACTTAACTCTTTAAAAAGAAGGAACAGAAGTTATAACTATTGGTGGAATCAAAGGAACAATAGCTTTTGTTGGTGAAGATTATGTTGAACTTAGAGTGGATAAGGGAGTTAAATTAACTTTTTAGAAAAATCTGCTATAGCTAATGTTATTAGCAACAATAATCAACAATAAAAAACGACAAAAATTTTGTCGTTTTTTTATTCCCTTCTAAGCAATAAAAAAAGATAAGGATGTTATTTTATGAAAAATTAATTACTGCCTTTTTTTCTTTTTTTCTTTTTGTCAGTCTTAAGTTTCTCAGCTCAAGTCAAAGATGTAAGATTTCGTAATAATACATGTTCAATTAGTTTGAATGCAAGAGAGGGAGAATATTTAGTTAGTGCTGATGAAGAATCGAGGCTCATATATATAGAAATACAAAAATTTAGATTCAAGTTCTTGTGAAAAAAATTTACAAAAGAATTTAGAATATGATATTAGAGATTCAAATCTATTTGAAGATGTAGTCATAGATAAAACAAGAGATAGTGTTTCAATAACATTACAAGTAGCTCCCAAAAAGTTGGCTATGTAATGGATGCAACAAATAATAGAATAGATGTAAATTTTTCATAGAACTACTAAAAAAATAAACATCTTATTGTTATAGACCCAGGACATGGAGGAAAAGATCCTGGTGCAATGAGAGGTTCAGTAGTAGAAAAGAAAAATAGTTCTTTCAGTTGGAAAATTCTTAAAGGAAGAACTTTCAAAAAGATTTTTAATGTAGTTATGACAAGAGATTCAGATGTTTTTTTGTTGTACTTAGTCAAAGACCTAAGATGGCAAATAAAAAGTAATGCAAAAATTATTTGTAAGTATACATGCAAATGCCTCAGAAAGTAAGAATGCAAATGGAGTTGAAGTTTTCTATTTCTCTAAAAAAATCATCTCCTTATGCTGAAAGAATTGCTAATTTTGAAAAACACTATAGGGAGAGCAATATGGAGACAGTAGTGATAAGATAATTCAAATTTCTGGAGAATTAGCCTATAAAAAGAATCAGGAAAAATTCAATAAGATTAGCAAGAAAGATTGCTGAAAAATATCTCAAGTGGTTTAGCATTAAAAAAATGGTGGAGTTCATGGTGCAAACTTTGCTGTTCTAAGAGGATTTAATGGAACAGGGGTTTTAATAGAGCTTGGTTTTGTTAGTAATTCTTATGATGCAGCAATTTTTGGTTGATATAGATTCTCAACAAAAAAATGGCAGAGGAAATTGCAAAAATCAATTAAAGAATATTTGACAAGGTGATGAAATGAGTAAAAAAATAAGAAAGTAACTTTTAAATCAACTGCTATTTTATTAGGAATACTTATAATTTTTATTAATTATAAAAGATTTCTATGGCTTCTAAAAAAATAAAATTGGAGAAATTGAAGTTAGAAAAGTTGAAGTTAAAAGCAGAAGAATTAGTTAAAAATTCCTGCTTATGCTGTAGATAAAGATAGTGATAGCCCCTAGAAAAATATGCTATTAGTACAAAAAGAGGCTGCAACAAGTGATTTATTACAAGTAGCAGTTCAAGATATGACTAAGAACTATTCAGAGGATTTAGAATTAAAAAAATATATTTTAGTGATACTACAGTATATTATGAATTTAATAAAAAAAGATTTGTCAGAAGGTTTTATGCAAGCCTTACAAATGGTAACAGAAGAAATAATGGGTATAAGTGAAATAAACTTTATAAAATAAGAGGAGAAAAAGAATGTTTGATAAGTTGGAAGAAGTTGTTGCTAGGTATGAAGAGCTAAATCAAATGCTAGTTAGTCCCAGAAGTTTTAGCGGATTCTAAAAAAATGATAGAATGCAACAAAGCAATAAATGAAATAACGGGAGATTGTTGAAAAATATAAAGAATACAAAAAAATATGTAGACGATATTGAATTTATAAAAGAAAGTTTCAAGACTGAAAAAAAGATGCAGATATGAAAGAAATGCTTAATGAAGAATTAAAAAGAAGCAGAAGAAAAAAATTACTAAGTCTTGAAGAAGAATTAAAAAAATTCTGTTACTACCTAAAGATAAAAATGATGATAAAAAAACGTTATCGTTGAAATAAGAGGTGGAGCAGGTGGAGATGAAGCAGCTCTATTTGCAGCAGACTTATTTAGAATGTATTCAAGATATGCTGAAAGAAAAAAATGGAAAATTGAAATCATAGAAAAAAACAAGATGGAGAACTAAATGGACTAAAAAGAAGTAGCCTTCACTATAATTGGTTTAGGTGCATACTCAAGGTTAAAAATTTGAATCAGGAGTTCATAGAGTACAAAGAGTTCCTAAGACAGAAGCGTCAGGAAGAATACATACATCAACTGCAACAGTTGCTGTTTTACCAGAAGTTGAAGATGTACAAGAAGTAACAGTTGATCCTAAGGATTTAAAAAAATAGATACTTATAGATCAGGGAGGAGCTGGAGGTCAACACGTAAACATGACTGACTCAGCTGTTAGAATTACACATTTACCTACAGGAATAGTAGTACAATGTCAAGATGAAAGATCTCAATTAAAAAAATAGAGAAAAAGGCAATGAAACACTTACTTACTAAACTTTATGAAATGGAACAAGAAAAAAACAAAGAAGTGAAGTTGAATCAGAAAGAAGATTACAAGTTGGTACAGGAGATAGAGCAGAAAAAAATTAGAACATATAACTTCCCAGATGGAAGAATCACTGACCATAGAATAAAAATTAACAGTACATCAATTAGAAGCATTCTTAGACGGGGATATAGATGAAATGATTGATGCACTTATAACTTTTCACCAAGCAGAGTTATTATCTGCTTCAGAGCAATAATGAATTTACTAGAAATATTAAAAATTTGTTGAAGAGTATTTGAAAAAAATACTCTTTTTCAAAAACCCCGTTTAGAAGCAGAAAAAAATTAGTGTCTTATGTTTTAAACCTTGATAGAATAGCTCTTTATATTCATCATGAAAGAGAATTGACTGAGGAAGAAAAAGACTTCTATAAAAACAATTATTAAAAACAAATGGTGGAAGAAAAAAATCTTTTGATGAAATAAAGGGAGAAAAAGAAAGATTATAAAACTGAAAAATTTAGATATTTTTTTAATAAGTCTGTTGAATATCTTAAGAAAAAAATGGAGTTCCTAGTGCTTTTAGTAGATACAGAATATTTTTTTTCAGAAGCTTTAAAAGTAAGTAGAAATACTTTAAAAATATAGTATGTCAAGAGAAATTAAAGAAGAAGATAAAAAAATAAAAATTAGAGAAATGTTGATGCTAAGAGCTAAGAATAGAAAAACCATTACAATATATTTTTAGGGGAATGGGAATTTTATGGACTTCCTTTTTAAAGTTAGAGAGAATGTATTAATTCCTAGACCAGATACAGAAATCTTAGTTGAACAATGTATACAACTTATGAGAGAAATAGAAGAACCTAATATATTAGATATAGGTAGTGGAAGTGGAGCAATATCTATTGCCATTGCAAATGAATTAAAAATCTAGCTCTGTAACAGGAGTAGATATAAATGAAGATGCTATTAGACTTGCAAATGAAAAACAAAGTATTAAACAAAGTAGAAAAATGTAAACTTTATGAAATCTGATTTATTTGAAAAAAACTAGATGAAGATTTTAAATATGATTTAATAGTTTCAAACCCACCATATATAACAAAAGAAGAGTATGAAACTTTAATGCCAGAAGTAAAAAAACTTTGAGCCTAAAAAATGCTCTTACTGACTTAGGAGACGGACTACATTTCTATAGAGAAATTTCAAAAAAAGCAGGATCTTATTTAAAAAGATACAGGTTATTTGGCTTTTGAAATTGGATATAAGCAAGCAAAAGATGTTTCAAAAAAATTTTTAGAGGATAATAATTTTGCTATTTTATCTGTGGTAAAAAGACTATGGTGGAAATGATAGAGTAGTGCTTGCTAAAAAAAGCAATAAAAGCTGATAATTTTGAAGAAATTGAGGAAGAGGAAGATGTCAACTTATCTTAGTGATTATGATTATTTTTTTACCTGAAGAACTTATAGGTCAAAAAAACCTAGAGAACCTAGAGATTCAGCAAAAACTTATGTTGATAAACAGAAAAAAACAGGAGAAATTGAACATAAACATTTCTATAATATCATTGACTATTTACAAAAAAAGGTGATGTTTTAGTTAGAAATGCAACTAAAGTTATACCTGCTAGAATATATGGACATAAAGAAAGTGGAGGAGTTTTAGAAGTTCTTTTTAATAAAAAGGAATTTCTATAGACACTTGGGAATGTTTGTTGAAACCAGCTAAAAAAATTAAAAATTAGGACAAAAATTATATATAGGAGAAAAATAAGGAACTAATAGCTGAATTATTAGAAATTAAAGAAGATGGAAATAGAATATTAAAGTTTTATTATGAGGGTAGTTTTGAAGAAGTTTTAGATAAACTTGGTTCTATGCCATTACCTCCATATATAACAAGAAAAACTAGAAAATAAAGATAGATATCAAACTGTTTATGCTCAAAGAGGAGAATCTGTTGCTGCTCCAACTGCAGGATTACATTTTACAGAGGAACTATTGAAAAAAATCTCAGAAAAAGGGTATAGAAATAGTTGATATTTTCTTAGAAGTTGGTCTAGGAACATTTAGACCTGTTCAAACAGAAAAATGTTTTTAGAACATAAGATGCATGAAGAAAGCTTTGAAATTTCAGAAAAAAAGCTGCAAAGGCTATAAATGAAGCTAAGGCACAAGGAAGAAGAATTATTTCAGTTGGTACAACTGCAACAAGAGCATTAGAATCTTCTGTTGATGAAAATGGAAAATTAATTGCTCAAAAAAAGATACAGGAATTTTTATATATCCTGGCTATCGATTTAAAAATAGTTGATGCTTTAATAACAAACTTTCACCTTCCAAAATCAACATTGTTGATGCTTGTTTCAGCATTATATGATAGAGAAAAAATGCTTGAAATATATAAATTGGCAGTTAAGGAAGAATATCACTTTTTTAGCTTTGGTGACAGTATGTTTATTTATTAATTGGGTGGGTAATATGAGAATAATAGCAGGTGAAGCTAAAAAAATAGAATAATAAAGACAAGAAAAAGGTTTTGATACAAGACCAACTCTTGAAAGTGTAAAAAGAATCTCTTTTTTTCAATAATTGCTCCATATGTAGAAAATTCTGTTTTCTTAGATCTATTCAGTGGAAGTGGAAGTATCTCACTTGAAGCTGTGAGTAGAGGTGCTAAAAAGAGCTGTCATGATAGAAAAAAAGATGGAGAAGCTTTTAAAAATATATTATTGAAAACATTGATAACTTAGGGTTTTACAGATAGATGTAGAGCTTATAAAAAAATGATGTTGTGAGAGCTGTAGAAATATTAGGAAGAAAAAAAGGAAAAAAATTTGATATAATATTCATGGATCCACCTTATCAAGATAATATCACTACAAAGGTTTTAAAAGCTATAGATAAGGCAGATATTTTAGCAGATGATGGTTTAATAATCTGTGAACATCATTTATTTGAAGATTTAGAAGATAATATAGCATCTTTTTAGAAAAAAACTGATGAAAGAAAATATAATAAAAAAATATTAACATTTTTTTACCAAATAAATAGTAGTTTTTTTCTTGATTTTTTTATACTTCTAGTTATATATTTCGATTACTTGATAGCCATAAATGTTTTTTTCGAGCTCCACAAAGGCTCTCCAAACATTTATGGACATCGCAGTAATCTCATTTCAATTTTTAATATAAATTTTTCAAGAAAAAAACTTAGAAATTTAATTTATAAATATTTTTTTTATTATATGAAAGGAGTAGAGATGGCAAAAAAATACTTTTTGAAGAAAAATTTAGAAAAATTTAGATGAAATTATTGAAAAAAACTAGAAAGTGGAGAACTTAGTCTAGACGATGCAATAAAAAGAATATGAAAATGCGATGAAACTTATAAAAAAACTGCTTCTAAGATGTTAAATGAAGCTGAGGGTAGATTAATTAAAGTCATTGAAAAAAATGGAGAAATTGAGACAGAGGAGATTTAAGATGAATAGCGATTTCCAAGTTTATTTAAAAAGAAAAAAACTAATTTTTTTGAAACTGAATTAAAAAAAGAGTTAAAAGAACTTTCATATCCAGAAACTATAGCAAAAGGAATGGAGTATGCTCTTTTAAATGGTGGTAAAAGATTGAGACCTTTTTTTACTTTTTTTACAACTTTGGAATTATTAAATCAAGATATACAAAAAAAGGGGTAAAGTCAGCTATAGGAATAGAAATGATACATTCTTATTCTCTTGTTCATGATGACTTGCCAGCTCTTGACAATGATGATTATAGAAGAGGTAAATTAACAACTCATAAAGTTTTTTTGGAGAAGCTGAAGCTATTCTTATAGGAGATGCACTACTGACTTATGCTTTCTATATGTTGTCAGAAAAAAATTTAAATATTTTATCATTTGAACAAATTACAAAAAAATTATTTCAAAAAAACTTCTGCTTATTCAGGAGTAAATGGAATGATAGGTGGACAAATGATAGATATTGAAAGTGAAAAATAAAAAAATTAATCTAGAGACTTTAAAAATATATTCATAAACATAAGACAGGAAAGTTAATAAAACTTCCTATTGAAATAGCTTGTATTATAGCTGATGTTTCTGAAGATAAAAGACTTGTATTAGAAGAATATGCCGAACTCATTGGTTTAGCTTTTCAAGTAAAAGATGATATATTAGATATTGAAGGAACTTTCGAAGATTTAGGTAAGCCTGTTGGAAGCGATGATGATTTACATAAGGCGACTTATCCTAGTATTTTAGGTATGGAAGAAAGTAAAAAAATTCTAAACGAGACTGTTGAAAGAGCAAAAAAGATTATACATAATATGTTTGGAGAAGAGAAAGGAAAGATTTTGATTTCTCTTGCTGATTTTATAAGAGAGAAAAAATCTTAATATGTGGGATTAGTTAACTTTGGCCACAGATTTTATCTGTGGCTTTTATTATACACAGGAGGAAAAATTTATGAAAAAATGATATCTTAGTAGGAATTACAACACCTGCAACTTTAAGTCTTGCTAATGCAACAAAGGATATTCCTATAATCATGGCAGGAATTACTTACCCTGTTGAAGCAGGTCTTATAGCAAGTGAAGAAAAAAACCTGGAAATAATATTACTGGAGTAAGTGATAGAACACCTATAAAAACAACAACTTGAATTAATGAAGGAAATTATACCTAACTTAAAGAAAAATTGGTCTATTATATACTTCAAGTGAAGATAATTCAATAAAAACAAATTGAAGAAGCTAAAAAAATATGCAGCTGAATTAGGATTAGAAGTTAAATTAGCTTCAATAGCAAACTCTAATGATATTCAACAAGTTACAGAAAGTTTAGCAAGTGAAGTTGAAGCGATATTTGTTCCTATTGACAATACTATAGCAAGTGCTATGGCAACAGTTGTAAAAAGTTACAGATAAATTTAAAATAGGAGTTTTTTTCCTTCAGCTGACACTATGGTTGCTGATGGTGGAGTTCTAGGTTTAGGAGTTGACCAATATCAAATCGGTGTTGAAACTGCAAAAGTTATAGTAGATGTAATAAATGGTAAAAAAACCAGCTGACACTCCTATTGTTTTAGCTAATGAAGGAGTTATATACTTAAATGAAGCAAAAAGCACAAGAATTAGGAATAGAAATTCCTGCAACTATTAAAGAAAAAAAGCACAAATAGTTAAGTAGTATTTAGTAAAAATAGTTCGTTATTAGCCAGATTTCTAAACGGATAAAAAAATTAAGAATTCGCTGCAAATTCGGCAAACTCACTTTTGTTCAAACAAGCCGAGATTTGCTCGGCTCATTCTATTTAATTTTTATCCTAAAATCTGGAATATAACTCACTTATTTTTTTCTAAAAATCTTTACATAGAAGATAGGAAGGAAGAGGAAAATGGATTTAGTTATTTCAGCAATTTCACAAGGACTTTTTGTGGAGTTTACTATCATTAGGTTTATTTATAAGTTTTCGTGTCTTAAATATTGCAGATATGACAACAGAAGGTTCTTATCCTTTAGGAGCAGCTGTTTGTGTTATGCTTATACAAAGTGGTTATTCACCTTTAACTGCAACAATCATAGCAATGCTTGTTGGTTCTCTTGCAGGACTAGTGACAGCTATTTTTATAAATGTTTGTAAAATTCCAAGTTTACTTGCAGGTATTCTTACAATGACAGCTTTACTTTCAGTGAATCTTCGTATAATGAAAAAGACCTAACTTAAGTTTACTTAATAAGGAAACTATTTTTTTGATAGTTTATCAAAAATTAAATTTACCATCTTATTTTGATATTATATTGTTAGGTTTAGTAGTGATTTCTATTGTAATTTTAGCAATGCATTTATTTTTTTAACACTGAGTTAGGGCAAGCTTTAATTGCAACAGGAGATAATCCAAAGATGGCAACATCATTAGGAATATCTACTAAAAAGATGACTACTCTTGGACTTATGCTTTCAAATTCATTGATAGCTTTAACAGGGGCAATACTTTCTCAAAAACAATGGATATGCTGATGTTAATAGTGGATTAGGAGTAATAGTCGTTGCTCTTGCTGCTATTATAATAGCAGAAGTAATTTTTACTGATGTAAACTTTTTAACACGTCTTGTTTGTATAGTATTTGGTTCTATGATATATCGTTTACTTTTTAGTTTTTTTGTATTGAAATTAAATGTAATACAAGCTAATGACTTTAAATTGGTTTCAGCTCTTTTTAATAGCACTATTTTTTTAAGTGTACCTGAATTAAAAAAAGTTTTCTTTAAAGTTAGGAAAAAGGTGATAAATAATGCCATACATAGAATTAAAAAAATATAAATAAAGTTTTTTTAATCCAAATTCAAACAGAGAACATCATGCTTTTAAAAAAATATAAATCTTGTTATTAATAAAGGAGATTTTATTACAATAATTGGTGGAAATGGAGCAGGAAAAATCAACATTATTTAATGCAATATCTGGAGTTTTTTTCCTTTAGATAGTGGTAGTATATCGATTAATGATGTAGAAATTTCGTCAACAAAGGAATTTGAAAGAGCTAAGTATATAAGTCGTGTTTTTCCAAAACCCTTTAGATAATACAGCTCCTCGTATGACAGTTGCTGAGAATATGGCATTAGCTCTTAACCGTGGAGAAAGAAGAACATTAAAATTTAGTAAAAAAATAAAGATAACATAGCCTTATTTGAGAATTTATTAAAAAAATCTTAATTTGGGTTTAGAGCAAAAACTAAATACTGAAATGGGAGTTTTATCAGGTGGACAAAGACAAGCCATTGCCTTACTTATGGCAACAATGAAAGCTCCTGAATTAATTTTTTGTTAGATGAGCATACTGCAGCTCTTGATCCAAAGACACAAAAAGAAAAATTATGCTTTTATCAGAAGAGAAAGTAAAAGAAAAAAATCTTACAGCCCTTATGATAACTCATAATCTTCAAGATGCTTTTAACTTATGGTAATAGAATGTTACTTTTTACATCAAGGAGAAATTGTTAGAGACTTTTTCAGAAGAAGAAAAAAAGAAATTATCTGTAACAGATTTGTATAAGATTATGGTTGACCTTGATGAATAATATTTTTATTTATTTTTTTATAGGAAATTATGCTATATTATAGATAAATAGAAAATTTTATTAAAGGGAGAAAAATAATATGAGAATAAGAAGTGTTGAAACAGCTATAAGAGCAGATGTTAGCAGAAATATTCCTAATGGAGTAGATGCTTTAGGAATATTTGATAATTTAGTATAACCAATTTTTTTCCATTTCCAGTAGAAAGTCTTTCTATAATACTTTCTTTCTCAGAAATGGAAGGACCTACAATGTTCCAAGTGAGAATAAATGCACCAAATGATGATTTAGTATCAAAAGGGGATTTTGGAGTATTACCAGATCAATTTGGTTATGGAAGAAAAAGTAATTAATTTAGGTGGAATTTTAATTAGTGAAAGAGGGAAATACACTATAGATATTTTTTTGAATTAGGTGTTGATAAGAAATTAAAATTCATAAAAAAACTAGAAGATTATTCTTTGCTGATTATCCACCTCAAAGAGAATTTACTGATGCTGAAAAAGCAAGCAATATTAGAAGATGAAAGCTTGATAAGAGTTGTTAAAAACAGAATTTAAGCCTTTTGAATTTGCAAATGATGATACAGTAAAAACCTATTAAGTTACAAATATCTTTAGATGATTCTGTACCATTGGAAGAAGGATACATTGCAGTTCCTGAAGATAATACTATTTTTAGTAAAAAGGGAAAAAAATTTGATTTAACAGGTATGAGAAGACATGTTGAATGGATGTTTGGAAAAACCTATACCTAGACAAGAAGAAGAACCTGATGAAGAAAAAAATAAGGTGTTAATATGAGTGTAAAAATATGTAGCTATGAAGCTAATATCATTTTGTAGATAAAGGAAGTTATTCAAATATTGTTTTAAATGATGCTTTTTAAAGAATTCTATCTTACAGCTAAAGAAAAAAAGCCTTTTATTACTGAAATATTCTATGGTGTTCTAAGAAATAAAAAAATTTCTTAGACTATATGATAGAAAAAAATACCAAAGTAATAAAGAAAGAATGGATAAGAAATCTATTGAGAATTTCAATTTACCAATTAACCTTTATGTCCAGTGATGCTAAAGGTGTTGTTTGGGAAGCAACTGAAATTGCTAAAAAAAGCATGGAATAGCTATTTCTAAATTTATAAATGGAACTTTAAGAAACTATTTGAGAAATAAAGATTTAGAAATAAAAAAACTACATGATGAGAAAAAAACTATGAAATTTTTGTACTCTATTCCACAATATTTTTTTGTGATATATTAGAAAAAAACAATATGGAAGTGAAAAATTTAAACCAAGCTATTATTAGTTTAAAGAAAATTCCTTATCTATCAGTAAGAGTAAATAAATTAAAAATATAGTGAAGAAGAATTTGAAGAATTTTTTTAAAAAGAAAAAGATATGCAAATTATAAAAAAAGTTGATTCAGTATATTATGTAAACTCAGGTTTGATAATAAATTCTAAAGAATTTAAAGAAGGAAAAAAATAATAGCTCAAGATGCTTCATCGTATTTAGCAGCTAAAAAAATTTAGGAGCAAAACCTAAATGAATTAGTTTTTAGATATCTGTGCTGCACCAGGTGGAAAAAAACTGCAGTTCTTGCTGAGGAAATGGAAAACAAAGGTGAAATCATAGCTATAGATATACATCAACATAAGAAAAAAAGTTAATTGAAGAAAAATATGAAAAAAACTAGGAATAGATATAGTCAAAGCTACTGTTTTAGATGCTAGAAATGTAAATAAACAGGGTAGAAAAGTTTGATAAAAATCTTAGTTGATGTACCTTGTAGTGGTTATGGAGTTATAAGAAAGAAACCTGAAATTCTATATACAAAAAAATAGAGAAAATATAGAAGAACTAGCATCATTACAACTAGAGATTTTAAACTCAGCAGCAGATATATTAAAAAGATGGAGGAGAACTAATTTATAGTACCTGTACCATTATTTCTCAAGAGAATACTGAAAATGTTGAGAAGTTTTTAAATGAAAGAAAAAGAATTTAAAGTTAAAAGCTTTAAATATTCCTGAAAAATGTTTCTGGTGAATATGATAAACTTGGAGGTTTTTTTCTATAAATTATAAGGAAGAAATAATGGATAATTTCTATATTATAAAGTTAACAAAGGAAGAAAAAAATGCTAGAAGAATTAAAAAGAAGCAAACAGTTATATTTCATCAAAGATTGATAAATATAGAAGTAGAAGTTTATTGATAAAAAGAGATTGAAGAAGATGCTGAAATCAATAATGTTCCAATAATCAGTAAAGAGATTAGAGAATATTTAAAAATTTATTATAAAATCAAATAAAAAAATATAAAAAAATATTTTAGAAATTGGAACTGCTACTGCTTATTCAGGAATTATTATGGCTGAGGAAATTCAAGATAGAAATGGTTTTTTTGACTACAATAGAAATTGATGAAGATAGATTTAAAATTGCTAAATTCTAATTTTGAAAAAAGCTAATTTGAAAAAAATATAGAACAAATTCTAGGAGACGCCACAGAAGAGATAGAAAAAAATTAAATAAAAAAATTATGATTTTATTTTTTTATTGATGCTGCTAAAGGACAATATAAAAAAATTTTTTTGAAGATTCATATAAACTTTTAAATAAAGGTGGACTTGTGTTTATAGATAATATCCTTTTTAGAGGTTATTTATATAAAGAAAGCCCTAAGAGGTTTAAGACTATAGTAAAAAAAGATTAGATGAGTTTATAGAATATCTTTATGAGAATTTTTGAAGATGTAACTTTACTTCCTATATCTGATGGAGTTATGCTAGTTAATAAAAAAATTAAATACTTGTACAATAAGGAGTTGCAAATTATATAACAACTCCTTTTTAATTTATAAAAAAATATTATTAAAATGCTTTTTAATAATTTAAAAAAATTTAGTATAATAGAACAGTAAATTAAAAAAATATATGGAGGTTTTAAAATGGCAGATGGACACAAAACACCGACGGAATTAGTGGACTATATTATTAAAGTTGGGATAGATAAGGCGACTAAACCCTTATTTAAACTTATGTTACTTGGAATTTTTTTGGAGGAGCTTTTATAGCACTTGGAGGAGCAGGAAATATTATTTCATCTTCTACTTTAGTAAAAAAACTGATCCAGGATTTGCAAAAGTTTTTTTAGGAGCAGCTGTATTCCCAGTGGGGACTTATTTTAGTTGTAACACTTGGAGCTGAATTATTTACAAGTAACTGTTTATTATCAGTTGCATTCGTGAAATAAAAAAATTAGTTTTACACAAATGATTAGAAACCTTGTAACTGTTTATCTTTTTTTAACTATGTTGGAAGTTTTATAGTTGCTTATATCACAGTAAAAGGTGGAAGTTTTAATGCAGATTCTCTTGCATATTTACAAAACATAGCTACTCATAAAGTAGATGCTTCAGCTTATGCTCTTTTTTTATCAAAGGTATACTATGTAATGTTCTAGTATGTGGAGCTGTTATCCAAAGCTATACTTCAAGAGATACTATAGGTAAATTAGTTGGAGCTTGGTTACCTATTATGCTATTCGTTCTTATTGGTTATGACCACTCGATAGCAAATATGTTCTATCTAACTGCTGCTAAATTAGCAGATACAAGTTTATTTGGAGTTTCTGGTATCTTATATAATCTATTTTTATGTTACATTAGGAAATATCTTAGGAGCTTTAGCTATAGGATTACCTCTATATTTCTCATATTATAAAAAAATCAGATAACTAAAAAAACAAAATAATATTTTAAAAGGGGCTGTTGCAAATTGATGATTTTTTTATCATTAATTCTGACAGCCCCTTTTAATAAAATTTATTTTTTTATCAAATTATTAATTTTAATATACTAATACTACTTACTATTAACATAATTAAAAATAGCTAAATATATAGGGATAGCTATTATAAATAAAGATAAAAAGTAAGATAATCCCAAAGAGAATTAATATATATTTAATTATTTTTTTAGCTATTATCATTTTTTTAGAATTGTTTATAATTTTTTTGTATGTTTTTTTCTATTAAAGTAGCTATTTCATTAGAATTTTCATTTAATTTTATATTCACTTGATTTTTTTATTAATAGTTTTTAGCATCTTATCACCTCTTGATAAAATTTTTATAATAAAGTACATCAAAAAGCAATCACTTATTTTATATTTGAGATATATCAATCCATTTAATTTAAAAGTTTTTTTCAGTTCTTCTAAAGTAAGTTCAATAACACTGTCTAACTAATACTATAATATATTTTTCATCTAGCAGAAAAATCTACTAATCTTATGATTTTAATTCCATCATGTACTCCTAGATAACTTTCATCATTAGTGATTATTATTTTTTTCAAAGTTATCTTGAATTTTATAGAATGGAGCTAACTCTCTTTCTCTTGTGCTAGAGCTAGCAATATTTTCAGTTACTTGTATGTAGATTTTTTTGTATTTGCATTTGTAGCAATGAAATCTATTTCATTATCTCCAATTTTACCTATTGCCACATCATATCCACGACGTAATAATTCAAAAATAAACAATATTTTCAATAATATGTCCTATATCTCTATTTCTAAATCCTAATAGGTAATTTCTTAGTCCAATGTCTACTATATAATATTTTCCTAAAGTTTTTTTAAAAAAATTCTTTACCTTTGATGTCAAATCTTTTTATTTCATAAAAAAACATATGCTTCAAGAAGAGTTGCTACATAAGACTGTACCGTTTGAACAGCAGGTTTAGTTTCAATTAATTTTTTTCATTTCAACAAAACATTAGAAATGGAATTAATAGAAGTATTATTTCCAATGTTATCTGCTAAAAAAACATTATAATTTTTTTCTTAGTAGACTTGAATCAGTTACCTGTCTTCTATCTTTTTTTGTTTTTTTCACGCTCTAAGATATCTCTTATTACTACACTGGAATAAATCCCATCAAGAATAGTTAGAGCCTTATCTATTTCTAAAGGAAGTTCTGTAAGACTAGGGCATACCACCAAAAAGTGATATAAGCATCAAAAAGTTCTTTTTATTTCATATGCTTTCACCATTTTTCATTTTCAACTTTTCTACTTATACCTCCAGTTAGACTTTTCTTTTCAATAATTTTATATCCATGAAAATCAATAAATTCAATAAAAAGATAAAGGATAAACTTTAATCTCAATACTTCTTCCTGCTAAGTAAGTTGCATACTCACTTGATAGTAAAAAAAGCATTAGAACCAGTTATATAGATATCACATTCAAAAATCAACTCTAAATGAATTTATAGCATCTTGCCATTCTGGAAACTTTTTGAATTTCATCAAAAAAACAAATAAGCTTTTTTTATTTTTTTAGGTAAATTACTTTTTAACATAATTATATAGATCTTCAACAGTCATTCTTTTGAACTCCATTGACTCAAAAATTTATTTGTATAATTTGATTTTTTTTCTATACCATTATCTAAAAGATGTTTTTATCATTAATTTCATTAGACTTGATTTTCCACAACGGCGAATACCTGTGATAATTTTTACAAAAATCAGTATCTTTGAATTCAATTAGTTTTTCTAAGTAGTGACTACGATTTTTTTCAATTCATTTTCTTTTTTTAACATCAATTTCACCTCTATAGAAAGTATAACATAAAATTCAATATTTTAAAAAGTTTTTTTAGTATTAATACTAAAAAAATATTTTTTTAAAAAAGTTTTTAATATTGATACTAAAAAAACTTCCACTCATTAAAATGGAAGTTTTTTTATTAAAGATTTTAAAGTAACTTTAGGTACATTAGAATTGATTTTTATCTATGATATTAACGATTTTTTTGTAAATCATTCTCATCTGTAAAAAGATTAAAAAAATAGATGTTCCTAAAAATATCATTTGAAAGTCTAGGGATTTCACTCTTAGAGTAAGCACCATATTTTACTATATTTTCAATTATTAAATTAATCAATTCAATTTGGTTAGAGTTAAATTTCTCCTTATTTAAAAAAATTCAGAAAACTCTCTATTAATAGCTTCTCTATCTAAACCAACAAGAGAACGGATAAAAAAATACCAAAACTTTCTTTTTTTCCATAAAGGCTAGATATTTTTTTTCAATTTCAGTATTATTTTCATTTTTTTAGACTTTCAAGACTAACTTCCTCATTACTATATAGAAAGTTGTTTTAGTTCTTTTTAAATCTTCATTATCTAGCTCTATATTGTTTCTTAATTTCTTTATAGAAAGCAGTTCCTTATTTTTTTGTCCAAGTATTTTTTTGAAACTTTGCTTTAGAGTTAATATATGCAGAGGCAAAAGTGTTTATGTCTTTCACTTCTGTAGAGATATGTGTATCTTCAAAGTCTCCTACAATATAATTCAAATGTTTTCCGTCAATATCTAAAAAAATATTGTTAATGGTTCGATAATATCTTTTTAAATTCTTTAATTCTAAAATATCAATATTTTTTTTAGATAATTTTTCATCTTTTATTAATTTCATAATATAATCAGTATTTTTTTGAATTTCTTTTTATAGTTCCCTTCTTTTGCTAATCCTTTTTGCTATGTCAGAAATTTCCATTTTTTTCATTTTCTACTTTTTTTATTATCAAATAATTTAAGTTGGATTTTTTTAAAAATAAGATTTTTCAAATTTCTTCTCCATCTCAGTTTTTTTCTGTAATAGGGAAAGGTAGAGAACTTAGATTTTTTTATTATTTCATCAACATCTTTTTTTCTTCTAAATTCTTTAAGACATCAATATTTTTTTATATTTTTTTACATAAGAAATTTTTAGTTCTTACTGAGATATTCTCTTCATTTAAAGAAGCTATTAAATCATATATTTCATTCACTAAATCTTCCCAAAGTTTTTTTATATTTTTCATCCATTTGATATTCTAAATTTTTGAAGTTTGTAAAGTCATCTTAACTTTATTTTCAAAGATTCTACTAGATAATGATTTTCCTAATTTTTGTATTATCTTCATCAAAGCTACTTTGCAGTTCAAAAATATGAAAAAGTTTCTACAGAAATCTAAAAATTAAAAAAATCTTTTTTTATCTTGACCAGTTCCATAGATATCTTTACATTTTCTAGTTCCTCTACCTATCATTTGCCAAAAATTTAGCTTTTTGATTTTACTTTCTTATAGAAAACTAGATTTAATATTTGTGGAACATCTATTCCAGTATCAAGCATGTCAACAGACACAGCTATTTGAGGAAGACTATTAGGATTAACAAATCTTTCTATTAACGTTTGTGCTTTTTTTCAACTTTTTGTTGTTATTTTTTTGACAAAATTCACCATCAAGATTTTTTTATAATTTATTAAAAGTTTCTACAATGTGTTCAGCATGTTTGTCATTTCTTTAGCAAATATTATAGTTTTTTTCCTAATTTATCTCCCTGATTCAATTTTATAACCTTCTTCCATAAGAGTAGTAAGTACTTTTACTTGTTGTTCCTTCATTAAAAAAACCATGAATTTAAACTATCACCAGAAATTTCTTCAGGCATATTATCTTCTTCATCAAAAAGAGTTTCATATTTTTTTCTTTTTCTTCTTCTGAAAGTTTACTATAAACAATACCATTTTTCTGGATAATTTAAAAGAAATTTCCTTGATTTTTAGGCAATACTAAAAAAATTCATCTTTAGCTGCTTCAAATAAATCATAAGAATCAGTAGGTTCTTTTGAATTCATATCAAAAAAACTTTAAATGTATTTCTATCTATTTCATTTTTTTAGGAGTTGCAGTAAGACCTAAAATTAAGCTATCAAAAATATTCAAATAAATCTCCATACTTTTTGATAGATGCTTCTATGTGCCTCATCAACAATAATTAAATCAAATGCACCTACTCCATATTTATTAGTCCCATCTTCTCTACTTTTTTTCTGCCTCTGTCATCATTGTTTGATAAGTTGAAAATACAATTTTTGCATTATCTCTATCTTTTTTTCAGCCACTAAATCAACAAGAGTATAATCAGGTAAAGAGTTTTTTTGAAAACTATTTAATGCTTGTTTAACAAGGGCTACTCTATCTGCTAAAAAAATAAAGTTCTTTTAACCATATTTAATCTTGATAAACAATCTACTAATGAGATGGCAACTCTTGTTTTTTTCCTGAACCTGTTGCCATAACAAGTAAGGATTTTCTATTTCCTGAAATATAGTTTTTCTATTGCTTTTTTTTACAGCTCTTTCTTGGTAATATCTATCTATTATTTTTTTATTTATAGAAATGTCATTTGAAGTAATTTTTTTCATTTCTTCTAGCTATGATTTTTTTAAAAAGTTCTTCTTTTTCTATAGAAGCCATAAATTCTTCTAGGAATAGAGTTTTTTTGTTTTTCATAGATGAAATATTTCAAAAACCATTAGTTACAAATCTTATTGGGAAAAAAAGTTAAATTTTTTTCTCCAAAGCTTCAGCATATTCTAAAAGCTTGAAATTCTCCTTTTTGGCATTATATGAAGCTTTCTTAGCCTCTATTATTGCAAGAGGGTAAGCAGAATCTCCCCATAGAGACATAATCTATATTACCTTTTTCCAGAACTTGTACTCTTTTAATCCTTCAACTTCATATTCAAACATATTCTTATCATTTAAATTCCAACCAGCTTTCATAAGCAAGAAATCTATAAATAACTTTTCTAGTTTCTTTTTCAGAAAAAAATTACTATTATTTATTTTTTTGTATTATGTTTTTTTAGTAGGTACTACTTCTATTTTTTTCAATATTATTTTTTTACATCATCATCTGTTAACTTAATATCATTGATATTTTCTTCTTCAGATGATGAATGTAAAAATATATTTCTCATCAAATTTTATATCATCAGTTTTAAGGGTAGAACCATAACAATAAGCTATCCAAAGTGTGAAATCAAAAAATTCCTTCCAAAGAATTTAAAAGCAATATCTTTGTTTAAAGGTAAATTTCTACCTGTATCACTAATTATATTTTTTTAACATGTGAGCAGCATCATTACCAAATTTTCTAATAAGGTTAAGCCCAACTATTTGACTTTCATCTTGAAATAAATCTTTAAACTCTTTTTTTATTAATAAGATCATTGAGAGACATTTCATTATATGAAGTTTGAATTTTTTTCAAATTTATATACTAAGCCAACACAAAAATTCAAGTGCCAATCTTGAGTAAAAAAAGCACTTGTCCTAGGCTTGATATAACAGTTTTTTTCTCAGCTTCTAAACACAGTTCATATAAATCTATAAACTCATCTTTTAAAAAAATCAAAATTACTCATTGATTTTGTTCCCCTCTTGATGCTCTAAATAAATTTATTTGAAATTGAAGAAGTATTTTAATTAACCAATGTATTTTTCTATGTGAAATTTTTTTACATTATTTTTGGCTAACCATTGCATATTGTAAAGTAGTATCTATTTTTTTGATGTCCTAATAATTGTTGAACTTGTTCTATAGGCATTCCTTTATCTATTGCCTTTGTTGCTAAGGTTCTTCTAAATTTATGAGGATGAACCTTAGTAATATTTAATTTTTTTCCAAGTTCTCTAAGCATTATTTCTACACCACTAATTTGCAACCTTTTATGTGGTTTTTAAAAGAGAAACAAAGAGTGCAGAATTATCATCATCTCTTGTTTTTCAAATAATTATGCAGATGAATTTTTAGTTCTTGCATCAAAAATATACTTTTCTTTCTTTATCTCCCTTACCAAATACAACACATTCTCTTCCTTCAAAAATCAATATCTTCTATATTTAATTTAACTAATTCTCCAACTCTCATTCCAGTTGAAGCTAAAATATCAATAATAGCTAAATCTCTTAAAGATTTACAATTATCTCTCATAATTTCCATTGCTTCATCGGAATAAGTTTCTTTTACTACTGTTCCTGTCTTTACTTTTATGTATTCTTCTAACAGGACTTTTTAAAAATATAATCTTCTTCTTCAAGCCAAAGCAAAAAAAGCTTGAAAAAAATTCTTCTAATATTATCTATTGTTATTTTTACTTGCATTTCCTTCTTTTTTTGATAGTTGTCTAAATATTCTCTTAAATCATTTGTTGTGATATGCTTAATAGATTTATCAATTTTTTTAAATAAATTTTCTATAGTTGCTTTATAATATTTTTAATGATTTTCTTGAACAACCTTCAACATGTTTAGCTGATAGAAAAGCTTCTAAATATTCAATATTTTTGCTTTTCATCTCTATCAGCACCTTCTTTTTTTTACAATTTCCAAATCATATAAGTAATGTGCAAGCACCTTATGTAATTTTTTTCCATTTGTCCATTTGTTAATGTAGAAGACATAGCTTGTTTTATGTCTAAAATTAAAAGTATCTACCATCTTTGTACCTCCTAAAAAAATCTGATACTTTAATTTTAACATACTTCTATATTTGCAAACTTGCTGATTTTTTTAAAAAGCTATAATTCTCTTTTTTTTCTTCTTCTATCAAAGGTTCTACTAAAGATACAAAAATTTTTCGATATCTTGATTTCTTAAAAATATCCATATATTTAGCTCTATTTTCTACTGTAATAACGAAAAGGAGTTAAGTTATTTTCTAACATTAAAGCAAGCATTATTAATCTTCCTGTACGTCCATTTCCATCAGAGAAAGGATGTATCCTTTCAAACTTTATATGATATTCAAGAATTATTTTTTTATTTTCTCAATATCAGAATTAGAATTTTTTTAATTGGAAGTTCATATTTTCAAACCACTCATTCATTTTATATGGAGTTTCACTTGGACTTGCTGTTTCAAAAATTTGCTCCTTTTATATAGTTATAGTCCGTCTTAAAATTTCCAGCATTATGATTCAATCTATTTAATAAAAATCTTATTAATTTCTTTTTATCATATAGATATCTACTTCATTATTTTGTAATTCAGCTAATAAAAAAATTTTAAAAGCATCTGAATGATTTAAAACTTCTAAAAAAATTCTCTTTTAGACATTGCATTGGGAATAGTATCATCTAAAAATGATAGTTGCAGTTTCATTTAGTGTTAATGTATTCCTTCCAATAGCATTTGAATGGTGTGTCATTCTTACATTCAAATCATCTATATATTCTTCTGTAAATTGTTCTAGTATTTTAATCTTTCTCAACTCCTTTCTTTTTTTCATATTTTCATAAGCTTTTTAAAAATAATGGTCATAATAGTAAATTTCAATAAGTAGCGGAGTATGGTTTATAAAAAAATTAATTGTCAAAAATATTTGGATATTAGGCTATCATATAAATTTTGAGCTATTCCTATAGATTTTTTTCAATTTCAAATTTCAATTTCTCAATTTTTCTCAATTCTTTTCAGCAAATTTATTTTTGTAATTCCATTGGAGGAATAGGGAGTACAATTTTTTTCTAAATCACTTTTTAACAAGACTAGGAATAGTAACAGCTTTATTATGAATTTCAAAGTCATAAAAAAAGACAGAAATAATATAAGTAATGGTAGGACATCTTTTTCACTCTTTTACTTCTAGTCCAAAAAGCAGTATCAACATTCCAAAAATTTCTCTTTTACAAGAATAGGTTTGTTTATATTTCCTTTTCTACCAATTATTATTGAATTTTCATTACAAATATAAGCATTAGAACGACCGATTATCCCTCCACTTCCATATATTGGATATTTACCATTTATATCTTCTACTTGTTTTTGATTTTTTTACCATTTTTTTATATTTAAAAACATCTTTCCAATAATATATTTCCCAGTTTTTTTATCATTAGTTTTAATATCTCCAAACATCGTAGTAAATAAAGATTTATTTAACTCGTTTAAAAAAGAGTAATTGAGACTTCCTAGACTTTATATTATTTTCTAATAATTCTAATTTTTTTGATATTTTCTTTTGTATTTCAATATTAGGAGCTTTGATTTTTTTATATTTTCTATCCATCTAGAACTAATATTAGGTTGAGCTCCTCCATAAGAGTTTACTATTATGTATAGATTTTTAAAAAAATAAATTAAAAACTCTTGAGAAATATCTTCATTTTTTTGTATAGATAGAGCATATTCTTTTGATTTAGATATGCTATTTTATTATCAGAAAAATACAGCCATCTTTCCAGTTGTTGCTCCAGATAATGCAATTAAAAAGACTTCCTTTTTATTAGGAATTCTTTATTAATTTCTTCATCAATACACACACATTTACTTAAATCTATATTATCTTTAATATCAGCTATCCTAATAATTGGAATACCTTTTGTCAGAGTATTTGCTACTATCAAAAAGCATATCCATTTTTTTACATTAGCTATTTCTTTTTAATAAATACTCTTTCATAAAAATATCCACTTCTTAAATATTTTTTTATGTTTTTTTATTAAAAAAATTAAATTATTCTTCATCTAGCATCACTTTTTAACTCTTTCAACTTTTTCATCAATAGATTTTGAAAGTTCTTCTAATTTTTTTCTAAAAATTACCTTAGGTTCTTCATATTCAACTTTTTTTCATAAACAATTTCTTTATATTTATTAATTGATAAATCGTAGTCATTATCAATTATTTCTTGTTTAGGAACAAAGAAAGACTTATCAGTTCTCTTTCTATCTTTTTTTCATTCTCTAAATTAGAAAAATCTTTCTATGATATCTGGGATATCGTTTTTCTTCAACAGGATTTCTTTTTATCATCAAGAGAATATCCATCAGCTGTCATATCATAGAACCAAACATTATCAGTTCCACCTTTTTCCAGTCTTTGTGAAAATTAAAATACCTGTCGATACTCCAGCATAAGGTTTGAATACTCCACTTGGCATAGAAATAATAGCTTCTAATTGATTGTTTTCAATTAATTCTTTTCTTAAATTTTTTTATGTGCATTTGAAGCTCCAAAATAGTACTCCATCAGGAACAATAACTGCAGCTCTACCACCAATTCTTAAAAGCCTTAAGAATAAAGCATTGAATAATAATTCAGTCTTTTTAGTTTTCACAACTCTTGTTAAAGTATTAGAAAGTAAAAGCTTCATCAACACTTCCTTTAAATGGTGGATTAGCTAGTACCAAAAGTATATTCATTTTCTTCACTGTAATCTGTTGAAAGAGAATCAACTCTTTTTAATTTTTGGAGTTTTCATATCGTGAAGTAATAGGTTCATTGCAGAAATTCCTAACATTGTTGCATCAGTATCATTCCCATGTATCATAGCAGTTGAAAAAAATATTTATAAATTTCTGGTGAAGTTGCTAAGATATCTTTAAAAATTTTTTTCTTTATATATTCTATTGAACTTACTAAGAATCCAGATGTTCCACAAGCAGGGTCAATTATCTTATCTTCAACAGTTGGCTTCATAAGCTCAACCATCATATTTATAATATGTTTAGGTGTTCTAAATTGTCCATTTTTACCAGAAGTTGATAATTTAGAAAGTAAATATTCATATAAATCCCCTTTTAGTATCTTTATCTTCAACCATTTGAGGATTATTAAAAATTTCTTCAATAGTATCCATTGTATTTTTGTAAAAACAGCTGGTGTTGGAACTTTAAAAAAATAGCATTTTCCATATATTGAGAAAAATACACTATCTTTATCCTCATCTAAATTTTTTTAATAAATTCAAAAAGCTTCATTTCTAACTTTATCATATAATTGTTTAGGATCACCTAATTGAATAAGATTACTCCATCTAATATCTTGATGATTTTTCACCAAAAAAATAAATTTTTTTCATCAAAAATTTCCAAATATACTACCAAGTTTTTTTGTTCTTTTTCTTTTCTTTGTTCTTCTTGATCTAATCTTTTCATAAAAAAATAAGATAAGTAAGTTGTTCAATTACATCAACAGGATTTGTTAATCCTCCAGTCCAGAAGTATTCCCACATCTTATCAACTTTATTTTTTTAATTTCACCTGTAATCATTTAAAAAAATCCCTCCCTATTATTTTTTTAACTATTTAACAAATTAAAATTTATCTACTAAATTACATTGTAACATAAATAAAAAAATAATATTAAGAGGGAAAAAATAAAAAAACTTCCACTCATTAATGGAAGTTTTCTTCTTAGTTTCTATAAATTTCCTTCAACTACTATAATAGTTGTATGTTTTTAAAAGCTTCTTTTAGCCACTCAATAAAAATCACTTAAGAATTTTCTTTCTGAATCAGATACATGTTCTAAATTATTTTCTATTTCATTAATAATTTTTTTAACCAATCATTTTTTTCTATCCAATTGTCAAAAGCAAAGATCAAGCTCTTGTCTTAGTGTTCCATCAGAAGCATCAACAAATGGATAGATTTTTTTTAAAAATAAGGAAGTAAAATTTCATAGTCTTGAAGATAAATTCTCAAAAGGATTATTATAGCAATGCCAATCTTTCCACTTTGCTTTCCAATTAGGAATATCAGAAGTTTTAAGTGGATTGAAGTCTAGTAGTATTCTTTTCACCTTTTTGGTGCATTGAGTCTTAATTCTAAATAATTTTTGTTTTTCCAGCAGAGCTTGAATTTAACCATACCATTTTTTTCTTTTTACCTCTATTCATCTATATAAGTCAATGTAACTCCTCTTATTTCTTTTACGGGATTCATACATTTCAAATAAAAATTTTTAATATTTCTATATGGAACACCTTCTGTCTTTTTCTTTTTTTCTGTTTTTTTGGTGGAGAAATACCTAAAAATTTCATATGGATCTTTCCATTCTTTAAATTCATCATAACTAAATTTAATCCACTTTGGAGAAATAAATACTTCTTTTTCAGCACTAATATATGCAGTAACAACTATTGCATCAAGTAAAGAACAAGGTGATTCGGATAAGTTTTTTTAGCCTGTAAGCTTATCACTGAGGATTTAAAATTATTAGGGCTTTTAAAAAAACGTAAAATTTACTTAATTCCCCAGGTTGTAAAAATGATTTTTTTACATCATCAACTGTATCATTTTTTTAAAAACAAGAGATTTATATAGGCAATCTTCGAAAGTGTCACTGCCTAAAATAATAGTTCTTCCTATATCTGCATGAAATAGAAAACCATTTGGATTGTCTAAATGTGTCTTTAACACTGGCTTTAACTCATCATAAATTTCTTCAAATGGTTTAATAGTAAGTTCACCTTTTTTTCAATTTTCGATATATTTTTGAGATATATACTTATCACTGTCCTCCAAACCTTTTAGTCGGATTCCAACAATACTCATTCTTACATTAAGTAATCCCTCATCAATAAGTATCGGATATTTTTCAGAAGCAAATGAAATGAATTCCATTAATCTATCATAGGATATTTTCAATTCTTCAAGAGAACTTTACCTTTGTAGAATATACAAAAACCGTCAGCTTCATCTTCAGAGAGTTTATCTTCTTCGAGTTTATTAGTTTTTTTATATTCTTTAACCACATGTTCGATCAAAACATAATCTAAATTAGTATCTACATAAGGACGTGAGTTGGAAAATGGTCTATGAACTACAGTAAAGAAAAATATAAGTTCAGGATACTCATTCAATGTTACAAACCAGCGATACTTATCCTGTGTAACTGTGTATGTGTTCTTTCCAAATTTATCATCTAAATATGTAATCATTATTTTATTATCCTCTTCTATATCATGGCAAGCATTTAAAAAAAGGCACTACATATAAGGCATACAATAGTTATTAATTTTAGAAACTTCATACTCATCACCCATTTTAATTAATAATGAAATTCTAATCCTTTATACTATTATACAATTTTTTTCAATCTTTTTTTATATTTTTTTCTTTTTAATTTTTTTTCCAAATAATACTATGAAAAAAATATAACACCAATTACCACAGCTATACTACCTGATATAGAAACATCTAGAAAAAAACTGCTAAATGATAACCTATAATTGATGAAATAACTCCAATTAAAGAACTATATACTAACATAGTCTTTAGATTTTTTTAGAAATCATATAGGCAGTAGTAGCAGGTCCAACCATAAAAAGAAATCATAAGAGTTGCACCTACAATGTCAAACGAAACTACAGAGGTAACTGAAACCAAAGTCATCAATAGATAGTGAAAAAAACTTCAGGTAGCAAACCTAGTGTTAAAAGCTAGAGCTTTATCAAAAAAATTGAGATTTTAATTTCTTTTGAAAAATATAGTTATAAATAGTAAATTAACAACTAAAATTGCAAAAACCATTTACAAGACCAGTAGCAATTTTAAAACCAAAAAAATTTCTGTTGTATGAAAAAGGAGCAAAAAGCTATTTCACCAAGCAAAACAGCATCAATATCCAAATGTATATTTGCTGTGTACTTAGAGATAAGAATAACAGCAATACTAAATAGAATAGACAAAACTATTCCTATTGCAGCATCTTCTTTTTACTAATTTACTATCACTTAATACTTCAACGAAATAAACAGTCAGAAGTCCTGTTAAAGTTGCTCCTACAATAAGTAAAGGAGAATCTAATTTATGAGTGATAAAAAAATGAAAGCACAATCCCAAGCAAAACTGTATGGCTTATTGCATCTGTCAGCATACTCATAGATCTTAAAACTAAAAAAATACTCCTAATAATGCACAAGCTACTGAAATTAAAAATAGCAATTAATTGTATTGTTAATCCTGCACTCATATATTATCACCTTTATTTTCTTGTAATCTTAATTTTCTATTTCTTGTATAAATTCTATAATTTCTTGCAATAATACCTTTTTTTAGAAAAATAGAAAACTTATTAAGACAAAGATTCCAGATACTAATATTATTAAAGGTCCTGTAGGTAAAGAAGCATCAAGTGTAGAAATAATACTCCCATAGCTCCTGAAATACCACCAATTATTGCAGCTAATACAGTAACAACAGATAATTTCTTAGACCATTGTCTAGTGGCAACAGAAGGTAGAACAAGCATTGCAGTCATTAAAATTACTCCTGCTATTTGTATTCCAATGATAACATTTACTACTATCATAGTAGAAACTAAAAAAATTTATTTTTATTACTTTTGTATTCCAAGTGTTTTAGCATAATCAGCTTGGAATATACTTATTTTTATTTCTTTCCAAAAAAAGAATAACTAAAGATATCAACACTAAACCTACAATAATTATTAGATAAATATCTTTTTGCTATTAAAGTTGAAGCCTGTCCAAATATGAATCTATTTAAACCTGCTTTTTTTTAGCTCCAGGAACTTTCTTTAAATACGTAAGTAAAAACTAGACCAAGCCCAAAAGAAAGTTGATAGTAACAATGCAATGGCACTATCCAATTTTTACTTTTTGAATTTCTTTCTATATAATGAATTAAAAAAATATACATAGGAAAACCTATCACTAATGCTCCAGTTAAAAGTATATATAATTCTTTTTTTCCACTTATTAAAAAAAGGCTAGACATATCCCAGCAAGTGCTGAATGAGATATACCATCGCCCAATAAACTTTCTTTTTTTAAAACTGCGAAAGTTCCAATGATTGCACTAACTATCCCTAGAAGTGTGCAACCAAGAGTCACAACTTTAAAAAGTATAACTACTTAAAAAAAGTTTTAATATTTCATTCATATCTTCCTCAAATCTTTCTATATGTCACATCAATATTTTCTTGTGTAAAAAAACCTCACTTACCTTTTCCACTAACAATAACAGCTTTATTAATAAGTGCAACAGATTCAAAAATAAGCTGGTACAGTTTGTAAATCATGATGTACAACTATTATAGTTTTACCTCTCAGCTTTTTAATTGTTTTTAATATTTCCACTATTGATTTTTTTCAGTTGTTGAATCCACTCCTTGAAAAGGTTCGTCCATTAAATAAATATCAGCTTCTTGTACCAAAGCTCTAGCTATAAAAAGCTCTTTGCTGTTGTCCACCTGAAAGCTCAGATATTTGTCTGTCTTTAAACTCCAACATTCCTACCTGTTCTATTGCCTTTTAAAAACTTTTTTTGTTTTTTTCTTCTTTACTAACTCTTTTAAAAAAAGTCCTACTCTTCCATAACAACCCATTTTCTACAACGTCAAATAGTGTTGTTGGGAAATCCCAATCAACACTATTTCTTTTGAGGAACATAGGCTAAAGTTTTAGCATTTATTTTTTTATTTCACCTGTTATTTGTTTTAAAAAAATTTTTAATATAGTTTTTTTATAAGAGTTGATTTACCTGCACCATTTGGTCCAACAAGTGCCATCAAACTTCCTACCTCTATATTTAAATTAAGATCTTCTAGTGCTATATTTTTCTCCATAAGCAACTGTCAGATTTTTTTAATTTCAATTGCATTCATTCGTTTCACCTATTTCTAATTTATATTTTCTATTTTAAAGCATTTGCAATAGTGTCAGCATTTGCTTTTAATTGTTTTAATATATGTCTCAGTATTATTTTCTTTATCTCCCATAGAATCTGAATAAAGTTCCCCACCTATTTCAACATTTCCACCTTTTTGCTTTTAACAGCTTCTTGTAAAGCTTCTATACTTTTTATGATTAACAGATGATTCAACAAAAAAATAGCTTTGATTTTATGTTCAACAATAAAAGTTGCAAGGTCTTCAATTTGTTTTTGTACCTATTTCAGAGTCTGTTGAAACTCCTTGTATAGCTTTTTACTTGTAGTCCAAATTGTTCAGCAAAAGTAAGCAAAGGCATCATGTGCTGTGATTAAATATCTAGATTCTTCTGGAATTTCATTTATTTTTAGCTTGTATATATTCAGTAGCTTCATCTAAAGATTTTTAAATAAGCTTGTAAATTACTTTCAAAAATATTCTTTATTTTCAGGAGAAATTTCAGCTAATTTATCTTTTTACAGCTTGAGCTTGTATAGCCCAAAAATTTAGTATTAAACCATACATGAGGGTCATAAGTATTTTTCATTTTCTTTGTGTAAAAAGATTTTTTTATCTAATTGTTCTCCTAAATTTAAAAATATACTTTGTTAGAAAGATTATCAAAAAAATCTCTGTCATTTTTTTCCTTCCAAGATGTAGTCCACCATAGACAACTAAATCTGCATTTTGTAATTTATCAACATCACCAGCTGTTGCTACATATAGATGAGGATCTTCTCCTTCTTTCATAAGTCCTGTTACTTCAACTTTATCTCCACCAATTTCTTCAATCAAAGTTAGTATAGTAATTTAAAGTTGTAGTTACTTTTTATTTTTTTCCACTTTCTTTTTTTCTCCACAAGCAATAACTAATAAAGAAATCATCATAATTGTTAATAATTTAAAAAAATTCTTTTTCATATTTGTCCTCCATCAAAAATTAATTATTTTTTTCTATAAATATGATATAACTTTATCTAACAATTGTCAATAGAAATATTTTTTTAATTACAAAAATTTTATTATTTAAAAAAATAATTAAAGAGATATTTTTTTCTTTCAGACTGAGGACTTTATAACCTAAATCTATTCTATACTTGCTTACAGTTCTTCTGGCAATTTTTAATACCATCATTTTCTAAAAGTTTTACTATATCTTGGTCAGAATATGGTTTTTTTCTCTATCTTCATTTTCAATATATTGAGCAATTTTTTTCCCTGGCATAAAAAAAGATAGTTGAACTTAAATTGAATAATTTTCTTAAAGAAATTATTCCAAAATCACTTTTTATATTTTTTTCTTTTTATTGCTCTTGATATAGTAGATGAACTTAAATCTAATTTCAGAAGCAAGTTCAGAAATTCTTAGAAACATTCATTTTTTTACCTTTAGTGATAAAAAAATCTTTTTGTTCTCTAAGAACAATTTTTTTATAATTTTTTTCAAGGGTATGAAAAACGTTTTTTTCTATACAATGTATAATTTCATTTAATCTTTTATATTCTTTATCATTAATGTTATTTTTTTTATATTTATTTGAGGTATAAGATCTTGATTTATTTCATATGTAATTTCATTGTTTATTTGTTTTACATAAAATATCAGGAATAATTTTTCCTGATTTTTCCCAATATTATAACCACGGCTAGGTATAGGGTTTAACGACTTAATAATATCTATATACTTAGTCAAAGTACTTTCATCAATATTTAATTTCTCTCTAATTAAGTCATATTTTTTTTATCAGCTAAAGGATAAAGGAAATTATCTATAAGCAAATTTAATTTTTTTATCTATAATCTTTTTTTCTTTTCTAATTGAATTTTTTTAAACATTCTTCTAAAGAATATGCTCCAACTCCATAGGGTTCTAAATTATGAATTATATTAAAAAGCTTCTTCTAATTCTCTATCACTTGTAGATAAAAATATCTTTAATTTCAACTTTTTGATATTTCTAAATAGCCTTTAGCGTTTAAATTGTTGATTATAAAAAAATACAAATATCTTTTTATTTTTTTGATTTATATTAAAATATGATAACTGTCCTTCTAAAATTTGAAAAAAATTTTTCTTCTTCATTCGGGAAAAGAAAAATTCTAATCTATCATCATCATTATAAGTTTCTTGTTTGGAATAGTTTACTTCAACTCCAAATTTATTTGAAAAACTCATTTTTTTATAAAGTTGTTTAAATTTAACATTGACATTTCTAAAAATGTTTAGTGACATTTTCATTGATTGAGATAATTTTAAAGATTGATTTAATTTTTTTGTTCTAATATCATGTAACCCACCTCCGTATAATTTTATCATATATTAGAGAGTAAAAAAATGTCAATACTCTACATTTGACAAATAAAAAAAGAATTATAAAATATAAAAAAAGAATATTTTTTTAAAGGAGTCTTATATGTGGTTTATTTTTTTGCAATTTTATCAGCAATATTTGCTGCACTAACTTCAATTTTAGCTAAAAATAGGTATTGAAGGAGTTAACTCAAATTTAGCAACAGCAGTGAGAACGATTGTTGTTGTGCTTATGGCATGGCTTATGGTTTTTTTATAACTGGAAGTCAAAATGGACTTATGGATATAAGTAAAAAAAGTTGGATATTTTTTTAATTTTTATCTGGACTGGCTACAGGAGCTTCTTGGCTTTGTTACTATAAAGCTTTTACAAATAGGTGAAGCTTCAAAAAGTTATACCTATAGATAAGCTAAGTATAGTAATAACTGTTGCTTTAGCTTTTTCTATTTCTAGGAGAACAAATAACATTAAAAAAACTTTAATTGGTTGTAGCTTGATTGCTGTAGGAACTTTTTGTTATGATTTTATAAATAAAAAAATATTAAGCTAAACAAAGTAAAAATTATTGAATTAATCGGTTTCTTATGTTAGAATGATAACAATGTTTACTAAATCAAATTAATATAAATAGGAGTGATAAATTAATTATGAAAAAGAGTTATGATATGACAAAGGGAAAGATTTGGACTACAATTCTATCTTTTTTTCTTTTGCCACTTTTTAGGAGCTAGCTTTAATTCAGCAATTATATAATACAGCAGATATGATTTTTTTGTTGGAAATTTTTGTTGGAAAGGAAGCTACTGGTGCAGTTGGAGCAAGTAGTTTGTTATTTACTTGTATTATAGGCTTATTCACAGGTGTTTCAATCGGAGTTGGAGTTGCAGTAGCTCAAAAAAATAGGCTCAAAAAGATTATGATATGGCATCTAAAGTTTCACATACTGCTATAACATTTGGAATTTTTGGAGGAATAATTTTAACTATCTTAGGATATTTCTCTGCTGAATTTCTTTTTGACGATAATGAAAACTCCAAAGGAAATAATGACTGATTCTGTAATTTATTTAAAAAGTATATTTTTTTAAGTATGTTACCAATGATTTTATACAATATAGGAGCAGGAATAATTCGTTCTACAGGAAACTCAAAAAAACGCCTTTCTATATTTTAATTATAGGTGGAATAACTAATGTACTAGCAAATTACTTCTTTATAGTAATATTAAAAAAAGGTGTTTTAGGAGTAGCGATTGCAACAACTTTATCACAAACTTTAACAGCTTTTAATAGTTTTAACTTACTTATTTAAAAAAATAAAAACAATAATAAATTTCAAAAACTTCAGAATTAAAAAAATAGATTTTTTTCTTTATTAAGACAAATTCTATATTTTGGCTTACCTGCTGGAATACAGTCAATGCTAATAACTTTTTTTCAAATATAATAGTTCAATATTATATCAATGGTTATGGTGGAGATGCGGTTGCAGCCTATGCAACATATTTTTAAATTAGAAAAACTTTATTTGGATGCCAATAGTAGCCATAGGTCAAGCAAGCATGACTTTTTTTCAGGTCAAAAATGTTGGAGCCAAATAATTATCAAAGAGTTAAGAAGGGAGCATTTATTTCTATACTTTTTATCAGGAGGTTTAAGTATTCTTCTAGCAACAATAATTTTAAGTTTCTCTCATACTTTTATGAGAATTTTTTTATAAAAAAATGAAGATATTATTTATCTAGGAAGTCAAATAGCATTTACTACTTTTTCCATTCTATTGGCTTTATTCAATATTAGAGGTTTTAGGAAGTTCTTTGAGAGGAATGGGGTATTCTATAGTTTCTATGTATATAACAACTATTTGTCTATGTGCAGTTAGAATCTCATTGCTTTTATTTAATTTCAAAAATTTAACTTTGATTTTAAATCAGTTGCCTATGTTTATCCAATGACTTGGTTCATAACAGCTAGTATATTTATTATTGCATTTTTAAAAAATTATAAATAAGAAAAATAAAAAAAGCAATTAATCTCAAATATAATGTGTACATTTTTTTCATAAAAATATTATATAATAAAATAATGTAAAGATAGAAATTTTTATAATGGAGGAGTGTAAATGAGAATTTCAGAAAAGGCATTGAACATGAAATATTCGGCAGTTAGAAAAATTAGTTCCTTTAGCTACTGAAGCTGAGAGTAAAGGAGTTAAGGTTTATAGGTTGAATATTGGTCAACCTAACATAGAAACACCTGAATTATTCTTTTGAAGGTTTAAGAAATATTCCAGATCATGTTATAAGATATGCTGATTCTAGGGGAATAAAAAGAACTGTTAGACCAAGTGATAGAAGTTTATTCAAGAGATGGTCATGTTCTTAAAAAAAGAAGATATAATTGTAACACAAGGTGGAAGTGAAGCTTTTAACAATGGCAATGCTAGCTATTTGTAATCCTGATGATGAAGTTTTAGTTCCAGAACCTTTTTTTATTCAAATTATAAAAAGCTTTTATAGATATAGCAGGAGCTAAAATTGTTCCTATAGCAACAGATATAACAAATGATTTTCGCATTACCTAAAAAAAGAAGAAATTCAAAAATTAATAAGTCCTAGAACAAAGGCTATTTTATATTCAAATCCTTGTAACCCAACAGGGAAAAGTTTATACAAAAGAAGAAGTTGAATTAATAGCAGATTTAGCAATAGAAAACGACTTATTTATTGTTGCTGACGAACCATATAGAGAATTTATCTATGATGACAATGACAAGCATTATTCTTTATTAGATATAGAAAAAAAGCTAGAGAAAAATACTATAATAATAGACAGTGTTTCTAAACATTATAGTGCTTGTGGAGCTAGAGTAGGGATTCTTAATTTCTAGAAAATGAAGAATTTATGTCATATATTATGAAGTTTTGTCAAGCAAGACTTGCAACACCAACTGTTGAACAATATGCAGTGGCTAATTTAATGAAAGCTCCAAAAGAGTATTTTAAAGAAATAAAAGGAAATCTATAATAGAAGAAGAGATATTATAGTAAATTCTTTAAATAAAATAGAAGGAGTAACTTGTTCAGCACCTAAAGGGAGCAATATATGCTTTTGCAAAATTACCAGTTGATAGCTCAGAAGAATTTTTGTAAATGGTTATTGACAGATTTTTAGATATGATAACTCAACAGTTATGTTAGCACCTGGAGAAGGTTTCTATGAAACAGCAGGTTTAGGTAAACAAGAAGTTAGATTTTCTTTCTGTGTTGGTGAAGAAGATATAGAAAAAAAGCTATGAAAGTGCTTGAAGAGGCATTAAAAGTATATAAAAAAATAAAAATAAGAATTAAGGAGAAATAAAAAAATGAAAAAAATATTAGCAATGTTAGCACTATTATCAATAACTTCTAATGCAACAGAAGTTTTTTTCGGAGTATTATGTTATGGAAAAAGGTATTACCACTTTTTAACAAATGCAGAAAGTTATACGTTAAATGGTGAAGAAGTAAAAGGCTGTGAAAGTAGATAGAAAAGTATTGAAAGCTTTAGGAACTACAGATGATCCTTTCTACTACACTAATTCTAATCAAGAAAAAAAGATGGTTAGAGTTGGAGATTATATGGTAACTCCTATAACTTTTTTTCTTCTATTGATTCAGCAAGTTCAAAAAGAATTCAATAGTGACTTTATAAAGAAATAATTTTGGTGTATGAAAGATGATAAACTTATTTGAAAAATTTTAAATTCAAAGAGTTAAATACAAAGAATTTAAAATTAATGGTAAAAAAAGAGCATATGAAAAAAATACAAAGGAGCTAATTCAAGTTTTTGGGTAACATCATTATCTTTCTATACAATTCTAGCTATAGTTCCAATATTAGCTATCTTAGTTAGTTTGGGAAGTTGGTTTGGAGCTAAGGATTATATAATAAATCAAATTAAGGATATTGCTCCTCTAAAAAGGTGAAACTTTGGAGCTATTAACTGATTTTTTTCAAATAATTTGTTGATGGATGCAAGAAGTAATGTATTAGCAGGAGTTGGTTTTTATATTTTTGGGTTCAACATTTATAAAAAAATGTTCTCATTAATTGAAGATGCTTTTTAATGAAATTTGGCATATTAAGAAAATCAAGAAGTTTGATAAGAAAAAAATAAGTGATTACATCTCATTTTTTTATTTTTTTACCTTTAGTATTTATAACTCTAAATGGGATTTCTTTATTTTTTTCTAGCTAAAAATAAAAAGACATAGGATTCCTTTATTATATAATAAAGAACATTCTACCTTTATTTAGTATGACAATATTTTTTTACAGCAGTTTTTTTAGTTATGCCAAATACAACAGTAAAAGTATTTCCTGCACTTATAGCTTCTATAATAGTTTCAGTTGCTTTTTTTAATGTTCCAGTATATCTTTATTTTATTACAATTTTTTTATTAATAGGTTACAGTACAGTATATGGAAGTTTTTTTCTGTAATATTCATATTTATTATTTGGATAAGAATATTTTTGGTTTATAGTTATTTTTAGGAGTTCATATATCTTACTTGATTCAAAAATGCAAATTTTGATATAAACATAGAAAAATGATGGTATAAATATAAGTTTTAATTCAAAAATTATATATAACTTTTTAAAGTTTTTGGAGGAAATGGTTAATAGATATCTTAACAACCTACCTCCTGTAAGTATAGAAGAATTAAGAAAAAGTTACAACTTCATCTCCATTTTTTTAATAGGAAATATATTAGATGAGCTTATAAGGGAGGCTATGTTGTTAGTAGTTTAGATTATTCTGAAAAAGGTTTTTCTGTCTAACTAAAAAAATATTGATGAGATATATTTAAAAAGAAATCTATGATTTTATTGCAAATACAGGTGAAGAAATCTTTATTTTTACAAGATGGAAGAATTACTGATGATGTAGAAAAAAATTATAATAGATAAAGATTATAATAGAACATTAAAAAAAGTTTAGGAGGAGAAGGTGCGGAAAAAAATTTAAAAATAGGAAGGCTTCTGTCTCTCTTAATTGTACTAAGTATCACTGGATATCTTGTTTATATTAAAAAGCTTTTTTTGTGTTAATTACTTTTTGGTTTTTATTAATCTATATTCTATTTTCTTATACTGTTGTTAAAAAAACTGGAAAAAAAGGAATTGTTTGATAAAAAGAAGCAGTATAATGTTGTTGATAATACTTTTTCTTTTTAATAATATATGGTCTTAGACTATTTACAATTCAATTTTTATTGAAATCTAAATATGTGGGACTAATGAATAAACAGTTAATAAGTGTTAATAAAGAGGTTGGACAAAGAGGAGCTATCTACGATAGTAATGGAAAAAAATTAGCTTTTAATAAAAAGACTATACACTATTTCTATAAATCCATCTCTTTTAAAATGATGAAAAGGTTCATGACGATATTTTAAAAAGATATAAGAGCTATTAAAAGAAAGTGGAATAATCCCACTGAGTGAAAAATATAGAAGAAGAATTATTAGAGATGGCAAAAGAAAATGTTAAATACAAGAGAATTGCCAGAAATATTGATGATGAACAAAAAAAGAAATACTTGATTTAATCGCAAACATAGAAAGAGAAAAAAAGTAAAAGGTAGAGCAAAAATATAGATCTGTTTTAGTTTTTGAAAGATCTATTGATAGAAAAATACTATAAATCAGAAGAATATGATAAATTGGTAGGAATGGTTAAAGAAACTGAAGATACTAATGATGAAAAAAATAGGAATTTCAGGTTTGGAAAAAGCAATATCAAAAATTATCTTGTGGAGAGAAAAAGAGATATAACTAAACTCTATGGTTTAAATAAGAAAAAAATACTCTAGCTCTTTCAAAAGAAACTTTATTCTCAGATTTAAATGGTAAAAAAATATTTATTTAACAATAGATGCAGACTTAAACTTCATTTTAAATGATGAAATGAGAACACAATTTAAGAATGTTAATGCCTATGAAGCATATGGACTTATTATGGATCCTAATAGCGGAAAAATTTTAGCTGTAGCTGCTTTCTCGAAAGATAAAGATCTACTTAGAAATAATATATTCCAAAGTCAGTATGAACCAGGGTCAATATTTAAACCTTTAATAGTTGCAGCAGCAATGAATGAAGGTTTTATAACAGCAAATACTCAATTTAATGTTGGTGATGGTCGTATAGTAAGATCTAAGAAGACAATTAGAGAAAGTAGTAGGTCAACAAGAGGAGTAATAACTACTAGAGAGGTTATTATGAAATCAAGTAACGTAGGTATGGTATTGATAAGTGATTATTTCACAAATGCTTTATTTGAACAATACTTAAAGGATTTCGGTCTTTATGATAAAACAGGAGTAGACTTTCCAAATGAATTAAAACCATATACACTTCCTTATGAAGAATGGGATGGATTAAAGAAAAATAATATGGCTTTTGGACAAGGTATAGCTATAACTCCTATTCAAATGATAACAGCCTTTTCTGCTGTTGTAAATGGAGGAACTCTATACAAACCATATTTAGTTGAAAAGATTACTGATGGTGAAGGGATAGTTATTAGAAGAAATACTCCTACAGTTGTAAAAAAAGTTATATCTGAAAAAGTATCTGAATCAATGAGAAGTATTCTAGCAGATACAGTAGATAAAGGAACAGGTAAGAGAGCACGTATAGAAGGTTATGCAGTTGGAGGAAAAAAACAGGAACAGCACAGTTAAGTGGAGGAAAAAAACAGGATATATAAGAAATGAATATCTATCTTCATTTATAGGTTTCTTCCCAGTGGATAAACCAAAATATGTTATTATGGCAATGTTTATGAGACCTCAATCTGAAATTCAATCTAATAGATTTGGAGGAGTTGTTGCAGCTCCAGTAGTTGGAAATGTTATTAGAAGAATTATAAAAAGAAGAAGAGGGCTTTGCAAAAGATATAGAAAAAAATCAATGTAAACAATGAAACAGCTGGAGGTCATAAATCTAGTCTAGAAGCAGTAAATTATGAAGATGTAATGCCTGATTTAGAAGGCATGAGTCCTCAAGAAGTTTTATCTGTCTTTAAAGAAACAGATATAGATATAGAAGTTGTTGGAACAGGACTTGTAGTTGAACAAAAACCAGCAGCTGGAGATAGCTTAAAGGATGTAAAAAAAGTAAAGATAATATTGAAATAAATGTTTGAGGTGAATATGCAATACTTTGATATTTATATAGATTCAACTAAGGGAATATACACTTATTCAGATAAAAAAATGATGAGTTTGAAATAGGAGATAATGTAATAGTACCTTTTTAGAAATATAAAGAAAACAGGTTTTATTATAAGAAAAAAACTTAAAAAGAAAAACTTTGACTTCAAAGTATTGAATATTTCATCTAAGGTAAAAAAATTCTTTAAAAATTATCAGAGGAGCAAATAAAAACTTATTGAATGGATAAATGATTATTATTTAGCCTCTTATGATAGCATAATAAAAAGCTATGATACCAAAAAAATGTAAAAATTAAATATAATAATATCTATTGTATTAATTTTTGAGAAAAAAATAATCTTCTAATAGAAAAATTCAACCAATGAAATAATTAAACATATAGTATCTTTAGCTACTATTTCATATAGTACAGCAAAGACTAAATTTAAGAAAAAAACTATAGATAGTTTAGTTGAGAAAGAATTTTTTTATCATTAGAAGATAATAAAATTCAAGTAAAAAAATAGAAAAAGTTTCTTGAATTAAAAAGAAGAAAAATAAAGATATTTTTTTGAATATCTATACAAGAAAAACTTTTATAAAAAAAGAAAAAAATTAGAAGAAAAAAATTTAAAAAGAAATGATATTAAAGAACTGGAAGAAAAAAAGAAATATTAAAAAGTAGAAGCTAGTTTAAATGAAAAAAAGAATATAGTTCAGAAGAAGTTGAGAAAAAATCCAAAAAGAATGGGTCACTTTTAAATGAAGAACAATTAGCAGTTAAAGATAAGATTATAAATTCAGATAAGAAAGTATTTTTCTTTTAAAAAGGAGTAACAGGTTCAGGAAAGACTGAAATATATATAGAACTTATTAAAAAGTGCCTTTTTGAAGGTTATGGAAGTATATTTTTTTAGTTCCTGAAATTTCCTTAACTCCTCAAATAATTGAAAGATTTCAATCTGAATTTAAAAAAATAATATAGCTATTTTTTGCATAGTGCTTTGAGTGATGTAGAAAGAGCTAAAGAATGGGAAAAGTATTTATACTGGTGAAAAAGAAAATAGTTTTAGGAGTAAGATCAGCTATTTTTTTCAGCAGTGAAAAAAATTTAAAAATATATTATTTTAGATGAAGAACATGAAGCAACTTACAAACAAGATAGTAGTCCAAGATATAATGCAAAAATATGTGGCTATAAAAAAAGATGTTTAGATGAGGGAGCGAAATTAATATTAGGTTCAGCAACTCCTTCAATAGAAAGCTATTATTATGCAAAAATCAGGAATTTATGAACTTTTAAATTTAGATAAAAAGATTTGCTAATGCAGAATTACCTGATATAGAAATAGTAGATATGAAACAAGAAGATGATTTATTCTTTAGTAAAACTCTTCTTGAAGAAATAAAAAAATACTCTATTAAGAGATGAACAAGTTATATTGTTACTTAATAGAAAAGGATATTCAACATATATTCAATGCAAAAGATTGTGGTTATGTTGAAGAATGTGATAGTTGCTCTATAAAAAAATGAGCTACTATAAGAGTCTAAATAAATATAAGTGTAATTACTGTGGTAGAGCAGATACACTATACAGGAAAAATGCTCAAAATGTGGAAGTACAAATTTAATTCATAGTGGTAAAGGAATTGAAAGAGTAGAAGAAGAATTAAGAAAAATATTTTGATGTTCCTATGGTGAAAAGTAGATAGTGATTTATCTAAAAAAATAAAGATAATTTTTTTCTAAAAATATACAAAAGATTTTTTTGAATAAAAAAATATAGTATTTTAATAGGAACTCAAATAATAGCTAAGGGCTTACACTTTCCTGATGTAACCTTGGTTGGAGTTATAAACTCAGATATAATTTTAAACTTTCCAGATTTTTAGGTCAGGAGAAAAAGACATTTCAACTGTTGACACAAGTTTCTGGAAGAGCAGGAAGAGCTGGTAAAAAAAGGAAAGGTTATAATACAAACTTATGAGCCAGAGAATAATGTTATAAAAAGACAGTAAAGAAGAAAAATTACGAATTATTCTATAATAGGGAAATAAATTCAAGAAAAGTTTTTTTTCCTACCCACCTTTTTTTCAAAGATTTTGAATATAGGTTTTAGTTCTGAAGATGAGAAAAAGACTTATAGAAGTTTCTAGAGAATTCTATGAGGAAATAAAAAAATCAGGATATAGAACTGTATGGGTACCTATGCCAAGTATGGTGTACAAAGTTCAAAAAAAGATATAGAATGAATATCTTTGCTAAGGGAAGTAGAGCAAAAAAATAGATATGTTTTAAAAAGATATCTCAAGAAAAAAATTAGATGAATTTAATGATGGAAAAGTTAGAATAGTTGTGGATATAGATCCGATAAATTTAATGTAGGGAGATAATATGGTTTTTTTGAAATAAGAAAAATATGGTGATGATGTTTTAAAAACAAATTGCTAAAGAAGTAGAACTAAGTGAAATAAATGATGAGTTTAGAAAAATTCTTAGATGATATGGTTGAAACTATGTATAAAACAGACGGTATAGGTCTTGCTGCACCACAGGTTGGAGTGAGTAAAAAGAGTTTTTTTGTTTGTGAAGATGGAACTGGGAAAAATAAGAAAGCTAATTAATCCTGTTATAGAGCCTTTAACAGAAGAAACTCAAGAATTCGAAGAAGGATGTTTATCTGTACCAGGAATATAAAAAAAGGTTGAAAGACCTAAGAAAGTAATGTTAAAAATATTTAAATGAAAAATGGAGAAGCAGTGGAAGAAATTGCTGAAGATTTACTAGCAGTTGTAGTTCAACATGAAAATGATCACTTAAATGGAATTTTTATTTGTTGAGAAAAATTTCTCCTATGGCAAAAAAGACTTATTGCAAAGAAGTTAGCTAATATGAAAAAAAGAAACAAAAAAAGGATAATGGAAGAAAATGAGTAAAAGATTATTTTGGCTTTTTAGTGATAATGTTTTTTTAGTTTTGATGACTTTTTAATGTAATGTCTCAAATAAGGCATAACATGTCAAAGAAGAATAGTATCCAAGAGGAAATAAAAAAATAGTTAATAAGAAGATTGAAGAAACAAGTGCTAATATAGCTAAGTATGATAGAAAAAAATTGAATCTTTAGATGATGATTTTGAAAAAAAGAAAGAGTAGCAAGAAACATGTTCCAAAATGGTAAAAGATAATGAAGTAATCTACAAATATGTAGAAAAAAAGATAACAATGCAAATAATATCAAGGAGGAAAAAAATGAAAAGAGAACTAGCACTAGAATTTGCAAGAGTAACAGAAGCTGCAGCATTAGCAGCACATAAGTGGGTTGGTAGAGGAAAAAAAGAATCAGCTGACCAAGCAGGTGTAGATGCTATGAGGACTATGCTTAATAGACTTGCCATTGATGGGGAAATAGTTATAGGAGAAGGGGAAATAGATGAAGCTCCTATGCTATATATTGGAGAAAAAAAGTTGGATTAATCTATAATGAAGAAGAAAAAAAGATTCTGTAACTTATGTTGACCCTGTTGATATTGCTGTTGACCCTGTAGAAGGAACAAGAATGACAGCACAAGGACAACCAAATGCTATAACAGTGTTAGCAGTTGGAAAAAAAGGAAGTTTCTTAAAAAGCTCCTGATATGTATATGGAAAAAAATAATTGTTGGACCTGAAGCAAAAAGGTAAAAATAGATTTATCTAAGCCACTTGAAGATAATATTCATGCTGTTGCTAAAGCATTAAATAAAGAATTAAAAAGATTTAATGATAGTTATTTTAGATAAACCAAGACATAAAGAATTAATAAAAAGATTTACAAGCCATGGGAATAAAAAGTTTATGCATTGCCTGATGGTGACGTTGCAGGATCAATACTTACTTGTATGATAGATTCTGATGTTGACATGCTTTTATGGAATTGGTGGAGCTCCAGAAGGAGTAATATCTGCTGCTGTTATAAGAGCCTTAGGTGGAGATATGCAAGCAAGATTAAAAACTTAGAAGTGAAGTTAAAGGTGCTTCTCTTGAAAATGATAAAAATCTCTAAGTTTGAAAAAAATTAAGATGTGAAGAACAAGGATTAAAAAGTTGGAGAAATTTTTAAAAACTTGAAGATTTAGCAAAAAGATGATGAAATAATTTTCTCTGCAACTGGTATCACTGGTGGAGATTTACTAGAAGGTGTAAAGAGAAAAAGGAAGTATTGCTAGAACTCAAACTCTTGTAGTAAGAGGATTATCTAAAAACTGTAAGATATATAAATTCTATACATAATTTAGATTTTTAAAGATGAAAAAAATTACTCATTTAGTAAAAATAATATAATAAAAGACTGTTGCAAAACTTTCAATATAAAGTAAAAAAATAATTCGTTACTGAGTAAATTTCTTAACGATAAAAAAATCAAGAATTCGCTGCAAATCAGGAAACTCACTTCGTTCAGACACTCCTGCATTTGCTCGGCTCATTCTATTTGATTTTTTTATCTAAAAATTTCCATTCGTAACTCATTTATTTTTTTACTTTAGTTTTAAAACAGTCTCTTTATTTTCCATCTGCTTTTTAAAGCTTTATAATTTACTTCAACATAATTCGGGTCACTTACTAATGTTTCTACAATTTGCCATTCTTGATATTCTTTCTTTCCTTGCTCATCACCTTTTTTTCAGCTAACTTTTTCCATTCTTCCATATTTTTTTATGAAGTTCATCTAATTTTTTTGTTGATTATTTTCTGCAATAGCAAAAAAATAGACTCTTTCTCTTTTTCAGGTAAAGTATAAGCTTTTAGGTTTTCCACATGCAACTAATAAAAAAATACAACTGATAAAAGCTAATAAAAATTTTTTTTCATTTTAATTCCTCCCTTTATTCAAGTCCTGCTTCTTTTTCTTAATTGTCTTCTAATTTCTGCTACTTCTTCTTCTGAACGAACTTTTTAAATCTTTATATCTAACAATAGCTGTTGCATTAGGGAAGATATTGTATATCTTCAATATTTCTGTATAAATATCTTTTCTCTAACTCATCTTCTAATTTTGAATAATTTCCAACTGTTGTTACATATTCAAAAGATTTTCCCATTTGAAACAAATTCTTTTTTTATTTCCACCACCAAATAATCCCATAAAAATCCTCTCCTTATAAAAATTTATGATAAAAAAATATTTTTAATAATTTTTTTCTTAATTAGTTATTTTCTAATGCCTCTCTCAGTTCTTGTATTGAAGAATATCTTTTTCTATTAGAATTTTTTTAAATTTCTTTCAGTTTCTTCTATAGCTTCAATAGTTTCAGCATTAAAATAAGTAAAAATCATTTTTTTAGTTTCAAGGGAACTTAATTTACTAAGTTTATTTAAATCAAAGGGAATACCTTTTTTTCTAATATTATACTTCTCAAAAAGTAAATTTACAACAGTATTCATATCAAATCCTAATTTTGTAAATATTTCTGTCGCTTCTTTTCTTGTTTCTTCATCTACTGTTATATTTATATTTGACATCATTTTTATCACCTCTTTTTTTAATTATACCATATTTAAAAAAATAAATTGTAAAAATCTAGAATTCTTTTTAAAAAAATATGATATATTATAAGTACATCAAATAAATTTTTATAGGAGAATAATATGAAACTTTATGATTTAACATTGAAAAAAAGAAGTGGCAAGGGAATGTGCTTGGGGAGTAATGGGGACAATCACTAGAATTGAAAAATAAAAAAAGGTGAATCTCCTATATTAACCTTAATAGAGAAGGAATTTTTGGGAAGAAGTTAGAAAGATTCCAAGAATGACCTTTGAAGAAGTTGAAGCTTTGAATGTGAAGATTAATTTTATTATGAAAGTACTTTCTAAATTAGAGGAGATATAAAATGGAAAAAAATTATACTGATAAAGAGTTAGAACTTGTATTTGAAAAAGATATTGAAAAATGTATAAGTCTAGTTATTCACCTAAAGAAAAAGCCAAAAGTCTTTCTATTAGGGGGACAACCTGGAGCAGGAAAAAAACAGGACTTGAAAAATATGATTAATGCAAAAAGATGAATATATATCTATAAGTGGTGATGATTTTTAGAGAATATCATCCAAAGTTTAAAGAAATTAATTTAGAACATGGAAGAGAAGCTTCAAAAATATACTCAACAATGGTGTGGAGCAATAACAGAAAAAGCTAATAGAAGCATTAGGAAAAAGCAAAAATATAATTTAATAATAGAAGGTACTTTAAGAACTGCAGAACTTCCTATAAAAAGAAGCAACAAGATTTAAAAAAATTAGGATATGAAGTTGGATTAAATGTAGTTGCAGTTAAAGGAGAAAAAAATCTCGTTTAGGTACTATACAAAGATATGAAGAAATGATAAAAGCAAGGTAAAACTCCAAGAATGACTCCAAAAAGAACATCATGATTTAGTAGTAAATAGTATAGGAGATAACCTAGAAACTATATATAATTCTAAACTATTTGATGAAATTAAACTTTTTGATAGAGAAAAATAACTTGTTATATAGCTATAAAAGAAACTCCTGATGTGAGTCCAAAAGATATTTTAGAGAAAGAATTTAGTCGTAAATGGGAAAAAAAGAAGAAATAGAAGAATATAACGAAAGATGGAATAATTTAATAAAAAAACTATGGAAAATAGAAAAAGCTTCTGCTGAAGAAATTTCTAAAGTGATAATTGAAAAAGAAAAATAATTTATAAAAATATAAGTAAAAAAATAGATAAAAATTCAAAAATATTGAACTTATCTGTTTTTTTATTTTTTTGTAAATTAGTAGAAAATTAAAAAAATAAAAATATCTAAAAAAATACATCTAAAAAAATTTTTATAAAAAAATGTAGTATAATATGAAAGTAATTTCAAAAAAATTGAAAAAAATTGATTTGAATTTTTTTAAAGAAGAATATTCATTATTTATCTAAAAGGGGAGATAAAAGTTTTAAACTAAAAGAGTTAGGGAGAAGTGATATGAAAGAAAAAAACGTATTATGAAAATGGAAATGTAAAAAAACAGAATATGAAAAAAATGATAATGAGCAATTCAGAGGTCTATACAGAGAATACTTTTGAAAAGTGGTCAAAAAAATTAGAATATAATTACAGACTGGGTAAGTTAAATGGTGAATGTAAAGAATACTATGAAAAATGGTAAATTAAAAAGCAGAGTATTATTGTAATAATGGAGAGTTTGATGGATTGTATAAAAAAAGTATTATCCTAATGGTGAAATAGAAGCAGAATATAATTATAAAGATGGGAAACTTGAAGAAGAAGATAAGAAAAAAATAATTTTTAATACAAGTTCAGATATAAATAAAGAACTGAAGATAGATAAAAATTCAAATAAATGTACCAGAATATACAGAAAAATATTAATAATTCAGTAGAAACTCCAAAAAGTTGAAGTAAAAAAACAAACATCTGAACCGAAATTAAAAAAAGAAGTAAAAACAAAAATTTTGGAACAAATCCAAATAGAACAAACAAGTCTTTTAAAGTAAAAATCTCAAAAATAATAGTAATAAGATAATATTATTATGTTTGATTCCAATATTTTTTTAATATTAGTGGCTACAGTAGCTTATTTTTGGATTTAAGAAATTTAGTAATAAAAAAAGCAAGAAATACCAGTAACAAAAATCTACTGAAATTTCTCAACCACAAGCTCAACAAGAAAAATGTAAAGTCAGCTGTTGTTGAAAAATGAACGTATTCCTACTGTGGAAGATGCAAGATATATAAATTATAAAACTTATTATAATAGTTTTTTTGATTATTATATAGATTATCCAGATGATGAATACTTTAAAATTTCAAAAAAACTTATGAAGATGGAATGAGACTAAATAATTATAATGGTGATGTTATCATTTCCTTGACTTCTAACTGGAATCCAAATGGAGAAAGTCTACAACAGGCATATGATAAAGCAGTTAGAGAAAAAAACCTAATGCAGTATATAAATTTTTTTAGGAAAGACATTTTTTTACTATAACTTATGAGGATAGTGGACTTTTTAGTATTCAGAAAGACTATGTATGATAAAGAAAGCAATAAATATGTATATCTATATGTGAGCTTTCCACCAGAATACAAACCTTATATGACACCCATTGTTGAAAGAATGGCTAATAGCATGAAAAAAATCTAGTTCAACACAAAGTAATACTATTCTATCTAATGTGATATATAAAACTTATTATAATGATTATTATGGCTATTCTATAGATTATCCTATAAGTGAGGATCTCTATACTTCTTCAAGAGATAATGAAGGAATGGAAATAAAAAAAGTTATGATGACAATGTATATATATCAGTACTATATGGCTATGATGACTATGGAGATAATCTTCAACAAGCATACAATAGAGCAGTTTCAGAATATCCATATGCGCCATATAAATTTTTTTAGGAAAAAAACATTTTTTTACTATAACCTATGAAGAAGATGGACTTCTAGTATTTAGAAAAAAACAGTGTATGATAAGGTAAACAATGGATACATATATTTGTATGTAAGTTTCCCACCAGAATACAAAGAGTATATGACACCTATTGTTGAAAAAAATGGCTAATACTATCAAAAAAAGATAGAGTAAGGTGATTAAATGGAGACATTAATATATGGAGCAATAGGAGTATTTTTTTAATAATGTATGTATCTTTCCATCTATTAAAAATCACTGGGAAAAAAACTTGTTTAGGGTTGTTTGGCTTCAATATTTTGGACAATTATTATTGTATGGATATTTAACAAATTTTTTTACTAGGAGTAATATGAGAAATTTAAAAAGAATTATTCAAAGATTATGATAAAAAAATAATAAAAAAACTGTAAGAGAAACTTTCTCTGAAATGGATAGAAAAAGATATCAGAACCAACAGAGAAATTTTTTTAAGGATATGGAGAATGTAGGTAGATCAGTTAAAAGAAATCTTTGAAGATATGAGTGAAAAAGAAAAAAATAATTTAGAGTAAAGAGTTGGTTTTAAAAGCTGACTCTTTTTTTCTAATAAAAATATGATATAATTAAATATATATTCATCTTTGAAGGAGGTTCCTATGAAAAAAATTCCTATAGGGATAGATGACTTTAAAAAAATACGAGAAAAATAACTATTACTACATTGATAAAAACTAATTTTATTGAAGAAATTGGAAAAAAATGTAGGAAAGACTCTATTATTTACAAGACCTAGAAGATTTGGAAAAAAACATTAAATATGTCAATGCTAAAAATATTTTTTTGATATAAAAAAATAAAGAAGAAAAATAAAAAAACTATTTCAAAAATCTATATATAGAAAAAAATCAGATTTTTTTAAAAGAACAAGGAGCCTATCCTGTTGTGTATATTTCTTTAAAAAGGAATAAAAAGCTGATACTTGGGAAAGTTCATTCTTTTTTTAATAAAGAGTTTAATTTCAAGTATCTATAATGAATTTGAATATATAAGAGAAAAAAATTAAATGAAAGCCAATTAGAGAGTTTTTAATAAAATTTGGTTAAAGAAAGATGATGGAGAATATAGAAATGCTTTTAAAAAAATCTAACATCTTTTCTATATGAATATTATAAAAAAAGAAGTTATTTTATTAATAGATGAATATGATAGTCCTTTAATCAATGCTTATGAACATGGCTATTATGATGAGGCTATCGTATTTTTTTCAAGTGTTCTATGGAGAAGCTCTAAAAAAACTAATCCATATTTAAGAATGGGAATAATGACAGGAATAATAAGAGTAATAAAAAGCTGGAATATTCTCAGATTTAAATAATTTAAAAAGTATATTCAATTTTTAGAAAAAGAATATTCTGATTTTTATGGTTTTACACAAGAAGAAGTAGAAAAAAAGCTCTAAAGAATTTTAATATAGAGTATGAACTTCCAGAAGTAAAAGCTTGGTATGATGGATACAGATTTGGAAATAGTGATGTATATAATCCTTGGAGTATTTTAAATTTCATTCAATCAGAAGAATTAAGACCTTATTGGATAGAAACTTCTGGAAACTTTTTTTAATAAATGATATATTGAAAAAATGTAAGTACAGAAACTATTGAAATACTAGAACATCTTTTTAATGGAATAAGTATGGAAGAAAATATTAGTGGTAACTCAGACTTATCTGTATTGATGAGAGAAGATGAAATTTGGGAATTATTGTTATTTAGTGGTTATTTAACAATAGATGAAAAAAATTGGAGAATCCTATGAAGATGTATATACACTAAGATTACCAAATAGAGAAGTCAAAGAATTTTTTTAGAAAAAAAGTTCATTGATGTAAATTTTGGAGAAAGTACATTTAGAAAGTCAATGGAAGCTTTAAAGAAAAAAATAATATAAAAAGATTTTTGAAAAAAATATCTACAAAAATATTCTATTAAAAATCGACAAGTTTTCATGATACGAAAAGTGAAATATTTTATCATGGATTAATATTAGGAATGATGTTCTATTTAGATAGAGACTATATTGTAAAAATCTAATGAAGAAAGTGGTTTAGGAAGATACGATGTAAGTATAGAGCCAAGAAACAAAAAAATAATAGAGCTTACATATTAGAATTTAAAGTAACAAAGAATGAGGAAGATTTGGAAAAAGGAATCAAAAAGAAGCAATAGAACAAATAATATCTAAAAAAATATGATATTTCTCTAAAAAGATAGAGGAGTAAAAAGAAATTGTATTTTTTTAGGAATAGCTTTTTGTGGAAAAATTACTTAAAAGTCAACTATAGATAAATTTTTAAAAATAAGGAAGAGGGGATTAAAAATGGATAAAAAAATATTTTTGAATGTATGACAGAATTAGGGACTTGAACCTGGTTTTTACAGAAAGAAGACCTTAGAAAGAAATGGCTAGAATTATTAAAAAAATATCATCCTGATAAGTATCAAACAGAAGATGAAAGTGTAATAAAATCTGCTGAAGAAAAAGATAATAAAAATTAACGAAGCATATGAATATTTAAAAGAAAAACTTTCTTGAGAGTAAAGAAGAAGATATTGATACTATGGACTATGATTATGAAAAAAATACACAGATGATTATTCAGAAAAACAAATTTTTGGGATAAATTTAAAAAAAGGAGCAAAAAAAGATTGGCTTAAAAAAACAACAAGTTATGCTTTTAATTCTTTATTATGTACTTCAAAAAGAAAGAAGTTCCTTTTAAAAGATAAAAATGTTAATAACAGGTTGCTTTAGGTTATTTTCATACTTCCTATAGATTTAATTCCAGATTTTATTCCAATTGCAGGATATACAGATGATGTGGCAGGAATGATATTTGCAATAAAAAAAGATGTATGGACTATGTTGATGATGAAATAAAAACAAAAATGTTTCTAGTAAACTTGTAGCTTGGTTTGATGTTGAAAAAAAGACTATGTTGATGACTTATTAAAAGATATTTAAAAAAATAAAAAAATTTTTTTAAACTATTTTATAACTTTCACTGTCAAATAAGTATACAGATAAAAAAATTAATAAAATACCCCCTAATAATGAGAAAAAAAGCTATTGTTAATTAATGTTTTACAATAGCTTTCTTAATTTATATATCAATTTTTTTTAGTAGAATTTTTGTTCTCTAATTTTATCTAACTCTGCCAAATTATCAACTTCGTTAATCTCTACCCCACGATCTATCAATCTTTTTTTCTAAAAACTGCAATTCCCATATAAGCCATGATAATAGATACAATTGGATTTATCAAACTTAAAAAAAGCATATGGGAAATAAGCAAAAAGTTGAAACACCTAAAGTTGCAGATTGATATGCTCCACAACCATTCCAAGGGAACATTGGAGACCATAAAGAACCACCATCTTCTAAAGTTCTTGAAAGATAGTATCTTTCTAATCCCATATCATCATAAATTTTATAGTACATTCTTCCAGGGGATTATGTTTGCCAAATATTGATCAGTAAGAACAAAAATCACAAAAGAATTCCAGTTATAATAGTTGTAGAAACAAGACTTCCAACAGAGTGAATATATTTAACAACTCTTTCAAGAATTACTTCAGTGAATTTAGCCTTTTCTAAAAATTCCACCAAAGCATAAAAGCAAATATAATTAATGATATTGTCCATAACATTCCATTTACACCACCACGTGTAAGAAGTTTATTAACAATTGCTACATCTGTATTTCCTATATATCCATTTTTGAAGAACATCTAAAAATATCTACAAGACCTGTTCCTTGGAAGAAAACTGCAAATAAGCAACCAACAGCTGTTGCAAGTAAAAGAGAAGGAATAGCTGGAACTTTTTTTAATAGCAGTTATAAGTACAACAACAGGAGGAATTAATAGCTAAGGAGTAATATTGAAGCTATTAGAAAGAGCTTCTCTTATTATTTTTATATTTTCTAAATTTACAGAGGAAGACTCATATCTTAATCCAATTATCAAATACAAAAGTAAAGCTATTATGAAACTAGGAATAGTTGTATACATCATAGATCTCACGTGAAGATACAAATCTGTTTCTGCTGAGGCTGCTGCAACATTTGTGCTATCAGATAAAGGAGATATTTTATCTCCAAAATATGCTCCTGAAATTACCATTCCTGCAGTAAGTGCAGGATTTATACCAAGTCCAGTTCCTATTCCCATAAGAGCGACTCCAATAGTTCCTCCAGAAGTCCACGCACTACCAGTTGCTACAGATACAATTGCACATAAGATACAACCAGTAGGTAAGAAGAATTTAGGTGAAATTAATTCTAAACCATAGTAAATCATAGCTGGAACAGAACCTGCTAGAACCCACGATCCTATAAGCATACCAACTATCATTACTATAATCAAAGCTTCGATTGCACGATAAACACTTTCTATCATACCTTGACTTATTTCATTCCAAGTACAACCAACTTTTTAATGCCATAGCACCAGCAAGTATAGTTGAAATTACAATTGGAATATGAGGTTCTACTTTTAATACTAACATAGAATAGACAATAATAATTGACATTCCTACAATAGGGACTAGGGCTTCCCAAATTTTAGGTTTTTCTTGCAACTTTCATAATTATACCTCCATAATAATTGATATATACTATATAACAGTAGCAATTTCTATGCCAATAAAAAAAGTATTATTTTTTTAAATAGAAAAAAATAATTAAAATCTTATAAATAAATTAAAAAAATAGGAAATTTATTTCCTAGCTTAAGAAAAAAAGTTTCCTATCTTTATAATAAAGTTTATATATTAGTTTTTTTAAGAAATTAATCCAATCTCTTAGCTTATATTCTAAAAATTTTATTATTTAATTGTCTCTTAGTAATATTAAGTACTTTTTGCAGTTTCAGACAAATCACCATCACATTTTTTTGAATTTTTAGATTTAATAAATTCAATTTCAAATTGACTTCTAGCATCTTTTTAAACTTTCATTAAAAATTTGAAATAGAATTTTTTTGTATATTGAATATAGTTCTTTGTGTCATTAAAACAAATAGAATTTCCTTCTGTCAATACCATTAAACGTTCTATAATATTTTTTTAATTCTCTAATATTTCCAGGATAATGATAGTTTTTTTAAGAAATTCTATAGTTTTTTTCATCAATATATTCTATTTTTTTCTTTAATTCAATCTCAAATTTTTTTATGAAGAAAGCAATAAATTTTTTTCAATATCTTCTGGACGCTCACGTAAAGGAGGAATATTAAGAATAATTCCATTAATTCTATATAAAAAAAGTCTTCACGAAGAGTTCCATTTTTTTATATATTCATCTATATTTTTGATTAGTTGCCGAAATTAGTCTTACATCAATATTAATTTTTTTGTTTCCACCTACACGTGTAATTGATTTATCTTCAAGAATTCTTAAAAAGTTTTACTTGTGTATTTAAGGAAATGTCTGCAATTTCATCTAAAAAAATAATGTTCCATGACTTGCCTCTTCAAATTTACCAATTTTTTTTGTTTAATTGCTCCAGTAAAAGCTCCTTTTTCATGTCCAAAAAGTTCTGATTCAAGAATGCCTTCTGAATATTCTTGACAATTCACAGGAACAAAAGGAGATAAATTTCTTTCACTTTTTTTCATGAATATATCTAGCAATAACTTCTTTTCCCACTCCAGATTCTCCTAAAATCAATACAGACAAATTACTATTTGCAATTTTATTACAAATAGTAATAATGTTTCTCATATTTAGATTATTTGATTCTAACATAGATATTTCTTTGTTTTGATTTTTTTAATAAATTATTTTCTATTTGTAATTCTTTTAATTGTAAAAAAATCTTTCTATATCTAATAATAAAGTGCTAGGATCATTACTTTTTTTATAAAAATAATTATATGCTCCTTCTTGAATAGCTTGAACAGCTGTTTCAACAGTTCCATAAGCAGTAACCATAATTATTCCTATTTCCATATTATAATTCTTTACCCAATGTAGAAGTTCTAGACCAGTTTCATTTTTTTCATAATTAAATCAGTTATTACCATATCAATTTTATTGTTTTTTTAATAATTTCTTTTTGCCTCTTTTTACAGAAGTTGCCTTATAAGAATTATATCCTTTTTTTCTTCTAGAATTAATGCAAACATTTCTCTATAATCATCTTCATCATCAACAATTAAAAATATTATAATTTAAAAATTACACTCATACTTATCTCTCCTAATCAAAAATTAATAGAAATTAAAAAAACTTTGTTCCAACACCATATTCACTTTTTAATGGAAATATTACCATTATATTTTTTTACTTCATTATAAAACGAGATATAATCCCAATCCAGTTCCATGTTCATCTTTTTGTAGTATAAAAAAAGGATCAAATATATAATCAATTTGCTCTTCTGGAATCCCAATACCATTATCCTCAATTGAAAGATTAATGAAATTAGAATTTGAAAAAAATAGATATTTTTTTATTAAATTATTATCTTTCTCATTAGAAAAAGGCATCAATAGCATTTTTCAATAAGATTTATTAAGATAATATTAATAGTTTCAATATTCAAAGTAATAGTAGATTTACCTGTTAAGATAAAAATCACACTTAATATTTTTTTAGCCTTTAGTCTTGTTTTCATCAAAGTTAATATTTTTTTGATAATAGTCTCAATATTTTCATTACTATATTTATCAGAAGATACTTTTTGAAAAAAACGAAGTAAATGTTCAATTAAATTATTAATTCTTTGAACAGCATTTTCCATCATAGGAAGTGCTTTTTTTCTAAAGAATCAGTAGAACCTTTTCATTTTAATAAGATATAAACCATTTCTTATTGTTCCAAGTGGATTTCTAATTTCATGAGCCAAACCAGCAGAAATTTGACCTATTGTTATTAATTTATTTTTCTTGATGAAGTTTTCTTTCAGCAATAAGTTTTTTTCTGTAATATCTTCTATACTTAAAACTCTAAATTTTTTTCATCTTTTTGAAATATATGGTGATAATTTAATTTCATAACATTTACTTTTTTTATTGTGTTTTTTTAAAAAAACATGATTTAAATTAGAGTCTAATTTTACATAATCTGATATTTGAATTAAATTTGATAAAAAAATGATAATTCAAAAAGATTTTTTTATCAATAATATCTTTTCTATTATTTGATAATAAACTTAAAGCAGCTCTATTACATTCTATAATAATATTTGACTCAGTAATAATAAATAAAAGCTATATTTAGATTATTTAATATTATACTAAGATTTTTTTATTTTCTTCAATTTCTTTTGTTTTTTTCTAATACTCTTTTTTTAAAAAAATAATTCCAAATATAAAAGTGCTATCATACAAAAAAAGTAAAAATAAAAAGCAATATTGATAAAAGATTCAAAAATCTTTTTCACCTCTTATTGATTCAGAAATTCCAAACCACTTTTTGTTGAACTTTTGATATAATATGATTTTTTTCTTCATCTGTAAAAATACCTTTATTAAGTATGGATAAGAGTATGTCAGAATTTTTTTATTAACTGCTAATACAACATCTTTTTTTCGTATAAAAGATTGATATTATATTTTTTTGTCTCGTATACATTGTATTCTTTCCAATATGTTGAAATAACAACCTCATCACCAATAACTGCATCTACTTCATCATTTTTTTCAAAAAGTTCTAAAGGCAATTTTGGTATCGTCTACAAAAAAATAAAAATTTGTTAATTTTTTTATTTTTCTTTTTTTAAAAATATTATCTATGTATTCAGCTGCTAAATCTCCTCTAGGAATAGCTACTTTTTTCAGATAAATCTATAGGATTTAATAAATTACTTGTTTTAGGGGATATAATAACTGTTTTTTTAAACGATATATTGGCATAGAAAAAAATCAAATTCTTTTTGCTCTATTTTCACTTGGAAACATATCACAGACATCAATTTTTTTATTTCTTAAAGCTTCAACTAAGTTATAAAAAAAGTAAACATATCTATTGTAATTGGAGTTTCAGTCTCAATTGATAAAAAAAGTTAACATAATCAACAATTAGTCCTGAATATTTTTTTCTTCATTATCATAATAAGAAATAGGTGGAGAAGTAATATCTGTACCTAAAAAAATAGGACTATGAAGTCTTAAATATTCTTTTTTTCTTTTTGAGTAATTGGAAAAAGAATACTTTAAATATGTAATAAGAGTTATCCCATATTTCATTAAGATAACTTGATTTAATAAAAATAGTACAGATAGTTATCATAATAAAAAAATAAAAATGTTTTTTTAAATATTTTCATAAAGAATCCTTTTTTTGCATTAATTTTATTTTTTTAGTATACCATAATTTTATTTATTTTTTTTAAAAATAAAACTTTTATAGAAAAGATTTTAATTTTTTTAAACTATTTTATAACTTTCACTGTCAAATAAGTATACAGATAAAAAAATTAATAAAATACCCCCTAATAATGAGTAGCATAAAGTCATAAAAAGTGGCTGTTATAGCTACTCATTTTTATTTTTAAAAAAATTTTTTTAAAAAAATTTTAAACTTTTTAAAAAGTGTTTGTAAGTCTAACACTGTATATA
>BNJT01002871.1_pt1 | contig 130617 bp, 217 predicted proteins | sample 8540491 | NCBI WGS metagenome assembly BNJT01 (sample SAMD00202455, study PRJDB9452) | human saliva metagenome | host: Homo sapiens | reverse complement strand
GAATTGCGTACATATAGTTGGACTCGAAAAATCCCAGTTTTGGGCCAGTGACGGATGGTGAGCGTCTCGGCGGCTCTTCCGGCAGGTGGCCCGTTGCGGCAGATTCGCTGGCGGCTGTTCTGGGTGGCAGCCCAGCGAAATATGGCCAGCGTCGATCCACACAGATCCAGTGGACGGTGGAACCATCGCCGGGGGTTTTCGATGTAGTTTTTCTCCTGGCCATGGCCGATTCCTAGTGATTCGGCGGGGGATGAGGGTGGGATCACCGTTGATTGTGGCGTCGAGCTCGGCAAATATTGCCGTGGGGTCGGCGTCGAAAAAGCGGTCGATGCGCATGGTGACCCGCAGATTTTCGTCGGCGCCGCGACGATGAGTATGCCGGGTTTGTCGGGCTGTTCCTCGATGCGGTAATCGTGCGGCAGCCCTCACCTGGATGTTTCCATGCTCCATTGTGATGGTGCGCATGGCTTGTCGACGCTGGTTTCTGGGGATGGGCCGCGAGCTGGGACGTTGGGGACGGGTGCGCGCTGGCCTGCGGGAGGGTGGGCGGCGGCGAACCTGGGCCGACCGCCCACAGGACACGCCGCAGATCAGCACGATGACGCCGGCTATGGCGAGGTAGAGGTAAATATTGCCGCGAGTAGCTTCTGAATTCGACGGGAAATCCGGGGAACACAGATGTCAGCGATGTGTTATCAACATCACATGATTCTGACACAACCGATGGCGACGTCCGTAACGCTGAATCCTCAGCGTCATCATCAACACCATCAGGATCGTAGGTCGCATCATTATCATCGTTCATCATCGTCGTAATAGTCGTAATCGCCATCGGCCATATCGGCGGAGCGGTATCGATGTCGGATACCACCGTGACGTTTTCTGCTTGCAGCCCCACAACGAGGTTGTAGCTGGACACTCCCGGGCCCTTTGACCTGATGGTGACGTTCGGCCATTGGGCATGCACCGTCCCCGCCCTCTGTCATCACATCAGCCACCTGCGTGCCCGCAACAATGCCGCTGCCGGTCAGATCATAGCGTAACTATCGGTCTCCCTTTCTGAACACGATGGCGGTTTCGTAGACGAGAATGGCGGAGGTCATGGGAGCGCTCATGATGCCTTCGCTCCGCGGCCTCCGGCATGTCAGCCGCCGCAATCTGATGAGGCCTGCGTACCGTGGTGGACCATCACGCCTCGGCCGGGTGGCTGCGGCTTCAACCGCACCCCAAACAGTGGCCCATCATCCTTGGTCCGCATCCAGCACACAATGAACGGCGACTTGGTCCTGATCTCCAGCCAGAAAACGGCTGGAAGAGGGCCCGCACACAGCCGCCGGATTTGCGGGTAATCACCACGTGCAACCCCACGTCCCGGCGTGCGGCAGCATCGACAGCAGTGGCGCAAAACGCCATGTCGGCCACCAGGTCCAGGTTGTCAACGATGAGGAAGATGTCGGGCCCGGTCCACCAGGAACGGTCTTTTAATTGTTGCGGCGTGACTCGGCGGATGGCAGGCGCCCTCCAGGGTAATTTCATCGCCGCCAGAGTTTCTCGGCTTCCTGGCATCAGTACCGTAGCCGGCCAGCATGTCCGGGTCGACTGGCCCCAGGTGGCTGCGCTGATGGTCGATGACCACGAGTCGGGCGCGTTCCCGACCAATCTGGGTCAGGCCAGCACGATTGTGAATGCGAGCGTACGACTTCCCGATCCTGCGCCCCGATGCACACCATGTGCTGGCTACAAGATAATCCCAGTTCACGGCCTCAAGTTTCGGTCCGCCCACCCCCAGCAGCACGGAATGCTGCTCGATCTAGCTGCGGCAGGTCCGCAAGCATGAGGCGTTGGTAGGAGTTTGAGGCGAGGCACGGGCGGCTGGTCTGCAACCAGGGAAACGCGCCGTGAAGGCGACATCCTGTTGGGCGGACAGCGCAATCAGCATGGTTTTCGCCGCTGCTTGTTAGCCCACGTCCGGGCAACGCTGGCACCTTTAGCTGTGCTTTGCGGTCAATCAGGAATCCACTGGGCAGCTTGGTTTTCTGCGCGCTGCGGATCAGGTCACGAATGGCCGGCCGCTACCACGGACCATCGGGTTGCGGTGAGTACTCAGGTGGACGCGGGCGGCTAAGCCATCGGCGGCGATACGACCCAGCTTTTTCCATGAGATCCTCATGATCCCCGTGCAGCACATGCCAGCCGTCGACAATGAGGAAGGTGTGCCGCGTTCCGCTGGTCGATAAATCCACACACCCTCATCAATGATGCGTGCGATCTTCTCGGTGTCGTACAGCGGGCGACACCTGCAACTGGGCGCAAAAGTGACAATGATTCCAGGTTGTTACCAGACAGGTCGAGAATATAAAAGCCCGGTAATCGGTGGTATGGTGCAGGTAAGCCAGCACAATGGCTGCGCAAGGTGCTCGGGTCTGGGGACCGAGATCATGGCGTGCCCCTGTTGTCCGGAGAACCCACATATAGGGATCTTGTTGTTGCAGGTGACGGTCAATCCGGCAATGGTTGCCATAACGTGTTGAGAATGCGGGCTGCGTGATGATATCGGTCAGGGAATTGGTGCCGGCAGTGGCGGTCAGCCACATGGTGGTGGGCGCTCTGGTGCCCAGCGCGCCACCATCTGGGCTGCCGCCACAGAGGCGACAAGCGTGCCGCGCGGGTCGGGGATCAGCGCATCAGCAGTAATCGGAGCAGTTTCAGCTGCAGCCAGACCATAGTGACATCGTGGGGTCGGTCGCCCAACGCCGCACCGTCACAGGTGCTTGTGGGCGCATGGCTACCGGACACATAAGCGGTTTGGAAGCAACGAGCTGGTCAGCATCAGTTTTGCGAAGCCCATCCCAGGTTTACTTTGGGAGAAGATGGTAGCATCGGCCACACTACACCTGCCGCGATTCCACCGCGGAGAAGGTTTTCAACCCGATCCGATAGGAGCGGGTGCGACTCTAAGCCACGAAGTTTGCCTTCCTCCAGGCGTTGCCGACGCCAACAAGAGTGCACGTGCAGTGAGCGGCCCATGACGCTCAAACCGCGGCAAAGCGTCTCCAAACTCATTATGTTGGCCTAAAAGCTCGGAGAATTCATCGAGGATAATCAGCAGTGCTGGCATGGGCTCCCATCTCGGGATGGTCGCGCAATCGAGCGGCCTCTACACTCATCGCTGGGAAAGTTCCTATCTTGCGCAACAGCTCCTGCCGCCGATCATCTCCCCCGAAATAGCATCGTACATGCGTTCGACAAGCACGGATTCGTCGGCCAGGTTGGTAATCACCGCCGAGGTGTGTGGCAAAGGCATCTAACCCTAGGAATGTGGCACCGCCTTTGAAATCCACGCACAAAATTGAGGGCATGTGGATGCGCTCATGGCCAGCGCCACCACGAGCGTGCGCAGAGCTCGGACTTTCCCGACCCAGTGGCGCCAATGCATAACCATGCGGCCCCATACCACCATGCGCGCCTCCTGATATCCACGATGAGGCTGTGTCCGTCGCTGTCGCACCAATGGAACGCTCAGACGTTGTTCGCCCCGCGGCTGCCACAAACGTTCGAGAGTCTGCGGAGTGAAACATGCACCCCAGCAAGGCAGGAGTCCGGCATGGCTATCGCGCGGATCGGCGCTGGGCCCGGGAAAATGGCGCAAGTTTTCGGGCAAAGAGCAAGGCCTCAGCCTCGGTCAAGCCGTCAGAACACCATGAGTTCTCATCCGCATCTTCAACTGCACAATGAGTTTTTCGCCCACAGTGCAACGAGCGCTCATCTACGCAGCGAGCTCTCGCCAACGCGGGCGTGCTCGCATTCACACGGTCATGACGATGGTCGCAGTTGCGGGTGACAGCTAGCCTCCGGCTGCGAGGTTGGCGCAGTACGTCGACCACCAACGACGCAGGGTGTGCGACTTAATGCCAGCGTGGTTGGGTTTGTGTGCGTGCAGCCACTTTGGCCCAGGCCGGGCCCGTGCCGCTGGGCCCGCAGTTCCCAGCCGTGTCTGGACCGTGCGCACAGCGCAAGCCGACATATGATAGCCCGCGCCAATGCCAGGGCGGCACGGACCCAGCAGCTCAGGCGGGCGTCTTCAGCTGGGGTCTCTATTTCGGACAACGCCAGGGCGTCGCAAATAAAAGCTGCACGCACAGTCGGCATGTCTGGCGAAAACTCACGGTGTTCTGCGGCCTGCCTGCTCCACCGCGCACACCGGTTCCAGGTCTTCGGCAGGGATCAGTCGATCGTCCCACGTCGAAAGCGATGCCCAGCAACCGCGACGTAGCCATCCATGTCGCCGCCGGACCGCTCCCACATCTCGGGTCGCGCCTATGCGCGAACCAAGCTCCTTGTCGGCAGTGATGCAGCTGGTGCGCCCGCTGCTCCAGCATTCCTGGCGCGCGATCGCCGCACCACTCCCCAAATGTCGAAGATATGTGCGACGAATTTCGTCGGCGTTTTCTCCGCGGCGGGCTAAAACATCATGCGGCACGCTCGCCTTGAGCATCATGAGGGAAAGACCAGCGTCATGGGGTTCAGTTGGCCGCCCATCGCGAACACTAACCCGACCATGGATAACGCGGCAACAACCATGACGATGGGCATGATCAGCCGCATCATGGGATCGGCTGGGGTTTTCGGCGCCACCTCGGTAGCCGGCCCGTGGGGTGATGACCTCCCGGTAGGCAAGCGGCGCGCGCGCAGCTCCCGTTCGCCAGTGACAGTGGGCGGCACAATGGTGCGGCCACGGGATGATCGTGCGCAGGAATAATCGGGAGGTATCGACTCGCAGCGCCGGCGGCGACTCCTCCATTCTCACCGTTTCCGGCTGCGCAGCGTATCTGGCGTCAGTTCTTTTGCCGGTGCCCAGAGCCACCACGCATGTGGCGCTGGTCGCGCAGGGCGAAAAGGCGGTCGGAGCTCGGCTGATGCGTGGATTGTTTGAGAGCCATGGTCTCCCTGCTTGTGCACGTGTACATCCATGGGCACAGGTTTTCCTAGAGTGCACATGACGCACGTACGCGCAAGTTCTATTGAGGTCCACCTCACGGATCATCAAGAGTGGACACAGAAACTGATTATGAGCCCAAACACCTGCCCAAAATAAATTGTGTTCTTTCTCATAATGTTGATGAGACCCAGATCTCACAGCTTCGAGGGTAGACGATGAGACAAAAGGAGCGCACAATGGAAAAGAACATCCTGTTACAGCTTGTGGGTACGTATACGCATGTGCGATACGCTCAGCATTACCCCCAAAAGATAGCACGAATGTTTCTGAGGTGAGTCGATTAGGAGTTCTCATCCCATTACCCATGTTTCCCCACCCAGCTTTTCAAGATTTCCACCCATGACTACTGTCAACGCCTCCCACACGCTGCGTCCGGCTCACACCGTACGTATCGAGGCTTTTCGACGCTTCTACCAGCATGAATCGCCATCCCGGCCAGTAGCAGACAGAGCGACAATCGACGAAATCCTGGCCATCTTGCCAACCTTCCACGCCAACCCTACCACCCATGGTGCGCCGCACCGCAGCTCGGGCAGGAACTCGACCTAGCCATCCTGACCGCTAATGCCACATCGCAGGGCGACATCCTGGTCATCAGCCCCACTTACCGAAAACACGGTTGTGCGGGGATGGCGAGAACTGAGCTACGAAAACCTCACCCAAGCACGCCACGCACCCAACGGCGCGGTGCCGCGCCGGGCTGTGCCGGACTCACTGCGCTCACGCTGCTTGGTGGCAGCCCTGCCCGCTGCCACCGTACCGTGACTGCTCATCCCAGTGGTAGCAACTCGCGCCGTAGCTGTTTGGACCCGCGAGCTCTCTCTTGCCCCCATCACCGTCGGCGGATCCAGCCTCACTACGCTCCTCATGGCCAGCCGGCTCCCCCACCCTGCCACGGGGCGCACATGAGCTGATAGCCACTCGCCCGCATGTCGGGCATTAGCCATGCGCGTGCCAGGCATTGTCCTGATCGCTGGCACTCTCCTAGCTCAGCGATTTATCACATGTCCCCACCATTGGTGCGCCTCGTCACCATTGGGAGTCAGCCTCATCATCATGGCGCTCTGTGCCTGCTTCTACCATCCTCCGCTCATAGCGCTCACAGATCCCACCTCGTCATGGCTGGTCTACATGCGGGCCGCCCTCGTGGTCGCAGCAGGGACCCTCAGCCTGGCGTTTTCGCCACTACTGTCAATCAAAAATCGCCGGCGTCCGAGGTCCCAGCAATTCACCTCTGGGCAGGATTCGATATCGGACACGACAACCGACAGACAATCTACCCACGAGCACTCCTGGCCTCAACATATCCTTGACGAATCATGCTCGGGCTCGGCTGTGTCCTCAGCGCACCAATCATCGTGGTATGCGGCTGGGCATGCAACGAAACTTCAGTTTTGCCCTGGTGCGTCTGCATGTGCCTCAGCCTTTGCCGCCCAACTGGCCACCACGTCACCCCGCACCTGGTCACTTCTGGATCCCGCCATGGCGGCAGCATGCGCGCACACATCACTGGCAGCCCACCTTGTAGACGCCACCGCGCCACCCTGCACACCTCGGCCTCAGTCATCGCAGCATTTTCTCGTTTCCACTCAGTATTCACCGCCCCGGCTGGGCAAAACCACCTCACCAACCTGGACCCACCACAGTGGTTTGGGGTGAACGGGCCGAACTACTCAGCATTGCAGCTTGCCTCCCTAGCTCCTCCATCCTCGTCGGCATCTTCGCCTGCTTCGTGATCGCATTATGATCCGCCGACTTCACCACACTAATCCCATGTAGGCACTGGCCCTCGCTGATACGCCACCAACAAACGCAGCATTACACCACACAACGACCGGCACCAGACGATAGCACCGAAACGCCCAACGAACTGCGCCACAACATTCGCCGCCAGCCCAGAACTCATCAAACACCAGGGCTGCTGTATCCGACCACTATCGTGACGTGCACCAACCTCGCCACCGGGATGGGCGTCACCATGGGCATTATCGACACCGGTGTCGCACCGCACCCCGGCTACCGTCAGTCGCGGACGGCGGCGACTTTCTCGAACCCAAAGCAGGCGCCACCACTGACTGCGACGCACACGGCACCATCGTCGCTGGCGTCATCGCAGCCCGTGACACCGGAGACGGCATTGTGGGCGTGTCTCGGATGCCAGCAATCATGTCGTTCCGACAAACCAGCTCCCAATCGCAGAAACCGACACCGGTGGGACGCCTGCCACCCTCACCACCGCCATCAATGCAGCACATCGACAAAAAGGTGCAGGTCATCAACATATCGGTGGTATCCTGCCTACCGCAGCGCACCACCGATCGACACCCGCGAATTCGATGCGGCAATACAACGAGCCGGAAGAACGCGGAATCATTATCGTCGCAGCAGCCGGCAATATGAGGAACAACTGTCAACAAGGATCCGTGGTATACCCGGCGCATCACACCTTGGTGATAGGGGTAACCGCCACGAAGATGATTCCTACCAGCCAACAGAATATTCCATCGAGTCCCCCTATCCCATCAATTGCCCCAGGAACGGTGTATGCGGGTTTGGATCCGCTCGGTTCCGGGTTCAGCTGGGAACAGTGCAGCACACCACGGTATTGCCGTTTGAAGGCACGAGTTTTCGCCCCCATGGTGACCGGCACCGTGGCGTTATTGCGGCAGCAACACCCGTCGGCCAGTGCGCAACAGATTCGGAACGTGCTGTTCGCCAGTGTGGATCCGAGCAATGGCACGTTGGATATTGGTCGGGTGGTACGGCGTATGATGGAGACGCAAACGCCTGCGCGAGTGGTGACGGTCAGTGTTCAGCCGAAATCGTCTCCCATACCAATGTTTCGGGTGGGTGGGTCATGGGGAATAGTTGTGGTGATAGGGCTGGTGATTCTCGGATTAAGGCTTCGAACAGAACGTCGAAAGCGTGATGTTACATCACCGCACGCATGACTGGATCGAGCATGGAAAACCCACCCATTCGCCACACCACATAAGCGGTTAAACCCACAACTGCCCACACAAAAAGCAAAACTAGTTGTGGCAAAGGAATGGCGGAAAGTTCTGGAGCGGCTCGCATACCAGGCAGTGACGTGCTCATATTCCCTAATTGCCCAGGAAAGCAGGCAGGTAGCCCAGTGAGCCTCAAGGCTAGAATGGCAACACCAATAAAAACGATAAGCCAACCAGGACCGGGAGGTGGGATGGCAGTGATGCCAATCGGCACGACAAACCAGCGATTAATAAGAATCAGCTGGTCCGAACCAGAAAACCAAAAGGTTTCTGCTTCACGTGATCGTGGTAGCGGGTGATTCCGTCTAATCTTGTTGCGTGACTGCTTCACGCATGGACGACATTAAGCAACCACCTCACTTCCAGTTGAGATGGCAGCCACTTTCTCTTCAACTTACTTATTTATATCATTTTGGGTATACAGATGCCCAGTTACCAGCAAAATCAGTGACATGACCACTGGGATATATGTCACCATGTGTCAGATTTCCCTGCCATGCACCCGTGATCATGTGGTAGCTAATATAACGGTTGGAGCGCCTGCTGTTTACTCAATGTTGTTCCTGAAAGGCAAGTGCCGCAACACGTCCCAATTAATCGAATAAAAATGCGATATCCCTAATGCTGCAGCAGTCTCTCGATTTCTACCTGGTGCCGCAACCGCGGGCTGACACCACATGGATACCGCTCATGGTATCCAGCTCCTACCAGCCCAGCTGGACCAACAAAATGCGAAAGCTACCGCTTTCCCTGCTAGCGCCACCGCCTCACCCCACGGCGGTTTACCCTCAATAAGGGGAGTCGTTTTCACCTCACCATGTTCCCCGACGCACAATGGCTGCGCTGTGGGATCAACCCAGTGGCACGCGATCTGGCAGGGGAAACTCGACAATGCTTTTGAATCAGGGTTTGCGCTCAGTTCCGTAGCGGTACCGTCCCTGCAGATCCCAGGCGTCTCGAATCCGCCGGGATATCGGCCTGAATCGTCGAAGGCGCACCACCATCGGCGGTCCGCGCCCAAAACTGCGGATTGTCCGCGCAGGGAATGCGGAGAACTTCCAGAATGCCGGTCTGGTATGGTTGCGGGCGGTTTTTCGGCGATAGCAGAGAATACTTGTGGTGGTGGACCCAGCGCGGTGTGGGCTGGGGGTGATCCCAGTCGATGGCGGATATTCCGGCCGTCTGGTGTGTCCGGCGGTGGAAGGACGCTGCGACCGTTGGCGGTAACCAGCCATTCTGGCTTGGTCTACCAGGCGCTACTATGGCATGGCCCGTGGCGAGTTGCTGGAAGGTGGGGGTTGTTTGGTTTTGTGGTCGTCACATTGGCCCCGGTTTCCTGCATGATGACGGTGATTTGGTTTCAGCCGTGCTAGCCGGTTTTGCTGGTTTTCGTCTGTGGTGCGGCGGCATGGGGGCAGAGTTTTTGGGTTGCGGTGGCTGTGCGATGAGTCCTGGCGCATCTACGATTCAATAGATGGCTTTGGGGAGGTTTTTGAGAAGTGTCGCTGCCGGCGTGAATGTCGGCGGCTTCGCCCACGATGAGTCGGGCGCTGGCTAGGTCTGCTACTGGGTGGAGTTGGTTGTCGATCCGAACGTAGAGTTGGCTGCTCAGCTTGGATGATGGCGCATCGCCAGGGGTCGATGGCGGGTTTGAATACTGCCGCTGGCAAGGGCGCCGAGGCATATGAGTGCGGTGGCGGCGCGAGACTAAAGATGTGTGCCCGGTTACGGGTGGCGAGTGGGTCGTGGATCGCGCGGATGTCGCCGAGGACGAGTCCGTGTCTCAGGCGTCGGGTGAGAATTTGCTGCCCAGATATTTGGGCATTTGGTGGTGGTATTGATGCCCATGTTGGCTGCCTTGAGTGTGGGCGGCAAGCGGAATAACCAAACCTCGCATCTGTAGGTGGTCATGTGGCTTTTGCGTTACCAAACGGCACATGGGTTTGCAGGATCTGCCGTTAGCGTCATGCTGAGCTGGCACCTCTGTTGGTGGTTCTTCGCGCCTGATCTTCGCAGCTTTCGCACCTGCGCCTTTCATACAAGCCTCCGTAAGCTCCTCACTCCCACTCCCGGAGAACTCCAGCTCAGCATTCCTCCTACTATCACAGCCTGCACGGCAAAAGTGTTAGCTTGGCCCATGGTGAGGCTTCGTTCACTGCCAGCCAACCCACCACCACAGAAATATCAGGTGCTGAGCTGGAGTTCTCGATGAGCTGCAGGCTTTAGGTGCACCCAGCAAAAGGGCCAAATCGACCAAAAGCACAGCTCAGCACTTTGCGATACAGCCCCTGACGCATCCAGGCATGGCTCAAACCTATATCATCGGGCAAATCGCTTGTTGCCAGGCTTGCCGCCACGACCATCCCGGAAACCCAAGCTGGACTTATGCCGATCCAGCACCGTGTCGCGCTAAAAACAGCACAACTCCAGCTCAGACTTCTGCACGCTCAGACCTCTGACCTACCAGACGCCCACCTCACTGACGCCAGGAAGACTCTAGAACCGAAGGGTGGCCTTCTCGTTGTGAACGTAACCATTATCAAGACGCCGTCCTGCCTCTTTCTCCGTGAGATCAAGGCCGGTTTTCTCCGAATACTCATCCGACTTGTCATCGCCGCCCCACCTTGGGCGTAGAGGGTCCCTCGCATCGTCGCGCGGAGGAGAATATCCGGTTTTGACGGCCGGTGAGAGCGAGGCTTCGGCTTGGCGACCGTGGTCTGCTCGCCGGTGTTCGGATCGTATTCCACCTGGGTGGTCTCCCCCAGCGGCAGCTTTAGACTCATCGGCTGAATCCTTAGGACACTGCGGCACCGGCAATTGCTGGGTGCTCGGGCCAGACTTCACGCATGCGGGTCAATTCGGCATCTTTAAACTTGGCATTCACCGCATAGATTCGGACCGAATTCTTCTGATACACCAAGGTCAAACGGGTGCCTTGTCGAGTCTTGGCCGACATCTCCAGGTTACTTTGTTGGAACCACCAGAAATTCGGTGGAAAGCATAATAAAGTTCACGCCCAGGTTTTCTGCCGCAAGATCTGCCTTATTGCGCTGGTCAGGATCGCCGTGGTTACCGGCACCAATCAGATAAGCACTGTCGCGGAGAACATGGCTGAGGTGCACCGAGGTCTTGCGGACACCCCATCGCAGTGGCGGGCCAGCGAAGGCAGCTTTTATTATAGGCGTACATCCAGCCATAGCCGTCAACTACTATTGCCAAAAGATGATGCCATCGTAGGCGTGCGGTTGTTTGGCCAACCAGTTAAAAGCATCACGGTCGTCATTTGGTCACCATGCGGCTTTCGTACACATTGATTCGATCGCCCACCTGGACCCTCCTTCACGGAGTAGCTGGCCCATTTGCACGATGAGCGAGGTCATCCCACACGGCGGCAAATGGTTGACGGGCACACGGATGCGACACGCCATATTTTATTTGCGGCACAAACCCGGTCAAACACGAGCCGAATGACTACCGCCACCCTCGACGCCACAGTGAGGCGAAAGAGGAACATAGCCACGGGAATCACTCAGGCGGTTGCGCGGTGCCGTAGTGCAAACCCGCGATGATATTGAGCAGCCGCGCCCGGGGCTCAGGGGAACATGGTGAGGGGCATTCGTGGTCGATGAGCGCGAGAAAATCAAGAACAGGATTCCCCACGTTGCGTCGCCGCCACGAGGGCCACAACCATGCCGATCACCGCAAACCACAGGAGATACGTCCAGTCGGTAGCCCGAACTCGCCCACATGCCGGGTGCGCATCAAGAAGGTTTTCACGAACGTTTCCTTGCGGGAAAGATCTTCGAAACGCAGTCACGGACTGGACGTCTCTGACTGGCCAAAACCGGTTTGAGTTGGGGCCAAAACGTAGCACCGCAGATACCACCGGTGGCGGCGAGCAGCCCAGTCGAAGCCGGGCCATGGTGCCCGGCAGCCCATTTATTAGTCGCGCCAGCCACTCCAGATGCGGGCACCGGCCCCGACGCGGTTTCCGCGCCGGGGTTTCTGCTCCTCCGGCTCTGGCTCGCCGATTCTGATTCGTGGTCCTGATCCGGCTCGGCGGTGGCAGCATCCGGCGTGGTCGAGCCCGCGGGAACCGGGTCCACTGGAGTCCACCATTGGCGCACCGGACGCCACAGCTGGCCAAATAGCCACCAGAATCCCACCAGGAACACCACCACGGTGATTGGGGCGGGGTGTGACTCACCACCATAAACCCCATGACGCCGGCAAACATGCGGACCGGCACCGCCAGAATGGACGTGATGAGGACCGCACGATGCCGGTCGCGAAAATGGCGCGCGCGTATGGCCACATGCCCACATACAGGAATCAGTACAGCACCGGAGTGGCGATCACGATGGCGGCCGAGAATCCTGCGGCGATCTGGGCGGTGAGTCCCCCGATTGCTCAGTCGCTCAAGCGATCAGCCCAACCGACAGGGGATGGTGACCGACAGGCAGAACAATGGTCATCCAGTTGATTGCCTGGATGGGTAAAACCCTCGTAGCGGGCGAGTAATGCGGCAGCGGCATGCCAGCCAGATGGGTAGAACAGTCTCCTGATGACCATCAATGTTGTGAGCTTCACCCATGCGGTGGAGTCGGCGATACCGCGTTCCAAAATGAATCGGACCTCGCTGGCGTGCCAATGCATCCCACCTGCGATCGAGGAGAAATCGTATTTTCAGCCCTGATATATCTCCAGGAGCCGGCCGGCATACGTTCGGCCCACGATAACGCCGGCCAGCGGCAAGTCCATCGCGGATCAAAAATGCCCCATTGCGTGATATGGCAGTTCATACCAGTGTTCTTCGTCGCTTTGTCGACGGTTTCCTGAGATTTCCACCGGATATCGCGATCGCAACCACCCCACCAGCGGTTGGGTGCGGCAGGTGCGGGTGCAGGTTTCTGATCGTGGACCCGCCGGTTCTTCCACCAGTTGCCCACCCGAGTCGAAAGGTTTGCCGTCGTCAGGCTGCCATTTTCCGCCACCGCCAGGAATTGCCCGGCCAGAAACGGCAACCGCCATATCACGGCAGCAGAGCGAAATACCGGTAGGTGTGGGTAACGTTGGTGAGGTTGAAGGAATATCGCGGCGGCTGAGCAACCAGCCGGCGAATCCGACGATGCCCAGGGTGGTGGGGATGCCGGCGGCCGCGGCCCAGGAATTCGGGAGGCCGGAAACCCGGTTCACGATCATTCCGGGCAGAATGAGGGCGGCAATAGTGACCATCAGTCCGTGTTAGGCTAACATCGACAGTTCCACCGGATGCCTCCTCGCCAATAACTACATCCTACCGAGATAGCAGTCTAGCCTCTGTTGCGGCTCCCTCACCCTTTCAAAGCCCTCGCCACAGGGGCGGGTCGGATGGTAGTTCATCCCGTTGAGCACGGGTAACCTGGGCTCGGGCGGCCAGTTGTACACTCATCTGGTAATCCACCCCCACGAGGAGACATCCGGCCCGCTGGGGCGATCGGCACCAATGCGGATCGGGAGGTTTTCGGTCAGCAGGGATGCGGCAAATCCTGCGGGCCGTTTCCCCTCCCACTACGAGGCAGCAGCCCACCAGGAGCGCACCATGGACCAGCAGAAGGCATCGCGGTGACGTATGCCCTCAAGACTGTCAGGTCTGACGGGCGTGGAAATGTCGGTCCAGGGTGAATTCCTGCAGATCCCGGATGGTGGTGGCGCCGTCACGGTGTCGGCAAAAAGGCAGCGCAATCGTGCAATCCGATGAGTCGGCGGCGCAGAGCCTGCATGGCCGCCAGGTCCACGGGTTTAGGGGTGGTGGCGGTGTCGGTGACGCGGGTGGGTAACGCCCCCGGGGGTGCGTCGTCAAGCGATACACGTAGTGGCGTCGTAATGCGGAAAAGCGCGCGTCAAAGTCGGGGGCGCGATCGTGGCGGCATGGACCCGCACGTCTGTGGGCAGCAATCGAGCTAATCGACGCACGAGCCTGCCGCGATCGCCCGCAATGCTTCGCGTCCAGGGCGGCCGCCGGCACGTCGAAATGGGCCACCTGTGCCGCCGCATGCACCGCATCGGTGCGGCCGGCAACCGTCAAAGCGATGGGCTGCCGCAGCACCAGGGGCCAGCGCGTCCTCTAGCACCCGCTGGACGGTGCGCAGCTCAGAATGACCCTGCCGGGCAACCGTGGAAATCCGTGCCATCATGAGGCCAAATCAAGGCGAATACGGATGGGAGTCACAGTCCAACCGTAGCAGACTCTTTAATAGTGGGAGTAGACGCCTTCAGCGGCGGTCCAGACCTCCCAAAATTCCAGCTCTTGTTGGCCTCCACCCACGCTGGTTCGCTGCACCAGGAACACATCACGGTGGGAATGTCTTCAAACAGGTCAATCTTGGATTTGCTGTGGAAGGTACCCCCGCCAGAAAGTGGGAGTGGTTGAAAACCCAAATTCCATGACTGAGGTGGCGGAGCAGGCTTTCACACCAACGATCTGCGTGTCCCGATCGTAGTGGTATTGCTGCGCCTCGGGGATTTTCGTCGATGAGGTTTCGATCAATTGCGGATGATATCGGGTATCTCGAAGCCGCCAGGTGGTCACCGTCGCCATTTAGATAAACCACCCGTTGTCTTCGGGAGACACCCACACCGTCCCTCGGATCCCCAACCCATGGGAATGGTGTCCCAGCCAGCGGGAATGCACCAAAAATCGCCATCATCGGCAATGCCGTTTCGCCGATTTGAGTCCCAGTCAATTTGTTGGGTCACCAAGCCGGTCTGCAGAGACGCGGGCGGATGAGTGGAATGTCGGCATCAGTCACCTCAATCATTAGTTTGTAAGGTTAGCCAACCCTACCGTCAAGGGGTAGATGAAAAACTATAATGCGTTACGACAGTCATAATCTCCCCATATAGGGGAAGGCGTCACAATCTTCCCAGCGTGACATGACAATGTCCCGCACAGGCCACCCAATACCCACCTTCAATTTTCCGAAAATACCCACATCGCACCAGTGATATCACTGTATAGGGGCTAGCAGTTTTGATGCGAAATCTGGGACTGATTTGTCAACAGTGTAGTAGTTCGAATCGTGCTGTAAGGAGCTTCCCTGATGAAGCGCGCCACATATTATGTTGCGACTCTCATGCTCTGCGGCGGCATCATCACCCCACCGCCGCCATGGCTCAATCATTTCAGCCTGCCCCCGCATCGCAGGCGGCACAAAACCCCACGGGTGCCGAAAACCATTTGAAGTGGAATCCTCAAAGTGGTCGCAAGACGTCTCATAACGCCGGGCACACCAGCGAGCAAAGAGGCCCAAAGATGCTCCTCGTTCTGCCGATGCTGCCCACCCAGCTGGGGCAAACCACGAAACCAGGCCGCGGCGACTGCTCTCACTCGCGCAATCGGTTTCGTGGAATCTCATTACCGCATCGCTCGTGCACCTTGTGGTGAAGGTCAGCAAACCGGTGCCGGAGCTATCAGGGCATTACCCCAGCACCGAAACCCGCCAACGGGGAAATAAACCTTCTCGAACATGACCTGCTCCCCCGCGACTAGCCAACCAGTCGACGCATCCCACAACGCCGACCGCAACCACCATGGATCGAAAAACCCGCGCCACCACATGTCTCTGCGGGGCGCGGGTTTCGTTACGTGTAGCTGACGGCTTACTGCTCGTCCGCAGCGGCAGCCTCAGCAGGCTTCTCGGCCTGCTGGGAAGCAGCAACGCGAGCCGCACGGCTAGCCTCCCGGCAGAGACGGTTTCCTCCAGAACGAGAGAAATCTGGCTCATGGGGGACGTTATCCCCCTTGCTGGTTCCTCCAACTTCACGATGCGCGGTGTAGCCACCATCGCGGTTTTTCGAACCTAGGTGCCAATTCATTGAAAAAGGCGAGCAACGATGTCCTTCTGGGGGACCTTCTTCAGCACATTGCGGCGATCAGAGCAGAGTGCCGCGCTTGGCCTTGGTGATGAGCTTTTCACATGGGGGACGCAGCAGCTTCGCCTTTAGCGTCCGTGGTTTTAATGGTCTCGCATGGGTGATCAGCTGGCCCGCGAGATTCGACAGAATATGCTTCTGGTTAGTCGCGGAACCGCCGAGCCGCGGGGCCCTTCTTTGGGACAGTAGCATGATGTACTCTCGTGTGCATGGGTTCAGTGAGCGCAGGGCAGAAAGTGCAGCTCCTGCCCACAAGGTGATGGTTTTACTCGTCCTCGGGATCGGTGTCGATATAATCGCCGGTTTCCGCGTCGTATCCTTCAAGCTGCGTGGATCGAAAATCTTCCGGGGCATCCTTTCAGGGTCAGGCCTAGCCGGCAAGCTTGGGATCTTGACCTCGTTTGATGGACTTTTTGTCGAAGTTACGGATGTCCAAAAGGTCAGTTCCGCATTCTGCCAGCTCACCCACGGTGTGGATCTCCCGCCGTTTCAGGCGGTTATAGGAGCGTACCGAGAATCGCAATTCCTCGATGGGCATGCCATAGGCGGCAGCAATGTGTTCGGTTTCTGCGGCGAGGGGCCAACTTCAATGCCTTCGGCACTCAGTTGAGTTCCCGGGCCAAACCAAACAGCCCACGAGGGTTTTTCCATGCGAGAGCGAATGCGTTCCAGGGCGAAATGGAATTCTTGGTTTTCGACATCAATGGTCAGCTTGTCAAAGTCGGTGCGCTGTTCACACGAGTGGCCTCGACGTTATAGCTGACTTTCAGCACCGGTGAATAGATTTGGTCGACTTGGATGCGACCAATCTCGGTGAGTGCCGGAATTGGTGGTTGTGCTGCTGGACACGGGCACATAGCCGCGGCCACGTTCGACCACCTTTCGATTTCCAAACGACCCTGGTCATTGAGCGTCGCAATGTGAAGATCCGGGTTGTGGATTTCCACACCAGCTGGCGGCTCAATGGTACCGGCAGTCACCTCACCTGCGCCTTCGGCGCGCAGGTACATCACCACTGGCTCATCCGGAGTCCGAGGAAATGGCCAACCCCTTGATGTTGAGGAGTATGTCGGAAACATCCTCCTTCACACCGGTAATGGTGGTGAACTCGTGCAGCACGCCGTCAATCTTGACGCTGGTCACTGCGGCCCCCGGGATGGAGGACAGCAGGGTGCGGCGCAGCGAATTCCCGCAGGTGTAGCCAAGCCTGAGTTCCAGTGGTTCGATAACAAACCGCGAGCGGAGCTATCGACTGGATATTCCGTTAGCCGAGGGCGATGCGAAATGAGCATTGAATTCTCCTAAAAATGACGACCACTATTTGACGTCGATAAGGCGGAAAGGATAAATATCAATTTTTCCCGACTGAAGTTTTGGCTTACCAACGGCCAGGTTCGCCCACCGACCGGCCACAGTATGGCGTCGATAAGCGGCGAAATAACCAGCGGGAAAACCAACCAACTTACTTCGAGTAAAAGCTCGACGATAAGCTGTTCTTGCAGCGGCACGTCGATTTGAGCGCGCTCGGGCGGCTGGTCACGAGGATGCGCAAGGTGGAAGGAACAACCTGCAACCAGGCAGGAATGACTTTGTCAGCGTCAGACGAGGTTTTCCGTTGCCTCTTCGAAACCACAGCATTGTGCGGGACTTGTCCCGAACATCAATGATGTCGTACTGGGACACCGGTAGGAAGGAACGTTCACCTTCTTACCATTGACCGAGGAAGTAGCCGTGGAAACTAGCTGACGGGCCTGACGGCGAGTGCGAGCCAAACCTGCACGGTACACAACGTTGTCCAGGCGGGCTTCCAGCAGGATCACCAGGTTTTCACCGGTCTTGCCGGGCATGCGGTTAGCCTCGGCATAGTAGCGGCGGAACTGCTTCTCCAGCACACCATAGGTGTACTTTTGCCTTCTGCTTTTCTTGCAGCTGAAGTAGGTACTCGAGTTCCTTGATCCGGTTGGTGGCCGGCCTGCCGGCGGGTGAACATCGCTGTCATGCCTTTGCTTCCGCCGACGAGGGTCGACGCGGAGACGGCGGACTTACGAGTTACTGGGCCGGTATAACGTGCCATTGTAAGTTACCTTTCCTTTCCTTAAACGCGACGACGCTTCGGCGGACGGCAGCCATTAAACGGCTGCGAGGTCACATCCGAGATCTTGGTGACCTCCAGGCCGGCAGCCTGAAAGGGAACGAATAGCAGTCTCGCGGCCCGAACCTGGGCCTTTAACGAATACTCTACAGACTTCATGCCATGGTCCGATTGCCTTGCGGGCAGCGTTTTCGGCGGCCAGCTGGGCGGCAAACGGCGTGGACTTCCGGGAACCCTTGAAACCAACATGGCCGGAGGATGCCCAGGAGATCACGGCACCGTGCGGATCGGTGATCGACACGATGGTGTTAGCTGAAGGTGGATTTGATATATGCGTGACCAGCGGCCACGTTCTTCTTGACAACGCGACGGCCAGTGCGGCGGGCGTTAGAGTGCGCTTTTGGGAGGCATGAATTACTTCTTCTTTCCGGCGATGGTCTCTTCGGACCCTTACGCGTACGAGCGTTGGTCTCGGTGCGCTGGCCCCGAACGGGCAGGCCGCGCCGGTGGCGCAGACCCCTGGTAGCAGCCGATTTCAATCTTGCGACGAATATCAGCCTGCACCTGGCGGCGAAGGTCACCTCTACCTTCCAGGTTGCTTCGATCACGTCACGCAGCAGAGGCGATTTGCTCGTCGGTGAGGTTATCGGTGCGCAGATCCGAGAAATGCCGGTCTCCTTGAGCAGTTGTTTTGGATCGGGCTGGGCCGATGCCATAAATGTAGTGAGTGCAACCTCCATACGCTTATTGCGTGGAGATCCACACCAGCAAGACGTGCCATAAGGCGGTACCTTTCCGGTTGTTACAGTGGTTTTTCCATGCCCATCCCCGCCAAATAACGCTTTATCCGGTCGGATGCCGGAGTGTGGGTTAAGTTTCACGGCTCTGGCACACTGTCACCAAAGGTGTGATTGGCGCACAAAAACTGCCGCTAGGGCATGGAGGCGGAAAATTACGTGTAGCGGTAAACGATGCGCCGCGAGTCAGGTCGTATGGTGATAGTTCCACCACGACGCGATCTTCCGGCAAGATACGGATATAGTGCTGGCGCATCTTGCCACTGATGTGCGCAAGAACCGTGGGTCCGTTGTCGAGTTCGACACGGAAACATTGCGTTTGGCAAGGGCTCAAACTAATCCGACCTCAACCTCAATGGCGCCTTCCTTTTTAGCCATATCCTCTGCATTTCCCAGCATATTCGCCGGTTCGTAGGTTTACTTTCTACCATGGCAAGAACACACATGTTCTACACCATCCAACAATAACACACAACCTGCGAAGATGACTAATTACGCCTCTGGTCTTTTGCTTTGCATGACGCATTCCAAAGGCGTTTGTCACCATGGTAGCGTCACTTTCGGTTTTCTGCATTCCACCACCTTGACCGGCCTCGTGTCCCCTAACATAAACTGAGATTGCAGAGAAACCGCCTCCCAGATACTGGTGTGGGAGGCGGTAAAAATCAACGGGAAACTAAAACTCGGCTACTGAATTAGTAGACGTATACTACGTCACCAACCTGAAGCTCGTCGAAATATTGAACGGCATCATCGTGCTTGAGGTGAATGCACCCGTGCGACCACAGGTTGGGATTGCCCTCGTGGAAGGCAATACCGTTATTGGTGAAGTACACCGAATACGGCATGGGGAGCGTTATTAAACGGCCGCGAAACCTCATTCTTCACCTTGCGAACCACACGGTGGGTTCCCTTGGGGTTTCCCCAGCCCACGGCACCGGAGGACATGTCCCGAGCCGGGCCAAAAGCCTTACCATTCTTCTGCAACCAGGTGCGTGCTTCGTTAAATCCACGCAGGCAGCCGCGGTGGGAGGGCAGGAACCGTAATCGAAGTTTTCGCGCTCTTTCGCCAGGCGCTCGGCTTCCGCCCGGTCCTTTTGGCATCCTGGGCTTCTTTATTCTTTCTCGTCAACAATCCCGGGGGCCACCGTATGGCGGCACCATCGACGAGTTCTTTTTGCTTTCTGAGCAGAGTTGGGATCCAGCTTTCTCCGCTTCTTTATGTAGATCGTTGCGAGCCTTCCAGGTATCATTGCGAATCTGGTTCGTAATGTCGACTGCGTTGGGCACGCCCGCAGATTGCGCAGAAGCAACAACAGGGCTTCCCACTGCCAACACCGAGAAAGCGGCAATGGCAGCCGCGATACCTTTTAATACGACGCTTCGTCGCAAAAAGGCTGAGCATTACGTGACTTAAAATACATGCTGAATACTATAGCCTGATTTTCAGCAAAAATTAGAGACTACACCCTCCCCAAGTGAGGGTGAATTTTTATCATTTTCGCCATACCCTCCCCAGCTCAGACCAATAGTCACAATTTGGCAAAGGGGGATTATGGCACCCACCACACAATGAATGCAACAAGAATGCTCCATATGCGACCGTTATTACTTCGTTATTTTATAGCGTGGTGTAAGGATACGGGGTCCCGTTGCGGTGGCGGCTACCGTGTGCTCCCAGTGGGCAGCGCGAGTGAACCATCGGCAGTGACCACCGTCCAGCCGTCGTCAAGCACAAAAGAATCGACGCCGCCAGCGTAAGCATAGGTTCGATGGCCAGCACAGATCCCTCCTGGATAAGGGGCCGCGGCCGGGACGTCCTTCGTTTGTCGCGTTGTTCATGCATGGTCCGACCGATTCCGTGCCCCCATGAACCATCGACTATGCCAAGTGTTATACCCCATCGTTGCTCAGCTTGGCGGGTGGCTTGCTCTAAGGCGTGCGAAAACATCGCTGAGCCGGTTTCCTGGGAATCATGGCCTTCATGCCTTCCATGAGCACCCATTCGGTGGCCTATTCAGCGCCGCAGCCGGCGGCTTCAGGGCTTCCTGACCGCCAACACCAAACGTCCACGCGGAATCCCCCACCCACCCGTCGAGCGTGGCGCCGCAGTCGATAGAAACAAGGTCACCAGTCTGCACACGTGTGCGATCGTTGGGGATGCCGTGAACGATTTCGGTATTGATCGACACACAGATTGACGCCGGAAACTGATAACCCTGAAAAGTGGGGGATTGCCCCAGCACCGCGAATGACGTCCTCGGCTACCTTATCGAGGTCAAGGGTGCTCACCCCAGCTGTTGCCACTGCTTTGACTCGCCTGAAGCGCCTTGCCGACTATTTCCCGGCCGCCTGCATCGCATCCAATTCACCTGGTGTTTTTAGCAGGAATTATTTTTACGACGCTTCCGGAAAACCATTTCTACCCGTATTTCTACCCGTTATTTTCGATATATGTGGTGAATTGGTTTTTACCACGAATTCAAGCCGATGCATGGACCGCCGCACCTCATTAATTTTTACTTCCCAATGATATTGCTGCATCAGTTGGGCGGCGATCCGGGCGGCCCCAAATACCTCATTGGAATCTAACCAAATCTGGTAGACAAAAAGATCAAGTTTATCGTTCAGTCGCTGCTGCTTCAGTCGGTTTTTCGCGGCGAGGGTTCCTCGATGTGCTTATAAAAAACCGCCCTTAGTGACCCCTCAGCATGCGCGCCATGCGGCTAAGATCAAAGTTGCCGCGTTCCTGTTCCATGAGGTCGAATTTTTCGCTCTTAGTGGCATGCTCAGGGCAGATTTTTCTTCATCACCGCCAAAGAAATTGTTTGTCGAGGTCTTCGTTACGCTGTTGGCGGGTCGAGTCGTTCTTTAATTTTTGGGCCCGGGCGGCGGCCCGGCTGTCACGGCTGTCAAGTTCCGATTGATTTTCACCCATCTGCTAGAGTCATGGGGTTGACGCCTACTTCTTTAGCGACTGCGCGTGATTGGCCGCCCGGTGTCGAGCACCATCCGTGCCGAACGTTTCCGGAACCGCCAATCGTAATGTTTATTTGCCATAAAGCTATCCCCTTTCCGTCTGGTTAGCGTTCAACAATTAGATTACCAACCAATCACCGCGGCCGAAAAGAGAACCGAAATGTTATCGGGTAAACAAAAACCAGCATCATGCTATTTTCTGCACGAGTGCTGGTGATTTTGTAGCTATTTTTATCAATTACTTGCCCAGTGCAGTCATGGTTGCTGCATTAATTTCTTCCACCGTAGCCCTCGGCGGGGATTGTGATAATCCGATCGGCATAGTGTTCGATGAGCGGTGCGGTTTCATTCCGATACACCTGCAACCGGGTGCGGATGGTTTCTTCGTTATCGTCGAGGCGGCCGCGGGCCAGCATGCGGTAGACCACCACGTCCTCAGAAACCTGGAAGTTCACCACACCGTCGAGGGCGACACCTGCCTCGGTGAGGAACCCGTCGAGGATTTCGGCCTGTTCCACGGTGCGGGGAAACCTGTCGAGGAGGAAACCGTCGCGAGCGTCGTCCTCGGCCAGGCGTTCCTTCACCATGCGAGCGGTCACATCGGTGGGAAACCAGCTTTGCCGGCATCAATGTAGCTTTTTCGCTTCAAGCCCCAGGGGTGCTGTCACCAATGTTGGCGCGGAATAGGTCACCCGTGGAAATGTGGGGAACACCAAGTTTTTCGGAAAGAATAACGGCCTGAGTGCCTTTACCGGCACACAGGGGCCGAGGAGCACGAGTCGCATATTACTTCAAGAGTCCTTCGTAGTTGCTTTGCAGGAGTTGATTCGATTTGCTTGACGGTGGTCAGAGCAACCGACACCATAATGAGGATTGCGGTGCCACCGAACGGCGTGGACGAGCCAGACCGGGCAGCCACACCAAAATCCAGCATAATATTCGGAGGATAGCAATCACGCCCAGGTAGAGGGCGCCGACAAACAGGAGTCGGTTCATCACATAGCCCAAGTATTCGGCGGTGGGGCGACCAGGGCGAATACCCGGAATGAAGCCACCATATTTCTTCATGTTCTCCGCCTGCTCGGCCGGATCGTATTGCACCGACACGTAGAAGTAGGAGAAGAAGATGATGAGCACAGCACAGCACGATGTACTGCCACGACGAAGCGGGTTTGCAGGTATTGGATAACGTTACGCTGCCACCAGTTATCCGGCGGGGTGGGGAACCAGAGTTGACGATTTGGGTGATGAGCACCGGCATGTAAATCAGCGAGGATGCGCAGATCACCGGGATCATGCCACCCTGGTTCACTTTGAGCGGCAGGTAGGTGGAGGAGCCGCCATATTGGCGCCGGCCCAACCATGCGCTTGGCGTATTGCACCGGGATACGGCGCTGGCCTTTGTTCCACAAAGACCACACCCACGACCAACACAATGACGGCGACAAGCACGAGGTTAAACACGAGCCTCGCCGGAGCCATGGAGGATATTGACCCTCGTTTGATGGAATGCGGGTGGCAATACCGGCAAAGATGAGCAGCGACATGCCGTTGCCTCACGCCCCTGCTCGGTGATGATTTCGCCCAGCCACATCACCAACACCGCGCCGGCCGACATGACGAGTTACGAGAATGATGAGGTCGAAAGAGGGTGCGACCTTCTTTGAGCACCCGGGTGCCCTGGCCGAGGAGTTGTTCCCGGTCGGCGAGGGCCACAATGCCGGACGATTGCAGCAGGGCCAGCGCCAATGTGAGGTACCGGGTGACTGGTCCATTTTGGCTTGGCCGGATTGCCCTCTTTTCAACTCTTCAAACCGCGGAATCACCACGGTAAGAAGCTGCACACATAATGGAGGCAGTGATGTAGGGCATCACGCCAATGGCGAAAATAGACAGTTGCAGCAAGGCGCCGCCAGAGAACAGGTTGATTAAGGCGTAGACACCCTGAGAATCGGATGTCAACTGCTGAATACGTGCTGAAATGGAAACGTAATCAACACCCGGCGACGGTATCTGGGCACCGATGCGGTACTAGAAAATGATCAGGGCAAGAGAAAGTAAGTATTTTCTGCGCAGATCCGCATCCTTAAATGCCTGAAGAATGGCGGACACTTAGCCTCCTGGCTCTCACGCAGCCATAGGGCTGGCAGGAAAATTTTGTGTTTGGTTGATACCTCACGGTTTTCATGGGGCGATTTAGAATTGACTGACCTTGCTACTCTCATCATCAGAGTCAAACTAAGTCACAGTCAGGTATGTAGCACTCCCCATAAAATATTAAAAAGAAAATCCTTAATCTTGGATCAATACCATGCCCTGTTTCAGCTTTTGTCGCCGCTTCGCCCCGACGCCCATGGTAATCTGTTGCATAATACTCCACCCAAACGGGAGCAGATTCTTATCCTACCAGCAAGAATCTCCGGATCAACCCGAGAACGTCCGCGCCGAGTTGCATTCATCCATGTCATTTAGCTCATAGGCACAGATGCTAGCGGCGGAGTGGTGCCGCAAAAGCCGCCACGCTGACGCTGGTGGTCGCCCTATATTGCTAACCCCAAAACCGCCAAGCCAACAATGATGAATGAAGAATCACCCGCCCGGCATCACAGGACTAGCACACAATACTACGAATCTCCACCGATGCCCCACGAAATAAAGCCCTAGCTGCCACCCCTGCATCAAACATAAGCAATTATACTTGTTAGCGCTTTACATCTTTTTGAACTACCCTGTCTCTCCCCATTATTGGTTTCTGCCATAGATAATTATATGGTCATTATCGGGGAGGGCCATGAAAACGCCAAATGGCACGAACAACTACGTCTGACTTTAGATTTCAGCGATGATGATAATGATCTATTGTGATAATCAGGTGAGGTTTTTGGCCCGACAACGGCTGCCTTCTCCTCGCAAAGGTGATACGAAAAACAGCACCCGGCTCTTATACTTGTATTAGTGGTTTCGCAGTCATGATTGGCGGGAACTGAGAAGAAGCCAACAGTGTCGGATTCCAGCCTCGCTAGGGCTACCGTGACCCTTGCTACTCATACAAGTGACGGGTGCTGTTTAACGAAGTGGATAGTGGCAATAGAAATGGCAGTTTCTATTGTTGCTATCCCGCTTTGTAGGGTTTTCACGCGACGTGCGCTATATTGTAGTCAGCGCCATACCGCCAGCGCGGAAGAACTCGCCGGAGCGAGCCAAAATTTCCGCATGGACAGTAGAAGCACCTCCGTGGTCAGTTTACAATAAATTCGTGGTATGGCTAGCCTACGGGACCGGAAAATTGAGGTTATTTATTGTGCTGCTCTCCCGATTATTGCGCTGACCGTGATAATTACGGGTTACCTTATCCGCCCATTCAGGGGACCCCGCGCCACAAATTACCCTATGTCTAGATGGGTGGCGACGCGTTGCGCTACTTCTCGAAAGTTTTTAGTAAAGGATGATCTGCGCCCAGGGTACGAACGGTCTCTTCGATCAAAAATTCGTATTCAACTTCGGCCTCGGAGACCCCACCTGCACGAAAGAGCGTCCAGGCATAGTCATTCCATACGGAAAGCGTCTTTTTCGGATTCGGGGCTATTCATCTCCCGACTGTCGTCCAGCCGCCGCCCAGGCGGCCAGGGCTCATCATAGCGGTGCAGATCAACAAGGCAATGGGCGTATTCGGTACGCGCATGGAGAGTGATCAAAATGCTTATCGCCATACACCTTCCGACAGCCCTCAACCACCTTGGCACACTCTGGCAAAAGCATCGAAATAGCGTTCGACTGCGCGAAGGCAGAGCACATAGCGACCCTGGCGATATTGGTATCTCGACCGTATTCCCTTGATTATTTTCGTGGAATCTGGGTAGCGTCCTCGTATTGGGGCCAGGGCTTCCCACCAGGCTCTGGCCTCGTATAGATAGAGGCGTAGGTGTCCAGGCTTCAAAGTTTCGGGGCTGTCCTCGCCGGTCGCGCGTCGATAAGCGTCGAGCGAGGGCCCGAGCTCGGGAAAGCGCTCTGTTTGAACAGCCCAGCCTCAGCAAGAGTGCTGGGCGTATTGGGTCCCGAGACATTGAGGGTGCGGGGATGCTCGGACCGTAAGGTTACGGCGACCGCGAGGGCATAGCCAAACCGTTCAAGCGGCCTCGGGAAGGTGGGCCGCAGTTACGAAGCAGGGTGGCACATGCCTTGAGATACACAGTGTCCCGATGGTCGGGACCCAGAACATTCAGACAGGGTGGGAAGCAACTGACCCTCGGCAAGGGCTTGTCTCGTCCTGCTCCAGCCCGGAAAGAGCAGGTTACGTAATTCTTCCACGTGGTGATGGTGGCAGGGTTGGTAGGTCCGAAAACATAGCGGCAATCGTTGGCAGGGATTGCGCAGGGAAAGCGCTTCTTCGAATTCACCCACCTCGAGAGCGCATTCGACACTGTTGCCGAACAAACAGGGTGTCGGGGTGCAGCTCCCATTGATATGCCGAAAACCTTCCGCCACTACGTGGCGTATCTCATAAGCCTGGTCCACGTCCTGCGCCTGGCGGAGAAAATAGGCATATACTGCGCACAACGCTGGTTTCCAGGTGATATTTGCCCCGTGTTTGTTCCTCGTAAACGGCGACGAGGTTGTTGAGCTCCTCGATCGCCTCGTCTCATGCACTATGAGGCGATCAGACTTTCGATATAGGAACCCACACGGCAAGAGTCTGTGGGTGTTCTGGCCCCAAAGTTTGTTGGAAGTATTCTAATTGCTGCTTTAGGTTTTCGGTGCTCATAGCCCCTTTTACTGTACAATGGAGAGCGCAAACCAGCGTTGTTGGCGGTGAAAACCTATTATACCCTGCTCACACCCGGTTGGTTTATCGACGACTTACCCAAGCTGTGTAGCTATATCTGATAATGTTTGTGAATGCCTCAAGATAATGGGATGTGTCGGCCCCACTTTCTGAACGGTCGCATCCAGAGACACCTCATATCTCGAACTGAGCCTCGGAAATCATCCCCGCCTTATAGAGACCCCCGCACTAGTTATTCCAGGCCTTAAACGTTTCTTCATCATCGTCCACCATGCATCTGCAGGCTGTTTCACAATGGTGGAAAGTTCGGTGAGGGTTTCGTCAAAGCGACCGAGTTCCCCAGCAGGCAGCGGGAATATTCGCCCGGGCAACGAGAAATTTCATGGGGATCATGGTGGAGTGCCGCCGTCGCGGCAATCACCCCATGGTATTCGTCATATGCCTTGACCAGATGGCGAGGTGGCATAGAGGGTTTGGGCGTAGGTCAGTCGCACCATTGTGGTCCTCATCCAAAGCCCATAGAGTTGTTCAAATCGAGCGAGGATATCCGGTAGTTCCCGGGCAGCTTCGGGGAATTGTTGAGTGGCAAAAAGGTAATAGGCGTAGGCGTACCAGGTTTCTAGCGTTTGTGGACTATCGAGACCATTCACCTTTTTCCGAACAGCAAGGAGCTTTTTCAGCCCGAAATGCCCCGGCGAAAGTCATGGTTACGGAGCAAACACCCAATCCAATCATCTCCATAGCATGAGTGTTCGATTATGGTGAATTCCGAGGGATTCTTGGGCCGCCCGAAGGGCCCGGACTGAACTCGTCAATGGCTGCGTCAAGCTTCCCACATCCAGATGAGACAGGGTTCCACCGCACCCCAGTGCCACAAAGGTACGCGGATGATGCTCACCCAGGGTCTTTCGCCGGCCGGCCAATACCGCCTCGATATTCGATAAGGGCCTCGCCAGGCCCGCCGATGAGCACGAAGTTGCCCCGCATGCATACCATAGCGAATCAGCAGCGTATCTGGGTGATTTTCGCCAGACACCTGCACGCGGGCAGCAAGCAGCTGCTCCGCTCGGCCAACGCCTGGCGGCGCGGCACACCATCAAGAGCAAATCATCACCTCAGTCCAGGTGAGAGCGTGTCAGAATCATGGAAGCCAAGAACGCTGACGCTGCCACTCAAGCACGTCCATAAATTCCGGCAGCGCTCGGAAAATCGGCCAAGCTCAGCAAGACAATCGAGCGGCCTTATTCCGCAACCAAAACCGACACATTCGCTTTTTCCGTATGTTTGTTCGAACCCGTCTCGCGCTTATACGGAATAAGGCTACGGGCCTCCTCATATTGGCCCATGGCCTGAAGGATCTCGGGCATTTTGTTCGGGCAGCACAGGTAGCTGGTGATATTCGCCATAGTCATGCGGCGAAGTTCGGCAACCAAATCGGCGATGCTGGTGGCGGCTGCCGGCAACGCCGAAGGCTTAAGCTCGTCACGGTATTCCAACAACACCGCAACGTAACAGGTCAGGCCGCGAGAGTTTTCGGGATCATACGCACCATTAAGCCGCCAGATCTGGGTAAATCTCTGCTTCAGCTCCTGGGTGATATCTTCCGCATTTCGTCCCATAACCTCACTGTACACACTCGCCCTATTGGCTCTTATTAGCCTGACCCAATCATGGTTCCGTTTTTCAGTTACGGCCCACCTGAGGACAACCATTCCCCGCCAAACAACCCGCGATAAGAGCAGTTCAACGCCACTAAAATAGGTTTCGTGAAAATATCCCTACTGTGATCTGCTATCTCCACCCCATTATCACCAATTACCCCAACCAACCTCACACATCATGCCATGATTTATCACCGTCACCACGCCACCAGCGGACCAGAACCCAGCCAAAAGCCCGACATATAGGCAGAGTCTCTCCAGTTGTGCGCATTCTCACCGTAGAGATTCCTCACTTCACCAGCAAAAAGCATTTCATTGGTTGCAGAATCAATCAATCCATGCGCGCGCCCAACCTGCCACCACCGCCAGGGAAACTCACCAGTCAGGCAAGGCCCCACCGTTCGACGCGCGACATTTACGATGAAGCTACTCGCCCTTGGCGACGCGAACGCCATTTATCCTGCATCACACGACCCAAAAGTCCGCAGCTTGCTCACCTGATACGGTCGTCCGCATCATCCAGCGTCCGCCGCGTCTGCGCGCTACACATATGGACCGCACACCCGCTGCGTCTCCGCGATCAGCTCGTCAACCCGCTCCCCACGCTTCCGCTCCGTGGCCCCGTCTCGTGCCGGTCGCGGCCTGGCGATGCGCAGACAGCTCCCTTATATTGCTGCAACGCCTCCTCGTACCGACCCTGGTCTTCCAGCAACTGCACCCATTTTCCCCACGCCAATAGGGTCCGCTCCTCGTGAAATCCCCCAACCCGGCGCGACAGTCCGCCACCACCGGCCCCTAGAAAGTTCCGTGGCATCCGCGTTCCGCTGCAAGGCAAGCAGGCATTCCACTACCGAATACCGGGCGTCCAACGTTGCCGGGTCCTGCTTTCCTAACAGTTCTTCCCGACGCATCGCCACCGTGGTGTATTGTTCGAGCGCCGGCTCATAGAGTGTGGTTTCATGAGCACCTGGCCCAGTCGGCACGATTATTGCACGGTCACGATCCTCGTCACCGAACACTTTTCTCGCACATTGCTACGAGTTTTCCGAGTTGGGGTCGGGCTTCTGCGTATTTTCATCGGCCATGAGGGAGGTGTGTAGTCTCGCCATTGCGAGGGTATCGGGATGTTCGCCCCTAAAGGATCGCCGCACGTGTTCCAGCCGGGATAGCGGCGTCGTCGACTCTGCGGTTGTTTTTAGGACCCTCGGTTTTTGGAGCCCTCGGGTTTTGTCTCGGTCTTTGAGGCTCCGCTTTGGGAGAGCTCGTGGGGGTTTTCGTGGAAGGCTCATGCGCTGTGTTCGGTCTCATCCATGGTTTCACTCTCACAGGGTTCTGGGTCACTGTAGCCCGCCGGCAAACTGCGCCCCAAACTCTTGGACGTGCCGGGTTGTTGAAGTGGTCTTCCCTGTAGATGCGGGTGCAGTCCTGCACTAATGCGTCGTATTCGGACCAGGCGTCGTCCACCCAGCCCAGGGCGAAGAAGAGTGCGTGCATAGTCGATAGTGGAGCTCGATGGTCTCTAGGCTGTCGTCGCCGTTGATTTGTCGGGATACCGCCAGGAGCCTCCATCGACCCGGCCAGGCCTCCTCGTATCGAGCGACGAGGACACCAGGTGGTCGCACATGGGACCAAATGACGAAAATGTCGTCAGGGTTTCCCAAACACGTCTCGGCGGCGCGGCGGGCCAGGTCGAATTCGGTGCTGGGCTTTTCCATAGTTGCCGGCGGCGAGGAGGCTGCGGGGCGTAGATGGTGCGGGCGGATCACGTCCGGGGTGGTTTTCGCCGCGGTCTTGATAACGAGGCTCGATGAGGCGCGTAGAAATTCTGCGGCGTCTTCATTGCCGGTTGGCGCCGTCGAGGATTTTGGCGTATCCCGGTGGATGGTGGAGGTGTCGGGTGTTCTTCGCCAAAGAGTTCGAGTCAGGTGAGCGAGGTCGGAATTCCATGAGGATTCTTCGAGCTCGTGCTTAGCGGAGTCCCGGCGCGTAGCCGTTCCAGTATCGGAGTGTTTTGGTGGGGCCGAAGATCTTTCCGGAATCGTCGAGTAAATGCGGCGGTGTGGACTGACCGCGGCATCGGTGTGGTGGGCGTTGCTGAGGCAGATGGCGTATTGGTTGCGGATTTTAAAGGTGGAGGGGTCCGCTGGGCCAAAAACCGCCCGCATATAGGGATTCGATTGTTTTGTTCAGTATTCTTCGATCGCTCGTCGAGCGTTGGAGTGCATGGAAGCGGCGGCACGTTTGGCGTGCATGATGACGGTGTTCGTCGGTTTCGCCTCCACACGGCGGTGAATCTAGGGAGGAGTTTTCGCATTCTGCAGGGCTTTTTGTGTTTCCGGTTTTTGCCCTTAGGGATACACGTAGTGTGCCCAACTTGTCGTGGGTGTCGGGTGGTCTTTCGCCCTGCACGTGACGGCGGGAGGCATACACCCGGGAGAATATTTGGGTGGCGCCTTCCAACATTGCCGAGCCGGTTTCAGGCATTGAGCTACTTGTTCTTGTGCGTGGAGGGTTTCGAGATGTTCTGGCCCGAGGTCGTGCCGCGACTTCTTGGAGGACCGCGAATTGTGCCGGCGTCCCGCACGTCACCCTGCCCGATACAGGGAAGTGGCGACCCGCGGCGGATGGTTGGTTTCGCCGCTTTTCCCATAGCTTTGCTCCTGCACAGTCAGCAGCGCTTTTGAATCCCGCCGCCGCCGCATCCAGTTGCTCCTGGCCATCAGTACTCGTTCCAGGCCCTATAGGTGTCCGGGTGGTGCATGCCCGACCGCCTTGAGCTCCGCCAAATGGTTTTCAATCGTGCTGGTTGCAATCATTCTTTCAACTGTACAACCCCGTTGTCTAGTTGCTTTTCGACGCTACCCTGGCAGAAATACTCCGCCACTTTTGGGATAGTTCCTGGTAGGCGATGGTTTGCGTGTCTCCCCAAGATTCGCATGCATTCGGGGATGAGAAACTCGTATTCTAAATGGGCTTCAGCAATCGCTTGCGAATAATGCCCATGCGTAGTCGTTCCAGAGTTTTAATGTTTCAGGGTGGTCTTCGCCGCGTGCCTGCGGGAGTCGTGGAGCAGGTGTTCCATTCGCAGAGGGCTTTTTCGTAATCACCGATGTCCATGAGGGCAGTCGGCGCATCGTACCCGGAGGTAGAAGGTTCGATCGTCGTTTTCGCCGTGGAGTCGGCGAGCGCCTTCCCTGGCACGCTGGAATTCGCGTGCTATGCGTCAAAGATTTGGTCGCTTCCGAGCAGGCAGTGGGCGTACCGGCTGCGAAGGTCCACGGTGTCGGGGTGAAATTCGCCTTTTGGGTTTGTTGATATTTCGTGAGCTGGGCGAGTTCGGCGGCGGCTTCGCGAAATCGGCCGACGTCGGCCAGCATGATGGCGTAGTTGCGCCAGGTTTGACGGGTTTCAACGTGGTCGGCGCCTAGGAGGCGTCGGCGGGCGATGAGGAGGGTGTGGGCTTCGGATGCTGCTTCGTTGGTGTAGCCGGCGTTGGCGAGGCTGGCTATATGGTTATGCCACACGGTGAGGGGTTTCTGGGTGCTGGCTCGAGAATTCGCCGGTAGTCGGCAAGAGTCCGGTCATCTCGGCGTAGGCTTCATTGCCGGCCGAGTTCACTGAGGGCAGGCGGCATGGTGGCCGCGGGTATTGAGCGTGTCTATGTGGTCCGGGCCTAAGTCGTCACGCCTGGCTGCAGAGGAGGCGATGGATTTCTATCAACGCAGGTTGGGCTTCCCTATCCCCTGAGGATCGCGGCGTATTTACTACGCACAAGAGGTGGAATTATGGTGGTTGCCTAAGAGTTTGGTGCAAAATGGGAGCAATAATCTCGGCTTCGGCAAGGGCCTGGGGTAATCACGCTGTTTCTAAACAAACCAGGTAGTTAATCCAGGTTCCTAATATGCCTGGGTGGTCATTTCCGTAGAGGCGTCGACGGGTGGTGAGGAGTTCGGAAAAATATCTGACCGGCTTCTTCGCTATTTTCCTAGATAGGTTATGCATTCGGCGGTTTTTCCCTCGCAGGTAGAGCCATTCTTCACTGGTGGGCCCGTGGTGGTGGTATGTGAGTTGCGCCGCCTGGTGAAGAATCGGTGTAGGCGTCTTGATACTTTGCCCTTTGCACGAGGTAGTGGGCGTATTTTGCTAACGAGGCCGGCCACGAATATGTGATTATCACCGAGCATGCGTTCGCCGACGGATATGAGCAGGGCCAGTTCGGTGAGTGCTGCTCGGTGTCACCATCACGTATGAGCGCATCAATGTAGGCTAGCCACACTTCCCTGGTGTGACGTGCTCCTCCCCAACCGGGCGCGAAGCTCATCAAAGGTTTGATACCAGTGGTACGGGGTTACGGATTTTAGTCATGGGCTTACTGTACAGAATCACTAGTTCACCTATTCTGAACCTTGCCGAAGTTTCGGCGGTTTATTATTTCACCTGATGTAGTGGCGTAGATCATGCTTGATCTCTTTTTGCCTGATGCTGCACAGGGTAACCCTGTTTTGAGTCGTGGCGCAGCCTCGACTCTGCCTCTCCTCACTGACGGTGGCCTGCACCTTCTTGCACCATACTGCGTTATGACCTCTTCATATCCACACCAGTATCTAAGTGCTGCCGAACTGTGGTTTTGTTGCCCTTTCACCGTAGCCACTTCATGATCATGCCCGTCATTGTCTCTTTTTGTGTTTGGCCTACACACTCTGCCCTGCCCCGGCCACGAGGGATCTGTGAGACTCAGACGTGCGGCAACTATCCAGATACGGGCCCGAGCTTAGAATTGGCCAAATTATCATTCAGGTTCCCTAGGATCGACCAGGCTTGGCGGGATTGACAAGTCCAGCTCAGCACTTGTTCCTAAGCTGGGGTTCCGCTAACGGTATTCAACCGCCCTGAGCAGGCAATCACACCGGCCACGCAACCGTTCCCCGCCTATTGCAGCATATTTGCTGAGCTGGAGTTTGGGCGTCCAGGCACACCCACGAACCCAGAAAATCTACGAACCCCAGCTCAGCACATTCGCTGAGCCCAGTTTTCTATCGGAGAGCCCCCAATACAGTTCCTTCCGATCGGTTGCGCTGCGCGCGCTACCCAAGCCACGGAAATCAAGCAGAAGACGTGCAGCCACACCAAGGAAAGGGATAGCATACGTGCTGAACTAGAGTTCCACGTTTTACCGGGCAGCCTGGAGGGCACTGAATCAAGAAAGTCAAGCTCAGCAAACATGAAGCCGCCGAGCGATACGCATTGAGGATGCGTTAGGATACATAATCCCCGCATACGCACCCGGTATAACCGCCACACCACCATGCTGTACATGTTCTAATCTGGAGTTCATGCCTGGCACTCGCCAACGACAGTTCAAACCAACAACACCGCACATTCATGCAAACAGCTTCGGCGCCCTTGTTGAGCCTGCTGGGTTGCAGATCCACACCAGGCTAGCCGCCGGACTACCCACGGGGAGAAAAGCCACCACGCCGGAACCCCAGCTTAGAAAACATGCAGCCACCTCTCACTGGAGATTCGGCGAATCTTACCAGGCCTGAGCAGCAGACAGCACAAAAGCCGCCCTCACCAATAATGATGAGGGCGGCAATGAAATCAGGATCAGGCAGACGAAAGCCTACTTGGCGGTTACCGAACCACCGGCGGCCTCGATCTTCTCCTGTGCCGACTTGAGGAATTTGATGGCGGTGACATTGAGCTTAACGCTCAATTCGCCTTCACTCAACACCTTGACCGGCTGGTTCTTCCGAACCAGGCCCTTGGCCACGATGTCGGCAACGGTGATGTCGCCACCGGCCGGGGAAGGCTTCACCGAGGTCACCAACGTTGACCACTTGGTAAATCACCTTGTTACGGCTCTTGAAGCCCTTGAGCTTCGGAAGCCGCATGTGGATGGGCATCTGGCCACCTTCGAAAGCTGCCGAAACTTGCTTCCGAGCCTTGGTACCCTTTGGTGCCGCGACCAGCGGTTTTACCCTTGAACCCTCACCACGACCCACACGGGTCTTGGTCTTATTCGCACCCTTTGCTGGGCGCAGATCGTGAAGTTTAATCACATCGCTCATTGGTTATTCCCCTGCCACTTCTTCGACTACCACCAGGTGGCGCACAACCTGAATCATGCCGCGCACAATGGGGGTGTCCTGGCGTACAACAGAGTGATTGATGCGCCGAAGCCCTAACGACTGCATGTTTTGCGTTGTTTAGGGTTAGCACCAACCAGTCCTTTTCTGGGTGATCTTCAGGGCCATGGTTAGCCTCCTGTCCTGCGCGTTTGCCGCAGCATCCGAGCGGGGGCGACTTCTTCCAAGCTCTTGTCACGACGGGCTGCAACTTCTTCGGGGCGAACCAGTTGCTTCAGGCCGGCAACGGTGGCGTGCACCACGTTGATGGCGTTGTCGGAGCCGAGGACTTGGACAGAATGTCTTGAATACCAGCGCATTCCAGCACTGGGCGGGACAGCGCCACCGGCGATGCACACCGGTACCGGGGGCAGCCGGGCGGAGCATCACGATGCCGGCTGCGGCTTCACCCTGGACCGGGTGGGTGATGGTGCCACCAACCATGGGGACGCGGAAGAAGTTCTTGCGTGCTTCTCGGCACCCTTTTGGATTGCGGCGGGGACTTCTTTTGGCTTTGCCGTAGCCCACGCCCACTATACCTTTGCCGTCGCCAACGATGACGAGGGCGGTGAAGCTGAAGCGGCGACCACCCTTGACCACCTTGGACACGCGGTTAATGGTCACCACGCGCTCAATGTATTGGGAGCGTTCGTCTTGTTGCTGATTACGACGATCGTCGCGGCGGCCACCACCGCGGCGCTCGTTTTTATTGTCGTCGGCGGAGCGTCCACCGTCACGCCGTTCACGTCCGGACATTGAGCGTTCCTTCCGTTGTTGTTGATGCGGTAGCCATTAGAATTTCAGACCACCTTCACGAGCTGCGTCGGCCAGAGCGGCAACCCGGCCATGGTATTTGTAGCCACCGCGGTCTAATACGACTTTTTCAATGCCGGCTGCCTTGGCGCGTTCAGCGATGAGCTGACCAACCTTGGCTGCTTTGGCTTTCTTGTCGCCTCCACTGCTGCCACAACCTTCTCCACGGGAAGATGCGGCGGCAAGGGGTGTGACCAGCGGTATCGTCGATCACCTGCACGTGCATGTGCCGAGCAGAGACGGGACACAGCCAACCGAGGGGTGCTTCAGTGCCGCGTAGGTCTTGCGAACGCGGACGTGACGGCGCGAGCCTCGCGGCGACGAGCAGAGATATCTTTGCCGACCGGCAACCGCTTCTCGTTGTTGTTGTTGCTCATGTTTACTTACCCGTCTTTCCGACCTTGCGACGGATCTGCTCGCCTTCATAACGAATACCCCTTTGCCTTTATAAGGATCGTCCTACGCAGCTTGCGGATAATGGCGGGCGATCTGTCCGACTTTTTGCTTGTCGATACCGGAGACTGACAGCTTGGTGTTGCCGTCCACGGCAATGTTCCTCCGGGGGCTCGATGAGCACCGGGTGGGAATGTCAGGAGAATTCAGATTCTTACGCCTTGGCGGCTACACGATAATCGACACCGAAGATTTCCATCTTGATGGTATAGCCGTCGGTCAGCCCACAACTAGGTTGTTGATGAGCGAGCGAGACAGACCATGCAGGACGGTTTTTCCGGTTGTCATCGGGACGGGTCACCAGGATCTGGTTGTCCTCGATAGCAACTTTAATAGGCTCGGCAACGTGTGGCTCAGGAGGTACCTGGGGCCTTTAACCTCGACAAATTGGCCCGTCGATTTTCACGTCGACATTGGCGGGAATGGCGATAGGTGTCTTACCAATACGACGTGACATTTCTGCGCGCCTCCCTTTACCAGACGTAGGCGAGAACTTCTCCGCCACACCTTTTCGCATAAGCCTGACGGTCCGGTCAGTAGACCCTGGGACGTGGAGATGATTGCCACACCCAGACCACCGAGCACCCTTGGCGGGTTATTGGATTTTGCGTACACCCGCAGGCCCGGCTTGGATACGCGCCGCAGACCAGAAATGGCGCGCTCCCGGGTGGGGCTGTACTTGAGTTCGAGCGTCAAGGTTTTGCCCACCTTGGCGTCGTCGACGAGTGTAATCAGCACAGTAGCCTTCACTCTTCAAAATCTGGCGATATTCACCTTTGAGTTTGGAGGGAAAGGCATGGACACGGAGTCGTGGTGTGCGATTTGCGCGTTACGCACGCGCGACAACATGTCCTGGGATTGATCAGTCATGGTCATAGCGCGTGACCTGTTATGCCTTTCTCGTTGCGGTTCCTCTTGACCCGTTGCGTAATCACATAGCGCTCGCATATTTTCCGGCCACTTTTCGCTTCCCATGCTCAATAGCGTGGGGCGCTCGCTGCCACAGTTGTCACGGTCGCACAAGGCGGGGGCCTACAACAAAGTAGTTTTAGGTATATGGACGTGAAAATAGTCCAGCGGGACACGTTACCGAAAAATGTGATGGGCAAATGAGCTTTTACGACGCCTACCGGCACCGACTGCACCAACATTCGCGCCCTTTCTTATCGCTGCGCCCTGGGGTAGAACTTTGGGATTATTTAACCAAGATAATTTTCACCTTTCATCTTTGTCCTGCCTAGCCATTTAAATAAATATTAAAGTGGTTTTTTGGGGGTGTTTTTGTGGTTTTTTTGTGTGTTGTTGGGGTGGGTTTTGTGGTTGGGTGTTTGGTTTGTTTGGTGGTGTGGTGTGTGTGGTTGTGGGTTTGTTGGTTTTTTTGGGGTGTTGGGGGTTGTTGTTGTGGTTGTTTTGTGTGTGGGGTTGGGGTTGTGGGTTGTGGTGGTGTGTTGTGGTGGGTTGGTTGTGTTGTGTGGTTGTTGTGTGGGGGGTGGGTTGTGTGGGGTTTTGGGGGTGGGTGTGTTGGTGGGGTGGGGTTTGGTGGGGTTTGGTGTTGTGGGGGTGTGTTTTGTTTTGTGGGGGGGGGTTTTTTTTGGTGGGGGGGGTTTGGTGGTGTGTGGGTTGTGTTGTGGTGTGGGGGTGGTGTTGGTTTGGGGTGTGTGGTTGTGGTTGGGGGGGGTGGGTTTTTGTTGGTTGTGGGTGGGTTGTGGGTGGGGGGGTTTTGTGGGGGGTTTTTGGGTGTTTGGGGTTGTGGGGTGGTGGTGTGGTTTGTTGGGGGTTGGGGGTGTTGGTGTGGGGTGGGGTGGTGTTGGGTGGTGGGGTGTTGGGGTGTTGGTGGGTGGGGTGGGTTTGGGGGTTTTGGGGTTGGTTTGTTTTGGTGTTGTTGGTGGTGGTGTGTTTGGGGTTGTTGTGTTGGTGTGTGGGGTTGTTGTGTGGGGTGGGGGGGTGTGGTTGGTGTGGGTGGGGGGTTTGGTGGGTGTTTGGTTGTGTTGGGGTGTGGGGTGTGGGTGGTGTGGGTGGTTTTGTGGGTGTGTTGGTTGGTGGTGTTTTGGGTGGTGGGTTGTTGGGTGTGTGGGTTTGGTGTTTTGGTTGGGGGGGTGGGGGGTGTTGTGGTGTGTGGGTTTTTTGGGGGTTTTGGGGTGGTGGTGATGATGGTGAATGAATATTACGAGCTGGTGCACTTGTTTGCTGCAGAACAAGCTAAAACCCGCCGGCGCCTTCCGGGACGAGATCCAAGCTGAAGGAGCCGCAGCAGACCGCCGCAATGGAGCGGTTGACGCCAAAGCCGAACAGCGCTAAGGCGGCACAGGCGCTTATCGTGACGCCCGGCGACTGCTGGAAGCAAGACAAGATCAAGGAGGCCGAGTCGCTGTCGCCAAGGCCGCATCGGAACGCCGGGATGCCCAAACAGACGTACAACGAGGTGTTTAAGAATGCATCCGATAGACGATCCGGTGAAGACGCCTGTAGGAGCCGAAGTCGGTGTGGGGGGGTGGGGGGGTGTGGGTTGTTGTGGGGGGAGGCAGTAGCCGGGATTTTTGATGGGTCGTAGAAGGATCACTTCTCACCACTGTCATGGCCATCATCGCTGTGATCGTTTGGTATCGCTGCGCATGCAGCTCTCGCGTTCCCGCCGCAGCTGCGGCGGATGTTCCCAGTTCTGGTAGGAAATGTGCTGGGCTGGGGTTGTGGTTTTCCTGGCTAGCTGCAGGCCCAGTCGAACTCAGCCTGCCAGCAAACTTGCGAGATATCTTCCTGTTAAGCTGTGGAAGAACCGCAACGTTCTTGTTTTCACTCGTGATTTTCGCGGCGTGACCGCTGTTGCTTGATGCTTGCCGCAAACTCCAGCTCAGCACCCGTTCTAACACCCATCGTAGGGTTGAGCTGAGCTGGGCGCTGAGATAGCCCGACCACCGGCAATCCGATCACGCACAGGAATGCCGTGCCGGCGCAATCCCAGAACGATCAGGTTGGGTGGAGGCGATCTCCGCCGCGACCGTGCCGGCAGGATCACGGCGTTCATGAAACACTGGGTGATGACCCGGGCCAGATCGACCTGGCGCCCAGAAACGCCTCGGTGTAAAACACCGCGCTCCAGCACAGAAACATGATGGCTGCCGCGCCATCGTGGCGGTGACGTGAACTCGGCAATGTGGCTGTTATTCATGACATGATGCCCCAGAAGGGCAGCCACCACACACACCACACGCCGGCGACAGCCAGAGTAGATCTGCCACGGACCGAGGCGAAGTTTCAGGAGTTGGCTGGCGAGACCAGCCGCGCCGCTAGGGTTTCTCCTACCAGGCTGGTGACCAGCAGCCATGGGAGGTTTCCGGGCCTGACACCTCCAGCGTAGAAGGCGGCGTGAGCGTCGTAGCCGGATGGCGTGGCTGCGCAGCCACCGATGAGCGCGACCGCCGTCAGCCGTGCGGGAGCGAGCGGATGAGAGCAGCAGGTACGTTGCGCCGGCGCCGCGCGAAGGTTTGAGGCGACGGCGTCCCGCCAACCCCGGCGACGGCAGCGTAACGCCACCACGGTGAGGAACGGCAGGACGAGTCGCGGTAGTTCGCCGCCGGTGAGGGTAGTCGTTCAGGCTGGTGGGGAGCGGGTTGGCCCAGTGAGCCGGTCGGTGAGGAGCCCAACCCATCCGCTGAGGAAAATTGCGCCGCCGAAGAGAATGAGGTTGCCGACCGTGCGTTTCGTATCTGTCATGTTTCGCCTCAATCATTGGGGAGTACGAGATCGGGAAGGTGCTCTTTCACCTGGGTCCAGGGGCTCGTCGGCCATCACCACGTAACCGTCCGCGCATCTTTGGTGGGCAGTAATGTCACCTGGTGGGGATTGTTTCACTGTTAGGGTGTGTCATCGCCCTGGTAGTGCTTTGGTGGTGTCACATAGATGATGGCTGTGACGGTGCCCGTCGATTTTTCCCTTCACGTTATAAATAGCTATGTCGCCCGGGGCCTGCGTGATGGGCAGAACCGTTGCCATACTGTCTCGTATCTCAAGGTTGAACAGTTCCGCAGCGGTCAATAATTCCCGGTCTATCGGAACCCCGGAATCCCCTTACTAGATTGTGGACAATTTACGATCGCGCAATCCGAATTATTCCATTCGGCATCAACACCTTCTGATACCTCCCGTCATCGCACTGTTAATCGAGGCGATTCCGCTTTTCTACCCGAAAATGGTAAATGGTTGCGCCAATCAGCGCGAACGAAATGATAAGCAGAGACAAAACTACGTAGATAATCTTCCGCTGGCCCATCATCAGCCCCATCATAGTTGCAATCAAACTTTGAGGTGGCGGGCACTACCCACGTTTTAGAGGTGTATTTGCCACGCATTCAGGGGTTATCGATCTCACTTCGGCTCGCCTGGTCTGAAGAATTCGCGTCCCATACGCGCAGCCGCCACCTGAACTGTCGCCCATGGCCGCCGCCACGCGCGCCGGTAGCCTGGGCTAGGGCATGTTCTACCCGGCATAGTGCCACCTCGGTGGTCGTGACAACGACTGGATCACCATAGGTTTTTCAACCATGCATGGTAGGGTGATCTGGGTGATTACTGGCGCTAGGCACGCCCCCACCTCGGCGTAGATCCAATAGCAGGGGCAAGACCGCGGGCAGCCCCAACCACGTAATCGTCAGCCATAGGCGGTGGCGGTAAGGAAAGTCCGTATACCCCCAAGGTCACGGGGCTAGCATCACCACTGATACCACCCAACCACTCTCGTGATGCACTGCGCCTCCACCACCAGACAATCCCGGGCGCTCTCCGCCCACCCACCTGGTACTGTAGGCTCACCCGCCTTGCGCTCAACACCGCCAAGGCTCGGGAATAGTTCGCCAGATAGTGGGCATCCTGGTTCAAGAAATCGAACCCCGTTTGGAAAGACTGCCATCCCGCAATCCCATAATGAAATGGTAGCTACGATCTGTGACCACACACCTCCCCCATGGAATCCCACAGGGACTGGGTATATGGACCCGCCGCCGGAATGGTTGGTCGATACCTCACTTCACCAGAGTGAATTTTCCAAAGGTTCGTGCTGGCGACGCCGCCCGCCGCCGCACTTGGTGGAAATGATCTATGGCCGTGCCCACCAGGTGTTCCCACCTCCAGGGCCGCCCCGGCGGATAGAATCGGCGATGCCACGCTCACCCATCTCGATTGCTTCGGTGATGGTGTCGCCGGCGGCTAGTCGAGTGGCCAGCGCAGAGGATAGAGAACAGCCGGTGCGCATGGGTGTTAGTGGTATCATCGGGGTGTGGTGATGGTGGTGATGCGCCCATCGGGATACACCACGGCGTTATTGGCGAGCTTCCCGTCAAGGTGCCCACCCTCGGGCAATCACAATGGTATTCGATTTCTGCAAATTCTGCCGCCTGGGACAGGGCTTCCTCGAACGTGCGTGCGGGTTCCGGGCGCTGAGGAGTACCGCGAGTTCCGGCACGTTGGGGGTCACAATGTCCACATGATGAGCGAATTCGATCACGGCTTGTTCCGCATCGGGGTCGAGAAGCCGATCGCCGCTGGTGGCGACCATCACCGGGTCAAGCACGACCAGGGGCATGGGTGTTCCGCCAACCATTGCCGCACGCATGCCACAGTGTCTGCGCTGCCGAGCATGCCGATTACGGCATCAGCCGGGTCACGTCCGGAGGCCACGGCATCGAGTTGTTCCCGCAGGAATGAAAGCGGTGGGGTATGAATCAACCGCACCCCATGCGTATTTTTGCGCCACCAGTGCGGTAATAAGCATCTCACGCCATGCCCGCGGCAGCAATAGATTTCAGAGTCTGCTTGCGCGCACCAGCGCCACCGGTGGGGTCGGTTCCGGCTATGAGAGCACTTCGCGGCACCGACGGGCGTCGCATAGCGATGCCCGAAGCTCACCGGGCAGCCGCCGTGGTCAGACGACATGATTGCCGACACGACGCACACGCCGTCTGCCTGCTGTAATTCGGCCGCAATATGCTTGTCGACGCCACCAATGGCCACGCTCTTCATCCCATGGGCTGCCGCCATTCGGGCGATCCGTTGTACGGCCACCCCCAGGGGGCGTCGCATGGTCGGTTTTCGTCTCGGTGGCACGCACGCCCAATGCCGACCACAAAATCGCGAAGCCGCACCCGGATGTCCGGCAGGTTTCTACCACGTGTTCCAGCTGGTCGACGGTTTCGATGCTGAGCCCCAAGCATCAATTCCGCCGGTAGCCGCCGTCGAGCCGCAACATAGGACAGGTCTCCCTGGCCAATGTGGGCGTGGAGACCAGTTCAGCGGCAACATCCACATGATCGTTAATGAAAAGCGGATCGAGCTCAGCAATGACATTCGAACAGCCGTCACCGCCTGTATTGCGTCTTTGAGCGCTTGGGGCCCGCTGGCGGATCTGGGGCTTGGTGGCGTGTTTGTCTCGCAGTTGCACCACGGTCACGCCACCGGTAATAGCCTCGGGTGACGATGGCGGGCACAGCATCCGGGTCGGATCCGGATCGGTGACGAGGTAAAGGTCCCAAAATTGGTTCGCGCATGTCTTACTCCTCCTCGATTGTGACAAGCTCCAGCGATGCGTTCAGGTGAGCTGGTAGAGCGCATCAATCCAGGCGACAGCGAAAGATCCGGGGCGGATGCCCGTTGACGGCAACCATACCAGCGGCACCACTCATGGGCGTGGGCCGCCACTACCGCATCATGCAGGTCGAATGCGTCCCGGCTGGCCGCTGCGTGCGGTGGGCGCCAAGGTAGCTGCGACCAGAGCGCCCAGGAACAACCGGTGCCAATGACTAGTCCCATCATGGGGTGTCCAGAAACCAATCGGTCACCCACGAGTGCTGACAATAACGTCCTGGGCTCCCGGAAATGGCCACCACTCCCCGGTTTGCGCTGCTAGATCACGGGCGGCGGGATGGCGGTTCTACTCATCGGTGGCATCCAACCACCGCCGCCAGCCCCGGCACCGGCCAGGGGCGGCGATTTCGAGGCATTACCACGGATTGCGGCGGGCCGGTACGCCCGAGATTCTTCCGGGAAAAGCGGTGCGATGCTGCAAGGCTCCTGCGGCAACGCGGGTCGAGCACCCTAGAGTGCCAACGCTGTGGCGCCGAGGATGGCCTGCCGCATGCCGGCGTATTGTTCCGCGGAGGGGTTCCTGGTTGATGAGCACCCCGGATGCGACACTGGCAAAAGGCTGCGGATTCTTCCGGGGTGTCGCCATTGCGGGGTGGCACCGGCACGAGTAACACGTTTGCGGTGACTTGGGTAACCACATTATTGGTGAGGTATTGCACGAGCGGACGAGTGTTCCGCATGGTGTCAATGGCGGCGATAAAGCGCAGTTTTAGTGGCGTGATTCGGCATGAATGTGAAAGACCTCGGACAATTCCTTCGCTAGTATGAGCTAGAGCAGGTTCAATGGGTGTAGTTCTCAGCGCCCCGAGGAGCGCACCCTATGTCGATTTCCTAATGTAGCATGATAATTCGACGCCACCACCTGCCAGTTTGGGCCAAACCCAGCTAGCCCGTGTGCGTGTTGGCGCCCCGACCCGACCGGTTTCTGCCGAGTTCGTCAGGCCAGTGGTGGAGCTTGCTGCGCTGATAGATCAACGGGCCGAGTTTCTCTCCCAGCCGCAATCATCCACGGTGACGGTGAGGATAACATGGTCGCCACCAACATAGCGGTCGGTGACAGTGCCGAGGAACCAGGCGGCCGCGCTCGCCGATCAGCGGCACCCCCGCATCATCCCAGCCACCAATGCTTGCGGAATCGTCACGATGGGAGCCACGTCGCACAACGTCCACGCCGGCAAACCGGTCCAGACCGTGGCGGGCGAACTGTACCGCCAGGTGCAACTGGTCCTCGGCCAACACAGACACCCTGATGGGCGCGCCCACCATGAGGTGGGGGTGGGATTTGACCCAGCGTCGATGCTGAGCAGCACCATCGTGGTTCCAGCGACAGTGAGGTAAAAGCACCACGGTGAGCCCAAAGATCCGCCCCAGTTTCGCGTGTCACGGGCGGTCACCACGGTCACGCCTGAGGGATAATTTCCCACGGTTTGTCGATGCATGTGCTATCCACCATTTTCATAGTGCTAAGCATGGGCCCTCGCTCGCTCCAGCTCCCACCCAGTTGTGCTTCCGAGGGGTGATTGCACCGGATAAACGCCGCCTCCCGAAATCGACGCGACGCCGCGCGAGCTCTGGCATAGCCAGCCCCGCCTGCGACCCGCACCTCCACATTGGCGGCGGCAACCGCAACCCTCGGCGGCACTCTAACCGCAATTCCAATAACTCCACGGGGCTAATATCCGAATTACCAACACGGGTAATAATCGTTTTCCTGCCGCGCAATAATGTCTGTGAAACTCTCGCGAGCAATATCCTGAACCTCATCGGCGAAAGGTCGCATTCACCCCAAACAATCGTTCGCTAGCGGCAGCGATCGAAGCCTCGGCAACCCCAATGCATTCCGCGATTTGTAGGACCACAAACGTGGGCCGCACCTGGAGGATGAAGGCATCAAAATCGTGGGTGAGAACCCTGCGACTCTGGCACGAACACGTCTAATCGAAACCCAGGCGGAGGCGGTAGCGTTCAAACCCAATAGACCAAAACGGTTTCCCAAACGTAAGCCCCTCGGCACCGCTTTCACAAAGATGAGCAGTCGTTCACGATCATCAGTAGCGTACCGCGGTCACCAGCACCGCATCATCGTACAGGTTTGATGCCCAGTTCAATTTGCCGGTCACCCGGTATCCGCCCTTCAACCGGGAGTAGCGGCCAGTTCGATCTCACCGCAACCGGCGTAATTCTTGAACGCGGCAGCCATGCCGCGGTGATGCCGGGGCGGGCACCGGAACGCAGCGACTGTTCCACTGCCGACGCCGCCGGCTTGTTGGCATTGGCACAGATAGGTTTGGCATGAGGTGGGCCCAAATAGTGAACCCAACCGACAGGTCGCGCGGGAGATTTCCGAACAGTTCGAGCCGCGGTGAGCAGATCCGTATCGAGCAGGCCGACTTCGGCGAGGACCGGCAGAATGTAACGTGCGTCTCGGTCCCTGCGTCAACTGCCCTTCGCTTTCTCACTCACAGTTTCGAGAATGCTGGGGTCAACGACGAGGGGTGCGGTAGCTTTGTCTCGATGATAGCGGCTGCAGGTTATACCCGAATTCGGAGGTGAGGCGAGCGGGACGAGTGTAGTGTAACCACGGGCGACCACCTGACGGCATCGCGGTGAATTTGGTCGAGGGTGTCGCGGTCGGCGTCGCCTTCAAGCTTTCACCTGACGCGAACGTCGGAGACCCCGGGACGCTTGTCGTCGGAAAGGTCGCCGACGCCCCAGGTGGGAGAAATATCAATGTCGCCTTCGATATCAATTTCGATTGCGGTAAGGGGTAACACCACGGTGGTGGCAATGGCCTGAATGCCTACGGAGATGCAGGCTGGAGTGCGGCCTGGGCAACCTCGGTGGGGTTGGGGTGCGGAGTCGTCACCCTAGCAGCGCCGGGGCTCAGACACAAGCACTGGATCCAACCCACGCACCTTGGTGTAATTACGGAATTGCCCGTCGGCCTCGCAGTGTGGGTGCGCACGGTCTTCCGGCCCCCTCGGGGTTGTCGATGTTCTTCTGCGCAGAGCTTGGCGAGACCCTTTGTCGATGGGCTGAGGGGTGCGCCTGGGTTGTGGTTGGGGGTGAGGTCACTCATGGTAAGACTCCTTCAATGTGTCATCGTTGATCGAATTAGGAACCGACACTAACACATAATTTCAGGTTTGCATACTACTTAGTGCGCCCTTATTCGATAGGTTCATGGGTTTTTTACGATCAGATAATCGTAAATAAAATTGGTCCCTACCACCTGCGATATTAATTTTTGAGGCTTTTTCCATTCGCCCCAGAGATCATGAAAAAGTAGACAGGATAGATCACTATGAAATTAGAGTTAAATACCAGTTTTAAGACCGATCAGTCTACCAATGAGAGACCAAGAGAGGTGCCGCAGGAAACCCTATTATCTCTCACCACGCGAACCATCAACAAGTGTTAGCGTTAACTAGCCGCGCCACCCCTCGCTTCCTGCACGCTCAGCGTCACAACCCCGCGAAGGCACCAGCATCGGCCGCCATCGCCGCCGGCACCGTTGATACTCGCCGACGCCCAGGTTATTTTCGCCGACCACAACGTCACCGTGTCTCTGCGCAAATACGCCGGGTGGGTGGACTTATGGAGCGCCTACGCCACCAGCGCGCGAAATCCATGTCGCACATGTTGGCCTCATGCCGCTGCCAGCCATAAACGCCGGAGTCACCAACGCCGCCCGGACTCCACCGAACTGGTGTGTTCACACAAACACCAATGGCAGGCTATTCTTCCGCCAACACACACCACAACGTGGTGACCACCGTTGTCGACCTGCGGGGATGACCATTGGCATCCCTCTGAGTTTCGGTATTCGCTCCTGCTCCTCATGACTATCTCACCGCCCATATGCCTTGACCCGGACCGTGACTTAGAGTTGCGGCTGCTGCGGCCCGCCGACATGGTTGCGCACTGCCAAATTCCGGCACCATTGACGGTTTCATCGGACCAGCCATTCTCATACAGCGCGCCAATACCGCTGGTATTATGTTTTCACATCTTCACCCGCGAGCTCTGGCCCAACCATCCATGCTGCGCACTGCCATGGCCACCGACTGGCGGCAATCGCATCCCGACGAAGCCATCGCCATTCAGGCCCCAGTCGCCGGCGTACGGCAGGCAACCATGACCACGCCGCCAACGCTCCACATTCTGGGTTCAGAACAATACCCTCAACCAACCGGAAAGCTTTTCATTCCAGCACTTCGCCAAGAGCCTGACCGCATAACCGGCACCCCAATCGACCCAGCAGCCATTACTTGACAGCCACCCAGATTGCCCGATGGTGCCTAGCACAACGCCCGGACTGGGATGATGCGACCATCTCCAGCTCGCCACCAACACCGTAGGCGATTTCATACAACGACGATCCAATCACCGTGAACGGTCAATCATTCGACCTGTCATTCACCGCAATCTATACCGTCACCCATAACACCCAAGCCAAGGCATTCCTCCCCATGAGTACAATCACCACACCAGAGAAGCAAACACGCATTCGCTGATCATCGGGAATTTCGCTATTAGCGGTTTTCCACGCTTTGGCAGTGGCTGTCACCGCTGGCTGGTCATCGAACTAGCCCCCACCCAGGCGCGCACCGTCACCACCGTGTTGTTTTTGGTTTTGGGGGTGGTTTTTGGTTTGGTTTGGGGTTTTGTTGGTTTTTGTTGGGTGGGTGGTTTTTGTGTGTTGGTGGGGGTGGTTGTTGGTTTGGTGTGTTGGGGTTGGTTGGGGTTTTTTGTGGTGGGGGGGTTTTTGTTTGTGTTGGTTGTGGGTGTGGGTTGTGGGGTTTTTTGTGTGGGGGTGGTGGGTTTTTTGTGTGGTTGGGGTGGTTTGTTGGGTTGTTTGTGTGTGGTGGTGTTTGGGGTGTGGTTGGGGTGTGTTTTTGTGTGTGGGGGTTGTGTGGGGGGGTGGTTGGGGGTTGTTTTTGTGGTTGTTGTTGTTTTTTGGGGATACTGTTATGCCGCACTGTTGTGTTGTCTGGATATCACCGTTGTATGGTTCGGCACACGGCGATTTGCGGAAACGTCGATTGCCGTGGCCGAAGTGGGCAGTTTGTGTCGATTCTTGGGCCGTCGTGGGTGCGGTGTATCCACAATGCTGTCGATGATTGCCGGGCCTGGATTTTCCTCTACGACAGGCACGGTTTCCATCGGTGCGGCCGGTTTTGGGACCGAGCCGATCGGGGCATGGTGTTTCAGGATCATGCGTTATTGCCGTGGTTAACGGCGCGGCAATATCGAGTTTGGTCTGGAAGTCGGCGCGCCCGGAGTTGACAGGCAGAGCGTACTGGGTGGCCGACCGGCTTTTCAGGGCAGGTGGGTCGCGCATGCGGCACATCTGCGGCCGAGTCGGCTACTCCGGCGGCATGCCGCAGCAGCGAGTGGGATCGCACGCGCATTTCGCCATTGACCCGGAGATTTTACTTCTGATGAGCCGCTGTTTGAGCGTTGGACGTGCATTGACGCGGCGCGAGCCGCAGTGCTGCAGTTATTGGATATTTGGGAGGCGTCCCGTCGGACGGTTCTCATGGCTCACGCACGATGTTGACGAGGCGATTTTATTATCGGATCGGGTGCAAGAGTGAGGTTGGCCAGTTCCGTCGGCGCACGGTGATTGACGGGATATTGCGGTGGGATGCGCCCCGCCCTCGCCATGGCGACGCTCGCGATGATACGGGTGGCAAGCAGGTGGTGCGGCATAGAGCTGATTGGACCGCTGGGGAATACTCGATAGCTTTTCGACAACCGCACGGGGCCGGTCGTCGAAAAGCTCGGAGATTATTCGTACCGTAGTGCCTCGATAGGGGTCGAGTTTGCTGGCGCGGCCGGCGGGGATACCAACCGAAAGAACAGGCCGATGACGAGGCAGAACATAGGGATCCGATCATGCCCACGATGGGCGGCATGGTCATGGTTTGGAACATGAGTTGGCATACCAGTGGTCCCGAGGACTGGCACCGATGGCCATGCCGATAAAGCCACCGATGAGGCACACCACCATTGCTTCAATGACAAATTGTCTGCGAATGTCTTTGCGGGTGGCGCCGAGGGCTTTACGAATGCCAATTTCGCGGGTGCGTTCGGTCACGGTGATGAGCATAATGTCTCATGACGCCAATGCCACCAACCATGAGGGGAGATAGCACCAATGCCAGCAATAGCGGCGCTGATGCCACCATGACGATTGTTGACATTTTCTAATTCTTTTTGGTGTAATCCCGAACCTTCATTTCGTATTCTGGGGTTCCCTCAAACCGTGGTTTGAAGACAGTCTTCGCAATGGTTTGTCTTGATTTGTTGCAGGTCTCCAGCGGCCGCCGGGGTGGTACGGAATGTGACTGACTGCCAGGTGCCCTGCCCGGTCGCTGAGCCGGGATTCCAGGGTGTAGGGGCACGTACATGCTGCTGGTTCCGCCCACGCCCGGTCAATCAAGCCTTTCTTGGGTTCTTTGAGCACGCCCACAACGGTGAAGTCGCTGAGGCCGTCCGTCGATCTGAAGGTTATTTCTTTTGCCGAGGGCGGCTTGGATATTGTCACCCGAACATTTGTTTGGCAAGTTTTATTGTTGAGCACCGCGACAGGTTTGTTATTGTCGATGTCGTCTTGGGTGAGACCATGCCCCACTTCGATTTGGGGAATTATTTTTGACGAAGTAGTAGGGGTTGACGAAAAGGTGGGAGCCGTTGATGGTTTTACTATCATAGATGAGGTCACCGCTGTAGGAGGAATTTCCACCAATGGACACCCCAGCTAGTTTGTCGCCCAGGAGGTCTTTTTGATCCGATCAATGTCATCGCTGGTGATTTCGTAGGAGGGATCGTCGAGACGGCCGGAATAGTAGTAGTATTCTTCGCCACCGGCCTGCTGTAATTTCTTCCTCCGTGGGGATGGGCTGGGCCTCGGCGACTATCTCGACACCACCATCGTTATTGAGACTGGATAGGGTGTCTTCACGCAAACCATCACCAATGGTAAGGATGGTGATGACGGAGGCGCATACCGATAATCACAGCCCAGGAGGGTGAGGCGGACCGCATTTTATTGGTGCGGAGGTTCGACAGCGCCAGGGTGAGGGATTCAAAAATACTCACTTAGTCGTCACCCCCGGGGTGACTCTTAGATCAGAAGCGGACCGCACCTCGACTGACCAAACCTAGGGCCCAGGTAGCGTACCCGTACCAGTGCCGGTGGTAACGCCGCGCCAGGATTCCCCACTGCGCCCTGGGCGTGGTAGAATGCCGCTGCGACTTTCGATTTCGCCTCTCTTCACCTTTGGTTTTGCCGGTACCTTCGGCTTGGTCGACACCGTTGGTTTGCCTGATGCTGCTGGCTTGGGGCCGGCGTTGGCGAGATGCCCCGGCAGCCGGCGTCGAAGCTGTTGGCGTTGCATTTGTCGGTGATTGCGTAGCCGCCGCAGCCATTCTCTCGGCGGCACGCAATATCGTCAGGCGTGATTGCAGTAAACGGGCCGGTTGCGGGGCAAGCATGACCGCCGGCACAATCCTGTTCTGGGGGCCGGCGGGCCGGTCAGTATGCCGTCGTTCATGGGACAATGCGGGTGGTCTCTCCGCCAACCCTGCCAGGTGTGGTGATGAGTGCAATGGTCACGCCATGGTTTTGATTCAGGTCGTGAAAGAGGTCCATGACCATGCGACTGGTGGCGGTGTCGAGCGCACCGGTGGCCTCGTCGGCGATAGCGAGGATCGGGCGAGTTGCTGAGCGCCCGGGCAATGCCACTACTCGCTGTTTTGACCCGCCGGACAGTCTCAGCGGGCAAGTGATCGGCGCGCTCCTGCACGCCCACCATTTCTAGTAGATGATTGGCGCGTTCGGTGCGGTCCCTTGCGGTCTACGCCGCGTACATCATGGGGAGTTCCACATTGCGACGCGCGGAGATACGCCCAATCAGGTTGAAGTTCTGGAACACGGAAACCAATGTGTTTGGAACGGTGAGGGCGGCCTTATCGTCGGAAAGCTCCAGGACGTCGACGCCATCGAGATTATAGGTGCCGGACGTGGGCTTATCCAATAATCCAATAATATTCATGAGGGTTGATTTGCCGGAGCCTGAGGTACCGACCACGGAAAGAAATTCGCCGCGCGCCAGGTTAAAGTTCACACCGTGGAGGATTGTGAGTTCGTTAGGGTGCTGATATTGAAGGTTTTGACAATGTCCTGCATGTCGATGAGCAGGTCGGAGTCGGTTTCCTCCGCGGGGTTGCGTTTCTTCGCCATTTTCTGCCTTCACCGCCCTGACTCAGGGGGCTATCGTACTTCGCCGCGGCGGTGCTTGTCTGCAGTCCCACTGGCACCGCTGGCGCCGGCACCATCCGCACCCTCGGGAGGCTGCTGTGTCGACTGTGGCTTTCGCCCCACGGATTGGCGGTATTTCGCGGCATCCACCAGGATCTTTGTCACCCTTCTTCTGCCTCGCCGGAGAGAACCTCCACATCGAAATCGGTCTTGCTGCCCAGTTTCACGGTGCGTTCCACGATGGTGTCGTCGGCAGCGATGGCCAAGACTTTTTCTTTGCCTTGGTCTTCGTACACGTGCAGATTGGGGATGACCATCTTATCAGAGGCCTCCCGGGTAATAATCCGGGCCTTGGCGGTGGAGCCCAACCGCAGGGTTCCTTTATTGCCTCAGCACCTCGATCTCAACGGGGAAGTTCACCTTATTATTACCGCCACTGGCACTAGACGATCCACCGGAAGCGGAACCACCGGCCGAGCCACCACTGGCGGGAGCTGCTGGGGTTTCTGCGATGCCGCAACCGTGGAGACGAAGGAGACTTTACCTTTGGAATTTCTTGTCACCAGTACTCGGGGTGGTGAATTCCACCCGCTGACCAACGGCGATCTTGGCGACGTCGATTTCTTTCACATTGGCGTGAACAATCATGCGGGCATCATCGGCAATGGTCATGAGGGCGCCATTCGCGGCCGACCCCCGCTTGGCGGCAACATTGGTGACCACCCCGTCGAAGGGGGTGCGCGAATCTGCGCGGAGGCGATATCGAGTTTGAGTTGGTTATCGCGGCATTATTGGAAGCCTGGCAGCCTGGAGCATTCCGCACCGCATTATCAATGGCAGCCTGATTGTCTTCCATTTGAATTGGCGTTGCGTTCCGCCACGGCAAGCGCGGTAGCAGCATCCTTTCTTTTCTTCTGAACGTCTTAGCGACATTGCGTTGATCGGTGACGAGCTTATTGTCGGCCTGAGCCAGGGGTGGCATCGTAGCTGTCCTGGGATTCCCGCAGGTTCCGGTCGGCGTGCCTGTAGCTTAGTGGTCACGTCGGCGGCATCCAGCCCGGAGTCAATAGTATTACGGTACCGTTTATTCACGGAGTTTTGCAGGGTTTCTACCCGCCTTCGGATGCCTTGATTTGCGCCTGGATCTGGACCTGCTGCTCCGGGCTAGGCCCCATCGAGTTGGGCCTTGAGCTCCGCAAGATTGCTCTGCTCGGTGGCCAGTGATCGGCGTTCCGTGTCCTGGTCTCTGGAGGGTTCCTACCGCCTTGAGACCCATGCGGGCAGCCTCAACGTTAGTGTTCGCGCTGTCCTGGCGGGCATTTTCGATCTTGGACCGTTGGGTCGGCGATGTCTTGCTGCTTCCCATTGCCACGCAGGGGCACTTTCCAGCTGGAAAGTTGCGGTTTGCCTCATCGTGCGGATTCGGCTGTGCGCAAAATGCGGCTCTTGGCGTTATTATGTCCTGGTTCATACCGTTATCCAGCAGTTCCTTATACCGGTTGTAGCGGGATCTCGGCGCCCTCGATTTCGGCAATGGAATTGGCTTCGTTAGTGGCCGCCTCGTGCCTTGCTTTTCGCTAATTCGGTTTCTTTATCGGTGACACTGCAAGATTGGCGACTCAATTGGTCCGTCCGCACCCGGTCCCCACTTTGACATTGAGTTGGTTGACCGGACCAGTGAGCCGATGGAGAGCACCATGGATTTTTGGGGGTTCTACGTTGCCAGACACGCGCGACGCGCTGCGAATTATCGACGCTTATCAAGAACCCTGAACATCAGAGTGAAGCTAATGTGATGGCGGATGAATTCGCAAAGAACGAAATACATGGCTGCGCTCATCAATGATTATCACAACCGCTGCGGCGATAATGAAAAACACCTTACGCTTACTAAGGTTTTTATTCTCACTGCTGCCATGCCTTCTCGCTTCCTGAATTAACGGTATCGAAAGTAAAAATTAGCATAGTAACAAATTGCAGCACGGCCCAGCACGCTTTTGGGGGTGGGGGAAACCCTTGATGCCGGACTCATACTGTGGTATGAGTCCGAGTTTTTCCTGAGGTTACGATATAAATAATGCTTTTTCGACGCTCAGGCAAACCCTAGGGGCGTCGAAAAGCAGATTCAATTACTGGCCCTCGGCTGACCGGTTTCTGATCAACCGTCATGAGTGCATCACCAGCAGTAATATTACTTCGGCAATGGCAAACCTGCGTGCAGGAATCACCGGGCCGGTGCGTTTCGAGTTCGACACCACAATCGGGTGGCTACCTCATATCCTGCGGCCTTAATGGCATCAATGTCAACTCGCCCAACAGGTCGCCGGCCTGCACCTCATCACCCTGTTGTGCAGCAGGTTTGAAGTGCTCACCCTGAGATTCGACGGTATCAAATCCGATGCATGAGGACCTCGACGTTCTTGCCGTCGGCACCTTTGCCACGGATGGCGAATGCGTGCCCGATGGGAATGCCACCACAACTTTGCCACTGATCGGCGCGGTCAGCTTTGCACCCACGGTTGGGACAATCGCCAGGCCGGCGACCCAACTTGCGCTGGCGAACATCGGGTCGGACACGGCTGACAGTTGCTTGACTTCACCATGTATCAACGGGCAATAACCGGGAGGGCGTTCTCCGCAGCAACCTCGGTCGGTCACAACAGGTGCGGCGTCGGTGCCGGTATCGACGGCGGCACCCACATCATCGGGATCGATCTGCCGTTGCGTTGTGCCAGGTAGCGGCCATAGACGAAGGCTGCGGCGAAAGAAACGATGAAGGTAATCACGGCGCAGATCATGAAGGGGCCGCTGTCTTCAGCCTTGATGGACACAACGCCCAGGAAGCCGGCGGCACCCAGCGGCAACGGCCTTCACGTCTCAACAGCAATCAGGGCGCCACCAACGGCGGCGGAACCGATACCAGATGAAGAAGGGCCAGCGCAACCGCAGGTTCACACCGAAGATAGCGGGCCTGGTAATGCCCAGCACGGCGGACACACCGGAGGCACCGGCCAGGCCCTTTGAGCTTTTCGCCCTTTGGCCGAGGAGGAACACGGCCAGCGTTGCGGCACCCTGGGCAATATTGGCCATGGATGCGGTGGAGCGAAGATGAACGAACCACCCTGTTGTTGCAGCTGCAATCTGATCGGCGGGAACGACTGGTGCAGACCAGTAATAACGATGGGCGAGTAGACCAAACCAAACAGGAAACCACCACCAATGGGGCTGCCCGCTGTACACAGTTTGCAGCCCATGGCCCAGGGCGGTACCGAGGCTACGCATGATCAGGGCCAATAACGAGATGAAGCCCGTGAGGACAGCGTGAGCATCGGGGGTAATCAAGAAGTCCGCGGTGCCTTTGAGCTTCTTGTGGAAGAACTTCCAATGGTAGCCAGCACTCGGAGATCACGAGGATTGCAGCACGGTGCCCTGATAGCCGATCCTTATCCACGAACAGGCCAAACAGGTTCCACTGCTGGATGGTTCCTGAGCCTCGGCGCTCAGCCATTTTGGTAGAAGTTCACCAGGTCCGGGGCTCAGCATGGCCATGGCGATGCCGGCACCAGGAACTCGTTGCCCCGAACCGTTTGGTTGCGGTGAAGCCCACGAGGATCGGCAGGAAGGCGAATGGTGCTGACGCCAGCAGGTTAATCAGACCTGCTCAGGCCTCCATCTGCGGGATATTGTTCCACCAGGGATAATTCGCCAAACAGGTTTTTGCGGTGAGCACATTATTCAGGGCTATGAGCAAACCGCCACCGACCAGGATGGGGATCAGTGGCACATATCCGCCAGCACCTTGATCGAGCGGGTGAAGACGTTGCCACTATTGGCAACCACTTCCTCGAGCTCCCTCGTACTGACGGCGATACTCTTGCTGGTGGCGTTGTCGAGTTCCTTAAACACCGTGTTGACGTCACCCGGACCAACGATAATTTGGAACATCCCACCAGTTTCAAAGGTGCCTTTCAGATCCGGGTCGTTGTCCAAAGCCTTTTGGTCAACCTCTGAATCTTTGAGCACCATACGCAGGCGGGATGCTGCAGTGGGCTGCGGCGACGATATTGTCTTCGCCGCAACCGCTCGGGGACGCGGTCAGCAACCCTTTTATGTTGCATAAGAACTCTCCCTATGTTTTAGTTGATCGAAAACTCCCCAAAACCACACAAACTCACATTTTTGCGAAGTCCGATTATCTACCCCTCTATTAAACAATCATTGCAACATAAAAGACAATAGCTAATCACAGTTTCTTTAGGATTGTGCTCCCAAATCTCATTGACATTTGGGAAGGTAACAAAACTAGCAGCAATGGCTCCATCAGCAGCTGTAACCTCAACCGCACTACGATCCACAAAAACAGTCAACCTCACCAGGTGGGACGGAACTCGGCGTACGTCACCTGCTACATCAATCTCTAGCACCGGATCCGCCCCCGAAAGATAGTGAATAGTTGCCCCTATTGTCCCTCTGTGACCCAGTAATCACTACGTGGTTTCGTGTCCGTCCAGACGTTCCGAATGCCACAAAATTCCCGAATCCATGTGATTAATCTCACCATTCCGGACAGATTCGGGCACAATCAGGGTTTGCCGCAGCACATGATTATGTACTCTCCACCCGCCGTGGCACGAGTGAGTGAGTGCACCCATCCTTCCGCCGCCACCGACGGAGTATCATCCGTCCCGGCAATCCCATCCAGCCAAGTAATAAAACCCTGAGGTTTCGCTGAATCCGGTGATCTGTGGCGCATGAACTGCTGCCCTGATCTAATTCACTAAATCCTCGAAGTATCTGTGAACCGGTGCCGTCCAACTTGCCAACGATATAGCCACGCATTGCTCGCCGCTGGCATAGTGAGTAGCGGTATCGGTAGTCACAGGTTCCAGGCCCTGCGGCACAGATAATCAGAATGTCCAGGTCTTCCCGGTCACCGCATCGCGCAGAGTAATCAGGTTTGGACATTCCCACATGTAGCCGCCCGGCACCAGGTCCGGAGCCGTACCCGAGCCGCATTAGTGGTATCGAACTCCAGTTCCCCAACGAAATTCCAGTTGTGCAGATCATCGCCGTGATAGAGCACCACCGCCCGGTTTTCGTCTTCCCCGCTGGGCACCAATGACCATGCGCCACCCATCGTGGGGAATCGTGGGGGTCACGGGTAATCATGGGAGTCCCGATAGTGGGCGGTGTATCCAGCAGCGGGACCGTCGATAAGCGGGTTCGCGCATCACGCCGAGCTACACGCCGCCCATCAGGTCATCAGGGGTCGGACCCGCATTCACCCGGTCTTTGAGTGGCCCGGACGCGCAAAAACCACCATCCGCAGTGGGATTCTTTCGATTACCGGTATAGAACAGGTAGACCTGCCCGCCATCAACGACTGCGCCACCGAGTAGCAGCCATCGAGGTCGTAGGCGATATCGGTAGAGCGCATCGGGATGATGCAACCACCGAAGAGGTGTCGAGCTCGGCGGAGACATGTCCCCAGCCGGTGCGTTTTCTTCAGGGAAACGCCGGATCATGTTGATAGAAAAACATGAAGCCGGCGTGCGTGGAGAGATGAACACACCCATTGGGGTCATTGAGGCGCCCCCGGAGGCGGTGTGTGATGATACCGCGGGCGGATGTTTCCACTCATACAGGCCATAGATGCATGCATCTCAGTCACAGTTTCATGCGTGAGCAGCTCGACGAGCTCGGAGAACCAACGCTACTGGCCCAGACGGGCGATTCTTCCAATCTTGTCGTGGCCATAGCCCGCCATGCGTATTGACCGATGCAGCTGCAATTCAAACCCAGCATTGCCTTTGTCCATGATTTTTCGCCGAGAGCTTGGGCTGCTGCGGCGCATGATCGTCAGCTAGCCAATAGACATACTGTGCAGCTGTGGCCCGTCACCAAGCAGATAGCGGAAGTTTTTAAACACGAAAACCGGTTCGCCCTTTGTCTGCCGTCGATCCACTTCTGGCTTTTTGGGGCGATGGGGATCGTTGCGGGCTTATGTCGGCGGACAAGCGATAGGGCAGCAGATCTTTGCGTAATTGTCGGTCCAGCCAGGTGATGTCCCCATCCGTGTAGCTCGGCGGTTTTCAGCTTGCCGGCCACCGACTTCATTTCGCCTGGTAGGCCGGATCGGTTTTGTCCTCCAGCTTGGGGGATTCATCGCCCGAAGCTCGGCAAATTCCGGTACTCCTTGCGACCCTGTCAACACATAGCTTCGGTTGATGGAACTGTCTTGGCGGAAAGTTTCATTTCGGGGTTCTGATCGTCGACGCTCGAAGCTGCACATCCCATTGGCGAACGTGAGTGTGAACGGGTTGGGGCCCCTCGGCGTCCTCGGCACTGGCGACCGGTGGTACCAGTGACATTCCGACAACCATCGCGGCGATGAGTGCACCAGTCGATTTTTCATGATTATCCTCGCAAAAAGTTATTGACTTTACTAAAGCATCGGAATCATAAACGCATTACTGGAAATGCTACCACCATTACCCCGTAGCCGCGGAACTCCAGCTTAGAACACCTGATATCCCTGTCGTGGCGTCCTCCCCAGCCGCCCCCGCACCAGACTCTTGCGTCATCTACCGGTATCACAAGTTCTGAGCTGGAGTTCTGACTTGATGCCACCCTGCCAACACGCCCTGAATCGAGAAAGTACAGCGGCAAACCAGGGCACCGTCCCACGCCGACCATCATGCCCAGGATTTCGCCCAGCATGCGGGGCGGGTCACGCCCGCAACCAACGAGGCTTCAGATCTTCTGAGCTGGAGTTGGCCGCCGTACTCGTGGCTGACTGCTACGCGAATCGCCCTCCTCCCCACAACCCCAGCTCAGCTGCCCGATGCACCTGGATTATTCGGGCAGCAGTGGGGTGGATAATGTCGGAACGAAACCCAATTACCGAATTAATGATCCGGTAAATCGTGCCCAGCGCCCCACCGGGCTTGATGATCCTGCGAAGGTTTGCTAAACATGCTGTCGCTGGCTGCCCGGGAACCGCTGGTCACGGTGGGTTCCGTGCAGACCAGATGCCGAAGTCGACTTTGTCACGCTGATCGTGATGCAGTATCCGCGCCGGCACCGAACCCGCCGAGCTTCGCGCACCCTCTAGAATGTCATGTTGATAGCCGGCGAAATCCTGGCGCGTTTCACTAATTGCAGGTGCCCTCACCGCTGGCTTTGTCGGTGATTTTTCGGAAAGCTCGGGCAATGGTTTGTCCGCCGGGTGACCACTAGTATTGGAAGAGCTCGATCTCCCGTATTCTCATCAATGTTGTAGTACAACATCTTGGCAGGCATAGTGTTGCATAATGCGCTAGGTTCCAGTATCAGCTCGCCGCTCAGCCTCTTTCGGGGGTAGCGGCTTCCGGAGGTAGCGTCGTCCGCCAATGGACTTCACATGCCGCTAGTGCAGCACCCGGTCAATCCACATGAGATGTCGTTATCCGTGTAGCCTGCTGCTTTGAGCTTGGCCACGGCTTTATCCCAGTTCACGCGTATCCCGGGTCGGTAAGTTTGTTTTCCAGGCGAGGATTGGCGGCCCACACTGAGGCGAATTCGGCACTCTCCTGGCGATTTTATCTAGAACATAGCTTTGATTGACATAGCCTCTGTCTTGGGAATACGCCCGTGCTTCCGGGTTAGTTTAGGTCGATCCCAAAGGTGCACACAGCCATTACCAAGCTTTCACCGTATACGGTCTGACGCCATCTGCTGCGGAGAGCCGGAGCAGGCGCTAATGCCGTGATGGCGACGAAGCGCCGCCATAAGCCTAGTTGTTGTGGTGTTCATGCCTCCTTCACTCCCATACTTAGTATAAAGGCACGCTGAGCGTCGAAAAAGCAAGCTAGAAAGGCAGGAAGCAGGACCGGACCAATTCTGTGAAATAATCGTATACGACTGCACAATGGGGATCCTTGCGAAGCGACGGATCTCGGCGCCGGCGGTCTCCTTGCCGCTGCATTCCATCGAGCGCATCGTAACGGTAGCCGGCGAAGGTCGCGGGCCCGCTCGACGAGCTGCTGATAGCCGGCGTTGGCCGGGGCCGGTGATCTTCTGCGACAGCTTTTCGATAAGGGGCGTCACGACGCCAATAGTGCCGGCGGCGCCAGCTCTCCATCAACCTCATCGGCTGCTAATTTCGATGGCGCATAATACATCCGCGCAGTCCGCGACTGGGCCTTTGACCGCAAACATCGCCTCCCCGTGGGTGATCGCACGAGCCACTTCCTCATCACGTCGCGCACGCCCCGCTTCAGCGTGATGGCGTCCAGCCACGATGTCGTTGCCGGTGTATCCTGCGCTTTTGAGCTTTGCGACAACCTTGCCCCTACCGCTTCTGGTATGTCGGATCGGTGGCCGGTTTATTTTTCCAACCGGGGATTATCCGCCACCATGAGGGGCCAAAGTCGGGCACCCTCCGCGCCACCGCCCATGACATACGCTTCGATTTGTATAAGATCGCTGTCAGCCAGGCATTGTCTCTGGCCTCTGGGTTTGTCTCATCGAAAGGCTGAAGGTGCAGTGCCCGTTCTTGTATCGCACCGGTAGGGATTGGTGCGCGGGCAGTCTGGGGCCACGGCGGCTCCCTGAGATATAAAGCACTCCCACAACCAAAAATAGTGCGGTTATGACAGCTGCGGGTTTCATGGCGTCCTCCTTAGGTTTTCCACCGACATACCAGTGGTCATACCCGAACTGTAGCCCATGAACGGTAGCAACCTTGGGACCAAAACCCGCAGGTAGGCACCTTATCCTGTAACACCAAAAGCCACCCCTGAGAAAGGTGCGTGCAGTGACGACTGCCGCGGTGGGTTTTACTGCTCTTTCTTGAACGGGAAGCCCAGTTCGCGCAGCAGCGCCCGGCCTTCATCGTTATTGGTGGCAGAGGTCACGACGGTGATGTCCATGCCGCGGGGCGTCGATCGACCTTGATCCACGTCAATTTTCGTAGAACATGGTCTGTTCGGTCAGGCCGAAGGTGTAGTTGCCGTGGCCATCGAATTAGCTGGTCGGACAGGCCCGGAAGTCACGAATACGGGGCAGGGCCACGGTCAGCAACCGGTCCAGGAATTCTGCACGCGGTCGCCGCGCAGGGTCACGCGGGCGCCGATGGGCATGCCTTCACGAAGCTTGAAGTTAGCATGGACTTCTGGCGCGCCGCAGTTCGGGCTTTTGGCCGGTGATCAGGGCCAGGTCTTCCAAGCACCATTGATGAGCTTGAGTCGCGGGCAGCAGCACCGACACCCATGTTCACAGACAACCTGACGACACAGGAATCTGCATGACGTTGTCGTGAGTTGAATTCGTCATTGAGTTTGGTGCGGATTTTCTTCACGGTACCGGGTCTCTAACCGGGGAGTGTACTCTGCTCATGCTTAGATGTCCTTCCCAGTACGACGGAGACACGGACCTTCTTGCCGTTCCTTTATCAAACCGGTAGCCAACGCGGGTGGGGACGCCATCGGAGTCTCAGCACCATCACATTGGACATGATGGGGGCTTCTTGCGACAATGCCGCCGGAGAGAAGCGCCACGTCCCGGGGCGGAGTTAGCAACATGCTTCTTCACCGGTTCACGCCTTCAACCAGCACTTTATCCTGCTGCGGAAGGCCTGAATAACTCTGTTCTTTGGCACCCTTTGTCGGGGCCGGAAATAACCAAAACCATATCGCCCTTATGCACCTTCATAAGTGATCACCTCCGGGGCAAGCGAAACGATCTTCACTGAACTTCTTGTCACGCAGTTCACGGGCAACCGGGCCGAAGATACGGGTACCGCGCGGCTCGTTATCGTTCTCAATAATCACGGCAGCGTTCTCGTCGAACCGAATGCAGGAACCATCGGGACGACGGGTTTCCTTCTTGGCGCGGACAACAACAGCCTCTCACAACTTCACCGGCTTTGACGTTGCCGCCGGGGTCTTCCTTGACAGTAGCGACGATCACGTCGCCAATGCCAGCAAAGCGTCGGGGTGGAACCGCCCAACACGCGAATGCACAGGATCTCCCGAGCACCGGTGTTATCGGCGATCTTCAGACGCGATTCTCGCTGAATCACTTTGGTCTCCTGACCTCACCTTTTGACGTGTGACAGATTTTCTGAACTGCCACACGCGGTCTATGTACGTGCCGCCCCATTCCGCGAAGATGCAGCATGAAACAACCCCGCTATTCAACCACATTGGGGTAAAATTCGCAAATATTCCCGACGCGGACCTCGGCCTGCGTTCACACCGCGGGCGGGCACACCGCGTTTTGTTGCACGGTGACCGAAGTTGAGTTCTGGCTTTACGACGCCTCAGCATCCTTCTGAATCGAGAGAAAGTCCAGCTTAGGTTTTGCGGCGAAGCTATACTTCGTCGTCGTAAACGAGTTTCACCTTCATTCCTCCTAGCGATTCAAATCAACTACTGGGTCCATTGCCGCGAATTTGCGCAGATCCGATTGCCCAAGAGCAATGATAGGGATCATCTAAATCAGGATTATCGAAAGTCCTCATCATTCACCCATGCGCCAAAAAACGGCCTTTTTGAGTTCCAGGTCAAGCCACGCATGAGACTCACTAAATCATCCAAAAGCACATAAACAGCATAGTCGGTGGGCCGCACCCTGGCCGACCCCATATTGCCGGCGGACGGGCTTCGTCAGCAACCCGTTGAAACATATCTTTCGCCATGATCACACTACCTCAAGACAGTCGCAGAAGATGCTGAGCCAGAGTTTACTCTCTCACCAAACTCCAGTTCAGCACATTTCGCAGCCAGGACCTGGGGCCACCTGGGCAGCGCAGTGTGGAATAACCCGTATCCACGAAACCCGCCCAGTGGAAGAAGCGGATTCACCTGCATCACTGGTTTCTGGAAGTTGGAAGACAGGCTAGCTGGCATGTTCTTTTGATTTCTTTCCACCTGTTGGTGTAGCTGAGTGTGCCCAGCACATAAAACAGCAGTGCCGTAAGCACTAATCGCAATCTACGGCACCGCTAGCGTGTACTTTTTATCTACAAGCTGCACACCGGCACGGCGTCACGCGGCCACCGCTGGCTGGCACGGTCAAGAATGCACACGACCACCAGCCACGCGATTCAACGAGTGGAACGAACCATCTGCCACTGCTCTTTCGACAACTGCGGCGTGCGGGAGAGCACGAAACCAGCCGACCGATTCGGCGAACCAGCGATCGCCAGCGGTAGTCATCAGCCAGATACGTCACCCGGTAGTTCGTTGCGCCATCTTCTTTTTAGACGGCACATCCTGGGAAATTCACCGCAGCGAAGCCTTCGACGCACGGTTGCTGAGCCATCAATAAAGGACTGCTTGCCCAACGAAGTACCACACGAATTACGCACTGAAATGGTTGTATCGTTCACCAACTTGCTACTCAGCGGTGGTGTTATTCGAGCACTGAAGCGTATGGCTGCGGAACAGCCGCAACCTGATCACCACTTGCCCACATACTTTGCAAGGTCCACCGATCCGTCAATCTCCGGCAGCTCAGATCCCGTAATACCAGGTGGGATCAACTGCGAAGAACCACCGCTGGAACGCCCGCCGTTGAAAATATCATCTCGCCTGTGCCACTGGTGTGAGTACCCAACGGACACCACCACTGCGGCAAGAAGAGAAACTAATTTTCGCATAACACACAACCTCAATCCACAATATAAACAAAAAACCAATTCAAGTTTATTGTGATATTCAGGCAAGCACAATACCAAGAAAAACAGGGGAAATGGCAGTCTTTTCTCTGATTTTTCGACCTATTGGAGTAGCTGGAGTTTTCCCAACAGCTGAATAAACTAAAGCGATCAACCGGGCGGGCTCTATCAGTTATGCGGATTGGAGGAGGCCACCAGGCAGGCCACCGCCAATGACCGCGAACGCGCATTGCTTCACGGCCGCCCCACGATGTTTCGGGGACTTGAGCGCCAGCGCGGCAGCAGCACAATCATGGAACCAGCCCGGCCAGCATCAGGGCGGGACTGCGCATCGCCACCCAACGCCGGCGATGATTGCCAGCAAGAGGTTATACACGCCCTGGTTATGAGGCGAAGAATCGAGTTATAGCCAGCTCTTCGGCCGATGCCTCACCAAACACCTTTCGAGCGGCGGGTTTCTCCCACGCGAATACTTCTAGGTAAAGATGTATACGTGCAGTAGGGCTGCGAGGAGATAAAAACGAGTGCGATTGTCGTCGCAGCATACGAGCATCATACTGACGCTATCGCACTGCCCACTAAACCTTCTGTTTTTGCGGTGATTTTTGGTTTTTGGCGGCTAGCCTCGGCACTGACCTTGGCTACCTCCTCGCTGCTCATCGCGCGCGAAACCGGGGCAGGCCTCCACCCGACGTTCACCTGAAGGGTGCCCTTGTCGGACCAGGAGATTTGTTCACCGGAATGGGTATGCCCGTGGATAAGGGTTTGCCCGAGATCGTGCAGGCGGAATTGCATGGTTTTTCCGGCTCGTAGTCGCCGGAGTACGGGAAATGGTGCAGCATTACTAATGAGCCGTTAAGCGAGTACCGCGCCACGAGTTTGGACGCTGTCGAATACTCCGGTTGAAGTTGCGTAAGGAGCGTAAATTATTTCGCTTCATGCGGATGAGCCTGGTCGTGGTTACCTAATAGTGCTTCCCATCCACATGTCGGTGTTTTTACGGGAAGAAGATCGTCGCGGAATTGGGCAATAAATCGCAGGGGCTTTTTCCTCCGCCGGAGGTTTGCCGCAGTAAAGGTCAGCAGCATCCATAAGCGGATTCACGCTCATTAGATGGCAGCTTATCCATCCATTGTTCATAAAGGTAGCGGTCGTGTTTATAGGGTCATCGAGCTCCCGTAACCGGGAAAACTAGTCGGTGGCCAAAGTGTGGATCGGAGATAAAGTAATCTTTCATGGCGACTATTCTATCCCTGGTTACGAAAAATAATACTCAGCTATAACTGTATCGATTCTGTTGATAGCAGCCCAGCATAAGAGATCTGTCCGAGAAAAATGAGTGGCTCGCCATCACTATTGGTGGCGGTGTCATGCCGCACACCCCAACAGTAGAACCGGCACTGAGTCTAGCGGCTCGTCATCCCACCGGTCTCGAGCGCTCAGCGGTCTCGATCCCACCGATCCCGATCCCGATCGGATCTCGACGATCGCGGTACCGATCCCGACGCGAATCGTTGCGTTGCACGTAGAGCCAAGCATTGATGGCGGTCATAGCCTACGAGCAGGGATTGCCCCCCACCCACGAAGAATCCGATATAAGGGAATGGATCCGACCGCCGAAATGGAGGTGGGGATGGCTTCGTCCGCGTTTTTTAGTCGAAGAGGCCACCGTTGTTGGGCACGGTGGTGGGTTGGGCGGTGAAGCCGGTGGCTGACCTTGTTGTGTGAGCAGTTTCCGTCGTGTTTTCGCGGTTCCGCTGCGGTTTTGCGACTGCACTCGGATGCCAGCGTTCGAACCCGCGTTCGGCTCTGCGTTACTGCTGGTCCGGCCGGTTCCCGCTGGCGAGGTGGGCGCTATCGCGGCTGGGGTGGCGCTGGGTTTATTGGCGGCTTCGCCCGGGCTGAGCCGCCGGTTTTGCGGTGACTTCAAGTTGGGGCTGTTGAGCTGGTGTAGTCGTCTGTGGAGGTGAAGCGGAGGCGGTGGGTACCGGTGGGGAAATCGCATGGATGTCGAGTCGTTCCCGACGCTGAGCCGGTGTCGTCGATGGTTGCTTGCCAGCCTCTTGGTCGTCGTCAAGCGCAATGTTGAGGGTTTGACCTTTGGGGAAAGCCGTGCGCTCGAAGTCAAGCGTGCTGCACTGTTCCACGGATGTGCTGCGGAGATCCAGGACGACGTGTTGGGTGTGTCTGGCTTGGGGTTGGCGGCGGCGTGGCCCAGGCCGTCGCGTGGTAGTTATAGCCCAGAAACAGGGCTATGGCGCCAACGGCTGCGGCGTTATGCGTACGGGAGGTCATGCTTTTCCCTTGGGGGTTTCGGTCAGCTGCGTCGAGGGGCGTCGGAACGCGCAGATCATGCTGGCCGTGAGGGCGGACGAGCATGGATGCGCCGATCATCCACCAGTCGGCGGCATCCGCGACCCGGCCTGCGCCGCGACTACCTTGTCGTTGTTTGTCGCCCTCGACGGCGGCGCTTTCTTTTGATTTCGCCGGAGTTTCATGTCGACCCAACCGACAAAGTCTGGTCTTTTCGTCCACTGCGGCGACGGTGTGTTCGCCGTCGGGCGAGGTCTTTGGTGTCGAGTCTGACGGAGCCGGTGGAGTCGAGTTGCTGCCCAGGCGACGCCGACTGGTTTTGGGTGGTGTCGGCAGAATAAATGTACAGGTAGGCCCAGTCACCGGATTTCAGCCGCGGGATTTTCATGGTGAGGTCTCGTTTTTGAGGGTCGGTCACACCGTGGAGCGTTCTTTTTGGGTGAGCTGGTCGCGGGTTTTCACCGGTGGTTTGGGGGTGTGTTCGCTGCGGCTGAGCTTGCCGACGCAGGAGTTGCTGGTGGTTGCTTGCATGAGCCGGTCCGCAGCATCGCCGCGCGAGGCCCGGCGGCGGCACGCCCATTTGGTGCTGGGGATTGACGACGCGGGCCCCGTGGCTGAGCTGGTGCCATTAGTGCGGTGGTGGTCCGCGCCCCGGTTCCACTGTTGGTGCGAACGGGTGGTGCCACCGGTTGTCGTGCCGGAGGTTCGAGTGCCGCCCACGCTGGTTCCCCGACCAGTGCCGCCAGAGCAGGCTGCTGAGGCTTCCTAGCCACTCAGGGCATTGGTCGAGCGTGCCTTTTGGTGGGTGGTTTTCGTCCTGCCAGCGGCGCGCTCGACCGGTGTGCTTTTACCAGCCGTGCTGTTGCCGCTGAGTACCGGTGCCGGGTTTGTGCGCCGTTGGTTTCCAGCCCTGACCGCCGGCCCGTAGGGGTGGTGGGTGGGCGTGGCGTCTCTGTCAAATTATTCAATCGCCGGGAGCCCAGGGATATGTTGTTTGCCGGGCAGTCTGGGAATGTTGCTGCCGCGGATGAGCTCAGGGCGGCTAATGCTGCGGCGCAGGAGTGTTTCTGGAATGCTTTGTCAACGTTCTTGATTTCTTTCAAGAGGTAGTTGATGTCTTTGATGGTGTCACGGTGGAGCTGGAATCGTTTTTGTTTCTTTGTCGTCCTTGGGGGTTGAGTTGATGATGAGTTTGTTGACTGCGAGGTTCCCGAATTATTTGGGGGTGTCGAAGTTTTGACGAAGCCGTCCCCGAGGTAGAGGGAGGGTGGTAGAGGGCGGCGTTTGTGGGTACTGGGCGCGAAGACTGCGTGCTGGGCGTGGCAGACGGCGTGGTGAGTGCGGTCGCCTTGCTCCGAGTCGGTGGGTTCCGCCGATCCGCCCGGAGCTTGCGGAGCCATCGCATTAGTGACTGGCAGAACCCGTGGCCGAGGCCCTCGGCCTTTTGCGGATTCAGCGGCATTTCTTGGCGCGGATTCAGCCTCGGTGGCTTTCGCTGCGGCTTCGGCGGCCTTCCCTCGACCTGCTTTTGGATCGGAGCGGCAGCCATGGGCCCGTGCACTGCTAGCGCGGGCGCCGCTTGTTTTTCTACGTATTCTGTGCCACCAATGACTAGGGATTCGGTGGTCTTGATCCGCTTGATGTCATTAGCGGCAGCACCTGTCTCGAACCCGGTTTGAGATCCTGGCCGGGGGTTCAGGTTCTTGGGAAGCTCCCAGTTCTTCTCGTGCAGTGCCGTCGTCCTTGGCCGTCGATCTTCCAGTAGATTTCGGATCGGCGGCCTGGCCGTCGGCGCGTGATTGTTGGCGTTGCGGGGTTTTCCTGCTGAAGATAGTCTCGGCGCCGGTCTGGGCATCATAGCCCTTGAGCCTGACCAAAATGGTTGAGCCTTTACCATCCTTGGTCTTTCCAGTTTTCGCCCTTCAAATGCACTTTGCCGTTGGTAGGGGTCAACCTTTCTTTAGTGATGGTCACCTTGGCCTTGTCGGTGTGCCTTCGCCTCCACCTCAACTTCGAAAGTTTCTTCAGGCGCTTTAACTGCGTCAGCAAGCGCCTGCACTCCTGTGCACCTTATCCAAACCATCCTGAGACGGCTTTGGTCGCATCGGCAGGCATTTGGTTTTCTACGTTGGGCAACGCTGGCGTCGCCACAGAGGGTGTGGCAGGCGTATCGGCAGGCTTTCGTTTCATTACCCCCATTTGCCGGTGGCGGAGCGGCGGGGACTCCCGGCATCGCACGGTGACTGCGGCTGGTTCCCAGCCACTCTTGAACAAAATTGTTAGCATCTTTGACAGGGTCCTGTGCAAACGCCGTTACCGGGGAGACACTCGAAAGTCAGCAGTGAGTAGCAATAACCGCGGCAGTCCGACGTGACCGACGCGATGGGTAATGAGACTTTGATGAGGAGACCATGATGCAATCCTAAATATTGTGGGGATATTATTATACTAGAAGTCCGACGATTTGGTCGACAATTGTATTCATCGAAGCACGCCACCGGCCGAGGTCCATAACGACCGTCCACCGGAATGATGTGATCCTCCTGGTAGGCACGCAGCCCGGTAAAAACCCGGCACTTTGGCGACTTCTCCGACCACTTTCTTAGCTCTTTCAACATCAACTGTACCAGCGCCTCCCGCTTCCCTATCCTCGTCGTCTCCCCAAGGTGCCCAGAAAAATATAGTCAGCGTCGATATCGCAAGGTTTTTCTCTAGGTACGGGTTCGGAGTGGCCTTCACCGTCCCGATCCTGGTTTGGGGTCGATCCAGCCTAAATCGGTGAGGGCGCGACCTGCGGGAAGCTCCTTCAATATTAAGGAAGCATTATCGCCTTGCCATCGAACAATGCTGAAGGTTTTATTGCGATATTTTTCAGTTTCGCTGAGCGGACTCTGATTTTTCCGTTGTAGTCGAGACACGGATCGTCGGCTTCGCCTCGTCATATTGAGGGCGTCCGCGGTGATCCGAAGGTTATCCCGCCAATCACCTCCGGCGTAACCGGTGTATGCGAGGGCGCGATGGCAGTCAGCGATTCGATTGCTTGTTGGTCGGTGCCGATGCTGGTGCCGTCGATAAGAATGAGATCCGGTTTGGCTTCTTTTTAAAGCCCCATAGCTCAGCTGCGCCACATTGCCGAGTATGGGGAACACCATGTCCTTTATCTTCTAGATAGCTAGGAATGGTGATTGCCCACGACCCGCCGTACCACCGATCAGTGTCGCCCCCAGCGCGAGGGCGTTATCTAGGGTGGGTTCGGACTAGCGGCGACCGTTCCGGTCCAGCTGGCACCACAATGTTGTCGCCAAAAGCGTTTTTATGATTCGGGTACCGCTTTGGCGTATCTTGCTGACGATAGCGCCAACGCCGCGGTGAGGCCAGCGAAGAGGCTGAGAGGCTACGGCGGTCGAGCTGTTTGTTATACATGTTTCGTTCCCTACACTGCGATTGGCGCTTTCGACGCCTGACGCAGCATCGAAAGCGCACTCTTGCTACATGTTTTTATACAACAACTCGGCCGTAACGGCTGCTGTCAGGAAGCCTCTTTCAGTAGCGATTTTGTCACTACCTCTGTCACCTGGTCTTCGGGCTCACGCTACGCCATGAAGCTTGACGACGCCTCTTCCGGTGCCGCTTGCTGGTAGCCACGAGTTTCGCCTTCTTAGTGTTCCTTTATTTCACTAAGGCATAGCCACGTTTGATGGAAGCAAAATTGAAACCCGCCTTCGCACGAGTAGACCGTAGCAACGTGAAGAATCACGTTGCTACGGTGTGCTACTCTAATGAGTTATTCTTTAGAACTGAACCATCCTGTGGGATCGGGCCTGCTGCGCCAGGATGCCAACCACACCGCGATAGGGCCGGGATGCCGATAGCTGCGGCGATGGCGATCAGGACGTCCTCGGGGTCATCCCTTAGTTCGTCAGCGAGTTTGGTTTGAGCTAGACCCACCAGGCTGAGCCGGATTGAAACGTTAGTCGCAGGGTTATTGCTCCGGATTGGGCGTGGCTGGTTTTCTTCTTGCTGGAAGGTATAGCTGCATGAGTCGCCCTCACGACCAGTTTCATTCACCCAGAATTCAACGCTGCAGACTCAGCCAATCGCCACTATTCTCATCAACAGCCCAAAGGATCAGGACGTTCTTGCCCATGAGACAAAGCACCTGGACCAATCCAGGACGGAAGTACCGCCTGAACCCGAAAAGCGACTTCCCTCGACGTTCCCAAAATCATCCGTTTCGTCAATCCGCAAAGTACGGCCGAATACATCGACATCATCGCCACGTTCTGGATCGGGCCAGACAACGCCAGTGCGGGCGTCCCCATTCAAGGTCAAGAGAGGGATCCGTCATAGAATAAAATTATCGGCGAAACATGAAGAATATCCCTGGCCGACATCGTCTTCGGTCTAGACGGAAGTTGGAATTTTCGAGGCCTCGATCCTGCGGGGCCAACATGAGCCAGCATTACATTCTGGTTTCCTGGCACCCGGCGGCTACAGGCATTGCGGTCAAAGCCGCCAGCAACGAGGGCCAATGAGGTGAGGCCGGCAAGTGCCCGTTGGGTGCGCTTCTGGCAAATGCGCTCTTGCTGCATGAGCAGTCCTCATAGAGAGGTAAATAGCGGTAATACCATTTACCGTTACAGAATGGATAAAACTGAAGAAAGCACAGAAGAGCCGATAGTATATGACAAAGAATCACATGCACTCAGCGCTACACTCGCTTATACTCATGAGCATGAAGCTTGTCGACGAAGAGTGCAACGGAATCTCAGTTCAGATCTAATAAAATCCCACATAGCAAATGTGCACTCAACGTGGGAAAAACAATCTTTTGGACATCAATCTTTCCGGGATATTCAACGCGCTAGAACATAAGAATTAGCTATACATACATCCAGTCACAGAAGGTAGAAATATCCTTAAAATTCTCCTGTCAATTCACGTACTTTTCGGAAAATTACCCCCTAGATCCTGTCAAACAGAAATAACTAACCCATAGACTTTTTGCTACCACCCCCGATTGACCCTATTTTTAGGGGCACTGTCCCTCATAACAAAAACAGCGATGCGGATTCGCATCGCTGTCAGAACATACCGGTTTTGGTGAAGTCTTAGCGACTGTTGGCACCACAGGGGCGGCGCTGTCACCAGACTCGTTCACCCAGAACTCAACGTTCTTCATGGTGGTTGGCCGACCGCTGTAGTCGAAGCCCACAAGGGTGATGGTGTGCTTGCCTGCGGTGAAATCGTCGTCAAGCTGCGGCAGCACCACCTTGACGGTAAAGGAACCGTTCAGATCGGAGTCGCGCAGGTACAGTGCCTGATCATAGTCGTCATAGATCTTCAGGGAGCTGCCGGCGCTCTGATCCTTGGGCCAGTTGGCGGTGTTCGGAATCCAACGACAGGTAAGCGTCGATGAGCGGCCGGAGCACCGGTACCGGTCAGGGTCACGACGTCACCGGACTTGTAGGTGTTCTTGTCAGCGGTCACGGTACCGATAGCCTTTTTGCGCGGGCGCGCCAGCATCGACATTGCAGGTGCCGGCACGATCAGCGCGAAGGCGGTGGGGGCGGTCAAAGATACCACCGGTCACGAGAGCGAATGACATCAACCCAGCAATAGCGCGTTTCATAGCCATACCTTTCTGATTGCACGACAAATTGTCGCGGGGATTTACAGGTTTTAATGAAGGAAAGGAAAAGGAGAACATAAGCATGACAAGGTTAAATAACAACAAACAAATAATCGCGTGTTACCGCTACCCGCTTTGCTTATGGGTTTTGAGTGTAACGGACCCACCCCAGTTCGCAAGGAAAAACCTTTCAAAAATCCAGTAAAAATTTGATACTCGAATGACACGCTCCGTATTGCGCTCCATAGTTATTGTGTTTGGCAATGTTAACACCATGTATCGCCAGATGTTTTCAATATATGAAGCATGTTCCAGGAATCTGTAAAAATTATCCCAAATCATTCTATATGGTGATTCGATAAAAGCAGTATTACTGCAGAAGATTTTCGTTATTCAGGGGTGAATCATAGGGTAGCTACAACCATGAAGACACCGGCCACTGTTGGGTGGGTTTTCACGACGGCAGTACTGAAGCACGCATCTGCAACTCATAGCAAACCCTTATTATTATCGTTCGATGCCCTAGGCTGCAGAGAATTACCGCCAGCCTTCCAACACATTCCGCTTTGCGACGAAAAACCCAAGGTCTTAACACCTCATTTTTAGTTCTTGCACTTGTGGTTTTGTTTTCATGGTCACGTGCTTCGCACATCACCATGCCTATCAGGATGATGCCGGAAATTGCGATAGTTTGCTGGTCTGCCGCAGAGATCAATAATAATCTCGAAAAGCCGCCATGGTCTTTTCTGCCCCATCGGCTTACCGTGTTACCCGCGCATACATTAGGTATGTGTAAACGTGAGCACACCCTCAGTATCATGCCTAGTAACAACTGTGCTCATTGGCATGGTAAGCCATAACAGCACCGTGCATTTCGCATGACGATAAAACGTCGGCCTTTCCGTAACGAACCCCATCGTCAGGGGTGAAAGCTATCTCGAATTACCCCCAGAAACCCGTTTATCCCACATTGCCTATCCAGCATCAAAGATACTGCCTCCCCACTTCAAAGCGGCAGAAACGGGCAAAGTCATAAGGATACAACTATTGATTACCCGGTCTTGGGTCAGAGAACCAACTTATGCCTGCGTAAAAGACCTGTGGCCGCCAACGCCCTCAAACTATCAGCCCTATGTTCCATGGAAGAACAGTCGGCAATCTTCCACTCGATTACTGTACTATTTTCGCGTTTTCCAACTGTGCCTTGCTGCCCACCATTATTCTCGTCAGACAAAAATACAGCGGTGCTGGAGGCACCGCTGTACGTTATTGGGCTATGGGATTATCGGTTCAGGTACCGAAGTTGTTGCGAATCCAGCTAGCCGGATGACGTTGTGCTTTGCCATAACCGATGGCACCAGCGAAATAGTGCAGATTAACCCGAGCACCGCGAAGATGCTGCCGACGATGTTCGAACGCTGCTCAGCTGGTAGAACTGCAGACGGAGTAGTCTTGGGATCTTTGGGATCCTGGGAGCTTTGATCCTGCTGCCCTGATCTTTACTCGACTGGTCTTTGTTGCCGTCCTGGTTTTTACCAGGCTGGCCCTTGCCATCTTGCCCCTTGCCGGTTTGGTCTTTACCAGTTTGGTCCTTGCTGCCTTGGTCCGGCAGGCTTACCTTGGTCTTTTACCGGCTGGTCTTGTTACCCTGATCAGTGGGCTTAGTGCCCTGATCCCTACCTGCCCTGGTCTTTGCCTGGCTGGTCCTGCCGTCCTGACCCGCCGGCTTACCTTGATCTTTGCCATCTTGGCCGGTGGGCTTAGTGCCCTGGTCTTTACCAGGCTCAGCCCTATCATTCTGGCCAGCAGGCTTACCCTTGATCTTTGCCGACTGGTCTTTTGTTGCCTGGTCAGCAGGTTTGCCGTTTTGATCTTTGCTACCCTGATCGGCAGGCTTACCTTGATCTTTGTTGGACTGATCAGATGGCTTAGCACACTGGTCTTTGTTGTCTCTGGCCAGTGGCCTTATCATCCTGTCCCTTGTCAGACTGACCCTTATCATTCTGGCCAGCAGGATTTTCTACACCAGCCAGGCTATTATCCCCAGGCTTGCTGCCCTGATCTGCGCCAGGCTGATTCTTATCACCTTGATCGGCAGGCTTGGCGTCTTGGTTTTGATTACCCCTGGTCGGCAGGTTTATCGTTCTTCCTTATCACTTTGACCAACGGGCTTATCACGACTGATCCTTACCAGGCTTAGTGTCTTGCTCTTGATTCTGCTCTTTATCGGACTTATCGTTACCGCCCTGGTCAGCTGGGTACTTTCATTTTGATCAGCAGGCTGATCTTGATCCTGCCTGACTGCCCCTTGTCGGACTGCTCAGCCGAGTTACCACCCTGATCAGAAGGCTTCTACACCACCTTGCTCATTATTGTCAGCCTTGTCCTCGGATGTTTTATCACCCGACTGGTTCTTTGTTGCCCTGATCAGCAGGGGAGTTTTGTTCAGTAGGCTTATCGCCCTGACCTTCGTCAGACTGAGCCTCACCGGGCTGATTCTTATCACCCTGTTCAACAGGGTTGCTTGGGTCTTTGCCATCTTGGCCATCAGGATTGGCAGGCTGTTCTTCACCCTTGTTATCTTGACCAGCAGATTGATCCTTATCACCAGGTTGTTCCGTATTGCCCTGATTATCATCACCAGAATTGGCACCTTGGTCTTTATCACTCTGATCGTTGTTACCAGAGTCAGCATCCTGATCATCACGAGCGGGTTCATCCTTCGGCTCAGGATTCTCTCCTTTGATTATCTGGGCCACAAGCACCGGCTGCTTTACCCGACCTCGTTCACCCAAATTTCAACGTCTTTTACTCCTGTAACCTTTGTGTCATTCTCAAGTTGGACACGAAGCGTATTCTGCCAGGCTCGAATCAGCTCAGCAAATTCTGAAGGCAAAAACCGCCTTGACAGTAACCTCACTCGTTTACAATGCTAGATGTTGGGACATCAGAGCTGGGGATACTTTGTCGGCAAATTTTAAACTCACCAGCAGTTTGATTCTCTGCCCATTTTGTTGCTTGTAACACTAAACGTAACTTATGGTTAGTGCAATCATCGGTAAGACCAGAAATTTTAATTTCAACAACATCACCGATCTTGTAGGACGTCCTGATCCAAAGTAATTCTTTTGGGAGCATTTCCTCTGGTTGTTAGCACGGACGGCCCAGGGACTACAAACAGCTCTTCCCTGTTTCCTCCGCTGCATTCGCAACTGAAGCGCGCAACCAAACCACCAGATCAGGACCAAAAGACATCAACCCAGCAATAGCGCGCTGAGCCGCACCCCAGCAATCACATTCCTGCTCATATTTATACACTTTCCCTACAGCGCACGTTAAACGCCATAGCTTGACCGTATGGGCAAAACAGACAAAAAGCTGAAAAGTGCAGCTACTAGCATCAATCAATACGAGACCAGCGCTCCATTAGCTTATTCCTACAGACTTAAGCATTCATCACAATGGAATGCAACAGGAAACTCAATTCAAATTAATAAAACCCTGGTAGCAGACTTGAAAGTCGATAAAAATTTTAGCCATTCAGATATTGCCCACACATATAAACAATGGCAAAAAGTATAAGATAACCGGATACCCCTACCGTCTAAACATTAAGCAACCCTGAGGCGGAGGCAAAAATATCAGCAAAATATTTTTCAAAAATTACCCCAAAACCCACTAATCAAGCTGACCCATAGCCCATTTTTCGCACAACCCCCACCAGTCGCCCCCCATTTTCTGGGGCATGCCCTCCCATCTATCCCTCCATATAAACCTGAACACATAGAATGCTAGATGCATAATAAAACAGCATTTTCCTCTATCAGAAACAAAGATCACCACACCAATTCCTCATCCTGAATTGAGTCCTTACAGGCAAAAATCCAGGCCATGCTCCGCAATTTCCCGCAAAAGCCTCCCCCATTAAGCTGTAGTGATCCACACATGTTATTAATACAATCATTACCCCGCTATCGCTTTGCGGCGCTGCGTCTCCGTAACAAACCAATAGTGAAAAAGGTGTAGCGATGCGGTTTCGCATCGCTACCTGATTTCGAGTTACCAAAATGACGCTCATGAATTCATTTGGGTTTCTGATTTGTTTACCGGAATTGCGTGGGGAGCCATTCCTTCGATCATGTTGGCGTGTGCCATAGCGGCGACTGCGCCAGCGATGATGCCGGTCAGGCCAGAGCACGGAGAAGATCGCAATGAGGATGTTGCGGTACTTGCCCAGCTTGCTGCTCAGATCATTACCGCCGGTCGGAGGCTTCGGTGTAGTGGTTTCCGTAGGCTTCGGCTTCTCGGCTGGCTTCTCACTGGTGGACTCAGTGGTGGAAGGCTTCGGCTGCGGAGGAGGCGTCGGCGCATTGTACTTGAAGGTACACTTCATCGACAAGCTGCGAATGGGACCAATGTCCTGCAGCATTGTTAACTCACGGCCAGGGTGCCATCAGAAGCAACACTCACGTGTACAGGGCATATCACCAACACCCAGCTTGGCAACCGCCTTATTGGTGGCGGGATCAATCACTGAAAGAGTACCGTCTTCAGAGTTTACTGCATAGACTCGCTTGTCCTTCGGGTTGTACCGCACATCCAAAAGTACCAGCACCCGTATCAATGGTGGCACCACCTTCTTAGTCTCAGAGTTGATCACCGTGACCACACTTTCACCGTGGCAACGAAGATGTCTCTTCTCACTGGGTCATACGCAGCACCACCAACGCCCTTGACGCCTTTGACTTCATAGCGGGGGTCAACCTTCTTACCATGGGCAAGATCAACCTTTGCTACTTGCGGACTTTATTAGATACTACCTGAAGTTGCAATCAGTTGGTTCGTCTGTGCGTCATAAGACAAACTTAGCCACATCACTGAATTCATCCAAGCACATGGTACCAATCGCATTTTTCTTGATCAATGTCTAAGACGGTGATATAACCGTCATGATCTGCCAACATAGGCCCAGATTAGTCCTTATTATCGATGACAATACTCTGGTGTATTGACATCTACCGTGAAAAGTCTTGATGTGAGTCAAATCACCTGCCGATAGACAGAAATACTATCATTTACCAGCGTTGGAGACCCAAACCCGTCCCTTTGATGTCTACAGCAATGCGTAGCAGCATAATCCCTCTTCGAGATCGTTCTTGGCAAGAATCATCCAGCGTTTTGGCATCCAACTTATAAATGGTATACGTATCATTACCATTATCATCCTTGATGTCCGAGTTACAAAGATTCTTCGCGCTGGGATCAAACGCAGATTCATGCAAACGAGCAAGCAATGCCGTTTAGCGCCGGTGTATTTGATCCACATTGATGTTCTCAGTGCTAGAGGTGACTGCTCGTCCAGCATCACCTCATACTCTTTTTCTTTCCCATCCGCTTCTTTTTCGTAAATAAGTGAAGTAGATGTGATCACCGGTCTTGGCATCAGCCGGAATCTGAACACCTCTCGATGAGCAACTTCTCCCGGCAGCATTGGCAATGGCATTGACGGATTGGTCTTTCCGTAGCCAGTTGACATGTTCTGTACCAACAGAGGTGACCTTATCGCCCTCCTGCAGATGAGTGGCTTTGAGTCCACCTCTGACCCAGCTGCGAGTGACCACAGTGATCTTTTCCTAGCATACCCGTCGGCAAAGCAGTAGCGCTACTCTGCGGTGCATTTGCGAGCGCGACAGCAGCGGGCGTCTTCAGGCAAAGCTGCATCCTCTGCGGCGGCTTCAGGGGCAGCGGCTTCTGCCGGGCGGCCTCTTCAGCTGCTGCGTCGTTGTTGGGTTCTGCTGCAGCAACTACCGGTTCAGCAGGTTCATCTTGCGCACCGGCATAGGGCATGACGGTCAGCCCACCGGGCAACAAGTGCCAGGGAAGTCAACCCGGCGATTGCCCGCTGGCTTTGCCGTCTTTGGGAAGTAGGGTCTTCTGCATCACTTTCGTTCGAAGCACTTTGAGACGCTTTCCGAGCTCGATAGGGGTAGTCAAGCTCGGGGAAGGAACTAGATAACAATCTCATGAGAGATTTTGTTTTCAGCCCCCGTGGTGGCTTGTCATCACCGACCATAAACAGGCTCTTCGCAGAGCGCAATACCCTCTGAGCTCTCACCACGTGCTAAATTCTCAGAAACTGCAGGTAGCAAACATGACAAGCGCAGATTCCTCATCAGTAGTGTCTTTTCTACTAACTGTGTTTAGCATGGTAAACACCTGAAAAACAGCATTATGCAACTATATAAATAATATCTCAGTTAGTTTTTAAGAAAAAAATGCTGGAAAAATTGCTGGATCTTGAAATTACCCCTATTTCCTGTCAAAAACCCGACAGTCAACCAGACTCCATGTTTGATACTGTTGTAAATTGTCCCCATAAATGGGGCATCGTAAGAATTTTTCCCTGCATCATTGCCGATATGTCGGAAATTCTGGCTAATTTATTGTCCAAAAATTCAGATTAGATTCTATGCTACCACCCCCATAAATAAGGGCCTCAAACCTGCTAGACCCGTCTAACTATAGGATCAACTAAGATTTAATTGATTACCCTATACAGAGGCAGTCTCTCTAGGTATCAAACTTTTGACGACTCCCTGCTGGAGAAAAGCTACACGTCAGAGCGTCATTATTTCGAAAACACACACCATGCCTGATCGAAATGCCAGCATGTAAAGCCCACCCCAGCGCAGTACTATCACTGATGCTACTAGCGGAATTGGTGGTGCTCAGCACTACACTATTTCGGTCACACGATCACGTGGATATACCCGAAATACAGGTGTCGCCAATACTCACCGGGCCACAGAATGGTCCCGACAAAACGCTCGACAAGCATGAACCGGTAGCTGCATTGGTACAATTGTTGGTGTCATGGAACCAAACCCTGCTACAAATCCACAAAACACAGGAATATGACCATCAATTGAGGGTATGGTGAACATATGTTTGTTGTCGCACAGCATATGCAGGAGCGACAAGCGGGGCCGATTATCGTTGTTTCGCCAAATTGACAGACATGCCATGTTGCGGGCAACGCAGCAATCAGATTTCCGATCAGCGAGCACGCCGCAGAAATTCGACTACCAAAACTCACCCAACCTGCGGATTCCTGACACCACCCCTTCGAACGAAACTCACCCACCCTTCAAGGAACATAATGGCTATGTCCCCACCGCCCACAAAACCGGGCATCACGCCGACAGCTTGCCCCACAACACGCAGCATTATTGGTTCATGATATGCAGGAATATTTCATTACCGCCTATGATCGTAATGTGAATCCCATGCACGCAGCTTTATCGAATATTCACCTCAGTATTTCATCCGCCAATCGCGCGCCGTGAGAAACACACACAGAGGTGCTCAGTAGCATAGTTTCAGTTCCTTCACCGAATCCGCTTTCACCTCACCGCGTGTGGAATAGCACAAGAATTCGACCAGGTTTCTGATGCGCGAACGAGTATTTGCATGATGAGCTTTTTCGTTGATAGTGAGCGTTACCATTTCACCGCCACCGATACATCTTCGGCTGTTTGCCCCGCGAGAATACCGATTCTCGTCAGAAAGTCGGTGACGCTGGAATCGCCGGACACGCCACCCACGGTCACAAGCGTGGATTTCCTCGCCAATGGCGGTGCATCAGCGAGCACACATCGAGACGGTGTATAGCAGAGATCCAAGCTGGAAACCCCGATAAGCTGAGCTTTCTAGGGCGGAGCGGTTTCATCTCTCACCGGGCGAGGTGGAGCGAGGCTGTACTAGCTGGCTACATGGCGAGCGCCGGGCACCGGGTTTCGAGATATTTCGGTAGAACTGGCGCGGATGGCGAGTTCCTTTTATCGGCCAGCGAGGTTTTGGTGAAAGAAACGGTGGCCGATCTCATCATTTCCGCTGGCTGGGACGGCCATGCCGCCAGCACAGACCCGAGTTGGATCAGGCGATCGCGGTAGCCAATTTACAAGCATCGGAAAAAGACCTGCACGAGCATGCGTTTGTGACCACGGGTATCAGAAGCACTCGCCCCTTATGTCACGCAGCCAGAGATTCCAGAGATTCCGCTGCGATGCATACCGCACACACTTGCGCCAGCACATCAGTATTCCTGCGGCCGGATGTAGACATGTCGGCCCTGGACTTGGCGCGCAGCTCCTCCACACGGCGGCGGTCAATGGGCACCCGACACAGAGTGCCGCAGAGCTTTTGGCCGAAGCGGGAACCGGATCGTGGTTTCTATTCCGGCGCACCCGGTGGGGTGGCTAATGGCCGCGATGGCGAATGAGCGCGCAGTGGGGATCCTGCAGCGCACTCATCAGTGGGAATACGGTGACAGCCTATGCTCGGCGGCGGGATTGTCGCAGACTCCGTGGCGGCGGATGGAGTTGCGAAACGCATGCGAGATGGGGCCCCATCCGGTCTGCACTGGGCATGCCATAAGGATTGCCGCAGTTTGCGAACACGTTGTCGATTTTAAGGAGTCTTTCGCGGACCACATTAGCGAAGTGATTGGTAGTCCGGCACAGCAGTTCGCAAGACTGCTACCAAGTGAATACGGCGCAGCATCGGTAACGGGCATTACAGGATCGGTTGAGCTGCTCATCCGGCAATGGTGTAGCGGCAATGCCGGGCTCCTCAGACCCACACTGGATGATGAAGGGCAGGAGCATCACGCCGAACGTGATCCGGGTGAACAGACCTGTCACGCGTCCGCATTATCGGTGCTCCCACAACGTGGTGATGGGCAGATACCGCCAGTCGCGGTAGCGTCGTGAGTGCATGCCGGTGTGAGAACGACACTGGCGATCACCTGGTCGCAGCGCCTGCCGCAGGCGTTCCATAGTGGCAAAGTCCTCGATGGCGGGTTGGGTGTTGGTGGTGACGTCGATGAGGACGACCCGGCCGTCGACAAGCTCAACCACGACGCCAACGGTGGCGCCATCGCGGGTGCGAAAAATGCCCTCAGCCGAAACGATGTCGCGCTCCAGGTCTGCTGCGTAACCAGTTGTTGGACGACAAACTGCTCCAATAGCTGATCGAAAATATGTTCTACTGCGCGGTATGTCGATCTCACGCGCTAAAGCCCACGTTTGGGCGCTCGAGCCCGGTGTCTAGTAGGAGGCTGCGCCGCGCTTACCGAACGTTTATTCGCAACGCTATGCCAGCCGGGGAGGTCGATAATGACGTGGGCGGTCCGCAGGGTAGTCATGGCGACCCGGGCTTCGCGTTCGGTAATGCCTAATTCGCGGGAAAGCCGAGCTTGCACGATCTCGGTGACGGGCGTGGTGGCGAGCATGGCTACAACCCGCCGGAGCACGTCGTTCCGCAGCCGGGCGCACAGGTTGCGGGTGTAGTTTCGGCACCAGCGGCCTCGGCTTTTTCGTGGTGGCGCACCCCAGGGCCACGGGCATGCCGCCGCGGGATTACCCGCAGCGTCACGGCCTGCCTATTACGCAGTTTCTCGGCGGGTATTCCACCGGTGGCGGGCAATGATCCAGGTGACGAAGTCTTCCGGTGTGGCGTGCTCGTCGATTTCGCCCTGGCTGAGCGGCTGAACCGTCACGTGACCAATATCCGCACCATGATCGACGCCGCAACCAGCGGAATCAACCACGAGGAACCGCCCATCCCAACCGCCGAATTCCGCCAGGTCAGCATATATGGTCTAACAGTTCAGCGCGTAGTGGATGCCACCAATCACCAGCAGCTTCTGAGGGCCTGCCGGATGAATGCGACTGGCTCCTGGTAGGCTGAACGCATGAGGGGTCAGGGGTCATCAAGGTCGACGAAGACTCCCGCCAGCTCTATCCGCCAGGTCGCGGGCGATAACGCTTTTGCCCACCTGTGGGGCGCCGTGGAGTGCCACCACAGGAAACAAATGTGGAGCAGGTTTTGATTTCTGGGTGGCGAAACGTGGTTTTATTGGCATAATCCCCAGGGTACTAGGGTCATACATCATCGAAGCTTTATTTAGTTATTGAAAACCAACCCCCATCAGCAAGTGGCGAATCGGAAAGAACATGTCAATTACCTGGTTTTGGAGAATTGCCGCACGAGTCCACCCCAGGAAACGGAACCATGCTTTTCCGGCAGCCGGATCGACTTCAGCATATGTATATTCATGCAGTGATTTGAGCACCAAACGCCCCCATTCCCTGCCCTGACTCTGTCTCACGCAGAAACTAGGAGTACAATAGCCATGCCAGCGTAGACCATGGATGGTATCTTCCCTGGCAACCGACCAGATTTTCAGGCTTCATATGCATTTTGAGCATATGCAATAACTGAATCATGAAAGAAGATATGTAATGTAACGAAAAGCAAGCACAGACCCTCGGGTGGAGTTGCCGACTGCAATGTCAGTGATGATGTACGTGTCGTACATCCCACAAATCATGAGCAACTCTGAGCGGGCACAAGGGTGATTTTTATTCAGCCATCTGTGGCCGCGGTGAACTGTACCTTTATGGGTGATCTATGGTTTGTTCAAAAACAGCGTGACTTGCCGCTGGCTGCAGCCAACATGCCGGGGATCGTCTTTGGCCTGATTGCCGCATCAACCGCACTCCTGCAACACTATCCGATTGTATGGCTGTGATGCTTGCCTGCATGCTGGCACCCTCCACCTACCCTCCGAGGCTGTGCCGGAGTTTCGAGATGACGATCCGCATAGGCTTCTCCATGCTGGCTGGCCAGAAACCTGCGTGAAACATTATTGTTGAAAACGCACAAATCGCGGGATTATCGACATATGAGCTGAACCAGGATTTTCCTGCTTGAATTCCGTCGTAAGCCAAGGAGCACGACGCTTCCAACAATGATTGCTGGGGACGAATGCAGATGAGTCTTGAAGTGCTACCGGAAAATTACCGGGCCTTCTCGGCTGATTTCGACGAGCCGGAAATGCTTGTCCTTCGACAGCAGCCGGGTTTCCTCGATGCGAACCAGGTCACCAACGCAGCGATCTCGTTCTCATCATGCACCTTCACCTTGGGTTGGTGCGGATGGTCTTACCATACAGTGCGTGCTGTTTCGGTCTTCAGCTCACAACGATGGTTTTCTGCATCTTGTCCGACACCACATAACCGGTGCGAACCTTGCAGGGGCCCTTGGTCTTCTTGTTCGTTGCCTCGCTCATAATTAAGCCTCAGCTCCCGGGACCACAGACAAAGCCCAGCTCGCGCTCACGAATAACCGTGTAGATACGGGCAATGTCGTGCTGACCGTGCGCAGGCGACGGTTGTTGAGTCAACTGGCCCGGTGGCGGCCTGGAAGCGCAGGTTAAAAGCAGCTCTTCCTTGGCCTCGGCCAGGCGGTTTCAGCTCCTTGGCGCTCAGCTCGCGCAACTCGTGTGCGGGGTACCGTTAGCACATTAGAACTGGTCCTCCTTCTTGAGAATACGAACCTTGCAGGGGAGTTTCTGACCCGGCGGCGCAGTGCTTCTAGAGCCATTTCCTCATTGGGGTAGCTCATTTCAAACAGGATGCGACCTGGTTTGACGTTAGCGATCCGCTTTTCACCGGGCGCTACCGGAACCCGCACGCCAGCGCGGCTTTTGGGTCGAGGGGCGGTCCGGAAAATGATCCACACCTTGCCGCCACGCTTGACGTGCCGGTTAATGGCGATACAGGCGGATTCGATCATGCCGGTTGGTGATGTAGGGCGGGCTCTAGGCCTGAATCGCGTAATCACCAAAGTATGGCGGTTACCACCCTGGAAACGCCATCACGGTGCGGACGGTGCTGCCAGCCGGTACTTCACGCGCTGGAATAGCATGGTGTTTACGCCCTCCTGCTTCTGCTCAGCACATGACGACGCTGACCGCCACGACGCGGACGTGCGTTGCGGTCACCGCAGCCGCGGCGTTCGGTTGGTGCCGTTGAGTTCGCTCGCCGGTTACCCGAGCGTCACCCTATGCAGATCCACGCCAGACGCCGATGCGGCCGAAGGTGGTGTGGGCCTCGTGAGATGCCGTAGTCGATTTCGGCGCGGAGGGTGTGCGGGGAACGCGGCCTTCATGGTAGCGTTCGGTGCGGGACATCTCGGCACCGCCCAGACGACCAGCACACATGACCTGTGCATGCCTGCGGCTGACGCATGGCGCCTGGATTGCCGTGCATGGCGCGGCGGAAGGCAGCACGGTTGAGTCAGCTGCTCAGCGATGGACTGGGCCACCAGCTGGGCGTTGGCGTCAGTGTTCTTGACCTCTAGGATGTTCAGGGCAACCTGCTTGCGGGTGGCTTTCCAGCTTCGTGCGCAACCGGTCGGCCTCGGAACCCCGACGGCCAATCACAATGCCAGGACGGGCGGTGCGGATGTCGATGCGAACCCGGTCGCGGTGCGTTCGATCACCACGTCGGCAATGCCGGCCCGGTCAAGATTTTTGGTCAGATAGTCGCGGATTTTGATATCTTCCGCGAGTAGTCAGCATATTCTTTATCGGCGAACCGGTGGGACTTCCAGTCCGAGAGTAATGCCCAATCGGAGGCGTGTGGGTGGTGATGGCCACTATTAGCACCTGCCTTCTGGCTCTCGACAACCACGAGTGATGTGGCTGGTGCGCTTACGGATCTGGATGCCCGACCCTGAGGCGCGGGGACGGAAACGACGCATGGTGGGACCCTCGTCGGCGTATGCCTCCGGAGATCACCGGGTCCGCCGGTCCAACCCGTTATGTTTTCGGCGTTGGCGCGGCAGGTGACTACCTTTGCCACCGGCACCGAAGCATCCTGGGGGCGTACTTCAAGATGGCGAGGCTTCCTCGACGGACTTGCCGCGCACCAGGTTGTACGCGACAGGCCTTCATGGGGGTGACACCGGACGAAGCAGGCGTGGCGCGTGCGCTGTTATCACTCATCGCTTATCGACGTCCCTTCTTCTTCTCTTGGATGTGACCCTTGAAGGTCTTGGTGGAGACGAACTCACCGAGCTTGTGGCCGACCATGGGTCGTCTACATACCCGGCACGTACTTCGGCCGTCATGCACGGCGAGTATGCCAATGAAGTCAGGGAAGATGGTCGGAACGGCAGGACCAGGTTTTAATGATCTGCTTGGTGCCCTTTTGCGTTCTGAGCATCAACCTTTGCGAGGAGGGTGCTCATCGACAAACGGGCCTTCTAGGCTACGGCATCTTCTCTTACCTCCTCTTAGCGCTTCTTGTTCTTGTTCGAGCGGCGACGCTGAACAATCATATTAGCTGTAACGGTTGGGGTTGCGGGGTGACCCTCTTTCTTGCCCCATGGGGACACGGGTGGCGACCACCCGAGGTCTTACCACCGCCATGCAGGTGGTCAGCAGGGTTTCATGACCACGCACGGTCGGGCAGACGCCCTTCCAGCGCATACGACCAGCTTTACCCCAACGGATATTGATTTGATCAGCGTTGCCGACCTCACCAACAGTTGCCCGGCACCGGATATCCACGCGGCGGATTTCCGAGGAGGGGCATGCCGCAGCTTCCATAGTTGACCAGCTTTTCGCAGCAGCTGGATGGAAGAACCAGCGGGCGAGCCAACAGCGCCAGCGCCCGGCAGGTTCCACACGGTGGATGAGGGTACCGGCGGGGATGTTGCGCAACGGCAGGTTGTTGCAACGCTTAATGTCAGCGTTCGGACGGCCTCCAGCATTTGGCCTGGTACGGGCCCTTTGGGGGCAACAATGCCGTTTTCACCATCAATGTGGTGCAGCAACGCAATGTTGGCGGTGCGGTTCCGGGTCGTACTCGATGTGAGCGACCTTGGCCGGGATGCCGTCTTTTGTCGTTGCGACGGAATCGATGATGCGGTAACGACGCTTATGTCCGCCACCCTTTGTGGCGCACGGTGATAATGACCGTGAACGTTACGGCCACCCTTCTTCGGGCAGGGGGCGCACCGGGGATTTCTCCGGCTTCGAGCGGTGATCTCCTCGAACATGGACACGGAGCTCTGGCGGCGACCTGGGGTTATCGGCTTATATTTACGAATAGCCATGGTTTTCCTTATACCTCGACCTTCATCTATGCAGCGGAGCCGCCGAAGACGTCGATGGGATCGCTACCCTCACGAAGCGTCACGTAGAGCACGCTTGGTTGCCTTACAGGTACCGTAGCCGCCGGTGCGGGTGCGCTCGCTTGCCCTCACGGTTCACGGTATTCACGGAAGCAACCTGCACGCCGAAAGATCTGCTCGATGGCAATCGCGTTCCGGTCTTATTAGCGGTCTTGGCGACGAAGAACGCGTGGGTGTTCTCCTCCATCGAACATAAGATTTTTCCGAAACAACCGCAAGAATAATGTCACGGGGTTGGGAATCTTAGCCCATTGGTTCTCTATCCTTCCTCGTTAAGCCTTCTCGGCCGCAGCGGTCGTACGGGCGATAAAGGCGTTCAGGCCTCGACCGAGACACGACGTCATCAGGTAGAGGACATCGTGGGTGTTCAACTGGTCCTGGTAGCGGATGGTCACGCCTGGCAGATTACGGGCGCTCAAGCGCGGTAGCGTCGTCGACCCACAACGAACAGAATCTTCTTGCGGTCGGTCAGTCGCGACAAAAACGCGAGCTGACTTCGTCGAAGGCTTCGACCAGCGACCAATCGTCGACCACGTGGATGCGTGCGTGACGAGCACGGTCCGACAGTGCGCCGTAGAGTGCGGCCTTGATCATTTTCTTCGGGTGCGCTGGCTGTAATTCCGCGGCTTGGGGCCGTGGGAAATGCCGCCACCGGTGAAGTGGGGTGCCCGGATAAGCCCTGACGAGCCCGGCCGGTGCCCTTTTGGCGGAGATGGCTTTTTGCCAGCCGCGCACTTCACCACGAGTCTTGGTGGAGTGGGTGCCTTGACGCCGGGCAGCCAACTGCGTTGACAACCTGGTGCAAAAGCGAAATGGAAACTTCACGATCGAAGATTTCAGCAGGTAGTTCTACCTGGCCGCAGTGCTACCAGCAGCGGTTTGGACATCTAGTGTTAGATGGCTCATGCGCGGTTACCACCCTTCACTGCGGTTTTCACGGTGACGATGCCGCCCCGGTTGCCGGGGATCGCACCCTAATAAGGATGAGGTTGGCATCGGCGTCAATCTTTTGAATCTTCAGGTTCTGGGTAGTGACGCGATCCTGGCCCATGCGGCCAGCCATGCGCTTGCCTTTTGAACACGCGACCGGGGTAGCGCAAGCACCAATGCGCATCAACACGGCGGTGGGATGCTTGGTTACCGTGGCCTGCGCCCTGACCGGCAAAGCCGTGGCGTTTCATGCCGCCGGCAAAACCTTTACCACTTGTAATGCCAGTCCACATCGACGAAACGTAATGCCGTCGAAAATGTTTGCGGTGATTTCCTGGCCGAGTTCGTAGCCGGAAACATCATCCATGCACGGATTTCCGCCACGTGCCGCCGGTAACACCAGCTTTATTGAAAGTGACCCGCCTGGGGCTTTTTCACCTTGCGAGGTCAATGTCGCCGTAGGCGATTTGAATAGCGGTGCAGCCATCGGTTTCTTGGGTACGAATCGGGTATGACGCATGGACCAGCCTCAACGACGGTTACCGGAACAACATGGTTGTTCTCGTCGAAGATCTGAGTCGTGCCAAGTTCTTGCCCAGAAGGCCCTTGATCTCAGTTTCACTCATTATTTGTTCTCCGCTGCCAAAAGTGTCGTCGATTACGCAATATTCACGTCGACGCTGGCCGGAAGATCGATGCGCATGAGGTGCGTCAGCCGTCTTCGGCGTCGGGTCGAGGATGTCGATCAAGCGCTTATGTGCGCATCTCGAAGTGCTCGCGAGAATCCTTGTACTTGTGGGGAGAACGAATAACGGCATATACGTTCTTTTCGGTTGGCAGTGGCACCGGGCCAACAACACGTGCGCCCGTGACGGGTCACAGTTTCAACGATTTTACGTGCAGATACGTCAATCGCCTCCTGTGATCGTAGGCCTTCAGCCGAATGCGGATCTTTTGTCCCGCCACGCTTGTCCTCTTCCTCGCTCGTCCCACATCACACTGTGATTGGTGGGAATCGCTCATTGTTACTCATAACGTTGTCGGTACCGGTTCCGGTCATGGCGCAACGTCAGCCTGTTACTCGACTTGAAATTCGGACAGCGGCAAAGCAAATTCACCACTGTCAGAAATGTCACGCCATGAAGAAGATCGCGTGATCGCGCTAACACATACTGCCGCTGTTCATTTGCCATGCCGTGCCCAATTCCGGGTCATGTTTGCTTTACCATGGCAAACGCCGTGTTAAAACAACCCGAACATTAAACACGAAGCTGCTACTGAATGCAAGTCGCCCATGCATGACGACGATCTGATCGGATATTGGGGCCGAAAATCAATCAAAAAGCTACCCCCATATGTGCGGAGAAATAGAGATTTTTATTCACTTAAAATTAGCGTTTCGGGAAGATTATCAACCCCGTTAGCGGCTCTTTTGCCGCGAGGTTGCGTCGACAAGCTTCCGCAGTGCAGACATGCCATTGTGACTTAGACAACTCACCAGGTATTCTGGCGAAAACCCACAGGAACTTGTCTCTTTAAAGAATCCACGGAGAACGCAGACATGGTCATGTATTTGGTAAGAAAAACCTTGAGCTGGACGCTCGTGGTTTTCCTGGCAACCAATCTCACGTTCTTCCTGGCATCTAGCTTTCTAGATCCCCAGGTCGAATTACCAAGGCAGGCGCCCACCGCTCACGCCCGAGCAGATAACCAGCCTGCTAGAACCCTATAATCTCAATCCCCGAAACACCCATGTGGAGAGATGGTGGACCTGGCTCACCAATATTCTGCTGCACTGGGATTGGGGAAAATCCCCCATCGGCGAGTCGGTCAACGAACAGATTTCCTACCGCATCTGGGTCTCGGCCCAGCTCCTCTTGCTCGCCACAATCCTCTCCATCATCCCTCAGCATTGCGGTCGGCGTATACACCGCATCCCGCCAATACAAACTGGGCGACCGCGTCTGGCGAGCGCTCTCAATCATCGCCCTGAACACGCACATCGTTGTGGTGTCCATCGTGGTCGTCGCCATAGCCTGAAAATCAATGATCTTGCCGGCACCCGGATTTTTCTTCGTCACCGGGGCCAGTTCACCCGGCGTGACCGGATTCGGGCCGAAACTCATTGACTACCTGCAACATCTGGCCCTACCGACCCTATCGCTGCTCATTATTTCGTACGCGAGCTACCACATCACCCAGCGCACCCTCTTGCTCGACAACCTGGGCGCTGACTGTATGCGCACCGCCCGCGCCAAAGGCCTCACCCGGACCGAAGCCATTCGTCAAGCATGCGCTGCGCACCTCTATCATCCGGTGGCCACCTCCATTGCCTTCTCGGTGCCCGGCATTTTCACCGGCGCCGTGATGACCGGACGTATTTTCGCCTGGCAGGGTATGGGCACCTACTCTTTATCGAAACCATTAACCGCAATGACATCAACGGCGCCGTGGCCGTGGCCGCCTTTGGCGCGTTTATGACCGCCGTCGGCGCCATCATCTCCGACCTCGTTGTTGTTGCCCTGGACCCACGAGTGCGGGTGAGCTAAATGACTATCGACAAGAACCCCAACGATCTCGGCCTCGACGCAGAACCCGGGGTAGAAGACGGATTGACCGCCGAGGACGCCGCCGACGTGGTGCGCGGCACCTCCCGGCTCAAACTGTATATTCGCCGGTTCTTCCGCAATAAACTCGCGGTTGTTGGCCTGGTGATTTTTCGTCCTGCTGGCGATACTGGCTGTCGTGGGCGAATACGTGCCGCCTGGAAATTCGACGACCCGGACTGTAACATTTCCTCCCCACCATCACCCGAACACTGGTTCGGAACGAACGATTCCGGCAATGACCTGTTTGCCCAAACCGCCCACGGCCTGGGGCGCTCGCTCATTATCGCCGTGACCGTATCACTGGGCACCTCAATCCTCTCGGCGGTCATCGGCGCCGGGGCAGCCCTGTTCGGCGGGTGGGTGGAAAAACTCACCCTGCTGCTCATTCACTTCCTGCTGGCCATCCCGCGTTCCTCCTGATCGCGCTCATGGTCGTCCAGCTCCGGTGACGACTGGAAAATGCTCATCATCGTGCTCATCGGCTTCGGCTGGTATTACCCGGCGCGGGTGATTTGGTCCCCTGTCGCTGGGAATTCGGGAGCAGGATTATGTGCGGGCCGCCAAGTATATGGGTGTGTCGTACGCGAAGTATTACCCGGCACATGATTCCGAATATTGGTTCGCTGCTGATTATTTATTTCGTATTGGGCGTGGTGGGCACAGTGATGTCTGAGACTGCCTTGTCCTTCCTGGGGTTGGGTGTGAAATTGCCTGACGTGTCGTTGGGCACGTTGTTGACAGGTGGTACCGCTTCGTTGGTGTCCACGCCGTGGCAGTTTTTATTTCAGCCGCTGTTTTGACCCGCACGACGGTGTCGATGGCGCTTATTGCTGATGGTCTGCGCGATGCCCTCGACCCGAACTCGGAAAGTCTGGAGGCAACGCATGACCTCGACCACTCATGATTCTCACGAATCCGACCACCACCGCTGAATCGAGCAACCGGCGGTCGCCTGCAGGGCACGCCGGTGTTGGAGTGTCGGATCTGAATGTGTCGTTTCCGTCCGAGGCTGGTTCGGTTGCCGCGGTGCGGGTGTGAGTTCGACCTGTATCCGGGTCGCACCCTGGGCATTAGTGGGCGAGTCGGGTTCGGGGAAGTCGGTGACCTCCATGTCGATCATGGGGTTGCTGCCGCAGTGCGAAAGGTGACCGGTCGGTGAAGTATGCCGGCGAGGAATTGTTGGGCAAAACCGATAAGGAGATGTCGAAGATTCGGGGAAGGGATCGGCATGATTTTCCAGGACCCGTTGTCGGCGCTCACCCCGGTGTTTGATATTAGGGACGCAGCTGGTTGAGGCGATTGTGACGCACCAGAGGTGACGAAGCAGCAGGCGGAGAAGCAGGCTGTGGAGTTGTTGGATTTGGTGGGGGATTTCGGAGCCGCAGAAGCGGATCAGAGCGTTTCCGCACGAGTTTTTCCGGTGGTATGCGGCGGCGGGTGGTGATCGCTATTGCGATTGCGAATAATCCGCGGGTCGCTGATTGCGGACGAGGCCGACCACGGCGTTGGATGTGACGATTCAGGCGCAGATTCTGGATGTGATTAAGGTGGCGCAGCGGGAGACCAGGGGCGGCCACGATCATGATTACGCACGACATGGGTGTGGTTGCGGGGATTGCCGACGATGTGTTGGTGATGTATGCGGGCCGCCCGGTGGAAAGAAGTCGGATGTGTTTTCGGTGTTTTTCGCAGCCGCGGATGCCGTACACGATTGGGCTGCTGGGTTTCGACGACCGCGGCCGGATGTGTCAGTGATGAGCCGTTGACGCCGATTGTGAGAATCCGCCGATTTTGGTGGTTGCAGGATCAGTGCCAGTTTGCGCCGCGGTGCCCGGTGGCGCGCCTGAATGTTTATCGGGGGCGAAGCTTTTGGGCCGCTTGCCGACGCGCGCCGAAGGGGTAAGTCATGCCCACGGCGTGTATTCGTTCCGGTGAGATTTGGGATCAGGAGATCAATGGGGAGCGACTGTTCCAGGTGCCAGAGTTGTCGAAGGATATTTTGGCTGGTAAGCGGGATGAGCGGAAGGTGACGCTGCATGTTGCGGATTTGCAGAAGGAATATCCCATTATGAAGGGTCACTGTTGAAGCGGAGGTGGGGACGTTCCAGGCGGTGAAGGTGTGAGTTTTGATGTGCGTGAGGGGAGTGCACTGGCGATTGTGGGCGAGTCGGGGGTGCGGTAAGACCACGACGTTGTTGGAATCATGGATTGCAGCCGCAGTCGGGGACGGTGGTGCTCAATGGTCAGGATGCTTCAACGATGACAAAGCAGCAGCGTCGGGCGGCCGGAAGGATATTCAGATTGTGTTCCAGGATCCGATGAGTTCGTTGAATCCGCGGTTGACGGTGCGGGAGGTGATTGCGGAGCCGTTGCAGTCGTTGGGTTATGAGGGGATGTGAATAAGCGGGTGCAGGAGTTGATGGCGTTGGTGGGGTTGGACGCGTCGCAGATTGACCCGGTTCCCGGGGCATTTTTCGGGTGGTCAGCGGCAGCGTGGTTGGCCCGGGCGCTGGCGACGAATCCGTCGGTGATTGTGTTGGATGAGCCGGTGTCGGCGTTGATGTAGTCGATTCAGGCTGGTGTGATTAATCTGCTGGAGGATTTGAAAGCGCAAGTTGGGGTTGTCGTATGTTGTTTGTGGCCGCGATTTGTCGGTGGTATTCGGCACCTGTCGGATCGGGTTGCGGTGATGTATGAGGGCGAGTTTGTTGAGGTGGGGAGGTTGATGATATTTTGACCATCCGCAGCACCCGTATACGAAAGTCGTTGTTGTCAGCTATTCCGATTCCAGATCCCAAAGGTGGCTCGAACACAGAAGCGGGTGAAGTATGAGCCCGGATGCGGTGGCGGCGGGTTGTCGTCGAAAAGTCAGAAAGTAATTAAGGAAGGTTATAAGAACATGGTGGTGAAAAACCCATATCGCATGACGGTGGTGGCGGCCTTGGCCGCTGCGGCGCTGGTGTTGGGCGGTTGTTCGGGTTCGTCGAAATGGTCCAGCGTCGACGGATTCGGCGGGCGGCGTGGAGATTAAGCCTACTGGGGACTATAACCCGCTGGAGCGCGACCAAATTCAAGATGGTGGCGAGCTGAATCTGGCGGTGACCGCAGTGGCGGGCAGTCGAACCCGTCGCGTGGGGAATGCGGTGTTGGATACGACGAACCTGTGGTACTGGTATAACCGCAGTTGGTGCTGCTTGATGGGGATGGGTCGTGGCATCCGAATCCAGCATGTTTGACAATATTAAGGATGAGGGTGGTGGATGGGAAGACGGTGGTCACTTTGACGACGCTCAACCCGGATGCCACCTATAATGATGGCACCGTTGGATTGGCGGGTGTTTGAGAACACCTGGAAGTTGAGCAATGGTGAGAATAAGGACATCGTGGTGAATTCCACGGATGGTTATGATCTCATTGAGACGTTGACTGCCGGCGAATCCGACAAGCAGGTGGTGGTGACGTTTAAGCAAACCTACCCGTGGTGGCCGGCGCTGTTTCCATTTTTGATGCATCCTGGGGTGGCGGATGCGCAAACGTTTAATGAGGGGCTATTTGAAGAATCCGCACCCGGGTGGGGCACCGGCCCGTATAAGGTGGATGAGTTTCGACTACAACAACAACTGTGTCGTTTGTGCCCAATGAAAGTGGTGGAGGCCGAAGCTGGATCGGGTGACGTTTAGGCAAATGGGTCGCGAGCCACCATTAATGCGTTCCAGGCTGGGGAGATTGATGCCACGGATGTGGCTACGAAGGAACACGTTGGCGATTGCGAAGGCATGAAGGATGTTGATATTCGGGGGCGCGTTGCGGCCGAAGCAGTATTTCGGCATGTTTATAGTAAGGCGCCGGGCCTGGAGGATGTGAAGGTGCGGGAGGCGTTGTTTTGCCGGTATTGACCGGTCGACGTTGGCGCAGATCCAGTTTTAATGGGTTTGGGATTATCGGAGCAGCTGCCGGGTTCGGTTGTGCTGTATCAGACTCAGCGGGGGTATGAGGATAATTTCAGCCCGGTGGTGCAATACGACCAGGAGAGGCTAAGCGGTTGCTTGACGACGCCGGCTGGGCGGTCGGCAGCGATGGTATCCGTGAGAAAGATGGCGAAGCTGGCCTTGCGGTATGTGAGCTTTTAGGGGACAGCCAGTTAGTGAAGAGCACGGCGGCGCGATGCAGAAAAATGCTGAAAGATCTTGGGGTGGTTGAGCATTGTGGAAGCCTAGTTCGAGGTTTTTCCCGGGTGTTTGCGGATCAGGGATTTTGATGATGTGGTGACTATGAGTATTACGTCATCGGAGCCGTTTTGGGGTGACGTCTTTCAAATACACCTATGGGTCGGATTCGCAGCTGAATAAGTCGGGTACGGGCACCCGGGTTCGATGCGAAGATTGCCGAGTTGGAGCAGATTCCGGACCGGGAGGGAGCAAACGCGGAAGGCGAATGAGCTGGAGCGGGAGGCGTTTGGGCAGTACGGCATCATGCCGTATGCGAGTGACGGCCAGTTGGTGGCGTCGAAAAGACGCTGGCGAATTTCAGGGGCGACCTCGTTCGCCTTCCTGCGAAGAAGATATCGGCTGGGCCAAAGTAGCCGGGCTGATGGTGCCCGGCCTGGCGCTGGTCGCTATGAGGGCCAGCACCGGGGCGCAGAGATGCGTGGTTTTTCTTGTACATTTTTCACCTGTGTGTGATTTCAAGGAGTGATCATGGTGAGGGAAACGGTATTGCGCGGCTATGGTGGCCGTGGTGTCGTCAGCAGCGCTGGTGTTGGCTGGGTGTTCCCAGTCGCGGCAGCAGGAGGCGTCGTCGGATTCGGCGGGTGGCGTGGAAATTAAGCTTTCCGGCGACTATAACCCGCTGGGCGCGACCAGATCCAGGATGGTGGCGAGTTGACGTTGCCGATTGGTGAGGTGACGGAGCAGTCAAATGCGTCGCGCAGGCAATGCGGTGGTGGACACAAACACCCTGTGGTATTGGTATAACCCGCGGTTGATGCTCGCCAGACGGCGATGGGACGCCGCGCGAATCCGGCGTATTTGACCAATGTGAGCGCCGAAGAGGTTGATGGAAAACCGTGGTCACCTACGACCTTCACCCGGACGCGGTGTTTAATGATGGCACGGCTTTCGACTGGCACGTGTTTGAGAACACGCGGAAGATGAGTAATGGGGAGAACCCGGATGTGAGCATTAATGCCACGGATGGTTACGACCTGATTGAGAAGCGTGACCGCCGGCGAGTCGGACAAGCAGGCGGTGGTGACGTTTAAGCAGCCATACCCGTGGTGGCAGGCCCTGTTTGCGGTGCCGCTGCACCCGGCAGTGGCGGATGCCCAAACGTTCAATGAGGGGCTATTTGAAGAATCCGCACCGGGTGGGGTTCGGGCCCGTATAAAGGTGGACCAGTTTGACTATAACAGCGGCACCGTTTCGTTTGTGCCCAATGAAAAATGGTGGGGGAGAAGGCGAAGCTGGACAAAGTGACGTATCGGCGGATGGAGTTGCAGGCCGCTATTAATGCGTTCCAGTCCGGGGAGATTGATGCCACGGTGGTGTCCGATGAGGATCGGCTGGCGGTGGCGAAAAAGCCTGAAGGATGTGAATATTCAGGGCACGTTGCAGCCCACCACTGCGGTGCTCACCGCCAACAGTAAGAGCGCCGAATTTGGAAGACGTGAAGGTGCGGGAGGCCCTGTTTTACCGGCATTAATCGGAAACGTTGGCCCCAGATCAGTTTCAATGGGTTTGGGCTATAAGGAGAATCTGCCCGGGTTCGTTTGTGATGTTTCAAAAACCAGAAGGGGTTATGAGGATAATTTCGGGTCGGTAGTGCAATACGATCAGGCGAAGGCCAAGCGGTTGCTTGACGACGCCGGCTGGGACAGGCAGCAATGGCATCCGGGAAGGATGGCGAAACTCAGCGCTGCGCTATGTGACGTTCGGCGACGATAACCAGGGGAAGAGCATGGCGGCGGTGACGCAGAAAATGTTGAAAGACATTGGGGTGGATTTGCAGATTTCGGAGCGCCCCAGCTCGGATTTCTCCAAGGTGGTCGCCAACCTTGATTTTGCACTTCCTCACCAGCGGCATTACCTCCTACGACCCTTATGGGGTGATGTATTTCAAGTACACCTATGGGTCGGATTCGCAGGTGAATAAGTCGGGCACCGGCACGCCGGAGTTGGATGAGCAGATCGCGGAGTTAGAGAAGCTGCCCACCCAGGAAGAGCAGATCCAAAAAGCCAACGAGCTGGAGAAAAGAGGCATTCAAGCGGTATGGCATCATGCCGTATGCGAGTGGACGCAGCAGTGGCGTCAAAGAAGACGCTCGCTAACTATGGGGCGCTGGCGTTCGCCGTTGCCCAAGAAAACGATTGGCTGGGCCAAGTAGCGACCGCACACGGTTTTCGTTCTGACCGCGACACCCGCAGGTGTGCGCGCACTAATAAATATAAGGGTTGATTGCCATGAAACGTCATCCGTGATGTCGGTGGTTGCCGTGGTGGCGGCACCAGCCTCATCTCAGCGGTTGCACCTCGAATAAGAAAAACGTCGGATTACGGCGCCGGCGGCGGTAGAGATCAAACCCAGCGGCGACTATAACCCGCTGGGCCTCGACCAAATCAAGGATGGTGGCGCTCACCCTGCAATCCTGGAGGTTCCCGAGCAATCAATTCGTTGCACGGTAACGCCGTGTGGATGACACCACCCTGTGGCGGTGGTATAACCCGCAGATGACGCTCGCCGACGGCGACGGCACGTCGCACTAACCGGCATACCTCACCAATGTGAAGGATGAGGAGGTGGATGGGAGGCAAAACCGTCATCTACGACATCAGCGGACGGTCTTCAACGACGACACCCCCATCGACTGGCGGGCTCGAGAACCACGTGGAAGTTCAGCAATACGGAAAAACCCGGATGTGGTGGCGAATTCCACGGACGTGGCTACGACCAGATCGAAAGCGTCACCGCCGGCGAATCCGACAAACGAGGCGGTGGTGACCTACAAGCAGGCATACCCTGGTGGCAGGCCCTGTTTCGACCGGGTGCTGCACCCGTCGGTGGATGCCCAAACGTTCAACGAGGGCTATTTGAAAGAAACCCGCACCCGGGTGAGGCGCCGGCCCATATCAAGGTGAGACCAGTTTGATTACAACAGCAGCACCGTCATTTTGTGCCCAATGAAAAATGGTGGGGCGAAAAGCAAGCTGGACAAGGTAACTTATGCCGGCGGATGGAATCCCAGGCCACCATTAACGCCTCCAGGCCGGCGAGGTGGATGCGGTAGAGCTCACGATAAGGATCATTTGGCGGTGGCGAAAACCGTGAAGGACACCACCACTCCGGGGGCACGCTGCGTCCATCGAACTACCTGGTGACCGCTCAATGCGAAAACCCCCAATCCTGGAGGACGTGAAAGTGCGGGAAGCCCGTGTTCACGCGGCCTGAACCGGAAACATTAAGCGCAGGTTCGATTCAATGGCATGGACTACAAGGAAGACCTGCCGGGCTCGTTCGTACTGTTCCCAAAAACCAGAAGGGTTACCAGGATAACTTCCGGTGGCACTCGTGACCTACGACCAGGACAAGGCCAAGCAGCTGCTGGATGAGGCCAGCTGGGCCGAAGGCGAGGACGGCATCCAGGAGAAGGACGGCGAAAAACTCACACTCCGCTACGTGACGTTTGGCGACAGCCAGCTGGCGAAGAAGCACCGCAGCGCCATGCAGAAAATGCTGAAAGACATTGGAATTGGACTTGCAGGTTGAAGAACGCCCCAGCTCAGTTTCTCCCGGGTGACAGCGGAACGCGAATTCGACGATGCTCACCAGCGGTTTCGTGTCCTATGACTATGGGGTGGCCTATTTCAAGCAGGTGTACGCCTCGATTCGGAGCTGAATAAGTCCGGCACCGGCACGCCAGAGATGGACCAAAAGATTGCCGAGCTCGGCAGCTGCCCACCCAGGAGGAACAAATCGAGCGGGCCAACGAGCTGGAGAAAAGAAGCGTTGCAACAGTATGGCATCATGCCGTGCGTCAACGGCCGAGTGTATGCAACCAAAATGGGTTGGCGAACTACGGTTCGTATGCTTTTCGCCCTGGTTCCCAAGGAAAACATTGGCTGGGCCAAGTAAGGAGTAATGATGACGATACGGTTTTGGCGATTATTGCGCGCTACTGTCGGCGGCGGCGCTCACGCTGGGCGGGTGCTCCAGCACAAACCAGCATGAAGCATCCTCGGATTCCGCAGGTGGGGATTTCACGTTAACCTCAAGGGCGACTATAATCCGATGGAGCGCGATCAAATCAAGGATGGTGGCGAGTTGACGCTGCCGATTCTGGAGGTTCCCGAGACAGTCCAATTCCTGCACGCCAATTCGGTGATGGATACCCTCACCCTGTGGCGCTGGTATAACGCCCTACCCGTGCTGTTCGACGGCGACGGCGTGGCACTCAACCGGCATACCTCACCAACGTGAACGCCGAAGAGTGGATGGGAAAAACCGTCGTCACCTGACATCAGCGGACGCGGTCTTCAACGACGACACCCCCATCGACTGGCGGGCTTTTGAAACCACCTGGAAGGTCAGCAATGGGAAAACAAAAGACTTCAGCGTGTCTAGCACCGACGGCTGTGAACTAATCAAAGCGTCACCGCCGGCGAATCCGACAAACAGGCCGTGGTCACATTCAAGCAACCATTCATCGCTGGTGGCAGGCCCTGTTCAACCAAATCATGCACCCGTCGGTATCCGACCCTGCAAACCTTCAACGAGGGCTACCTGAAAAACCCGCACCCGGGAGTGGGGTGCTGGCCCGTTCAAGGTGGACACCTTCGACTACAACGGCAGCACCGTCATTTGTGCCCAATGAAAAATGGTGGGGCGAAGCCAGCTGGACAAGGTAACGTGCCGGCAGATGGAATCAGGCCATCATTAACGCATTCCAGGCCGGGGAGATTGATGCAGCCAGCGTGGCGTCGAAACAGACAACCTGGCCGTCGCAAAAGCAAATGAAAGACATCAACATCCTCGGCGCCCTCTAGCCGTCGAACTTCCTGCTCACCCTCAACAGCAAAACCCCCATTCTGGAGGACATCAAGGTGCGGCAAGCCCTCATCACGGGGGTCGACCGGGAAACCCTGGCGCAAATCCGGTTCAATGGGTTGGACTATAAGGAAGACCTGCCCGGTTCAATCTTCCTATTCCAAAACCAGGAGCACCAGGATAATTTCAGCTCCGCGGCACAATACGACCAGGACAAGGCCAAGCAACTGCTGGATGAGGCCGGCTGGGCCAGGCGGGGACGGCATTCAGGAGAAGGACGGCGAAAAACTCAAGCTCGCTATATCGCGTTTGGTGATGACCAAATGGTGAAAAGCAGCGTGACCGGCCTGCAAAAATGATGAAAACGATCGGGGTCGACATGCGGGTTGAGGAACGCCCAAATTCAGATTCTCCCGAGTCCTGGCGGAAAGACTTCGACCTCATCATGAGCGGTTTCACCTCCACCATGACCCGTTCAGTGCTGTATTTCAAGCAGGACTACGCCTCCGATTCGGGCTCAACAACTCCGGCACCAGCACGCCGAGTTTGATGGAAAATCAACGAACTCTACCAATTTCGGACCAAACCGAGCGGATCGCCAAAGGACCAGCAGGCGGCTGGAGAAGAGGCATTCGCCCAGTACGGCATCATGCCGTACGCGAACAGCCCGCAACTGACCGGCGTGAAGAAGGGGTTGGCAAACTTCGCGCCTACGCCTTCGCCGTTGTTCGAAAACATCGGCTGGGCTAAAGTAATCCGTAACCCTTGCTGCTTTACGACGACAGCCGCGTCGTAAAGCAGCTGCTACTGAGCGCCCTCGCAGCAAGGGCAGCCAGCACACCTGACCTCCATCGCCCCAAACCCGCCGCAATGGCCGAGGCGGTTTCCGACCGACCGCAACTCGAAATGCCAGCAGCTCAGCCGCCGACATGCGGGCCGCAGCAGCGATCTCCCGCGCACAACCGCTGATCCGATGAAAGCTCCCGCACAGGGGAAAAACTCGCCATGAGATCATGGCCCGGCGCGGCAACCACGATTCAGCATAGGTTTTAGTTGTAGCAACCATAGAAACATTATAGTATGTGTCACCATGGCCCGGTTTGCGCACCAACTCCGCATTCAGCGGCTCACCGCCGCCTACGCCAGCAATGAAATGGGCGTGACCATCGCCTCATTCTCATCCCCCTCGTCATCCTGGACCTCACCGGCTCCGCCACAAACGCCGGCCTGGTGACCGCCCTCGCCACCACCGCCAGCACGGTCGCCGGCATTCTCTCCGGGGCCATCGCAGACCACACCCCAGCTTTTCTCCTGCGGCTCAGCTTCGTCCAGAATTCCTCCTGTGGGGGCTGCTCGGCCTCCTGCACTGTGAGCACCGCCAACGTGGCAATCATCGCGGTCCTCGCCCATCATCACCTCCGCCGTGGGGCGATTGATGGGCCCAGCGAATTCGTCATCCTCAAAACGCATCATCACAAACCAACTCGGCGAAGCGCCATCACCAAGCCCGCGGCTCACCACTGGGCTGATCAGCACGCAGATCAGCGCCCTCTTCACCCTGGGCGGACTACATCGCCTTCGGCATCAATCCCTCCTCCACCTGGTGGCAATCTTCCTCGTGCCCCCGCGTGCGCGGCGCCCGCACCACCGACTCCGAAGACCAGCCCGAAAACTTCCTCCAGGACGTCGAAGACCAGGTTCACCCTGGTCATGGGCAATATGGGCCTGCGGCACCTCACCTATGTAGCCAGCATCGCCAACCTGGGCATGGTGCCATCATCATTCATCCTGCTTGCCGAGGCTGGAAACCCTCGGCACCCCTCCCCACTGATCGGCGTGATACTGGCCTGCTTCGGCGGCGGCGTGCTGCTCGGCGCACCACTCGCTAAAACTCACCAACCGGTTCCCGCTCGCAACCTCCTCCAGGCGGCCCTGGCCATATACGTCCTCACCAGCCTGGCGCTACTGGTCGCCATCCACGCTTTTTGGGTCAGCGCCATCATCGTCCTCATCTCCGGGTTGCATTGCCCGCAATGAACTCGGCCATCACCTCGTACACGCTCGCCGTCAGCGGCAAACCCACGTGGGAAAGTCTTCACCGCCTCCAGGGTGCCCGGCATGATCCTCGCACCCTGGGCCTATGAAAAGCTCGCCAGTGTCACCCTCGACCACTACGGGTTCACCATCACCATGGGGTGGGCGGCCAGCGCCCTCACCATCGCCCTCGCCATGAGCCTGGCCAGCCCGGCGCTGCAGAGCCATGCCGAAACTCGCCGAGCCTCGCAGACCCCGCGGACTCCCACCGAAGCGTGACAGAGCTGAAACCCCTAACAAGTTTTTGGCCGGTTGTCACGGATAGAGTATTCACCCAGCCACGCCCTTGAGACAAATCCGGGTCCACCGGCTCACCGGTGCGGAAAATCGACATCTCGCCCGTCGGCTCTAAAATCATGAGCTGCACATACTTCATGTTGAGGAATCCTGACCGCCGCACCGCATGCTTCACATCCGCCTTCCGCATGGGTTTTCTTCAACTGCTCCGCAATGATCTCCCCGTGGGCCATCGCAACCTGCGGCCGCCCACCAGGGCGGTCTTAATACCCGCAGGTCCCGCGCCATACCAAACAGGGCCTCCATGGTCGCGAGCGTCAACAACCCAATGATGCCGGCGACCAGGGTTGGTGGGTGGCCGATCACCACCCGACCGTACCGCCCGAACATGACAATGACCACCGCATCAAACGTGGTCATTTTTCGCCAACACGCGAACCCCAAACACCGCACAACGGTAAAAACGGGTAGATACACACCCCGCTGAGTATCACCACGGGGATGCGCGCCGGGTCGATGGCGAGGTTGCGATATGGCCAGCTCCTGTATCGGTCGAAGAATGTCACCGCTACCCTGGTGCCCTAATCGTGCGCGCCCACGCCGTTCGGCGAAGCAGGCCCGGATGATGCCGGCCAGGGTGTCGTCCCCGCGGGCGCCCGCACCGAGTGGGAACTGGTATTCGGTGATGTCAATGCTGCGCCGGCCGCGCTGCTCCACTCGCAGCCGGCCTGATGCCAGCCAACACGTTCTCGTCTTCGAACGATGAAGACGTATGGTGCGAGTGGGGTCCGGGATGGTGTCGATCATTTCGATGGTGATCGGCTCGTCCACGTCGCACCGATTCGGTGCCATCATCGACCAGGCGAAGGGGCTGGTGCAGCGGGCCGAACATATGCGGCGGTAGCGGCGGGCGAAGAGCTGCCGGCCATCGCCGTAGAAATGAAATAGTCCGGGTGAGGGCGCACCGCATGCGCCCGGTTCCCATGATGAGCAGGGCGGGGTTGCGGCATGCCCTGCGGGTGAGCGGCACCCAGGCCGGCCGGAGGCTGGTGAGATAGGGAGCACAGGCTGAGGGGCCTCATGGTTGGTGCTGTCAGGGGCGAGGCCGGCGCGGCGGAGGACGTCGAAAAGCTCATAGAGGGTGAGTCTGGGTTTGCCTTCCCGCACGTCGGCAAGCTCTGCCATGACCTCGGGCGCGAAATGGGTCGCATGTGCACGAGATGTCCTCTCTCAAATTGATCTACGGCATACTTTACGCGGTAGCCGGTATTCTGTTGTTACCGCAGGCTTTCCACGTGACCTTCGCATCGGCATTCCCGCAGTGCTTGGCATTTTGCTTGTTGTGCTGCGGTGCGTGCAGGATTTCGCAACGCACCCTGTACTGGGATGATCTGGTTATTCCGGCGAAATTTTCGCCGCTCAGTTTCACCGGCCTATCCGGGCTGTACGACAATCATCTCATGCCGGGTTCGGCGCCTGGTGCAGGTGCTGGTGGCGAGCCGCTCCCTGTCCTGGTGGCTGCCGGCACTGTTATTGTGCTGCTCACCGCGGCCAGTTTCCTGCTGTGGGGTTGCGCGCTACAGGCGCTGGCACCGGACCGACCGATGATGCGGATTATCGGCCTGGCGCTGTTGGGGTTTCGCCGTTTCTCATGGACGCGGCCGGGTGGTGGTCGACCGCGATCAACGCCTACGCCTGGCGTGCGCCTGCGCCGGGGTGTTGTGGCTGGTGCTGCGCGGCCACCCATGGCTCGCCGCAATTGCGCTGCTTGTTGGGCTGGTTTTTACCGAAAAATCCCGACCATCATGCCGGTCATTGTGGTGCTATTACTCATCATCAGCAAGATCCGCTCGCACAAAATGTCGATCCTCCTGCTGGTGGTGGTGACGGCCGGCTGGCTGGTAGTGTACCTGCCACGCCTCGACTTTGGCCTGGGCGGCACCACCAGAAACCGTCACCTTCGGCCTGCCACCGCCCTATTCCGGGCGATCATCCCCGGCGCGTTCGGCGGCCCCTGGCAGTGGTCCGCTGGATCCCCGGCAAAGCCTTCGCCGACTCCCAGCATGCCCGCACTAGCATCATTGCTGTCATAGTGCTGTTTGCCCTGATGTTTCCCGCCGCTTTACGACGCCCGCAGCGTGTTGTGCTCATCCCACCCTCGGATACCTCATCACCATTTGGTTTTTCCTCTTCACCGCCCGCGGCGAGGAAAGGCTCAGCAAACCCTGCTGCGCAGCATGCTACTACGCGGGCTGGTGGTCCATGACCGTGCTGGTGGGCGTGGCCGGGCTCCGGCTGCACAACACCACCATCATCAAGGTCTTTACCTGGGTGTTTGTGGCCTCGTCCATGGTGTCGACCGGCACGTGGATCGTGGCGGCGCTTTGCACCGACCCTAGCCGGGAATATTTACCAAACGTGCGTGCCGCCCTGGCCCGCGAGGGGACACCATACTGAACCAGCAAACCCCCTGGAGGTCCTAACCCTGAGTGCCCGCTATGGTGGGTTTCCGCCATCGCGGGCGTCACGCCGGTGAATGCCACCACCAGCGGGTTTTCGACGCTCACGGCCTGCTGCACCCGGCGCGAGTGGAGCGGTGTCCCTCCCAGCTGGGGCCAGAGCCGGAATGCGGCTACCGGGTGTATTCCGGGCGAGGACCGTGGACATTCCATCAGCCTGGGGTGCCGTTTGGCGAGTGGGTGTGGGAGTTCAACTCCCTGGCCAGCACCGACGGGATGAAAGTCACCATCACCACGCAACGGTTTGGAGCCCATTGCCGCGACAAATAGTCGAGCAATCACGGTACCGGCGCCAGCAGGTGGGTACGAAGTGGGTGCGGGTGCCGGGCGGCGAGCCAGATCCCTACGGGTGGTGGTGACTGGGCCCGACCCGCAGGCGCACGTGTGCATCGGCGCCGGGGCGCTCGGGCCCTGGTGCCGGTGGGGTGATTAAGTCATCATCAACATTTCCCAGCCGTCAGGGAACCAAACCCCAGACTTCTCCTATGCGACAATTGAGGTTTCATGACTGAAAAATCCGACAACTGGTGTTATATCACGCGCTTTGTGTGTTGCTTTGATGCTTTTACCTGCCGCAAAACAACGCTATCGGGAACGTTTACGTGAAGTCAGGAAGAAATTCAAGGTTGCTCTAGCTTCCGAACAAGCACTCAATTTAGGACGGTCAAGCTTATTCTTTGAGCAAAGTTTAAAAAGAACTGTTTGGTTTTAAAGAGTTACAGTCAAAAGAGAGCAAAAGGCATATTCAACTTTTCTCGCTTCAGCACTATCGTTGAAAATTCCCGCCGACGCGCGCATTGAAGCAGTTCAGTAATTGACATTTTGGACTTGGACTATGCGATGAATTTCCAGCGGTTTTCCCGGAGACACGCGACCATTCCTCATGTCCGATACGGGAAGAAACCCCGGAATGCATTTGGCAATAGGCCGGGAGGTGGAGCGTCGTAAAGCGGGATGCTACAGCATTTTCCATGCACGTCCCAGCCCTTCGTCTCCGCCTCGTGAAGCGCGCGACCATTCAGCGGAACCCAACCGCGTGGTCGGACAGGAAGTTCGCCACCTTGATCGAAACCATCCTTGTGCGCGTGCACGCTCGCCAAAATACTCGTCCATGTTGACCCGATACCCCAGGTGCTTGCCGCGGTACGAGGTGGATCATGCCCTTGCCGCCCGCAGGGGAGCGTGATGCCACGCCCCGATCAGCCGTGTGCTCCTGCGCGCGAATAACCGAGGCCTGGAGGCGAAGCGCCGTCGTCACCGGGACGGATCATCGACCGCCACAAATCCACATGCCCACGCGGTGTGCCCCAGCTCGTGGGCCAGCACAAACCGGACAAACTCCCAATCCTGATACGTGTAGCCCACGTCCACAAGGTCAGGTGGATGACAACATATCCGCAGGACACCTGGCGTTTCGACGCATATGCATTCATGACCCCATTCCCATTTTTGATATACAGCCGGGGGCGGGCGGGTGATCCCCTTCCCGGCAGCGTCAGGGCGGAAACCCATCTGCTGGGCAGGTCATGGTAGATGGTGTAGACCTCGGGGGAACTGGGCTGGAGTCACCTCCACCACGTTAGTGATAGCGCTCAATAAAACCATCGGATAGCAACTGCGGCAAGCGCCGGGGCAGAATGCCAGCAAAACGCCCTGGCCGAAATCGGCTTAACGACATGCCGAGCAGAATCACAAAAATGCAGGCGACCACCGCCAGGATTGGCGAGAATCCCACCAAGGACCAGCATCGGGACCTCCGCCCTATGGCGAAACTCCCGGACGGTGGGGTGGGGTTGGGCTTGCTGCTGCGGGGGATTGGATCTTGTGGTGGGGTTTGCTGGGTCTGGGGTGGGACCTGCGACAGAGTCTGAGATGAGGATTCTTCACCCGATCTTTCAGGGATGTCAGGGGTTGGTCCTCTCGGGCTTGGGGTCGAAACTGCTCACTGTTGCTTCCTACGACTCTGTGCCTTGACGCTATCTTATTGTGTACCTATTAATTATGCCGGATATTATTTGATGTCTGCATGACTGAAGAGCTATTGGGAAATCTATAGGAGATGGTGTGCTGGGGTCTCCGCGTGAGTATCAGCCACGCGGCAGCACATGTTCTAGCTGGGGACCTGCCACGAGGCCAAGACGCGCCAGGAAAACAAACCGTCACCCGAAGGTCCCCAGCTAGAAGGTTTGCTATCATTACTGAGCCCCCATGCAGGCCGATCTTGATATTGAGGCACAAAGCCAATGAAGCTATCTGCACTGTTGCTAAGCTGGGGACCTGTCTGTGGTGAGTTGGCTTCAAGGAATTCTGGAAGGAAAATTTGGGTCCCCAGCTTAGAACGTGTGCTGCCGGGTTGTTTTGGCTTAGGAGAACGCCCAGAAACCACCAACCCGTACAGGCAGCAAATCCGATAAGCTGGGGACCTGGCCGCGAAGCCCAGACGCGCCAGGAAAACAAGCGCACGAGGGTCCCCAGCTTAGATGACGTGCTCACCCTGCACGAAACCGGATGTTGCACCTTGGGGCGTCGCAAAAGCGGGAGGCTCGCAACCGATGAAAGCACGCCTTCACGCGTAAAATGCCTCGAGTAGAGGTGAAAACAGACTCACCGTTTTGCTGGACTATTGGAAAGGATCATTGCGGCATGCCAGCCCAAACCATCATTGCCCGCCATCCACGGCGGCATTGTGGTCTTCACCATCGACGAAACCGCACCAGAGGCGATCGACACGGTTCGGGACCTGTTCGCGGACTTCCGGGGCTCAACCGCACCGTCTCGTTCCGCTACCCCGACGCCGATCTTTACGGCGTGATTGGGATGAGGCGCCCGACTGTGGCTCGCTCATCACCTCCGCACCCATCCCCGAGCAACTGCACGAATTCCGGGAGATCCGCGGCGCTAAACATTCGGCACCATCCACCGGAGACCTCATTCCTGCATCTGCGGGCAGCAAGCGTAGATATGTGCTGGGAGCTGGCCCGTATTGTTGTGGATCGGCTCGCCAATGTAGCAACCGTGATTGACGAAACCCATGGGTTTAAGTTCTTCGACAACCAGGGATTTACTTCGGGTTTGTTGATGGCACCGAAAACCCAGAAAACGGTGATGCCGAAGACGCGGTTCATATCTCCGCCCGTCTACCTCGCCATACATCAATGGTTTCATCACCTGATTGTGCAAAAATACCTGCACGACATGAACGCATGGAAGGAACTCAACACCGAGGAACAGGAGAAAGTACATTGGCCGAACCAAGCTGGACAACGTGGAACTGGACGACGCCACCAAGCCAAATAATTCCCACGTGGCCATCAATGATGTTGACAGCGACATTTACCGACTCAACATGCCGTTCGGCTCATTCAAGGAACAGGAGTTCGGCACCTATTTCGCCGGCTACTCTGGCGACGCATGTCGATGACCGGGAAATGCTGACCAATATGTTTGTCGCGCAAACCCACCGGGAATTGCTGACCGGATCCCTGGACTTTTCCTGACCCGACCACCGGCACCCTGTTCTTCATCCCATCAATAAATTACTGGATGATTTCGCGGAACAACTACCCAAACCCACGCAAGTGAGCGTTTCCTCTAAGCTGGGACCTAGTCTGTGATGGGTTGGCCCCAGGAATTTTGGGAAGAAAATTAAGATCCCCAGCTTAGGAGATCTGCTGGCAGATCGTCTGAGCAGTTTGCAGCCTCCCAGGAACACTCCCCGGCCCTACAGCACTGTTGCTAAGCTGGGGACCTCTATTATGTCTGCCAGAAATCCTGGGGTTTTAGGTGAAATATTCATGGGACAGTTCAGGTCCCCAGCTTAGATAATGTACTACCCTGCGTGAGGGGCACCTTTTGGGGCGTCGCAAAGCAGGAGGCTGCACAACCCGATAAGCTAGGGACCTTCGGAATGCAGATTTGTTTGTCCTGGCGTATTGCAGCCATGGAGGAAAGGTCCCCAGCTTAGAACATAACTGCTCCATAGCGCTTATGCGGATAGCAGGTCATCTAAGCTGGGGACCTGGTTTGTGGCAGCCGAAATCCCAGAGGAACAGCCTGGGTGGCAGGTCCCCAGCTTATCGAAGTTGCTACCGCTGGGGCGTGCGTCGTAAAGCAGAAAAGAATCCGGCCCCAGAATGGGAACCGAGTTCTTATTTTATAACCTAGATCAGCAGTGCACTGTGATCTTGGTGACGCGGCCAGCGCCGACGGTGCGGGAGCCTTCGCGGATAGCGAACCGCAGGCCCTCGTCCATGGCAACCGGCTGGATCAGGGTGACGGACATGTCAACGTTGTCGCCGAGGGCATGACCATCTCGGTGCCCTCAGGGAGCTTCACAACACCGGTAACGTCGGTGGTGCGGAAGTAGAACTGCGGACGGTAGTTGTCGAAGAACAGGTGTAGGCGGCCGCCTTCGTCCTGGACAGAACGTAGACAGAAGCCTCAGAACTCGGTGTGAGGGGTGTAAGCGCCGAGCTTCACCACAACCTGGCCACGCTCAACTTCTTCGCGCTTAACGCCACGGAGCAGCAGACCGCAGTTGTCGCCAGCTTCGGTGTAGTCCAGCAGCTTGCGGAACATTTCGATACCGGTAACGGTGGTGGTCAGAGCCTTGTCCTTGATGCCGATGATTTCGACTTCTTCATTCACCTTCAGGGAACCGCGCTCAACACGACCGGTCACCACGGTGCCACGGCGGTGATGGTGAAGATATCCTCGATAGGGCTGAGGAAGGGCTTGTCGGTCTCACGAACCGGATCCGGGATGAAGTCATCGCAGGCCTGCATGAGGTCCAGGATGGACTGGGTCACTTAGGGGATCGCCTTCCAGGGCCTTCAGAGCGAGATCTGGATGATCGGGGCATCCTCGTCGTATTCCTGATCGGCGAGGGCTCACGAGACTCCATTTCCACGAGCTCGATGATTTCATCATCAACGTCGAGAGTCACACTTGTTCAGTGCCACGAGGATGTGAGGAACGCCCACCTGGCGAGCCAGAAGCACGTGCTCCTTGGTCTGCGGCATCGGGCCGTCGGTAGCAGCCACGACAAGGATAGCGCCGTCCATCTGAGCGGCACCGGTGATCATGTTCTTGATGTAGTCAGCGTGGCCAGGGGCGTCCACGTGTGCGTAGTGGCGCTTTCGGTCTGAGTACTCCACGTGAGCGATGTTAATGTGATACCACGCTCTTTTTCTTCAGGAGCCTTGTCAATGGAGTCGAAGGCGAAAGCCTGGTTCTAAAGTCGGGGTATGCGTCAGCCAAAACCTTGGTGATAGCTGCGGTCGTGGTGGTCTTACCGTGGTCAACGTGACCGATGGTGCCAATGTTTACGTGAGGCTTAGTACGCTCAAACTTAGCCTTTGCCACTGTATGTCCTCCTGGACTTCATGGTGGCTACGAACCTCGCAGCCACGGGTTGAGATGCTGAACCTTCTGATTAACCGTTTGAATTATTCATTCGGAAACTCATCAGAACAGCGATTACAAATGTGCCAATTACACGATCTTATGCGTTATCCGCGAGTTTTCAAACTAACTCGAACCAACTCGCATCAAGTTCTTAGAATCATTCATTTGGTAATGGCCGTGGCGGCCGTCACAATCCTGCGGGACTCCGGCGGGAGCTTCCCTTGGGAGCCCTACCGGAACTCCGGCAGGGAACTCCGTTAGGAACCCGCACCGGATAATGCGTGACGGTCAGCAAGGCCGTACCGAAATTCGTTCGGCTTATCCCGCCCACCATCTTGCTTGGCACGACAAGACGGTGGGCAGCACAGGCTATGGAAAAGCCTTGGAGCCATTGCGCTCGGCGATGATCTCGGCTGCCACGTTGGTTGGAACCTCGGCGTAGGAGTCGAAGATCATGGTGTAGTTAGCGCGACCCTGGGTCCGGGACCGCGGTCACCCACATAACCGAACATTTCGGACAGCGGCACGGGCTTCACGACCTTGGCACCAGCCCGATCGTCCATGGCGTTAACCTGACCGCGGCGAGAGTTAATGTCGCCGATCACATCACCCATGTACTCTTCCGGTGTGATGACCTCAACCGCCATGAGCGGTTCCAGCAGCACCGGCTTGGCCTTGGCAACGCCTTCCTTCAGGGCCTGGGGAGCCGGCCAGCTTGAAGGCCATTTCCGAGGAGTCCACTTCGTGGTACGCACCATCAAGCAGGGTGGCCTTGATGTTCACCAGCGGGAAGCCAGCGAGGTAGCCGTACTGCATGGCGTCCTGGATACCGGCATCCACCGAGGGGATGTATTCCTTCAACACGCGGCCACCGGTAACAGCGTTTTCGAACTTCGTAGATGGCGGACTCGCCTTCTTCCAGCTCGGATGCATCGAGGGGCGTACGGCTCCAGAGCAATAATGACCTTGGCGAACTGGCCGGAACCACCGGTCTGCTTCTTGTGCGTGTACTCGATCTTCTCCACCGGCTTGCGGAATGGTTTCGCGGTAAGCCACCTGGGGAGCACCGTGCTGGCTTCCTGCTTGAATTCGAGCCGCATGCGGTCAACCAGCACGTCGAGGTGCAGCTCGCCCATGCCGCCGATCACGGTCTGGCGGACTCGGAGTCCAGTTCGACAGTGAAGGTCGGGTCCTCTTCGGCCAGCTTCTGAACAGCGATACTCAGCTTTTTCCTGGTCGGCCTTGGTCTTCGGCTCGATGGACACCTTAATAACCGGGTCCGGGAAGTCCATGGACTCCAGGATGATCTGGTTATTGGTGTCACCAGAGAGTGTCACCGGTGGTGGTGTCCTTCAAACCGATGAAGGCGTAGATGTTGCCAGCGCGGGCCTCGGTCACCGGGTTTTCCTTGTTGGCGTGCATCTGGAACATCTTGCCGATGCGTTCCGCTTGGCCTTGGTGGAGTTGGTGACCTGGGCACCGGGCTCAGCCAGACCGGAGTGAGACGCGCACGAAGGTGAGCTTACCGAAGAACGGGTGCAACGGCAATCTCGAAGGCGAGTGCTGCGAACGGGTCGTCCACGGAGGGCTTCCGCCACAACCTGGGATTCATCGTTCACGGCATGGCCGGTGACCTCGCCGATGTCCAACGGGTTGGGCAGGGTAGTCGATCACGGCGTCGAGCAGCGGCGCTGCACCCTTGTTGTGGTATGCGGTACCGCACAGCACGGGGTAGATTTCGGAGTTGATGGTCATCTTCCGAATGGCGCCCTTGATTTTCGTCGATGGTGAGTTCCTCGCCACCGAAGTACTTTTTCCATGAGCTCTTCATCGGATTCTGCCACTGCCTCCAGCAGCTTCTCCCGGTACTCCTCGGCACGCTCCACCAGGTCAGCGGGGATTTCCTCGATGACCGGTTCGGCGCCAACGTCAACTTTGCCGCGCCAGGTGATGGCGTTCATGTTGATGAGGTCCACCACGCCGTCGAAGGCATCTTCAGCGCCGATGGGCAGCTGCAACACGAGGGCTTAGCACCCAGGCGGTCAATGATGGTTTGCACGGTGAAGTAGAAGTCTGCACCCAGCTTGTCCATCTTATTGACCACAAAGCAGATGCGCGGCACATCGTATTTGGCGGCCTGACGCCACACCTGCTCCGACTGCGGTTCCACGCCTTCCTTACCGTCGAACACGGCAACAGCACCGTCGAGCACCCGCAGCGACCGCTCCACCTCAACGGTGAAGTCCACGTGACCAGGTGTCGATGATGTTGATCTGGTTGTTCTTCCAGAAACAGGTCACGGCAGCCGAGGTAATGGTGATGCCACGCTGTTTTTTCCTGCTCCATCCAGTCGGTGGTGGAAGCACCGTCGTGGGTTTCGCCCACCTTACGGTTGACTACCGGTGTAGAAGAGGATACGCCTCGGTTGTGGTGGTTTACCAGCATCGATGTGTGCCATGATGCTAATATTGCGGACCTTGGTGAGGTCCTCAAGCACTTCTTGAGGTGCCACGATATTCCTATCGATAGATGATTTCGTGCGTCGTAAAAAGCTCAGAGCTTTACGACGAATTACTCAGCGGTAGTGAGCAAACGCACGGTTTGCTTTCAGCCATCTTATGCAGTGTCCTCCCGACGCTTCACGGAGCGCCAAACCCGTAGCTGCATCAAGATCTCATTGGCCAAACGCTCGATCATGGTCTTCTCGCGGCGCTGCCTCGTGAACGTCACCAACCAGCGCAGAGCCAGGGTATTGGCGCGGGCAGCCCGCACCTCAACCGGCACCTGGTAGGTAGCACCGCCCACGCGACGCGACCGAACTTCGAACTCGGGTTTGATATTGCCCAAGGCCTTTTCCAAGGTCAGAACCGGATCGGTACCGGTCTTTTCCTTGCACTTTTCCAAAGCACCATAAACAATACGCTCAGCAACGGACTTCTTGCCGTCCAGAGGCACCTTATTCACCAGCTGCGTCACAACTTCGGAACCGTATACCGGATCCTTGACTGCACGGGACGCTTCGAGCCGCATTCTTACGCATTTAGATTCTTCTCCTTCTTTTGCACCGTAGCAGGAACGACCCTGCTTGCGATCACGAACACCCTGAGTATCGAGGTGCGCCACGAATGATCTTAGCGCACACCCGGAGGTCCTTCACGACCACCACGAACCAGCACCATGGAGTGCTCCTGAAGGTTGTGGCCCTCGCCTGGAATCTGTGCGGACACCTCGATGCCAGAGGTGAGGCGCACACGGGCAACCTTACGCAGAGCAGAGTTAGGCTTCTTCGGGTGGTGGTGCACACGAGTGCACACGCCACGACGCTGCGGAGACCCTTCGAGTGCTGCGGTCTTCACCTTTGCAGTCTTGTCATGGCGGCCCTTGCGGACCAGCTGTTGAATGGTTGGCATGAACCGTCTTTCTATTTTCGGTATTGTGCTTTTATTTTTGCCTGTCGAGACACCGCTACAACATGAGGCCCCTGCCCCTATTATTGCTAATAAACAAGCAAAAATAGGGGCTCTTCACCGGGGCCGCTGCCGTGTAGTCTTGGTAAGTTTTGAAAGCATTAGCCAATCGACCAAGGCCTTACTTCCAAGCAATACCACCTCACCACAATGGGGGTACTACCAGGCAAAAGCTTAAAGACTCCCACCACAAACATGTGGGACTATCAGGTAATACTATCTGATACTGACCACTAACGTCAAACAGGCGAATGCCACCGGATACCAGCAACCACCAGAAACTCGGCCGCCGCGCTTTGCCCGGACCTTGCCTAGGGGTGTCCCCAAGGTTTGTTCTCCCCCGCCCGGTAGTGCAATAACGCCACCCCCAGTGCCGGGGTAATGAAACACACCGCGCCCAGCATTCCGGCCGTGAGCATCATGGTGTTCTCTCGGTCCCGTAAATGGTGAAACATGATGAAAAAGGCGTAAATGACGAGGCCAGCCGGGAATAAATGGTAGCCATTGTCCTACCTGAAATAGCACCAGCCACGCCAGGCCCGCGAGCACTACCACGACCTGGATCGGCCACGGCCGGTGCGTGATGAAACTTTTCCACCAGGAAACACACCACCAGGGCCCAGGCCAGGTTTGATGGTCGGATCGTGGCGAATCCGAACCAGTCCCCGGTCACCACCCGGTCGTAGAACGGTTCAGTGATGAGCGCCAGGGCGCATGTGCTAAAGCAGCCGCCACTGGTTGTTGGTTTGGCATTCCTCCAGGTAGAGCCATGCAGCAATGGGGCAGGCGATGAGGCCCAGCAACGCCAGCAGCAGTTCCGCTCCGACCAGGGGCCCGAAAGGTATCGACGTCGGCCGTTGCCGCCGCGCCAGCCGGTATTAGCTCATCAATCCCCAGGGCGATGATAGACAGACTTATGAATATGCCCACCAGGAGACATATAGCGGGTGGTGCTGATGCCGGCGCGTCGTTGTTGATTCGTCTTCTTACCTTAGGCCAGTTTCCCAAGGTTCTCCTGTCGCCACACAAAGCTGCACTTGTTCTAAGCTGGGGACCTTCACTGGGCAGCCCAAACCCCTGGGGCGCGGGCCGCCGTCAGGCCGGGTCTCCCAGCTTATCCAGTCTGCCACCCCCGCTGCGACGACCCCCAGGGCCGGATCCGGCCAGCAACCCGCCAAACCCCATGCTGCACTACACCCGCCAGGCGGCCGAAGCCCGCCATTCCGCCATGATGCGGGCAAATTCCCCACCGGCTCGTTCCAAATCCTGAGGCGGACGGCCTCAATGATGCTGGCGTTATCCATCACGACCACCTGGTCGGCGATGCCGATCGCGGCTGGCCGGTGGGTGATGACGACCGTGGGTGTAATCGGTACGGATCCGTCCAGGGTGGAGACGATCGCCCACTCGTTCTGGGGATCCAAGGCCGACGTGGCTTCGTCGACAAGCAACACGTGGGCGGGTTTGGCCCGAGGCTCCGGGCGATGCCACACGCTGTCGCTCACCGCCGGAAAGTTGCGCGCCCAGCTCACCCACCGGAGTGTCCCACCGTGTCGTCACGCCGCGCCACCACGGTTGTCAGCTGCGCTTTCTCCGGCGAGCCCATCAATGTCGTCGCTGGTGAGATTTGGGTTAATGGCGAGAAGGTTGTCCCTGATGGTTCCGTCGCCAAGCGTGGATTGTTGGAATACCATGGTGGCGTTGCCGCGCAATCTCGCCTATCGACGCCGGAACGTCGCCGAGGAGATCGAGCCGCTGGTCGGTGGGATGATGCCGGCGAGGGTCCCGCACCAGGGTGGTTTTGCTGGAACCCGAACGGCCGACAACCGCCGTGATCGTGCCGGGGCGCATGACCGCGCTTGCCCCGTGAAGCCCGGGGTGCCGTCGGGATAGGTCACGGTGAGCCGATCCAGGGTGACGGTTGGTGGTTCGCTCATAGGTTCGGAATTGATGATTGGTTTTGTGTCCATTAATTCCTTCACGTCTGCCGCTGCGCTGGTCATTGCCAGCATTCCTCCACCGAGCCCGACACCGTGGTCACCTGCTCCACCACTCGCAATAATACGATCACCAGGGTGGCCGCGGCGGTAGCGTCGATCACACCGTTTTGGAAGGAAGCCCAGGCTGTGACGCCAAAACCCAGAAGTACCAATTGCAGAACAAAGCTGAAAAAGGATCGCCGTGGGGATTCGCCACGGTAAAGCCCAAGCAGCCGCCTATGCGTTGTGGCAATGGCATTATCCACCAACTGGGCGCCAATCGACGTGCCCCGCGCGGTACGAAGTGACGGCTGCGCCCACGCAAATTCGAACAAACGATCGTCTAATTCCTCGGTAGCCTGGCTGTACCGTGCTTGCGACCTGGCCTCTAGTCGGGCGCTCCCCACAGACGCAGCCTGCATCAGCGCCCCGCCAATCAACGTGATCACCGCCACCAGCGGTGATACGGCAAATGAGCCTGAGGCCCAAGCGCAACGTGAACACCACGGCCGTGATAATCGAGCGTCACCATGAGCACCACGCCGGAGGTGGTGTCCACGGCTTTGTCGGCACCAGGGAACGCCAGATTTGCGGCCTTCGCCGGAGTGAATTTCGCATCAGGCCAGGCGGTCAGAGCTGCCGGTGCGTGACGATAAATCATCCACATAATATTAAGCCCGAGGTCAGACCCAGGCGGGCGGCGAAAATATCGCACCCCAAGCCGTAGCGATAACGACCAGCAGCGCGGCCACCCACTTTCCCGCCTGGGCCGGGTTTCCATCACCAGCAAAGAGCTCGTAATTCACGGGGAACAACAGCAGCACCGCGGCTGCCTGCAGGATTGCGGACAACGCCACCAATGAGAGATACCCCCAGTAGGTGCGGCCGCCAGCCAGAAATGGCACTGCAATTGCTTTTAACATCGAACCTATCCTTTCTGAATCTACGTTCAATAATGTGGCATACATTCCGCCACGTTCCACTAGTTCGGCATGGGTGCCTCTGCTCCACGATCGTCCCTCGTCCAAGCGTTTCACGATACGGTCTGCGTGGCGAATGGTATGCAGCCGGTGGGCAATCATGAGCACGGTCTTTCCCACCAGTAATCGGTCTAAACCTTGGCGAATCGCCCATTCGAATCCGGGTCCGCTGCCGCCGTGGCCTCATCCAACACCACGATTGGGGTATCGGCCAAGAGCGCCCGGCGACGCTAATGCGTTGCCGCTCACCGCCGGAAAGCCGATCGGTGTGCACAATGGTGTCGTAACCCTGGGGCGGGGATTCGATCACATGTGATCGATATTGGCCGCCGCAGCTGCGGCACGAACCTCGGCGTCGGTTGCCTCTGGTCGAGTGAGGGGCAATATTGTCGCGAATACTGCCGTGAATCAATTGCACATCTTGCATACATATTGTCACTTTAGAATATAATTCGGTTTGCGGTGAGGTCCTGAATATCCGTGCCGTCTGCTCCCCACGGAACCTCGTTGTGGATCCCACAACCGGGCAAGCAACGCCGCCACGGTGGATTTTCCGGCGCCGGAGGGTCCCACGATCGCGGTGACCGTGCCGGACGGCAATTCAGGCTGAAGTCACGCAACACCGGATGCCCGGCACGATATTCGAAGGAAACATCGGAAAAGCACACGTACTCGTCACCATCACCTGACGATTATCAGGTGGCGCGAGCTCCGGGGTTCCCAGCAATAACTCCAGCTCATCCCGCACCCAACCCATTGAGCAGCCCCTCAACATTCATGCCGATCGCCACGAGCTGTACCAAAAGGCGGTGCCAAGAATCAGAAAGTGGGACCAGGTCGTCGGCAGCAATCACCCGGGCAGCAGCAAAAGCCAGCCGGCGCACACGAGCAGCCCCAGCACCGTGATGGGGCGATTGATCGCGATCGCTTGGATCTGAGCGACGCGGTCTTCCCGTTGCCAGTCGTCGTAAAAGCGCCCAATGGTGCCAAACCCCTGGAAGATCCACGATGGCCGTGGGCTCAAAAGATTTTTGCCTGATCCGGGTGGCGATATAAGTTTGGGTCTGCCCGGCAGCGCCTGCGCCGTGTAGCGTTGCCCCACAGCAATTTTGTCCTCTATCCTACGGGCACATCATGACCAGGATAAATACCGCAATCGGGATGAGCAGCACCAGGCCGAGGCAGCCATTGCACGGCAAAAAGATAGGCGAGCGCCACAAGCGGCGTCACCACCGCCGAAACCAAATCCAGCACGGCATGCGTGATGAGATAGTGCAAGGAGGCCCATCATCGCTCACGAGCTTTTTCACGTCGGCGGCCTTGCGATTGCCGAACCAACCAAGCGGCGGCACCGTGAGCTTCGACATGAGTCGACGGCGGACGGCCATTTCAAACCGGCTATCAAAATAATGCATGCCGAAAAGCACCAGGGCGGTTCCCAGGGCATTGACGCCCATGACGAGGCGCGCAACAAAACTTGTGGCAACAAATCACGTCGCGGCTCCCACCCCGGGGAAACAAGCGCGCAACCTCGGCAAACAGAGATAAACGGCATGATTTCCAGACGGCAACCAGCGCCTGAGCGATGCCAACGCATGATGAGGCACGTCTCGCGAGGCTCTGAAGCGGTTCGCTGCCGAGTTGGCAGGGCAGCCTGTGTGGGTTGTTGCGACGTGGCTTGCGCGGCGGCACCGATCGCCCATGGATTTGCTGCGCACCCACAGGCCGCGCGTGCAGCATTGGCCGATTGATGTCGAATTCTCGTTGGAGCAGGGTTTTTGCCCGACGTGTGGTCAGGACTTCCGCGGTAACCCAGGCGTACCAGCCGGCCCAGTCCCTGCCAGCAAGAGCCTGGACCAGCCCTTGGCCGTCCGGCAATTCCGGCACCCAGGCAGCTTCGATATTGGGCCCATCCGGCAATGGGAGCTCGAAATCGTGTTCGCTATGGCTTTCTAAGTAGACCACTCACTTGTCTGGTCTTCGGAACACTGGCCAGCAATTTCGCATATGGCCGGGTACGCCGCCAGGTCTCCGAGGAAAAGGTATCCCGCGGGCGGCGGGTCCAATAGGCTAAAGACATCGGCGCTACAACGGTGATGACCAGCTCATCGCATTTCGCAGTTCAATGCCCATGCCGATGCCGGACCAAGGGGCTGATGGATAACAAAGTCAATCGTCAAAGGTGCCGGCTGCCGGATCAGCATTGATGATGGTGTATCCGCGTTGGAATTGTTTATTGCCACCATCGGGATCCGGGAACCACCCACGAATGAAACTGCCGGGTTTGTATCAATGCAGTGTCTTGAAGTAGGGTTTCAGAACGAAAATGTATTCGAATGAAGTAGCTCTGCGCGCGTTCCCTGCTCACAACGGTCATCACATGATCCTGCGCCCCAAGCGCCTTGAGCGCCGCACCCTGAATTCCACGCCCCATAGAGGTCCTTCCTTTCATTAGACCGACGGTCGGTTTTGCTAGGTAATCCTAACAACAATTGTGACATTGTCAATCCCCCAAAGGCTGCACTCTTTCTAAGCTGGGGACCTCAGTTGACGACAGCCCACACCGAGGGTTTCGGGCGTCAGACAAGGGTCCCCAGCTTAGCTCGATCTGCTACCTCCGCTGCGACGCCCCCAGGGCCGGATCAGCCGGCAACCCCGCATCCCACAAGCCCCCAGGCAGCAAACTCCGATAGTCTGGACCCGTCTGTACGACGGAAGTCCCTCACGGAGTTTCCCCAAGAAAAAATCCCCACGAAGGTCCCCAGCTTAGAGAATATGCCACCGGCCGGCGGGGTGAGGTGAGGCGTCGTAAAGCAAAAAAGCTGCTTATTTCACCAATAAACAGCTCGTCGGCTACCGGAGAAATTTTGCACGACACTGCAACTTTCCCATTCGCCACCAACCCCCAAAGTAGCGACTCTACGGCCCTACTATCAGGGGCAAAATTCATTGCCCCCGAATCAAACATTTATTTCAGGATAGAAATGACCGTTTCTATGTTAGCCCTTCACGGAGCCGGCCATGGACTCCTGGTAGAACCGCTGCATGAGAATGAATAGGATCACAATGGGGATCGACACGCAGACAGCGCCGGCCTGCGAAACCAGGCGAAACCAGTCCTGAATATATTCGCGCTCCAGCATGCGCCAAGGCCCAGGGAAACCGTGAGTTATCCTGCGTGCGGGCGATTGCGCGAGCCAACACGAAGTCCAGCCACGGGATCAGGAAGCCGGTGATTGCCTGGTACACGATCATGGGCTTGACGATCGGCAAAATAATCAGGTAGAACACCTGCCACTTGGAGCAACCGTCCAGGTAGGCGGCCTCATCCAGGCTGGCCGGGAATGGTGTCCATGTAGCCCTTCATCAGCTGAAGGTCATGCCGGCGCCGGCCAGAATACACAATGATCAGGACAATGTTGGTGGTGCTACCGCCCGTGAGCCGCAGGGGCCTTGAGGGATGAAGTAAATAGCGACCGGCCATAATGCCGGGGAACATGCCCAAACTACCAGGGCCGTGTTCGTGTAGATGCGCCGGAATGGGAACCGGAGCCGGGAGGCAGAACGACACCAGCAGCACGAAGCTCACGGAAATCACGCAGGTGAAGACCGCAACAATGAACGTGTTCATGAACATGCGTGGGAAGTTCAGCACCTCAGTTTCCGTGAACAACTGCACGTAATTATTCAAGGTGTATTCGGTGGGGAAGAAAGTCTGCTGGTAAGGGCAGTGTCCTTGTTGAAGCTCTCCAACAGCACCCAGACGATGGGCATGGCCAGATGATGGCCAGGATCCCGAGCAGCGCGTGGACCGCGATGTCGGTGATCCGGCGGGATGCGACTTGAGTCGTGAAGTTTTGGTTGATTGGCATCAGTGACAGGCGGCACCCGTGGTTTTGTCGGTCACTGGAATCCCTCCTCATTGCGATACGAGCCGGAACGGCGATAGGTGATGAGGGCAGCCGCGCTGAGCACAATGAATGTCAAAATACCGATAACGGCACCCACGTTATAGTCGCCTCGGTCCACCGTGAGTTTATAGAGCCAGGTAATCAATAGGTCGGTCTTACCTGCGGACGCCCTCGACAGAGTTGGGTCACCGCCAGAGCATGTAGATCACATTGAAGTTATTGACGTTGGCGGTGAACGTCGTAATCAGGTACGGGGTGGTCACAAACAGCAGGTAGGGCATGGTGATAAACCGGTAGGTTTGCCACCAGGATCCCCATCAGGCGGGCGGCCTCGTAGAGCTCACCGGAATGTTTTTGCAGGATGCCGGTGATCTGCATGATGGTGAACGGGATACCGATCCATAGGTTGATCACAATGACCGTCACCCGAGCCCAGGTGGTATCGGTGAAGAACGGCAGGGGGTCGTCGATACGCCCGGGCTCGCGAGGCAACCGGTTGATGGCACCTTGCGGCTGCAACATGGAGCGCATAACCAGCAGGGGATGCGAACTGCGGCACAGCCACGGACAGGGAGAAAAATTGCACGCCACGTTTTTCCCCACGGTGGTGCGGCGGTTAATCATCATGGCCACGAACATGCCCAGGAAGTAGTTCAGGAAGGTGGCGAAGAACGCCCACACCAGGGTCCAAATCAGCACCCCGATGAAAGAGGCTGAGGTTCCAATGCCGCCGCTGTTGGAAAGCACCTTGCCGAGTTTTCAAAACCCACCCATTCGAAATACAGGGTATGGCGGGAATCGTAGCTGGTGAATGCCATGGAGATCATGAAGATCAGCGGCAAAATGGTGAACAGCAAAATTCCCAGGGTGGGCAATGTCATAAAGGTGATGTGCGCATCATCGTTGGTCAGCTGCCGTAAATCCTCCTGGAAGCTCCGGACAGTGCCGGTGCGCATCTGCGCTTCTTGGGCCTTGTAGGCGCTGCAGGCAGGAGACGGTAGCGAACCAAATCAGAGCGACGAGGCAGCAGATGGCCACCACGCCATAGAGCAATACCACCACCGAGGGCGTGGTTTGATCATAATGCCAGTATCCGTCGATTTTTTCTTTCGTTTGTTCACCATTACTGCCGAGTCCTGGCAATTCCAGGATTTTTGCGAGGCCAATGGTGAAGAACCAGATCAGGGCGGCGAATTTCGATGGCGAGGAATATTAATCCCTTGGCCATCTGGCCGCGTTTCATATTGCCAAGACCAAACACTAACAGGAGAGTTTGGTGTAAATATCGCCGTTCGTTTGAACGGTTTTCAACGTGGAAAGCATGACTTATAGTCCTATGGTCCTCAAATCGTCTTTTCGGTTATTTATAAGCCTTGGAACCATAGCATCACGTCTTTTCTGCAGCGTTCTCCTGTGACCTCCCGTTGAGCAGGGGCTCGACCAAAGTTATCAGCAGGATCCCAAAAATCGGTCATCTTCTTGATCGTAGGCTGCAAAATTGATCCATTCGTCACCGTTTTCAATGAGAGCAATAGCGACCGGATCTGCGCTGATTTGTTTCATCTGAGGCCAAGTTCTTATCCGCCGGAATCACCCCGTTCTTCTCGTAGTGCACCTTTTGCGATTCCGCAGGGCGAGGAATTCTGCAAACATGGCGGCTTCCCGGGGATATTTCGTGTGCTGGGTTATAGGCGATTGCCTTGGACCCGGCAAACGCCTTCATTTGAGTGTCTTGCCCATCAATGTTGAAGCATAGGGGACCATGGTCACCCCAGATTATCGATGAGGGCTTTTTGGCGTTTTCGGAATCCCAAGCGCCGGAGAACACCACATCCACGCCTTTGCCCGAGCGAGCCTAAAACCAGCACCATCTATTATCGTTGATGAAATTGGGGTTGATGAACCAGTTTAACAGGTATTTTGTCACGTCAACGGCTTTTTGTCGCCGGGTTGGATGCCGGCCTCCTCATCGAGACCGTCTTTGCCGAAGAAGGTGGTGCCGGTCGCCGCATAGAAAGCGGGCATGTACCAGGAGTTCGACGGCGGGAAGGACTTTGGCTTTTCTCAGCGTGAGGTCGAAGGTTGACTTCCTCGCTGCTGAGTTTGGATTTGTCGTAGTAGACGAACCAGGTGTTGGGCTAGGGCAGGCCATCAATACTTATCGTCGGGCCCCTTGACCGAGTTGAGGGAGACTTTCTTCAGCGTATCATCAACATCGCCTCACCATTGTCGGATGAGTTGCCCGACGGCACCCGCGGACATCAGGGTTCCCAACTGGTCATTGGCGATTGGTAAACGTCGGCGGCAGCAGCGGGGTCTTGCCCCACCGTGTCAACAGCGGAACCCGCCGGAACCACGGGTTGTGCCGGGTGATATTCAGTTCGGGTGGTCTTCTCTCGAACCAAGCTGACATAGTTTGCAACCAGGCGTCTTGATCTTTTGGTCTTCCTGACTGGTCCATACAGTCAGCTCAATAGTGTACCAGAGTTAGTAGACAGGCACTCAAGACTAAGGGAGGCTAGCAGCGCAGTGCCTACTGCCGCTATAACCGTACGCTTCATGAAAATCATCACTTTCCTTCAGTATGCGCAAAATTTTTCACTAGCATTTAGTGATGCTCATTACCAATGATGAGACAGTCAGAATAGATCACATCTTACCCCCATCAACCGTATTATTTTAAGACTAATGCCCAAAAACAGGACAAAAATCACATTCCCTTCCCACCCTGTTACTTACAACACATTTGCGCCCTCGCTTTACGACGACTAAAGCTGGGCCCAGCCCCTCCTCAACTGCAACAACACCAGCCCATCCATGCTCACGCTCATCTCCCCCGCACCACCACCCCCATCACCCCCACCGCTGCAGCCGCCTCCCGGCGTCGCCGGCCACTGAGTTTGACTCCTCCTCACTAAAGCAATGGTGCGTCCCCCGCCTCGACTACACCATGCGACCCCGAACAACAGCTTGTCATTCACGTTCAAGCGCCACCGTTTCCCTGCCGAACCGCCGTCATCAGCGGCCTGGCGGCAGCCCTCATCAGGTATTCCACCTCAACCAGGATCACGACACCCCATGTCGAGCTGACCCTGCCCCGCCACCATAGACCCCTTCCCGCACCCAATGGCCCCTCATTTTCTACTACCGTGACGCCTACCTCCGCCGGAAGACATCACCAATATCGCAGGTCACCGGGTCACCACCGTCCCCCGCACCTTCACCAGCATCTATGCCCGACATGGTGAATTGGAAGCATTGGCCTACCTCGAATCCGCCCTCAACCAGGGCCACACCAAGCAGGAATTTCAGGACTACCTCACCCGCCCACCGTGGGCAATGGAACGGTCAAACTCCAGCGCATTCTCGATCCCTTGCCTGCTACGGCATCGAATCCGTGCAGGAAACCCGGGCCCGCTACGCCATTATCACCCAACTGCCCACAACATTGGTCACCCCACAGGCCGTCATCGGTCCCTCACCGCACTATCGTTTGGTAGGTGGTCGTTCAAACGACGTGGATCTCCTCCTCGACAATTGGCTGGTTATCGAAATCGACGGACACAGCAAATACATTGGCACTCCCAGCACCGAGCTCGATGTTTTCCAGGAACCAGATCCATCGTGACGTCACATTTCCCCGCCACGGCTACCATTCTCCGCTTCACCCCGGCCGAAGCTAGCCACATGCCTCATCTCCACCATTGCCCGGGTTCTCCAGACTCCGGCCGGCTGCCCCGCCAACCAGACACACCGCTCTACGACCTGACGGCCACCATCCCCTACTGGTCCCACCTGCCTAATCACACGGGAGGATTGGCGGCCTTTCCCTGGGTCACCACATACCCACAGGGCCCAAATCGCATCTGCTACCGCCCATTTTTCGGCTGATAGCAGGTGCGATTTTCCATGATAGCGCGTCTCCATCGCCTCCCCACCGTCCCAGTAAGCTCGAGTTTGGCCCCGATATGCAAATCAATAGCTGACCCGGCACCACTCGCTCGAGCGCGTTCCTGCGGGAAAACACCACGCGGCGGGTCGCAGCAGCGGAAGTGCAGCCTGGCAGGGGACACTGCTACATGTCTGGGCAGGATTCAGCCCCTGGGGGACGTCGTAAAACTGTTCTGCAGCAGGCGATATTGCGAGGCCTCAGCACCAGGCAAACGGCAGCGGGAAAAGCAGGCACATCCAGGAAGTCCCGGCTTAGCAGCTATGCGGCGCCAGGCACGCCCAGCCAGGGCGCAGAGAACGGGGAACAGACAGCAGAACCGATAAGCTGGGGACCCGGCTACGGGCGGCGTAGTTTCGCTGGAGCCACAGCCGCTCCGCAGGTCCCCAGCTTAGAAGTGCAGCCCCGGCAACCCTGAGCATGGCGGGCGGTGCTTGGGCGCTAGAGGACCGGGTCGCATTACCTGGGGGCATGAGCAACACTCCCCACCATCAAACCCGCCTGGACCTGGAGTCCGGGTCCTGCTGAGATTTATCCCCAGGCTTTGCCGACTCCAACAGGGGACGGCATCGGGACAGCCCAGCATCACCAGGCAAGCTGGGATTACCTCGCTGACCTGGGAATCACATGATCTGGCTCAATCCGATCTTTTGATTCCCCCTTCAAGGATGCCGGCCATGACGTGCGCGACTACTACGGATTGCGCCCGGTACGGCACCACAGAGACCTCGTGACCCTCGTGAGCAGGCGCACCGCGCGCGGCATAAAGTGCTGCTGCTTGACCTGGTGCCGGGCCACACCAGTGAGGAGCACGCCTGGTTTCAGCGAGCGCGCAGCCGGAACCGAACGAATTCTCCGACCGCTACGATCTGGACCGAACACGCCTTCGATAATGGGGCGGGTTTGCCCAGTCATTGGGGGCGAATACGATCGAATGGCACCTACATTTTAGACTTCTGCAGTCGCAGCCGGCCCTGAGTTATGGGTTTTCACCAGCGGAATCGCCCATGGCAGCAGTCACCGGACGCACCGGGACCCATGGCCACTGGGCAGGCCATGGTGGGTCATGAAGCGATTGGCTCGAACTGGGATGCGACGGGTTTCCGTGGATGGCGGATTCGCTCGTGAAAGTCGACACGGAGAACAAGCGAGGCGACCATTGCCGTGTGGCAGGGATATGATCAGCCGGGTGCGCGCAGTGCATCGAATGCGATCCCTGGTGTCGGGTGGGGCAAGCCCGAACTGGCGCACGAGGCGGGGTTTGATATGGACTTTCTATTTGGATTGGGCGACAGCGGGTATCACCTGCTCACCAGGAGTCCCCGGATCCGTTGGATCGACGCATGATCGAAGCTTTTCGCCCAGCATTCCGACACCCGCCACCGATTTCATTGTGCAATACGAACCATTGTATCGCGGCATGGATTGTCAACATTATCAGTGGGAATCACGACACCCCACGCCTGGCGCGCCTCACCGAGGCCGAGCTGGATGGCGTTTTCTTCTTCCTGCTCACCATGCCCGGCGTACACACATTACGGTGACGAACGGCAGTAGTACGTCAAGATTCCACGAGGAGGGCAGGGATGTGCCCGCACGGGTCACTGCCGCCCATGCAGTGGGATGGCACCCAGCCAACTATGGGTTTTCCACCGCCGCGCCAGAGTCCTGTATTTTGCCGGTTTCCGGCGGTCGAGCGTCGACAAAGCGGCCGCAGTTGGTGGCGCTGACCAGGCGGCTGATGTGCGATTCGCCGCGCCACACCCGCGTTACAAGCCAGCGCGCCGCTGGAGTTCCTGCCCGCACCGCACCCCGCCTGCTCGCTTATCGACGCTCACCCTCACCATTGTTTATCAACCCCAGCGCGCACGCTCGCTCACCTCGGACGCCAATGGCACCATGGTCGCAGGGATCGGCGGGGCTGAGCTCACCGAGACCAGGGCTGCACCTGCCGCCCACCGCCGCTGCGATTGTTGATACAGATAAATAGTCAACCTATCCACACCACTGCCACGCCCATTCCGTGGCTATTTTCATATGAAAAGCCCTTTTTGCTACATTAATAAACCCTCATACTCCAAGCGTGTTTGCAGATTTGCTAATTCGCCGTGACCAAGGATAACGAACAAATAAACATTCATGAGATCATTTCGGTATATTTTAATTCTTTCATGATTCTGTGCTATTTCCCTAGTTACTAGCGTGAGAGTGGATAACCTCACCGATTAATCTTCATATTAATCCGCGGTGAAAATATTACCGACCTGTTACACAATAGTTTTTGAGGAATAACGATCATTATGGAGTGCTACCGGTTTACGGACCTCGCGGGCCTAGCCTAGTTCCCTGGCACGCCACAATTAATGAAATGTTTTTCCTATGAACGGCGGGGTTTACTGACCGATGCGTATCGCTTGCGTTAGATGTCGACCCCGGTGTCGGTCTTTTGGTCCGCATGGTGCCAGCGTCACATCCAGAAATTGTGCGCGAGATTTGCAGCTCAGGGGCCATGAGGTTACCATTTTTACTACCGGCGAGAGTTCGACCTGGTTTACGAAGCGGTATTCGCTGTTCAGCACGAGTGATTGCGGAGGTGAATCAGCCCGGCGTATTGGAGGTGAATTCGCCGCCATTGGATCTGCAGCGGGTGCATTGATGAACAGCGCGAAATTGCGTCAGGTCTGCGGTTTTTCCGGGGCGGGTGAGTGTTCGGTGATGTTCGGGGTTTGGCACGATTGTGATTGGCGTACCCGAAACGGTCCGGTGCCGTTGATGGACTTAGCGCAGAAGGGTGTATGATTTCGTGCGGTGGTTCTGAGACCGGACAGGGTTCGGCGATTGGGGCTGTACCCAGACGGCGCGCATCATTATTTTTTCCTCATTGCAGGTTTATGAGTGCTAGCCGCGGGTCCGCCGATTGCGCTTCAAAGTGTTGGGGCGCAGATTCCGTGCACGCGGTGCGATGCCGAGCTGGTTCTGGGCTCTAATGCCAGCGCCTGGCCTGCTTATTATAATTTGTGTACTGCCGCGCCGGAGCAGCAGGCGGCGGCAGCGGCGTACCAAACGTCATGGCACGATTGCGGACGGTAGGCCAGTCGAGCGTATGTCGCCGCTGACATATAGGGCACAAGGGCGCGTGCGTACGCCATGTGAGCTGGCCGAACCTTTTTCATCGCCACCTTTGTGCAACCCAGCAACCCCATAACCAGCCAGACATCGTCAGGAATTATAAAGAACGCAGGAATGAACCGCATCATGCATACCTCGACAAAGCCGCGGCTTCGTACACTGCTGAACGATCAGAGACCGTGCGCTGACCGGTGTGGGCCGATGCGCAATTACGCGGGTGGAGGTTGCGCCGGATACGTCAGATTGTGTTGGGTTGGCGTGACAATCGGTGGGCTCGCGCTGTGGCCGACGCAGCATAGTAGTGCGAAGCGGGTGGCGGATTAGGCGCGTCATCATCATTTGTAGAGTCGACGACGCGGTTGTCGCGGGATATTTTGTTGCGGCAGGGGAGTTAGAGGCGGACGAGAAGTTGGCGCCGCATCTTTGGGTGATCGTGGTTCGGCCGTGTTTGCGGTATGTACGCCGTCAGCAGCGTGCAGCGCGCATGGTAACTCGCGGTGATTGAGGTGTCGCATCGGCGGTTTTCCGCGGCATCAGGTTACGGGTGCCGACGCCCGAAGTTAGCCGGTGGCGCGATCCGCACTTTGCGTGGTGCGTGAGTTTGTGGCGGATCGATCGCCGTCGGAGCATGCCCCGGATGCGATGCGATGGCGGGATGGTGTCGCAGCGGCTAGCATCGCCGCCGCCGCCGGAGGTCGTCCGCAATGTGTCTCGGCGGTTGGCGGCGCTGGCTCAGCTGTTTCGCATTTGGATCCGAGTTTTGGCGTGCAGGTCTGAGTTCTGGATTGCGGGACACGAGGAAGGTAGGTGCGTTACACCGGTATTTGAGTCATGGCGATGCTTCTCCTGCACGGGTGCCGACGACGGTACGCAATTGTGGTTGACCATTTCGATGCGGCTTTGTGGTGGGCGCTGCGGTGGATGTGGGTCAGTGCGTGAGACGAGTGACTCGAAGCTGGCGAACGGTTCATTTACTGGTTATACGCGGGCTGCGCAAGCTCCCGAATGCGCAGGCGTTGCAGCATGCTCAGCCCAGGCGCTTTGCGTATTGCAGGATCCATTGCGGCAGAGCCGCGCTGATTGGGGAAACCGAAATTTTTGCTGAGCGTGATGCAGTAAAGGAGCCAGTATTATGAGCGCGTTGGACACGTTGGCACGCAGTTGCCCAAGGTGCGCCGCGAGTTGGCCGCATGACGACGGCAGTATCACTGTGGAGCTTGTCGACGACGATTCCCGCTGTGCGGGCCGGCCTGATTCATCCGAGTCGAATTGTGGGAGATGGCGTGACTGCCGCGTGGATGAAAGCTGCAGACTTTGACGCCGCACCATGGGATCAGTGAGCCATACGCGGGCGATGAGGCACGCGGTGATTATGGATGCGGACCGGGTGTACGGCCAGATGTCGCGCGGAGCAGACTCAGGCGATTATTCGGGCGCATTCGTTGTTGGCGCAAAAATGCACGGTGGCGCATTTGAATGTGGCCTGGGTGTTGTCGCACGGATTCGATGGTGATTTTGAATCGGCTGCTGGGATTGCAGTGTATGACTTTGGATGAGGCGGCGCCGGCGTGGGTGATTTTTGCCCAGCTGTGGCCGCAGTTTACGACGTTTTCAGCTGCCGGTGAAGCAGCACGGCGGCGGATGAAGGCGCAGGTGTTGCGGTGGTGGGCGATAAGGTGCCGGGTCATTCGGTGGATCATGGCGATTGCCGGTTTGACGAGTGGCACTCCTGACCCGAGAAAGTGTTGTTGCACGGTGATTTGCATGATAAGCACCTGTGATGGGTCCCGGCTGAGTTTGGTGAGTTTGGAAACGTTGGCGCGGGGTGAGGCTGCAGCGGATTTGGGCAATGTGTGTTGCCATGCGGAGCTGCGGTAGTATCAGGCAACATAATGATGCTACCCGGGATGTGATGGTGGATCTCGGTGCGTACGTTGGCGGATCTCGCTGCATGTGAGCCCGGCGCGGTTGTCGGCGTATTACGAGGCGGCGCGGCGGCCGGGTGGCGTGTGTGTATAGTTTCCGGCCGCAGGCGTCGTCGTGGTTGGCCCAGTGGGTTGCGACGTTTTCGTAAGGCGTTATGAAGATTAATGTTATTGGTTGCGGCTATTTAGGCACGGTGCGATGCTTGTCTGCTTGGCGACGCTCGGGCATCGAGGTGGTGGGCGTCGACACGGATGTGACTAGGGTTCAGCGGCTTTCTCGTGGCGAGTCCTGGGTTTTTGAGCCGGGTTTGCCGGAGCTGTTGGCGCAGGCAGCTGTCGGGCCGGGCTGTCGCTTGCCACGGAGCCTACGCCGGCGGAGGTGTATTTCCCTACGGTGGTACCACGCGCAGGTGTGGATGGTTTCGGCGCTGATGTGACGTTTGTGCATGCCGCAATTGATAGCATCTCCGGTTGCTTCCCTGGATGCGGTGGTGGTGGGGCAAATCCACGGTGCCGGTGAGGGACGGCGGCGGGACTCGTCGACAAGCTTTGTGGGCGGGCTTTGTGTGGGCGCCCGAATTTCTGCGTGAGGGGTTTCGCGGTCGCGGACACGCTACACCCGGATAGGTTGATGTATGGGCTACCGGATGATCCGGCTATGGCGTGTCGCGCCCAAAATGCTCTCGATCATGTGTATGAATCTATATTGGCGGCTGACGTGCCGACGACTGAATTTCGAAGCGCCACGGCGGAGCTAGTCAAAGATGGCGGCTAATCTCATTTTTGGCCACAAAGATTAGTTTTATGAATACCATGGCGGAATTATGCGAATGCACTGGTGGGGACGTGACATTGCTAGCAGAGGCATTGGGGTTGGATGCTCGCATCGGGCCGCTGTTTCTGCGCGCAGGAATGTGGATCTGGTGGGGTTGTTTACCGAAAGATATTCGGGCAGTTATTGCCCGTGCTACGAACTAGAGTCGATGATACCGTGTCGTTTTTACACATCATGTGGATGCCATTAATCAGCACAGTCGGGACCGGGTAGTGGATCGGGCGTTGCAGCTGTTGGGCGTGATGAGCCGGAGGGCAAGAAGGTGACGGTGTTGGGTGCATCGTTTAAGCCCAGCTAGTGATGATATTCGGGACTCTCCGCCTTTGGAGGTGGCTGATAGGTTGCACGATCAGGGGCGGAGGTGACATGACGGATCCGCAGGCATATTTGGGGTGCATAGGGTTTCCGCACTGCACACCGAGTCGGATATTACCGCGGCTTTGACCGGCGCCGGAACTGGTGTTGTTGTTGACGGAGTGGCAGGAGTTTTCCCACTGGATCCGCAGGCGACGATTGATTTGGTGGAACGCCCCAGCTTATCGACGGCCGGAACGCGCTCAACCCTAGAGCCTGGCGGGCCGCCGGCTGGCGTTACACCGGGATGGGGCGGTAATAGTTCTCGGGTAGTACACGACGGCATGCGTGCTGGACCGGATTCCTACCCCAAACCCATGCCTCATTGGTTACAGGGACGTGCTGGTCGCGAGTCTGGTCATTAGCGTCGCGTTCACCTGCCGACCCGGCCCACCCGTATCAGCCGCCGCGGTTCTTTCGATTGTGCTGTCGGTGAGCGGCGGGTTGTTGCCGTGATGCGCCGCCGGTCCGACTGGTCATCACTATCGCCATGGTGGGGTTGTTTGTTGTGGGGTCGGTGTGGGCGCAGGATCATAACCCTGGGTTGTTGTTGGCGGTCACTATCGCAATAGCTGTTGTTTACGGCGGGGCATGGATGTTGGCATTCCGTAGGATCGGCGCCCTCATTGCCATGGAGGTAGCAACCTGGCATTTTGTGGGTGCGGTGTTTACTTACCACATGCTGCACCCGATTTTCAGCGTGGCGTTTAGCCGGTGCCGCCGGCGATTCGGTGCGCATGCACGCCGCTATATTGAGGCCATCACCGACCGGGCGATTCGGGCGGAGCAAACCCGCGAGTCCGAGGCGGCGGCAGGTCACGGAGGAGCGGCTGCGGATCGCCCGGGATTGCATGATCACGGTGGCGCACCAAATTTCGGTGATTAGCCTCAACGCTGGGGTGGCGTCCCAGATGATGGAGAAGCACCGCAGCAGGCGAGTCGTTGGCGACGGTGCGGAATGCCGCCCGGTCGGTGCTGACGGAGATCGGGGAACCTGTTGGAGCATTTACGGCACTGAGGCCGGCGCCGAGGAGTTAGATACCACAGCCGTCGATAGCCACATTGATGGGCTGGTGCGAAGTTCAGCCAGGTGGGCATGCGGGTGGTGGTGCGGAAACCCGACGATCTGGATCGGGTGCCGGCCGCAGGTGGGGCGGGTGGCGTACCGGATCGTCCAGGAGCGTTGACGAATGCTTATAAGCATGGGGATAGCACGCACGCGGTGGTGGATTTGCAGCTGACAGGATTCCGCCCTCACCATTACTGTGACGAACGGCCAGCTCAGCCGAAACCACCGCAGGCGGGGTTTGGGCCTGATTGTTGCAGGAACAGGCGGCCAGTGTGCGGGCACGATCACCGCCGGTTTGGTGGATGATGATTGGCGAGTGACCGCCGCCTCCCGTTCAAGGAAGCATCCTGCGATTAGTTTTTACTTGTCGACGATCGGGCGCTCATCCGGCAGGCTATTTCCGTCATGCCCGGTGCCACCGACGACATCACTATCGTGGGCCAGGGTGATACCGGGTTGGATGCTCATCACCATGGCGCAGCGAGCTTCAACCCGATGGTGCTCATGGATATTCGCATGCCCGAGCTTGATGGTATTGCGGCCACGGAAAAATTTGTGGTGACTCGGATGGCTGCCACCCGGGTGTTGATTCTCACCACGTTTGAGAATGACACAAATATTGTGGCGGCGCTGCGGGCGGGCCAGCGGGTTTTATCGGTAAGGATCGGGCGGAGGAGCTCGCCCGGGCGGTGCGGGCGGTGGCGAATGGGGATGCGTTGTTGTCCCCCTCGGCAACCCGGAGTCTGATTACCCGCATGCTGCAACCGCCGAGGCCGGCCCGGAGCCGTATGCGAACCCGAGCTCATTGAGGCGCTCACGATTAGAGCGGAGGTGCTGCGGTTAGTGACCAGGGGTTGTCGAATCGAGATCGCGGACAGCTGGTTATTTTCCATTCATACGGCGAAAACCCGTGTGGGGAATATTATGACGAAGCTGGGCGCCCACGATCGGGCGCAGTTGGTGATCGTTGGTTACGAAAGCGGCCTGGTGGCGCGGGGAGCTAAAATATCACCACCGTATGCCTGTGAGGGTAGGCGTGGTGCGAAAGATCACCTTCCCAGGCGATGTTACTTATTAATCAGCTGCTTATTATTGGTTATCATGACAACGCTAGTAACAAAGGACGTATCGCCAGGTAAGCCGCCGCGATCCTCCGCCGGCCAGGAGGTGATAAGCACAATATTGATGGTTTTCGCCGGACTCATCGTGTCGATGCTTTTGTCAGCGTTGAGACCGAAACGGTGTTTTCCACGGCGCTGCTCACCATCGTAGTGAGCTCGACGGTGAACCATATGCTGTGGGTGACCACCGGCTACCTGGTGGCCGTCACCATTATGATGCCGACTTTTACGGCAAATTAGGCGACATGATGGGCCCGGAAAACGCTCTTTCTGGGGGCGCTCACCGTGTTCCTCATCGGGTCGGTGATTGGTGGGTTCGCCACCAATATGACCTGGCTCATTCTTGCCCGCGTGGTGCAGGGCCTGCGCGGCGGCGGGCTCATGATCTTGTATCGCAGGCCAGTATTTGCAGGACATTGTTCCCGTCCGGGACCGCAGCAAATACGCATGAGTGTGATGGGTGCCGTGTTCGGCCTGTCCAGCGTGGTCGGCCCCGTGCTGGGTGGTTGGTTCGCCGAGAGCATCAGGTGGCGTTGGGTGTTTTTGGATGAACCTGCGCATCGGGTACTCGCCAGTATCATTGCGGCCACCGTGTTGAAGCTGCCCAAGCATGACACCAAGTTCACGTTCGACGTGTGGGGCACGCTCACCATGGCGGTCGCCGTGACCCTCGATCATTCTTATTGCGTCCTGGGGTGGGTACGATGAGGTTCGCCACGATCATTAACCCTCATTATCACCGCCATTGTGTCTCTGCCCTGTTTGTGTGGGCGGAGGCGGCAGCCACGGATCCGCTTATTCCACTGAAGGTGTTTCAAAGCCGGAACTTGTGCTGCTGTCACTGGAGCTGTTTATCGGCATCGCTATGCCCGGAGTGTT